>Ga0214917_10000007_pt1 | contig 232586 bp, 184 predicted proteins | sample LL_1208_BB_MetaG_FD_177983 | JGI IMG/M metagenome (GOLD analysis project Ga0214917, IMG submission 177983) | Freshwater microbial communities from Lake Lanier, Atlanta, Georgia, United States - LL_1208_BB | ecosystem: Environmental > Aquatic > Freshwater > Lake | place: USA: Georgia...
AATAATGTTGGCGGTTGCCGGAAATGGCAAGTCCGGAGTTACGGTGGCACAAATGAGCATATCAATCTCTTCAGGCTTTGTGCCTGTTTTTTCCAGCAACCCTTTTACCGATTCAATCCCCATAAAAGAGGTGCCCGTATTATCTCCCTTTAGAATGCGTCGTTCTTTAATACCTGTTCTGCTGACAATCCATTCTTCGTTGGTATCAACCATTCCTTCCAGTTCCTTGTTGGTTAGCACATCCGGCGGAACGTACCCAAAAACACCTGCAATGGCGGCACTTACTTTACTCATCTTTGAGGGCAGAAAAAATACGTTCACACAAACCTGTTCGGGCGATATCGTAAGTCAACCAAATCATATTTTGAATGGCGAGCGGGCTGGAAATACCGTGACCAACAACAACCGGCTTATTTACGCCTAAAATGGGGGATCCCCCGTAGGTCTCGTAATTTAGGCGACTAAAAAAAGGAAGGTCAGCGCATTTTAAATCCTGGGCGATTTCGTAAAACTTTTCGCTAAGTTTCAGAATGACATTTCCGGTAAATCCACCCGTTACCACCACATCTGCCTTATCTGTGAAAATGTCTCGGCCTTCTAAATTTCCAACAAATTGAATTTTTGACATTTCAGCCAGCAGTTTATGGCCGGCCACGGTTACAGCGTTCCCCTTTTCAGGTTCTTCACCAATGGATAAAAGTCCTATTTTAGGATTTTCAATACCAAGAACAGTTTGAGCATAAACATGACCTAGAAGGGCCAAATCTCGAAGGGTTTCGGGTTTTGTGTCTGCAATGGCACCTACATCAAGCATGATGCCATCCAATCCTTCAGGTCGGGGCAAGCACCCCATCAAACAAGGGCGGATGTCTTCACGAATGCTGCCCAATTTCAGAACCGAACCAGCCAACAAGGCTCCTGTATTTCCGGCGGAAGCGAAGCCGTCGATGGTTCCGGCATTCAGGGCTTCAAGACCTTTTACAATGCTTGAATCCGGTTTTTCAGTCAATGCCCGAACGGGGCTGGCGGCCATGTCGATATACTGTTCGGTAAAAACCGCCTCGCAATGGGCAGAAAAATCCGGGTTGGAGTCTAAGAACGGTTCAATGATGTTGGACTGCCCAAAAAGGACAAGGCTAAAGATGTCTGACCAAGCATTATGAGCCAACAAGGCTCCTTTCAGTGCCGATTCGGGGGCAAAATCTCCCCCCATAACATCTAGACCAATGCGTAACATCAACCTGGCTTGGTCGGATACCGAATTATTCTGACTTGGTAGATTCTACAACCAACTTGCCTTTGTAGAACAAGTTTCCATCTACCAGATAAGCGCGGTGGCGCAGGTGAACGGTACCGGTGGTGGAACAGGTTGACAAGGTAGGTTCAGAAGCTTTGTAATGGGTTCTTCTTTTATCCCTACGGGTTTTCGAAATTTTTCGTTTAGGATGTGCCATATTTTACAAAATTAATTATTTATCGTCAGATTTTAACTGCTTCAAAGCATCCCATCGGGGATCCACTTCAAGGGATTCCTCTTGAGAGGCAGAATAGGTTTTTAGTTTGTCCAGCATTTCAGGCTCGCATTCCAGAGGCTGCCCCTCATTCATTTGGCAAAGACGTTTCATCGGCAATAATACCTGAACCATATCATTTAAATGAGGGGATAAATCCAATTGAAACTCTGCTGCCCCGAGCACGAAAAGGTCTTCGTCTTCCTCCTGGTTTTCGGTGCCGTTCAATTTAAAAACCAATGCTTTTGTTCCTTTCAATCTATAGGTAAAGGGCCTTAAACACCGGTCGCATTCAAATTGAATAATGCCGTCCAGGGTAAGATAAAAAACCAGCATGGTTTCATCTTTGTCCATTCTTGCGTTCACCGCAAGGTTGGCATTCTTAAATCCATCGCGTTTAAAACCATCAAAGAACGCATCTCCCAAATTCCAATCGAACAGATGGGAACCATTTTTTAATCCTGAAAATTCAACGATGTACTCGGAACGGGGTTTCATTGGCATTAAAAAATGGTTGCAAATGTAATGATTTCGTTTAACAAGTGCAAAACGGAAAGGGAAATGGCGATGGATTCGGTTTTAGGCAGATGTGCAAAACTAACCCCGAAATTTTATGGAAAACAAAGCCGTTGGCCAAGCGCTCAACATGCCAAAAACGGTCAATCCTGACAAGGTAAAAACGGCCCGAAGGTTTGGTTGATTGAAGGTCGAAATGGTCTTTCTGTACGATTCTAATTGATCGGGGGGCAATCCTCCGGCTGCTGCTTCAGAAATGGCGTTGGCAATGGAATTTGGCAAAAACGCAACATCGATAAACGAATAATGCACATAAATGGAACCCGAAATTAAAACGGCAGAGATCAATCCCAATTTAGCGGCCTCTTTGTAGGCTGAAAAGACAGAGGTCTGCACCACTTCTCCTTTTTTAATTCGTTTCAAAAAATGCTGCACTACAAAAAATTGAAGGACAGGCAGAAAAATTAAAACAGGGAAAATGGGCATTTTTCCTAAAAAATCGCCCGGTTCAAACCAATTGAAAACCATTGACAACAACCTAAACAACAGGTAAAGGAAATTCAACAGCAATGCACCGTAAAAGGGAGTCATGGCATTACCCGTTCATACTGATCAAAAACTCCTCGTTGCTTTGGGTAAATTTCAACCTATCTGTAAGGAATTCCATGGCTTCAATGGTATTCATATCGCTTAGGTGGTTTCTAAGAACGTACAATCTGTTTAGCATTTCTTTGCTCACCAACAAATCGTCGCGTCGAGTGCTTGAGCCGTTGATGTCTATGGCCGGATAAATTCGTTTGTTGGCGAGTTTTCGATCCAGCTGCAGTTCCATGTTTCCGGTACCCTTAAATTCTTCAAAGATTACCTCGTCCATTTTTGATCCGGTGTCGATGAGAGCAGTGGCCAAAATAGTTAAAGAACCCCCATTTTCAATTTTCCGTGCAGCCCCGAAAAATCGTTTTGGCTTTTGAAGGGCATTGGAATCAACTCCTCCGGAAAGGACTTTTCCGGATGCCGGGGCACAGGTATTGTGGGCCCGGGCAAGACGGGTAATTGAATCCAGAAGAATCACCACGTCGTGGCCGCATTCTACCATCCGCTTTGCCTTTTCAAGAACCAAAGTGGCAATTTTAACATGCCGTTCTGCCGGCTCATCGAAGGTACTGGCAATCACTTCGGCTTTTACACTGCGGGCCATATCTGTAACCTCTTCAGGGCGTTCATCAATCAATAAAATAATCAAATAAATCTCCGGATGATTTTCGGCTATAGCGTTGGCAACTTCTTTAAGCAAAACTGTTTTTCCTGTTTTGGGTTGAGCCACAATCAAACCACGCTGACCCTTGCCAATAGGACTAAACAAATCCAAAATCCGGGTAGACATTATGTGGGTTTTGCTTCCTTGTTTGGCAACCTGAATTTTTTCAAATGGGAACAACGGGGTCAAAAAGTCGAAGGGAATCCGGTCGCGCACCACTGCAGGATCTTGACCATTGATTTCCTTAACCTTTATCAAAGGATAGAATTTCTCTCCTTCCTTAGGTGGACGAATTGTCCCGTTAATGGTATCTCCAGTTCTTAATCCAAATAATTTTATTTGAGATTGCGAAACATAAACATCGTCCGGCGAAGCTAAGTAATTGTAATCGCTGCTTCGCAAAAAACCAAATCCTTCGGGCATTAAATCCAAAACCCCTTCAACCTCTACAAAGGTTTCAAAATTGTAAACATCAAACTTTTTTGGGGGCATAGGCTCCCTGGGTGTAAACTCCCTGGACGGCCTGTGGTCTGAAGACATCAATGAGGCAGGATTTCGTGGCAAATCCATAGGTCTGGGTCCCCCTTCACGCGGGCGTTCAGGATGCCTAAACCCACGTGCCCCGGTGCTGTAGCGTTCTGAACCGGAATCGGCTCGTGGTTCAGACACTTCGGAATTGGTCGGTTCTTTGTCATTTCCCCCTTCTTGCACATCACTTTGGTCAAACAATTCCGGATTGGCAGGGAGTTCACTGGCCAATCTCAACCGTTTTCTTTTAGGGGATTCGTTAGACTCATTAGTCCTGCTTGCATCAATGTTCAAATTTGCCTTAGGTTCCATCGATGGTTCGCCTTGTTTTTCCACTGATTCGCTTTCATTCTTGATGGCCATGATAGCCTCAATCAGTTCATCCTTGCGCATATATTGGTAACGCTGGATATCCAAAACTCTGGCAATTTCTTTTAAGTCAGGCAACAGCCTGCGTTTAAGGTCTTCAATATGATTCATACTTAATTTTGAAGCGAGACCCGAAATCCCCGAAAACCAAAACCATCAGCGACGCTGAACAATCTAAAAGGAAGGGTAATTTTCAGGAACGTGCCGCAATATTACAAACATTTTCGTTAAACCAAAATTAAACAGCTTTAATAAATATTTTATTTTTCTTCCGCCTCTCCCTTTTCAACTTCGCCGGGCAGATTTGATTTAGGCAACATTGTTCTTTTTTTTTTAGGCTTGCTCAAAAACGAAATCAGCGGGTTTTTGAATTAAATCGGTTTAAATCAAAAATACAAAAACAACCGGTTTAATTTTGAAATATTAGTCCCGCAATCTATAAAACAAGCCCCTATCTTTGCCTTATGAAAATTGGACTGGCTCAATTTAATCCTTTGATAGGAGATATTTCAGGGAATCTCAAAAAAATGCTAGGTATCTTAAGGGAGTCCAAAGCCCAGAAAGTAGAATTGCTCGTATTTCCTGAACTTAGTTTAACAGGATACCCTCCCGAAGATTTGCTAAACCATCAAAGCATTTTTCAGGCAGTTCAAACGGCCATGATTGAACTGGCCTTGCAAACAAACGACGATATTGCTGTTTTGGTTGGGGCTCCTAGCCTGAACCCTGAAAACGGAAAACCTTGGTTTAATTCTGCTTGGTTTCTGGCTGATGGTAAAATTATGAACCTGATTCACAAAACCCTATTGCCCACCTACGATGTTTTCGATGAAGACAGGCATTTTGAATCCGGCCCGGAACGACTGCCTATCTTTTGGAAGGGAAATGCCTTGGCTGTGGTCATTTGTGAGGATACTTGGAACATTGAACCGGAAAAGCCACGCTACCACAAAGATGTTTTAGGCGAATTAAAAAACCATGGGTTTGATTTGATCATCAACATGACGGCCTCTCCTTACCACCTTGGTCAACAGAAAAAACGGGAAGAAATGGCTCGTTTTCACGCTATTCGATTCGGAAAGCCATTCTTATATTTGAACCAGGTTGGGGCTCAAACGGGTTTGATTTTTGATGGACAATCCTTTGTCATGAACGGCCTTGGACAAATTATTCTACAAATGCCGGCTTGCAAAGAAAATCTTGGAATCTGGAACAGCAGTCATTCGCCTAAGCCCCCCAAAGCAAATCAATACAATGAAATGGAAATTTTATTCCAATCCCTTTGCCTTGGAATTTCAGATTTTTTTGAAAAAAACGGCTTCAAAGAAGCCGTTTTGGGTCTTAGCGGGGGAATCGATTCTGCCCTTGTTGCCTGCCTCGCCGCTGAAGCCCTTGGACCAGATAGAGTGCATGGAATTTTACTTCCCTCAAAATATTCCTCAAACCACTCGATTAGCGATGCAGAAGATTTAGGGCAGCGTTTAGGCATTCATCTTGAAACCCTTCCCATTCAAAAATCGGTAGATTCGGTTCTGAATAGCTTGGAACAACATGGTCAGGGAAAGCCTTCAGGCATTACGGAAGAAAATATTCAAAGCAGAATCAGAGGGGTTTTACTCATGGCTTTATGCAATCGGCATGGTTGGATTCTGCTAAACACCACCAATAAAAGCGAGGCCGCCGTGGGCTATGGAACACTCTATGGCGATATGTGCGGCGCCTTGAGCGTTTTGGGAGACCTATGGAAAACAGAGGTTTATGCCCTGGCAAATTGGATTAACCGAAAGGAAGTACGAATTCCCGAATCCATTCTTACCAAAGCCCCCTCGGCAGAATTACGACCCAACCAAAAAGACAGCGACAGCCTTCCGGATTATGACCTCTTAGATGCGATTCTGAAAAAATTTATCTTAGAAGGCCTTGGAGCCAACCAAATAATTCAACAAGGCTTTGAAAAAGACCTGGTTCACCGCACCTTAAATCTGCTTCATCGCTCAGAATTTAAACGATTTCAAATGTCCCCTGTTTTAAGGGTAAGCCCCAGAGCTTTTGGAAGCGGAAGAAGAATGCCACTCACCTTTAAATTTCCTGAATCCGAATGAAAGCCGATATTCCGCACCCGCAAGTTTCCGGCGTCTTTTTGGCATTGGTTTTTGAACCCGATTTTCCCGAAACTCCTTACACAGCTTACCTTATCAATGAAAACAGTCAGGAATTGAAAAATGCCATGGTTGTCAGCTCGGGTTACGGGGATTTAAATGGTGAAAAAGTGCAAACATCCACCCTTCGGCATTTTTTCGAACAAATTGATGCTCTGGGATATCAAAAAATTGAACCCATTTCGGCCGAAGCATTCGGCCTGACCAACGAATATTGGGTAAGTTATTTCATTCAAAACCAAGTTTACGACAAAAAATTTTTGGTTTTGCCGGGAACCACCGAATTGGGATTCGAACGTGAACTCCCAATCCTTCGACGACAGGGAATTTTAATCGGATAATTAATTCGATTCTTGCTTAACACCCTTCATCATTTCTACACCCATTTCTTCCTCATGGTATGAACCCTTAGAATGCATCTTTAAATACCTATTGTTAGGTATTTAGTTAGGTATTTAAGCCCCATCAAGGGCTGAAGCCGATGGGACTCCTGTATCTTTGAGGCATGATTTCGCATGGTATTTTCATGTTTTTTATTGATTCCTTGTACGCATTGGGGCATAAAACCCGGACCCCTTGCTTTCCACATCAACGCCTTTTGCCAATCGCTCAACAATTAACTTTTCGTGCCGAAAATACCAAAGTCTATTTGAGTTTCAAGAACGACAAGCCGGTTTTTTGCTCAAACCCAAACCACCGAGGCAGAACATACCCCCAATTTATGCATTGCCGACAGCATTGTATTGAAATATGAAAAACCCTATTCAGCACCTGAAATCCAAATGGAATTTGAAAAGCATTGCCCAGGTTTGGGTGGTGTTGTTGGTTTTTGCTTGCACCGGCTTTACGGTAATGTTTATTCGAAAACCTTTATTGGCATTCCTAGCACTTGAACGTCCTAACCACTTGGGTTGGTATCTTTTATATTTTATCGGCATTTTACCCATTTACCAGGCCTTTCTATTGGCCTACGGAGCTCTTTTCGGACAGTTTCGTTTTTTCTGGGAATTTGAAAAACGAATGTTTAGAAGAATGGTAGGAAAAAGGAAAAAGAACGCAAAGGAAACTCAATCTACAAATCTTTAATTAAGGCATTATTTGGCCATCAGCCATCACCAAATTGCGGTCTGCCATTCCGGCCAATTCCGCATTGTGAGTCACCAAAATGAAGGTTTGTCCCAACTTTTCGCGAAGATCAAAAAACAAGGCATGCAATTGAGCGGCAGTTTGAGCATCCAGATTCCCGCTTGGCTCATCTGCAAATACAACCGCCGGTGAATTTGCCAAAGCCCGAGCAACTGCCACCCTTTGCTGTTCTCCTCCGGAAAGTGCATCCGGTTTGTGATGCGCCCGGTGCTTCATGTCCATTAAATTCAATAATTCCATACCCCTTGATTCAACTTCACCGGTAGATTTACCCCCAATCATCATTGGAATACCAATATTTTCAAGTGCAGTAAATTCAGGCAACAAATGATGAAATTGGAATACGAAACCCAAGCGCTGATTGCGAAATTGACTCATGTGTCCATCGTTCAACCCCGTAATTTCCTTTCCATCAATCCACAACCTACCCGAATCTGCCCGGTCTAATGTTCCTAAAATGTGCAGCAATGTGCTTTTTCCTGCCCCTGACCTTCCTGAAATTGAAACCACTTCGGCAGGTTCAACCGCTAAATTCACCCCTTTCAAAACCTGTAGCTGACCAAAACTTCGCCTTAGGTTTTCGGCATGTAAAATTAGGTTTTTCTTCCCTTCAAGCATGGTGGTAAAGGTATGGTTTTTGCCTGCAACCCAATGCGGCTTAGTACTGCCGATGAACCAAGAAGCGAATCAATTACAATGTGCCGCGAAGCTCTTGTTCCCTTTCAATGCTTTCAAACAATGCCTTAAAATTCCCCTTGCCAAAACTGGTGGCTCCTTTGCGTTGGATTATCTCTATAAAAATGGTGGGGCGATCCACTATAGGCTTGGTGAACAACTGAAGCAGATAGCCCTGTTCGTCACGGTCAACCAAAATTCTCAACGATTTTAAAACCTCTATTTCTTCATCAATCTGCCCTACCCGACTTACCAAATCTGTATAATAAGAATCAGGAACTTCCAAAAATTGCACACCTCTATTTCTTAGAATTTGAACAGTTTTTACAATATCCTCGGTTGCCACCGCAATATGTTGCACTCCGGCACCTCGGTAAAATTCTATGTACTCCTCAATTTGCGATTTCTTTTTGCCTTTGGCAGGCTCATTGATTGGGAATTTGATGTATCCCGAACCATTGCTCATCACCTTCGACATCAAGGCAGTATAATCTGTGCTAATGTCTTTGTCATCAAAGGAAATTAATTGTGCAAATCCCATAACATTGGCATAAAAAGAACACCAGGTGTTCATTTGACCCCAGTCCACATTTCCAACGATATGATCTATGAAAAGCAAGCCACAGTCGGCCATGCCAAATCCGGAATCGTGAGCAACAAATCCGGGCAAAAAGGCTCCATGATATTCATGCCTTTCGATAAACAAATGGACCGTATCCCCATAAGTGTGAATGCCCGATTTTACAACACGCCCAAAAGCATCTTCTTCTACCTTAGGCTCCAAATAAGGTTTGGCTCCCCTTTTAACGGTTTCATGAAAAGCCTTGGTAGCATCCTCTACCCACAATGCTATTGCCTTGACTCCATCTCCATGGGTTCGAATATGTTCCCACAATTCACTTTCCGGGCAAAGCGGTGCGGTAATGACCAAGCGAATTTTACCCTGTTGAAGTACATAGGAAACCCGGTCTTTTCTGCCTGTTTCCATTCCGGAAAAAGCCAAATCTTTAAACCCAAAAGCAGACTTAAAAAAATGGGCCGATTGCTTGGCATTTGCAACAATCAATTCAACAAAATCGGTACCTAAAATGGGTAAAAAATCTTGGGCCTCTTCAACCACTTTTTTGTAGGTTCTATCCAGCGATGAGATTTCCATAGGGTTTGTTTATTTAAGGTGTTTATTAAATTTATTCCTGCCAGGACGCCCAATAACTTGAATCTTCTACATTAAGGGCCGATTGGGTAAGTTTAAGGGGTTTGAACGTATCAATCATCACCGCCAGTTCATTCGTCTCTTTTTGTCCAATACTTCGCTCAGCAGCACCCGGTTGTGGGCCATGTGGAATGCCGGCGGGGTGAAGGGTAATCATGCCCTTTTCTACCTCGTTGCGGCTCATAAAATCGCCATCCACATAATACAAAACCTCATCTGAATCTATGTTGCTGTGGTTGTATGGGGCAGGAATGGACAATGGATGGTAATCAAACAACCGTGGACAAAAAGAACAAACCACAAATGCATCGGTTTCAAAGGTCTGATGAACAGGGGGCGGTTGGTGAATCCTTCCTGTGATGGGTTCAAAATTATGAATCGAAAAACCATACGGAAAATTGTACCCATCCCAACCCACCACATCAAAAGGATGTGTTTCATAATGAATCGGATGCAACATGTTCTGCTTTTTTACCTGTACCAAAAAATCGCCCTTTTCATCGCAATGCTCCAGAACATTGGGCAATTTCAGATCCCGCTCACAAAAAGGTGAATGCTCCAAAAGCTGGCCAAAATGATTCCGGTAGCGTTTGGGGGTATAAATAGGATGATGCGATTCCGCAATAAGCAACCGATTGTTTGAGTCTGAAAATGAAAATCGGTGAATAATTCCCCTTGGAATTAAAAGGTAATCCCCGGGCTCAAATTCAATATGCCCCAACATGGTTTGAAGAACTCCCCTACCCTGATGAACAAAAACAAGTTCGTCAGCGTCTGCGTTTTTATAAAAGTATTCAATATTCAAACCCGAAGGTGCGGCCAAAGCAATATTTAGGTCTGAATTAAACAATACGTAGTCTCTACTTCTTAAGTAGTCTTGAACCGGATTTATCCGAAATCCCAGCAACCTCCTTGGCACCATATTGTTCTCAACCACAGCTTCCGGGCCAAAGGGAATCGGAGCCTCTATTCCTGCAATGCGCGTTGGACGTTGATGATGGTAAAGCAAACTTGACATCCCTATAAATCCAACCGTTCCAAACAATTGTTCATAATAAAGCCCACCATCCGACTTTCGAAACTGTGTGTGTCGCTTCTTAGGAATCTCTCCTAGTTTATGATAAATCGGCATAGTCTCGAATTTGTTTGCTGCAAAGGTACCAATATTGCCAAACAGAAAACACAGAATCCATCATTTACGCTTCCTTAATCGCAGACTTTTCTTTTGAAATAATCACTGGAGCTACGAACTTTTTGAAGCATTGAATTATTTTTTATTTGGCTTGGCAAAAATCTCCACATCCTGGGCCGTGATTTCCGTATCACTTAAAATTATTAACCTTTCAATGACGTTTCTAAGCTCCCGAATGTTGCCTGTCCAATCCAAATCATGCAAGGCTTTCATCGCATCAGGCAGAATTTTCTTTGGCCCCATATTTTGTTCTTCCATTATCAACTGTAAAAAATGTTCGGCCAATAAGGGAATATCCTCCCTACGGTCATTTAAATCGGGAACATGGATAGGAATAACGTTCAGTCTATGAAACAAATCTTCCCTAAAATTCCCTTTTTTTATTTCCTCCGATAAATCTTTGTTGGTGGCGGCCACCACGCGAACATCAACAATTATTTCTTTGTCGCCTCCAACCCGTGCAATCTTGTTTTCCTGAAGGGCTCTTAATACCTTGGCTTGTGCCGACAAACTCATGTCCCCAATTTCGTCCAGAAAAAGGGTTCCTCCACTGGCCAATTCAAACTTACCCTGTCTTTGCTTCACTGCCGAGGTAAACGCTCCCTTTTCATGACCAAACAATTCTGATTCAATAAGTTCACTGGGAATAGCAGCACAGTTCACTTCAACCATGGGCCCCTCTGATCTTGCACTTAGGGCATGAACCCAATGGGCTACAAGCTCTTTTCCTGTTCCGTTGCTGCCTGTTACTAAAATCCGGGCATCTGTCGGAGCCACCTTTTGAATCAAATCTCTTATTTTTCGAATGGCCTTGGATTCTCCTATGATTTCTTTTGCCTTGCTTTTAAATACTTTTTTCTTAAGCTGTTTGGTTTCCGTAATCAGCGTTTTTTTCTCAAGTGCATTCCGCAAGGTTACCAACAATCGGGGTAAATCAATGGGTTTTTGAATAAAATCATAGGCTCCTTTTTTTATTGAATCGACTGCAGTTTCTATGTTTCCATGTCCCGAAATCATGATAATAGGCATTTCAAATCCTCCGGCCAATGCCAAATCCAAAAACTCCATCCCATCCATCTTGGGCATTTTGATATCGCAAAGAACCACGTCCACCGGGTTGGAAGCCAATATATCCAAACCCTTTTGGCCGTCTTCAGCCTCCATAACATGAAACGCCTCATACTCCAATACCTCCCTAAAACTTTTTCGAACACTTTGCTGATCGTCAATGACCAAAACCGTTGCCATATTCCTTTGTATTTAAGGCAGCAAGGTAGCCAAAAAATCCCTTGAATTCAGGCATCACCCTAAAAGTCCTCGATGCCATAAACTCATTAAATCCATGCTTAAGGCAACGGTTACATGCAGTACCGCTCCCCACCAAATAGACCGCGAATGGTAACTCATCAGTCCCAATACCCAACCGGCTATTAAGGACCCTAATGCCTCTGGAAATGGCTTTGTGAAATGAATCATTAAATAAGGCAGCATCATAACAGGCACTGAATACCATCCCAGGGATGTTCGGCATCCATGCACCATAAAACCTCGAAAGAAAAATTCCAAAGAAAAAAATTGCAAGGCATACGCCAACTCCCAAATCAACAATCCCGGCCAAAGTGAACTTGCTGCATCTACCCTCCAAAATGGATAGGTGGCTTGAAATGAGGGCATATAGGAAAACAAATATACCGGTGGAACCATGAGCAATAGCATTAACAAATAAGGCTTCACACTCAAGGCCATTCCCTTGGTTTCTAAACCGTACAACCTCAAATTTCTTTCCCCTATTGAGAACAAAAATAAAACCGGAATCAAAAAATAGCATACAAAACACAAAGTGGACCACCAAATCAAACGCCTTAAACCCGAGTCAAATGGAAACAGCCCTTTCAAAAAAAAGGATTCTATGGGTTGATAAACAGCCTGATGCTGACCATAATTTAAAAACAGAAGGGAACAGGCTGAAACAAGCATTACACCCATTGTTTTAATATGAATAGGCTCTGCCGGTACGATTTTTTGAACGATGCCTTTCATGTTGGCACCAAAATAAAACAAAAGCCCTCATATCTTTGGTAAAATTTTACCTCATGCCCCAATTGATTGAATGCGTTCCTAATTTTTCGGAAGGACGCGACCTTAAAGTTCTGGAAGCCATTTCCGATGCCATCAAGTCCGTTGATGGAGTTCAATTGCTGGATGTTGACCCCGGGAAAGCCACAAATCGCACCGTTTTTACTTTTGTTGGTGAACCCCTGCCGGTGATTGAGGCTGCATTCAGAGCAATAAAAACGGCAGCTCAGTTCATTGATATGAGCCGACATTCCGGGGAACACCCAAGAATGGGTGCCACCGATGTTTGTCCCCTTGTTCCAATCGCTGGCATCAGCATGGAAGAAACCGTCGCCTTTGCTCATCAGCTGGCCAAAAGGGTTGGCGATGAATTGAATATCCCCGTTTTTTGCTACGAATCCGCCGCCCTGCAACCAAAACGAAAAAATCTGGCCGATATTCGCGCCGGCGAATACGAAGGCCTGAAAGAAAAATTAAGCAAGCCCGAGTGGAAACCCGATTTTGGCCCGGCAGTATTCAATCCCAAATCGGGAGCCACCGTCATCGGTGCCCGCAATTTCTTGGTGGCTTACAATGTAAACCTAAACACCACTTCGGTACGCCGAGCAAATTCCGTGGCCTTTGATGTACGCGAAAAGGGCCGAATCAAAAGACAAGACAACAACCTCGGTGCCAACCCCATTCTAGATGAGGCTGGTGAACCCGTTTGGGAACCCGGAATGCTGAAAAGCGTCAAAGCCATTGGCTGGTTTATTGAAGAGTACGGTATCGCTCAAATTTCAATGAACCTGACCGACATCACCGTTTGCAGCATCCACCAAGCTTTTGATGCAGTTTGCCATTCCGCCCAAACCCGCGGAATGCGGGTAACCGGCTCAGAAATTGTCGGATTGATTCCTTTGCAATCCATTCTTGAGGCCGCAAAACACTATTTGCGGCTTCAAAACCGTTCCACCGGACTCCCTGATCGGGAACTCATCCGAATCGCCGTAAAAAGCCTTGGTCTAGATGAACTTAAACCCTTTGATGCCGATAAAAAAATCATTGAATACGTCATGGCGGCAAACAAGCCGCCCGGCCTTATCCATAAAACCGTTCAAAATTTCGCCTGGGAAACTGCTTCCGAATCTCCGGCTCCCGGCGGTGGTTCCATTTCAGCCTTAGCCGCTTCCTTGGGATGCTCATTGGCTACCATGGTGGCCAACCTTAGTTCCCACAAACGCGGTTGGGACAACCGATGCGCCTATTTTTCAGATTGGGCCGAAAAAGGGCAAAACTTGTCCGACCACCTTCTTTTTCTGGTAGATGAAGATACTATTAGCTTTAACCTGATTATGGAAGCATTCCAACTTCCAAAAAATTCAGAAACCGAAGCCCTCCAACGAAAAGAGGCCATCGTGAACGCTACCCTCTATGCCATGGAAATACCCCTGCAAGTAATGCAGGCCTGCCTGAATGGATTCGAAATTTGCCTGGAAATGGCAGAACATGGAATGGCCTCAAGTGCCTCGGATGTCGGTGTCGGCAATTTGATGCTTTGGGCAGGCCTTCAAGGTGCACACTTAAATGTAAAAATCAATGCCCAATCCCTGCCCCAAAATGAAAAAGCCCAATCCCTGCTGCAACGTGCCAATCAACTGGCTGACTTGGGATTCGTTGCCTTTACAAACATTCAATCTAAAATTAAGGTTTAAGTTCAACGCTTTTTTTCTTCATCCTGCAACCCAACCTTTCACCCACTCTGAAGCAATTGGTTTTTCCTCAAAACAGAAAGAACCTGCTTTGTTTGTTTCTTTGCCTCTAGGTTAAAACTTTAACTAAATCAAGGGGTAGAGCTACCCCTATTCTTCAACGCATCTCGAATCTCGGTCAACAATTTCACCTCCTCACTCGGGTCGTTTGTTTTGGCTTCTTCCTCAGCCGCAATTTTTGCTTTAATGGTATTTATTGCCTTTACCGCTATAAACATGGCAAAAGAAATGAGCAAAAAATCCAAAACATTCTGCAAAAAAGCTCCATAATTTAACGAAACCTCGGCCACCGCTTCCCGAACCATTTTGCCTTGTTCCATCTGCATTGGAATCCCCTTCTTCAACACAATTTTCAAATGCGAAAAATTTACGCCCCCAACCACTATTCCAAGTGGAGGCATAATTACATCTGCAACCAAAGACGATACGATTTTCCCGAAGGCACCACCTAATATAACCGCTACCGCCAATTCCACGGCATTGCCTTTCATGGCAAACTCTTTAAACTCTTTAATTATTGACATGACTTATTTTTTTTCTATTCCCAAATGTAATACTTACATCTTTTTAGAAAATTAATTCAGATCAAAATAAATATGCCCTTTTAATTTAACGCTAAAAAAACAAAAACCAAACAAAACAGGTTCCCTAACAACAGAAGATGGAATTGGTATCTTTGAAGGTATGAATTCGACCGAGGCAGTATTGCAGGTAGAAAACGCCGAAATTCTTCGACGCTATAGAGGATTGTTGCGTGCCGCCTCAAAACAAATTGGCCTTCCCGCCGATAAAAAAAAGATTCGAAAAGCATTCAATCTCGCACTGGATGCCCACAAGGATATGAGGCGAAAAAGCGGTGAACCCTATATTTTTCATCCCATTGCCGTAGCTCGGATTGTGGCAGAAGAAATTGGCCTTGGAACTACCGCTATCATTGCTGCACTATTGCACGATACCGTTGAAGATACCGACCTGACTTTAGATGATTTAGAACACTTGTTCGGTACAAAAGTCCGAAACATCATCGATGGCCTAACTAAAATTGAAGGCGTTTTCGACTTTACTGAATCCATACAGGCCGAAAATTTTAAAAAAATCATCTTAACCCTCTCCCAAGACGTTCGAGTGATTCTAATAAAAATCGCCGATCGCCTTCACAACATGAGAACCCTTGACCACATGCGGCGCGAAAAGCAATTAAAAATTGCCTCGGAAACCATGTACTTGTATGCCCCTTTGGCACATCGTTAGGCTTATTCAACATCAAGTCAGAACTCGAAGACCTTGCCTTAAGGTTTGTAGAACCTGAACTTTACCACGAAATTGAACAAAAACTGCAAAAAAGCAAGGAAGTTCGCGACCGGTTCATAACAAGTTTTGTGGGACCAATCCGACGTGCCCTACATGCCGACAACCTTCGCTTCGAAGTGAAAGGAAGAACCAAATCCATCCATTCCATTTGGAATAAAATCAAAAATAAGGGTGTTCCTTTCGACGAAATTTACGACATCTTTGCCATTCGAATTATTTTGGACGTAAGCCCTGAAAAAGAAAAGGCTGAAATTTGGCGCACCTATTCCATCATTACCGACATCTACCAACCCAAACCCGACAGACTACGCGATTGGATTAGCTTCCCTAGAGCCAACGGCTACGAATCCCTCCACACTACCGTAATGAGCCCTACCGGAAAATGGGTCGAAGTTCAAATTAGAAGCCGACGCATGGATGAGGTGGCCGAAAAAGGTTATGCAGCACATTGGAAATACAAAGGTGAACACGGTGAAACCGGACTCGATGATTGGCTTCTAAAAGTCCGGGAACTCCTGGATAATTTCAGAGAAGGTGAAGCCTTAGATTTACTCGACTCCTTTAAACTCAACCTGTTTAATGAAGAAATTTACCTGTTTACCCCAAAAGGTGAACTTAAAACCCTTCCTGCAGGCAGTTCAGCCTTAGATTTCGCCTATGAAATCCACAGCGAATTAGGTGACCATTGTCTGGGTGCCAAAGTAAACAATAAACTTCTTCCCCTTTCACATAAATTGGCCTCGGGCGACCAGGTTGAAATCATTAGCTCTTCAAGACAGCGACCTCAAGAAGATTGGCTGGGCTTCGTTGTTACCGGCAAGGCCAAATCCAGAATCAAATCTGCCCTTAAAGAAGAAAAACGAAAAATCGCCGACCAGGGAAAAGAAATCCTGAAAAGAAAATTACGGAGACTTAAAATCAATTATTCCGATGCCGATGCCCAAAAAATGCTGCAGCATTTCGGCCTCGAAGATCCCCTAGACCTTTTTTACCAAATCGGAAAAGGTGGCATTGGCTCAAAACAAATACGCGATTTTTATAAAAACGAAGGCATTCGAAGCTGGTACAAATACCTTAGCCAAAAATTTTCTAGAAATCCGGAAATCAAAAAAAGAACCGCCGACGGCGGTAAAGAAATCCTTCAAAAAATCAAACAAGAAGAAAATCAACTCCTGTTGGGAAACAACCTCGATGCCGTTAACTACAATTTGGCCCCCTGTTGCAATCCCATCCCGGGCGATGAGGTCTTTGGTTTTGTTACCGTAAGCGAAGGAATCAAAATCCATAAAACCAACTGCCCCAACGCCGTTTCTCTGCTCTCAAATTATGCCTACAGAGTTGTAAAAGCCAGATGGACAGGCAGCCAAATCCCCGCCTTCCTGGTCGGAATTTACCTCACCGGCTTTGATGAAGTCGGTATGGTCAATAAAATCACCAGGCTGATCTCAAACCAAATGAAAGTCAATATCCGATCCCTCAGCTTCGACTCAAATGATGGTATCTTTGAGGGCAGAATGACTTTGTTTGTGGAACATACCCGCCACCTTGAAGAACTGCTGATTAAAATTAAAGAAGTTAAAGGCGTTCTTAGGGTAGAACGTATCACAGAAAACCCCCAAAACCCATGAGCACCCTAACTTCTTCTGAAAATGTGCGGATCCTTTTCTCTGAACACCTGGAAAAAAATCAACTTCGAAAAACCCCGGAACGCTTCGCCATCCTCGATGAAATTTACAGCCGAAACCAACACTTTGATGTGGAAGAACTCTTTGAAAGCATGAAGGCCAAAAACTACAGAGTCAGCAAAGCCACCGTTTACAATACCCTAGACCTTTTGGTAGATTGCAACCTGGTTCGAAAACACCAATTTGGCAGCAGCATCGCTCAATACGAAAAATCAGTCGGCCACAGCCAACACCATCACCTCATTTGCAACCAATGCCAATTGGTTACCGAATTCTGCGAACCTAGACTACACCATATTCACCAAAGCATTGGCGACCTGCTGGGATACTCCATCAAATCTCACTCTTTTATCCTTCATGGTGATTGTTCCAATTCTGATTGCCCCAACAAAAACCCTAAAAACAATACCCAAACAACCTTAAATGATTGATTCCAATTCTCAAGTTGCTTCATTCAACTACATTATTCAAGTCCCAAAACCCAAAAAAATCCTGGCCTCCCTTTACGGCCGATTGTTCGAAAAAACCCGGGGAATGAATTTGTACGCCGACCTAGAATTGCTTCTGAATAAAGAAAAAAATGCCCAGGTTTTATTTGACCTAAAAAACCTGGAATACTTAAACTCCGAAGGACTTAACACCCTAATCCGTTGCTTAAGCCTTACCCGTAAAAAAGGCGGCGAACTCTGGATAACCCAACCCAACGATTCCCTCAATGACCTATTCCTTTCTACCCGTTTATCCGATTTGTTCTTAACCATCGATAGCACTTCAGCCTGGATGAAATTACCCAAAGATTAATACCATGTCATACACAGATATTTTATTGGGCCTCCAATGGGGCGATGAAGGAAAAGGCAAAATCGTGGACGTGCTCAGCCACTCCTACAGCGTTGTTGCCAGATTTCAAGGCGGCCCAAATGCCGGACATACCATCCATTTTGACGGAAAAAAGTTCGTATTGCATACCATTCCTTCAGGTATTTTTCGAGAAGAATGCCAAAATGTTGTCGGAAACGGTGTTGTTATTGACCCCGTTCGTTTTGAACATGAAATTTCAAACCTGCGTTCCGCCGGGTACCAACCCGAACACAACCTGCGCATTAGCCTGCGGGCACACCTGATTTTACCTACCCACCGTTTGCTGGACGCCGCTTCAGAAAAAGCCAAAGGAAAAGAAAAAATTGGAAGCACCCTGCGTGGAATTGGGCCCACTTACATGGATAAAACCGGCCGAAATGGCATTCGCGTCGGCGATATCTTTCAAGCCGATTTTGAAAAAAAATACCAAAAACTTAAAATCAAACATTTCGACATTGCTCGTTCTCTGCAATCCGATCCGTTCATCGATCCCAAGGAAGAAGATGACTTTTTCACCTCCCTTGATAACCTGCGCACTCTAAAATGCGAAAACACCGAATATTTCTTAAACCAAATCCAAATCCAAGGCAAAAATATACTGGCCGAAGGGGCTCAAGGCTCCCTGCTCGATATTGAATTCGGCACCTACCCTTTCGTTACCTCCTCAAATACCACCGCAGCCGGTGCTTGCAACGGCCTTGGCATTTCTCCCCGCCGAATCAATAAAGTCATGGGTATTTTTAAAGCTTACACAACTCGGGTGGGCTCCGGCCCATTCCCTACCGAACTCCTCGACCTTACCGGTCAAAAAATCCGAGACCAAGGTGCCGAATACGGCTCTACCACCGGAAGACCCCGTCGCTGCGGTTGGCTTGATTTGGTGGCGTTAAATTACGCCGTTATGATCAACGGTGTAACCAACCTTATGATGATGAAAAGCGATGTGCTCAGTGGCTTCGACTCACTACAACTCTGCACCTCTTACCAACACCACAATTCCAACACCTCCGAAATGCCCATGAATCTCTCTGAAGTCCGGCCCATATACACTTCAATGCCGGGTTGGAATCAAGATTTAACCATCATGACCCATTCAAACCAACTTCCAACGGAACTCTTCGATTACATCCATTTTATCGAATCATTTACCTCTACCCCGATTTCTCTGGTCTCTGTAGGCCCGGGTCGTCAACAAACCCTCTTCTTGTGAGGCCTATCCTTGTGTTTTTGCTCCTTTGCAGCAGCCACTGCTGCCTGTACGCTCAATCCGACACCCTGAAAACCATCGAGATTAAAAATGCCGATGCCCTTCTGGGTGAACTACGCGACGGGAAATCCCTTCAACGTTTAATCGGTCGCGTTAAATTCGAACACCGGGGCGCCTTCCTGTTCGCCGATTCAGCTTGGCTCTGGAACGAATCTCAAAGCCTAACTGCCTTTGGACACATTAAAATTGAACAGGGCGACTCCCTGCAAATCCTCGGTGATACCCTACACTACAACGGACCGGAATCCAAAGCCACTTTGCTGGGCAGGGTAGATATGGCCGACCCTCAAATGCGCCTCAAAACATCCCAAATCACCTACCTCAGAAATCAAAATCGGGTTCTTTACAACAAAACAGCAAAAATTAAAAACGGAAAAGAAACCATCGAAAGCAAAGAAGGACAATACGACGCCTCTCAACAATGCTTTACTTTCAGAAAGGGGGTCAGCATCAAAAGCAAAGATTACCTCGTAAAATCAGACACCCTTCGCTACGACACCCGAAACGACCTAAGCACCTTCTACGGCCCAACCTTTATTTATGGAACCAATTACGTCATCTATTTTGAATACGGCTGGTACAACCAATCCAAGGAAGTGGCTCATTTCAGCAACAACGCCTCCATTTACAGCGACGGAAAATGGCTCTACGGCGATACCTTGTACTACGAACAAAAATCAGGCTATGGTTGGGCTAATGGCAAGATTACGCTCATCGATACCCTGGAACACATGATCGTTTCCGGAAACTTCGCCGAAACCTTCGAGGAATTAAAGCGATTTTATACCACCGATTCCGCACAACTAATCCTTTTTGAACCCGGGCAGGATACCCTTTTCCTAACAGCCGATACCCTTTTTGGAAACAAAGTCAAAGCCCAGGAATTTCAAGGCCATGGCTCTGTAGCTTTTTTCCAACCTCAACTGCAAGGCCGTTCCGACTTTTTTCGCTATCAAAAGTCCGATTCAATCATGACCATGCACGGAGACCCCGTCCTGTGGACCGATTCCACCCAAATGACCGCAGATACCATCCGCCTTCGCCAACAAAACAATGGGCAAGATTCCCTTTTCCTTATCGGTCAGGCACGATTGATTCAACAAACCGATACCCTGTTTCAACAAATTGCAGGACTACGCATGCTCGGTATTTTCCAACACAATTCCATGCGCCGATTATGGGTTCTTGAACAAGCAAGCTCCATTTACTATCCCCGCGACAATGAGGGATTCACAGGACGCAACGAACTGAAATGCAATAATATACGTTTGGATTTTAACGAAAAAAAATTAAGCAGCATGACCTGCCTTGGCAAACCCAACGGTACCCTTTTTCCCATCCTTCCTGAACCCCAACCCCGAATCCCCGGTTTTCTTTGGTGGCCCAATGACCGCCCAACAAGGCACATTGACATTTTTCGCCCTAGGCAACATTTCCGCAACACTTCAACTGCCATCGGTAAAAATTAATTCTTTTTTAGGGCGGGTGCGGGCTTTCAGGCATAGTCCTCGGTTCCTGCCGGTGCAGCTGGGGCCCAAAAGTAGCTCCCAAGGTCGCTCTTTTGGCCCTACGCTGCATGCCGGCAGGCCCCTGTGGGCTATGCTCTTCAATCCCTCCCGCAGGCCTCGTAATATCTTCATATCCCCTCTAGTGTTTGTTTTTCCCTACCCTACGTTTTCTTCTGCAATGTTTTTTACCTTTGACCTACCTCGGGGTGCCTTAAACGGCTGAGATTATACCCGATGCTCTTCGAGCAGAACCTGATCCGGATAATACCGGCGTAGGCAGCGGCAGCGGTTTCACCGTATCCCGAGGTATGTGTACTAACCTTTTTGGATATGAAAACCGCTTTTTTTACCCTCCTGTTTTTCCTTGCCTCCTTCATCGCCAATGCACAGTGGAACTTGCAATTGATTTCTTCTAATACCCAACAACCCTTGGCAGGCTCTACCTTCTCCAATGGATTTTTGCTGCGGATTAGCGACCCAAATGGATGGGTTAATCTTCCTTTTCAGGCCGGCCAACGCTGGATTGTTCGCCATCTTGGATTTGAAACCGACACCCTTATTTGCCCAATTTCCCTGAATGAATGCCCAAAAATTTGGAGCCTCAATCCACAGCCTTTCGTTCAACCTGAATACTTGGTTCGATTTGTCGAAACCAGGCATGGACTTCCCATTTCGCATACCCGATTGGAAAAAAACGAAATCGAACCCCTGAACTCAGGGCGCGATTTGCCTGTGATTCTTGATCAAACGGCATCCGTAGTAACCCACTCCGATGCAGGGGCCGGCATCGGATACACCGGCATTCGAATTCGCGGAACAGACCAAACCCGTATCAATGTTACCATCAACGGTATTCCTGTAAACGACCCGGAATCTCAAAGCGTATTTTGGGTTAATACCCCGGATTTGATTACCTCTGCCTCCAGCATTGAAGTCCAACGGGGCGCAGGAACCAATACACAGGGGGCGGGAGCTTTCGGCGGTGCCATTCACTTAAATACCTTGGAACAATCCCCTACTTCTTTCGCCCGATACCGATTTTCTGCCGGCAGTTTCAATACGCTACGAAATACCATTGAGGCAGGAACCGGCCGATTAAAATCAGGATTTTCTGCCGAACTACGGCTCTCTAAAATCCAATCCGATGGATTTATTGACCGGGCCTTCAGCAACCTACTCTCCTATTACCTTAAAACTGCCTACCATGGTAAAAATTCCTCCCTTGCCTTCCATACCTTCTCAGGCAAAGAAATTACCTACCAGGCTTGGTACGGGGTGCCTCAATTCCTAGCCGATTCTCTCCCCACGTTCAACTCGGCAGGAACCGACTATGGAAAAAAACAAAAACCCTACGAAAACGAAACCGATAATTACCGGCAAGACCATTACCAACTCTTTTTTACCCACCGCTTTAACGAAAACACCCATTTAAAGGCCGCTGCATTTTACACCCGTGGACTCGGCTATTACGAACAATACAAAGTTCAAGATTACCTTCCCAATTATGGACTTCCGGGCCTCGGAGATTTTAGAGACACTTCGGATCTGATTCGAAGGCTTTGGCTTGACAATCATTTTATGGGCGGAAATGTGGTTTATTCATGGGCCAAACGGCATTGGAATACCACAGGCGGTTTCGGCCTTTACCATTACATTGGCAATCATTATGGCACCCTGAATTGGGCTCAATTTTCTCCCGAAAACGGATACAACATTACCTATTACAACCGGCCTGCAGAAAAAACAGAATACAACCTTTTCGCACGCAGCTCAATCCGTCTAAATCCTCAAGTTACCTTAAGTGCCGACCTTCAATATCGAGCAGTACTGTACTCCATCAATGGATTCCCTACCCAACCTAACTTACTGGTAAGCGACGAATTTCATTTTTTTAATCCCCGGGGCGGAATCACCTGGATTCCCAACCAAATGCATGAAATTTCAGCCTTTTTTGGTATCGGGCAAAAAGAACCAAACCGGGTTGACTATGAAACGGGACCAAATCAAAAACCTAGGCATGAAATTCTGCGAAATTTAGAATTGTCGTACCGCATTTCAGGCAAAAACGCCTGGACTCGGTTGAACGGATTTTGGATGAACTACACCGACCAATTGGTGCTGACCGGGGCCATTAACGACGTAGGTGCTTACACCAGAACAAACATCCCCAACAGCTTTAGGCTTGGAATTGAATGGGAAGGAACCTTAAAACCCAAACCCTTCTTTAGTTTGAGTGGAAACCTTACCTACAGTCAAAACCGAATTCTTGATTTTATTGAATACCTTGACGATTTCGACAACGGAGGCCAAATTGCCGTAGTGCGCGGAACAACCCCTATCGCTTTGTCTCCCGATTTTACTGCCGCCGCTTCCCTCATTCTGATTCCTTTTAAATCGTTGGAAATCCATTGGAATCACAAAGGCGTCAGCCGGCAATTTCTTGACAACAGCGGGTTGAATTCCAGAAGCCTACCCGCCTTTTATACCAGCGATTTGGGATTCCACTGGAACCATTCTTTGAAAAATGGAATGGAATTCAAAGTACATTGCACCCTTTTTAACCTCTGGAATGTCAGATACGCTCCAAACGGTTACACCTTCAGTTACCTTTTTGGGGGAACCACAAACACCGAAAACTTTGTTTACCCGGCAGCGGGCCGACATTTTTTGGCGGGTTTTTCCCTTGGTTTTAATTAAAATCCCCCAATTAGGGGATAGATGAAAAAAAATCCCCACAACATGGGATTGTTTAGAATAATTCTAAATAAGTTCTTTGTCCTTGAAAAAAATAGGACAAATGAAAGGTGTATGGAAATCGAGTACAATTTTTGCATGGGCCGGCCTCTTTTTTTCCCATGTTATTAGTGCTCAGGTATTTTTAATAAAAGGAAGCATAACCGAAGCAGATGGAAAAACCCCCATTCAAGGAGCCCATGTTCAAATTGAAGGAAGTACAAAATTAACGGCCAGCAATGCTCTAGGCACTTTTGAATTGACCTGCAACAAGGCGGGCAATATCCGCCTGATTTGCTCGGCAATTGGATATTTGCCGACCAAAGAAAGCCGAAAAATGGAATTAGGCGACACCCTAACTTTGCATTTAACCATGTACAGCAGCTCGGCTCGGCTAAAAGAGGCCATGATTTTAGCAGACCGACTAACCCAAGAAAATCAAGTTACAGGTTCGGAAGTGTATTTATCGCAAGCCGAGTTGGCAAAAATGGCAGCAACCGACCCCAACCGGGCCTTGCGCGTTATTCCCGGTATCAGCATTCAAGAAGAAGATGGCTTGGGCCTACGTCCCAACATTGGATTAAGAGGCTCCGGAGTGGAACGATCTAGCAGAATTACCATAATGGAAGACGGCATTTTGATGGCTCCCGCTCCCTATTCAGCTCCTGCGGCCTATTTTTTCCCAAATATGATGAGAATGCAAGGCATTGAAGTTTTGAAAGGGGCCGGGCAGTTGCTTTATGGACCCTTTACAACCGGAGGAGCCATAAATTTTATTTCGACTGCCATCCCCGATGAATTTTGCGGGAATATTATGATATCGGCCGGAGCTTTTGGCCATAGGCAAGGACAAGCTTGGGTTGGAAATCGGCATAAAAATCTGGCCTATTTGGTTGAAACGGCCAATTTAACACACGACGGATTTAAAAACCTGGATGGCTCCGGAAATACAGGCTTTAATCGAAACGATTTGATGGCCAAGGTGCGAATAAACTCCAATGAAAAGAACGGCAAACAACATGCCCTTACCGCCAAAATTGCCGGTGTAAATGAACTTGCCCATGAAACCTACCTGGGGTTGACCCGAGAAGATGCCGAATCAACTCCATTCCGGCGGTATGCAGGCAGCCAAATGGATCAAATCAACTCCACCCACCGCCAGGGTAGTTTAACCTATACATTCAGCCACAAATGCGGTGAAATTAGTCTAACCGGGTACAGAACTGAACTTTGGCGAAACTGGTATAAAGTGGACAAATACCGCGACAGCTTGGGTACAAGCCTTGGCCTAAATGCAATCTTAACCAATCCTCAGGCCAATTCTACCGCATTGGCAACATTAAAAGGAGAATTGGATTCCCACGACAAAGCCCTTGAAGTGAAAGCCAATAATCGCAATTATTTGTCGCAAGGCATTCAACTACGCTCCCTGTTTAATTGGGGTTCCACCATTAAACACTCCATCAACAGCGGACTGCGCTTGCACTACGATGAACATGACCGCTTTCAATGGTCAGATTGGTATGCCATGAGAAATGGAAAAATGTACAAAACCGAGTCGGGCATTCCGGGAACAGAGGCCAATCGAATTGATAAAGCCATGGCTGTATCAAGCTATGTTCAATATGGTTTAACCTGGAAAAAAGTATATTTTAAGCCCGGTTTGCGCGTTGAATATGTAGAAATGGAGACCTTAGATTACGGAAAATCAGATACATCAAGAACCGGAGCCAATTTAAGCAGCCAATCCAACGCCCGGTTTGCCCTAATCCCCGGCGCTTCATTTGGATACCAAATCACCGATCAATGGTCGGCTTATGCAGGCGTTCACAGGGGATTTTCACCTCCCGGTTCAAATCCGCAGACCAAGCCTGAAGCCTCTGTAAACTATGAAGTTGGAAGTCGTTTTGATCGGCAATTCATGCATGGTTTTTTAACAGGATTTTTTACGGATTTCTCAAATTTGCTGGGCTCAGATTTTAACGCCGGAGGTGGCGGTGGAACGGGCGATTTGTACAACGGTGGTGCCGCTGAATGCTATGGAATCGAGGCTGGCTTCGCTACCGACCTTTTGCTCGGAAAAGGCAAACGATGGGGCTTGCCCTTTTCGGTAAATTATACCTGGATGCAGGCTCGGTTTTTAAGTTCCTTCGTCAGTGGAAATAGCGATTGGGGAACCGTTACGGAAGGCGATATCTTTCCTTACATGCCTGAACACCAAATCAACTTAAACATTGGATTGGAAAATGCCCGTTTTAGATTATTTCTTCAGGGCCGTTATTCCACCGCAGCCAGGATTCGACCGGGCCAAGGCGACATTGCCGCTGCCGGTCTTATTGATCCCGCTCTCATTATTGATGCGGGAGCTCACCTGCTTTTATCCAGAGAAATTACCATTCAAGTTCGGGCACAGAATATAGGGCAATCCACTTATTTGGTAGCAGCTCGACCCGCCGGCTGGCGGCCGGGTATGCCCTTTCACTTTCAGGTTGGTCTTAAAGCAACATTTTAACATTTAACACCATGATACCATTAAAGGAAGCCATCGCAGAAAAGCATGCACTGGCAGAAAAAATGCCCTTCAATCAAAAAATGTTCAAAGGGGAATTGAGTCCTGCTCAGTATGCCAATTTTTTGAAAACCCAGTGGGACATTTTCAACACATTGGAAACAAATTTCAGCTTGCCCCACCAGGGGTTTGAACGCAGCAACGCCATTCAGTCGGATTTGGATGAACTGGGGATAGCGCCGCAATCGGTTTCAGCTGCAGAAAACTACACCGTATTTCTAAAACGACTTAGCCAGGAAGATGCAAATGCACATATATATCTGAATTATATGGCACTGCTCTTTGGAGGGCAATTGATGAAAACCAAAGTTCCGGGTTTGGGCAAAATGTATTCCTTTGAGCAAGTTCCGGAACTGGTGGCATCCATTCGGCACATTCAAAAAGACAGCTGGGCCGGGCAGGCCAATCTGGGATTTGATTTCATTATTGAAATTTTTAAAGAATTGGATAACTTAAATTAATCAAGGTTCATTTTACTTTTCAAAGGCAACTTTGGGAAAAAACCCTGCATTGGTAAATGATTAAGAGCCATGTAAAACCGAGGCATAAACGCTGTCCACTCAAAATTTAGCTAAATTTGAGCCGTTTATGGAAAGCTCTCATCAGGTTCTGCCTTTTTTTACCAATCTTCTCATTTTACTGGTAACGGCCAAAATTTTGGGCGAGGTATTTGAGCGTTTCAAACAACCGGCAATGATTGGGGAAATTATTGCAGGCATTATTTTAGGGCCAAGCGTTTTGAGTTTAATTCACAGAACGGAAGACATAAAGGTTATTTCGGAGCTGGGAATTTTTTTATTGGTCATCATTGCAGGGCTTGAAATTAACATCGACGATATTTTAAAATCGCTAAATGGAAGGAATATCATTATTTCGATAATGGCATTTTTCATCCCCATATTTGGAGGAATTGGGGTTGGTTATGCCTTTAATCAGGACATCATGACCAGCGTTTTTATTGGCTTATGCGTAGCCATAACGGCCCTGCCTGTGAGTATTCGAATTCTAATGGATCTTGGTAAAATTAATTCTGAGATAGGCCAGAAAATAATTTCAATAGCCATTTTTGATGATGTACTTGCCCTATCTATTTTAGGTGTTCTGCTCAATTTAAAAGACACGGACATGTCTGCGGTATCAATATTGAAAGCAGGCGGGGCATCCTTACTTAAATTGATTGTTTTTTTAGTACTGCTTAGTTCTAGCTACCTGCTGATACGTAAACTTTTAAAAAGGGGCAATTATATTCAAGAATCGTTGGATAAATTGGTGTCATTATTAAAGGGAAAAGAACCTTTATTCGCCCTATTTTTTGCTTTTATATTGTTGTTTTCAACTTTCACCGAAAATTTAGGGCTGCATTTTATTGTTGGAGCCTTTTTTGGCTCAATGCTCATCAGCGAATCGCTTATTGGAAAAGACAATATCCATGCCATTGAAAAGACCACAAGCAATATGGCCATGGGCTTTTTGGCACCCATTTTTTTTGCCGGGATTGGACTTGAGTTTAATTTCACCTCGATTACCCATTTTGGCCTTCTGATTGGAATTTTGATTATTTCTTACCTTTCAAAAATATTGGGGGGTTTTTTAGGAGGCAGAATTGCAGGGTTATCAAAAAAGAAATCATTGACCTTAGGCATTGGTTTGAATGCCAGGGGCATTATGGAATTGGTGATTGCCAATATTGCCTATCGAAATAAGCTAATAACCACCGAAGTCTTTTCAATTTTGGTCATTATGGGAATAATAACCACTCTAACCACCCCATTGCTTTTAAAAAAGGCGTTTGGTAGAATGGGTGAATCGATTACCAGGCAATAATTACCTGGCCATTTCCACTTTGGATTCCGGACTGGGTGGTGGTGTTTGAACCTCCGTTAAAAGATCCACCGCCGCCACCGCCGCTATTGTCTGTAGTGCTGGTATAGTTTCCGGAGCCACCGCCGGAATATCCACCTCCTCCACCGGCACCAAAAGCTCCGGCTCCGCCACCACCAAAGCCTCCATCATAGCCATTTGCGGAGGTAGAGCCATTGCCACCATTCACAAAAGCAACGGCACTGGTACCATAACTACTGCCATAAGCTTGGCTGTTGCTGAGCAAACCGGCACCGTTTGTAGCCCCACAGTTTGGACACACTGAAGGTGCCGCATTTCCAGAGGTACCACCGGCCATACCATTTCCTTTGCCTGCTGTCCCATTGTTTCCTGTTTGTCCCGGGTCGGGGCTACGTATGGCATTGTTGGTGGCAGTGCCTGCACCACCCCCACCGCCTGCCACCAGCATAGGTTGATTGTTGTTCCGTGTAACAAAACTGCCTCCACCCCCACCTCCACAATTTCCATGTCCATTAGAACCTGCTTCCCCTTGTTGCCCTACCAGAATACGGATGATTTCGCCACCGACCACTGAAAAAGTTCCTTTTGCGTAGGCTCCCAAGCCCCCTGCAGCAGTGCCGGTGCTTCCGCCCTGTGCACCCCAGGCTTCAACAACAATTGAAGTAACGCAGGCCGGAACCGTGAAGGTCTGTATGCTGCCACCGGCCAGTATGCCATTGGCAGAAAAAGTTTGAGTTCCGGATTGACAACTGGAAACTACAACGTTTTGGCTATCCAAACTGCTGCAACCATTTGCATCGGTAACTTGCAAAACAACTTTATACGTACCGGCCACAGACCAGCTAACCGACGGGTTGGATGAACCGGAGGAAGCCGGGGTACCTGAGGTAAACTGCCATTGATATTGAAGGCCTGATTGAACCGGAGAGAAACCAATATTTTGGCCTGTTCCGGGGTTTGCCGGACTAAATGTAAAGGAGGCATTGGGAAGGTTTTGGCAAACACAACTCACTTTCTTCCAACCGGAACTAAAATGCATTTCTAAGCACTGAGTGCTGGTATTGTACACCTGCAAACCAATGGCAGGGTTTGGAATGTTGTTCCGTTGGATTGTGCTTAATCTGGGCAATAAAAAACCACGGGTAGAATCTGCCAATTCCAGTATTGCCGAGTTATTGGGCAGACCGCTTGCAGGGGAAATCAAAACTCCTTGTGCTTGAATGGCAAAGGAGAAAATCCAAAATAAAGCAATCAAAGGGAAAAAAGAGTTCATAAAAAGGGAAGAAGTTGAATGGTTTAAAAAGGCAATTCTTTTAAAGGTAAGCAAGTGAGTTGGATTCCAAAATCGCATTGCACCCATACTGCTGAGTATTGGAAGTTTATCACCCGTGGATTCCTTTGCCCTGAGAAAAATGGGTTAAGATGCTTGCTTCATAATCCAACCATTCCTTCCAACGAAGGTTAGTAGATTCACGACCGGTCAAATTTCGGGCTAAGGTTATAAAAAGGGTGTAATGGCCCGCCTCGCTTTCCATTAATTCCCGATAAAAAGATTTTAATTCTTGGTCAGGGAGTATTTCTGAAAGCAAGCGAAAGCGTTCGCAGCTTCTTGCTTCAATCAGAGCAGCCATGAGCAATTTATCGCGCAGCCGACTGCCGGGGGATTGGCCTTTAATAAGGAAATCGGATAATGCCCCTACATAGGCATCTTTTCGTTCAGGTCCCAGGCTGAATCCACGTAGATGCATATGGGCCAGCACCCTTTGAAAATGCTCCATTTCTTCTTTGGCTAAGGCACTCATTTGCATCACCAATTCAGGGAATTCATGGTATTGAACAATGAAGGAAATGGCAGATGAAGCTGCTTTTTGCTCGCACCAGGCATGGTCGGTTAAAATTTCTGCCAAATCTTGGGAAGCTATATTGGCCCAGCGTGGATCGGTGGGGAGTTGCAAACGAAACATGCAACAAAGGTAAAAAAGGGGATTAAATCTTTGATGAATTAGTGAACTAAAGAACCTAAGTCATCGAATTTCCATTTTTTGGAATTACTTTTGGCGAGGGAAATTCAACCAATCATGCAAGATGAAGTGATTCGAATTTTTATTGTTGAAGATGATCCTTGGTACGGTGAGTTCTTAGAGGCTTCGGTGCAGTTGTTTCCGCAAGTAGAGGTAAGTCGTTTTGGTACAGCAAAATCATGCATTGAAGCAATCCATTTAAATCCTGCCTTGATTACCTTGGATTATCGGTTGCCGGATTTAGAGGGGAAAGATGCACTCAGGACGATATTAGAAAAGGACCAAAAATCAAAAGTGGTTGTAGTATCGGCCCAAGAAGATATTGAAACGGCGGTTGATTTGCTGAAACATGGGGCTTACGATTATTTGGTAAAGAATGACCATACCCGAGATCGGTTGTGGAACATTGTAAAAAACCTGATTAAAGAGGCGAAACTGGAACGGGAAAATTTGCGTTTGAAAAAAGAATTGCTAAAATCAATTCAACCTGTTAAATTAATTGGCAAGGACGCCGTGTTTATCAGGGCAAAGAACATGGCTGAAAAGGCTGCAAAATCTGCAGCGGGAGTATTGATTTTTGGGCCCGGTGGGAGTGGGAAAAAAACCTTGGCCAAATACATGCATCAGCAAGTAGGTTTGGCAACTCAACCCTTTCAGGTATTTAGTCCGTTAGGTCTTTCAGAGGAGCAATGTGAGCAAGTACTTTTTGGTCGTGAGTTTATCACTTCCATTGGGATTCAACGGGAGGTTGGATTGCTGGTTCAAATTGGGAAAGGAACCCTGTTGATAGAACATTTTGAACGCTTATCGGTTGCGATTTTGGAACAACTGTCTCAGGTTCAGCGAAGTAAGCAATTTTATTCCAAGGGAAGCAACTACCTTTATAAAGTGGCAGGACGGTTGCTTTTTTCAAGCCAAACCAATTCAGAACAGTGGAAAAATTTTAATCCATTTGGGGCAGACCTGTTCTTTACGCTTACCGAAATGCAGATTGAATTGCCTGCTCTGAATCAAAGAAAAGAGGATATTGAGTTGCTTGCAAATTGGTTTGTTCAACAAACCAATGCAAACCGGCCATCGGATTTACCCAAATTTTCAAAAAAAGCCATTGAAAAATTGCAAAGCCACACCTATCCGGGAAATGTAAAGGAGTTAAAAGCCATTGTTGAATTGGCGGTTGTATTGACAAAGGGTTCTATCATTGAGGCGGACGATGTTGTAATTCAAAACAAAATAAATCAGGATAAGCTTTGGTTGAACGTAGAAAAATCCTTGGAAGAATATCAAAAAGACATTGTTTTCTATTTCTTAGAGAAATACCAAAATAAAGTTCTGGTTGTAGCAGAAAAACTAAAGATTTCAAAAAGCAGTCTATATGCATTATTAAAGCAAGAACGCAATAGGCGCAATGAGTAGATTTTTGCATTCAGATAATCCAATGTTTAGGGCATTGGGAGGCGACAGAGCTAGCATTCAAAGGCTTTTGGGTAAATTCTTAGAGGAGTTCCAAAAAAATTTAATGGAATGGGAAATGGCATTGGAACAAGGAGACAGTGGTCGATTGTTTGAAATTCAGCACCGTTGGCTTTCGGGCTTTCGCACTTTAGGATATGAAGAACTGAGTAGAAAGATGTATGCAATTCAGCAACAATTGCTTGAATTTCCCGGGGATTTGGAGCAAGTAAAAAATTTAAGGGAAGAATTGGTTGCAATTCGGGAAGAAATAGGATTTGAGAAAGGGCAGTTGGATGCCCAATAAAACAAAGGCATATTGGTCAAAGGGGGGTATTGCGGCAGGGATTGAAGCTGCTACCCCGCAAGGTGCTGCCCGGAAGCCGCTAGAAGGCAAAAAGAGCGACCTTGGGAGCTCCTTTTTGCCTATTAGCGGCCCGGGCAGCACCGCGGAGTAGCGCTGAAAGCCCGGCTGCCGCCCAGACCAACAAAAAAGGCTGCCATAAAAAAGAATTGTATCTTCGGAAGCTAATCCTTAATGTAGGCTTTATGTCATTAGAAAAAGAAAAATGGGGTTCCCGGGTGGGATTGATTTTGGCCATGGCCGGCAATGCCGTGGGTTTGGGGAATTTTTTGCGATTTCCTGTGCAAGCGGTACAGAACGGAGGCGGAGCCTTTATCATTCCTTATTTAATCTGCTTTTTGCTAATGGGAATTCCATTGCTGTGGATTGAATGGGCCATGGGAAGATACGGAGGCCGCAAAGGAAACCATAGTACTCCCTTTATTTTTGATTCCATGGGCAAAAGGGCCTTATGGAAATACATTGGCGTATTTGGGATTTTTACCAATGTTGCAGTGGCCTGCTACTATTGTTACATAGAATCGTGGACATTATCGTATATGTATCATTCGGTGGTGGGCACGTTTTCAGAGCTGTCGCAAAGTGAAACCGCCTATTTCTTTTTAAAGTATATTGATGCGGGGCAAAGTTCGACGGGCATTCCTTATGAGGCAGTGGTATTCTTCATGTTGTGTTTGGGATTAAACACTTACATCTTGTCAACGGGATTGTCGGGCATAGAAAAGGTAGCAAAAATTGGGGTTCCGTTGTTGATCGTATTTGGTTTGATGTTGGCGTTTCGTGGCCTGACCTTGGGAACTTCGGGGGCTTCGGAGGCGGTTCCTGATGCAAATGCCTGGGATGGGATAAACTTTTTATGGACACCCCAGTTTGATTCTCTAGCCAATCCGAAGGTTTGGCTTGCTGCAGCGGGGCAGATCTTTTTTACTCTTTCATTGGGAATGGGCACCATTCATTGTTATGCCAGTTATGTAGAATCGAAAGGAGATATTGCCTTAAATGCGACCACTTCGGGATTTACGAATGAATTTGTTGAGGTTGTTTTGGGCAGTATGATAGTAATTCCAATTGCTGCGGGGTACTTAGGAATTGATTGGGTATTGGACAATGCCGGATTTGGCATGGCATTTCAAACCATGCCGTATTTATTTCAACAATGGGGACCCATTTTGGCAAAATTTGCCGGATTTTTTTGGTTTGGGTTGTTGTTTTTTGCAGGGATTACCTCTTCGTTGGCCATGGGTACGCCCTGGATTGGGTTTTTAAAAGATGAGTTTAAAGTTCCCCATAAGAAGGCAGCCCTAAGTTTTGGATTGGTTGTAATGATGTTTGGTTTGCCAACGGTTTTGGGATATGTTGTGGACTACGAATCGGACGGGAACATCGTTTTTTTAACGCAACCCATACTTGATGAGTACGATTATTGGGCGGGAACTGTAGGTTTGGTGTTTTTTGCTTTGGCCGAGTCCATATTGTTTGCCTGGATTTTTGGGGTAAAAAAGGGCTGGGAAGAAATCAATTTGGGTTCGGACATGTGGATACCTGGTATTTTTAAAGCAGTAATTCAATATGTTACTCCTGTAATGTTGTTGGCGGTATTTGCAGGAGCGCTACTAACTCCACCTAGCACATCGGTATTGCATATTTCAGCGGGGTCTGAGCAAAAGGCAAGGGTAATAGTAAATCAATTTCAAAAGGAAGGGTTTGGAGAGATAAAAATGAAGGGGGCAATGGTATCAGGGACCATGCCAAAATCGGAGTTTAAGGCAAGGTTTAAAACACGGGGCGATATAAAATTGTGGATGCAGGGCTTGATTCCTGATTTAAACGCGGAGTCGTACCGACTAGAAGAAACCCAGGATTGGGGTCAGGAATTTTCAAATTTGTTTCAGGGCAAAGGTTGGAAATTAGACGACAACAGTTTGATAAAAAAGGCTGTAAATGCGAGTGAAAATGTGGAGATTGAATTTTTAGAGGCCCGGTTAAAGCAAAGTGAAGCGGCTAAACAGCTGTTGGTTTCGGAAAAACTAAAACGAGAGATCGCGTTAAAACGGGAACATGCGTTGCTTTTGAATGTTGGAAGGGCCTTGTTGTTAATATTGTTTGGGGGGATAGCCTTTTTGGTGTATTTGGCCTATGTAAAACGAAAAAAAATAAAGGAATGAATACCTCTGCACTTATCACCTACCTAATTACCCAAACCATAGTTGTTGGGTACACGGTGTATTATTTTTGGAAAGTAATGAAGAATACAGGGGGAAATAATAAGAAATGAAAATTATTTGTGTAGGTCGAAATTATGCCGACCATGCCCGGGAATTAGGGAACGAGGTTGCGGAGGAGCCCGTATTGTTTTTGAAGCCTGATTCGGCAGTAATACAGAGGAACAATCCCTTTGTAATTCCGGCCTTCAGTGCCGACATACATTATGAGTGTGAATTGCTACTAAAGATTGGACGACACGGAAAATGCATAGAGGAGGAGTTTGCTTATCGGTACATTTCAGAAATTGGTTTAGGAATTGATTTTACTGCCCGGGATTTGCAGATGGAATTAAAATCAAAAGGGTTACCCTGGGAGAAAGCCAAGGCTTTTGATGGTTCTGCCTACCTGGGTGATTTTAGAGCGGCGACAGAATTCAGCAATTTAGGGGAATTGAAATTTGAATTGCGTAAAAATGGAGCTTTGGTTCAGGCGGGCGATACGGCAGACATGGTGCATACCATTCCGAAGTTGATCTCACATATTAGTCAATATTTTAGTTTGAAAATAGGAGACATTGTATTTACCGGAACGCCGGCGGGAGTAGGGCCTGTACAAAGTGGGGACGAATTGAGCGGATATTTGCAGGGGTTGCCCATGTTTAGGGTGCGGGTAAGGTAAGGTGAAGCAAAATCGAAGCCTTGGAAGCAAGGCTGTTTCGGAAATTACTTTTCGGCCAGGATGGTTACCTTATTGTCGGAGATTTCGACTACTCCGGAATTAATTTCGATAGAGGTTTCGGTACCGGAGGTTTCGACGATTCGAAGTATTCCTTTTTTTAGGGTGCTGATCAAGGCAGCGTGTTTATCCATCAATTCAAAGGAACCATCTGAACCGGGGCATTGCACCAATTTTATTGAGCCTTCGAATAGGGTTTGGTCTGGGGTAATAACTAAGAGGTTCATTTCTTAGCGGTTTTCAGCGAGCATTTTCTCACCGGCCTCAATAACCTCTTGGATGGTACCTTTCAGGTTGAAAGCGGCTTCGGGGTATTGATCGACTTCACCGTTCAGAATCATTTGGAATCCTTTGATGGTATCATCAATACCAACAAAGACGCCGGGTATTCCGGTGAATTGTTCAGCCACATGGAAAGGTTGGCTTAAGAATCGTTGAACTCTTCTGGCGCGGTGAACCACCAACTTGTCTTCTTCGGAGAGTTCATCCATGCCTAAGATGGCGATGATGTCTTGCAATTCTTTGTAGCGTTGCAGAATTTCTTTGACAGCCTGGGCGGTGCGGTAGTGGTTTTCACCGACAACATTGGCAGACAGGATGCGAGAAGTAGAGTCTAGGGGGTCAACTGCGGGATAAATACCCAATTCAGCGATTTTGCGGCTTAAGACGGTGGTAGCATCCAGGTGGGCAAAAGTGGTGGCCGGAGCCGGGTCGGTTAAGTCGTCGGCGGGCACATAAACGGCTTGTACTGAAGTAATGGATCCCGATTTTGTAGAGGTGATGCGTTCCTGCATCAGGCCCATTTCGGTAGCCAGGGTAGGCTGATAGCCTACCGCTGAAGGCATACGGCCTAAGAGGGCCGAAACTTCGGAACCTGCTTGGGTGAAGCGAAAAATATTGTCGATGAAGAATAAAATATCCCGTCCCTCGGATTGGTCAGAATTTTTATCACCATCGCGAAAATATTCTGCTAAAGAAAGACCGGAAAGAGCGACACGGGCTCTGGCACCGGGGGGTTCGTTCATTTGACCAAAAACGAAAGTAGCCTTGGAATCTTTAAGGTCATTTTCATTTACCTTGGACAAATCCCATCCGCCTTCTTCCATGGAATGTTTAAAATCTTCGCCGTAGTTAATAATTCCTGCTTCGATCATTTCGCGCATCAGGTCGTTTCCTTCGCGGGTTCTTTCTCCTACCCCGGCAAAAACGGAGAGTCCACCATAGCCTTTAGCGATGTTGTTAATGAGTTCTTGAATAAGGACTGTTTTTCCAACACCTGCACCGCCGAACAAGCCGATTTTCCCACCTTTAGCATAAGGTTCAATCAAGTCAATTACCTTAATTCCGGTAAAAAGGACTTCGGTTGAGGTTGAAAGATCTTCGAACAAAGGGGGTTGCCGATGAATGGAGTATCCGTGTTCTTTAGACACTTGCGGAAGGCCATCGATGGCATCGCCCACGACGTTGAACAAGCGACCTTTAATTGCCTCACCGATGGGCATTGTAATGGGATTACCGGTAGCAACGACCTGCATACCACGGCGCATTCCGTCGGTGCTGTCCATTGAAATGCACCGAACGGTATTTTCACCGATATCTTGTTGGCATTCCAAGACAAAGGAACCTGAGCCGTCAGGCCTTAAAATTTCGAGGGCGTCTAAGATGTTGGGGATGTCGTTTTCGTTTTCGAACCGCACATCGATTACGGGTCCGATAATTTGTACAATTTTACCTATGGGTTGCGCCATGATGAAAGTGAATGTTCGTTTAATATTAGGCCACAAAAGTATGGATGATTGGGAATACTTTATACTGGTTTATTAAAATTTTAAAAAAGATATTGACAATCCGAATTAAACTGGGATAAAGCAGGCCTATTGTTTAAATCGGCTTTGTTGCCTGGTGGAATTTGGCAAGGGGTTTTTCAACAGTTCGGAAGAAAGGCATCTATTCAGATAAATTTCTCTTCCCACAAAAAGGGCTTCTCTAAAGGAGGTTGGGTCAGCTATTCCCTTTCCGGCCAAATCGAAGGCAGGACCGTGGTCGGGAGATGTTCTGACAATAGAAAGGCCGGCAGTGAAATTAACACCTTCGAACCCTGCAAGGGCTTTAAAAGCGGTTAAACCCTGATCATGGTACATGCTTAGGACTCCGTCGTAGTTCCGGAACGCACCTGAACCAAAAAAGCCATCGGAAGCGAATGGGCCGAAGGTAAGGATTCGGTGGGTATCAACGCAGGCATCAAGAGCTGGCCGAATGATTTCAGATTCTTGATTCCCGAACTTGCCGTTGTCACCGGCATGTGGATTTAAAGAAAGGACGGCAATTTTGGGGCGAATTACCTGAAAATCACTTTTAAGTGTTTCATTTAAAGCACAAATGCTATCTACAATGGACCGGATATGAATAGATTTGACCACATTTTCCAGAGCCATATGACCGGTTAGCAACCCAACCCTTAGTTGGCCAGCCACCATAATCATTTGGGGAATTCCATTGCATTCTGCACCTAAAAATTCGGTGTGTCCCGGAAATGGCATACCGGAGTTTGCGATGAAGGTTTTGTCCAAGGGGCAGGTAAGCAAAAAATCACAACGGCTGTTTTTTACTTCCGTTAGGGCCAACTTTAAGGAATCCACGGCAAATTTTGCTCCTTCCATATTCCGTATTCCCGGCGACAAAGGTTGTGGTCTGTGAGGAATGGCCCGCAGGTTAATTTTTTGGGGACGTATGGGATCTTGTGGTCCTAATTCGCAAACAACATTATTGAAAAGTTCCGGGAAGAATGATTTAAGTTGAGGCAAAGCTCCTGCGGGATCAAACACCACGGGTGTAAACCATTTAAAAAGTTGAGCTTCTTGAAATGCTGCCAGGATAATTTCCGGGCCTACCCCGTTAATATCTCCTACCGAAATGGCCACATTCAAAGGTTGATTTCGCTCCTTCATGGTTTGAAACTGGAAAAGGTATAATCCTGGTTAAAGAAATCCAACAAAAGGCGAACCCCTGACCCTGTTCCACCGGCAGAACGATAAAAACAAGGGGTGTTGGCCAAAGCCATGGACAAATCGATATGAATCCAAGGGTAGTTTGTAAATCGTTTTAAAAACAAAGCGGCAGTAATGGAACCGGCCAAACCGGTATTGCCAATGTTTCTAATGTGGGCCACTGTTGATTTTAGTTGATCTTCATACTCATGCAGAAGTGGAAAATGGACAATGGGTTCGCCTACCCTTTCTCCGGCTTTTTTCAAATTTTCAAAAGTTTGGAGGGCTTCTGATTGAAAGGCGACCATAGCGCCTTCGCCAACGGCTGCATGGGCAGAGCCTGTTAGGGTGGCTAAATCCAAAACAAAGGTTGGATTTAATTTAGAGGCATACAGCAGCGCATCGGCCAAAATTAGTCTTCCCTCGGCATCGGTATTCAGCACCTCAACAGACAGTCCATTTGAAAATTCGATAATGTCGCCGGGGCTTAAACTAGAGGGAGCCAGGCGGTTATCGGTAATGGGCAAAAGGGCGACAACTTTTTCGGGGTGGTTGTTGCGAGCCAGAGCCATGATTGTTCCCAAAACGGTGGCGGCGCCGGCCATATCCCCTTTCATGTCTTCCATTCCTTTTGCAGTTTTAAGACTATGGCCACCGGTATCGAACATTACTCCTTTTCCAACCAAAACGATTGGGTTTTCATTTTCTTTGCCAACAGGACAATATTCGAGAATAGCGAAGAGGGGTGGATATTGGCTGCCTTTGTTTACGGCTTCCAGGCCTGCCATTTTGAGTGCCTCAATAGCTTTAGGGCCCAGCCCCTGGTATTTTAATCCGTATTGAGCGGCGAGGCGTTGAATTTCGTTATGCAGTGTGACGCTATTCAATTGGTTGTGGGGGCTATTTACCCAGTCACGAACCTGATACACAGCATCCACCAAAATGGTAAGGGTTGAAAGGGCTTGGTCATCTGCTTCAGCGAAGCAAAAATGCATTGATTGAGTCCGCTGAAAAGAGTAATTGGATAAAGCAATGGATTCCAGACCCACCAGGGCCAAAGGCCGGGGTAAAAAGGAAAACACCTGAGTGAATTTACCCACTTTAATGGAAGATATTTGCCTTCGAAGATCCTCAAAAATCAAACTTTCAGGAAGAAAAAGGAAAGCGGTGAAATCCTTTTGCTGGAAAGAAAACAACCCTGATTTGGGTGGATTATTCAAAAAAGAATCAATCCAAGAATTTAGCGAATCCGGCCACTCGCCTTGTTTATGGGTTGGCAACCCCAAAAAAAGGAGGGTATCGTTGGGCGGAGCCGTTTCAGGAAAATATTTAGAAAAAATGGGGAAATTCATGTTTCAAAGGTAGTTACTGAAATGGGGTTTACCTTAATATTAACATCATTTTATCATCTTGAGACTTGCTTGAAGGTATTTTCCACAGCCTTAGACTTAGGCCACATAGTAAAAACCCATAAACGTTTTTAGAAACTAAAATTCCTTCACCAATTCCAACTTTGTGTAAAAGTTGAGAAAAAAAACCGGACTAAGTGCAAAACGTAGCAAAGTATATTAATTAACGTACCTTTGACGCCCTTTCTCAATTCATCGTGTATGAAAAAAATGGCCATTGTCCCTGAGTTTTATTGCCTTGCAGAATCTTCATTAACTTCAGCTGAGGCATTGGTACTTTTAGAGGCGCGGAAGGCTGCCTTGAATGCACATGCCCCCTACAGTCAATTTTTTGTTGGTGCCGCCGTTCAATTGGAAACAGGAGAAATAATTTCCGGATGCAATCAGGAAAATGCATCTTATCCCAGTGGGATGTGTGCAGAGCGGGTGGTTTTGAATTTTGTAGGAGCTACGCATCCAAAATCAAAAATAAAAACCCTGTGTATTGCAGTGCTTTCAAAATTCAAGGATGCAGCACGGGTTTATGCCCCATGCGGAGGTTGCCGCCAAGTAATTTCAGAATCGCAATCCAGGCAAAACAACGAACCCATAGACATAATATTTGAAGGGCCGGGAGACCAACTAACGCGCTGCAAAGGAATTGAGCATTTATTGCCCTTCACCTTCCAATTGTTTTAAGGGAATAAATCTTCCGTTTGATTTTCACCCTGTTGGGGGGAAATAGTTTTTATATTTGGATAAACAAAAACAATAATGAAACGAATTTTCTTTTGGTCTATTTTGGTGGGCAGTCTTAATGGTTTTGCACAGTGGGAACCTACAGAGACACAAGTTGCAGATTCCCTAAACGCATGGATAATTCCTTATGAAAAATTCCAATTGGAAAATGGATTGACAGTAATTTTGCATTCAGACACTTCAGACCCAATGGTGCATGTAGATGTGACGTATCATGTAGGGTCGGCAAGGGAAATGCCGGGGCGTTCAGGGTTCGCCCACTTTTTTGAGCATATGATGTTTCAGGGTTCAGACAATGTTGCAGATGAGGAACATTTCAGAATTGTAACCGAAGCAGGGGGCACCTTAAACGGAACCACCAACTTAGACCGGACCAATTATTTTGAGACGCTTCCTTCCAACCAATTGGAAACGGCTTTGTGGTTGGAGGCAGATCGAATGGGGTTCTTTTTAGATGCAGTAACGCTCAAAAAATTTGAAATCCAAAGGGCAACGGTGAAAAACGAACGAGGGCAACGCTACGACAATAGGCCTTATGGGTTGGTTTATGAAAAAACCATGGAAGCACTTTATCCATTTGGACATCCGTATTCATGGACCACCATTGGGTATATTGAAGATTTAAATGCCGCTACACTGGATGATTTAAAACGGTTTTTCTTGAGGTGGTATGGTCCGAACAACGCCACCCTAACCATAGCAGGTAATTTTGACAGGGCTGAATGTCTAAGCTGGGTAAAAACCTATTTTGGCTCCATTCCAAGGGGACCTGAAGTTCGATCCATGCCGGCTAAGCCGGTGAAACTGGAATCAGATAAATTTGTTTCGTACAAAGACAAAATTCGTTTTCCCCTGATGTCAATTACCTACCCAACTGTAGAAGCCAGGCATGAAGATGAGGCGGCTTTAGATATATTATCGGAATTGATTGGAAATGGAAAAAGTTCCATTTTGTACCAGCAGTTGGAAAAAACCCAAAAAGCCAAGTCGGCGTATTCCTATCATTCTACGGCCGAGCTTGCGGGATACTTTTCAGTTAGCATCACCGGGTTCCCTGATGCTTCGCTGCCCAATTTAAAAGTAGAATGGGAGAAGGCATTGTTGGCATTTGAAAAACGGGGTGTAAGTTTTGCAGACATTGAACGTTTTGCCAATCAGCAAGAGGCAGATGCCATACAAGGTTTGGCCTCTATTTCAGGAAAAGCGTCGCAACTGGCATATTATCAAACTTTTACAGGATCACCCAAAAATCGATTAGCAGAAATAGCTCGGTATAGAAAAGTTAGTCCGGAACAGGTAATGGCCGTGTTTAAAAAGTACCTAAAAGAAAAACCTGCAGTATATTTATCATGTTTGCCCAAAGAAGGCGGTACCTCTGCGGTGTCGGTCGACAATTCGGGGAGGCCGGCAACCCCGGAAGGCTATAGTCCAGATCTTTCAGAATATGCCAATTTAACGTATACCAAAGGAAAGGACAATTTTGATCGTTCAAAGAAACCAAAGGCCAAGGCAGAAATTTCGGAAAGTAAAATGCAAATCTGGAAGCAATCCCTTGCTTCAGGGGCAACAGCCGTTGGAACTTCGTACCCTGAATTGCCTTTGATTTCAGTTCAAATATCGTGGCCGACCGGGTATTGGAATGAACCAATTCAATTGGCAGGTGTTGGGCAGTTGATGGTGGACCTGATGGAAGAGAAATCAACCAATACTTCTGCTGAGGTATTAAATGATAAATTAAAATCCTTGGGGGCATCGGTTTCATTTTACAACTCTAGTCTTGAAACCGGAATTTCCATTCGCTGCTTAAAAAAGGACCTTATCGAGGTACTGCAAATTGTGGAAGAACGATTATTAAATCCGGCCTTTGATGCAGAAGATTTAGAACGATTGAGGAAACAGCAGCTGGAGAATTTAAAAAACAGAAAGACCAATGCAGGAGCCTTGGCCACAGATATGGTCAATTATACTTTAATGGAGGGATATCGGGCAGCCCAACCCGAAGCAGGCAGCGTAAAGAGTACTTCCGCCCTAAGCCGCAAAGATATTTTGGAATGGTACGAAAAGGTATTCCAGCCCTCGAAAGCTCAAATTTCAGCGGTTGGGTTTTCAAGTGCTCAAGAATTGGAAGAGGAATTTGGTTTTCTGAATAAATTAAAAAGGCAACCTGTAGAAAGTAATAATGCAATTCCCGAACTCAAATTCCCCATGAGGCCCACCTTGGTTGTTGTTGACAAGCCCGGTGCTGCCCAGGCTGAAATCCGTTGGGTTTCACCCGGCATGCCTTATTCTGCCTTGGGTCCTCATTTTTTATCTACGGTTTCTGTTTTCCCCTTTTCAGGTGCTTTTAATAGTCGTTTGAACTTAAATTTGCGAGAGGATAAGGGATATACTTATGGAGTTCGGGGTGCGTTTCAATCGAATCTTCACTTGGGATATTATCAAATTTCGGGTTCATTTTTGCATGGCACGACCGATTCTACAATAATGGAAATAACTCAGGAACTTAATAAGTACCTAAAGGAAGGCCCTACAGAATCAGAATTAGAATTTACTCGAATGGCCATGGTTCAGCGCGATGCGTTAAATTACGAAACGCCATGGCAGCGTCAATCCATATTGAAGAATATTTTGACCTACCAAGCCATGGTTGACTATCCGGTCAAGCAAAAAAACATGCTTAAAAGTTTAAATTTAGAGCAAATGAATTATCACCTGGCTAAGTATTTGGATGCTCAATCTGTTTGGGTGGTGGTTGTGGCCGATTACGCTCAGTTAAAGTCAAAATTGGAAGCCTTGGATATGCCAATTATACTAAAAAAAGCAGAATATTAAACCAGGAAGAGGGTTTGTATTTGCAAGGGTTTTAGCCTAATTTTGCAGAGGATTATTCACCATAAATTTGATTTTCAAATGCGTAAGATGGCGTTGTTTTTTGCAATGGTATTGGGAATTTCTATCTCGTCCAAAGCACAGACTTATCGTGTTCCCATCGGATTTTTCACCGGAACCAATATTGGGGTTGGGCCTGTTGTAAGTACAGGAGTTTGGGCATGGTTCCAATGGAATGCAGACATAAGCTACATGATTAGCCCTAAAATTTCGGGTGGAATAGAGGCGGGATTGGTAACCCGTAATTTTGGTGGTGCTGCATTTTCTTTTGTGGCAAAAGGAGGCTACCATTTTCCTTTGAGCAAAGGACATCAACTGATTGCCGGGGCTGGATTAGGCGGAATTTTCGAAGGAGGTTTCCTTCTTCAGCCGGATGTTCGGTACCGTTATGAACTTACCCCCTTCCTGTTTGCTGAAGGGGGCTTAAGGATGCCCATTTTGTTAACCAGAAGTGCAGCTGTCGGATTTGTACCTAACATTGGTTTGATGTATAGTTTCTGATTTAGCGGCTGAAGTTCGCTGCACTTTTTTTAAAATGCAAGGTTAGTGCTTACCTTGGTTTCGCTTCAGGTATAAAGTTAGACTCCTCAATTACGCTTTCCATTTTTTTTATACATTTGCACTCCCCAATAAAGGTACCATAGCTCAGTCGGTAGAGCAAAGGACTGAAAATCCTTGTGTCGTTGGTTCGATTCCAACTGGTACCACAAACCCCGGAAACGGGGTTTTTTATTTTCGCTGAGGGCTAAACCCCAAATCAGGTAAAATGAATTTCAAACCATCTCTTATTTATGCTCTGGATGTTGGCAACTCAATTGCTAAGGTGAGTTTATGGAATGAGGAATCAGAAAGGTGGGAATGGACACATAAATCGGCGGAAGTATTGACTTTGTCAGACGCAAAATCAGGGGCTGCACTGGTATTGTGCAGTGTTACCAAAGCAATGCCTGAAATAGTATCTGAATGGGAAGGGGCAATCTTGACACTTGGAGCAGACACTCTCCTACCCTTTTTCAGCGAATACGACCGACAAAATTGGGGTTCCGACCGGATGGCAGCGGTTTCAGGTGCATTTTCAAGAAACAACCAGACTGATGCCTTAATCATTGATGCGGGCACATGCCTAACCTTTGATTATCTAGATTCAAAACGAGGTCACCGAGGTGGACCTATTTCGCCAGGATTGAACTTAAGGGCAAAAGCCATGCATGCCTTTACAGGTCGATTGCCCTTGGTTGACTTTGACAATTTAGATCCGAGCCAATTAAGCCAATTCCCCAAAAGTACTAAGGAAGCACTTGCTTTAGGAGCATTTAGGGGTTGGAAGGATGAAATAAAAGAAAGCATTGCCCGCTTTAAAAAACAAAAAAAGGAAGGAATCGTTTATTTGACGGGGGGCGATTCCCATTATTTTGAAGCTAACCCTAAAAATCGCATCTTTGCCGCACCCCATTTGATTTTTGAAGGAATGGTGCATTTATGGAAATGGAATCGCTCATGCGAAAATTAAAACATATAGTTCTTTTCGCGGTATATGTTTCGGCAGGACTTATCCGGGCGCAGGTCGATGATTTTTCACCATTTACCATTTTTGGCATTGGAGATTGGCAAAGACCTTTTGCTCAAAATGGTTCGGTAATGGGGCAAACCGGGGCGGCATTGCGCGATTCTATGAGCTTAAATTTTCTAAATCCAGCTTCTATTTCGGCGGTAGATTTGGTAACCATCCAGGTTGGAACCGAAATTAACACAGGAAACCGTACCATTGGAAATTCAACATATCGTTTTGGGAACCTATTTGTAAATAATTTTAGTTTAGGACTTCCTATATTACGTAAAACACGAGGGTTTCAATACTCCATGGCCCTTACCTTTTCACCCTTTTCGCAAATTGGATACTCCATGCGGGATTCTTCAACCACCATAATCAACGTAGATACGATACCGGTTGAAAGGTCATTTGTTGGAAGTGGTGGTTGGAATCGACTTTCATGGTTTCATGGAATAGTCTTATTTAGACGTTTAAGTATTGGGGGCGGGATTCATTACACATTTGGCTCGTTAACCAGGGACAGAAATTTGATATTGCCTTCAAATCAAGGTTTTTTCTCGACACGAAACAGAGAAGATGTAGAGGCTGGATCTTTTTCGTACGATTTGGGAATTCAGCATCGATTTCAATTTAACTTTAGGAGGTATGTTCCAAATGCCAAAGGTGGTGTAGACACCCTACGCAGGCAACAAGAAATGGTAATAGGAATTTCATACCAGCCAAGCATGCCTATTTTGGCATCCAGAACACAGATAGGCATGCAATATGTAGCCGGAGCCTACAATATTATTGGGGATACCCTTCAATTAAATCAAGAATCCGGAGCCGCAGTTCAGATGCCCAGCACCCTTCGAGTGGGAATTCAATGGAGCAACCCAGGCAAATGGCTTTGGATTGCTGATGCTCATTTAATCGCCGGGAGTCAATTTCGTTATTTTAATGATGCACCCGGACTACACGCGGATAGTTGGGGTTTTGGGCTTGGGTTTCAAGGCCAACCGGGAAATTGGAAGAAAAAATCAAGTAGTTCTTTATTTTTAAAGAATACCATTGCCAGATTGGGCTTTCATTATCAATTCAATACTTTTCAACCCGAAAAATTCCCGGTCACAGAATTTGGCATGGGAATTGGTTTGGGAATTCCATTCAATCACGGATTTAGAAGAGGAAGAAACTTGGGTCAGACCAAATATTTGGGTTCCTACTTGAATATTGGAACCCAGGTTCTCTGGTTGGCTTCGGAATCACCTGGAACTTACCGGGAACTAGGCTTCCGAATTACACTAGGTGTTTCCCTTCGAGATTGGTGGTTTGATCAACCAAGATTTAATTAACCTTTAACCAAATATACGCACCATGAATCGTTTCACGTTTTTGCACATTTCACTACTTAATTTTGCTTTAATAACCATTGTAAGTTTAAGCAACTCTGCTTGGGCACAAGACGAACCGGCCGCTGAAAAGGAAGTTTCCGGAACCGATGAATGCAAAAAGGAGTTTCAAATTTTCACAGACAATGCCAAAATCAAAGACTATCAGTATGCCCTACCGGCTTTCCGATACATGCTTAACAATTGTTTGATGCCCGGAACCGGACTTTACATTCGAGGGGAAGCCATGTTGCAAGATTTAATCAAAGCTGAAAGCAACGAAACCATAAAAAAAGGGTGGATTGATACGCTTTTTTTGTTGTATGAAAAGCGATTTGAAGCAGGACGGCAGGATTCAAAATACGGAACGGAAGGCTTTATTCTTGGAAAGAAAGTAAAGGCCTTAGCCTTATACAATAAAAATCAGGTTCAGGAGATTTACGACTTGAGCAAACGGGCTTTGGAACTGGAAAAAGAAAATACAGACGCTCAAGTAATGTATTTGCACATGATTTACACTGCCTATTTGCGCAAATCAAATAACAAGGATTGTGGAGCTGTGATTGATGCCTACAATCTGATCAGCGATTTTATTGAGCTTGGGCTTGAAAAAGTTGGTGAAGCAGACAGCATAAAATTGAACAACTTTCTTTTGGCTCAAAATAAAGTCAGCGAATTGGCTGGCCCTTGCCTTACTTGCGAGAACTTGATGGAGGTTGTGGAACGAGACCTTGCAAGTAAATCCGGGGATTCCTCATGGATTCGGAAGACTTCTGCGGCATTGGATAGAAAATCTTGCGCTAAAAAACCGGAATATGCGGGCAACATGAACCTTCTTGCTGTAATGGAAAAAAATGCTGAATTTTTTCCAAATGCTACTGCTTACTTGCGGTTAGGAAGAATGTATACCATTTCTAATGAAGAAGCAAAGGCCGTGAACGCCTTTAAAAAAGCGGTTGATTTGGAAGAAGATCCAACTAAAAAGGCTAAATTCCTTATGGTTCAAGCCTCGGCCCAACGAGAAGCAGGGAGTTTGTCGGGAGCACGCCAGGCTGCCCGTATGGCGGCGGAAATTCTACCCAACTGGGGCGAGCCCTTTATTTTTATCGGAGATTTGTACGCCAGTTCCGGTGGAGCATGCGGTACAGAAGATAAATGTACTTCGTTTGGGGCTTATTGGGCCGCTTCTGACCAATATATTAAAGCCAAAAACCTGGATCCCTCGGTTTCTGAAAAAGCACAAAAAAGGTTGAACAATATGGCCGGATCTTATCCATTGAAATCGGATTGTTTTTTCATAGAAAAGAAAGACGGAGACCAAGTGAATGTGGGGTGTTGGATTCAAACCACTACCACCGTTCGAACCCGTTAAAATGTACAAATTCCTCGTTTGGCTTGGGTTGGGGTTGGGCCTCATAGCTTGCTCAAACGATATTCAGGAGGTAATACCCCTGCCTCAATCGGAAGATATCCCGCTGTTGGTAACCAAGGATTTTTTTTTGGCATACAGCGATTCTGGGAATCAACGCTTTGAAATGAAAGCCCCCTTGCGGGAGATTATTGGAGGTGATAACCCTAGAAGTCAAATGCCAAAAGGGTTAACCATGCGGTTTTTGGATGGCCGCGGAAAAGTGATTTCGAGCTTATCGGCAGATTCTGCTGTTATGTTTGAAAAAACCGGCATTATTCGAGCAAATGGCTCGGTGGTGGTTACCAATCCCAAAGGTGATACTTTGAAAACATCGGTCTTGTATTGGAGGGAGTTGCCAAACAAAGAGGGGGAAATTACCTGCCCAAAAGAAGTGGAGATTAGGTCGGGGCATCAACTTATTCGGGGATTAGGAATGAAGGCAAATCTGGACTTTACGGAATTTCAATTTTTGGTTCCAGTGGGAAGTTTAGTGGTAAACGAATGAGGGATTGTTTAAAAAATCAAAACAACCAATGCATACAAGATGCAGGGTTAAGGATTCCAGTATTAAACCAGGAAAGTACACGGAGGTTGCTTTCAATTGTGAATTTGGACATCAATTAAACACGCTTTTGACTACTTTTACACCAATATGAGTTTAGCTGATTTTGTAATTCTGCTAACAGCCGTACTGCTTTCAGCCTTTTTTTCGGGTGTTGAAATTGCCTTTATTACAGGCAATAAATTGAAATTGGAACTCGAAAAAAATCGCAAAGGTCTAACTGCTAAAATGTTAAGCACTCTTACCCAAAATCCTTCCAGATTTATTGCCACCTTATTGGTGGGAAACAATTTGGCCTTGGTCGTATATGGTTTAATCATGGGAAATTGGTTGACACCTATCATCAGCGAGGCTTACATTGCAAAATTGGGGTCGCAAGGAGCCGAGGTATCCAGCCTAATTATTCAAACCAGCATTGCAACCATTTTAATTTTATTTTTTGCTGAATACCTTCCTAAAGCTGTATTTGCGCTGCAGCCCAATAAGATGTTAACCATTTTTTCTGGGCCGGCCTATGTATTTTTTGTAGTATTGAAATTGCCCGTTGTTATCATTACAGGTTTTTGCAATTGGACGGTTCGAAGTTTATTGAAAATAAAAACCGACAATCAAAGCCAAGGGGTAGATTTGACGGATTTGAATTTTTATTTACGGCAGATTACAGAAGTTGCAAAAGATGAACAGGCCAAAGTAGAAAACGAAGTATTGATTTTGCAAAACGCTTTGGAATTTCCTTCAGTCAAAGCAAGGGAGTGCATGATTCCCCGAAATGAAATCACCTCCATCGAACAATCGGCCGATATAGAAACCCTCAGGAAATCTTTTATTGAATCGGGACATTCAAAAATTGTGGTGTATTCTGAAAGCATTGATGAAGTAATTGGCTTTGTCCATAGCTTTGATTTGTTTACTTCCCCTCCATCCATCAAAGCGATTTTGCGCCCTGTTTTTTTCGTGGCCGAAACAACTCCAATCAAAGACATCATGACTCAATTTATTCAGCAACACAAATCCCTGGCCATTGTAGTTGATGAATACGGCGGCACTGCCGGGCTCATTACTTTGGAAGATATTATTGAAGAATTGGTGGGTGAAATTCAAGATGAACACGATAAGGAGGCTTTAACCGACAAGCAACTTGATGAAAATACTTTTTTATGGTCAGGTCGGCTTGAAATTGATGCCCTGAATGACAAATACAATCTTGACATTCCAGAGCATGAAGATTATGAAACTTTAGCAGGTTTCATTTTGTTTCACCAGCAAGGAATACCGGAACAGGGCGATGAAATAAAAATTGGCCAATTTCATTTTTTGATGACTCGAGTTAGTGAACGGAAAATTCAAGAAGTACGGGCTCGAATCGAACAGGAGAATTAATCGTTTATTCCACCATTCTACAAATAAAATTCAGAGCAAAGGTTTTGATAATTAAGGCTACGCCTGCCGTCTGATTCATAAATGTACATGTCTTCGGTATGCATTGGTTTTTTAGTTCTGCTCAAACTTAGTACCGATCGAATAATGGGGCCTTGGTAACAACCTTGAACCCTCAAATGCCTATTCAAAAACCAACCATGACAAATCCACGCCTTTTCCCAAATCGAAAACGCAGAGGATGGAATTATCATATGGATGTTGCCACCATTCATATTTGCGAAAGTTCGGCAACCGAACCACAGCATGGGTAAGTCAGGACTTGCATGGCGGGCTTTTGTTAAATCAGGGCGAAGGTTTGGCGTATGATTGAAAAAATAAGGGGGATTTATCAGAATGTCTTCCGGAGAAATTTCCGCATGAAAGGATTCGATGGGGCCCTCAAAAATTCGAATTCTTGATGACCAGGGACTCGATTCTGCATTTTTTTGAGCCAACGCTACAGATTCAGAGGAGGAGTCAATTCCCCAAATTTCCCGACTGGTTCGCTGGGCGGCCATCAATGCAATTGCTCCGGTACCTGTTCCTACATCTAGAATAGCCCCCCCAAAAAAAGAAAGTTTAGCCCAACTACCCAACAATACAGCATCGGTGCCCAGCCTAAACACCTCCGGACCTTGTTGCAATGTAAACCTCTTAAATCGGAATATTGAATTGAAGCCTAGGTCTTTCGCCATGCACAAAGGTACATCCCGTTGAAACACAGGCAATAGCAAGCGGCCAACTTTGGCAATCTACCATCAAATTAGCTACTTTTACCCTTGAATTTATTGAATTCCAGCTATGGAAGAACCTATAAAAACAACAGAATGAGCCCAATAACAATACAATTAGTTTCCAGTAAATCGGATTGGGAACGCTTCATTTTTTTCCCTTGGGAAATTTATAAAAATGATCCTGTATGGGTTGCTCCGCTAAAAAGCAGTTACCGAAAGGTGTTCCAAAAAGACAAAAATCCCTTTTTCGAGCATGGAGAAATGGAAGCCTTCATTGCCCTTCGAAATGGTAAGGTGGTGGGACGCATCGCTGCGATTATCAACCACCTGCACAACGAAACATGGAAAGACCGTGTTGGTTTTTTTGGTTTTTTTGAATGCATCGACAACATTCAAGTATCAAATGCCCTGTTGGATGCAGCAGGGGCCTGGCTAAAGGAACGAAATTATTCACATATGCGGGGACCTGCAAGTCCTTCATCAAACGAAGATTACGGAGTGATGATTGATGGATTTGAACAGCAGCATGTGATATTGTCGACCTACAATGCACGATGGTATTATTCCTTGTATACCGCTTATGGATTGCAGCCAATTAAAAAATTGTTCGCATTTCGTTTTGATGGACCCAAAATTCTTGAAAAAAATAAGGAGCGCATCGACCGGATTGAGATGGCTTTAAAACATCGACTGAATTTTGATCTGGTTGATTTAGACATGAAGCACTTTGACGAAGGAGTAAAAACCTTTCGGGGCTTATTTAACAAAGCTTGGACTACAGTAAACAATCACGGTTGGGTACCGTTGACCGATGCAGAATTTGAAAACATAACCGCCGATTTAAAACAAATAACCGACCCACGATTGGTAATGCTTGCCAAAGTTGATGGTGAGGTAGTTGGTGGTTGCATTTGCTTGCCGGATTTCAATGAGGTTTTTCGGTCCTGGAAAGGCAATTTATTCCCCTTCAATTGGATAGATATGTTTACCAAGGTCAAAAAAATAAAATGCGTCCGAATTGTCATTCTGGGGGTATTGCCCGAATACCAACGAAAAGGCCTAGATGCCCTTATGTATTTGCAAATAACCAAACGGGGCTTGGAACGCGGAGCCACCTGGGCCGAAGCCAGCTATATTGTGGAAGACAATGAACCTATGAAAAGACCTTTGCTGAATATAGGTGGAGAAATTTACAAGACCTATGAAGTGATGGAAACGCCTCTATAAATGGAAGGAGATTTGGCCAAAAAGTTGAATAAAACCTCAAAAAGTGGTTACCCAAATCCATTTTTTCGAAAACGAACTTTATGCAATTTTAACGAGTTGTGGATAGAGCAGTCTTGTTGAAACCTTTAAAAATAACGACTTTTGTTATCAATAATTTCTTTTAAATGGGACTTTTCTTAATTGTAGGCTTTTTTATGGTAGTAAGTATGCTTGTAGGCATGCGCCTTAAAAATCGCTTCAATGCGTACACCAAAATTTCATTGAAATCTGGCCTAACAGGTCGAGAAGTGGCAGAACGCATGCTCAGGGACAATGGAATCAACGATGTTCAGGTAACCTGTGTCCAAGGAACCTTAACCGATCACTACAACCCGGCCAATAAGACTGTAAACTTGAGCCCAGAGGTTTACAATGGTGCTTCCGTTTCTGCCGCAGCCGTGGCAGCACATGAATGCGGACATGCGGTTCAACATGCCACTGCCTATCCATTTTTGCAATTCCGTTCGGCCATGGTTCCCCTTGTGAATGTAAGCAACCAAGTGATAAACTTTATTTTTTTGGCCTCTATCTTTGGTGGTTTAATGTTCAATTTTTACGACAGCAATACTATGCTTTTGATAATTATTGTCGCTCAAGGTGCCATCACCCTGTTTAGCTTAGTGACTCTTCCGGTTGAATTTGATGCCACTCACCGTGGCTTGATGTGGTTGAATAGCACAGGGCTGACCTACGGAGAAGAACACGAAAAAGCCAGCCACGCTTTGCGTTTGGCAGCTACTACCTATGTTGTTGCAGCATTGTCGTCTTTAAGTGTTTTGTTGTATTACATAATGATATTCTTAGGTCGCCGAGATTAATCCTAAAAAATTTTCGATTTAGTTTTTAGGGCCAACCCATGGGTGGCCCTTTTTTTGTTGACCGCTGAACTCTCCTTGAATACGCTGACCTGAAAGCAATTTTGTTCTATGGATTTACTCACATGATGGATTTTTAAAAAAATTTCTAAAAAATTGCCGTTTCGACTTGACAGATCGAAAAGCCTCCCGTACCTTTGTAACTCATCGATGAAAAATATTTGGCTTCGCCACGTATTAGGGGTGGCGGAGTACGGTTAGGGAATTTTTAGGAGTGAACAACGGGAACTTTGGGGAAGCTGAAAAGCGGAACCTGGTTCGCTTGGGGAGTCTCAGAAAAGCTTTCCAAATCATGCAAAGGCAACTTTGCTGATAAGGAAGGCGGGAGCTTGGGAATGAGACTGGGTGAAGTGGCAGATTCACCCTTTACAGGTGGGAAAATTGAAAGGTTATTTGGAGAAAGGGAGGAGCAGAAAGGGATGAGGAGGAGGAAGAGAAGAAGACAAACAAATAAAATTTCAAGATTCCTTTTACGAATCAGGAAAAAATGAGCGGCCCTAAGGGTGAGAATTTCCCTATTGTGGGCATCCCTACCCAACACCGTTATTACCACGCCTGCAAGCCACCCATCCCCTTGCCCCCACCACCCAATGCCCCCTAAATAAATCAACCCATTAAAACCCTTTTTACCCCCTGAATTAATCCCCTTACTTCTATTGATTTTTCCCACATCCCTTGCCCATTCCAAACAATTACCTCCATTCCCCTTTTTGCATTTGCATTTAGGTCTTTACACATTTCTTTTTTATCAAGGCAATTTTAGATTCGCGGCAGGGATTGAAGTGGGTTGCCCGCAAAGGGGCAGGTACCGCAGGCGCGTGGTGCGGAGGCGAACTTGTGAGCCCCCGCAAACCCGCTGCCTGTGCTCCCTGCCACTGCGGACTACCCCTGAAAGCCCGGCTGCCGCCCATAACACCATAAATCCGGCATTTCCTTAATGGGCATCCGGGAAAATTTTCCCGGGATTTAATATGTGGTTCGGATCAAAAACCGATTTTATACCCCGCATCATTTCAAGCTGTGCCGGACTGCAAACAATATCCATGTAGTTTTTTTGAACCCAACCGATGCCATGCTCGCCCGACAAGGTGCCACCCAATTCCTTGACCTTCTGAAATAATTTCCGTATTGCCTTGGGAAGTTCTTGTTCCCAGGCCTGCTCACTTAGTTCGCCCCGAAGTATGTTCACATGCAGGTTTCCATCGCCGGCATGTCCATAGCAAACCGATTCAAAGTTGAATTCCTTGCCCAACTGCTTAACGTACTTAAGCAATTCGGGCAGAAAGTACCTTGGAACTACTGTATCTTCTTCCTTGTATATGGAATGTGATTTTACGGCCTCGCCAATGGATCTGCGCACTTTCCAAAGGCCTTCGGTTTCGGCCGCGGTGGTGGCCATCCATATTTCATTAGGCTCAAAATTCTCTAAAACAGGAATTAACCGGTCGGTTTGGCGTTGAAGTTCGTCTTGGTCGAAGCCGTCAAGTTCAACAAGCAAGTAGGCTTGGGCCAAATTCGTTTCGGGAAAAGACAAATCGGGGCGTTTGGAAAGGGTGTACGCGATGGCCTCGCGTTCCATAAACTCCATTGCCGAGGGCGTTAGCCCGTTTTTAAACACATGGGCAACCGCCGAAACGGCCTGATTTGAATCCTGGAAGGGAACGAGGAAGGTCCAACGCAGGGTTGGAAGAGGTATTAGGCGCAGGGTAATGCCCGTTATTATGGCCAGGGTTCCTTCGCTGCCAATCATGAGTTGGGTCAAATTATAGCCGGTCGCATTTTTTAATACGCGTGCACCGGTTTCCATGATGCGCCCATCGGACAAGACCACTTCCAGATTTAGAACATAATCTTTGGTTACTCCGTATTTTACCGCCCTTGGACCTCCGGAGGATTCGGCCAAATTTCCGCCAATAAAACTGGAACCTCTGCTAGAGGGGTCGGGAGGATAAAACAAGCCCTTTTCTTCAACGCAATTTTGCAAAACCTGAGTAATCACACCGGGTTGAACAAAAACCTGCATGTTTTCCTCATCAATGTTGGGCAGGGCGTTCATTCGAGCGGTACTGAGAACGATTCCACCCTCAATGGGCAAGGCTCCGCCGCTCAGGCCGGTTCCTGCTCCCCGCACAGTTAGGGCGATGTTTTGGGTATGGCAATGTTTTACTATTTGGCTAACCTCTTGGGTGGTTTCAGGAAAAACCACCAATGCAGGCAAGAAAACCAAGTCTTCGGTCATGTCTGAGGCAGCGGCTTGAATGGATTCGGAGTCCCAACGAACCCGATCGGCCCCAAGCACTCCCATTATGTACGTCTTATCCTCTTCGTTCGGTTGCTTGTATTCCTTATTCATAGCTTAAAATTAGTTAAAGATAATGCGAACTCAAAACAAGATAAAGTCGGTGAATTCAGCGTTTTTAAAAAATTGTGACCCTTTTTTATCCCCGCTATCAAAAAGAGAAAAAACAAAATCAACAATTCTATGTTTATCAGCTAAACAAATTCAAAAAAAATGAAAAAACAATTCCTTTCAATTTTTGCTCTGGCCTCGACCTTGGTAGCAGTTCAGGCTCAAAATGCCAACGTGCAGATTATTCACAACTGCCCTACTCCGGCAGCGGGCACCGTTGATATTTATGTAGACCTTGGTTCGGGTTTTACTTCAAATCCTTGGGTTAACGACCTTTCTTTCCGCGAAGCCACAGCTTATGTACCTGTTCCAGGAGGCATGTCCAACATACGGGTGGCGATTGCTCCCGAGTTCGGTATTGGAACCACCATCAACGACACTTTGGTTTCGTTCGCACTACCTATTTTGAACGCCGGTTCTTCTTATGTAGCTGTTGCGGCAGGCGAAATTGGCAGCCTTAGCCATCCATTTAATCTGTTCTTCGGTGCCGGTGCATTAACCGCAGGAAGTCCGAATGATTTTGCAGTCAACATTTTTCATGGTAGCACCGATGCCCCTGCCGTTGCTGTTTTCACGAATTTAAACGCTTTGATTCCAACCGTTCCTTCATTGGCTTTTGGTGCGTTTTCAGGTCAAGCAGCATTGCCGGCTTCTGATTTGCTGTCGTTATTGACTCCTGCCAACGATTTTAACACCATGGTAGAAGGGTTTGGTATTCCATTGGCTACTTTAAATGCCGGAGGAGCTGCCGGGGTTGTTTTTGCTTCCGGAAAGCTTGCACCTTCTATGGGAGAACCTGCTTTTGGATTGTTTGCAGCACTGGTTGATGGCACAGTTTTGGCTTTACCACAAACCGATGCCAGCCGCGTTCAAATTGTGCATAATTCTCCGGATCCTATGGTTGCCGCTGTGGACATTGACATAGTATCATCAACGGGTGTTGTAGTTCCTTTAAACAATGTAGGTTATTTGGACGCTACACCTTACTTATTGGTTCCTTCAGACAGCTACCGCGTATTGTTTTCAGCACCGAACTCTACCGACACCTTGGGTGCAATGGTAAAAATTCCTGCTGCTTTGGCAAGAAACACTACCTATCAAGTGGCAGCTGCCGGCTTGGCCAATACCAGTGGCAGCAACTTTGCACATTCTGTTTCTGTGAATGGCAGCAACGTAGCTTTCGGGTTGGATGTTCTTTTAAATTCTCGCCCATGGTCAACCAGTCCAACCACCGTAAACATTGCGGTTTTCCACCATTCCCCTGATGCTCCTATGGTTGATGCCCTAGGTTCTACCGGCAGCGTATTGGTTAACGACATCAGTTTTGGCGAATACCAAGGGTACTTGCCAATCCCAACCATTGCCGATGGTCAAATCCTCATCACTCCGGCCAACGACAACAACACAACCGTTGCCACCTTCGCAGCTCCTTTGACTCAGTTGTCAGGCTTAGGTCTAACCATTTTTGCTACCGGTTTCTTGACTCCCAACGACGAAAACGTAAACAACTTGCAGCCTTTCGGTTTGTGGGTGGCGTTCCCGAACGGTGGAAACTTGGTAGAATTGACTCCTGTAATGTCTTTGGAAAGTGCCAGCGGACTAAGCAACATGCGTTTATTTCCCAATCCTGTAAACGAAATTTCAACCTTAACTTTTACTTCGAACCGTTCGTTCGCAGCTGAAGTGAGCATTGTAAATGCCTTGGGTCGCGAGGTTTCCAAAGCAGGTCAGGTAAACTTAACCGAAGGCATCAACAGCATCGCTGTGAACATGAGCAGTTTGACTTCCGGTCAGTATTTCTTAACTTTGACCGGAGTTAACGCTCGAGTAGCGATTCCTTTCATCAAGTAAAAAGTGGGTTTCACCTTGGGTTGAAATCAAAGTAAATCAAAATGGAAAGCGGTTCGATTTCGGTCGGACCGTTTTTTTTATGGTATTGGGCGGCAGACGGGCTTTCACAGGTAGTTCCGCAGTTGCCGGAAGGCTGGCCCAGCGGGCTTGCGGTGGCTCCCAAGGTCGCCTCCGCGCCGCGCGGGCCAGGCTCCGGCAAGCTGCGTACCTACCTTGTTCAATCCCTGCCGCGGCGTCCTGCTTTGGAAAAACATTTTAATACAACTTTGTCTGCTTTTCGCTTAAATTCATACTTATACCCATATCTTTGGCCCATGAAAATAGTTTCTGTCTTTCTGGCAGGCTTGTTTGCCTGCCCTATGTTTGGCCAACACCCTTGTTCCATAAGCAAAGCAGCTTCGGGCGGAATTGCACCGGGAGTTTATTTGGACGTTCCGGGCACCAATGCATACGACGTGCGTTATGTTCATTTGGATTTGGAGTTGGAACGCAGTTCAAATGCCGTTGCCGGAACCGCCAAAACAACGGCCATGGCCTTGCAGCCATTAGCCCAATACATCGTAGAACTGCATTCCAATTTAAGCATTTCCAATCTGAGCATCAATGGGCAACCTGTTCCTTATCAGCGCAATGGGAATGTTGTAACTGCAACGCTTACCAATAGCATTCCTCAGGGGCAAACCTTTACAGCTTCCATAACCTATTCCGGCAGTCCCCCCAACGGAGGATTTTTCAATGGCTTGTCCAACGGCAGCAGTCCTTCTTGGGGCAATCAGGTAACTTGGTCTTTATCTCAACCTTATGCTGCGCGAGATTGGTGGCCTGCCAAACAAAGCCTTACCGATAAAATAGATTCCTGCCGTATTTGGATTACCACTTCCACGCAAAACAAAGCCGGTTCCAATGGCCTGCTTGAGGCAATCACACCGGCATCCAACAACCGGCATCGGTATCAATGGGTGCATAAACATCCCATAGATTATTATTTGTTGTCGGTATCGGTTTCCACCTATGTAGAATATGCAATAACCGCTTATCCGGTCAATTCAGCTCCGGTTTACATTTTGAATTACATTTACGACAACCCGGGAACACTTCCCAATTTCCAAGCCGACATTGACGAAACGGTACCGATGATGGAAGAGTTTTCAACATTGTTTGGCCCCTACCCTTTCGCAGATGAAAAATACGGACATTGCATGGCACCCTTCAGCGGAGGCATGGAACATCAAACCATGACCACACAAGGCTTTTTTAACCGGGATTTAACGGCCCATGAATTGGGTCATCAGTGGTTTGGCGACCACATTACCTGTGCGTATTGGAAAGAAATTTGGTTAAACGAAGGCTTCGCCTCCTATTCAGAATACCTGTACAGAGAGCAAATTCAAAACGGAAATCCACGGAATTGGATGGATGCCGCGCACAGCAATGTGATGTCGGAGCCCGACGGCAGTGTTTCAGTTCCCGATACAACCGACATCAACAGAATATTTTCAGGGCGCTTGACCTACGATAAAGGTGCTGCCATTTTGCATACATTGCGTTCCATCACAAACAACGATTCGGTCTTTTTTTCAGGTTTGCGCCTATACCTTCAAACCTATGGAGGCGGCACCGCAACGGTGGCCCAGTTCAAGACGTTGATGGAAAACCATACCGGAAATAATTTTAGCAATTTCTATCAAGAGTGGTTCTATGGCGAAGGTTTTCCAACCTTTAGCGTAGAATATTTGCACCTGAACGACACCCTTTGGCTTTCGGTAAGTCAAACCACATCGGCACCCTCTTCGGTTCCCTTTTTTCATGTACCTCTTGAGCTACAGGTTCAAAGGCCCGGCGGCGACACCCTGGTGCGGATGAATCTGAACCAACCTGTTACGGCGGCCATCATACCTTGTTCAGGTTCCTTGACCGGTTTGGTTATCGATCCAAATCAATGGCTATTGAACCAAGATGGCAGCATTACCATGAATGGGAATTTACACCTTACTGATTTTTCTAAGCAGATGCAGCCCTATCCCAACCCTACCTCAGACCGGTTGTGGCTAACGGGATTGGGTGAAAATACACCATTCAAAATAATTGATGCTTCGGGCCGTGAAGCGATGAAAGGATATTGGAATCCAACAGAAGGAACCGCCGTCAGAACATTAAATTCAGGGCTGTATGCCCTTTGGTTTGAAGGCATAGCTAGTCCTGTTTTATTTATTAAGCAAGATTAATTTTTCGGTTTTGATGAAACTACTCGGAAAGCAAATCCTGCTTGCCATTGCGTTGTTTAGTGGGAGCTATGCCTGGAATCAACAACCGTTTAAGGGTCAAGTCAAAGATGGCATAACGGGAAAACCTCTAGCCTTTGCTTCCATTGCGGTAAAAAATCTTGGGAACACCTCAAAAACCCTGGGTGGGGGTATTGCCGACAGTGCGGGGAAATTCAACTTCATTATGCCAAAAGGGTATCCGCTCCTTTTGCAGGTCAGTGCCGTAGGCTACACCACGTTTCGAGACACCCTTTTTGACGACTTGGAAATAAAGTCAGGTAAAACATTTGATTTAAATCCAAGCACTCAGGCCATTTCGGAATTCAATCTGACCGAAGACCGGCCGGAAATGGAATTGGGTATTGACCGCAAGATTTTTAACGTTCAAAAGAACAGCATTGCCGCGGGGGGCTCGGCCATGGATGCATTAAGGCAGGTACCCCTGGTTCAGGTAGATGTAGATGGAGCCCTAACGGTGAGGGGTAGTGGAAGTTTGTTGGTGTATATAAATGGGAAGCCATCGGGTCTGAACGCCGAAAACCGGAGTCAAATACTGGAGCAGATTCCTGCCGCATCGATAGTCCGGTTTGAATTGATCACCTCTCCCTCGGCCAAATACGATGCCGAAGGGGTAACCATATTGAACATCATAACCAAAGAAGACCGACTTGATGGGCAGTTTGGGCAGCTGGTTGGCGGCGGAGGTTGGCCGGCGAATTCAAATTTTTCGGGAAGTTTCAACTTAAAAAAAGGAGCCTGGGTATTGACCAATTCCCTTTCTTATCGTAGTTCAACCCGACCGATGACCGGTTTTACCCGAAGGAACAGCTACCTGCCCGGAGCAAATTTTTTAAGGCAAAATCAAGAAGTGAATGGAGACCGCAGCGATATGAATGCCAGCCTGTCCGGTTCGGTTGAATTTAGCCCCAATAAAAAAAATACGCTTATCCTGACTTATTTAGGGGGCCCAAGGCAGGAAAGCAATCCGGAAAGTTTCTTTACTACCTTTTCGGATTCCTTATTTGTGCCAACAAGCAGCTACCGGCGGCGGGTGAACAATACCGAATTGGGTTGGAACGGCGATATTAACCTATTATGGACAAAAAAAGAAAAAGAAAATGGTTCGGAATGGAGTGCATCGCTTTCAGGCAGCTTAAATGGAGACGATGAAAAAGCAAATTTCGAGCAATTTAATGTTATACCTTCGGTAGATACCATATTAAGTCGAAGTCAAAATGCAAGTTTGAATGGAGTGCTGAGTGCCCAATTGGACAGAATACAAATGTTGAAATGGAAAGGGCTCTCGAAAATTGAATTCGGAGTAAAATCAAATTTACGGCGCAGCGATTCTGATTTAAAAACCGACAGCCTGGGAGGTTCGGGTTGGTTTCCGGACACCTTGCGGACCTCGGCTTTTCGATACGACGAATGGGTTGGGGCTGCCTATGTTCAGATTGCAGGAAAATTGCATAAATCCCTGGACTATCAAGCGGGTTTAAGAAGCGAATACACCATTTCCCAAGGATTTGTGTTGAACAACATCCCTGCATTTGACAAACGTTATATTCAGTTTTTCCCAACAGCAAACCTAAAATGGAGTCCCAAGTCCGGTTTGGATTTCAGTTTGGGATATTCCCGCCGCATAGACCGCCCCGGGTTTATGTCGCTTAATCCTTTTCCCGATTACCGCGACCCCTTTAATATTCGCATTGGCAACCCCAATTTGAATCCAGAAATTACAGATGCACTTGAACTTTCGTTCAGCAAAATACTGGGGTCTCATTTTTTGTATGCTTCGGCCTATTATCGGTATGTTGATGGCCCCATACAGCGGCTTCTTTCCATCGATTCTGTGGGGGTAACTACGGTAATGCAATCCAATTTCGGGTATTCGCACAGCAAGGGAATTGAAGTGGTTTACCGAGCTAAAATCAAAAAAGTGCTGTCGGGAACCTTTACGTTAAATGTGTTTCATACCTATCTTGCCGGAAATTCAGCTTTAGGGGCCTTGGATGCCGAAAATTTTAGCATGAGTTTAAGGTCGCAGTGGACCTATAAGATGGGTAAAACCTGGGAGTGGCAGGCCAGCGTTTTTTACCAGGCTCCCCAGGTGTTTCCTCAAGGCGAAATCTCCTATTTTTTATGGGTGGATGTTGGTCTTCGTAAGGATTTTTTGGATGGAAAGCTCTCTTTGGCCCTTAACGCTGCGGATATTTTTGATACCCGAAGATTTCTTTTTAAGTCTAAAGACCTCTATTTTGACGGAGAGGTGTTGCGGGATCCCATGACCATGAGGTTTACGGCACAATTAACCTGGAAGTTTGGGAAGCAATTTAAGACAGAGCAGCGCAATCGCCGTCGGGGCGAGGGGATGGGCGGAGATGATATGGGGATGTGAGTTGGGTTTAATCCGCAATTCCAAAAATCGAAAGCGTACTATTTATGAGCCGGCCCGCGGCAGGGATTGAAGCAGCTAGCCCGACAGGCTGGCGCTGCCGGGAGCCGCGTGGCGCGGAGGCGACTTTAGGAGCCCCCGCAAGCCCGCCGGCTCCCGCAGCGGCAGACGCGGACTAGCGCTGAAAGCCCGGCTGCCGCCCAAAAGCTATTTATTTTTATTTTGCCGGAAAAAAATGACGGTTTATTCGGCGGAAATATTATAAAATCTACGAAAAATAAATCCAATGGGTTGGCAAAGTTATTTAAGATTTGTTTTCCGGATTTTTTATCCAAAAATGAATACCTTACTGCCATATTAATTTACGCTATGCCCGATATTTCACTGCTTGCTTTGGCGATTGCCCCCGGCCTGGCCATCGGAATTTATATTTTTTGGAAAGACAAATGGGAAAAAGAACCCCTGCATTGGCTTTTGTTTTCCTTCATTCTTGGAATTATTAGCGTGATTCCAACTTTACTATTGTCGTTTATTGCTCAGTTTTTGGGTTCAAACCCGCAATCTGAGCGCCCATTGTTTTCTTTAATTTCCTGCATTTTGGGGATTGGTCTTATTGAAGAATTCTGCAAATTTATATTTGTTCGCTGGTTTATTTTTCCTAAAAAAGTGTTCAACGAACCCTTTGATGGCATCACGTATTGTGTAATGTCGGCCATGGGTTTTGCCACCCTTGAAAACGTCTTGTATGTAACAGAAAACGGGGTAGCGACCGGTATTATGCGGGCATTTTTATCGGTTCCCGCCCATGCCACTTGGGGAATATTGCTTGGATTTGCACTGGGCATAAAAAAAATGAATCCCTCTACCCCCATTTTAATTCCAGCTCTGTTTTTGGCCTCGCTTCTGCATGGCCTTTTTGATTTCTTTTTATTCCACAGTTGGGGCATTCTGACAATACTGGGAGCGCTTGGGACCTTTGCTTTAAGTATTTATCTTTCCAGGAAAGCCATTCGATTGCATCAAAAGGCATCACCTTTTCGTTATTAACGGAAAAGAAAGGCATGTGAATAAAGTTGGAGAATTAAAACAGAAAACATATCTTTGCACTCCAACTTTTGAGTGCATACAGAATAAACAATCGACATGTCAAAGAGAACGTTTCAACCCTCCATACGCAAGAGAAGAAATAAGCATGGTTTTCGGAAGCGGATGTCAACGGCGAATGGACGCCGGGTATTGGCAGCACGTCGGCGGCGTGGACGCAAACGGCTTACCGTTTCTGACGAATTTTATCCTAAAAAATAGGGTAATTTAAAAAACAATTTAGCCCCTGGTTGGGGCTTTTTTTTTATCTAAATATGCAGCAATGGATACAAAATCAAAGGAATTTTTAAACCGATATCTCAATAATTATTCGCCGACCGGGCATGAGGCAGCCGGTCAGCAGATTTGGTTGGAATATGTTAAACCATATACCGACACGCATTTAACGGACGCTTATGGTTCGGTGGCAGCCATTGTAAATCCGGAAGCCAAATACAAAGTGGTTATTGAGGCTCATGCCGATGAAATTGCCTGGTTTGTGTCGAACATCAGCGAGAAAGGCTACATCACCTTAAAGCGAAATGGGGGAAGCGATGCAGTCATAGCCCCCAGCATGCGTGCTGTAATTCATACCAAAAAAGGCCAAATCCCGGCCATTTTTGGCTGGCCGGCCATCCATGTTCGGCCGCGCGACAAAGACGAGCCGGCACCCAGCATGAAAAGCATCTTTTTAGATGTTGGTGCCAACAACCGCGATGAAGTTTTAGCCATGGGCATTCACATAGGTTGTGTTGCCACCTTTTCCGATGGGCTGACCTGGCTGAATGGTGAGCGCTACATTACGGGCCGTGCATTGGATAACCGCATAGGCGGTTTTATGATTGCCGAAGTGCTGCGTCGCATCAATGAAAATGGCATTCAATTGCCGTTTGCTTTGTATGCAGTAAATGCCGTTCAAGAAGAAATTGGACTGCGTGGGGCCGAAATGATTTCCCGCCGCATCAAACCCGATGTGGCTATCATTACCGACGTTACCCACGACACCCAATCGCCCGGATACAACAAAGAAGAGACCGATATAGCCTGCGGCCGGGGCCCTGTTCTCTCTTATGGAGCCGCCGTGCACAACGTGTTGCTTGACCGGATTGTCGATGCAGCTACCGAAGCGGGAATTTCCTTTCAACGTATTGTAGCCGAGCGGAGTACCGGCACCGACACGGATTCCTTTGCCTACAGCGGCGAAGGGGTTCCCAGTGCCTTAATTTCCCTGCCCCTAAAATACATGCATACCACCGTTGAAACCGTGGCCACAGAGGATGTTGAACGGGTTATCGATTTGATTTACATCGTAATTGCTGGCTTAACCGGCAAAGAAGATTACCGCTACCTCCGCTAAGCACCCCGGCTACCATTTTCTTTATTAAGTTTGACTAACCGAAAACACCTGTATGGATTATTTTAAGGAGTCCCTAACCCTGCATGAATCGCTTCGTGGAAAGATTGGAATTCAAGCTAAAATGGACATTGATTCGCGCGATGGATTGAGTTTATTGTATTCCCCGGGTGTGGCCGAACCATGCAAACGAATTCATGCAAACCCTACCGACGTGTGGAAATACACCATCAAAAGCAATATGGTTGCTGTGGTTACCGATGGTACCGCCGTTTTAGGTTTGGGCAACATTGGTGCAGCCGCCGCTCTTCCCGTCATGGAAGGAAAAGCCATGCTTTTTAAAAAGTTTGGCGGCGTAGATGCCTTCCCAATATGCCTTGATACCCAAGATACCGAGGAAGTGATTGAAACCATTCGCCGCATTGCACCCGTTTTTGGTGGAATTAATCTGGAAGATATTTCAGCCCCCCGGTGCTTTGAAATTGAAGACCGACTTCAAGATTTGGGCATTCCTGTTTTTCACGACGACCAACATGGAACAGCCGTTGTGGTTTTGGCCGGCATTATCAATGCCTGCAAACTGCTGAATAAAAACATCCAAGACCTTAAAATTGTAATCAATGGAGCCGGAGCTGCAGGGGTTGCCATTGCTAAACTTCTAGACAGTGCCACCCGGGGCGAAGACCTTCAGGGAATCGCGGTGAAAGAAGTTATACTTTGCGACACCAAGGGCGTAATACACCAAGGACGAACCGATTTAAACGACACAAAACGAAGCCTGCTCAGCTGGACAAACCCAAACAATGTTTCGGGAAGCCTGCATGAGGTATTGGTTGATGCCGACGTTTTTATTGGAGTAAGCCAAGAAAATTTATTGAATGCCGCCGATATTGCTACCATGGCTAAAGATTCCATCATTTTTGCACTGGCAAATCCCGTTCCCGAAATCATGCCTGAAGAAGCCTACAAAGGTGGAGCCGCCGTGGTAGGAACCGGCCGAAGCGACCTGCCCAACCAAATAAACAACGTTTTGGCTTTCCCCGGAATTTTCCGCGGCGCCCTGGACGGGCACGCCCATAGAATAACCACCCGAATGAAAATTGCTGCTGCTCTGGCCATAGCCAATGCAGTAGAAAATATTGACCGCGACAACATTGTACCCGAAACCTTAAACATGTCTGTAGGGCCCAAGGTGGCCAAAGCTGTGTTTGAGGCAATAAAACCTGAAGACCGATTGTAAAATTTAAAACTCAGCCATACATGGAACGTTTTCGTCATCTAATCCCCCATGCGGTTTCCCTTGCCGCCCTGCTTCTAATTGCCGTAATTATCGGAAAATCAGAAATGTTCGAGGGAATGGAACTAAGAGCCCACGACGACGATATGTGGAGGGGTGCCGCCATGCAGGCCATGGATTTTGAAAAGGAAAATGGCAGACCTGCCCTTTGGACCAACAGGATGTTCAGCGGCATGCCCAATTATCTGATTTACTTCCGTCCGGTGGGGAATTTTATTTCTCCCGCCGTAAACGCCTTGGTTGGTTTGGGAATGACCCGCGTTGCCATGTATTTATGGTCGGCAATGGCCGGTTTTTATCTGATGATGATTGCCTTTAAAAACCGGCCCGAATCTTCGGTCCTTTCTGCCATTGCATTTGGCCTTACCTCTTATGTGGCTGTGGTTTTGGCCGCCGGCCACTTCGGCAAGGTGCAAACCATTGGCTATTTACCCTGGGCAATTGCCGGTATGGGTTGGATGGCTCAAAAAAAATACCTGCCCGGTGCCGCCATGACCGGAATTATGATGAGCTGTGCAATCCTGGCCGGACACTATCAGATGATTTATTATTACCTGGTGTTTTTTGTGGCCATCTGGCTGATTCAACATGCCTTTGTCAGCATTAAATCAGGTCAATTCAAGCATTTGGCCATAGCCGGAAGTTTGCTCTCGCTGGCCATGGGCGGCGCATTGATTGCCAATCTGAATCAAATTTTGCCGGTTTTGGAATACCAAAAATACAGCACCCGTGCTCCTTCTGAACTGAGTGCAGAATCAAAATCCATAGACCAAAATGAGGAAACAGGCGGACTTCAACGCAGTTACATCACAGGTTACAGCTACGCCAGGGGCGATTTTTGGGCATTGATGATCCCCAACTACAAGGGGCCAAAAAACGGGTTGCTTTTAATGAACGAAACCGCTGAAAAAAAACTGGGTGCCAAAGGCCTTGAACCCATCCGCAATTTTCAGCTTCAAGCTCAACAACAAGGATTAAACGTGTACATTGACCAATATTGGGGATATCAGGATGCTGCCGGTGGGGTAATTTATGCCGGTGTTCTTGTGGTGGTTTTGGGATTTTTCGGCCTTTTCTTTATCCGTTCCGGATTAAAATGGGTGGTTCTTACCGGTTTACTGCTTACCATGTGGCTGGCATTGGGGAAAAATGCCCCCTGGCTTACAAACCTGTTTATTGATTACTTCCCCGGTTACAATAAATTCCGTGCCGTGAACTCCATTATGGTTATCCCTCAATTTCTTCTCCCTTTGCTCTTTGGATTGACCTTAAATGAATTGTTTGAATCTCCTTCCAGGTTGAAAGAACCCTTCAAATTGGGCAAAAAGGAATTTAATTTCAGTTATGAGAAGTTTGGCTACGGTATTTTTATTGCCGCTCTTGGTTTTATGGGCTTAAGTTATGTTGCCCCAACTTTATTTCAAGACATTGTTCGGGCCGAAGACGCCGAGCAAATTTCAAGATTGTCCGGAAGCGGTGCAGGGCAAATTATTGACACCATGGAAAAAGGCAGAGTGGCCATCCTTAGGGCCGATTTGGGACGGTGTTTGTTGTTTTTAATTGCAGGCGCCGGTCTTCTTTGGGCTTTTTTGAAACAAAAAATAAACCTTCTGCAAGCCTCTGCAGCTCTGGGTTTGCTTTTGGCAATAGATTTAGGCGGGATAGGATCCAGGTATTTGGATGAATCGGTGTACAAACCTGTTCAGCCTAAAAATCAAGCCCAACCTCAAACTGCAGCCGATGGTGTTATTTTGAACGACGGCGACCCCAGCTATCGGGTTCTTAATATATCCGTTTCCCCATTCAACGATGCCACCACCTCATTTTTCCATCAATCCATCGGAGGCTACCATGGGGCCAAAATGAAAAGGTATCAGGAATTTATTGAAAATCGCCTGGAAGGAGATTTTAAATTGATGCAAATCGGTATACAAAAGGCAAAAACCATTTTCGATGCCCAAAAAGCCTTTGCCGGTTGTGCAGGGCTGAATATGCTCAATACCAAATACATTATTGTGGACCCAAAAAGTTCTCCCATAGAGAATCCTTTCCATTATGGCCCCGCATGGTTTCCTAAAAACATTGAATTCGTTGCCGGTCCTGACCAAGAAATTCAGGCCGTAAAAAATGCATTCAATTTAAAAGATGTTGCCTTTATTGACCAATATTTTAAAACTTCCATTAAAGCCTGGAAAGGTGATTTCGATTCAACAGCCACCATCGAAGTAGAAATGTACTCGCCCGAAGAAATTTTGTATACGGTCAAATCTAAGGTGTATCAACCTATGATATTTAGTGAATTGTATTACGATAAAGGCTGGAAGGTTGAAATGGACGGATTACCAATCCCCAGTTTTAGAGCGAATTATTTGCTTCGGGGCATTGAAGCCGCACCCGGCACCCACACCATTCGCTGGTATTTTAAACCCGATGTGGTGGAAACCTCAACAAAATACAGCTACGCCGGCTCCGCTATTCTGGCTCTCCTTTTGTTGGGTGCTTTGGGTGGTTGGTTTATCGAATCGCGGAAAGCGAAGGTTTAACCTGTTTGGCCCAACGCCTGAATGTGGTAAAATTTTAACCTAAAAATTCCAAAGCGGAGCTTCTTTTTTAGGCATTACTAAAAAAAATACACCAGGTTTTTTTCCCTTTAACCTTTCAGCTCAAACCCCGGCCGCCAACGCTGCTCAACCAATTCAAACCCCACATGACCTCGGCCGAAACCCCGAAATACCAAGCAAAGCCGGATTTTATCCAAAAAAAAGAAAACAGCCATTTAAGCTATTTACCCCAGTTGGACGGCCTTAGGGTGCTTGCCGTCGGTATGGTCATGCTGGGGCATTGGGTGCAATGGAAATGGACCCATCCTGCATTGATGGCCTTGCCTTTGGTTCACGGGGTCACTTTGTTTTTTGTTTTAAGCGGATTCCTGATTACACGAATTCTGTTGAACGAAAATCACCTTCGCCGTCAAAAAAAACAAGGGGTACTTCATTTTATCGGCCGCTTTTACATTCGAAGAACCTTGCGCATTTTCCCCCTGTACTATGCAGTTATCTTTTTTTTATTTGCCATAAATCTGCCAATGGCAAGGGAATTATTTCCTTGGTTATTAACCTATTCAACCAATATTTATCAATCTATCAACAATGTTTTTGTAGGGGATTTTAACCACTTTTGGTCTTTGGGGGTGGAAGAACAATTTTATCTTTTTTGGCCTTGGCTTTTTTTGCTTTTTTCTAAATCCAAACGACTGTTATTTGCAATGATTGGGATTGCGGTTTTGGGAATTTTTGTTCGGATTTATTTGGCAGTCGAGGTGGGAAAATGGATGGCAACCTCTTATTTTACATTAGCTTGCATGCCAATGCTGGCTTTGGGCGGAATTCTTGCCTGGATAGAACGCTACTCCACAGCTTTTTTAAACAAAATTAAACATCCAATCGCCCTTCCTGCCGTCCTTTTATTCTACCTAATCGGCCTTTTTACTCAAAATAAATTGGGTTGGATTTGGTACAAAGAAATAATAGATGAATATTTTTTTGCCATCCTTGCCTTCTTTATGATTGCAAAAGCCTCGGTAAATGGATATTCCGGATGGATTGGCCTAATATTAAAGCAACCTTTTATTCAATATTTGGGTCAAATTTCTTACGGTTTGTATGTTTTCCATTTGTTTGCACCTACTTTTTGCAATGCTGTTTTAACCCAATTAGGGGTCAATTTATCCGAACTTGGAATGCTAATTTTTTACTTGCTTTTCACCTTCGCTTTGTCACATTTTTCATGGATTTTAATGGAACGCCCCATCAACAGATGGAAACAAAAATTCCCGTATTTGAATTCTTAAAAAAAATATTTTAAAATTTCATTGGGATTTTTTAAAGGTTTTATTTAAGGTTGAATTGCGAAATCCATTTTTGAAAATGATTTTTTTTCGTGGCGATTGAAAAAAAATATTTGGGCGGCATGCGGGCTTTCGCGGGTAGTACGCACCGGCAGGGTGTGGGGGCAGCTGGCTTGCGGGGGCTCCTAAAGTCGCCTCCGCGCCTAGCGCCCCCATACCCTGCCGGTTTGCGCGCTACCCTGCTCAATCCCTGCCGCAAATCAAACCCTTTGAACTTTTCATAGAAATTCAGGCAATCATGGGAACCCGATACATCCTTGTAACCCAACTAAAAAAACCACGCCGTTTGCTACCTTCGTACCCAAAGATGAACGCATGAACCAACACCCTCCATTCTCCAACTCCTCAAACGGTGTCTTAGAATTTATTTTGACGCATTGGAAAAAATTGTTCCTCATTTCTGCCCTCAGCGGTCTTCTTGCCTTTGGCATTTCTTTTTTCATTAAGCCCAAATACAAAGGAACTGCGGTATTTTATCCGGCCGTTACCCAATCCATATCCAATCTGGTGAGCACCGGACGAAATACCGATAAAGACTTTCTGGATTACGGTGAGGAAGAAGAAGCCGAACGGGTTATCCAAATTTTGCAAGCCAATGAAATTCGCGAATACATCATTGCAAACTATGACCTTTGGAAGCATTACGATATTGATCCAAACTCCACCAAGGCCCGCACCAAAATGATGCGTGAATACAAAGAGAATGTCAGCTTTCGACGAACCGAATTTAACTCGGTAGAAATTTCGGTTTATGATACAGATCCTAAACGCGCAGCCGGAATGGCCAATGATTTGGTTCATAAACTAGATACCTTGAAAAATAGAATCCAACAGGAAAGAGCCCAACAAGGTCTGTTGGTGGTGGAAACCAAATACACTGAATTAGTGCAACGAATTGACCAGCTTTCAGATTCCCTGGGAGTGATACGAAGCAAAGGCATTAACGATTATGAATCGCAGGCCGAGGTGGTAAACAAAGAATATGCAGCAGCGGTGGCAAGCGGAAATCAACGTGCAATTGCTGCCCTTCAACAAAAATTAGATACCCTTTCAAAATACGGCTCCGCGTATGTGTCTTTGTCGTCAGAATTGGATTTGCTCACAGAACAAAAAGTTCTGCTGGAGCGAAAAAGAGAAGAAATTAAAACCGATGCCGAAAGTTTTGTGCCTCAAATCATGCCCATTGATTTCGCTTACGAAGCCGATTCCAAAACCTATCCTAAGCGACTACTGATTGCCCTTGGGGCTGCATTTTCAGGCTTGATTCTAGGCGCATTGTTTTTGTTCGCCCAAACGTACATCCAAGCCGGACGCCAAGCCAAGGGCTAAAATAAATGGAAAAACACCGGATTAAAATTCCAAATTGGCTGTGGTTCGCAATAGGGCTAGCGGCCATTCAGAGTGCATTTGTTGCCGCTGAATTTTTTTGGTTTTTTGCTTTGCCCTTAATCTTGATTTTGCTGATCTGGCTTTTTACCTCGTTGGATAAATTCTTTCTATTCACCATTTTCATTACCCCTTTGTCTTTAGAGGTCAAAGAAAATGACTTGGGAATGGCCATTAGCCTTCCTGCCGAGGGACTTATTTTACTTTTAACCCTTTTATTTTACGCCAAATTGTGGTTGGAACGCAGCATAAAAAGGGAATTCTGGTTGCACCCTGCCACCTTGGTTGTTTTGGCCCATTTGGCTTGGATGCTCGTAACTTCTGTATTTAGTACCCTGCCCTTGGTCTCTTTTAAAGTCTTGGCAACCCGCATTTGGTTTATTACAGCTTTTTATTTTATCGGCGTTCAGCTGTTTAAGGAGCAAAAACAAATGCATCGCTTTTTTTGGGCCTACCTGTTGCCCTTATGTGGAGTGGTTCTCTACACCTTGATAAGGCATTCCCAATTTGGTTTTGCTAAACAACCTGCATATTGGGTAATGACACCATTCTACAACGATCACACGCATTATGGAGCCATTTTGGCCATGTTCCTCCCCTTTTCGTTTGCTGTACTATTTCGAAAAAAAACAAACGATTTTTTTCGCCTGACTCTGCTCCTGATTTTGGGTATCCTGATTATAGGATTCGTTTTTTCCATTTCTAGGGCAGCCTGGATCAGCATTATTTTAGCCATGGGAATTTTTGGAATTATTCGCCTGCGAATACCTTTAAAATTGATTTTTGGGGCGGTTCTCATTGCATTCGTTGGTCTGTTCAGCTTCCAAACTGAATTGTTAATGGCCCTTGAAAAAAACAAACAGGAAAGCAGTGGAGATTTTGTACAGCATTTTCAATCGGCATCAAACATTAGCAGCGACGTCAGCAACGTGGAACGAATACTTCGTTGGAAATGTGCCTTAAGGATGTTTGAAGAAAAACCAATAGTTGGATTTGGCCCCGGAACATACGCTCAAAGTTATGCCCCATACCAGCAAAGTTCCGAGTTGACTTCGATTAGTACAAACTTTGGCAGCTTGGGTACGGCACATTCAGAGTATTTTTTGGCACTATCGGAACAGGGAATTTTGGGTGCACTTAGCTTTATCTCCATTGCCATCGCATTTCTTGCAACAGGAGTTAGAGTTGTTCAAAGACCCGGACTGGAAAGAGATAAACTTATTTTGGGTTATTCTGCATTGGTTGGCTTGTCCACATACTTTATACATGCCGTTCTAAATAATTTCTTAGACAGCGATGAAGCATCGGTTCCATTTTGGGCTATGGGGGCCATTTTGGTTGCCTTGGATTTGCAAACCAAAACCGCTCAAAACCAAGAAACGGAATTGTTTCCATGACTTACCAGCCCAATCATTCTGCAAAAAACGCAGTGCTTTTTGGCCTGTTTAGCAATTTGATTTTGGTTGCTCTGAAGGCCGGAATTGGAATCTTAGGAAATTCTTTTGCTTTAATTGCAGACGCTTTGGAATCGGCTACTGATTCGGTGAGCTCATTGATGCTCTACTTTGGGTTAAAGTACGCACAGCGTCCACCCGACGAAAACCATCCATACGGACATGGACGCTTTGAAGGCCTTTTGACCTTTGTGGTGGTTTTTTTTCTACTGAGTTCGGCCATAGGAATTGGAATTCAAGCCATTGCAAACCTCCAAAAGCCTCAAACTTTGCCTGCCCCATTTACATTAATTGCACTGTTAGGCATTGTGGCCTGGAAAGAAACCTCATTTTGGTACATCCGTGCTAGGGCCAGACGCCTTCACAGTTCCTTACTTGAAGCCGAGGCCTGGCACCATAGAGCCGATGCCATCAGTTCTATTTTTGGTTTGATCGGTATCGGGCTGGCTTGGATGTTGGGACCTGAATTTGCATGGCTCGATGAAGCTGCCGCCCTACTTTCAGCCCTGGTTTTGTTGTTTAATGCTTACCGCATTTTCAGAAAAGCATTTAGCGAATTTATGGACGAGGATATGTACCAACCCATGGCCAAAGAAATTTTGGAAATTGGAAAAGAACTCCCATTCATTTTGGGAATTCCCACCTGCAAAATTCGAAAACTGGGTGCCCGGTATTTTGTAGATTTACACGTATGGGTTGAACCTGAAATTTCGGTTGCTCTAGGTCATGCCCATGCACATGCCCTAAAAGACAAAATTAAAAGCCATTTGCCCTCGATAGAAGATGTATTAATTCACGTCGAACCCGTTGAAAATCAAACACATGAAGCCCTTTATTCCAATTAGTTTTATTTTATCCTTGCTCTTCGCCTGCAACCCCAAAAAACAACCGGAATTCACATCCTACCAAGGATATGCTCAAGGCACCACATTTCACATTGAGGTAAATGGGAACAACGATTATGGTTCTTCAATAGATTCTATTTTAAAAAGCATTGACAAAGAACTATCCTTATGGGACAGCACATCCTGGATTTCCAAATGGAATGCCGGAAATTACAATTTACCCTTAGGTCCCCACGCCTATTTTTGTTTGCAGCTATCCAAACACTATTTTTGGCAATCAAAAGGATATTTTGACCCCAGCCTTGGCCCCCTTGTTCAGTATTGGGGATTTGGCTCCTCCAACAATTCTTTTCCGGACAGCGTAGATTCCTTAATTTTAAATCAAACAAGAAATTTGGTTGGGTTTGACAAGGTGCTTTCCTTTGACAGCAGCAATCAAGTGTTGACACCCAAGTACGCTGGGGCTAAACTTGACTTTAATGCCATAGCTCAAGGATATTCAGTAGATGCTTTGGCCGCTTTTTTGGAAGAAAATGGACATAAAAACTACATGGTCGAAATTGGAGGAGAGGTTCGATGCAAAGGGAAAAGCCCCCAAAACACATCATGGAAAATTGGCATTGATAAACCCCTATCCAACAATGAAAGCAGAGCACTTCAAGCTATTTTGAACGTAGAAGGAGGATTGGCAACCTCAGGCAGTTATCGGAAATTTTATGAACAAAATGGCAAAAAATTTGCCCATGTCATTGACCCGAAATCCGGTTTTCCGGTAAGCCACCAATTGGTAAGTGTGAGCGTTTTAGCAAAAACGGCAGCTCAGGCCGATGCAATGGCAACAGCCTTGCTGGCCATGGGAACCAAGCCTGCAATTGCATTTTCAAAAGAACACCCGGACCTTGGAATTTTCTTGATTTATGAAGAGGCCGGGGCATGGCAAACTTATGTTTCCGATAAAATGAAAGCAAGCATGGCCGAACAGCATGACACCGAAAGTACAAAGATGAATGTTGAATGATGCCTATAACGTATATTTGCCAAACTAAAAATTGAACATATGCCCTATTTTTTTACTTCTGAATCTGTGAGCGAAGGTCATCCTGATAAAATTGCAGACCAAATTTCTGATGCCATCATTGACCATTTCCTGGCACTAGACCCCTACTCAAAAGTAGCTTGCGAAACCTTAGTTACCACAGGTCAGGTGATTTTGGCAGGCGAGGTACATTCTTCTGCCTATTTAGATGTTCAAGAAATTGCCCGTGGGGTAATTGCTAAAATTGGATACACCAAAAGCGAATATATGTTTGAAGCACATTCTTGCGGTGTTCTTTCGGCCATCCATGAACAATCCGGAGATATCAGACAAGGTGTTGACCGCGGCAATCCTGAAGATCAAGGAGCAGGCGACCAAGGAATGATGTTCGGCTATGCCACCAACGAAACCGCAAATTATATGCCCCTGGCCTTGGATATGTCGCACACCCTTTTGAAAATTCTGGCCGAATTGCGCCGAATGGACAATAGCCCAATGCCCTATTTAAGACCCGATTCCAAATCGCAGGTTACCCTGGAGTACGGCGACGACAACAAACCTAAACGAATTCAAACCATCGTTATTTCTACTCAACACGATGATTTTCATCCCGATGAAAATGAAATGCTGGCCAAAATCAAACAGGATATTCTGGAACATGTTATGCCAAGGGTGAAAACGCACTACAGCCAATACGAAAGCTTTTTTGATGAAAATATTATCTATCATATCAATCCCACCGGAAAATTTGTAATCGGTGGCCCTCATGGAGATACAGGCCTTACCGGCAGAAAAATCATCGTGGACACCTATGGTGGAAAAGGGGCTCACGGAGGTGGAGCTTTCTCAGGAAAAGACCCCAGCAAGGTTGACCGATCAGCAGCCTATGCCGCACGCTACCTCGCAAAAAACCTTGTGGCTGCAGGCATTTGCGATGAGGTTCTAGTGCAAGTTGCTTATGCCATCGGCGTAAAACATCCCATGAATTTGTATGTCAATACTTATGGCTCTGCGAAAGTTCCTATTTCCGACAGCCAAATAGCAGAACGTTTGTTGGCTATTTTTGATATGACTCCATACACCATTGAAACCAAATTGAAGCTTCGGAATCCCATTTACCAAGAAACCGCAGCATACGGTCACATGGGGCGTCAACCTGAAATAATCACCAAGTCGTTCCCCGTTCCAAATTCAAATCCTATCCTTAAACAGGTTGAACTTTTTACCTGGGAAAAATTAGATTTGGTCGAGTCAATCCGTTCCGCTTTACAATAAAGCCACACCCTCTAAACAATTAGAGTACCGAAGATGTTATTGTTTAAATAACTATTCGTGGGCAAGTACAGCATAAAAGAAATAGAACGTATTACAGGCATCAAAGCCCACACCATTCGCATTTGGGAACAGAGGTATCAATTCATTGAACCCCACCGTACCGAAACCAACATCCGGTATTACGACGATCAGCATTTGAAGGTGTTGCTTAACATTAGCGTACTTATTAAAAATGGCCGCAAAATATCCCAAATCTCAAAACTGAGTACCCCCGAAATTCGAAATGAATTAGAACGCCTCGCCCATCAAACATCCATCGAAGGCGATTTTTTCGATGTTCAGGTTGATGCTCTGGTCGTGGCCATGTTAGACCTAGACGAAATTCATTTTGAAAAAGTTATTGCCAGCGGAGCCATTCGATACGGTTTTGAAAATGTAATGATTCGACTCATTATTCCATTCCTTCAAAAGGTCGGAATTTTATGGAGCACCGGTGAAATCAACGTGGCTCAAGAACATTTCATTACAAACCTGATACGTCGCAAGTTGATTGTAGCCATAGATGCTCAGATTGGAAAAACGACAAAAAATACCCGGTTCATTTTGTTTTTGCCGGACGGTGAGTTGCACGAAATCGGCCTTTTATTCGCCAAATACCTGATTCGCCTGCGCGGTTTCCCTATTCTTTACCTCGGACAATCCGTTCCATTGCCCGATTTAATTGCAGTGGCAAAAGATTACAACCCCAATAAATTTTTGACCTATTTTACCCTAGGTCAAGGAGTGCGAAAAACCAAAACCTACATTCAGCAAATGCAATCCACTTTCCCCGATGCCCCCCTTTGCATTTGTGGCCCCCTTGCAGCTGAATTAATAAATGAACTCAATCCAAATACCTTGCATCTTCCCTCCATCGAAAGCCTTACCGAACTCCTGGAAACTCTCCCTTAATTCCGAGCAGCATCGGAAGTTCCCGTTTCGTACTGTTGTTTTTTAATCTGTTTAACTTTTTTTGAAATTACTTAAACAGATTTTGTTTAACTTTGAATCATAAAGGTTAAACATGGAAGCCCACTCCTCTTTCGATTTCCAATTGCTTATTCTAAAGCAACCCTTGTATTTTTTTGCCCTAAGTCTTACCAAGAATGAAGCTGACGCAGAAGACCTTCTTCAGGAAACCTTTTTAAAAGCGCTTCTTTACAAGAACCGCTACCATGAAAATTCAAACCTGAAAGGATGGCTGTGTACCATTATGAAAAATATTTTCATCAATGAATACCGGCGTAAAAGTAGAAATCAAACCGTTTCCGATGAAAGTCCGGAGGGAAAGGGATTGATCAAAATAGAGTCTCCAAAAAGTTCCTATCCTGAAACCATGTACCAGGTTCAAGAAATAAAGGATGCCGTTGATCGGTTGAGCGATGAGTATAAGGTTCCCCTAAACCTGTACTTCGAGGGCTACAAATACAAAGAAATTGCAGACATTATGCAGCTTCCCTTAGGCACCATAAAAAGCCGTATTTTCCTTGCCCGCAAACAGCTGCAATCTCCGTTGGGAGAATTGCGAACATCCCACCTACTACCTGAAGAGGATTGTTGAACAATTTTTTAAAAAAATTAAACAAAAATTTGGAGTTTGTTGAACTTATACTACTTTTAACCTAAACATCAATACCATGTCTTCAACAAGTACTTTTTCAGTTGACGTTGTAGCCTACCGCGAACAGCTTCGTTATTACGCCCTAAGTCTGACTTCAAATGTTGAAGAAGCCAACGATCTGGTTCAAGAAACCATGCTGAAAGCCTTCATGCACGAAAATCGGTTTCAGCCCGACACCAATCTTAAAGCATGGCTCTACACCATTCTTCGCAACATCTTTATTAACAATTACCGACGCTCCATTAAATTTAGAAGCATCGTTGACTTAGGCACCGACATAGGACAGGCAGAACTGCCTCAATCTTCCAAAGATTCTTTTAATCCGGAATCTGCTTTCCGATACAAAGAAATTTACACAGAAATGGATGCACTATCCGAAGATTTTAGAGTTCCCTTGAAAATGTACTTTGAGGGTTATAAATACAAAGAAATTTCCGATGAACTGAACCTTCCGATTGGCACAATTAAGAGCCGTATTTTTCTTGCTCGCAAACAGGTTGCCATTTCCTTGGCAGATCCTCAAGCCATTGCCTGAAATAAAATTTATTCTCCATTAAGCGGGAATTGAGTCTTCCCCTCCCTTATTTTCGTTTGCTTCCCTTCTTTTTAATAAAGGTGAAAGACCTGTAGGTTCGGTCGTACGGATTGCAACCCGGATTACGCAAGGGTGCATTAATCAAAGGGAAAACCCAACGCAATCCAAAATGGAAACTACTCCCCATTACATAGCCTTTGGCTAAATTACTTAACAAGTCGCCTGTTCCAACAACCACAGGACCGGCCCTAAGTGAAATCCCCCAATTGAAAAGTCCCAACTCATCTATTCCAAAGGGCATATAGGCACCAAACCATTTTATTTCCCACCTGGGCGTTAAAACAAATTGAGTAAGTTGGGAATTTTTAAATCGGCTGGCACGCCCCCCAAACAATCCAACCTGCAAGCCTGCATGAAGTCCTAGATTGTAAATGAACTTTAAGTCACCAAAACACCGAAGGGTTGTTGGCAACAACATTGAAAAACTGCTGTCGTTTGAATTTATTCCCGGGTAATTGGTTTCTAAAAATGTCCCTAAATCTGCAACCGAACCAACGGTATTAAATTCATCAATGGGAATGCTATCCCGACTGATGTAAAATATTGCACTTCTGGGATCCGTGGCATACGACAATACCCCTAAATCTGAAACACTGAACCCAAACCGAGCGGAATAAGGGGTTTCATCCTCAGTTAGGAATCCCTTTTTCCGAACGTAATTGCGTTGAGAAACCAAACCTCTTTTTTGATAGTTGCCGGAGTGAATTTCAAAAATCATCCCTAAATCAACTCCAAACGAAGGCCCCCCTTCAAACCGAAAGCCGGGGGATTGATTGGCAACCCCCTGCGACATATACAATTCTCCGTCAAACCTTCGAATGTCTATGGTGTCCGTATTTTGAACGGAGTGGGTAAATCCAGTGCCTTGAAATTCGGCAGCTGAAATCCCCTGCAACAATTTGCCCGTAATTCCAGCCTTAATCACCAAACCTTCATCGTTGTATAAAGTGCGTGCATAGGTCAACGCATATTCTGCATAGGCATGAGCATCAATTCGCATGTAAACATTATCCTGATCATAATTCCAATAAGGGGGATAATCCAAACCTTCTATGGCCAATCTTCCTAGCCTTCTGTCTAGATGGTCAACATTCATAAATACCCTTAAGGAGGGTGCAAAACCAAGGGCATCCCGTGGGCTAAACTGCCACAACACAGCCGGTGCCTGAATGTGAATATTGGTATATGCAGAATAATATTGGGTAAGATCACTAAATCGAAGATACTGCCGATTAAAATCGGGATCTGAACCCGTTCGCGTTGGCTCAAAAATCACTTGATTATCAAGACCTACAAAATTATTTTGAATCTGAAAATGCCCCGCAATAAGACTTACATCCAATTTATAGTTGTTTCCTGCCAAAAAGGCCGGATTGTAATTTACCGCATGAATGCCTGCATAATTTGAGCTATGGTAACCTGTCCAGTCTTGGGCGAACAAACCGGTACTGTTCGGCCAAAACAAAAATAAAAGGAAAGGAAGCCCTCTAAAAATTCGGGCCATATTCATTATTGTTTTCAATTTTCAACGAATGGATGCATGAAATTGTTTGCATCATTTCCCAAAATTCGAACCAAACCTCCACCATTCGAACGAATTGCATACAAGGAATACACATTAAATTCCCCACGTTGAAACACAATATTCTGATCGTCAGGTGTCCAAAACGGATAATAATTGGCACGGCCATCTCGAAGCAATTGAGAATTTTCTGTCCCGTTCGTCCAAATAGAGTGAATATTGGTTTTGATGCTTGGATTTATTTGATCCTCTGCAAAAGAAAACACAATCCGTTGTCCGTTCGAGGTCTGCATGGGCATGGAGTTTAAGGCATCATCGTCGGTCAATCGAACCTCATCTACTATCTGCCAAATACCGGTATCAATCTTGGCTGTGTGAACCTCTAAACTCCAACGAATGTTGTAGGTGAATGGCTCGAGTGTCCCCTCTGGCCAGGCTGTGTACACGATTCCCAATGGAGTAGATTGACTAAACGAGGGGTCATAAAACATCCGCCCCCAAGGCGTTATGCGTTTCGGATTGTCACCCAGACTATCACAAACAAAAAGGTGCCAACGCTCATCCCCAACCAAAGAATCCATTATCTCCGCTGCAAGAATAATCCAACGGCCATCAGGGGAATAGTTTGCAGATGTCATCCCAAACCATCCGTATGTGGTTGGATCAATAAGGAGTTCGCCTTGAGAACCGTCTTTTTTGAAACGCCAAAGCGTACTCGTACTTAAACCATTCATCAAAGGCCCCCTGAAACAGATCATTCGGTCACCATTGGGTTGACAACGAGGCCACCAAAAATTATAATCCGGCTCAAATGTTAGGCGAATTAGCGAATCGGGTGTCCAACGAAAAATTTGATGTTTCCCATCGATATCGCTGGTCAAAAAAATGGATTTTCCCTGAAAATAAGTTTCTACAGGTATCGGATTTTCCCCTGAGCATGAACATAGTCCAATGGCAATCGAAGCAAAAAGAAAAAGTATTGCTCTCATTGAGTTCGTTTATCTACAAAGATAGTCAGGCAATTTGATTTTTGCACCCACTTTATTTTAGCCACTCCTTACCTTGAATGAAAACTCTATAGGGCAAACCGCCCCCAAACCGATAGGGTATCATGCTTAAGGAATCCAATTGGGGCAAAACGATAAAGGATGCGTTTTTCCCGGGCCAGATTGTTCCATATTCTTCTCCAAGTTCCATGGCATAGGCTCCGTTCAGGGTTAATGATGTCAATGCTTCAATGGGTTCAAACCCCATGAAAATACTTGCCAATGACCATACAAACCATGGATTTCCGCTTGGGGAACTACCCGGATTGAAGTCGGTAGCTAAAACAACAGGCAGATTTTCCTCCAGCAATCTGCGTCCATTTGGATATGGGATTTTTAGAAAAAAGGCAGTGCTTGGAAGCAAGGTCGGTTGGGTTTTACCCCCCTTTAACAACTGGATTTCCGCATCACCCAGGTGTTCTAAATGATCCACCGATATTGCATTGTATTTTACCCCCGCTTGCACTCCTCCGGTAAAACCCAATTCGTTGGCATGAATTTTACCCCTCATCCCAAATTGAGAAGCTGCTTCCAACATCTCTTCGGTTTCAGCTTGAGTAAAAAACCCTTGGTCGCAAAATACATCGAAATAATCAGCCAACCCCTCTGCTGCCGCCTTTGGAATGAGTTCTTTTACCACCATATCGATGTAGGCACCTCTGTTCCCTTTAAATTCTATTGGCAATGCATGTGCTCCCAATAAGGTGGATTTAATAGGAACCGGCGACCACCGCTTCAAATCTGCAATAACACGCAACATTTTCAATTCTGATTCAACACTCAATCCATATCCGCTCTTAATTTCTATGGCAGCCGTACCATAGCCAACGCATTCAAGAAGTCTACTTTTGGCTTTTTCCAATAAAACAGCCTGCGAGGTCTGTTCCACCCTTTTGGCCGAATTTAAGATTCCACCACCCTGCTCTGCAATTTCCGAGTAGCTCATTCCTCGAATTTTTTGCAAAAACTCCTCCGGCCGCCAATCCGCAAAAACCAAATGGGTATGACTGTCGCAAAATCCGGGAATCACCAGACCTCCTTCGCAATCCACTGTGAGTACATTTGAATTTGTATTTTCTGAAAAATTACCCTGGCCCACCTCCACTATTTTTTCTCCTTTAATTCGAAACCAGGCATTTTCCAAGGGCTTCAACCCTGACATTTCTACTCCCCCCAGCGCACGCACCCCAGAATTCACCATCCACAATTGGCCAATATTTTGAACGATGGTTTCCATAGCGCAAAAATTTATTTAATGCAACCTATTCATATCTCAATGAATCCACAGGATTCAATTTTGCTGCCTTGATTGCAGGGTACAACCCTGCCCCTACCCCGGTCAGAAAACAAACCACAAAAGCAAGTAAGATCCAATTCCAGGGAATTAAAAAGGTTCCTCCCAAAAATACCGATACCAAATTGCCTAAACCTAATCCCAGAATAATCCCGACAATTCCTCCGATTTGAGTAATTACAACGGCCTCAATAAGAAATTGTTGTGCTATGCTTCGGCGTGTTGCCCCAAGTGATTTACGCACTCCAATTTCACGCGTTCTTTCAGTTACCGAAACCAACATGATATTCAATAACCCAACCATTGCACCCAAAAGGGTAATTAAAGCCACAGCAAAAGCCCCAAGGCGCAAATAAACTGTCATGCCCAACACTTGCCCTACCAAGCCCGTACTCTTTTCTAACTCAAAGGAATCTTGTTGCCCTGCCCTATCCCTACGAATGGAACGAAAAAGCCCAACCGCTTCGCTGCTGGCCTCATCCAGCAATGCCGCGGAACTCGTTCGCCCGGTAATGACATACGAGGCCTTCTCACCCGAAAAATACATTTGAAGTTGCCGCATCGGAATAAAAAGCTGACGGTCATTGCTAATTCCTCCGCCAGCACCCTTTTCCTCAATTTCTCCTACTATTTTTAATCTGACCTTTCCAACCCAAACCGACCTTTGCAAAGAAGTTTCTCCCGGAAAAAGTGTTTTCGCAATATCCTGTCCAATTATAGCAACCGGACTACCCTGTTGAATTTCTTGTTGCGAAAAATTCCTCCCCTTTTTAAGTGCAAAACCTCCCACCTCTAAATACGCATCGTCAATGCCAATAACCATTATCTTTGGATGGGTTTTTCGAGCCCCAATTTTTACCACCCCTGTTCGAGTTGCCACGGAACTAACAGAAACCTTGGACGGAAAGGAAAACCGCTCCTTAAAAGCCTCCGCTTCGGAAAAACGAATCCTGGGGTGCCGCTTCTGATTTTGACCACTGCTCTGCCAAAACTCCCGGTTCTGTATGGTAAATGAATTGCTCCCAAATGCTGCAAAGGTTGAATTGATACTTTGCTTCAACACATCAATGGCTGTAAGCATGCCCACCAACGACATTATTCCAAAACCAATTATTAAAATTGTTAACATGGTTCGCAGCATCTGCCCGGCCAGTGCTTTCGTCGCCATTCTTAGATTTTCAACCAGAATTCCACGCATGTTTTCAAAGATACTCTTTTCAATTTGGCCTTTCCATTATTCCGCCTAAAAAAAATCTTTATTCCCTGAACCTGAGCATTCCGGCGTTATTTTATGGCATTAACAAGTTTTAACGGCCAAAAAACCTTTCTTGTGTTAACTATAGGGATACTTTAGATGTTCTTTTTGATGAATCCAAATAGTTACCTGTGATTAAAACCCTTACCGTGGGAGACTTTGTACCCGATTTTGTCCTAAAAAATCAACATGGTCAAGTCATTAAATTCTCTGATTTTCGGACCAATAAACCCGTTGTCCTTTATTTTTACCCTAAAGACGACACACCGGGCTGCACCGCTGAAGCAAAGTGCTTCAGAGATTCCTACGAGATATTTTTGAAACTCGGTGCATTGGTCGTTGGAATTAGCTCGGATTCTCCTGAGACACACATGAAATTTTCCGAAAAAAATCAGCTTCCTTTTGCATTGCTTAGCGATTCCTTAGGCAAGGTTCGAAAAATGTTCGGAGTGCCAAATACCCTTTTGGTTTTGCCGGGCAGAACAACCTTTATTATTGATAAAAATGGTATGATCAGGCACGTTTTTTCAAGCCAACTGAATATACAAAAACACATTGATGAGGCTATTCGTGTCTTAAATCAGCTTTAACTCCAATTTGGGGTTTCCTCCGAATTTTTGCATTTCGAACTTTTCTAGGCTCGGCAGCTTGTTCGATAAGATTTGCCTTAAAGTGCGTTGACAACCTCCCGAACCTGACATTGCTGCAAAAGCGTAGCTGCAGCCTCCCTGCCTTTATTCCCATATTTTCCCCCAGCCCGATCTTCGGCTTCCTGCTCTGTATTTACAGTAAGTACCCCAAAAACAACTGGTTTTTTGGTTTGGATTTGCACCTGCATCACTCCTTGGGTAACGCCTTGACATACATATTCAAAATGCGGTGTACCACCTCGAATTACACAGCCCAATACAATAACAGCATCTACCTTTTCATGCAACCACAGTGCCGCCAAGGGCAATTCCATGGCACCGGAAACACGAACCTGAATCAATTGACTTGAACTTATTCCGGATTCAAGCAAAAATCCCACCGCTCCTTCAAGCAGTTTATCGGTAATCTTCTGATTCCAAACGGCCTGAACAATACCAATTTTAATATCCCTAGTGGCTGATTCAGAGGAAAAGGCAGAAACGTCCGATAGATTTTTACCTTTCGATGACATAATTTGAGGCTATTGAGCCGCAGTCAGCCGCAACAATTGTTTTTCGCTGTTGCTTCCCTGAAAAGACGAAAAATAATCGTCTCGAATCTCAGAATACAAGTCGATGGCCTTTTCGGTATTATTCAATTCCAATTCATACACCAATGCCGCTTTTTCAAGATACATGGGCGAAGTAAACCGATTGTTTGAATTGCGGGCTGCTTTCAGATAAAGATCTGCTGCTGCTTCTGCCTTACCCAATTCCCATTGTGCATCGCCTTGGCAACCAATGGCCATGGAAGACAATATCTGGTCATCGCCTTTGTAATTCTCAAAAAAAGAAATGGATTGTTCGAAATTTCCAAGATTTAAATGGCAAATTCCTGCATACAGATTTGCTACATTGCCGGCATCTGTCCCACTTTGGCTAGAGGCTATCGATTCAAACCCTTCAAAATCTCCGGGTCTTCCCTTCAAAGCTATTTCAAGGCTATCTTGACCAAAATAGTGTTCCGCCATAAATAAAGATTCCGCAGCGGCTATTTCTTCGGTGTCTTCACCGTCTTCACGTGTGTATAAGTAAACACCTAAGCCCAGGACTAAAACCAGCAAGCCCCCCAATACTGTTTTTTGATTCTGCTTGAACCAAGCCTCAACATCAAATGCCTTTGCTTTTTTTTCTTCTTCAATTTCTTCTACCATGGTACGTAGTCTTTATATTGGGGTACAAAAATATACTTTTTGCTGCCATTGTCAAAACCACGACAAAAGCTATCCTTTTGGAATACAATCAAACCCAATCCCCCAATAAAAATACAACTTCATGTTAATCAGAATGGCCTGAATCCCGAAGAAAATAATAAATGGCCGTTTGTGCTCGCACTGCCTCTCCGTCAACAGGTATCCTTTCCGAACTTAAATCAGATTTCAACTTACGTGCAGACAAATTATCCCTCCATTGTATTTCCATTACTTCGTTCAATTCCTTTTTCCATTGAGAATCTCGAACCTCTATGACCAGCTCTATCCTATTGAATAAATTTCTACTCATCCAATCGGCACTTCCCATAAAAATACGCTTGTTACCCCCATTTACAAAACTAAATATCCGTGCATGTTCCAGGTATTTATCTACAATCCTTCGAACCTCAATACCATTTGGAACCAACCTGCAAATACCACGCACCATTATCCGAACTTCAACTCCGGCTTCTGCGGCAAGCTGCAAATGCCGAATCATCCCCTCTTCCTCTAAGTTGTTCATTTTTAAGTATATTCCTGAAGGAAAGCCCCTCTGCGCCATCGATATCTCCCGGTCTATTAGCCTTTTAAAGTCCTCAACCAAATTATACCTGCTCACCCAAATGTGTTTGAATGGCCAAAGCCCCGTAGGCTTATGAAGTTCTTTAAACAAATGTTCTATTTCGCCACAAACATCCGGATTCGATGTAAAATAACCTTGGTCTGAATAAATGCCGGCTGTTTTTTCATTGAAATTCCCGGTAGCCACATAAGCAAAATTCCGAAGCCGCCTTCTTGTTCGACTCTTTCGGGTAACCAGACATAATTTTGCGTGAACCTTTAATCCGGGGTGGGAATAAATAATGTTCACGCCCGCTTGTTCCATCCTCTGAGCCGATAGCAAATTCAATTCTTCGTCAAATCTTGCCTTTACCTCCACAAAAACGGTAACCCGCTTGCCATTTCTAGCCGCATTAATTAAGGCTTGAACGATTGCCGAATTGGGTGCAACCCTATATTGAGTTGCTTTTATTTCTACCACTTTGGGGTCAAAGGCAGCTTGATTAAAAAACTCCACCACATAATCATACTTCTGATAAGGGAAATGAAGCAACCAATCCCGTTTTTTTATGGCTTCAAACATCGTTGAAAAAGCATCCAAGGCCGGAATTGAAAGGGGTTTTGGAAATGGCCTTTCTAACCTTGGACTAAATGGATTTGGGAATCTGAAAAAATCAGAAAATCGATGGTACCTACCCCCGGGTACAGGCTCCCCATTTTCCAACTTAAAATATTGAATAAAAAATGCCAACATATGCTCGGGCATTTGTTCATCATACAGAAATCTGCTTGGAATTCCTTCCGTCCTTTTGCTCAAACTATGACGAATTTTATCCACCAAATTCCCCTCAAATTCATCCTCTATTCCTAAGTCGGCACTCCGAGAAACCTTAAAAGAATGAACATGAACAATGGTATAGCTTGAAAATAGAACCCCTAAATTTACCCGAATGACATCGTCCAAAAAAACAACATCATAACCCCCAAATCCATCGCTGCGCTGAAAAAATCGGGGCAAACCATCAGGAATTCCAACCAAGGCAAACTTGGGCTTTCGAACCGAGCTGGAACTCCTTGTCGGACGACGCGAATGCAACTCAACCAATAAATGCAAGGATCCATTCGACAAAAATGGCCGAACCATACTCCTCTTCAATAAGGTAGGGTGAAGCAAATGAACCACCTCATCCATAAAATAACGCCGAAGGTCTGCCGCCCAGGCCGTTGGAAAATCCCCTTTCAAATTCAATCGAATCCCCTCATCGCGAAGTGCAGGTATTATTTGATGTAAGAAAATTTTTCCGAATTGTTCCTGCTGAATTTGTACCTGTTCAAAAATCCGTTCAAGCAATTTCTTGTGCGAATCCTCGGATTCTGCACCTAAGGATTGCAATGAGGCCACACGAACTCGGTAAAACTCATCCAAATTGGAACTGTATATGGCCAAAAACTTTATACGTTCAAACAATGGAACCGAAGAATCTGCCGCCTCCTCTAAAACACGATGATTAAAACTAAGCCAGGATAAATCCCTGTCAAACAATGGCGTTTCTAAACCCATTTTTTCGCTTAATTTCTATCTATTACCGGCCGCAATTTATTTGCCCTTCTTATCCAACTCCATCCGCTTCTCCAAATAATCCTGCAGTTGCTCTACCCCTAACTTTTTTGCAATAATCGTTTTGTCCCTGTCCAATACATACACCACCGGATACGAAGATAAATCATAAATATTCCGGAAGTTCAAACTATTTAAGTCTGTTTTTGAGGGCACTACTTGCTCTGGCCTTTCACGAATCTCCGGATTGTCCGAAACAGAAATAAAGGTCAAATTATTCTCATGAACAAATTTCTTCCACTCTTTTGTTTCAACCTCTCCCTCAACAGTAAACAAACCAATTCGATTTGGCTTTAAAAATTCTTGATACAAGGCCTCCAATTTTGGAGTCGTCTTTTTGCAATGACCACACGTCGCATCCCAAAAATACAAAATGGTATAGTCGTAGTTCTGAGCATACAAGTTGTGCCAAACTCCCCCTGTATCAGGAAGAATGATGTTGGGAACCCTTTCCTTGCATAGCAGCGGTTCCAATTTGGCAGCACGTTCAACCACTTTATTCAAGGTGGCAGTGTCCAACCAAACAGCCCGCCCTGACTTGTAATACATGTTAACCATTTGCACAAACGCCTTATCCATGCACATGATGTTTGACCTTTCAAACATGTAGGTCAAGGAATGCACAACAAATTTGAACATTTCCGGATTCCCCTCTACCTTTTTAATGAGCGATATCGCCTCCGGAACCAAGGAATCAGCCAATTGAGGCAACAACTTTTCAAAATAATAGGTCAACTTGGGCTCAAAAATTGGCGTCCTTAATATCCTTGAATCTGTCAAATCAAACCTGTCAAAATAATGGTTCCTTAAATACCAATATGGACCATTTTCGTTCTCCTTGCTCTGTGCCTTCGCCATAATATCTTTAGGTATCTCAGGCTCCTCCATCGACCTGAAAATCACACTCACAAACGCCTTCGGATACTTTGAAATTGTATTCCGCCTATAATCTACCATCACCTTGTTTTCTTCCTTTAGAATGGCTTCCAACTCCTTACGCGCCGGATCCTCTTTTTCCATGGCATTTAATTGATCTTGAAGAGGTTGCACCTTTTTCTGAACTTTCGATACAAACTTTAAATAGTCAAACCACAATGTGTTTTCCAAACTCCCCTTTATCACTGCATTCTCTACAAAATTTACGGTATCCGTTTCTATGTATAAGCTGGGCTCTGCGGCCACAAACTCGAACCACTGCATGTTTGGAAGTACAAACAAATAAATCCCCCCTTTTAAAACCTCTTTGGCTCCTTGACGTGTTAAATGCGTAAACTCTACTTCCCCTTTTGAATTGACCCGGCAGGTATCGCGCACATACTTCTTTTCTCCCATATGAAAGCCAAGGTAGGCTACCGTATCTTTTAACCCCTTAATCTTAAATTTGAATGAGTACTCAGGAAAGGATTCCTGACCCTTTAAACTTCCAACCATGGAAATACAGCTTACTATCAGCGAAAATATAAAGGTTGCTTTCAGGTTTTTCATCGTTTATTTAATTTCTAAAGTTAACAACATCCAAAGGTAGATATTTGATGCACATTCCCGGGCTTTTAACGAATCATTAACCCGGTGTATGTCCCTTGAATAAGATTGAAATCCCGATTTCCCTCCAACAATGCATCCATGTTGGCCTTTCCATTATTTTCTCCATTTCCACCTCCTATGGCTCCACAACCAATTTTCAGGCTGTTGCAGTATGTCTTCCTCCAACTTTTGGGCAAATTTCTGAACCAATTTCGGTGCCTCCATGGGCTCTTTCCCATCCCAAAGAGGATCAAAATCAACCTTGTAAGACCTGGCCCCTGTTTTTTTTACCCCGGCATACAACACAGGAAGACCCTTCCGAATTGCCACCTTGGCCCAGCCACCAAAAAAACTGGTCTGCACCCCAAAAAAGCAGGGAAAAAATTCAGAATCCCGAGGGCCACTCTGGTCGGCCAAAAATGTCAAACAAAACGGCTTTTCCGAAGTGTGTATAAACCGCATCACCCCATTCATTGGAACCTGCACCATTCCAAATTTCGAACGCTCCCGGATTAGGTACCTGTTTATGAATCTGTTGCTTTGAGGCTTGTAAACTGTGGCCATTTGCACTCCCTTCACCCAAGAGGCTCTTAAGCCTACCCATTCCCAATTCCCGGTATGCCCCATTACTACAATGCAAGACCGGCCTTTTTTCGAGTGTTCTTCCAAGGCATTTCCGAAAGCAAAAAAAACCGCTTCTTTCCATTCAAGCTCCCCCATCCCCCTGCCTTGTCTCTGCTGCAAGATTAAATCCACAAAATGCCTATAAAAATCAGACGAAATACGATGAATTTCTTCCGTTGTTTTTCCCGGAAAAGCCAACATTAGATTGGCTTTAACCACCTGAACCCGGTAACAAATTACCTTTTCAAACAACCAGACCAAAAAGCCCTTCGTGCCGGGTATAGCAAAGGCTATTCCGGCCAACAACAACAGGGTACGGAACAAGAGGTAAACCGCCCCCTGCCCCAAACCACCCATTACCAACTAAATACGTTGGTGTTCAAATGAGACAAATCCTGATTTGGATTCACACACATTACAGGTATCATGGCCTCGTTGTTGATCAACTCCTCCTCGGTTCTGCCAAAAAACAACTCCACAATGTTAACCTCATCCGGACGAGAAGAAATAACAATTAAATCTGCAGAAATTGCTGTTGCATGCCGCACCACTGCCTTAGGAAAATCACCCTTGGATTCTTCATGCTCTACCACATTTACCCTTACCTCATTTTTCTCAAAAAGCTCTTTTGCAAACCTAAGGTTGTTGGCAATCATCCCCGACAAGGCCTTATCCGAAGAATAATCCGAATAAAGGCAGACAGAGGCATCAAAATACTTGGCAAGTGCCACGGCATAAGCCAGTTTATTTTTCCCAAATTTATTTTCATCGATAGGAACCACTATTGATGAGTACCCCCCTGAACTAGGCTCCCGCATTTGCACCACTATCCCCGGAGCATGGCATCCATGCAATATGCGCAATACATCCGCCCCCAAAAACCGCTGAATTCCATGAACCCCATGGGTTCCCAAAACCACCAAATCAGCCCGCTGCTCCGTAACATATTCCCCAATCGTACTGTAAATGCTCCCCTCCTTTAACTCAAAACTGGTTTCTACTCCATTCCTTTGTTGATTCTCTACACATATTTGGGCCAGCTTATCCCTCAATTGAACCTCTGAAATGCCTTGCTTTTTAATAAGCGCTCTACTTTCCGAATTTAATATATGAATCAGGGAAATTTTATCGTTGCCGGCCTTAGCTATCGACGAAGCGTGCTTCACCGCAGAATCTGACTCAGGGGTAAAGTCGTAGGGAACTACTATTAAATCTTGGTGCTGTTTGCTGAGCATATTTTTGGTTTTTTGGTTGCACAAAAATACGTTTAATCGCCCAATCAAACCATGCGTTTTGACTGAAAATAAAAAAAGAGGACCTAGCATCCTCTTTTTTTTGTGCCGAAGGCCGGACTCGAACCGGCACGTCTTGCGACACACGCCTCTGAAACGTGCGTGTCTACCAATTTCACCACTCCGGCTTATTAAATCAAAGGTAAAATATCTTTACTTTTGCTGAATGAAGCGGTACGTTTTTCTCCTTTTCTTTTCTCCCCTGTTTTCAGCCTTTTCGCTCTTGCGGGCACAAGAAATCATTGAATGGCAAGCCATTTTAACCGATACCACACACCTAAAGCGAACCATCGCCAACACTTACCGCACCTACCCGATCCCCGCCATTGGTGCCGGCATCTTCCAAAGCGATACCCTGCTTGCCGTTCGTTTGGAAGGACTTCATAAATGGCCCAATGGAAACCTTATCAACGAGCAAAATTACTTCCACCTGGGTGGAAATACCATGGGTATTACCTCCTACATTGCCGGCCGCCTGGTTCAAGCCAAAAAACTCTCTTGGGATACCCGCTTCTTCGACCTATTCCCTGCACTAAAAAAGCGGGTCAAAACCCAATACCCCAACTTTACGCTGGCCGATTTGTTAAGCCACCGTGCTCAGGTAGCTGAACTCGCTAAACCCGCTGAATTTCAATCCATTCCTGCTTTCAAAGGAAATGCAATTCAAAAAAGAGCCAAATTCGCCCTCTGGCTGTTGGCAAAAACACCCTTAGACACCGGAATACATTATTCCAATGGGGGATACGCCCTGGCCACTTTTATGTTGGAATACGTGAGCGGAAAAACCTACAATCAATTGATCGATCAATACATTGTGAAAGGCCTGGGCCTACGCTGCAGCACCGGCTGGCCAAATCGGATTAGCCCCGCACAACCTTGGGGCCACTGGATTACCGACTCAAAAAGCTCTTTTTACACGCCCGTCCCTCCTTCTACAACCTACCAATTGCCTGAAGTTTTGGCTCCCGCAGGCGACCTCTGCATGCCTCTTTGGGATTACACGCTTTTCTTGAAACATCAACTGCGAGGCCTTCAAGGCAAAAATGCAGATATGCCTAAAAAAACATACGAATACATTCATTTTAGCAGACCTACATTTGCCATGGGTTGGCTGAACTTCCGTGAACCCGCAACCCGCGTTTCTACCCACGATGGCACCGCAGGCAACTTCTACTGCCATGCTACCCTTTTCCCTGAAATTGACCTTGGTATCGCAATAGTTACCAATGCGGAAGGTAAGTCTGCAAATGCTTCCATCGCTTTTATGCGTGAATCTCTGCTCAATAAGCTGTTCCAAATGGACATTCCTGAAACGCCAAAACCCACTTTTCAGGGCCCTCACCCCTTCTTTGAAATTCACGAAAAGTACCATCCTCATCATTGATTTTTTTGGGGGGGCGGCTTTTCCCGCTGTCACCTGTACCTCCTTTGCAAAAAAAACAGCGGACTAAGCCGGGCCGGGCTTACTCTGCTCGCCCTTCCCGGCTAAGCCGCTGAATTTTTTTTGCTATAGTCGGTGTCGGCTCCATCGGGGCCGCATGCCTCGTCATTAAACAAACTTTTCTATTTTTTATTAAAAAAAATCACTCCATTTTGGCTGTTTCAATTGGAAATATTTGATTATTAACACCATAAATCTCAACCCCGTGAACAAAATCAAAACAACATTGTTTAAGAGTTATTAACCAAATTTTAAACAAATGGTAAAACAATTGCTCTCTGCAGATCCTTCAAAGATGATGGAAATGCTAACCAGGTACGACTTGTCGACCTACACCGCCTTTACCTTTTTCGTAGGTACTATGGCAATGATGGCCGCTTCGGCCTTCTTCTTCCTTGAAATGAGGAACGTTCCCGAAAAATGGAGAACTTCCTTGTTGGTCAGTGGTTTAATCACGTTCATCGCAGCAGTTCACTACTACTACATGCGTGAATTCTACACCGCTACCGAAACCTCTCCCACCTTCTTCCGGTACGTGGATTGGTTGCTTACCGTGCCTTTAATGTGTGTTGAGTTTTACCTCATCACCAAAAAGGCAGGCGCTAAAATCGGTTTGCTATGGCAACTGATTGCCGCTTCTGTGGTCATGTTGGTAACCGGTTTCTTCGGAGAAACCATCGACCGCCAAAACTCCGTTATTTGGGGTGTGCTTTCCGGTGCCGCCTACTTCTACATCGCTTACCTTGTATGGTTCGGCGAAGTTGCTAAATTGGCCGCTACTGCCGGTCCTGCTGTAGCCCGTGCCGTTAAAGTATTGGCTTGGTTCGTTTTGGTAGGTTGGGCTATCTATCCTTTGGGCTACATCATCGGTACCCCGGGTGGTTTGTTCGGTATGTGGGGCGCCGCTGCCGGAAACCCTTTGATGGATGTGGTGTACAACATCGGCGATGCAGTGAACAAAATCGGCTTTGGCTTGGTAATCTACGCCTTGTCTCAATCAAAAGAAGATTAATTCATTTAACCTCATTCAATAGGCGGAATTTCGAAAGAAGTTCCGCCTTTTTTCTTAACCCAACCAACCATGAACCCTCTTGAATCCGTTTTGATGATTGCCGTAATCGCCTTCGGTGTCCCACACGGAGCGGCAGATTTGTACTTGGGTAGAACCATTCTGAAATCATGGCCCTGGCCCTTATACCTGGGAGTTTACATCCTGTTGGTTGGTCTGGTATTTTTTGCCTGGCACTTTTCCATTCAGTGGGCTTTCCCCACCTTTTTACTGATCTCTGCATGGCATTTCGGTGAAACCGATTTTCAAAAAAATACAGGCGCCCGTCAAGCCTTGGGCGGCCTTCTACACCTTGTATTCTTGCTTACAGTACATCTTCAAGAATGGAAATCATACACTTCTCCCTCTCTTTCATCCATTCTTCCCCCGGATACGTTGTTTCCATGGCTAGGAATTGGTTTCACCTTAACTTGGATTGTTTTTTTAATGGTTCACAATACATCTCCCCGTGCTTTCTTGCTGCTTGGCATTTCTTTGGTCGGAATTCTACTCCCCTTTTTCGTTCACTTCACCCTCTATTTTTTGGTTTGGCATACCCCCCATAGTGCCTTAGCCGTTTGGCAAACCATCAAAAAAATCAACCGAAATTTCTTGTTCTCTGTTGCACTTATCACGCTTTCTGCTTGGGCCATGTTTGCCCTGGCCTGGAATTGGTTCCCATTAAACGAAAAAATGATGGGCCTGTTGGGCTTGCTCGCCGCCTTAACCCTGCCCCACGCAATTCTGTTTCACCTGTTGTTCAGGCGTTTAAAAGCTTAAGATTTAAAACGCGTACCAAAAACCAAATCCCAAAGATTCGAACTCACACCAAAACCCATTTCAGGATCCTGATAGTGGTGTTTCATGTGGTGTTTCTTGATTTTTTGAAACCATCCCGCCTGTATGTTGGCATGATGCGTTGCATAGTGCAGTTCGTCGTACAATAGATATCCCAAAACAAAACCTGCATAAAACGGAGCCGTATAGGCACTACCCAAAACCAACAAAAACAAGCCATAAAACAAAAAGGCCAAGGGCACACTGATGCTGGGGGGCAAAACCAAACGCATTGAGTCGTTCGGATAATCGTGGTGAACCCCATGCGCAATAAAATGAATTCGCTTTCCTATTTCAGATTTGGGGTGATAATGAAAAACAAAGCGGTGCAGTATGTATTCGGTGAAAGACCAAAAAGCCAAACCGCCAGCCAAGGTAATTGCGGCCTGCCATAAAAGCAATTCTGAGGCAAAAAAGGCCTGATAAGCAAACCATAGAATAACCGGAACATAAATCAACAGCGGCACGGTAAAATGTACCCTGGAAAAAAAGTCCATTATCGGGTTCTTAAACATCCGTATTGATTCGTCTTTATGCGACACAAACAACTTCTTACGTTCAGCGGTAGCACTCATAATCTAATTTTATTCAAAGGTACAAAATGAAAACGCCAAACCCGGCCTCTAGGTTTGGCGCCCCTTGATTTTTTTCCTGCTTAAAACAACTTAAACCCTACCGATACTTCCCAATTGGCATTTTTTAATCCGGCATTGGGCTGCCCATTAAATTGCCTGCTTCCCAAATTGTTTGACAACCCCCAGTGGTATCGCAAATCGAAGGTTAATTTCCAAATATCCAACCCTGCACCTGCCTGAATTCCCGCTCCCATTTCATTGAATTTTCCGGCTTGAATGACAGACAAGGTTTGATCCACCGCATCAACCCGATTTCCAAACTGATAAAAGAAATAAGGTCCGGCATAGGCCCGAATGTTCAACAGCTTAAAATCCACGAATTTATATCCGAACAAAATGGGCATCATCAACCCCTGATGTCTGGCCTCATAGGCCACTCCATTAAAGCTAAAATCGCCCCCCACTGCCGAATACAACATTTCGGGTTGAACATAAAATTTCTCCACATTAATTCGACCAAACACCCCGATTCCAAATCCGGTATAATAATCTCCGGTGTAATCGGGCAGACTGGTACTTAGGGTATTTACATTAATTCCAACTTTTGCTCCAAAATCAAAAGGTTTTGCAGGAGCTTGAGCCAGCAGGATGCTTGGCAAAATCATCAAGAAAAAAGCTATGCGTTTCATGGGTTTGTATTTTTATCAAAATTAGCCAAAAACCTTGCCAAGCTTTAAAGGTTTGGTAAAATTTCTGTCCTTACTGAACCAAAACCCACTCGAATGCCCTCATTTTTGCAAAAAGCCCGCATTTCAACCAGGTCACCGTCTTGCAAAAAACGCCGCTCTATTCCGTTTCCCAATGCCACAGGCCTACTTCCCTTCCAACTTAATTCAAGCATGCTGCCAAACGAATCAGGACTTGGCCCGCTAATGGTTCCGGAAGCACAAACATCGCCCACTTGCATATTGCAGCCGGAAACCGTATGGTGAGCCAACTGTTGTGCCATAGTCCAATACAAGTACTTAAAGTTCGAATTGCAAACCTTAACCGGTGGCAATTCCCCTGCCTGTATTTCTACCTCCAATTGAATGTCGTAGGTTCCTCTGTTTTTTTCTTTAAGGTAGGGCAATATCTCTACATCTTGAACAGGCGCCTCGGTCCAAAATGGCTGAAGTGCGTCTATGGTAACCACCCATGGCGACATGCTGCTGGCAAAATTCTTGGCCAAAAAGGGACCCAATGGCACATATTCCCATTTTTGAATGTCCCTTGCCGACCAATCATTAAATAAGGTCATCCCAAAAATATGATCCATTGCCTTATCTACAGAAACCGACTCCCCCAGCAAATTTGATTTCCCAACAACAAAGGCCATTTCCAATTCAAAATCCAACGATTTGCTGGGACCAAATACCGGCATGTCTGAGCCTTCCGGCAATGTTTGCCCTTTAGGCCTTCGAATCGGATACCCTGAAACAACAATGGAACTGGCCCGGCCATGATATCCAACCGGTATGTGCTTCCAATTCGGCAACAAGGGCTCCCCATCAGGCCTAAACATTTTACCCACGTTGCTGGCATGCTCTAAACTGGAATAAAAATCAGTATAGTTTCCAATTTCAACCGGAAGCAACATGGTCAACAACGATTGAGGAATCAATATTTTCGATGCATCCTTTCGGTTTTGCAGTTCCGGGTTGTTCGAATCCAACAGCGCCAACAACCGCTGCCGAACATAGGTCCATGAAGGCCTACCCAAACCAATAAAGGTGTTCAGGGAACCTTTACGAAAGGGATTTTTTTTTGTATCCAATTCGGGGAAAAAACCCTTTTTGAACAGCCTGCTTAAGTCTAAAGCATAATCCCCAATCGCGGCCACCACTGCCAGTCCTCCTTTTGGAAATCGAGCTACTCCATAAGGTAAATTATGAAGGCTAAAATCACTGTCGGGCGAAATTGATACCCACGTTTTTTCAGGAACATTAAAAGTAGGTGTTGTCATATCCTCTATTTTCAGACCCAAAGGTACCTATTTTTAACCGTAGCCATATTTCAGTTTCCTACAAAACCCGGCAGTTCAGCAATAAAAATCCCATCTTACTTGGGCTTTGTTTTAACGGCTGCATATCTTTGAGCCATGATTATCAGCAGAACACCTTTCCGAATTAGTTTTGTTGGAGGTGGTTCAGATATGCCTGCCTTTTATGAACGCCACCCGGGTGCTGTTCTAAGTACCTCCATAAATCAGTACATGTACATTTCCTCGCACAGGTATTTTGAGCCCGATAAAATTCGGGTTAAGTACAGCGAGACCGAAACGGTTTCTTCTGCCGCTCAATTAAATCACCCCATATTAAGGGTGGTTCTTCAACGATTTAACCTAAATGGAATTGAAATCAGTTCCATTGCTGATGTTCCGGCCGGAACCGGTATGGGCAGCAGCAGCTCTTTTACGGTTGGATTGCTGCACAACCTGTATGCCCTATCGGGAATTTCGGCTTCAAAACAACATCTGGCAGAAGAAGCCTGCAAGGTTGAAATCGAAGAACTGGGCGAACCCATCGGCAAGCAAGACCAATATGGTGCTGCCATAGGTGGCCTGAATATCTTTCGGTTTTTGCCCAATGGCCAAGTATTGATTGAACCCCTGAACCTGAAACCTGAAGTTAGCCAAGAACTCGATTCCAATCTAATCATGTTTTATACAGGCAACCAACGCAAAGCTTCGAGCATCCTGTCAGAACAAAAGAAAAACGTAAGCCGGGAAGAACGGTTTAATTCCTTGAAAGACATGACCGCTTTGGTGGATGTCTTGGCTTCTGAACTTAAATCGGGCAACATTGACGCCATGGGCACTCTTTTGCATGAAAATTGGCAAATGAAAAAAAGCCTTGCCGGCGGAATTAGCAACCCGCTGTTGGATCAAGCTTATGAGTTGGCCTTGAAAAATGGGGCAACCGGTGGAAAATTGCTTGGAGCCGGCGGAGGCGGATTTCTGCTTTTTTACTGCCCCAAACCGGCTCAGGAAAAACTCTGTCAAGCCCTTTCAAATTTACGTACCTTTGATTTTAACTTTGAACAAGAGGGTACCAACATTATTTATCCAGGACAGTAACCCATTCTAAACCCCATGGATTTATCACACAAATACATTGATACCTTAAAAAATACGCTCGACCAATTGGATCATGAGCAGATTAACGCTATGATCCAGCTGTTTGCGTATGCGCAACAGGAACAAAAGCAAATCTTTACTTTCGGAAACGGAGGCAGTGGAGCAACGGCCAGTCATGCCGCCGGAGATTTCATCAAAGGTGCCTCATTCGGCTTGGAAAAACGCTTCCGAATGATTTGCTTGAACGACAACCTGCCCTCTTTGATGGCCATTGCCAACGATACCGATTGGTCTAAAATCTTCATAGAGGCCCTTAAAAACTACCTGAACCCCGGCGATGTGGTCATCGGAATTTCAGGCAGCGGAAACAGCGAAAATGTGGTCAACGCCATGCAATTTGCCCGTGAAAATCAAGCCAAAACAATCGCAATGTGCGGATTTAAAGGCGGTAAAATCGCCGCCTTGGCCGATGTTGTTATTCACGCTAAAGTGAACGACATGGAAGTGGTGGAAGATGTTCACATGGCCGTTTTTAATGTAGTTAAAAAGCACATGATTGCCAGGCTTCACTCGGGAAACAGCATGGGATCTACCTACGATGCCAGAATCCAATAGCAAGGCTGAACCGTTTTTTTATTCTGAAAAACCTTTATTAACAATTTCTTACTCTTTTCTTTTTGGGAATTTGCCCACTTTAAGCGTACTTTGAAACAATGAAATTTGCATTCAAATTAGGTTTCCTGTTTTGGACTATCGCCTTGTTTATCCATGCGCAATCTCCATTCCGAATTGGTGCCTATGGGGGAATAAATTTCACCAACATCATGGTCTTGAACCGGCATTCAGTTCTGCAACCTTCGCCCATGATTGTTGACCGCGAAGCCAAGCAATACGAAGATTGGCTTTCTTTAGACCATATGGGCTTTCAAGCCGGAGTCATTTCTTTAATTGCCCTGAACGACCAATTTTTTTTGGTTCCCATGCTCCGCTACGCTCAACATTCCTTTCGCTACGATACCCGGGTTCTTTTTAACGATACCGCTTTGGCCGACCCATTGGTAATGGATCAACGCTTTCGTCAGCAATTTCAATACCTTCAATTGCCTGTGATGGTTCGATGGGACTTATTGCCCAACGCGGTATCCCCTTTCCTTTCTTTAGGAGGGTACATTGGATTTCTGACCGGAGGAACCAAACAAGTAGATGAACGGTTTATGCGCCAAAGCGAATTGCCTGCCCTTGATGACGATATTGGCTTCATCAGGGCACATTCGGGCCCGTCCTCAGATCCGGTGTCCAATTTCGATGCCGGTGCAATGGGTGGAATTGGCGTTCGCTGGAGTACCAACACCTTAGAAATAGGGTTTATGGCCGATTTTCGACTGGGTTTGACTCCACCCATTTTGGCTTCACGCAGATACGCCAATGCCGATGGTTGGGCAACCGGATATTTAGATGTTTTCGATGAATTCGCCACCCAACACCTTGACCTTGGCTTTTACATTGTTTTTGCTCCGGGGAAAATTATGTCAGCCGGACCCAGCAACTATGCCAATTGCAGTTTCGGCCAAAAATCAAAAAAACGCAAACGCATTATCCGATGAAACTACGCCAATTGCATTTCGCCCTTTTGGGCCTGCTTTTCGTAGGCTTTTTTAACTCTTGCGCGGACGACACCTTTGAACCGGGCGATTCGTTCTTCCATATTCTAAACGACGATGTGGCCCAAAAGGTCTTTCACCCGGAATCGGTTTCTCCCACCGCTGATGGCTTGGTCATGCTTTCGGCTACCGGACAATGGGATCCTCATTTGGCCTGGTTGGATTCCAGTGGTGATTTTAGAGGTACCTGGACTCCTCCCGGTACGGTTATTCACCCTGCCCATGGCTTTGTTGCAATAAATGGAATACCCCACTTTGTTTGCATGGATAAAGCCAGTCTTGCACCTATTGTTTTTGCTGTTCAAGGCCCCGGCCAAGCCGTGGAGGTCGCCCGATTGCCCGGCGGTCAATACCCTCTGTTTCTTGGTACCACGAACAACGGTAACCCCATGCTGGTAACCTACAATCGGTATTCACGCCAAACTATTTTAAACCTTCTTAGTCCCACTTGGGGCATTCTTCAAAGCAAAGGGTACAACAATTATCAAGAAATAGATGATATTATGTACGATTACCTGACCCGCACCGAAATTTACCCCTTCTTCGGAGGACAAAACTCAAAAGGGGAATACTACTTTAATGGATTCGTTAATTACAGCTATTCCTTTCTGGTTTTGGACGGCAATTTAAATCAAACCGCCCTTTATCAAGGTACTCAATACAAAGGCGGTGTCGCTATGGCTTTGCCTAAAGGCCAGGGTTGGATGGCCCATCGCTTCTTAAACAACGACATGTATTTGAATTTAACCGCACCTGTAAGCTCCGGGGTTTTTACCGCCCAGGATTTGGGCGGTACCTATTTGTTCAATTGGAGACCTAAATCAAGGGTTTGCTTTAAAACCTTTAGCCTTCAAAACAAAAATTTTACCGTTATTGGCTACAGCGGAACCGATGGACAAATCCATCTTCAATTCTATGGATCTCTAGACGTTCCCATAGTTACCTACGATTTAGGAAGCAGTGGGGTATCTAGCATTGCCGATATGTACATCGATGATGACAATGGAATTGTTATTCTGGGTAAATTTATGATTGCGGGGCAGTTTACCCGGCCGGGCGTATTCAAGCTAAGTGCCGACGAAATTCTCCGGTTGTTGAACCTGCCCAAAGAATAGCAATATCTCTGACTTCCTGAATTAGGCAAATAAACCGCCGAGAGGCTTTGACCAAGTAACTGAAGTTCTTTTTCAATTGGCCGGGTAGGCAAACAAGGTTGTGCCCCAAACCCAACCATCTACAATTCGAAAAGCAGTTCCACATGAGGCGTGGCCTTTGCCCAACATATTGGCATTGTGGCCGGAAGAATTCCGCCATTGTTCCAGAGCGTCCGCAGCCACCTTGTCAACAGAAATGGAAGCCATATCTTCTACATAGGATTGCAGGCAGTTCTCGGCACTCCATGACATGGTAAGTTTGCTTCCCTGCAAAACGTAATTCAATCGATCGCCGGGATTAATGCCGGTAAATTCTGAAATTCGTGCGTTCTGTTCATGGCTCAAGGTTTCACGCTTGGCCATCCATTGATTGTGGTTGTGGGCCGCCAAAAAACAAGCTTCATTCCATTCCAGAGCCGCCAATTTCTTTTGCGTCCTGTAGGCATTCATTAAATCGTGAAACCGTTTTGCAACAGCCCGTTCGGTTTTTAACATGGCCTCTGCCTGAGCTTTTGAGTTGTAGGATGAAAGTTCTGTGTACCTAAACACCTGCCCCTGCAAATGGACTGTACCAAGGCCCAGAAAAACCGCCCAAAAAAAGAAGGAACTTAATTCACGCATACTGCCTTGCTTATTTTTAGTTTGAATTGAATTTTTACAAAATTAAGTCCTTTTTCGGGTATTTCATGGCCCCAAATCAATTATTACTGCCCTTATGGTCGATTAAAAATTTGGTTAACCAACCTTGAAACATTGGTTTCATTTGTCAGGTCTTGATTTTGCAAATTTTTCATTGAAAATATCAAGTATTCTTCAGTACATTAATCAATTAACTTAATGGACATATTGCGGTAACGCATTTTTTCTTTAGTTTCGTTTACCAACAACGAAAAAAAAACCATGAATCCAGCCTATCAATTAATGCTTATTTCTTGGGCCGCGGTAGCCGTTTGGGTTGCCGCTGTCATTTTCATGAACCGTAAAGTGCATCCAAGGGCACTTTTCGCCCTGTTTATGGTAGAATTATGGGAACGCTTCAGCTATTATGGTATGCGGGCTATATTGGTGCTTTACATGACTTCCGAACTAATCAAGGGCGGTTTTGCCTTTGACGATGCCTCTGCCTATGGAATTTATGGAGCCTATGGTGCTTTGGTTTACTTAACCCCCATTTTGGGCGGCGTTTTCGCCGACCGAATCATGGGCTTCAGAAAAGCCATTGTTTGGGGTGCCCTTCTAATGGCGGCCGGTCAATTCACCTTGTTTGCCGACAACCAAACTACCTTTTTCATTGGCCTGGCTCTGCTCGTAATTGGCAACGGATTCTTTAAACCCAACATCAGCAGTATGATCGGTAAGTTTTACCCCGACGGCGATCCCCGCCGTGACGGTGCCTTTACCATTTTTTACATGGGAATTAACATCGGGGCCTTTCTGACTCCACTAACCTGCGGTGCAATCGGCGAAATTGAAGGGTGGAAATACGGATTCCTTACTGCAGGGGTTGGAATGATGCTTGGTTTTGGCATCTTTATGTGGGCCCAGGCCAAAGGTTGGTTTGAATCGTATGGCTACCAACCGCAAGAGCAAAAACCCATGCTTCAAGGCCTTCCCAACAAATGGCTGCCCTACCTTACCACCGCTGTCATGGTTCCGTTGGCATGGCTGCTCATCAAACAAAACGATGTGGTTGATATTATGCTGGCCATTTTAGCCATCTTAATTCTGGGCTACCTATTATTCCAATCTACACGCTACGAAGTGGTTCAACGGCAAAGAATCTGGGTCATCGTGATGTTGTTGTTGTTCACCACCGTATTTTGGACCTTCTTCGAACTTGCAGGTTCAGCCATGAATTTGTTCACCGAACGAAATGTGCAAAAAAATCTTCTGGGAGCCGATATTCCTACAACCTTCTTCCAATCGGTGAACCCTTTGTTTATTATGTTGTTTGCCCCATTATTCTCTTGGCTATGGATTAAATTAGCCCAATCAGGAAAAGAGCCCGCTGCTCCCTATAAGTTTGCCCTTGGTCTTGTGCTTCTGGGCGCAGGTTTCTTGGTGTTAACCCTGGGAAAAGGCTATGCCATTGCAGGTCTGGTCCCTGCAATGTTTTTGATTTTGCTTTACCTGCTTCACACTTTGGGCGAGCTTACTCTTTCCCCTGTTGGCCTATCCTTGGTTACTAAGCTAAGTCCGGCAAACATTGTGGCCTTTTTAATGGGCATTTGGTTTTTATCTTCGTCCATTGCCCACCAAGCAGGCAAGCACATTGCAACATTGACCACTGTCAGCGAAAAAAGCATTGTTCAAAGTTTGGCATTCAAGGAATCATTGACCGAACCTGCGTACAAAAATTTGTTCGCCGACACTGCTTTTATTTCCAGTTTGGATTCGTTAAGCATTGAAAAAGCGCTTTCAGGACCGCTGGCGGTAGGCAAACTAAACGCCCAGGCCACAAACTACAAATACTACCGCGACAGCGTAGTGGTTAGGGCCGGTGAGATTGAGGCAACGGAGTACTTTTTGGCACGCCGCGATAGTACACAGCAAGCCACCGTGGCAGGCGCCGACAACAGCGATGCAGAAAGCATAATTCAGGCAAGTCCAACCGGGCAAATCATTGGCAGCCTGCGTCAGCAATCTTTGTCCATTGGGCTGAATGTATTCCAAATGCTTGGTTTTGTGGCCATTGGCTGCGGTGCATTGCTGTTTTTATTGGGTCCTATGGTGTCGCGTTGGATGCACGGAATCAAATAAAGTTTCTTTTTTAGGGCGGGATTCGGGCTTTCACAGGTAGTCCGCAGTTCAAGGGCGTTTGGCCGGCGGGCCGGCAGTGGCTCCCAAGGTCGCCCTGCCGTCCTCGCGGCCAAATGCCCTTGCCCTTTGCGGGCAACCTTGTTCAATCCCGCCCGCGGGCTCGTCAATTCTATTTGCCTTCGCCAAATTAAGGGCGCGGCTTGCCCAGGTGTTGCATCAAAAATCCGGTCATTTTACGGTACAAATGGCTTCGGGTGAAGCCGCCGTAAATTCCATGGTTTTTATCGGGATAAATGAACTGTTCAAAATCTTTGTTTGCCTTAACCAGGGCGGAACTTAATTCGGCTGTATTTTGCCAATGTACATTGTCGTCGCCGCTGCCGTGAATCAGCAGAAATGCGCCCTGTAACTCTTCGGCCAATGAAATGGGCGATTGGGCATCGAACCCCTGAGGATTGGTTTGCAGGGTACCCATGTAGCGTTCTGTGTAAATATTGTCGTAAAACTTCCAGTTGCTCACAGGTGCCACGGCAATGGCGGCCGCCACCTTCCCTTTTCCTTTTAACAAGCAAAGCGAACTCATATAGCCACCGTAGCTCCAGCCAAAAAATCCAATGCGGCTTGGGTCAACCCAAGCCTGATTGGCGAACCAATCTACGGCCGCAAGCTGATCGGCGGTTTCAATTTCGCCCAGCCGCCCATAGGTTATGTCTCTAAAGGCCTTTCCCCGCCCACCGGTACCCTGGTTATCTACACAAGCGACCAAAATTCCCTGCCCGGCCAAATACTGAAACCAACCATAGTTTGGGCCCATCCAAGCGTTCAGCACTTCTTGGCTGCCCGGCCCGCCGTACACGTACATGAGCAAACCATACTGTTTATTGGGCGAAAAATCTGCCGGCTTGATTACAAATGCATTCAGTTCAGTTCCATTTGAGCCGGGCACCTGAATAAACTCGGGTTTGCTTAGCCCCCGCTCTGCATAGGCGGCTTGCAACTCTTTGTTGTCAATCAGGGTTTTGCATTTTTTTCCACGGATGGAATACAAGTCCGACCTATAGGGTTTGTGTGCTTCGCTCTGGGTAAACACCAGGTAATCGCCGCACAAGTCGGCCGATTGCTGTCCGGGGCTTTCAACAAACAAGCGCCGTTGGCCTTCGGCATTCATTGCATACACTTTGGGTTCAAGGGGACTGTGTTCGGTCGAGGTGAAAAACAGGGTCTTTGTACCGGCATGGTAGCCCAGCACTTCTTGAACCTCCCAATTGCCGGAGCTCAATTGGGTTTGCTGTCCGGTTTCGGCATTTACTTGAAGCAAATGCTTGAATCCACTGCTTTCCGAGGTGATGATAAAGGTTTTTCCATCGGGCAAAAACAGGATGGGATCCGGCAGTTCCAAATAGGTATTGCTGGAATCTTGATGCACCAATTTTAAGGTGGCATCGTTGGGATTCACTTCGTACAACCAGAGGTGATTTTGCAGGCGGTTCAATCCCATCAAATACAATTTTCCCTGGTTGTTCCACAGGATTCTGGGGGCATATTCCAATTGAATGGGCAAAGCAATGCGTTTGGGTTGGCCTTGGGGCAATTCGCAGAGCATAAGTTCAACCCTAGAATTGGGCTGCCCCACTTTGGGGTATTTAAAGCGAACCTGTTCCGGGTACAAATTGCCTTTGAACATAGGCATGGAAAATTCGGGGACATTGCGTTCATCAAAACGCAACCAGGCCAACCAGCGGCCATCGGCCGAAAATTCAAAGGCCTTTGACAGGGTAAATTCTTCTTCGTACACCCAATCGCCGGAACCATGAATTATGGCGTTTTTTTCTCCGTCGGTAGTGATGGCCCGCTCGGTGGCATCGCTCAAATTTTTCAGATACAGGTTGTTTTCAAATTGATACACCAGGTGTTTGTTGTCGGGCGAGAAGCTTGGGTACGAAATGGGTTGGTTGTTGGCGATGGGTTGAGCCTGGCCGTCGAGCAAATTGGCCCAATAATACCTGCCCCTGGTGGAATACCTGTAAATGGATTCAATGCCGCTGCCCAAAATTACCCGGCTTTCGTTTGGACTAAGTTCATAGGCCTCAGGAATCAAGGGCTGATTTCCAAACGAAAAGCGAAAGGTATCTAGGGCATTTTCTTTTTCAAAATGGAATTTCAGTAAAGCTTCCTCGAGTTCCAGGTAGTGTTTTCCGTCTTTTAGCGCTGAAAACCCGTTGTGGGAATTCGGAAAAAACAACGGGGATTCCCAGACATCGGATAAAGAAATTGCAGATTGGGCCTGAATTGCGGAAGGCAGGAACAAAAAAGCGAAAAAAAAGGGGCGTACATTCATAGGTTCAAAGATAGGGCATGAAAAATGGAAGTGCATAGGGACAGTCATTTTTAGCGATTTTTTCAAAACAGGAAGAATGAGATGGGGAAATTCAAAAGGGTTTATAGGTTAAAAATGAAATTTTTGGGATGGTTCGAGAATTGAGGGTGCGGCAGGGATAGAACCGGGTAGCCCGCCAAGTTGGCAGCGGCAGGTGGCGCGTGGCGAGGAGGCGACGCGAGGAGCCACCGCAGCCCGCAGCCACCCCGCCTGCCAACTGCGGCCTACCGGTGATAGCCCGGCTGCCGCCCCAAAAAATCACAATTTCCAATCGCCCGGGAACAGCGTTTTGATGCGGAAAGAAAGGCCAAGCAAAGCCAGAATTAGGAAGCAACGCAGGGCGGTGTCAAAATACAGGTTGGGAAGAACCGGAAGGATTTCGGCGAACAGAAAGCAAAGCAAAGGAATTAAGGCCATAAAAATGCCATGCTTGTGCCAAGGCCACATGCCTAAAACCCGACCGATGAACATCATTTTCACGAAATTGTACAGAGCAATGCTGATGAGGGTTGCGGCGGCGGCACCCCGGATGCCCCAGATGGGAATAAACCAATAGTTGAGGCCCGAGGCAAGCACAATCAAGCCAAAAAGCAGATAGGTATTGAATTTGTAATGCTTTGAATTTCCAATAATAGAGGTATTAATGCCGGTGGCAGCATCAATCAGATTGCTGAATCCCAGCCAGATTAACACAGAAAGGCCCGGCCGGTATTCCTGGGGTAAAAATGCGGCAATGTTGTTCCGATTGCTGGCCAAAATGGCCATTAAAATACCGCCAAAGAGCAGCATGTATTTGGCTGAAATCTTATACACTTCGGCAATTTTTTTTTCATCGCCTTGCGCAAGTGCTTGGGCAATTACGGGGGAAGCAATCCTATCGAGCCCTCGGTAAGGGATTAAAATAAGGGTGGCAAAGTAAGTGAATACGGCATATATGCCGGTATGGGCGGTTCCAATCATTCGTTCGATGAAAAAAGCGTCTAAGCTGACAATGAACGAGGCCGAGAGTCCTGAAACGATGGAATAGGCGGCCACCGAGTGCACTTGATTTCGAAACGTGCCGGGCATTTTTAAGGAGGCAAAGCCGGCCGGATTCCAAAGCCGTTTATGCACCAAAAAAAACAACAGGGCCAGGGCCGGAAAAGCCAGGGCCAGCACATATCCGTACAAAAAGCCAAGGTAAGAAAGGCCCAGCCAAGCCATTCCGCCCAAGGCCAAAAGAACCACCAGGCGTTGACCGACTTCTTTTAAAAGGGTGCCGGGGGTAGAGAACATTTCGGTTCTTGCAAAAGCGTCCAGGTTAAAGTAAACCAGGGTTGCCAAGGTTGCGGCAGGCAAATAATGGATGTAGTCCCAAAAGGCACTTTCGCTGTTTAAGAGCCATTCGAAAAGGGGCCTGCCAAAAAGCAGATACGCGCCCACGAACAAAAATATGCCCAGCAGCGTGTATCCCAGGGTGATGCTTAAATCGTTTAATTTCTGATCCTTGAATTCCGATTTGTATTTAATTAAGGCGGCGGGGAATCCCAGTGTAAACAAATGGGCTAAAATGGCAGAGTACGAAACCAGCAGTTTAATTACCCCATTTTGTTCGGGGCTTAGCAATCTGGGTTGCAATAGAGCACTGCTGACAAAGCCCAGGCCAACCCCTAAAAAGAGGTAAACGGTGTTTTTACTCCCCTGACGCAGTAGCTGGTTCAACGTGAACTGGTTGTAATGTAAAGTAGCTGCAAGGTAGGTAAAAAGGAAAAGGGGGGTTAATTCTGATTGTTTTGAAATAAACCTGGGTCAAAAGGCATTTTTTTAAATGCATCGATGTACGAATCGGGGGTAAGGTTGAGGACCTGAATTTGTTTTTTTTCGCTGTACTCAGCCAAAACCCAGTAGGATTGGAAGCTGTACAGAAATTTTTGCAAAACTTCATGCAAGCGTCTGGGTCTGAAGGTGCTGTGATCCATGGTAGCGACCTGTTTGCCCGGGTCATAGAAATGCTGATGATCGAGTAAAACGACATTGTTGTCGTTGACGGTAAGGGTTTTAATCCAGGAGTGTTCGGCTCCCATCATAAAAACCTTATTGGCTTTTGAGCGCAAAGCGATGGCCAGAGCAGGAATAAGGACGTTGTGAGGTCGGGGCATGCCCCAACCATGGTCAATGGCAAAATTGCAAAAACCGGTTGGACCTTCCAGCGGGGTAGAATTGTATTCAATGCCGTGAATATTGGGGTTTGACCGGAGCAAATTCTTAAACCAGGGTTTTTTCAGGGTGGGAAAGGGTACAAACAAAGACATGGGCCATTGTGTCATTTCGGTCAAGGCTTGGTATAGTCTTCGCTTATCTAAAATAATTTCATTGGGGATATCTTCCTCGGGCATGTAGGTTAATTCCGGGGCGCTTAAGACGTAGGCCGATGGTCGAAGGCGGGCAAAATCATCGGAAAAGGCGAAGTAATTTACTACGCAAAAGGCGTGGTTGTTGGGTTCGACGGGTATTAGGGGTAAAACCTGGCGGAGTGAGGGGCCATTACCGAGGATCCACCAGGTTTTATCGGGCCCTATTCGGGCATCGAATTTTTTGAATTTACCTGATTTGAGGAGGTATTTCAGGATACTTAGAAGAGCATTAAACCAAAGCATGGGCAAAGGTATGGAATTCGGGAAGTAAAGAAACAGGTAAGTCTTACAATCGGACGGGTTTGCCCAGGGACTTTAAGCGCAATTTAATGTCTTTGGGGGTAAACTGGGTAAAGTGGAAAATGCTGGCTGAGCCAACCGCCTCGCAGGGGGAATTTGAAAATAAGTCGTCGTAATGTTCCAGGGTTCCGCCCCCACCTACCAGAACGATTGGAAGTCGGGTTCCGGATTGAACCTGATTGAATAAATCAACATCAAAGCCGTTCATCATGCCTTCTTTTTCGATGGCGGTTAGGATAATTTCACCGGCACCCATGTTTTGCACAGAATCAATAAAATCAATCGGATTTAAATTTGAACCATTGGGGTGTGGAATTAAATACCCATGTTCGGGGTTTCCGAGCACATCTACGGCGATAGAGATGCATTGACTTCCAAAAAAATCGGCGGCTTGTTTAACAAAATCCGGGTTTAAAAGGGCTTGACTTTTAATAACGACCTTGTCGGCACCGATTCGGAGCAGGGCATTGATGTCGTCAATGGTTTTAATGCCGCCGCCAATTCCAACGGGCATAAAACATTGGTCAATTACTTCTTTGATGAGCTTCAGGTTTAGTCCTCGATTTTCTTTGCTGGCACAGATATCAAGAAAAATCAGCTCATCGACATTTCTTGAATTGTACACCTTAGCGGCTTGCACGGGATTTCCGATGATTCTGGGCTGGGAAAACTGCTTGGTTTTTACCAGGCTCCAGCCGTTAAAAGTCAAAATAGGAATAATTCTAACCTTTAACATAGCTTTTGAAAAAGGACTCCAGCAAAAGTAAACCTTGATTTTGGCTTTTTTCGGGGTGAAATTGGGTAGCCAAGATATTTTCATGTTGAACTGCCGCCACGATTTTTTCGCCGTACTCAACGAATCCTCCGATGTGAGTTGGATTGTCCACTGTAAAATGATAGCTGTGAATAAAATAGAAATCTTGTTTTTGGAAGGGTTCAAAGAAAGAATCGGATTGGGCAAGCAGGGCATTCCAGCCAAGATGAGGTACGCGCAAATTAGGTGCAGCGATTTTTTCTACTGTTCCGGGAATTAAATTTAAACCGGGGCAAAGGTAGGGTTCTGTGCCGGTTGAGGCGAGCAATTGCATACCGAGGCAGATGCCTAGAAGGGGTTTTTTGTGTTCTAAGGTTGAATTTCGGATAAAATCAATCAAGTGGTATTCGGTCAAATTATGCATGCCTTGTGCAAAGGCCCCGACTCCGGGTAAAATAAGTGCTTTGCACGCTTCGAGTTGCTGAAAATCCCGGGACAAAACATGCTCGATATTCAGGGCAGAAAGGGCCTTTTGGACCGAAGCGACATTGCCCATGCCAAAATCTATGATGCCAACAACCATAGCATCAACAAGTGGGGAAACGCCGGATCAGATTACCTTGGTCATCGCGCAAGAATTGACCGTTTTCGCTTTGCTCGAAAAGAAAAGGATTGGTAAAAGAATCAATGACTTGATCGATTTCTTGTTTGGTTAGGCCGGAGTAGGAAATAAATTCAGAAACGGCATAGTGGGGGTATTTGCCGTCGAATTCCTGAACCAACTTTAGTCCCTCATCGCGGGTCATTCGGCCATTTCGGATATCGATACCCACATGGTCGGTGGCTCTACCGAAGCCATATTTTACAAATTTCAAGTAATCGTGCAGACCTACCAGTTTTTCATCCAGGTTTTCATAGTTGGTGTAGGTTCCTTCAATGTTCCCGTCGGTTTTGACTTGAAAGCCGTATTGTTTAACTATTTCGAGTTGTTTGCGGGCATCCCAGAAGAAATAGTGTCCCAGAAAAATACCTGTAACTCCTACGCGGTCAATGTCTTCATCGGAAGGATAAATGTATGGAGTTAATTCTTTTTCGGTAATGCCGTTGACACCAATCATATCTTGGATTCGATTTCCGAGAAGGCCTCCGAATTCTTCCAACCAACGGCGATTTAGGGTTCTGCTGCGAACGCTTTCTAAATTGGGCCCCCCGTATTCTTGCTGTGAGTTTTCGCCCCAAATAATAAGGGGAATTCCAAATTTAACGGCCACCATAACCGGGATGGTAAAAATGCCAATGTGGTTTGGCCACATTTCATCGCCGACGCGCTTAAAGCCTTCTACCACCATTTTGCGGTACACCTCGTGGTTCTTTTTGAAATGAATAACGTCCATTCCCATTTCAGAGAGGTTGTCGAGGTTTTTTTGTCCCAACTCGGTTACGCAGGTTGTTTCAAAACAAACGCAAAGGGGATTCATACCACAAACGTATTTCATAAAATAGGCTTGATAGGTGCTGTCTTTTCCACCACTTACGGGTACTATGCAGTCCCAACCGATGGCATCTTTCGGCTTTTTGTAGAAATCTACAATTTCCAAAAACTCGCGCTTGCGCTGTTCCCAGTCAATGCCTTTATGTTTTTCATCGGCGGCAATGCAAGCGGAGCAAACCCCGCTATCATCAAAGGAAAGGTCGGGTTTTGTTTCAGGAAATAGGCAACGGGAACAATACCTAATGCTCATGGGCAATCAACACTTAGGGTTCCTTTTTTAACAGAAACCAGGTAATATCGTCCTGGGGAAAAGAGGGATGCCGGCGGTACGAAAACCCGTAATCCAGTAGTTTTAAATCCGGGAACATATCCAACATTTCTCCTGCAAAATCGCGTTTAAACAAATATCCCAAATGCCCACGGTAGGGAATTTCAACGGGTTGGGGATTGTAATATTCTGCTATTAAAATATAGGCAGAAGAGGCATCGTAAATTTGCCGGTACACCGAGGGCAAGACCTCCGGATTTTGGTGAATCAAAACTCCTTTAATCAGAACCAAATCGGCAGGTTTGGAGTTTTTATAGTCCAGCAGTGAGCCTTCAAAAACATGGTCGGAGCCCAGTAATTCTCTTAGTGCTTCTGCTGCATTATGGTTAATTTCTATGGCCTGCAGGCTCATATGCGGGTACAACAAGCGAAGGGCCCGTAGGTTCATGCCAATGTTGGCTCCAAACTCAATGCAGGACTTCAGATCTCTGCATTGATTCAGGGCATGAACAAAAAAATGCAAATTGCTTGCAAGCAAGGCATCGCCCTGATTTCTTTGAATGTATTCGTTGCCGAAATCACTGGCCCAAAATTGTTCCTGTTGGGTGCTATACTTTTTCATCGTCAACGGTTAACAATAGAATTTCAACGGGCAAAATTAGATTTTTTTTATTAAATGTCAATATTATAAATAATAGAAAAGGTTCGCAATTGGCAATTCATTTTACAGAAATTTAATGCGATACGCAATTAATTTTCGTTTGATTTTAAAAACAAAAAATTAAAATTAAAATTCAAAAAATAAATTTTTGCGGTGAAAAAGAGTGCTGTAAAAAGCCACAGAAAAAACAAAGCGAAAAAACCTTAAACCTTAAATGGAAACCGGCTTGGAATAAAAAAACGGCGGGAATCAAAATTCCCGCCGTATTAAAAACAAAATTATCAATGCACCGACAACCGAAGGCTTTGGCCTTGGTTGTTGACGACAAGGTAAAGGCCGGGCAGCAAAGTGTCTGTTTCAATCAGAACATCCGAGCCTTGAAGTAGAATGCGGCCTGTCAAATCACGCAGAGTCCAGGTGCCGAATGGCTTTGACAGCTGCACCGGGGCTCCTTTCAAAACAGGGTTGGGATACAGGCTTATTGGGTTTGGCTCAGAATTTTGGATGGATTGCATGGGGAAAACCAAACTGGTATCGGCCATAAGTCCCAGGTTATCGCTGGCTCGTAAAACCATAATTTCGGAAAGGTCGTAACGCAAATCGTTTCGGGATACACAGGAATTCAGGGAAGAAATAGGACCTAAACCGCTGATGCTGCTTAAGGTACCTAAACCTTGAGCTCGGCTAAAGGTAACATCACGTGGGCCTAAGTCTGCATTTCCATAAATATCTTTGGCGCAAACTGTTGCCGTAAAATTGGTATTGATGGCCAAGGGTTGGCTGATGTTGCTAAACAGCAATTTGGTAGCAATCACATTAATTTGGTTGGCGGCAGAGTCAGAGCTTCCAGAGCTGTTGGCCGACCATTGAGAAGAGGAACACAAATTGCCTAAAACGATGTTGTTCGTATTGTAGGAAATGTGAATTTTAGATTGGTCTAGAATCTGGCCGTTGCTTAGGAGCGAAACCCTCAAAGACAATTCCAAGGAATCGTTGTCGGCGGCAGAGGCATTCAGGAAATCAAAGACCAAGGAATCGGCAGAAATAACGGCATCGGAGAGTTTAGTGTTTCCGGAGAACAGGGCTGCGGCACTAAAAACCTGATTAAAATTGCCGGCGGTATGGTAGGTACCTTTAGACAATCCCATTTTAAGGATTTGGGTTGGAAGGTTATCAAAATCTCCGGCAATTCCTCCGTCGCGAAGGTGGAATTGCATTGTTTGAGCCCCATCGGTTGAGGTGGTTATGGAGGCAGTAATTAATGAGGAAATGCTGTTTGTTCCGGAGTTGGGCACCAAAACCAGGTCGGTGGCGGTGGCAGGAAGGCAACCGACAACCAGGGGCTCTACGGACAAATCATCAATGCTTAGAGCGTCGTCATTGCCGACAACATTCAAGTCTTGCCAGCGTATCCAGACGGATTGGCCGGGCTGAATAATTCCCAGGTTTGCGGCGGTATCTGAAATGAAGGTAAAGTTCGGAGCCAGGTTTCCATTCAGGGCTGTAGCTGTAGTATCGATGTAGGGCGATGTAAAATTCAGGGAAGGAAAAGATGTCCAGGTTCCTGTGTTCAAGGAATCGGCGTTGGTGCTAACCTGAAAATAAAGGGTATCGCCCAGGCCGTTTCCACCGCAACGCCATTGTTCGCCTTTGTAGGTTACTTTCAAGGCATTGATGGGTTGCCCGGTGTTGTTTTTAAACTGTGCACCCACAAAAATGGGAGCGACGCTACCAGCGGTTAAAGAACCAAAACTGCGCTCATGGCTTCCGGTACTTCCAAGGCTGTAGGAGTTGCCGTTGAAAGATGTTCCGTCTTGAGCTCCATACAGGTTATCGGCGGCGGTTCCCAATTCCAGAACATAGATGCCTTTTGGCAAAAGTTTGTTGGCATTTCCGGCGTTGCTTAAGGAATCAAAAGTTTCAATGCCAAAAGGTTGGTTTAGGGTGTTAAGATGTATTTGAAGGTCGTTGTCAACCACGAAAAGGGTATCGGAGCTTGGGCTGCCTAAAGCCAAACCCGATGAAAGGCCGGAAATGCTAAAAACCATGGTTTCCATGCCCTCGTTAAAATCATCGTCGTTGATGGTAAGTGAGGTGGTTCCGGAGGTTTGACCGGCAGCAATGCTGATGCCGGGGGTCCAGCTGATGTCGCCGGCGGTGGCTCCTAAGCCGGAAAAATTAAGAACCAGGGTTTCTTGGTTGCTAACCGGGTTGGAGGTTGTTGCTGTGATGGTAACCTGGGTTTGATTGCTTTCAAAGGCAGTATCAACGGACAATGAAATTCCTACAGGTTCGCCCGCATTGATGATGCCCGATGCTTGAAAATTATCAATGGCGAAAGAAGGGCGAGCCCCGGTTCCGGCCGAATCTTTAGAAATAAACCGCAATTGAACAAAGGCTTGGTTGTTGCAGGCGGGGGGCAAGGTCAGGGTTCTATTCTGAATGTTTACACCTGTAGTACCGGAGTTTTGCGGGGTTAAATTATTGTTGTATTGACTTCCGGGGATATCGGTGAAATTACCCACATTTCCTATCCTGTATTGTAGGCCGAGTACATTGGTACGTTGGTTTGGGTCGCGGATGGTCATTGCATCGTAGCTAATGGTAATGTTGGCCAAACCGGTTGTAATTAAGGATGTTGCAAGGGCATGGTTGGTGGTTCCACTGTTTAAAATCCCCAATTTTTGGCCATAATCATACACATTGTTGGTGGTGAGGGCTGCGGTTCCGGCCACAAGTACCCGGTCGCCCGTGGGGGGAGCTGTTTGAAACACACCTGCCTGGGTTGTTTGTGCCCAGCCAATCCAACCCGTGGGATAGTTTGGAGCAAGCATGGTGTTAAAATTTTCAGAGTAGGGCAAAGGCTGTGGCAATGGGTCTGTTTGGGCGTTCAAGGCAGAAAAGAACAATTGGCAGAATCCAAAGGTAAGGAGGAACAAATTTTTCATGGGTAGCATTTATATTGCGCCCAAAATTAACTATTTTGAATTTACTTAATATTAAATAATGAACAGTGAAAACGAATAAATTCCGGTTGGTTTGATTTATTGGGGAGTGGGAAAAGCGGAAGGGCAGGTTAAGATATCCATGCCTTACTTAGCGCCGGTTTATATCACATTAAATTCAATGACCGACAAGAATGTGTTGGGGCCGTTGGATTTCAATCGGCTTGAAGCGGGCAGCCAGAGTGGCAATTTACCGCCGGGGCCAATGTTGGCACAGTTGAAATTGAGCGTTGGCGTTGGGTTGCCATAACTCCATTGGCTTCCGCTGCAATTGGTTGAGTTCCAGTGGCTGTTTGCGTTAACGGCGTTAAATCCGGCGGTTTCAAGGACCAGCACACTGCCATTGATTTGCATTTCGGCGGCTGTGTAATTAAACCGACCGGAAGACACGGTTGTAGCGTTGAAATAGCTGCCGCAGTTTACCAGGCGGTTTACTCCGCCCATGTTTGCATTTCCGCTGTATTGGATGCAGGCGTTGTAGAATTGTTCAAAGCCAAAATAGGAAACGACTTTCCATACCTTTCCGGCGGGGACGGTATCTTCGACCGAGCTTATGAGTTTAACTTGGTTGAATTGCAGGCTACCTTGGGCGTTTAGTTGGGGGCGTTGAAAAATAGAGATTAGGAAGACAATAAGTGCAAAGAAAAATTTCATAATAGGATGTAAAATTGGGGTTAGGCAATGGGGTATAAAGGTAAAAAAGAGTGTTAGAAATGGGTTTAAGGGGAGCAAGGTATTGGGCGGTTTGCGGTAGGGATTGAACCGGGTAGCCCGCCAGGCCGAACCTGTGCTGGCCCGCGAGCTGCGGAGGCGACCTGAGGGAGCCCCCGCAAAGCCGCTGGGCCAGGCAGGTTTGGCTGCGGCCTACCGGTGAAAGCCCGGCCACCGCAAAAAGAAAAAATGGAAAAATTGGGAAATTAATTGCCCATGTCGGAGAGGAATTTCACCCGAAGGATTCGCAGTTCCACTTCGGAATAAACGTCCCCGTATTCATCTATAACAATCTGCAAATCAGCATTTTCAGAATCTCTGAGCAACTGAAAAATAGTTTGAACCTCCTCTTCTTCAGTCAATTTATTGACATAATAATCCAGGTCTAGCCGGATACCGGCCTGAACGATGGCTTCGATTTCATGCACCAGTTCGGCCAATTCAAGGTCTTTGTTCCGGGCGATGACATCGAGCGGAATTTTACGGTCAATAGATTGAATAATAGCCACTTTGATGGTTGACTTATTGGCTACTGATTTAAAACCAAGATCCATGGGCCGGTCAATTTCGTTTTCCCGGACGTGGTTAGCGATAAGTTCTACGAAGGGCTTCCCGAATTTCATTGCCTTTCCCTCGCCCACTCCGTTAATTTGTTTTAGTTCTTCCATGGTAATGGGATATGCGGTGGCCATTTCGTCCAGGGAAAAGTCTTGAAAGACAACGAAGGGGGGCAGATTTCGTTGCCGGGCTACTTGTTTTCGGAGGTCTTTCAGCATGCCCAGCAGTTGGGTATCGAGTGCTGAACCGCCCTTACCGATGAAGGCGGCGGTGTTGTCGGCTGTGGAGGGATGGAAACTTCTTTCCTTAAAAAAGTGAATATTTTCAGGGCTTTCGATAAAAGAAAGGGCTTTTTTTGTGAGCAGCAGGGTGCCGTAGTGTTCAACTTCTTTGCTCAAGAAATCTTGAACCAGGGCTTGGCGCATGAGGGTAAGCCAGAAGGCATCGGATTGGTTGTTTCCCTTACCAAATTGGGCCAAATCGGTATGTCGGTAGGTTTCGGTATGGTTTGTACGGCGGCCTTGAAGAACGTCGAGGACCTGAGTCATTTTGAATTTGCCCTTCATGGCCAGGAGGGTATCGAACAGCAGCAGGAGAGCTTCTTTGGCCTGGAATGTTTCTTTTGGATGGGCGCAATTGTCGCACATTTCGTGGCATTGATCCATTGGAAAGTGTTCGCCGAAGTAATGCATTAGGGCTTGGCGGCGGCAGGAGCCGGATTCGGCGAAAGAGACGACTTCTTGGAGCAGGAGTTTATGGATTTCTTGTTCGGCGATGGGTTTTCCGGAGAGGAGTTTTTCGAGTTTAGCCACATCGTTGTAGTCGTAGAAAGCGACACAGATTCCCTCGCCGCCGTCGCGGCCTGCCCGGCCGGTTTCTTGGTAATAGCTTTCAAGGCTTTTGGGGATATCGTGATGGATAATGAATCGAATATCGGGTTTATCGATTCCCATTCCGAAAGCGATGGTAGCCACGATGACATCTACATTTTGATGAAGGAAAAGGTCTTGATTCAGGTTTCGGGTTTTGCTGTCGAGTCCGGCGTGGTATGGAACGGCAGAGATGCCGTTCAGTTGAAGCAGTTCGGCCAATTCTTCCACTTTTTTTCGGTTTTGGCAGTAGATAATGCCTGATTTTCCTTGATGTTGGCGAATGAACCGAATGATTTCCTTGTTGACTTCGATTTTGGGTCGAATTTCGTAAAACAGGTTGGCCCGATTGAAGGAATCTTTGAAAAGGGTAGCGCCGGTCATGCCCAGGTTTTTCAGGATATCGTGCTGGACTTTTGGGGTGGCGGTGGCGGTAAGTGCGATGATAGGTGCCCGGTCAATTTCCTCAATAATGGCACGCAAACGGCGGTATTCCGGACGAAAATCATGGCCCCATTCGGAAATGCAGTGGGCCTCGTCAATGGCAAAAAAAGATACTTGAATTGTTCGAAGGAACTGGACATTTTCTTCTTTTGTTAAGGATTCGGGAGCCACAAAAAGCATTTTTGTTTTGCCTGAAACGATGTCTTGTTTCACTTTTTCGCGTTCGCCTTTGGTTAGGGAGCTGTTAAAAAAATGGGCTACCCCTTCCTTTTCGCCAAATCCCCGGATGCTATCCACCTGGTTTTTCATCAGGGCAATGAGTGGACTGACCACAATAGCGGTGCCCTCGCTTAGCAGAGCGGGGAGTTGATAGCAAAGGCTTTTCCCCCCGCCGGTGGGCATGATAACGAAGGTATCCTTGCCGGACAGAACATTTTCGCAAATAGCCCTTTGTTGACCTTTGAATCGGTCAAATCCAAAAATACGCTTTAAAGCGTCTTCAATTTCAGTAGTACTAATAAGGTATGGCATACATTAAAAAAGGCCTTCAGCATCATAAACCCGAAAAGCAACCCGGGTTCATTTCGTTCCGAATTGATGACCTAAGTTAAGAACAATTCATTTGAATTTGCCAAAAACGAGAACGATTTATTAACAATTAAGAAAAGTTGGCCGCCCCAACAAGGGATTTAAACCAATGAAGAATTTGATTCCTGAAATTGATTTCATTGAAAAATGAATTAAACGGGAATTATATGTTAATAAATCGTAATTTTATTTATATCTTGCAAATAACAATCAAAAAAAACCATGAACACATAATTTTTAGCACAAAACCCGAATAAAAACAAATGCTCATGAAAAACAATAACCTAAAACCTTTTCTATTTTTAACGGTCATGGGTTTGGGTAGCTTGAAAGCCCAGTGTCCTACTATTGCAGGAAACACCACGCCCACCTGCGGCCAAACCACCACCCTTACTGCCAGTGGAGGCAGCAGTTACCAATGGTTTAACAACAATCAGGGCACAGGGAATCCGTTGAGCACAACGGCAAGTTTTACCACTCCGGCGATTACCACTCCAACCACCTATTATGCGGCCTCGCCCGGGGGCGTAAGCAATGTAAGCGGTTTTACCGGCTGCTATGCCACCAACAACTGGTCGATAAATCAAACCGGCAACGCCAATGGAAATGCAAATACGGGGAATGCACCCACAAGTATAGTGTTGACAGGTCCAAACAATACCAGTGGCGGAGTATATACCCGGTATCAAATCACCATTCCAGCCACGGGCACCTTGTCTTTCAACTGGAGTGTTCAGCACAACGATTGTTGCAGCTACGATTACTTTGGTTACACATTAAATGGTGCGAATACGGCCTTAACCTACAGCAGTCAAAGCGGATTTACCAGCATCGCCGTAACGGCAGGTTCAACCTTTGCATTTACAGGTTACACGGTTGATGGCTGCTGCGGAACCTTTAACGCTACCATCAGCAATTTTTCGGCTCCATGCCAAAGCTTATGCTTCACTCCAGTTACGGTAAATCCCAGCCCCATTGCTGCTCCCATTATTGGATATGTAGGCAATTCTATTTTATGTACCGGAACGTCGGTTACCCTGAATACGAATCAAAATTCGGGCATTACCTGGAGCACGGGTGCCACCACCCCAACCATTACAGTGACCACACCGGGCACCTACACAGCCACCTACAACAATGGGAGTGGTTGCACCAGCAATGCTTCAAATCCGGTAACCCTTACCTTATTTCCGGGTCCCGGTGCCCCCTCTATCATCAATTTAACTTCGTTGAGTGGTTGTGCTTACGACACCACTTTTTTGCAAGCCAATTTAATGTCTGGTATTACCTGGAGCAGTGGAGATACCGGCCAAACCATTCCGGCGGTGGTTCAGGGAATCTATACAGCAACGGTTACGGATGCAAATGGGTGTATATCGCCCCCTTCAAACCCCTTGACGGTTACGGTGAATCCGGCCCCCATCATTGCCTCGGCCAGCACCCCCGACATTTGCTTTGGTTTACCAACTCCATTTAATGCCAATGTACAGTTGGGCAACACGAACAACGCCAGCATCAACTCGGTGGCATGGACCTTTGGCGACAACAACACCGGAAACACCTTAAACAGTCCGCATACCTATGCAAGTACGGGAAGCTATGCGGTTAGTTTAATAGTAAGCACCAACCATGGTTGTTCCGACACCCTGCTCACCAATGTTTTGGTAAACCCCAATCCCTCGATTTCCAGTACCACGGGTGCTGCCGTTTGCCATGCCAATGCGACCCTGTTTAATCAAAGCTCCTCGGTTTCCAATACAAATGGAGCCCAGGTGAATGGGTACAACTGGGATTTTGGCGATGGGAACCAAAGCAACCAATCAAGCCCGAACCACAATTATGTTCAACCCGGCAGTTATTCTGTTCAGGTAATTGTTTCGACCAATCATGGTTGCACAGACACGGCCAACTTAACTGCCTTGGTGCATCCCAATCCGGTGCTGGGATCGGTTTCCATTCCCGGTGGTTGCCAAGGGGCAGCCACCCCTTTGAATACCACGGCCAGCGTTGCCAATATCAATGGAGCCATAATTTCATCTACTGTTTGGACTTCGGGTGATGGAGGAAATGCCAATGGACTTCAAACAAGCTACATTTATGCTCAGCCCGGCACCTACAACGCCTATGTTGTGGCAAGCACAAATCACGGCTGTACCGATACGGCTTTTGGCACAGCAATAGTAAATCCAACCCCACAAATCAGCAGCACCAGCTTCCCCGATGTGTGCTTTGGGTCTCCAACCCTATTCATGCAGAACTCTTCGCTGTCGAATGTGAATGGAGCCCAGATTACCGGGTATTTTTGGACTTTTGGTGATGGAACCACCAGTCCTTCGATGAATCCTACCAAAACCTATGGTTCAACCGGGGCCTTTCCGGTAAGCTTTACCATCAATACCAATCAGAATTGCCCTGCAGTATTTCAAGATACTGTTTTGGTGAATCCCTTCCCGGTAATCAATAGCATTACGGCAGCCGACGTTTGCCAAGGCACACCCAGCAACTTTATTCAAAACAGTTCGGTTCCGCCGGTGAACGGCTCGGTAGTAAATGCCTACCAGTGGAATTTTGGCGGTGGCAATACCAGCACCCAATCCAATCCATCGTTCAGCTATTCCAATCCCGGCACCTATGTGGTAAACCTGACAGTCAGCACGAATTATGGTTGCAGCACCTCTTCCAGCGGTCAGGCGATAGTGAATCCCAATCCGGTTATTTCTAGCATGGTGGTGGGCGATGTATGCCTGGGAAACAGCAGTTCTTTCTCGGCCACGGCCTTTGTTTCTCCGGCCAATGGATCGGTGCTCAGCGGCAGCAACTGGAATTTGGGCGATGGGAACCAAACGGCACAAACCAATTTTAGCCACACCTATGCCAATGCCGGGCAATACACAACCACGCTTACCTTCACCAGCAACAACGGTTGCAGCAGCTCGCAAACCTTCACCACCCATGTAAACCCAAATCCGGTTATTTCTTCGGCCTCCGTCATTACCGTTTGCCAAGAAGCGTTTAGTCCATTTACCTCATCGGCCTCGGTTCAGAACATCAACGGAGCGGTAATTTCAGGCTACCAATGGGATTTTGGCGATGGCAACCAAGGGACGGGCAGCAATCCAAACCATGTGTACACCAACTATGGCAATTACGCTTGGAGCGTTTTGGTAACGACCAACCACGGGTGTTCAGACGTATTCAACGGAAACACTACTGTATTGCCTAAGCCACAGGCCTTATTTACCCTTGCAGACCACTGCCGGGGTACCTTAATGCCTATCATCAACAATTCAAGCATCGGGTCAGGCAGCATTGTTTCAACCCAATGGACTACGAGCAACGGCATGAGCAGCACCATGCAAGTCCCCAGCCTGTATTTCCAAAACGCGGGCAACTATGCCGTAACTTTGATATTGACCAGCGGTTTGGGTTGCAAGGATACCTTAACTCAAAATGTGGTGGTAACCGATTTGATTAATTCCAACTTTAGTCCTTACTTATTGACCACCAATACGGTGCATTTCCTGCCCGACACTCTGGATCCCTATCTGAACTATTTTTGGGATTTCGGCGACGGTACTTACAGCTACGATATCAATCCTCAGAAATTATTCTTCTTCCCGGGCTTGTACACCGTTTGCTTAACGATTACCGACAACGGATGTTCGAGTACCACCTGCAACCAGGTTCAATTGAATGTGGCCGGAGGATTGGATTTGGCAGAAAACCGGAAAACAAGCATTTATCCCAACCCCTTTGAAGCTGAGTTGAGCATAGGGTTGAGTGGTTTTAGCCAGCAGGTAGAATTTCGCCTGCGCGACCTAAGCGGCAGGGTTTTAATTCATCGATCTGCCCAACCGATTTCGGGAGAGTTGATGTTTCATTTTGATGGTTCCGATGTAGGGAACCTTCCCGCCGGCATGTATTTGGTAAGCGTAGATACCAAAGAAGGCAGCCAACACTTCCGGGTGGTTAAGAAATAAAGCTCTATTTTTTTGGTTGGAAACGCCGGGCTTTTTGTCCGGCGTTTTTTTTGTGGGGAGCCACCCCAAAAATTTCAGCCCGGCATGGGTTCCTGGCGGCCTTATGCCTAAACACGGCCCTCTGCGTCCTTTGCACCGCCTTGGCAAACTTTGCAGTTAAAAAATACCCCTGCTTTTGGTCGGATTTTTTATCACAAAGACCACAATCGGAGCCGCAAAGGGCACCGGTGAGCCATTTCAATCAAACCAGCGGCTTAAGTGTGCAGAATCCCATTCAACCAACTCAGTAAGGCTGTGCCAGGTTTCTCCATCAAAACGCAAATCTTCGCCCCCGGTTTCACCCAAATACAGGGCAGGAACCTCTAAATCTGAAAGCAAATCTACCACCGCATCTTCGTTTTCTTCTAAAATGGAAACCACCACCCTACCCTGGCCTTCACCGAACCAGAAGGCATCGGGGCGAATGTCGTCGTCGGAATACACTTCAAATCCTGTTTTCCCTGCCAAAGCCGATTCTTTCAGGCATTGGTAAAGGCCGCCCTCGGAAACATCGTGCGCCGACAGCAACAGGCCTTGCTCGATAAGCGCAGCAATGCCATTCTGCAATTGCACTTCTTGGTCAAGGTTAAAATATGGGGCAGGCGACTTTTGAATGTGGTGCCATTCGCGCAAATATTCCGAGCAAGAAAAATCGGAGGTTACCGTTCCGACCAAAATTAATTTGGCTCTGTTTGAAGGAAAAGCCAAGCCGGTATGCTGTTCTAGCTTATCAAGCATACCAAGCATACCAATAGAAGGACTGGGGGCCACGGGAAACACCTGTTCGCCTTCCCGGTATTGGTTGTAAAAGCTTACATTTCCGCCGGTAACCGGGGTTCCCAGTGCTTTGCATGCTTTGCCCATGCCTTTTATGGCACCCACAAACTGCCAATAGGCTTCAGGATTGTAGGGATTGCCAAAATTCAGGCAGTTCGTAATTGCAATTGGCCGGCCGCCGGAGCAAACAATGTTTCGGGCGGCTTCGGCCACCGCCATCATGGTTCCCTTTTCGGGATTAGCCTCTACGTACAAAGGATTTACATCTACGGTCAATGCCAAGGCCGAATCCGTTTCCTTCACCCAAACCACGGCGGCGTCCGAAGGTTTGCGTGAGCTTAAATTGGCCGTACCGATCATAGAATCGTACTGACGTGTAATCCAATGTTTGGGACGCAGATTCGGCAGTTCACTCAACCGTTGAGCAACGCTGCAAAGATTTTCAGGCACAGGCAAAGCCGGGGGATTCACCGCTTGTATTTCGTTCAAATAGGCCGGTGGACTCATTTCCCGTTCGTAAACGGGAGCACCACCACCCAAAACCAGAACAGAAGCGGGAAGCTGAGCCACCAAATCGGCTCCAAAATAAAAATCAAGCCGGTCCTCAGAGATTACTTCTCCAATTTGTGCACAGGTTAAATCCCATTTTTCAAAAATAGCCTGAATTTCGGATTCCCTACCCTTTTTTCCAACCACCAGCATGCGTTCTTGCGATTCCGACAGCAGCAGTTCGTAGGGCTGCATGTGTCCGCCGCGGGTGGGTACCTTGTCTAAGTGAATCTGCATTCCACACTTTCCTTTTTCGGACATTTCAGAGGTACTGCAAATAATTCCGGCGGCACCCATATCTTGAATTCCAATGGCAAGGCCTGCCTCAATAAGTTCCAGGGTAGCCTCCAACAGCAACTTTTCTTGAAATGGGTCGCCTACCTGAACAGCGGGGAGCTGCTTAGAGCTATCGCCGGACATTTCGGCCGAGGCAAAGGAGGCGCCGTGGATTCCGTCTTTGCCGGTGGCCGAACCCACTATAAAAACGGGATTTCCGGGGCCGTAGGCTATGGCACTCATCACCTTATTGTGGGCTACAATGCCTGCCGACATGGCATTTACCAACGGATTTTGGTGAAATGAGGAATGAAAAAAGGTTTGCCCGGCAACGGTAGGCACTCCAAAGGCATTTCCGTAATCGCCAATGCCTTTTACCACGCCTTTGACCAGCCATTGGGTGCGCGATTCGGCAGGATTGCCAAAAAACAAAGCGTTCAATTGAGCAATGGGGCGCGCGCCCATGGTAAAAATATCGCGGTTTATTCCACCGACGCCGGTGGCAGCACCCTGATAAGGTTCAATGGCGCTGGGGTGGTTGTGGCTTTCAATTTTAAAGGCACAGGCAAGACCATGACCAATGTCAACCAGGCCGGCATTTTCCTTTCCGGCTTCAGCCAGCAGGCCCTTTCCCTCTCGGGGCAAGGTTTTTAGCCAACGAATGGAATTTTTATAAGAACAATGTTCGCTCCACATTCCGGAAAAGGCACAGAGCTCTGTAAAATTCGGTTGTCGGCCCAATTTTTCAACAATCTGTGTAAACTCATCCGGCATTAGTCCCAATTTTACAGCAGTTTCAACCGTGGGCATGGCAGCTCCGTCTGAAGGAGAAATGGGTAGCATAAAAAATCTTTGAACAAAGGTAGGTGATTTCCAACACAGGACAATTGAAATGGCTTATTTCAGAAGGGGCTTATGTGGGCGGCAGCCGGGCTTTCCGGGCTACTCCGCGGTTGCCGGGCGGGCTGGCTGCGGGCTGCGGTGGCTCCTGCCGTCGCCTCCTCGCCTCGCGCCACCTGCCGCCGCCACCCTTGCGGGGTAGCCTCGTCAATCCCTGCCGCTCCCAACACTCGGGCAGGGTAAACCAATTGAGCCACTTGAAAAACAGGCAATTGTTTACCTTCGTTGGCATCAACAGCCATCAACCGCATGTCCACTTTTCAAGACAGGTATCGAGTTTTTTGTGCGGAGCAGACCAATTTGTCGGTGTTTGTTCAACCTTGGTGGCTGGATGCCGTTTGTGGAGAAGCCGGTTGGCAGGTGCAATTGTGGCTAAATGCCAACAAAATTGAAGCGGCCTTGCCCTATTTTAAGGTACAGAAATGGGGATTGACCCGTTTTGAAATGCCTCCTTTAACTCCGTTTTTTCCTTTGTTGGTGGTTAACCGGCAGACTTCAGATATGTACCAACGGCTTTCTGCTCAAAAAAAGGGCATACAGGCCTTGCTGAACGGTTTGCCCGAATTTCATGCACATGAATTACGCTTAAGTCCGGAAACAGAGTATGTTCTGCCTTTTTTTTGGAATGGATATGCCTTGCAACAGCGCTACACCTATCGGATTTTTCCGGACGCAAGCTATCTGCCCTCGGCACAGGCCAAAAAAAACATTCGGAAGGCAGAAGAACTTGGCCTTCAAATCGAAGAACTGGATTCGACCGAAGTGTTGTTGCAAATTGTGAATACGCCTTTTGAGCGTAAAAAGATAAAAAGTCCGTATTCCGGGGTGGTATTAGGCCGGGTGGTAAACGAAATTCGAAGTCGGGGGGCGGGATTTTTATTGCAAGTCAAAAACAGGCAAGGGCGGGTGGTATCGGCTGCCGTTTGTGTTTGCGATTCCCGGGTAAGTTATTTGATATTGGGCAGTTCAACCCAAGAGGGGCGGCAGCAGAATGCCGAGTATTTGTTGTACGATGCCTGCATAAAGAAATCCCTGTCCATGGGATTGATTTTTGATTTTGAGGGCAGCATGATTGAGGGGATAGAGGCCCGCAATCGGGCCTTTAATGCTCGACCGGTTCGCTACACTCAGGTGCAACGGCATGGGCAAAAGTATTCCCTGTTGATGGGGATGAAGAGGTTGTTGGGAAAAGCATAGTTTGAAAATCCAAAATGCAATAAAATTAGAATTCAACTAAAATCAGTATGAAATTTTAACTTGCCCGTTTCCGGTTCTGCCGCCCGTTGAAGTTGATGTATTGGAGGTGGAGTAAGACCCATGACCGCCGGTGTAGGAAGAACCACCGGCACCTGCCTGATGGGAGAATCCGCAAGCTCCTCCGTACCACCCCCCGCCGCCGCCGCCGACCCAACCAACAGTGACATTAAGATTGGCATTGGCACCTTGACCAAAACTCCCGTTTTGGCCACCTGTTCCACCGCTATTTTGATTCCCGCCTGTAACGGTACCATAACCTGAACAACCTGCATTTTGTCCGGTTGTTCCGCCTCCATGTCCACCTGAACAACCACCGTTGTTCGTGGCTCCGCCACCTCCACCGGCCACTACAACCCGGTGATTTAGGGTCTGTCCGCCCAATCGGACATCCGAGGCACCTCCACCGCTGCCAGCCATGGAACCGCTGTTCCATGAATACCCGTAACCCCCACCATTAAAGGCGGCGGCACTGTATCCGTTGGGCGGAACGGCCGGCCCTTCTTGACCAACATAAATATAAACTGTTTCGCCGGGAGTAACAGGAAAGGTAGCCACAGAATAGCCCCCTTGACCGCCCGAGTAAGATCCTGTCCATCCTGCAGCCCCCCAACACTCCACCGTTAAAGAACAAACACCGACAGGAACTGTCCAATTCTGAACTGAACCCGTGTAATTAAAGGTTTGGTTGGTATTTTGGGCTGAGCAGGCGGAAATTACAACCTGAACCGAATCGCTGGCTGCACAACCGTTGGCGTCAGTAACCGTCAATACGGCAGAATAGGTGCCTGTTGAACTCCAGGTAATCGAAGGGGATGCAGCTGTAGATGTGGACGGGGAGCCTGAGGCAAAAGTCCAAGCATATGTTTGACCTTGAGCAGGGTTGGCGACATTCAAAACAACGGGCACATTCGTAGAGCCCACAGGATTTAACGGCGTTATTGCAGCAGAAGGAAATTGTAGGCAATTGCACTGAAGTATTCTCCAGCCTACACTAAAATAGGATTCAACGCATTGAGTTGTGGTATTGTAAATAACCAAACCCAGTGCGGGTGAATTTATAGCATTGCGTTGTGCGGTTGAAAGTCGAGGAAGCAAAAACCCCTTGTTTGTAAAATCAACCTCTAAACCGGCAGAGGAATGAGGCGTGCCCGGGTTAGCACCAATCAATACCCCTTGAGCCTGAATGCTTGAAGCGGCGTAAAAAACACCAAAGGCTAAAAAAAACAATCGGTTAAAATAAAAAGGAAGAGAATTGAGAGGCAAAAAATAATTCACAGCAATGCAAAAGGTTGGTAATCATCAAACTTAGCAAAAAAAGAAGATTGTTTTTATAAAAAAATGAGGGCCTATTCATTATTTCAAATCAGAAAAATGCAGTATTGGGTTTCAAAGAGGTATAGTTCACTTTGGAAATCCGGCACAAGCAACATTTTTGAAGATGTAGAAGCCAAAAACCACATGCCGCCCGCGGCAGGGATTGACGAGGCTACCCCGCAAGGTTGGCGGCGGCAGGTGGCGCGCGGCGAGGAGGCGACGTCAGGAGCCACCGCAGCCCGCAGCCAGCCCGCCCGGCAACCGCGGAGTAGCCCGGAAAGCCTGGCTGCCGCACCCTAAAAAATCAGGAATCAGCCTTTGATTCGGGGGCTGCCCCTTTTTTCCTGAAAAACGAAAACACCAGCATGCAGCCTACCCCCACCGAAATGCAGGCATCGGCGAAGTTCCAGATGGGTGGAAAAATCAGCTGCCCGCCCATGGATTCGGGCCAGTGCACATTGAATAAAAACATATCCACCACTTTGCCTTGCAACCAAGGGGCATACCCGTTTTCCGGAAAGGCGGAAGCCACGAAATACCGGTTGCTTTCGCTGAACAACTGCCCATAAAATACCGAGTCAATGATGTTGCCAACGGCACCTGCAAACACCATTGCCAGGCCCACCGACATTAAATTTATGGGGCCTTTTTTAAGCATATCGTACAGCAGATAAAAAATTCCCCCAACGGCCAGCAGGCGAAATACGGTGAGTGCAATTTTTCCTGCTTCCCCCCCAAATTCCATTCCCCAGGCCATGCCGTTGTTTTCGATGAAGTAAATTTCCAATAGGTTTCCCAGCAAGGGAAATCCCTCGCCAATGAGCATGGTTGATTTAACCCAAATTTTAATGAGCTGGTCAACCAAAATCAATCCCACAATCAATCCCAGCGTTTTCTTCATGGTTTAGTCGCGGCGGTTGGGCGCGTTTTTGGCTTCGATGCTTAGGGTGGCATGGGGTACGGCACGCAATCTTTCTTTGGGAATCAACTGTCCTGTTGACCTGCAAATGCCATAGGATTTATTTTGAATGCGAATCAGCGCATTTTCAAGGTTTGAGATGTACTTTTGCTGCCGGGCGGCCAGTTGCCCAATTTCTTCTTTGCTGGACACTTCGGCTCCATCTTCCATCAATTTAAAGGTGGGCGAGGTATCGTCGGTGGTGTTGCCGTCGCGGTGTGCGAAGGCCTCTTTCAGCAGGTTTAATTCCTTTCTGGAACGCTCTAATTTGCTTTCAATTAAGACGCGGAACTCTTCTAGTACTTCGTCGGAATAACGGACTTTCAACTCAGACATAGGGTTGATTTAAAGAATTTTTTCCAAAAAAATAAATGCACGCATATCCCCTTCCAGTTCTACTTCGGTGGCCGAAACCGCCGCATGGGCGGGACCGGTTTTCAGCTCCAAAGCCAAAACTTCGGTGCAAATATAGTTATTATTCGCCTGAACCGCATCTTGCAAAAAATCAGGACCATAAATCCATAGGCGAATCCGGTCGCCCACATCCAAACCGGAATCTTTACGCAGGTTTTGAATTCGGTTCACCAAATCGCGGGCGGTGCCTTCGGCCAAAAGTTCGGCACTCAGATGCAAATCCAGAGCTACGGTAAGGGGGCCATTGGTGGCCACCTGCCAACCGGGTACATCTTGAGAGCGAATTTCAACGTCTTCGCGAAGCAATTCCACGGTGTTTTCTTCGGCCAGGGTTAAACGGCAACTGCCGCTGCTGTTCAACCTTTGGATTTGAGATTGGCTCAGGTTTTCAATGGCCTGTGCCACGGCTTTCATGTCTTTTCCAAACCTTGGACCCAGCTTTTTAAAGTCGGCTTTTGCTTTTAACACCATCCAGTCGCCGGGTTGGCTATGCAATTCCAACGATTTTACATTTACTTCGGCCTTGATGATGTCTGCAACCCGTTCAAGGGCGGCAGATTGCCTTTGATCCAACACCGGAATCAAAACCCGCTTCAAGGGTTGCCGCACCCGTATTTTTTCGGATTTTCGGATGGATAATATCAGACTGCAAGCCGTTTGTGCCAGCTCCATGGCGTATTCCAACTCCGGATTCAGGAAATCGGTCAGTTTGTTGGGCCAGTTGGCCAAATGAACGGAGCAACCGGCCCCTGTTAGGTCTCGGTACAAGCGGTCGCTGTAAAAGGGTGCCAAGGGTGCCATCATCAAAGCCAGGTAGCAAAGGGAACAATGCAAGGTGTCGAAGGCCGATTGTTTGTCGAGGTCGTCGGCTTCTTTCCAAAACCGGCGGCGTGAAAGGCGCACATACCAGTTTGACAAATCGGTATCGGTGAAGTCTTGCAGCAGGCGGCCGGCCTGAGTCAGGTCAAAGTTTTCGTAGGCTGAGGTTACGTCCCTGTGCAGGCTGCCCAGCCTTGACAACATCCAACGGTCAAATTCAGAGGCCTGTTCGGGCAACCTAGGAAGGCGGGGCGACAAACCATCTACATTGCTGTACAAAGCCAGGAAAGAATAGGTGTTGTGCAAGGTAGAAAAGAACCTGCGTGCCCCTTCTTCAAGGCCGGCAGGATTAAACTTTAAATCATCCCAGGGCGAGGCGTTGGTGAGCATATACCAGCGCAAGGCATCGGCTCCATGCTGTTCAATGGCCTGAAAGGGGTCTATGGCGTTTCCAAGGCGTTTGGACATTTTCAGGCCGTTTTTATCTTGAACCAGGCCGTTTGAAACAACGGTTTTATAGGCCACAGAATCCATGATTCCGGCAGCGATAACATGCAGGGTAAAGAACCAACCCCGGGTTTGGTCAACCCCTTCGGCGATAAAATCGGCCGGAAAAGCCTGACCTGAATCAATCTTTTCTTTGTTTTCAAAGGGATAATGCCATTGGGCAAAGGGCATAGAACCGCTATCAAACCACACATCAATCAAATCGGATTCGCGGTGCATGGGCTTGCCCGAGGGGGAAACCAGCACCACCTGATCTACCACAGGCCGGTGCAAATCAATTTGGGTGTAATCTACCCTACCCTTTTTCAGAGCATAGGGGTTTGCGCTCATAAAGCCGGCCTTAATGGAAAGGTCAATTTGCCGGCTAAGTTCTTCCACCGAACCGATGCAAATTTCCTCAGAACCGTTTTCGCTGCGCCAAATGGGCAATGGAATTCCCCAAAAGCGGCTGCGGCTCAGGTTCCAATCGATTAAATTTTCCAACCAATTGCCAAAGCGTCCAGTTCCGGTGGATTCGGGTTTCCAGTGAATGGTTTTGTTTAAATCGAGCAAGCGGCTTTTTAAGGCAGTAGTGCGAACAAACCAGGAATCCAGGGGATAATACAAAATGGGTTTGTCGGTTCGCCAGCAGTGGGGATAACTGTGTTCGTATTTTTCGATTTTGAAAGCCCTGTTGCGTTGCTTCAGCGCTACGGAAATGCGAATGTCAACCGACTCGTACCCCTGGGACTTTTGTTCGTCGGGCAGGTAGGCCTCTTTAACGTATTCTCCGGCGAAATCGGTTACTTGAGTGGTAAAACGACCTTGTTCATCCACCAAAGTAAGGCTTCCAATTCCATGTTGAGCGGCTACTTTAAAGTCGTCGCTGCCAAAACTGGGGGCAATGTGCACCATTCCGGTTCCATCGGCGGTGGTCACGAAATCGCCCGGAATAATCCGGTAGGCATCGCCGTTTTCGGGCCGGGCATAGTTGAAAAGGGGCTCGTAGTGCAGTCCGACCAGAGTTGAACCTTTTGTGCTGCCCAGTCGTTTCCATGCCGGTTTTTTTTGGTCGGGGGCAGGCTCCAGGTTTTCCATTTCGGCGGCGAAGTAGAATGCCAGGCGTTCTTCGGCCAGCCAAACCCGAATGGGTTGGCGGGTGTATGGATTTTGGGTTTCCACCAAAGCATAGGCAATGTTGGGGCCAACGGCCAAGGCAGTATTTGAGGGCAAGGTCCAAGGGGTGGTTGTCCAGGCCAGGCAAAAATCGGAATCTCCGGTTTGCAAATCGTTTAGTTGCTGACCGGGCAACAATTTAAATTGAGCCACCAGGGTGGTATCTTTTACGTTTCGGTAGGCCCCGGGTTGGTTTAATTCATGCGAAGACAAGCCTGTTCCTGCGGCGGGACTGTAGGGTTGAATGGTGTATCCTTTGTACAAAAGGCCTTTTTTGTAAAACTGTTGCAGAATCCACCAGACCGATTCCATATATTGAGGTTGGTAGGTAATGTAGGGGTTTTTCATATCCACCCAATAACCCATGGCATCGGTCAGTTTTTGCCAGTCGCCGGTAAAACGCATCACGGCTTTTCGGCAAGCGGCGTTGTAGTCTTCGATGCTGATGGTTTTTCCGATGTCTTCTTTGGTCAGGTTCAAATCTTTTTCCACCTGCAATTCAACGGGCAGGCCATGGGTGTCCCAGCCGGCCTTTCGAAGCACCCGAAAACCCTGCATGGTTTTGTAGCGGCAAACGGCGTCTTTGATGGCCCTTGCCATCACATGGTGAATGCCGGGCAAACCATTGGCCGATGGCGGCCCCTCAAAAAAGGTAAAATCCCCTCCGGATTTATTCAAGGATTCCTGAAAAGTATTTTCCTGAGCCCAGCTTCCATGAATCTCGGCCTGAATCTTTGGCAGGTTTAAGCCCGAGTGCTCCTTAAATCGTTCGGCCATTTTTTTCCAAATAATGGGCCGAAGGTAGCAAATTGTAAGGGGTTTGGCAAGGCAGGGACGGCGTAGGGCGGCCTGCGTATCCATCAAAAAGAACTATATTTGGGCATGGCTCAGCAATCAGGAAATTATTCGGAAGACAGCATACGCTCGCTCGATTGGAAGGAACACATACGCCTTCGCCCGGGCATGTACATCGGCAAATTGGGAGATGGGTCTTCGGTGGACGACGGCATTTACATTTTGTTGAAAGAGGTCATAGACAATTCCATTGATGAATACGTCATGGGAAATGGCCGCACCATAAAAATCAAAGTTCAAGACGGAGCGGTTACCGTTCGCGATTACGGGCGGGGCATTCCTTTGGGTAAACTGATAGATTGTGTTTCAAAGCCCAATACCGGAGCCAAGTACGATTCTGAGGTGTTTAAAAAATCGGTGGGATTGAACGGTATCGGAACCAAAGCGGTAAATGCCTTGTCGTCGTTTTTCCGGGTGCAATCCATTCGCGAAGGTCAATCAAAAATTGCCGAATTTGAGCAAGGGAATTTAATTCGTGAAGAAGACCTGAGTCAGGTTGCTGAGCGCCCCGGCACCTTGGTGCATTTTATACCCGATGCCTCAATTTTCTCGAACTATCAATACAGGCCGCAGTATGTTGAAAAGATGCTGTGGAACTATGCCTATTTGAATACCGGTTTGACCTTAAACCTGAATGGCCAGGACATCCGCTCGGAGAATGGGCTGGTGGACTTGCTGAACAACGAGATTTCGGGTGAAATTTTGTATCCGATTATTCATCTGAAGGGAGAAGACATTGAGGTGGCCATAACCCACGGAAACGGCTACGGCGAAGAATACTACAGTTTTGTGAATGGGCAATACACTCCGCAAGGGGGTACCCACCATTCGGCCTTTCGCGAAGCGTTGGTAAAAACCATTCGGGAATTCTTTAAAAAAGATTTCGATGCTTCCGATGTTCGAAGCTCAATCATTTCGGCCATTTCTATAAAGGTAATGGAACCTGTGTTTGAGTCGCAAACCAAAACAAAGCTGGGCTCGAACAATATTGCTCCCGAAGGAATAACAGTGCGGACCTTTATTGTTGATTTTTTGAAGCGGGAGCTGGACAATTACCTGCACCGCAATACCGATGCAGCCCAGGCGATTTTAGAAAAAATAATGACCTCGGAACGGGAAAGAAAGGCCCTTGCCGGCATCAAAAAAATTGCCCGTGAACGGGCAAAAAAAGCAGCCCTGCACAATAAAAAGCTAAGGGATTGCCGGGTGCATTACAATTCAAAGCACGAAGACCGGCTGAATTCAACCTTGTTTATTACCGAGGGCGATTCGGCCTCAGGCTCGATTACCAAAGCCCGCGATGTAAATACCCAGGGCGTATTTTCCTTGAAAGGAAAGCCTTTAAACTGCTACGGGCTGAACAAAAAAATTGTGTATGAAAACGAAGAGTTCAACCTGCTTCAGGCCGCACTAAACATTGAGGATGATGTGGAAGATTTACGGTACAACAACATTGTAATTGCCACCGATGCCGATGTGGACGGTATGCATATACGCTTGTTGCTTATTACATTTTTTCTGCAATTTTTCCCGGAGGTGGTAAAATTGGGGCATCTGTTTATTTTGCAAACGCCGTTGTTCCGGGTTAGGAACAAAAAAGAAACCATTTATTGTTACGACGAAAAAGAGCGCAGTTCGGCCATTGGAAAATTGGGGAAAGGGTGCGAAATAACCCGGTTTAAGGGCTTGGGGGAAATTAGCCCGGATGAATTTCGTCAATTCATTGGCAAGGACATTCGGTTGGATCCGGTGATTTTGAAAAAAGAAGTCAGTATTGAGCAGTTGCTTCAATTTTACATGGGCAAAAACACTCCGGAGCGGCAGGAATTTATCATTCAAAATTTGAAGGTAGAATTGGACATTGATTTGGCCAAGCAGTTGAATTAATTAAGGCCTTGTGGGGCAGGGCCCGGTGCATTGGGGGCAGTGTAATTCGTTTTTAATTTCAGGATTTTCCGCCCCAAAAACCTAAAGTTAATTTGCATAATTAAGGCAGTGCAGGCCACCTGCGGCAGGGATTGAACCGGGCAGCCCGCAAAAAGGCCGGCGGCAGGTGGCGCATGGCCAGGAGGCGACCTTGGGAGCCCCCGCAGCCGGCTGCCACCCCGCCGGCCTTTGCGGACTGCCGGTGAAAGCCCGGCTGCCGCCCCAATTCTCCAAATTATTTCCTTTCAATTCAGTTTTCATTGTACTTTTGATTTTATTGAAAAATGCCGGGAATCCCCCTGCACCTTTCCCCACCAAAACCCGAGTTTTTCACCCTATCCATGTCCGAATTTGTTTATTTTCAGGTCGTTGTGCCACAGGCCTTGCCCGGTTTGCTCTGCTACAAAGCCCCTTCAAATTTATCCGAAAAAATATTCCCCGGTGCCCGCGTGGTGGTTCCCCTGGGCCGATCAAAACTGCTTACCGGCGTGGTGCACAGCATTGTAAAACCGCCCGAGGATTTTCCACCCGAAAAGGTACGGCTGGTGGCCGACATCCCCGACGACGACCCCCTGGTGCATTCAGCCCAACTTGAACTTTGGCAATGGATTGCCGATTATTACCTGTGTTCACAGGGCGAAGTGATGCAGGCGGCATTGCCGCCCGGACTCAAAGCCCAGTCCAGGCAAATGGTGCACCGCATTCCGGGAGCTTTGCCGAATCCCGAGGAACTGAGCGACAAAGAATATATTTTGTGGGAAGCACTGTGCATTGCCGAGAGTCTTTCGATGTCGCAGGCCGCCCTGATATTGCAGCAAAATTCTGCGGCGGCCACCGTAAAAATGCTTATGGACAAAGGACTGGCGGTGGTTGAACTGCAAATGGAAGAGCGATTTAAACCCAAAATGGCCGGCTTCTTAGAACTTCCCTTGGAAATACAGGAAGAATCTGCCCTTCGGAAAGCCCTGGAAACCCTGAGCAGGGCACCCAAACAGCTGGAAGTCATGATGGTTTTTTTGCAACTGACCGAGGCGTTCAGCAAAAAATTCATTCCTGTCCGAAAGTCTTTTTTGCAAGAAAAAGTGGGCCAGGCCGGTTCGGCCATTGCAGAACTCATCAAAAAAGAATTGCTGCAAGAAAAACAAATAGAAATTGGGCGGCTTCAGGCCGAAGAGCGAGAAAAAACCCCGCCGGCAGAATTGAACGAAGAACAGCAAAAAGCATTGGCAACCTTGCGGCAGGCCGCCGCCAAAAACCAACCGGCCCTGCTGTACGGAATTACAGGGTCCGGAAAAACCGAAGTGTACTTTGAATGCATCCAACAAACCTTACAGCAAGAAAAAGACGTGCTGTTTCTGGTTCCTGAAATTGCCCTAACCACCCAATTGATTCAGCGCATTGCCTTGCGATTTTCAGGTTTGGTGGGCGTTTACCATTCCCACATGTCTGAGGCCGAGCGGGTTGAGGTGTACCGGTCTATGCAACCGGGATACCTGGGCCCAAACAGTTACCCCCGCATTGTGGTTGGAACCCGGTCCAGCCTGTTTCTTCCCCACCACAACCTGGGGCTCATTGTAGTGGACGAAGAACACGACCCCGGTTACAAGCAAACAGACCCGGCACCACGCTACCATGGGCGCGATACCGCTTTGTGGTTGGCCAACCGCCGGGGCATTCCCATTGTGTTGGGATCGGCAACGCCTTCGCTGGAATCTTGGGTAAACGCCCAAAAAGGCAAATACGCCTTGGCCACCCTGTTGACTCGGCATGGAGACGTAAAATTGCCCTTGATGGAGGTGGTAGATATGGGAAAAATTCAATGGGAAAAAGGACAGGACCGAAGCATATCAGCCCCATTGGTATTGGAATTGCAGCGCTGCCTGGCCGAACGGCAACAAGCCATCTTGTTTCAGAACCGCCGTGGATTTTCCTTGCTGATGAAATGTTTGGATTGCAGCCATGTACCTCAATGCCAACAATGCGACATATCCTTGACTTTCCATAAAAACAGTGGAGAGCTTAGGTGCCATTATTGTGGGTACTGTGTGCCCAAGCCCTACAAATGCCCGGCCTGCAAAAGCACACGTTGGATCGAAATGGGCTTTGGCACCGAAAAAATCGAAGAACGGGTGGCCGAGTTGCTTCCGGGCGCCAAGTTGGATCGGCTGGATTTAGACACCACCCGCCGAAAAAATGCCTTTAAAGAAATTTTACAGCGTTTTGCCGAAGGCCAAACCGACATTCTTACCGGCACTCAAATGGTTACCAAAGGTTTGGATTTTGACCGCATGCACCTGGTTGCAGTCATTCATGCAGACGGCCTGTTGTATTTCCCCGATTTTAGAGCTCAAGAACGGGCATTTCAATTGCTGGAGCAGGTAAGCGGGCGGGCGGGCAGAAGGCAAAGGCAAGGAAAGGTACTGATTCAAACCTATTCGGCCGGACATCCCGTCATTCGGGCTCTGCTGAACCACGACACCTTGGGCTTTTACCAACGTGAACTGGAAGAACGCAAAACCTACGCCTATCCGCCCTACACCCGATTGGTGTACCTGAATTTCAGGCACGCCAACGAACAACGCCTGCACCAGGTTTGCCAACAGGTGGCTCAACACCTGAATGGATTTCCCGGCTGGACTGTTTTAGGCCCCGAAGCCGCCGGGCCCAAAAAACTACGCAACCGATACCACCTGCGGATTATTTTAAAAATACCCAAAAATCTGGCCCGCCCTGCCCTTTGGGATTACCTGCGCCGAGAGGCAGAATGGATAAAATCGGTACCTTCCCATCCTGAATTGCATTTTGATGTGGATCCCTTAGGATGAAAAACAAACCTAATTCAAATCTGATTCAGGGCATTGGCACCTTTGGAGCCTTAGCCCTGGTGTTCGGCTCCATGATTGGCTCGGGTGCCTTTAAAAAAATTACCGTTATGAGTCAAGACCTGGGCAGTCCGGCTTTGGTGTTGCTGGCCTGGGCACTGGCGGGGGGCATAACGCTGATCGGTGCTTTGTGCAACGCCGAGGTAGCCTCGCAAATTGCTGCCTCAGGCGGGCAATACGAATACTTCAAACGCATGTACGGAAAAGCCTTTGCCTTTATGTACGGTTGGACTTCGGTGGCGGTAATTCAAACCGCCACCATTGCTGCGGTAGCTTTTGTATTTGGGCAAAGCCTGCATCAATGGCTGCAACTGCCCAATTGGAATTCGCCCTGGAGCGAATTCACCTTGCCTTTTGGCATTCAACCCCTGAAAGACTTGCCTGTAAAACTGCTCACCGCCGGCCTTATCCTGGTATTGACCGGCATAAATGCCTATGGCGTTCGGCTTGGGGGAAGCATAACCAGCCTAATGGGCAGCACGGTTGTTCTGTGCATTGTGCTGATATCGGCTTTTGGACTCTTTTCGCCCTTGTCCAATCCCGCCCTTTTGCAAGCGCCTATTCAAAGCCCGGAAGGCGGGATAACGGACTTTTTACCCCTGTTTTTTTCGGCTTTAATGGCCGCCTTTTGGGCCTATGAAGGCTGGAACAACGTTGGTTTCGTGGGCGAAGAAATCAAGCAGGCAGAACGGGCCATACCGCGCGCTTTGGTTTTCGGCGTGGGATTGGTCATGGGCTTGTATCTTTTGCTCAACCTAACCTTTTTGTTGGTTATGCCCACAGAGCAAATCCGGGGCATTGCACCGAACGAAGTGGCCGGAATCAGCATTATGCGGTATTTGGGCGGAGAAACCGCGGCGGCGGTGGTGGCCTTGTTGATATTGGTATCTACCTTCAACGCCACCAACACCACGGTGCTCACAGCCCCCAGGGTATGTTTTGCCATGGCCCGCGACGGCTTGTTTTTTAAAGGCATCGAACGCCTGCATCCCCGCCGGGGTACTCCCATTCGGGCATTGATGCTGCAAGGAGTTTGGGCCATCGTCCTGGTTTTCTCGGGAAGTTTTGACCCGCTTACCGATATGTTGATTTTTGCCGCTTTCATTTTTTATGGAATGGGTGCATTTGGCGTTTTTGTTCTGCGCTTAAAGGGTTCCGGGCAAAAACCCCCCTTCTCGGTTCCCGGTTACCCTGTACTGCCGGCCCTTTTTGTACTTTTTTCGTTGGCCTTAGTTGGGATTTCGGTCTGGAACAACCCCACGGGTTCGGCCACCGGTTTGGGATTAATGGCCTTGGGAATACCCTTTTATTTGAAATGGAGGTAAACAGTAGGCATTGTAAAACCGCTTCAGGGTTTGGTCGAAAAATCCCGAAAAAATCAAAATGCCGGCATGAATAATAAAACCAAAACAACCATGAAAAATACATTTCTTTCCTTGCCCGGATTCCAAAAAATCCCCACCCTGGGTTGGTTTGCCTGGGTGCTGCTGCTGCTGGGCTGCATGCTGCTGTTTCAGTTTGCCGGACTTTATGTACTCAGCCTCCATTTTAACCTACCCTTCAGCCAGATGCAAAGCAATCCTAAACTGCTGCAGCAACTGCCTGCCGAGGGCTTACTGCTGGCTCTTTTTGGCGGATTTATTCCCATCGTTCTGGCCGGATTTCTATTGTGGAAACCTTGGAGCGGCTTGCCCCTACGGGCCATAAACACAGGCAACCGGCCTTTCAAATTCAAGGCGTTTGGCCTGGCACTGCTCATGTCGTTGGGCATCATAGCCCTAACCGATGTCTTATTTGTTGCCGGCGGCGGAAAAATCGAATGGCAAGCCGACTGGGCGGCCTTTCTGCGCTTTCTGCCTTGGGCCTTGCTGCTGTTTCCCTTTCAAACCCTGTTTGAGGAATGGGTGTTCAGGGGGTTTTTAATGCGTGGCATTTACCGAATTTTCAGGTCGCCCCTACCCGCATTGTTGGGTTCGTCAATGTTTTTCGCATTGCTTCACATGGGCAATTCCGAAGTAAGTGAATTTGGCCCCGGCTACATGGCATTGTATTACAGTATTCAGGCGCTGGTTATGGGGGCCTTGGTACTGCTGTTCGACGGCTTAGAACTGGCCTGGGCATACCATTTGGCCAACAACTGGTACGTTTCATTGTTGGTCACCCTGCCGGGTTCGTCGCTGCGCACGCCGGCACTTTTCCTTACACAGCCGCCCGAACCCTTAAAAATGCTGCTGCTGGGCAGTTCCATCAGTCTGGTTCTGGCCCTAAGTCTAATCATTGCCTTCCGTGCCACGCAGTGGGAGCGCCTTTGGAAATCTACCGAAAGCATCGAAGAAGAAGAGCTGTTTTAAATTGGGGCGGCAGCCGGGCTTTCACAGGTAGTTCCGCAGTTGCCGGAAGGCTGGCCCAGCGGGCTTGCGGTGGCTCCCAAGGTCGCCTCCGCGCCGCGCGGGCCAGGCTCCGGCAACCTGCAGCCCTACCTTGTTCAATCCCTGCCGCGGCGGCTCAATACATCAAACAACCCAAATTGCAAAGAGCCATGCAGCATTTTCAGGCAGACCTTGTCTTTCGCAATACAAGTGCAAGGTTTGTCTTATTTTCATCAACCTGACTTGAATTCCAACAATCCAAAGCAGTCCCCCTGGTGCACATCAACCCTACTTCTATTTATGTTGGCCAAGGTCGTATATTTGCCTATGTTTCGTAATTTCTTTTTGGTTTGGCTGCTGATGGGTTTTGGTGCTGCATTGTTGGCCCAAACCACCGACCCCTCTGACGAACAAGAGGACGATTTGCGGTCTTTTTTTATGACAGGACCTCCGCCTCAGGGGGGGTATGGATATCTGTTTCAAGTGCAAATTTCGGCTCCCCACCTGTTGATGAATGAGGCAAACGCCCGAGCCTTTGATGCCATTATTCAAACCGAACTTTCATGCCAGCGGCTCATTTTCCCGAAATTCTACCTGGGTCTGCAAGGCCGCTACACCGCTTTTAACATTTTTTATCCACCTATTGCTCCCGGCACGAACAACACCGGCATTTCGGATATTGTTAGCCATACTTGGGCCATGGGCCCTAAAATTTCATACATGTGGATCGATAAAAGCGGGGTTGCTTTCATGCCCTCGATCTCAGGCGGATACAGCGAAATACGCTACACGGGCATTGCTCAAATGGATTTTTCCGGAAACTTGTATTACCGAACGGTTCAAGACCGCGGCTGGTACCTCAGCGGTTGGGCAAAACTTCTGTATTTCCCCTTTGAAGATTTAAATGCTGCCCTAAGCATGGGGGCCGGACTTACCTATTTCTCGCACCAATTTTCTAAATCGGCCGTTGACCTTGAGGGCATGGACGAATTGCAAAACCTAAGCGACAAGGGCAGAACACTGCATCTGGATTTGGGCCTGGGTATTTTAATCTATATGGGCAGACGACGTTAACAGAATATTTTATTCCGTTAATTTATCTAATTTTCAAAAACATCCTTAAAGGTTTCCAATCTTTTACACTTACTTTTATTCAAAATTTGAACCCGAACACATGCGCTTCCTACTTTTGACTTTTCTTCTTCTTCCGGCCCTTCAAGGCCAAAATCTGCAGCCGTTTTTAACCGCAGGGCCGGCAACCCAATCGCATCCTGCCCATCAGGCCCTGAATCATTTTGGATTGTTTACGGCCAATCAAACCGGCATGGAGTCCCTACGAAATGGTCCTGAAACCACCGCCGTTGATCTGCCCGATGGATATGGAAACCTATTTACTGCCGTTCTGCACGAAGTAAACCTATTTACCGCAGATGCTGTATTCCATACTGCCGATGGTCAAATTCTGAACTTTGATCGGGGCAGGCATTTTCAAGGCCGCATGCCCGAAGCCGGAAACAGCATGGTTTCGCTAAGTTTGTTCAACACCCACATGGTAGTCATTTACAGCTATGCCGGCGGCAATGTAGTAATTGCTCCCCTGGAAAATCCCAATGGAACTTTGTCTGCTACCTACGTTGCCTACTACGATAAAGATTTTAAAACTTCGCCTCCCTTCGAGTGCCACACTTCTGAACAAGACCGAATAGGCAGCGACGATGGCTTAGAAATGGGAAACCCTAGGGCCATGAACGACTGCCGTGAAATTGGTATTTCCATGGAAGCCAGCTACAAGACCTTTCAAGACAAAGGTTCCGATACAGCCAATGTTCAGAATTTCTTAATTGGCTTTTTTAACAACGCCGCCCTGCTGTACAGCAACGAATCCATCAACCTAAAAATTTCTGAAATCCGAATATGGACTAGCCCTGATGGCATTCCAACCAATTCCTCAAGCAGTGCCTTAACCGCTTATGGAGCACTCAGGCAAAACAATTTTAACGGAGATTTAGCCCATTGGATTACCACGGGGAACTACGGCAATGGCGGCATCGCCTGGCTGGATGTACTCTGCACGAACTTTAACCCCAACCAAAATTCCGGGCCTTATGCATACAGCAATGTGGACGGAAGCTATGCCACCGTACCTACTTACTCCTGGACAGTTATGGTTTTTTCGCACGAAACCGGCCATAACGTAGGTTCTTCGCACACCCACAACTGCGGCTGGCCCGGAGGAGCCATAGACAGTTGCTATGCAGTAGAAGGCAACTGTTATTCCGGGCCTGCCATAGCCCGCAAAGGAACCATCATGAGCTATTGCCATCTGACGAATCAAGGCATCAATTTGGCCTTGGGCTTTGGCCCCTACCCGGGTGCCAAATTACGCACCGAGGTAAGCTCAGGCCAATCTTCATGCCTGGGATTCTTGCCCGGAGTTAGCCCCAACATTGGCACCAACGCTCCGGTTTGCCAAGGCGACACCTTAATTTTAACCACTGCCGGAAACCCGGGCACTACCTACAGTTGGAATGGTCCCGGACTGCCCGGAGGTACCCAGGCCGACACCATCTTTATTCCCAATGTTGCTTCAAACCAGCAGGGCAATTATACGGTAGTGGCCACAACAGGAAGTTGCAGCATTACCAACGTGATTTATGCACAGGTAACCGCAAAACCGGCCAATCCGGTAATTCAAGAAATTTCCAACACCTACAATCTGCCGGTGTATTCCAATGCGGTGTATCAATGGTACGACCAGAATGGCCCGATTATCGGAGCCAATCAAAATGTTTATGTGCCCTTGCAAGATGGACAATACCACGCAACCATTCAATTGGATTTCTGCGATTTTATTTTGTATTCCGATACAATTAATGAAACCTACTTCCAGATTCCACAAATTGAGAATGGTCCAACCTTTACAGCCTATCCTAATCCGGCCACCCAAATCGCCTACCTGCGCTTCGATGCCCCATTTCAAGGAAATGTGGAATGGCTGGATGTAAGTGGCAGACTCTTGGCTCAATTCAGGTGCATGGAAACTCAACTTGTTCAAATGCCAATTGGTCACTTGTCCAAAGGGCTGTATTTGGTACGGATCAGCCCAAATCAAGGAAGCCCGAAAATTATACGCTGGACCCTTTAACGGGGTTTTGGCAAGTTTTGCGGTGCTACATGCGCTCCAATGGGATAATCCCCAACAATTGAATTCCACGAGCCAAACATTTTTTTACCGCGGCTGTCAACGATAATCGAAATTGCCTGATTTCGGATTGGGTTTCGGCCAATACCGGATGTCCGTGGTAAAAACCACTGTAGGCCGAGGCCAAGTCGTACACAAAATGAGCTAAAACGGCCGGACTGTATTCCCGTGCAGCTTGCTGCAAAACAACCGGCCATTCCTGCATTTTCCGAATCAGGTTTAGCTCGGCATCGTCGGGTTCATAAGCCAAACCCACTACAGGACTTGAACCCAGCCCCATAGAGGTTGCATTGCGCAACAGCGAAGCGCACCGTGCATGGATGTACTGCAAAAAGGGGCCCGTGTCGCCCTGAAAGTCTATGCTCTCTTCGGGATTAAACACCATACGCTTTTTGGGATCAACCCGAAGCATAAAATACCGCAAGGCCGATTGACCGATGGCCTCCCAGGTTTCTTCTTGTTCCTTGGCATCAAGGTGATTTAACCTGCCTTGCTCATCGGCTTTTTGCCGAGCCAGTTCTTTCAATTCATCCAGCAAATCATCGGCATCCACCACAGTTCCTTCCCGGCTTTTCATTTTTCCGCTGGGCAATTCAACCATGCCGTACGACAAATGAAACAAACCTTCGGGTTGGGCTAAGCCCAATCTGCGTAAAATCTCGAACAGCACCTTAAAATGATAATCTTGCTCATTCCCAACCACATAAATGGAATGTTCAGCCCCAAAATCTCTGGCCTTTTGATAGGCAAGTGCCAAATCTTGGGTGATGTACACCGTGGTTCCGTTGCTGCGCAGCACCAGTTTATGGTCCAGACCAATGTCTTCAAGGTTTATCCAAACCGAAGCGTCTTCCCGTTCGTAAAAAACACCCATTTCAAGGCCCCTTGCCACGGTTTGCCTTCCTAAATCGTACACTTCCGATTCTTTGTACACCCTGTCAAACCGAACGCCCAAACGTTCAAAGGTTTGCTCAGCACCCTGATAAAACCAGCCGTTCATTTTTTCCCAAAGGGTACGCACCTCGGCATCGTTGGCCTCCCATGCAAGGGTAAGGGCTTCAACCTGCCGAGCCAAATCAGCTTCCTTGGCCGCCAGTTCAACATCCATTCCTCCATCCACCAGTTCTTTTGTTTGCATCCTCAACGCCTCGGCGTATTGCACATAATAGGTACCTACCAAATGGTCGCCTTTGATGCCTGAACTTTCCGGACTCATTTTATCTGCGCTGTTTAACCAGGCAGCCATGCTTTTAGAGATGTTGGTTCCCCGATCGTTGTATAAATTTGTTCGAACCACTTTACAGCCTACCTCTTCCAAAATGAGTGCTAAGGAACTACCCAAAAAAATGTTTCTAAGATGGCCCAAGTGCAAGGGTTTGTTGGTATTGGGCGAGGGAAATTCCATAACCACGGCTTTTCCGGAGTTGCCTTTACTGATATTTTCCAAAGGATTTAGCAGCATAGTATCAAGAACACCCAACCAATATCCTGTTTCCAATCGTACATTTAAGAATCCCTTTAACACCTCAGAAGAATTCAAGGGAAGTCCATTGCTTTTTAATTCGTTGGCCAAAAAAGTGCCCAATTCATCGGGTTTGGCTTGCAAGCGGGCTAAAAAGGGAAATAATACCAAAGTAAAATGGCCATTCATGCCCAAGGGTGGAATTTGCACCTGAACCATTGGCAGATTTTCGGTGCTCAAGCCCTTGGAATGGGCATAGTGCTGCAGGGCCTTTTGGGCCTGCTGCTGAAGGGTATTAATTATGGCAATCATACGTTTGGGTGCGTCCCCAAGCGGGGCGATTTGCTTTTTTGTTTTTTCTGTTTTTTGGACAAGGTTTCGACTGCCTTCTTAAAAACAGGAAACACCCGATAGGCAGTCTGGTTTTGGCTGTCGAGCAAGGGGTTCAGTTCCGTCAATTCAAAACACCGAACCCTTTGGTCTTTTAACACTTGGGTAAGAATCTTCTTGGCTTCATCAATGGTTAGCCCTTCTTTTACAGGGGTACCGGTTCCCGGAACCAAACGGGCATCCAGGCTATCAATATCAAAACTGACATACAAAGCCGAACAGAATTGCAAATGCAACAATGCTTTTTCAATGGTGTCTTTAATTCCATTGCGTCGAAGTTCAGCCGTGGTAACCTTAAATATTTGATGTTGAAGAATGTAGGAAGCCTCGGCCGGCTCTAAATCTCTAAGTCCAATAAACACCAAATCTTCGGGCAGCAATTTGGGACAAATGTTTCCAACATTTTTCAAGCGTTCCCAATGCGGAATGGTATCGTTGTCTATATGATTCTGGGTCATTTCAAGGTGGTCAATAGCCAAAGCTGTGGCCAGAGGCATTCCATGAATATTGCCTGAGGGAGTGGTGTAGGGCGAATGCAGGTCTGCATGTGCGTCAATCCAAACCACTCCGATGCGCTCGTTCGGAAAAGCGGCTTTTAAACCTGCTATTCCCCCCCCTGCGCTGCTGTGGTCGCCCGACAAAATAACGGGGATATGCCCCCGTTGCACTTCGGTTTGAACCACCTTTGCAAGGCGTTCAAATACCTTAACCACGCCTTTAATGCGCTTGGCATGTACCCGTAGAGGATGGCGAAACAACAGCCGCGATGAATCGCGGATTTCCATGGACTTCACTTTACCGAAAAGGGTATCTCCATGCTCTAAAGATGCCAATTTAAGCGCCTCGCTGCCCAAACTAGCTCCGCGGGTTCCGGCTCCCAATTCCGTTTTAACTTCAATAATCTTAAGATTCTTCATGGCTTGTCTAATTTAGTTTGACTCTACAAATGCAATCAAAATCATTTGGATGCTAAAAAAAAGATACATCCGATTGAATCGGATAAATTTTAGCATCTTTGATGGGTTTAATCGCAATCCAATGAAAATAAAGTACGGAGATCTTATTCATCAGACTTTTGAATTCCCACAAGACGGCTTTCGTACCGAAGAAGGCGAACTTTATTTTTACGACATTCCACTGATGGAAGTAATAAAACAATATGGAACGCCCCTAAAGATAACCTATCTGCCAAAGATTGCCTCGCAAATTCAAAGAGCAAAGATACTTTTTAAGGTTGCAATGGCCAAAGCCGATTACCAAGGAAGCTACACGTATTGCTATTGCACAAAAAGTTCTCATTTTTCGTTTGTTCTTGAGGAAGTTCTTCGCAACGACGTGCATTTGGAAACCTCTTCCACCTACGACATGAACATTGTCGAGGAGCTGTACAACCGAAAATTGATCAGCAACAACAAATACATTGTTTGCAACGGGTTCAAGCGGGAAGGCTATCAGGAAATGATTTTGGATTTTCACGAAAAGGGCTTTAGCAACATTTTGCCGGTTTTGGACAACATGTCTGAGCTGGACTATTACAAAGAGCATATCCGGGGCAAACAAATAATGCAACTGGGATTGAGGATTGCCTCAGAAGAAGAACCTAATTTTGAATTTTACACTTCTCGTTTGGGCATTCGGTACAAAGACATTGTTCCGTTTTACAAGCAGAATTTAAAGGGAGACGACCGCTTTAGTCTTAAAATGCTTCATTTTTTCATCAATACGGGCATTCGAGACAATGTGTATTACTGGAGTGAGCTGGCCAAATGCTTAAGGGTGTATTGTGAACTTAAAAAGGTATGTCCCAATTTAGACACCTTAAACATTGGCGGCGGATTGCCTGTGAAGAACAGTCTGGGCTTTGAATTTGATTATGAGTACATGATACAGGAAATCATTGCTCAAATTAAATCGTTCTGCAACGAAAATGGGGTGCCTGAGCCCAATATTTTCACCGAATTCGGGTCTTTTACTGTGGCCGAAAGCGGTGCCACTTTGTATTCGGTCATCAACACCAAACAACAAAACGATACAGAGGTTTGGTATATGATTGACTCCAGCTTCATTACTACCCTTCCGGATACATGGGGATTGAAACAACGGTTCATTTTATTGGCTGTGAACCAGTGGGAGGCCCCTTATCAACGGGTAAATTTGGGAGGATTAACTTGCGACAGCTTGGATTACTACAACAGCGAGGCCCATATAGGTCAGGTGTTTTTACCAAAGCCACCTGAGGGTGAGCCTTTGTACTTGGGTTTTTTCCATACCGGAGCCTATCAGGAAAGCCTGGGTGGCTATGGTGGCATTCAGCATTGTTTGATACCGGCACCCAAGCATGTCATCATAGACCGTGATGCCGATGGTGATTATACCACCAAATTGTTCAGCAAGGAGCAAAGCTATAAGAGTATGTTAAAGATTTTGGGGTATTAAAAGAAATCTTGAGTATTTGCTTTTGTGGTAAAAAACCCGTTGAAATAAAAGGGGGTTTTTTTATCACAAAGGGCTGCAAGCAGGGGCAAAGTGCACAGAGTTGTGGTTGTTCGAAGTACGGAGATGTACCTAAACCATCGCCTTTGTGTTCATTGCGGCTTCTTTTGGGGGCTTTGTGGTAAAAAAGAGGTAAAAAGGCAAAAAAAAAGCCCTCCGAAGAGGGCTTTTTCAAGGGGGCGACGACATACTCTCCCAGGTGTTACCCCAGTACCATCTGCGCAAACGGGCTTAACTTCTCTGTTCGGAATGGGAAGAGGTGCACACCGTTGCTATAATCGCCATAAACTGGTGAATATTGTCATGTTGGAAGAGGGCAAATTAAGCTTTGTATATTGAATAGGGAAGCGCTTACCATTGAGAATATTTTGAGCAATTAGTACTACTCGGCTTTGACATTACTGCCTTTACACCTGTAGCCTATCAACGTCATAGTCTTTGACGGCTCTCAAATGATAACTCATCTTAGGGTCGGCTTCGCGCTTAGATGCTTTCAGCGCTTATCCGTTCCAGACATAGCTACTCTGCGATGCAGCTGGCGCCACAACAGATACACCAGAGGTCTGTCCGACTCGGTCCTCTCGTACTAGAATCAGCTCCCTTCAATTATCGACGCCCACCACAGATAGGGACCGAACTGTCTCACGACGTTCTGAACCCAGCTCGCGTGCCACTTTAATGGGCGAACAGCCCAACCCTTGGGACCTTCTCCAGCCCCAGGATGTGACGAGCCGACATCGAGGTGCCAAACCCCCCCGTCGATGTGAGCTCTTGGGGGAGATCAGCCTGTTATCCCCGGAGTACCTTTTATCCTTTGAGCGATGGCCCTTCCATTCGGAACCACCGGATCACTATGCTCTACTTTCGTACCTGCTCGACTTGTAGGTCTCACAGTCAAGCACCCTTATGCCATTGCACTCTACGCACGGTTACCAAGCGTGCTGAGGGTACCTTTAGAAGCCTCCGATACTTTTTTGGAGGCGACCACCCCAGTCAAACTACCCACCACGCAATGTCCCCCGCTGAGCGGGGTTAGATATCAAACAATCAGAGGGTGGTATTTCAAGGACGACTCCACACACCCTAGCGAGCATGCTTCGAAGTCTCCCACCTATCCTACACACCAATTGTCCAATATCAATGCGAAGCTATAGTGAAGGTTCACGGGGTCTTTCCGTCCCGTGGCGGGTAAGCGGCATCTTCACCGCTACTACAATTTCACCGAGCTCATGGCCGAGACAGTGCCCAGATCGTTACACCATTCGTGCAGGTCGGAACTTACCCGACAAGGAATTTCGCTACCTTAGGCCCGTTATAGTTACGGCCGCCGTTTACTGGGGCTTCGATTCAATGCTTCGCCTTGCGGCTAACATCCCCTCTTAACCTTCCAGCACCGGGCAGGTGTCAGACCCTATACATCATCTTTCGATTTAGCAGAGTCCTGTGTTTTTGATAAACAGTCGCCTGGGCCATTTCACTGCGCCCCACCGAAGTGGGGACCCTTTCTCCCGAAGTTACAGGGTTAATTTGCCTAGTTCCTTAGCCATGACTCACTCGAGCACCTTAGAATATTCTTCTTGTCTACCTGTGTCGGTTTGCGGTACGGGTAAAATATACCTGAAGCTTAGAGGTTTTTCTTGGAAGCTCTTAGGAACACTATCCACTCGGCCGAAGCGTTGTGGTACTATCAGGTTCGGTAAGTCGTACGGATTTGCCTATACAACCTGTGCCTACACCCTTCAACGAACTATTCCGTCAGTTCGCGGTTCTTTCATTACTCCGTCACCCCATCGCAGTATAAATTAGTACTGGAATATTAACCAGTTTGCCATCGGATACCCCTTTCGGGTTTTCCTTAGGACCCGACTAACCCTGATCCGATTAGCGTGGACCAGGAAACCTTAGACTATCGGTGAGCGGGTTTCTCACCCGCTTTGTCGTTACTTATGCCTACATTTTCGTTTCCAGAAACTCCAGCATACCTCACGGTACACCTTCGGCGTCGCTGGAATGCTCCCCTACCGCTCCAATTGGAGCGCATAGCTTCGGTATTATGCTTGATGCCCGCTTATTCTCCACGCCTGGTCGCTCGACTAGTGAGCTGTTACGCACTCTTTAAATGAATGGCTGCTTCCAAGCCAACATCCTAGCTGTCAATGCAACCGGACCACGTTCTTTCAACTTAGCATAAATTTGGGGACCTTAGCTGATGCTCTGGGTTCTTTCCCTCTCGGACATGGACCTTAGCACCCATGCCCTCACTCCTGTGAAACATGTATCAGCATTCGGAGTTCGTCAGGACTTGGTAGGCGGTGAAGCCCCCTCATCCAATCGGTAGCTCTACCTCTGACACACTTAACACAAGGCTGTACCTAAATACATTTCGGGGAGTACGAGCTATTTCCCAGTTTGATTAGCCTTTCACCCCTACCCTCAGCTCATCCAAAAACTTTTCAACGTTTACTGGTTCGGTCCTCCATCCCGTGTTACCGGAACTTCAACCTGGCCAAGGGTAGATCACAAGGTTTCGCGTCTGCCCCCACTGACTATTCGCCCTATTCAGACTCGCTTTCGCTTCGGCTCCGGACCTAAAGTCCTTAACCTTGCCAGTGAGGAGCAACTCGTAGGCTCATTATGCAAAAGGCACGCCGTCATCCCAATGGGACTCCGACCGCTTGTAAGCGCATGGTTTCAGGGTCTATTTCACTTCTGTTTTTCAAGATTCTTTTCACCTTTCCCTCACGGTACTGGTACACTATCGGTCTTTCAGGAGTATTTAGCCTTATCAGATGGTTCTGACAGATTCACACAGGATCTCACGTGTCCCGCGCTACTCAGGATACCACTATCGCTGCATACGTTTACTAATACGGGGCTATCACCCTCTATGGCTCCTTTTTCCAAAGGTATTCTTATTCGGTAAGCAGCAAATGTTGTGGTCCTACAACCCCGCTTTTGCCTAGACAAAAACGGTTTGGGCTATTTCCGGTTCGCTCGCCGCTACTATGGAAATCACTATTGTTTTCTCTTCCTCCGGGTACTTAGATGTTTCAGTTCCCCGGGTTAGCCTTCCTTACGGAATACCCCGAAGGGTGGGTTTCCCCATTCAGAAATCTACGGATCAAAGGTTGCTGGCACCTCCCCGTAGCTTATCGCAGCTAGCCACGTCTTTCATCGCCTCTGAAAGCCAAGGCATCCACCATGCGCTCTTAGTAACATTCTCAATGTTTATCAACTCGAGAGTCAAAATTATGGTTACTTTGTAGTCGCTTCTCTAATAATATATTAGGAAATTAATTTGCTTTCTCTTCCAACATGTCAAAGAACGTTTTCCGTCAAACACGGAAACGATAAGTATTGGGTCTCGAACCTATTCCTTATTCAAGGACGCCCCATTGGCAATACTTAGGGTGTCAACCTATTGATGGTGGAGAGTATCGGAGTCGAACCGATGACCTCCTGCTTGCAAAGCAGGCGCTCTAGCCAGCTGAGCTAACCCCCCGGTGGTAGTCCCGCCCAGACTTGAACTGGGGACCTCTACATTATCAGTGTAGCGCTCTAACCACCTGAGCTACGGGACTAAAAGTACCCTTGCTAGTCCTGTCTAAAGCGGAAAGTGCATTACCGCGGAACAGGTTGACAGTATAATATAATTGACAGCAAGCAACAGCCCGATTAAGTAAGGGATTAGGCGCTTTTTCTCTAAAAAGGAGGTATTCCAGCCACACCTTCCGGTACGGCTACCTTGTTACGACTTAGCCCCAGTCACTGGTATTACCTTAGGCGGCTCCTTTCGGTTACCGACTTTAGGTACTCCCAATTCCCATGGCTTGACGGGCGGTGTGTACAAGGCCCGGGAACGTATTCACCGCGTCATGGCTGATACGCGATTACTAGCGATTCCAGCTTCATGTAGTCGAGTTGCAGACTACAATCCGAACTGAGACCGGCTTTAAGGATTTGCTCCTTCTCGCGAAGTGGCTGCCCTCTGTACCGGCCATTGTAGCACGTGTGTAGCCCAGGACGTAAGGGCCGTGATGATTTGACGTCATCCCCACCTTCCTCTCTGTTTGCACAGGCAGTTCCGTTAGAGTCCCCGGCATTATCCGCTGGCAACTAACAGTAGGGGTTGCGCTCGTTGCGGGACTTAACCCAACACCTCACGGCACGAGCTGACGACAACCATGCAGCACCTTGAGGACCGTCTAAAAGAAATTCCGGTTTCCCGGAAGGTCGTTCCCCATTTAAGCCCTGGTAAGGTTCCTCGCGTATCATCGAATTAAACCACATGCTCCACCGCTTGTGCGGGCCCCCGTCAATTCCTTTGAGTTTCAACCTTGCGATCGTACTTCCCAGGTGGATAACTTAACGCTTTCGCTTGGACGCTAACAGTGTATCGCTAACGTCGAGTTATCATCGTTTACAGCGTGGACTACCAGGGTATCTAATCCTGTTTGCTCCCCACGCTTTCGTGCCTCAGCGTCAATAACGACTTGGTAAGCTGCCTTCGCAATCGGTGTTCTGTCACATATCTAAGCATTTCACCGCTACATGTCACATTCCGCCTACCTCAATCGCATTCAAGTGTGCCAGTATCAAAGGCAATTTGACAGTTGAGCTGCCGAATTTCACCTCTGACTTAACACGCCGCCTACGCACCCTTTAAACCCAATAAATCCGGATAACGCTTGGATCCTCCGTATTACCGCGGCTGCTGGCACGGAGTTAGCCGATCCTTATTCACATGGTACCGTCAGCCCCGGACACGTCCGGGGGTTTCTTCCCATATAAAAGCAGTTTACAACCATAATGGCCGTCTTCCTGCACGCGGCATGGCTGGTTCAGGCTTGCGCCCATTGACCAATATTCCTTACTGCTGCCTCCCGTAGGAGTCTGGACCGTGTCTCAGTTCCAGTGTGGGGGATCACCCTCTCAGGCCCCCTACCCATCGTAGCCTTGGTGAGCCGTTACCTCACCAACTAGCTAATGGGACGCATGCCCATCCTATACCGCCTGAACTTTCAATAAAAATTGATGCCAATTCTTATCGTATGGGGTATTAATCCGAATTTCTCCGGGCTATCCCCCTGTATAGGGTAGGTTGCATACGTGTTACGCACCCGTCCGCCGGTCGCCACCAGGTATTGCTACCCGTGCTGCCCCTCGACTTGCATGTATTAAGCCTGCCGCTAGCGTTCATCCTGAGCCAGGATCAAACTCTTCATTGTATAAAATTTGAATCTCACTCGGAGTGAGCATCTCGCCTATGTCTCTCAACATATTCGATGCTGCGCTTGCTAAATGTCAATTAATTCAAAGAACTTCCCAAAACTCCAAAGTCTAACTTTTTGTTTTGGCGAGGGCAAAGGTAAGAAGTTTTTTATTCCCACCAAACTTAACCCTCTTTTTTTTCCGCAATCAATGTTTTATTTCAATTGGGACTGCAAACATACAACCCTTTCCCGAATTCCCAAACTTCAAACCCATCTTTTTCTTCATTTTTAGTTAATACTCTGATTCCCAAACCCCCTTTTTTATCTAGATCCCACAATTCTTACCCTTCCATTCCCGATTTTCAGCCCCCATCGCTCCCTTTTTTAAAATGCCGATTTTTTTTCCGCGGCAGGGATTGAAGTGCTAGCCCGCAAGGATGCCGGAGCCTGGCCCGCGCGGCGCGGAGGCGACTTTAGGAGCCCACGCAAGCCCGCTGGGCCAGCCTACGGCAGCCGCGGACTAGCACTGAAAGCCCGGCTGCCGCCCCAATACTCCATTCCTTTCCTCCAATTTCCCCAAAAAAAATTCCATTATTGATTCCCCTCCCGCCGATCCAATTCCCGCCGAAAGGCCTCCGCATTCCGCTTGTGCTCCTCATAATCAATACTAAAAGAATGCCGACCTGAAAAATCTGCCTTGGCACACATATATATATAGGAATGCTCAGGAGCATTCAATACACTGTCTATGGCCGCAGGGTCAACCAATGAGATTGGCCCGGGAGGCAATCCCTTGTTCAGATACGTGTTGTATGGATGTTCTACCTTTAAATGCTGATAGCGAATTCGATTTAAACCCGGATCGCCAAGAGCGAATTTTACGGTAGGATCGGCTTGCAACAGCATGTCTGCTTTTAACCGATTCAAATACAACCTGCCTATGGTTCCCCATTCCTCGGCCAACCTGGATTGCTCTCCCTGTACAATCGAGGCCAATGTGGCAACCTGTACCGGCGTTAATCCCAAGGCCTTTGCTTTAAATTTTCGCTCTTCATTCCAAAAGGCTTTGTATTCCTTTGCCATCCGCTCAACAAAGGCCTTTTCGTCGGTGTTCCAGTAAAACTCATAGCTGTTCGGCACATACAAGGCGGGCAACTCCTGAGGACTTAATTGCATTCCATTTTTTTGAAGCAATGCCGAATCAAGCATGGCCCTTAGATACTCTGCGGAATCGCCCTCCAACTTTAAACCCACCAAACCGGCAAGCTGAGTCAACCCCGACAGACGATTGAAGCGAAGCATGACGGGCTCTTGCTTGCCCGAGCGAATCAGCCATAAAATTTCAATATGGGTCATTTGACCATTTATTTTGTACCTGCCGGGACGCAAGCCGGGTATTCCCCCCATTGTTTCAATAAATTCTTGGGGATTTTTCAGGCAATTGCATTCCAAAGCTGCCTTTTTCACTTGAATTGGCCCGCCGGGGGAACGAACCAAAAAATAGGCATTTTCAATGCCCGGCCGCAATGCCTTTTTGTTTCCGTACTGAAACCACTGGCATGAAACCAAAAGCAGAACTCCCAAAAATATCCCTATTGCAGCCCGAATCCTTGCCATACTCCATGAAATGAAAAATGCACCGGTCCCCTAAGCCAAACCTGCCCTTCTTTATCCCAAATTATGGTAAGGCTTCCTCCCCTGGTTTGGATGTTTACCCTGTTGCTCGATTGAGCTCCATATTTATGTTTCCACCAAACAGCGGCAGCCACCGCAGCAGTACCGCATGACAAGGTTTCACGCTCTACCCCCCTTTCAAAGGTGCGAAGTCGAACCGAATCGCCGGCAATTGCAAACCAGTTCACATTGATTCCATCCGGGAGGTATTCATCGGAATTCCGTATTTGTGCGGCTTTGCTTTCAAAATCGGCCGCCTCCAATTCAAGTTCTTCCACCTCAATCAATATGTGGGGACTTCCGGTTTGAATTTGTATTCCCTGAAGGGCCTTCTGCGGTGTGCCGACGGTTTCCATTTTGGTTTCAATCAGCCAACGGTTGGCCTGTTCATGAATTAGGCGCGAGGTATGCATTCCATCGGCGGCAAAATAATCAAGGCCCTGAAGGTTGTTCAGCAAACCCAACAAACGGGCAAAGGCTAAAAAACAACGGCTGCCATTCCCGCAAAAAGTAGATACCCGTCCATCGGAATTGTGGTACCGCATGTGGTAATTCCCATGCTTTTCTTCCAGCATTATTAAACCATCGGCACCAATACCGGTATGAAAGCGGCACATTTCTTGAATTTGAACGGTCGTCAATTCCATATCGCCCTGCCGGTTATCCAACAACACAAAATCGTTTCCGGTACCATGAAACTTCCAAAATGGAATAAGATTTGCTTCCATTAACATCCTTTAACGGGTTGAATGCAGCTCAAAGGTACATTCTTTCGTTATGGATTCAGAAAATTTAGTTGAATACCCATGAAACGAATTATTTCGGTTGTTTTAATTAGTGCGGCCACCAGCGCCGCCGTGGTTTACAGCCTGCGCCAAAGCAGCAATCCGGCCTCAGACCAAGCCCCTGAATCGGTGGAAAAAGTACCGGCCATGTACACAGGATTGACCAACATGCAAAGCACCCAAAATGCCCCTGACTTTACCACAGCCGCAGCAAAAACGCTGGATGCCGTGGTTCACATCAAAACCATGGCTCGGGTTCGAACAGTGCCAAATCAACCCTTTCAAGATTTCTTTTTTGGCCACCCCTATGGACAACGCTCGCCCATTCAATCCGGCAGCGGCAGCGGAGTAATCATTCGGGCCGATGGATACATTATTACCAACAACCATGTGATTGAAGGAGCACAGCAAATCCAAGTGGTGTTGAACGACAAACGCAGCTACGATGCCAAACTTGTTGGAGCAGACCCCAAAACAGATTTGGCCGTGCTAAAAATTAACGGCGACCAATGGACACCTATTTCATTTTCAAACTCGGATGAGGCACAAGTTGGCCAATGGGTATTGGCCATAGGAAACCCCTTTAATTTGGCATCAACCGTAACGGCAGGCATTGTCAGCGCCAAGGGCCGCAATATTGATATCATTCAAGAGAACTTCAAAATCGAATCCTTCATTCAAACCGATGCCGCAGTGAATCCGGGCAACAGCGGGGGCGCACTGGTAAATATGAACGGAGAATTGGTGGGCATAAACACCGCCATCGCCTCTAATACAGGCAGTTACGCGGGCTATTCTTTTGCCATTCCCTCCAATTTGGCCAAAAAGGTGGCCATGGATTTGATGGAATTTGGGAATGTGCAACGGGCCTTTATAGGTGTAAACATTCAAGACATTGACCAATCCTTGGCCAAAGCACAAAATTTGGCTCGTTTGAAAGGAGTGTATGTTGAAGGAGTGCTAAAAGGCAGTTCTGCCGAAGAGGGCGGCCTGCAATCCGGAGATTTGATTGTGGAAGTGGACAGCCATAGTGTGGAAAGCACAGCAGCATTGCAAGAAAGATTAGGACTGCACAGGCCCGGCGACCAAATTTCTTTGGGCATCATGCGCGGAAATCGGCAAATGCGGCTGGCCATTGTGTTAAAAAATAAATTGGGAACTACCGAATTGCTGACTGCCGAGCGGGAAATTGATGCAAAATTCGGAGGCAATTTAAGAAAAGGCTCGGCCGAACGCCTTAGCAGCCTTGGAATCGGACATGGGGTTGAGGTGAAAAGTGTGGAAGGCGGCCTGTTCTCACACATGGGAATTCAATCCGGATTTGTCATTACCGAAATGAACGGAGTCGGAATTCAGGAGCCAAAAGACCTGGACGAGCAATTGGAACGAAGCCCACACCGGTTTTACATTGGGGGATTTTACCGCAGAGGCGAAAAACGCTTCTATTCATACCCCTGATGCAAGTTTTTTTGTGGGGCGGGTTTCGGGCTTTCACAGGTAGTCCGCAGTGCAAAGGCCGGGGGCACAAAAGCCCCGGGTGGCTCCTGAAGTCGCCCCCGGGACTTTGTGCCCCCATGGCCTTTGCCCTTTGCGGGCAACCTTGTTCAATCCCGCCCGCCGGCCGTGTTCAAATAAACCCGCCAGGCAACACAGTAAAGCCCTGAACCGGCATGAAATTGTTGATTAAAAAAATAAACACACATGCTATATAGCCCTTGCGATTTCTTTTCAAAACCTGTACCTTTGCGAAATATACTAAAGTAAGGACAAATCCGCTTTAATCTCCTAACCCTTTAAATTGTATTGCTTGTGGGAATGCGTCAGCTAAAAATTACCAAGTCAATTACCAACCGCGAAAGCCGTTCGTTGGATAAATACTTGCAGGAAATTGGTAAAGAAGAATTAATCAATGCCGAAGAAGAAGTAGAATTGGCTCGCCGAATAAAACAGGGCGATCAAATGGCTCTGGAAAAGCTTACCCGAGCCAACCTGCGTTTTGTGGTTTCGGTGGCCAAACAATATCAAAATCAGGGACTTTCCCTGCCCGATTTAATCAACGAAGGAAACTTAGGATTAATCAAAGCAGCACAACGCTTTGATGAAACCCGGGGATTTAAATTTATTTCCTACGCTGTATGGTGGATCCGTCAATCTATTCTTCAGGCAATCGCAGAACACTCCCGGATTGTTCGTCTGCCCTTAAATCAAGTAGGTTCTCTAAATAAATTGAATAAGGCCTTTTCAAAATTGGAACAACAATTTGAACGGGAACCCACGGAGGAAGAATTGGCTCAGCAGCTTGATTTGGCAGAAGACAAAGTGAAAGACAGCATACAAATTAGCGGGCGGCATATTTCCATGGATGCTCCGCTGGTTTCGGGCGAGGAAAGCACCTTGTACGACGTTATGGTGAATTCAGATTCGCCTAAAGCGGACAGAGACTTGCTGAAGGAATCTTTGCAAATGGAAATTGAACGCACCCTAGACACGCTGAGCGAGCGTGAAAAGGAAATCATAAAGCTGTATTTTGGCATTGGTATGAACCATGGTCTAACGATTGATGAAATCGGAGAGAAATTTGATTTAACACGGGAGCGTGTACGTCAAATTAAAGAGAAGGCACTGAAACGCCTTCGTCAAAGTACGCGAAGCCGATTGCTGAGAAGTTATCTGGGATAATTTTTTCTGGGAATAGGAACGGGCTTGTTAAGTGGTAGAAATCCTTTGGCTAAGGGTTTTTTGGTGTTGGGATTTTGGAATTGAAAAGGCCGAATGGAAAAGGGAGGTTTGAACAAAGAATAAGGTTTTAAGGCGTTGGGTTAAAGGCAAGGGAGGTGGGTTTGGATTGAGGGGGTTTTGCAAGGGGATGGGTTGGGTTTAATGAGGTTTTCACGAAGGCCGCACGCTTTGTTACCCCAAAAAGGGCAACTGGCGCCCTTCGGGTCGCTCGCTTTTTTCCGTCGTTTTTAGGAATCTTGAAATTTTATTTGGCCCTCCTCTTTCGCCTCCTCCTCTGCTTTCCCTCTCCAAACTTCCTTCCAATCTCCCTACCTGTAAAGGGTGAATCTGCCTCTTCACCCGTCTCATACCCAAGCTCCCGCCTTCCGCACCAGCAAAGTTGCCTTTGCATGATTTGGAAAGCTTTTCTGAGACCCCCAAGGCGAACCGGGTTCCACTTTTCAGCTTTCCCCAAGTCCCCGTAGTTCACTCCTAAAAATTCCCTAACCGTAACCTCGCCACCCCTAATACGTGGCGAAGCCAAATATTTTTCATCGATGAAGTACAAAGGTACGGGGTGCTATTTAATTTGTCAAGTCAAAATGGGTGATTTTTTTCAAAATATTTTTAGCCGGCCCATTTGGGGCATTTGCTAAAGAAAATGTTGATCCCTACCCTTATGAATGTGCCGACTAAGCAATCTTTGGGCGGCTCTACAGCAATTGCATTTAAACCGCTAAGCTGTACGCAATAGGGTTGTACTTTTGGGCTATTTAAAAACGGGCACCGTTGAGCATGGCTCACCAAACATCAGGCTCTTTGCCCTTCCTAACAGCAGGCGAGTAAGCAGTGGATATGCCTCTTGAGGAATTTTTTTGTTTGAACAGCCTTTAACAACAACTCGAGCAGAATCAAAATCGGGGTCGTTGGCTACCTTAAGCTCAAGATTGCCTAAAAAAAGTCGGAAAGCAATGTCTTCAGGTGTTCCTAAGTACATTCTGGATCCTACCCGAGCTAGGTCACGGCTCAGCCACATATACGACCATGCAGGTACAATCGCTTCGGTGCTGCAAAAAACGGCTACGTCTTTCTTTTTATAATTAGCCCAGTCCATAGAAATCAGCTGCTCTTTAAAATTTGCTTCCCTGAGCAACAGGCCATGTTCAAGCCAATGAGCCAAATCAAAACCAACAACTTCAATGGGGGGTAGGTAACGCTCTAGGTCTAAGGAAATCAGGCCACTTTCGGCAACCTTGTTGCGGATTTCGTCCATTCTTTAAGCCAAAGCTTGTTTAATAATTGATGCAATGCGGCTTGAGTCGGCTTTACCGGCAAAATGAGGATTTACTTTGCCCATAATTTTACCAAAATCATTGGGTCCAACCGATTGGAATTCGGAAAGAACCGATTGAACAACCTGCATAATTTCTTCATCTGAGGCCTGTGGTGGAAGATATGAGGCGATGACTTCCAATTGGCTTTGCTCTTCCGCGGCCAAATCGGCTCGGTTTTGTTGAAGGTATAATTCTAAGGCTTCCTTTCGTTGTTTGATTAATTTTTGAAGTATAGCGTTTGCATCGGCTTCGGAAATGGGTTGGTCTTTACCTTTTTCGGTTTTCAATAAAAGAATAGCCGCCTTAATTGCCCGGATGGCCAACAATTTGCCGGCATCTTTGGCTTTCATAGCTTCTTTCATATCCTCGGTAATCCGTTGTTCTAACATACTTTTTATTTTGAACAAAAATAGTCAAAAGGCTTGGTGCAGGCAAACCTAAATACCGATGATTCTAAAAGCGGTTCGCCGATTTAAGGCCCTGCCTGCTTCGGTTTGGTTGTCGCCGATGGGTCGGGTATCACCGAATCCAAACGATTCAATTCGGTTGGGGTCAATTCCGTTCTTTATCAACCATTGAGCAACTGCCTCTGCTCGTTTCTTTGACAAATTCAGATTGAGGGATTTTTCTCCACGGTTATCGGTATGGCCTTCTACTGCAATGCGCAGACTTGCATTTTGAAGCATGAATTTCTTTAATCTGTTCAATTCAGAATTTGATAAGGCAGATAAATCAAAGCGGTCGGTTTCGAAGAAAACGTTCTTTAATATGACCTCATTTCCTTCTTTAATTTTCTTCAATTGAACGATTTGCTGCTGACCTTGGTCAGAGGGCTTGGGTCGAAAATATTCGGAATGGAAAAGATGACCAGGAGCTTGAATGCTAAGTCCATAATCATTGCCCGTAGGCAAAGGGATCAGGCAGGAACCTCCGGGAAAATACACCTTGGTCTGCACCACAGTATCGCCCGTTTCGAGTTTAACTATATCCACTTCAGCAAAATCGATTTTCTCTTCTGTAAGTACGGTGGCATTCAGCCAAGTAACGGGTTCTGGCTGTAAGGTATCAGGGATGTTGAATCCATATAAATCAAAATCTCCTTTGCCTCCGGGCGAATTTGAGGCATAATATCCTTTTGTACCGTCTGCAGAAACCACCAGCAGACGTTCGTCGCGGAGGGTATTTAAAGGATAACCGAAGTTCCGTATGTTTCCCCATTGGCCGTTAGGCTGTAGCTCCGCAGAGAAAATATCGGATCCTCCAACCCCGGGGTGGCCTTTGGAAGCAAAATAAAAGGTGTGTTGATTGGCATGTAGAAAAGGAGAGAAATCATCTTCGGAAGTATTGATGTTGGCACCTAAATTCACAGGATCGGCCCAATCGCCGTTGGGCAAGCGGAGGGTTTTCCAAATATCTTGTTTTCCTTGGCCTCCGGAGCGGTTGCTTACAAAATAGAGGGTTTTACCATCGGCCGAAAAATTGGGTTGAGATTCCCAACTTGAGCCATTGACCTTAGGACCCAGGTTTTGGGGTTGTTGCCAAGCTCCGTTTTTCCATTCCGACATATAAAGATCCATGCTTCCATAATTATCGGCATGGGCAGAGGCGGCATAGAAAAAATATCGGCCATCGGGTGAAACGCAGCCTGCACCCTCGTTGCAAGGTGTATTGACCCTTCCCGGCATTGGTTTTCTGGGAAGCCATTGTGTTCCGTTCCATTGGCTTTCAAAAAAATTTTCTTCCTCTTTGGCTCCAAAGCCCGGACAACCCCCTTTGTAAGGCATTCGGACGGTAAAAATCACTTTTGTTCCGTCAATGGTAAAAGAGGGGTGGTATTCTGCGGTAGATTCGTTAATCTCATTGCCCATGGAAAAGGCATTCAACCGGATTGGATTTTTTATGAGGCGGGAAGTTGTTTCTGCGGCATTTCGTTTTATTTCCCATTCCTGGCGTTTTTCGGGACTTAAGGTTGCGTGCTCAAGGTACAGATTGAAGCATGCAATGGCCGAGTCGGGCTTTTCTAAATCCATCCACAAATTTCCGGCAATGGCAATGGCCCTTGAAAAACGTTTAGAATCTATTTGGAACGCAGTATATAAATCCGGGATTGCCTCTTCCAACAGGCCGGATTGCACTTTGAAATCGGCCCTGAATAAAAATGCCTCGGCATGTTGAGGCCCGGCAGCAATGGCTTCGTTCAAGTACCGCTGCATGGCCCCCTTGTCTCCTTCTGAATAGGCCGTTTCAGCTCTTCGAAGCGCCTTTTCTGACTTCAGAGGAATTATGCTTTGGCTGTTAAGTCGAGCTAAACTGAAGCCAACAAAAAAAACAAGGGTTAGAATTTTCAAGGAATACCAAGATATTTATGTGTCTGTAAAGATAACCTCCAACGGGGATTACGGTGAATAAAACGTAAAATATCCGGGAATATTTTCTGGCGACGGCTCCATTCCGGCTGAACAAACAAGGAGCAATTTTTCGGCAACTCAGGTAAAAATCCTTCAGCCCAAGATAAATCGGAAGGGTGGTAAATTACCGCCTTTAATTCGTTGGCCCTAGACAGCCATTCTTTTAGGGGAGCCTTAAATTTTTTTGGGGAAAGGCAAATCCAGTCCCAAGAACCGGAAAACGAGTGTGATCCACTTGTTTCAATCCAAACCAACAAACCGGCTGATTGCAATGAATGGCATAGGTCGTCAAGGTTGTACATTGAGGGCTCGCCTCCGGTAATAACCACATTTTTTGCTCCCGATTGCAAAACATCCAGGCACAATTCACTTGATGATTTTTCTGGAAATCCTGCACTAGGCCAAGATTCTTTAACATCGCACCATATGCAGCCCACATCGCAACCGGCAAGCCGAATAAAATAGGCAGAGCTCCCGGAATTTGCGCCTTCCCCCTGAACAGTAAGGTACTGTTCCATAATAGGCCATCGTGCAACTACTGAACTCATCTGGGCTTGGTCAATGAGTCCAGCACAAACTCAATTAAATTTCCCATAGACTGTTGGGGGCTTGGATTTATTTTTAATTGAGATCGATTGGCCATCACCATGCAAACACTTGCACACTTATGACCTAGAGTTTTACCTAAACTGTAAAGTCCGCTGGTTTCCATTTCAAAATTGGTAACCCTGAGTTGTTCGTGCCGAAAGCTCGACATGCGTTCATTCAAATCAGGAAATTGGGAAGCAAGCCTCAATTTGCGTCCTTGAGGTGCGTAAAATCCGGGGCTTGTTAACGTAATTCCGGCGATGGTACTTGTTCTGAATTTTTGCAACAAGTCTGCATCTGCCTGCACCGCATAGGGTTGAGCAAGGATATTTGGATAGGCTGAATGGCGTATAAATTCATGAACCATGTTCACTTCGGCAGGGTTAAACTTGCCATTGTACCAATTGATTAGGCCATCCAATCCAATGGCCCAATCCGACAAAATCCAGGCACCCACAGGAATATCAGCATGCAATGCTCCCGTTGTTCCAATGCGAACCAATTGCAAAGAAGCCGTATTGGTTTTTGGAACGCGGCTGTCTAAATCAATGTTAACCAAGGCATCCAGTTCATTTAATACAATATCAATGTTGTCGGCACCAATGCCTGTAGCTACACAGCTAATTCTTTGCCCTTTGTATTCACCGGTGTGTGTAATAAACTCACGGCTGCTAACGCGTTCCTCAATCCGATCAAAGCGTTCCGAGACTTGCACTACCCTACCGGGATCGCCAACCAAAATAACTGTGTTGGCCAATTGTTCAGACCTAAGTCTAAGGTGATAAACAGAACCATCGGAATTCAATATCAATTCTGATTCCGGAATAGGCTGGAAAATCTCAAAACGGTCCATCTCAGGTTGAAGTCAAGGGCATAAAAGTAGGAAAATTTAGAGCGGTTGGTCTTTCGGATGTATTGGCATCCCTACTTTATTGGGTAGTTAGGGATTTAATCCTAGTTCAAAATTAAAGGCAAGGTCAATAAATTCCGAGAAAGGTTTTACCTGAGAGTAAGGACGGCCTTGGTAAAATTGACTAACAATTTTTATCCATTGGGTTTTTCCTTCAATCAGCATCCGTTCCACAATTAAATTTCCAAAAAGTTGTGGAATTTCATTGCCAATATTGACAGATTTGGGTGGTTTTAAATATCTGAATTCACGCTGCCCTGCAATGGGATTCACCCAATTGGTTTTTTGCTCGCTGTGAGCCTCAACATAACCTAAATTCAACGGAAGCCAACAAATCCACTCGTAAATGTGTGAAGAATCCAGATTAGACCAATCAGGTGATGGAACAAAATACAAGCCTTCGGCTCCTTGACTTCGAAGTTTATTAAAGCGAAAGGGCGTTTCAATTCCTAGGCCATGAAACTCATACGCCCTGAGCAGTTCTCCCAACCGGTCTTGAGCCTCCGGCCCTGCTTTCCACCTGTTAAACTCTTGAATTTGCTCATTTGAACGAACCATGGGGGTTTGAACCAACCAAGGGTCGGATTGAGAATGTTTGAACCACTTTTGAAACCAATCTTTCATCATCGTTTAGAAGAACAACCAATGGAAGCGCAACCTGGTTTGGTCGCCCCAACCAAATTCTAGGGTTGGAGCGGGAAATTTAAGGTAATCTAAGGCATGAAACAGTCCTCGTAGAAACCGGTGCCGACTTGGAATTTTTGACCAGTGAATATCGGGGGCAAGGTAAAGATGTTGGGTACGTGGAATATACATGTAATCGCCTTCATTGGCTCTAGCGCCAACATAGCCATCAATGCCGTATCCAACAGCCAGAGCCAACCAGCCAAACCGCTTTTTGGTTGTTTTTTTTGAAAAAGACATGGGTGAAACACTAAGCCAGTAGCGCTGGGCATTGTAATCTTTCAATAAGGTCGATGGAAAGCCGTCTCCAAGAAGTAAGGGATTCAGCCGGGCGATGTTGCTTGGCCACCATGAAAACTTTATCCGAATGCGTTGTTCTGCCCAGGCCTGTTGCTGGAAATAAAACAACCCAACTCCGCCGGTATTGGCCAAAGCATCCCAAGGCGAGAATCCCCAACCCTTCGAAAATCCGTCCAAAACTTCAATGCACGATAAAAACCCAAGGGCGGAAATTGCTCCCGTGGCATTGGCTTCTTTCGCGGAATATCCAAATGGTTTCGCCCCCAATGCAACCATCTCTGATAAACCATAAGCACTGCCTGCATGCCCCAATTTATCCATTCCGCCCCAAAGCTGAACATCGTCAAAAAAATGAAAGGATTCCATTGGATAATCCTTATACCACAAAAAGTACAATCCCAAGGTGGCCGCAGCAGCAGAACTGCCTATGAGTACCGGAAAAACAACCTTTTTTTTCCGGAAGGAAGAATCGGAATAAACCTGACAACTTCCTTGCAATGGAGATTCATCATTCAAAATATCCATTGGTTTGGCAACAAAAGTTTGGCCCATCAGCAAACCGGGCAAAAAAGCAATGCAAAGCACTAGTCTAACCATAGTCAACTCCCTAATCGAAGGTACTTAATTTGACGGTCGGTGCATTCATTGGCACCGTTCAAGGATGCGAAGAATAAGAGGTGCCCCGAAAATAAACCTTCACTCCAGTACTTTTTTAGATGTAGATTGCGGAAATGATTGAAAATTCTTGACTTTAAAATTGCATTGTTCTTCAAACTTCCAAATCCAACTCCAAAATTAGGGCAAGGGATTCAAAAATTTAGGTATAACCGAATACAATTCCAAACTTAAATAAGGGGTTTTAGAGGTCTGATTCGGATTGTACCGAATCAATAAAATGGGTGGGGTTAGCTTTGAATATCGAGCGGATTGCATAACCAGCAATTTGTGGTTTGGGTTGGTCGCATCGCTCATTTGCTGCCAATTGTAGGTATTTTCGGGCAGCCCAAAATTGATGTTGTCTTTAAGGACGTTCGCCTCATTTTCCCCATCTTGAATGCCGCTTTTTCCCGAACTAAGTTGAAAGACATAGCGCTGCCCATTTTCGAATTGGCTGAGGGGAGCAACAGCATCAATAAATACAGCAGAGCTGGAAGCATTTTTAAATTTTAAATCTTGCAGCAATTTCAAAACCCGCTGCGATGGGTACAGTTCAAATTCTTTGGAATAGCGTGCACAAAATTCATTGTGTTTTTGCAACAGCAACCTGGTTTGCTGAATGTAGCCTTTGCGCGTATTTATCAAGGCCTCTAAGGCCAATTTACTCGCCTCGGGGGCCTGATTTCCAATCCGTTTGGCCCATTGATAGCGCCCCGAAACCGCCACCCACTTTTTTAGTGTGCTTTTGCTGTTCATGCAAAAACGGGCAAAATCAAGGTAGGTATCAATAATTCCATTGGTTTCGGTTTTGCGCGGCAATTCATCAATTGTTGCGAACAAATCCGAAGACCGCTTGTTTAAAAATTCGAAACTTTTTGCCAACTCAATGGAATCTGCACTACCAAAAGCCGTAAAAAAGAAATCCATCTCCTCTTTTACCGGGCTTACCTGTCTATCTAAAAACCTGGCAAAATCAAACACATGGGTTTGATTCGTGGGTTTAGGCAAGGCATTTTGACCGAAAATTTCAAAAAGCAATCCGAATAATAACCAAAATCCTAATGCAACTTTAAAATGGCTGAAAAACATAGTTTAAAGATACTTTTATTCCGCTTATTCAATTACACCCTTTTAACTTTTGGAATTGCTTCCACAATTCAGGCACAAAACCCGGGCAGCATCAAAGGAAAAATTATTGATGCCATAACCAATGAGCCAATTCCTTTGGCCAATGTACTTTTGGTGGGAACCGATCAGGGAGTAAGCAGCAATCTGGAAGGGGAATTTGAAATTTTTAACGTAAATCCGGGCTTCCAAAACATCAAAATTTCATTTATAGGTTACAAATCCTTAATTTACAGAGATATTCTGGTAACACGAAGCCAAGCCGCTTCGGTGGTAGTTTCCTTGGAACCCGATTCAAGGCAGCTGGATGAATTCAATTTGCGCCCCTCACCCTTCAATAAAACGCAAGAAAGCCCTGTAAGCCTAAGAACCATTGGATTGGCCGAAATAGAAAGGAATCCCGGTGGAAACCGAGACATTAGCAATGTATTAAAGTCCTTTCCGGGCGTTGGAAGCACTCCCGCATTTCGCAACGACATCATTATTCGAGGTGGAGCTCCCAGCGAGAATCGCTTTTTCCTAGATGGGGTAGAAGTTCCCCTAATCAACCACTTTCAAACCCAAGGGGCAAGCGGAGGGCCTGTGGGAATTATCAATGTAAATCTGATTCGAGAAGTAGATTTCTTAAGTGGAGCTTTCCCGGCAAACAGGGGCAACGCTCTTTCAAGTGTTTTGGAATTTAAACAAAAAGACGGCAACCTTGAAAAATGGAAATTCAGAGGCACTGTAGGAAGTTCGGATGCCGCACTTGCTGCCGATGGCCCCCTGGGAAAAAAAGCCTCTCTTATTGTTTCTGCAAGAACTTCGTACCTGCAATTTTTATTTGCAGCCCTGAAATTGCCTTTTTTACCTACCTATTACGACCTGCAATTTAAGTTTAAGTATGCCATTGACGAACGCCGGGAATTAACCGTACTCGGTTTGGGGGCTATTGATTTGTTCCGTTTAAATCTGAATGCCAACGAAACCGTAGAACAGCGATACCAACTAAGAGTTCTGCCAAAAAATCAACAATGGAATTATACACTTGGGGGTGTTTACCGGGAATTTACTAAAAAAGGGGGAAGGCATACCCTGGTTTTAAGTCGCAACATGCTGAACAATACCGCCACAAAATTTCAAGACAATCAAGAAGACAATCCTGAAAAATTAATCCTGGAGTATGCCTCGCAAGAAGCTGAAAACAATCTTCGGTATGAATTTGACTTCAGAATTAAATCATGGAAATTTAATCTGGGAGCCGGCCTGCTGTATGCCCGATATACCAATCGAACCTACAACCGAATCAATACCCTGGTCGGCATCGATACCATCGACTTCTCCTCTCGTTTAAATCTTGCATCCGGTCGAATTTTTGCTCAGGTAAGCAAGGCATTTGCACAAGAAAAAATCAATTTTTCATTGGGATTCAGCCTTGAAAACAACGATTACAACAGCCAAATGGCCAATCCTCTAAACCAATTCAGCCCTAGAATAAGCTTTTCTTATGCCTTTATTGAGAATTGGGCTCTGAACGCTAGTTTGGGACGATTTGTGCAACGACCTCAATACACCGTTCTGGGTTATGGTTTGCCCGACGGAAGTTTAGGCAATTTAAACAATGGCTTGGAGTACATTCAAGCGGACCATCTGGTTGCAGGCCTTGAATATGCACCCACCGAAAACACCCGCATCACCTTAGAAGGTTTCTACAAGTTGTACAACCGCTACCCATTTTCTTTAAGAGATTCGATTGCGTTGGCAAATTTGGGTGCTGATTTTGGTGTGGTGGGCAATGTACCGGCCAACAGTTCAGCCCGGGGACGTGCTTTTGGACTTGAATTTTTAGCTCAGCAAAAACTGTATAAAGGCTTATACGGCATTTTGGCTTATACCCTGGTTCGCAGCGAATTTTCAGACAAAAATGGAAACCCGGTTCCTTCTTCCTGGGATGCAAGGCATATTTTAAGCTTGACCGCAGGTTATAAATTTAAACGAAATTGGGAGCTCGGTGTGCGGTTTCGATTTGTTGATGGACAACCCTATACCCCTTACGACACGGTTACATCTTCCATTAAATCCGTTTGGGACATTACTCAAATGGGAATCTCAGATTTAAACAGGCTGAACAGCGAACGGATTCCCGCTTACCACCAACTGGATTTGCGCGTTGATAAGGTCTGGTACTTCAATAAATGGTCGTTGAACCTTTATTTAGACATTCAAAACATCTACAATTTCAAATCTACCACCCGGCCATTTTTAACCGTTCAAGAAGACCAAAACGGCAATCCAATAACAAACCCAAACGATTCAAATCGGTATTTACTGCAGTCCCTACCCAACACCGCAGGTACAGTTTTACCTACAATTGGCATTATTGTTGACTTTTAGAGGTCAAATTAAATTTTGAAAAAAAATCTCGAAAACCTCGTTATTGTTTGTTTTTATTCCAAATTGGGTCATAAAAACCATAAATCAAACTCTTTAAATTCACTTTTTGTTTACTTAATGTTAATTTTGTAATTTCGTACCGTGATTTTCAAAATTTGGCTTCATGAATCATTGGAAAATCGATGAACTGGATTTTTTCCATTTTGATCACGATCGGGATCGACTGAACTACAATATTTTAATTACCGCAGGTCAAATCAAAAACCAATTTATGGATCTGTTGTCTCCTTTTGACCTTACCCTTACCCAATTTCAGGTATTGCAAATTTTGGATTTGCAAAACGGAAAAGCAATCAGCACCCTTCATTTGCGAGAACAGATGCTTGATAAAATGAGCGATACACCCAAAATTGTTGCCCGATTGTTAAAAAAAGGACTTGTTATAAAGCACACATCCGGTTCAGACCGTAGATTGGTTGATATTTTTCTTAGCGAAGCAGGTAAAAATTTGTTGGAACAAGTACTGACTTCGATGCGGGAACCAAGAGCCTATTCTTTCCCATTAAGTCAAAAGGAGGTGCATACATTAAATCAATTGTTGAATAAAATTAGGCTGACACCCCCGAAAAAAAAACGCAGTTACCGCAAAAAAATCAATTAATTGTACCCGATTTTTCCTTGAAACCATAAAAAATAGCCGGGAAAACGAAAAATGAAGCAATTCAAACAGCCTGAAGTCAAAAATCCTGAATAGCCTCAGCAATGCCGGGATACAAAAATGAAAAGTGATTTTTCAGCAAAGCCTCGGGAATCGCATATACGCCTTGGCATGCAAGCACAGATTTCTCTCCCAAAGCCAAAGAAAGTACAATTTCAGGAATGCCCACAGGCCACAAAGGCATTTGGTATTTTTTTGAAACAGCCTGCATAAAACTGCGCATGCTTACCGGATTGGGGGCGGTAAAATTAAATACCCCTTGGGCTTTTCCCCTTGCCATCCATTCTAAACCGCGAACTACATCGGCAATGTGTATCCAAGAAATTCCTTGCTTGCCGGTTCCGGGTACGGCTCCAAACCCCATGCGTATGGGTTTTACCATAATAGGAAAGGCGCCCTCCTTGGAGTCAAGGACTACCCCAATTCGGGCAATTCCAATCCCGGAAAAGCCTGATGTGTAAGCGGCTTGTTCCCATTTTACACACAATTCAGCCAAAAAATCAGAACCTGCAGAAGCGGTTTCTGTAACGGTATTCTCATTGCAAGAGCTTCCATAATATCCTGTGGCTGAAGCTGAAATCAAGTGAATGTTGTTGTTTGGGGGCAAATGTTGGCTTAGGGTGGTTAGGGCAGCTATCCGGCTTTCTTCAAAGTCTTTTTTTCGGGTTTTAGTCCAATTCCCTTCGGCAAGGGAAAGTCCGGCCAAATTGAGTACCACGCCGGCCGATGAAAGCGCCTCCCTGTCCATTTGCCCCAGAGCGGGGTTCCAATAATGGGTTTTTATCCCTGCCTTAGCATTTGCATTCCGGCTTAACCACTCTACATTCCAGCCTTGTTCAATAAAATACCCTGTGGCAGCTCTACCAATAAACCCACTGCCGCCTGCAATAAGAATCGTGTTGTTTTGCATGTATGACGTTAAATGGCAGAATTAAAACGAAGGTCTCGGAGTATTTTTAACGAACCGATAGCCAGTTTTTTTCCAACTGATCTACCGTCTGAAAGCCCATGCTCTCGTTTTTCAGCTCGCCGTTTTTGTAAAAATGAAGTTTGGGGATTCCTTGAATGCCCAGGGCACCGGCAACTTCGGGATTTTGATCCACATCCACATCAAGCAGTTCCAGTTCCGGATACTTTTGCAGCAGTTTTTGAATTTCAGGTTTCATCATTTGGCATGGCTTGCACCAAACAGCCTGAAAATCAACCAACAGAAATTGTTTTTCTTTTATTTTCTTGTTGAAATCATCCATATTCATGCCTTTGGTTTCGGGGGCTTGAGCAGTTCCGGGTTGAACCAAGGCGAAGCCCTGATTTTTCCATTGCAGGCTACCCCCGGCAAGTTCGACCACTTTAGCAAACCCATTTTCCCTTAAGTAAGCGGCTGCAGAAGCGGAGCGGCCTCCGGACAAGCAATACACCAAAATGGGTTTGGTTTTATCAAGGGTAAGGGCTTTGCCATTAAAATCAGGGGAATTGTAATCCATGTGCAGGGCTCCCGGAATTATTCCGCCCTGAACCTCGCCCAAAGTTCGAACATCCAAAACCACTTCGTCGCTGAGCGAATCCATCAGGGCTTTGAATTGTTGGGCCGAGGCTTTTTGGGGCAATCCATTTGAGGAAGAAGGTTGACCGGAACAAGAGATGCCAAAAATAGCGGCAAAAAAGCCCATTAGAATTATGCTGCGCATTGGTTGAATTTTTTGCTAAAGATAGCAATTGCCCCTGTTTCGATGCCCTTTTTGTAGATTTTTATAGCCGAAAAGAAGTTGGTCTGTAAATTCTTCCGGGCAGCAATGCAGGTAGTGGAAAAGTGGTATTTTTTGGTTTTCAGTTTGGGATTATTGGTAAGCTGCCTTTACCTTTACTCCATGGCACTGCAAGCGGGAATCAATTGCATTAATTTGATGGAAGAACAGGGCTATGCTTCTGAAGTGAAGGGGTTGGCAAACCGTCTGGGCTTGCCGTATCAATCCGTAAGCAATCCCGGGCAAATTAAAGCGTACACCTATTTGCTTTGGATAGGTTCCGATGATTTTTCGATGCTTAGGGTTTGGTTGAACCGCATTGACTTTTGCTGTTCAGGCAACACACGAATTGGGTGGTTTCCTAAAGCAAGCCAGGGGTTGAATTTACCCAATGCCTTGGATTTTGGGTTGATGGGATCCGATTTGAAGGGTATAGAACACCTAATTACAGCTCAGCAGAAGGCCTTTAGTCCATTTTTTGACCATATTTCGGGACTGGCCTTTAAAAATGCTCTTGGTCACTGGACTTTGAACCCCGGGTAAAAACACCTGTTTTTTTGTGCTGTTGTGGGGTAAAACGCCTTGTGCGGTTTGCGGCAGGGATTGAACCGGGTTGCCCGCAAGGTTGCCGGGCTACTGCCCGTGTGCCGCGCAGGCGACCTTGGGAGCCCGCGCAAGGCCGCTGGGCAGTTGCCCGGCAACCGCGGACAACCGGTGAAAGCCCGCAGCCGCCCTCAAAATCTACAAATTTAAATGACGAAATACCATTAATTCAGCAACTGTGCCATGTTCTTCGGTCGAAGTCAAGCTGAATTTACCCTTGTGCAATTCTGCGATGTTCCGCACAATGAAAAGTCCAAACCCGGTGCTGGGCTCGCCTAAAGTACCCGGTTGCCCCTCATCGGCAAAGGGATTTTTCCCCTCAGAATACTGGGAGCGGCGCAAACCCAGCCCCCTATCTTGAATGTTAAAAATCAAAAAATCAGGGGAAGACCGGTAACTCAGGTGCACAACGGAATCAATCGGACTGAACTTTATGGCGTTGTCAAGCAGATTGATCAGCGCCCGGTGCAATTTATCGCGGTCTGCCAAAAGGCTGGGTGCATTTTCCTCTTTTTCAACCTGAAGTACAATGCCCTTTTTTTCGGCTTTAAACGAAAGCAAATCGGTAATAAAATCGATGCAATCGGCAGGGTTCAGTGCTTCCAGTTTCAGTTTTTGCCTTCCCTCCGGTTGAATGCCTTCAATCAAATCTTCGATGGTATGCATCCCAAGCCTGGAAGAGCGCTCCATCAACTGCACCATTCTGTCTTTGAATTCGGGGGCAACGCTCAATTCTTGGTTAATCATCAATTTCGATACCTGATTTACATTCACCAACAGGTTTCGCAGGTCATGCGCCACAGTCCCCAACAGCATATTTTTTTGCTGCATTGAAAGCTGCAACTGTTGGTTTAGAGTAGAAGAATTGGAGATTTGCCAACGTAAATTTTTAAGGGTTTTCCTTAATCGTTGCTCTTTATACAGCAAGACCACCAACAAAGCCACCAACAAAACCAAAAAGACGATGGCTGCAACCAGAAAAAAACGGGTAAGTTGAAAGTTTCTGCGAAGCTGTTCTGCCTTGACCTCGGCCATTTCCTTGGCAGTTTGTACCTTTAAAGTCAAATTGCGTTCCCGTTCAATTTGCAGCAGATTCTGGCCCTTCGGATCAAGCAAAATGCTGTCGCTCAGGGCCAGCGCCAAATCAAAAAGTTCCATTGACTTTTGCCTGTTTGTTTCCCGATTAAATTGTGCCAACAAAAAAAGGAGTTTCACCTTTGATGTTTTGTTGGTAACAAAATTCACCGCGGTTTCAATCCGCGGAAGGATTGCTTGAAGGCTGTCCTTCGGGCCATGCATAAAATACTCCTTGGCCAATTCTTGCAAAACCCGGGTGCGTAGATTTATATCTGAATCATACTCAACCAAAGTCAATGCTTTTTTTAGTACATCAGCAAAGGTGCTATCGGGAAATCGATGGCGCAAGCAAACCACTTTATTTGCCAAGGCAAAACCCATTCCTGAATTATTTCCAATGGAATTTGAAATTTGAAACGCTTTTTCAAAATTATGTTCTGCCTCCGCGTACCGGTTCAAATACAACAGAGCCAATCCCATATTGGATTTCACATTCTGTTGCCAAATAAATTCAATTTCTTTAAAACTAGGTTTAACGGTGATCAAACTATCGGCAAGCACAAAAAAAGAATAGGCCTTATCAAAGGCGTTTTCATTGTAGTGGTACTGTCCTAAAAAATTATAAAAAATGCCTTTGTAAAAACTGTGGATGTTGGGACTCATCAGTTGATTTTCGCCCCGAATTAAAGTTGGAACCGCATTTGAATACTCCCCTAATTTCCAATAATTGGTTACCACATCCAGCAGTAGTTGAAAATGAAGTTGAATGTTGAGGTTCGGATTTAATTCCAAGCCCAATTTAGCGGAATTTAGTGCTTCTCTGTACCTTTGTGCACCGTGGTAATAATGGCTTTTAAGCCGGTAAAAATACATCAGTGAAAGGCTGTCGTTGTTGCGCATTGCTTGCAATCCGAAGCCATCGATTTTTTTTAAAACGGCCGGATCGCCCGGATTTTGGGTGCTGGCAACTTCCAATTGTTGAACATATTTATTGTCAAACAATTGAATATCTGATTCTTGAGCGATTGAATCTAAAGCGATTAAATGCAATAAAACAAGAAAAAGGGCTGTGCTTTTCATTTGGAAAGAAAATTCAAAAGTAGAAAAAGCAACATTGGGAACCGGGGCAAAGGAAATAAAATGCTGTTTTCAAGGATGAAAGGGGCGGCAAACGGGCTTTCACAGGTAGTCCGCAGTGGCAGCTTTCAGGGGCAGCGGGTTTGCGGGGGCTCCCAAGGTCGCCTCCGCACCTCGCGCCCCTGTAAGCCGCCCCTTTGCGTGCTACCTAGTTCAATCCCTGCCGCAAGGCCTCAATAAATTAGCGTAATTGCAATTATGGACAGAAAATGCTAAAAAGATGGCGGTTTAGCGAAAGAACAACCGGCGGTATCGGTAAAATTCCCGCTCGTTCACTTCAATATTTCCTGAGCCATCTCCAAAATTAATGAATCCAAACGCCTCGGAAACTTCCAATTCTTCCAAATCATACTTTTTAAGGGTAACCACCAACCTACTGATCAAGGCAGCCCGTTCGCTGTTTGAAACCACCTCTGTTCGCTCTTCTACGGTTTTAAAAATACGGATATTGTTGTCAATAATGCGTTTTTTTTCCGGATCCAATTCGGTATTTGCCTTATCATCCACCTTTTTTTGGGCTGCTTGAAGCTGCCGCAAAGAATCAAGACGGGCCTGTTCCTTTTGTTGTTTCATTAGGGCTTCATTGCGCATTTGTTGAGCCAATTTAGCGGCCTGTTGAAGGGAGTCTTGACGGGCCTCCTGCAAGCGCAAGGCCTGTTGCCTGCGTTCTTGGTCTTCTATGCGTTTCTGTTCTACTTTGGCCTGTAAAATGGAATCCTGCCTTTGCTGTTCTTTGAGTTCTTCCATGGCTTGCTTTTCTTCCACCTGCCTTAGGGCTTCCCTTTGGGCTTGTTGAATGGAATCTTGCCTGAACTTGGCCTGTTTTTCTTGCTTTTCTTTAATTTCGGCCTCGTTTTTCGCACGCATTGCTTGAGCCAGCAAGGTAGAATCGCGTTCGCGTGCGGCCTGCTGTTCTGCCTTAAGTTGGGCCTCTTTGTTTTCTTTTGCCTGTTTTTCTTTGGCCCATTGCAAAGAATCGGCCTGTGCTTTTTTTCGTTGATTTTCTTGTTCCTGTTTTGCTTGGTTTTGAGCCACCAAAGCCATTGCCAAAGAATCTAGCCTTGCTTTTTCGAGTTGTTCAGCTCGCTTTCGTTCTTGTTCGGCTCTTTTTTGCTTCAATTCCTCCTCGGCTTTTGCTTGGGCTAAAATTTCTTGGCGGCCCTTTTCCCGTTCTTCGCGCAGGCGTTTTTCTTCCGCTTTGGCGGCAAGCAAAGAATCAATGCGGGCTTGTTCCTGAATTTTTGCGTTATCGACCGAATCTTTGATTCGTTGAGCTAGGGCACGTGATTTTTCAAATTCTTGGGCTTGAGCCTGAGCTATAGCTTGGATGGAGTCGCGTTTCCGGGCCGCCTCTTGTTCTTTAGCCAACAATGCAGCCGCTTGAATGGCTTCCAGGCGGGCTTTTTCTTTTTGGACTTCGATTTCGCGTTGCCTGGCTAGTTCGGCCATTTGAGCATCCTTTTTGGCTTGCTCGGCACGAAGAACCGCCTCCAATGAATCTTGACTTTTCTTTTGCTTTATGCGGGCTTCTTCCTGAAGTCTTGCCTTTTCTTCATTGGCGGCGGCCAATTCGGCTTTGCTTTTTTCGGTGTTTTCCAATTGAGCCGCCTGGGTTTCCCGGCGTTGTTCAACCTGAGCAACTTGCTGCACTTTTCGTTCTACCGAGGCTTGTTTTTGCCCCGCTATGCTATTCATGTATTCTTGCTTAAAACCAAACTGCCCGGTTTCCTTATTGTACACAACATTGGAAACCAGGGGTGCTATTTCTTCCTTTGCTTCTCCCCTCTCCTCTTTTTCTTTTTGCTCTTGCAAAACCTCGACTGGAATTTTCGCCATGTAAATATTAAAATCCAATGGTTTAAGACCTGCTTCTATTGTTTCATCAGAGGTTCGGGTGTTTAGCTTAACAAGTTGTGGCTGATATCCATCGGCACGAACATAAAACTCATAATCCATATTCAAATCCAACTCAATGAAAAAGGAGCCATCTCGTTGCAATTTGACCAATTGTCGGCTTTGCCCCTTTTCCCCCACTTCAATGTAAACCCGAATCGGCCCATCTTCCGCTTCCAAAAGGCCCTTCAACTCCAAAAAGAATTCCTGAGAATACAGACCCCCCCCGCCAAAGCCCCAGCTGCAGGCAAACAAAAGCAAGAAAATAATGTTTCGAATGGCCATGGGAACCCTATAATCGTACTATTTCGCAAATGTATGAAATATTTCTTTTGTTTTTCCCCGGATTTATGAAAGAGCGATTGAACCTAACATCCGGAATTAGACATCACTCAAACGAGGAATTTCAGTGCAAAATATAACCGCTTCGGAATTTGATTCAATAGCGGCGATGTAGGTTTGCAACCCATTGCTCAGAGTTAGGTATTGGGCAGAAATTTGCTTGTTGTAATGGGCAATCTGAAAAAAGACTTCTTTGTTTAGCTTTACTTCAGGTGACTTAAACTCAATCAGCATAAAAGGACTGCCGTCCTTGGCCAAAACCAGCGCATCAAACCTTCTTGCTTTGCCCAATCCATTCACTTTTTTTTCAACCTGAATTCGACCTGAAGGGTAATTAAAACCGGCAACCAACCAGTGTAGAAATTGCTGCCTGACCCACTCCTCCGGGTTTAATCCAATCCAACGCTGACGCCAGATGTCCCACACTTCAGCCATTCCATTATCCTTTCTTCGTAGCCGAACCACCTGTTCAGGTATAGCCAATTGGGGCAGTTCCATGGTTTAGAGGCTCAGGCTTAAACCGCCCAATACGGTGAGCCCGATGGTTGGATATCTGTAATAGCGGTTGTACCGAAAGGCGGCCAGATTATTGAGTCGGGCAAAGAAAGCCAGGCCTTTGGTTAGTCTGTATTCCGCTTCCAAATTGGCATCAAAAGTGGGCATCAATTCCACCACACTTCCGCTTGGACCGTTGGAATATTGAGTTCCTATAAAAAACAAATCAGCACGGACTAAAATCTTTTCTCCAAGTTGGTATGCCGCCGAAGTCTTGATTTGAAGTGCAGGCCTGTGGAAGGCTTCTTCCAGGGAATCAAGGCCAAAGATTGAATAGGAAGCATCCAATCCTATGCGTAGTTTTTCGCCTCTGTGAAAATGCAAACCGGCATAAAACTCGGTCGTATTAAGGTTGTCGTAGCGAACCGAAAAGCCATGTCTGTGGGTAAGACTGCTGTCGGCAGCATAGAAGGCTGCATTTTGCTGTGCCGAATAAGCGATACCAACTTTGTAAGAAATGTCGTTGGAAAAGGCTCCCCGAATTCCGGCACTGATTTCAATTGGCTTGTGCTGGGTTGAAAGCGAATCCAATCGGCTTAAGAATGGATTTTCTTGGATTAGATTCCCATAGCTTAGGCGCTCTACATTTCCTCCTATTGAGGCATGAACAACGATGTATTTTGAAAACAAGTTCCAATGGCCCGAAATTCTGGGATAAATATAGAGCAGATTTGTGCTGTCGTTTTTTCCTGCCGCTACCGCCGCCCCCAATTCAACATTCCAGTTTCGGCGTCCCAACCTTATGTAGGGATTTATATCTACAATAAGGGCATCGCTGCCTTTACCTTGGTAAGAATATTGCCAAAAATCGGTTTTGGCCCGTAGGCCTAAAAACTCGGCAGCAAAAAAATCGGTAAAATGGTTTAATTCCCCGAAAACCTGAAGGTGGTTTTCTTCGAATCCGTAGCGGTCTGAGTTGTGCCTAAAATCAACTTTGGCCCGGTAATTCGGGAATATGGAGTCGGTTCTGTGTTGGCTTTCAATTTGAACCGAGGCACGGCCTTGAACATAAACCTGAGCGGTTGAATCGGAAACAATGTTGGTATCTAAGGGAGAAAAACCATAATAATGAACGCCTTGCCGTTGGTATCCTGCATCCACCTGCACGGTAAGGGGTTTAAAAAACCGTGCATACTGTCCGGAAAAGGCATTGGTATTGAAAGCGGGATTGCCTCGGTCAGTAATGCTGCCGTTCATTGAATAATGCCGGTAATTCAAATGATATCCATGCGCTTTGTTCCTGATGCTACTAAAACCAAGATCTCCCAAAAAAGTGGTATAATTCCCGATTCCACCATTCAGGTAAAAACGGTGCAACTTATCCAGGGGCTCTTTTCCCATTTGTCGAACAGACAGGGTGTCGGGAATAAAAAGGGTGGGCAGCTTAATTTGATTCAATTCATACTTCCCTTCCCTGGACAACCGAATTGTATCAACAATTACAGGTTGAATGTCCATTTTTTCCATGTTCGCCAGGCGTGGCTCAAAGCCGGTATAAATAACCCGCTCATTTTCCAAAACGGGCTGGGCAAAATTCGGTTGACTTAGTCCAAGCAACACAAACAAAAAGAAAAAAGTGGGGCGTGCTTTCATTGGATTAATTTGCATTTGGGTCCAAATCCAAGTCTTCAGGCCTGGAATTCTGAATTCGGTTCTTTTCTTGTTCTAGATTTAAGATATGCTGATACCTTTCTTGTGCCATGCCTACCAAATCGGCTCCGTCGTGATGCTCAATAACAGGCTTAAGGCTGGCCTTTGCCTGAGACAGATTTCCTAATTCTACATAAATATCGCTGAGCAATATCAAAGATTTCGCGACCCAATATGGGTGGTTGCTCATTTTTTTCACATTTTGCCGAAGCTCCCGCTCCGCCTGAGTATATTCTTTCTTCAATCTAAGCACATCGGCGATGATAAAAGAAACTTCGGCAAATTGTTCGGTATTTGCATTGGCAGTCAGCTTTCTTCCTGAGGCCAAAGCCATTTCGTGTTCGCCCACTGAAAAATGGGCCCTGGTTTTAATAAAATTCAACTTATTTTGGTCGGCCGCCGAAACTTTTTCCAAGGTCAATAATAGGTCGGCATAATAGATGGCCTTGGACCAATCCGATTGCCCAAAATACAAATCCAACAAATGCCCTCTGGTCTCTTTCAATACCTCGGCTGTTCCGGCTATCGATTCCAATTCCAAATAGATTTTAAGGGCTTTTGTGGTATCTGCTTGGCTTCGGTATATGTATCCAACCTTAACTAAGGCATTTTCGGTGTAAGCCCCCTTTGGGCCGTTCAGCAGCACTGAAAAGGCTTTTAATGCTTGTGCATCGTTTTCAAGGGAAAATTGACATTCTCCCAAGTGGTGGGCCACTTCTTGCACAAAAAAACCGGAGGGAAAAGCGGCCAAATAGGCATCGGCCGACTTAATGATTTTTTCGCAGGCACCGGTTGAAATGGCATTTTGAACCGCAAAATAGGCTGTTGAATCCAATTCGGCTCGGCTGGCATTTACCTGATTGGAATTTTGAGCAAAGCTCAACCATTCGTCCACCTGGCCGGCTTCGGTATATATGCTTTTAATGTAGCCTACTGCCAAGGCCGCTTCGGAACTGCCGGGATAATTTGCAAGCACCTTCTTCAACCAATCCAGGGCAAGTTGGTCATCACCTAAATTTCGGTAAATGATTCCAATTTGAAGGGAAGCTTTTCCATGCAAAATACCGGAGGGGTACTGGGTCAAAATGCGTTGAAATAATTTGAGTGCGGTATTCAATTCTTGGATGCGCATTTGAGCAATTCCTTGTTCAAATAAGGATTCTTCAGCCAAGGGAGATTTTGGAAACAACTCGAGCAGTTCAGCTAAAATCCGGCTTTTTTCCTTTTGATTTCCTGCGATTCCCTGCAGCATGGCCCACTGAAAATGACCGTAATCGCTTCGGTATTTTGCTACCGATTCGGCCTTGGCATAATATTCCAAAGCGAATTCAAACTTTTTCAAGGCAAAATAACAATCGGCTGCCCGAATGAAGGCATCGGTGCGAATGCGTGGATCGACTTTTCCTTTTTCAGCATCCAAAAATGTTCGAAATTCGGTTAAAGCCTCAGCGTATTTTTTTTGCTTTAATTGGGCATAACCTAAATTGTAATACACATTCAAAAGGGACGCCGAACTGGGGCCTGTTGGCGTTTTTTTAAACCTTTCCCACTGCTGAATAGCCTCTGAATACTTACCTTGTTTAAAACCCGCTTCACCCCACCAATAAAGAGCCTCGGCAGTAATTGCAGGATCAATGTTAAGTTCTACTGCCCGCTCAAAGTGAGCCTCGGCCTCTTTAAATTCCAGGTTATTAAACAACTCAATGGCCCTGAAAAACAGCACCCTTTGAAGGGCTTGCTGAAGTACGGCCGATTTTTTGGGCATTTTTTCCAAGGCAGAAATGGCCTGTCGGTAATTTTTTGACGATAAATAAATTTCCACCATAAGCTGCCGGGCCTCCTCGGCAAACTCCGTTTTATCGTAGGCCTCTAAATACTCCTCTAATGCTTCCACGGCTTCGTTGTAGGGATTGTATCCCAATTCGAACGACAATTTAGCAAACTGAAAAAGGGCTTCCCGGGTGATTTTGGGGTGTTTTTTCAAGGCATAAGCAAGCCTCAATGCGTCCAAAGCCAATTTCTTTTGCCCCAATTTTAAGTAGCAATCGCTCATAAAATAAAAGGCGGTTTGGGCTAATGAATCTTCCTTGTCGGCCGATTTAGAAAAATAATTGGCGGCCGATTTATAGTCTTTTTGCTCATAATGGGCAATCCCAAGGTTGTAATTCCCTTCTCTGTCAAGAACTCCGCCCTTTTCAATCAAGGCATTGTAATGGGTAATGGCCGGAGCGTACTGCCCCAATTTAAATTCAGATTCAGCCATCATTCGAAGTACGGCGATAGCGGTAGAGCCCTTCAAGGTATCTGCCAACGGAGCCGCATAAGCAATCAAATCTTTATACCGTTTTTGACGGTAATAAATTTGAGCGATGTACAAGGGTACAACTTTTGAAAATGCCTTTTGATTTTGTAAGCCCTCAAACATACTTAGGGCGCTTTCCCACTGCTCGGCGGCGTAATGAATATAGCCCGAATAATAGGAAGCCGGCGCACGGTAAGGGGATTCAATGTCTTTGGTTTTGGAAAACGAAACCAAAGCGTTCTCTGATTTGCCCAGCATAAACTGAGAATACCCCAATTTAAAGTAAAACTCGGCCCATTGCAGCTTGGTCAAAACGAAGGGATCGGCCTTTGCAAAATTTTCTTCGGCTTCTTGAAAATTCCGGTCCCTAAACATGACATTGCCCCGCTGAAACCAAGCCATGCTGTTTTTGGGATTTTCCGGATTGGCTTCAATAAAGGAACTCAAACGATGCAAGGCCTCTTGTTGAAACAATTCAGTGGAAGCCGCGGCAGCATAATACTCCGCATCGGCTAAATACAATCCTTTTCCTTGACCCAAATACTCCAGCATTTTCACCTTCGAGGCCTGAAAATGTTTCTTTTGAAATAATGCATAGCCTTCTTTATACAACCCGTCTTCGTCTTGCTGCCCCACACTGCGCTGTGGCATAAGCACAGGAGCAAAAAACCAACAAACCATTGAAAAGAAGATATATAGACGCGAACCTTGCATAAAACCAATTTTCATAAACAAAAATACATACAGTGCCTTCATTTTCCTCCCCTCTTTCAATGTTTTATTAACGATGAAGGTTTAATAAAATGATGCATGCAGTCCAATATTTTTTGGATTGAGCACCTTACCTTTGTTTTATGCCTGAACAATCGACCATAATACACGTATCCAAAGCAAGCATCCACCAAGGAAAACTCATGGTTTTAAGAGATGTGAGTTTTTCCGTACAAGGGGGCGAGTTTGTGTATTTAATCGGAAAAACCGGCAGCGGTAAATCCAGCCTGCTAAAAATGCTGTATGGAGATGTTCCCCTGGCGGATGGGGAGGCCATTGTGGCGGGAATCAACCTTGGTACCTTAAAAAGCAAAGGTATGCCTGAATTGCGGCGAAAAATAGGCATCGTTTTTCAAGATTTCCAGCTGCTTTCCGACCGCAACGTAGATGAAAACCTTCGATTCGTACTTCAGGCCACCGGTTGGAAAGGAAAATCTAAAATGGACTACCGAATTGCCGAGGTACTCGACTGGGTAGGGCTTAAAACCAAGGGGTTTAAATATCCCTGGGAACTATCGGGTGGCGAACAGCAACGCATAGTATTGGCAAGGGCTTTGCTGAATGAGCCCCAATTAATTCTGGCCGACGAACCCACAGGCAACCTTGACCCTGAAACCTCTCTGGAAATTCTCAGACTAATGCGCAGCATCAGCGAAGCAGGAACCGCCGTTTTAATGGCTACCCATGAACATGATTTTCTTTCTTCATTCCCTGCACGAACCCTTCGGGTTAAAGACGGTTATGTTCTTGAAGATTAAGCCCGGATTTTTTTTATTTAAGACTTGTTAATCGGCTTAACCCATCTTGGATAGTATATTTAATTCTGTACTTTTGAAAAGCCATTTAATCAATCATCAATTCCTTCAAATTTGGATTATGAACCCATTTTTCCGTTACGCATGTTTCGCCTTGCTTTTCTGCTCTTTTTTCACAGCCGGTGCCCAAGAAATTTGGGAAGGTCAAAAAGCTGAAAATTTCCTTGCAGGTTCTGAACTGATTCGTTTTAAGGAAGGCCATAAAACTCCTGATTTTTTTCGTTTTCGCCAAGGACATGAACGCCCCCTTTCAGAGGCAAACGCGTTGTTAAACAAACTGTTGGCAGTAAATGAAAACACCCGCTGGAAGGAAGTAAAGCATGAAAAAGACGAACTGGGATTTGAACACATTACCTACCACCAATTTAATGGCGATGTTCAGGTAGAATTCTCTTTTTACCGCCTTCATGTGAAACAAGGCCGTATTGTATCAGGAAATGGTCAATGGTATTCCAATCTTCCCAATTCTACTGTTTCGGCCATTAGTCCCGCCCAAGCCATTCAAGCCGCTATGAATTCCATTCAAGCCTCTTCCTACAAATGGGAAAATCCCTTGGAAGAAGCTTGGTTAAAATGGGAATTAAACCAGCAAGGAGCCTCCTATTATCCAAATCCCACCTTGGTTTTTGCCCCTGCAAGCCCCGAATTGAACAAATCCGAATTGCGCTTGGCCTACAAACTTGATGTGTACGCTTCCGAGCCCTTGAGCCGCCACGATGTGTTTGTTGATGCCCTGAGCGGTGAAGTGCTTTGGAAGGTAAATAAAATCCACACCGCCGACTCAAACGGAACAGCCAATACCGTTTATTCAGGGAATCGCCCTATGGTTGCCGATTACTTCAATGGTTCTTACCGCTTGCGTGAAACCGGAAGGGGCAATGGCATCCAAACCTTCGATTTGAACAACGGAACCAATTATGGTTCGGCAGTAGATTTTACCGATGCAGATAACATTTGGAACAACATCAATGCAAGTTTAGACCAATACGCCGGCGATGCTCACTGGGGGGCCGAAATGACCTACGATTACTTTATGCTTATTCACAACCGAAACAGCATCGATGGAAATGGATTTATGCTTAGGTCTTATTTGCATTACAGCAACAATTACAACAATGCATTCTGGGACGGACAAAGAATGACCTATGGCGATGGCGATGGCAGCGTCTTTACACCCCTAACCGCTTTAGATATCTGTGCTCATGAAGTATCTCATGGCTTAACTTCAAACACCGCGGCCTTGGTTTACCAAAATGAATCGGGAGCCTTAAACGAATCGTTCAGCGACATCTTTGGGATGGCTGTAACTGCTTATGCCAACAATGTTCTTGAATGGACCATAGGGGAAGACGCCACACCCAATGGCAACGGAATCCGCTCAATGAGCAACCCAAACGCTTTTGGCGACCCCGACACCTACAGCGGAACCAATTATTACACGGGAACCCAAGACAACGGAGGGGTACATACCAATTCCGGTGTTCAAAACTTTTGGTTCTATTTGCTTACAATCGGAGGGAATGGAACGAATGATTTGGGTAGTGCTTACACTGTAAACGGAATTGGAGTTGTTAATGCCGCAAAGGTGGCATTTAGAAATTTGACCGTTTACTTGGGTCCCAACAGCGACCACCAAGATGCCCGATTTTACGCCATACAATCTGCCATTGATTTGTTCGGTCCTTGCACACCTGAGGTTATTTCCACTACCAATGCTTGGTATGCGGTAGGCGTAGGAAGCGTTTTCAATAGTGCCGTCATTGCTGCATTTACCGCACCAATGACATCTTTTTGCCAAGCTCCTGCCATGGTCAATTTCAACAACACCAGCACCAATGCCGGCACTTTTATTTGGAATTTCGGCGACGGGAATACCTCTACTGCCGTTAATCCAACACACACATACCAGACATCGGGAAACTTTAATGTTAGCCTTATTGCCAATGGTGGAGCTTGCGGCATGGACACCTTAATTCAAAACGCTTACATTACCCTGGATACCACCCTTCCCTGTTCCATTACCATGAACCCAAATGGATTAAACCAAACACAATTTTCATGCTCTGGAACCTTGTTTGACCCAGGGGGGATAAACAACAATTATCCGGACAACCTAAGTTCTGTAATTACCATAGCACCCACAGGTGCAGCAACAGTTACTCTAAATTTTACCGCCTTTGACACCGAAGCCGGATACGATTACCTTTTCGTTTACGATGGAAGCACCACCAATGCCCCACTGATTGGTCAATTTTCAGGAACCAATCTTCCTAATGGAGGAACCATAACCAGTTCAACCGGAGCAATTACCATAAAAATGACTGCCGATCCATTTGTTACCGGAGCCGGTTTTGTTTGCAACTGGTCTTGCTCAATGCCCACAACTCCACCCTCGGCCGACTTCCTTGCAACCTCGCTTGTTTCTTGCGATGGAATGATTCATTTTACAGACCAAACCACCAATGGGGCAGTTACTTGGGCTTGGGATTTTGGAGACGGCACTACCTCTGTTTTGCAGAATCCTAGCCACGATTATCAGACTGACGGAACTTATTCTGTAAAACTGGTGGCTACCAATTTTATTGGTTCCGATTCCATTGTTAAAATAAATCACATTACCATCGATCGGCCCGATGTGCCACAAACAAGCGGAAACATTAGCGTTTGTGTTCCTGATTCAGCACTGTTAATCGCTTCAGCCACCGATGAAATCCGTTGGTATTCGGCTCAAAATGCTACCACTCCTATTTATTCCGGCGATAGTCTTCAGATTTACATCGCCGCAACCGATACATTTTGGGTTGAACATGTAGAAAATCAACCTGTTCTGAATGTAGGCTCGGTAAATAGCGCTGCCAACGGAGGATACCACAACAACTCAACAATTCAATACTTGATTTTCAATGTTCTTCAACCTGTTTCCTTAAACTCCGTTTGGGTGAATGCAAATGGAGCCGGAAATAGAACAATTATGCTGTGGGATGCCGCCGGTAATTTAATTGATTCAAGGTTTATTAGCATTCCCGGTGGGCAATCCAGAATCGCACTCAATTTCAACCTTCAACCTGGCACCGGGTACCGATTGGGCGGTAGCGACATGTCACTTTACCGAAACAACGCCAACGTAACATACCCCTACACTTCTGCCGGATTGGTCAGCATTACCGGATCTTCTGCAGGAAATAATTTCTATTATTACTACTATGATTGGGAAATTCAAGCAAAACCATGCATTTCTCCCCGTGTTCCAATTATTACCTCTCTGGATTCAGTGGTAGCCTCTTTCACCCAAACCAGCCAAGGACTTTCTGTCAACTTTGCATCAACTTCGATCGGTGCATCTGCTTATTTATGGAACTTTGGAGACGGCAACGCCTCAACTCAACAAAATCCAAGTCATACCTATTCGCAACCGGGCACCTATTTCCCTACTTTAATTGCTTTTCACCAAGGATGTTCTGATACCACAGGGCAATCGGTAACCGTTCAATCCATGAATTTAATTTCAAACAGTGGGAGCATTTTTGAAGCTTATCCCATTCCATTTACAAATTCATTGTTCCTGAATTGGAATTCCAAAGCCCAAATTGATACTTGGACGCTGTTGGATTTGACCGGTCGTACCATAAATCAATACAAAGCATCCAGTCAAACCCCTCAGGAAATTCAAGGTTTAGAAAACTTGAATTCAGGCATTTATTTTATTCGTGCTGTTGGCACTCAAGGACAATCCCTAGGCCAGCAACGCTTGATAAAATGGCAATAAGCAAATGGTTACTGCTTGTGGGCATTCAGGCTTTGATTTTCCCAAAGCTATACCTCGAAGCCCAATGTACTTGGAAAGAAGGGATACCGAATGCCTATATCGATTCGGTAAAGGCCGTTGATGCCCGTTTTTTTAATCAAATACGGCGAATTGATTCCATTCGGTGCCAAAAGAACCCCATCGTATTTACAGGCAGTTCCAGCATTCGAATTTGGAAAAATTTGGAGACATCCTTTCCGGACCTACCTATATGCAACACCGGTTTTGGGGGTTCTACCCTTCCGGAACTGCTAAAATACCTGCCCGAATTGGTTCTAAATCACAAACCCAATGGTCTGGTGATTTACTGCGGTGAAAACGACATATCCCTTCCCTATTCAACCGTGGACGATGTGGTTGGTCAGTTTAAGCAACTGGTTGACACCATTAACCTTCGCCTGCCTAGCATACCGGTCTGGGTTATATCGGTAAAGCCCAGCTTACTCAGTCGATTGTACCTGGAAAAGCAAAACTGCGTAAACCAGGCCATGCAATCCATCATCAACTCAGAAAAAATTCCACGGTGGTATTTTGTGGATGTTCGAAGCCACATGCTTAATGAGGCAGGAGAACCCCGGACTGATTTGTATTTACGGGACGGTCTGCACATGAATGAAACGGGATACAATTTATGGAAGGAAAAATTGCAGGAGTTTATCTACCCTAAATCAAACAAACAATAGACGGGGGATTCCTAGAATTACGCTCTTTGTGAACCTGGTGATTCACTTTTGTGTATGATAAAAAACCGGTTAAAGCCTGACTATCCTTTATTTACCACAAATCCCACCAAGGGAGCCGTAAAGTGCACAAAGGGAGTGGACAAAAAAACCCCTAGTTTTCACTATGCCCGATTTGAGTCCTATGCCCATACTCCCAGCCCTTTGTGAAAAAAATAAGGTAGTCCGGGCTTCGGCAGGTTTTTTGGGTTGAGCACTTGTTGAGGGAATCTGCACCAGCCTTAATACACTGACCCTTTGTTTTAAAAAATAAAAAATTCTTTTTATGAATAATCATTTGGCTAAATGCTGAAACGTACCTTTGAGCCTTAGGTAGCATATGGATTTTAGGAATAAGCCTTTTCAGTTTTTTGTTTTGTTGGCATTGGGCATTACTTGGGGTAGTTCCTTCATTTTAATGAAAGTAGGCCTTCAAGCATTTAGTGCATTCGAGGTTGCCCGCTGGCGAATGGTTTTTGGAGCTGCCATTTTGCTGCCGTTTTTGCTGCGACACTGGTCTGCAATCTCAAAAAGTGCTTGGATTTGGTTGCTTGCGGTCGGCTTTATTGGAAGCGGTATACCCGCAATCCTTTTTGCATCCGGGATAACGCGCATTGACTCATCTCTTGCTGCCATCATAAATTCTACGGCACCGCTTTTTACTTTATTGGTAGGCCTTGCTTTTTTTCAATTAATAGTAAGTTGGAAAGGGGCCTTAGGTATTATTATTGGCTTGGCAGGAACAATTTTCCTTATTGCATCTCAACGTAAAATTCAAGCAGACAGCACTGCCCTAATTTATGCGTTGATGCCTTTAATTGGAAGCATCTGCTATGGATTTTCAACAAACATCATCAAATCAAAACTTTGCGACCAACCCGCCACCGTCATTTCAGGAGGGGCACTTTTTGTTGTAGGTTTACCTGCCCTTATTTCAATGGGCTTTGATGGAAGTGTATCCCTTTTACTTTCAGATCCAAAACGCCAGGAAACCCTCCTTTTTATTGCTCTGCTGGGCATTGTTGGAACCGGCCTCGCGGTATTGGTTTTCAATTATTTAATCAAACAAACCACGGTTCTTTTCGCCGCCTCGGTCACTTATTTAATCCCTGTTTTTGCCCTGATTTGGGGTTGGATTCTGCAAGAAGACATTAACACCTCGATTTTCATCGGAATGGCCATCATTTTCTTCGGCGTATTTCTGGTAAACCTAAAAAAGAACAACTAAATTTTACCATAGGTTTAGTTTCTGATATTTTTCTATTTTTGTGCGGGAAATAAGGAAAGCTTGGGATGGCTTCCTGTTTAGTAATGGTTATAGTTTGATTGCCGCAATCGAATTGCAAGCGTCCAATCGGTAAGTCAGCTACCATGTTTAGCCTGTTTCCCTTTTGGAATTCGAGGTCGCTCAATTGGTTTTTGAGGATTTGGCTCGGATTCCTTTGAGTTTAATAAATTTTTAATGAAATAGTTCAACTATTCCTTAAACCTACCCTGTTCTAAACTAAGCTAAACTAAATCTCTCCCAAAAAATATGGATTTGTCCTGGATTACTATACTGCCCATCGGAAAAGTTTATTCTGATCTAAGCCGATTGATTAAATACAACCCTGTGCATAAGGATTTATTGATTCGAGAATTAAGGCGCAACATTAAAGCATTTAAAATATCTCAACATTCCAACATTGTAGATTACGATACCTTGATTACTTTGATGCACACTCAAGCATTTGAAGAAGCATTGAAAGCTCATTTTCCTTTTTCAAAAGTTAAAAGGGGTAAAATCGAAGCCAAGCATGTATTTGACAAACGCAACCAACGTTATTTAGGAAAATCAGCCGATTGGATGTTTAAAAATATTGAGGGGAAAATAAACGAGCTGCGCGATTTTAAAACTCAATTTGGCAGTTTAAATAAGGCCGAGGGAACAAATATCACTCTTCAATTTACCAATTTGTTTTACAAAATGAAACTGTTGTCCGATTTTATCGGGTACGAGGACAAGGGGTAATTCATCGGATGAAAGGTTATTGCAAAACGAAAGCGTTCAATGATTGAAAAAAAAAGGCAGCCAATCGGCTGCCTTCATTTATGGTTGTTGGGTTCTAAACGAAATTATTTTCCTTCTTCGTTGCCTTTCTTTACACGAGATACGTGTTGTTTGTAGCGGGTATTGAACTTATCAACGCGACCTGCTGTATCAATCAACTTCATTTTACCTGTAAAAAATGGATGAGAGGTATTTGAAATCTCTACTTTAAACAAAGGGTATTCATTTCCATCTTCCCAAGTGATGGTTTCTTTTGTTGGAACACAAGAACGGGTAATGAAAGAATAATCGTTTGAAACGTCTTTAAAAACAACCATTCGGTACTCTTGTGGGTGAATTCCCTCTTTCATAATGCTAAAATTTCGGTTGCAAAGATACGATTAAGCTATCAACAATCAAAAGAAATGACTATTTTAACTTTTGAGCAATTTAAGGGAAAGAAATAGGGTTAAACATGCGCTTTATCCAAGCGGTATTTTTGGGCAGAATGGGATTATCGCGAAATTCTTTTGCGGTATTGGCATAAATATTCAACCAACCTGATCCGGATTCCAATTCGTTTTCCAAATGTACTGCCTCACCAAAGATGGCATCAAGGTCTCGAACCCAGACCAAACGTTTCCTATTTCTAAAATCCAGACCTAAATCGTGTTCAATACGCCCAATTAATCCTGAGACTTTATCTAAAGAACAGCCTGTTGGCTCGGTACCGGGAAAAACCGCCAATACCAAAAGTTGAGGGTTTGGCATCAACCAATCGGCCAACAGCGGTTGACCATGTGCAGACCATTTCTTAAAAAAAAGCGTACCCATATTCAAAACATAGGCTTGTTGCACATCAGACAATGGTTGCTCGGTGGTGTAAAACCACAAACGGGTATCGGAAACCCAGGAATCGGGAATCCATTTATTGCAATCCATGGCCAATAATCTCTGCAACATCCAAAACCCGAATTTCAGATTCCCTATTGTGGTGCTTAACACCATCGCTCATCATGGTATGGCAAAACGGGCAAGCCACAGCAATAATTTCAGCTCCGGTTTCCAAGGCCTGTACTGCCCTTAAATGATTGACTTCCCCTTGGCCTTTTTCAGCCTCTTTAAACATTTGTGCCCCACCGGCTCCACAGCATAAACCATGGGTTTTGCTTTTCTTCATCTCAGCAAGGTCTGCATCTAAGGCCAAAAGGGCAGCTCTTGGGGCCTCATAGATTCCATTTGCACGCCCTAAATAACAGGAGTCGTGAAAGGTGATTTTCTTCCCTTTGAATGCTCCCCCTTCAAACCGCAATTTGCCCTCATTAATGAGTTCTTGAATAAGGGTTGAATGGTGCATAACCTCAAAATGTCCACCCAAATCAGGATATTCATTTTTTAATGTGTTGAAACAATGAGGGCAACCTGTTACTAGCTTTTTCACTCCATATCCATTCAATATTTGAATGTTTTGAAAAGCCATCATTTGAAATAAAAATTCATTTCCTGCCCGTTTAGCCGGATCGCCGGTACAAGATTCTTCCTCCCCAAGAATAGCAAAGTTCAATTGAACATGCTGTAAAATTCGGGCTATTTCTTTTGTTACCCTTTTGGCTCTGTCGTCAAAGGAGCCCGCACAACCTACCCAAAATACAACATCGGGCACCTTACCTTGGGCAGCCAATTCGGCCATAGTTGGAATTAAATTATTTAAAGTATCCAAAACGATTGCTTTTAAATTTAAGATTGCCGCCACAAGCTGCGGTCGGCGGGTGAAAAGGGCCAGGGAGCCCCATTGTTTTCTACGTTATTGAACATCGCTGTTAGGGCACCGGGTGCTTTGCTTTGCTCAAGTACCAACTCCCTACGCAAATCCATTATAATGCTAAGCGGGTCAATATTGACCGGGCAAGCTTGGGTACAGGCATTGCAGGTGGTGCAGGCCCACAATTCTTCTTCCGTAATGTAATCGCCCAAAAGGGATTTCCCATCCGTAAAATCAGGCCCATGTTTGTCTATGTTTTTCCCTACTTCCTCTAACCTATCGCGGGTATCCATCATAATTTTACGAGGAGACAAAAGCTTACCTGTTTGATTTGCCGGACATTCACTGCTGCACCTTCCGCACTCGGTGCAAGCATAGGCATCAAGCAGTTGTTTCCAGGTTAAATCTGCCACATCTTTGGCCCCAAACTTTACAACTTCTTCACCCTGTTGTTGTGCCCCAGAATTATCTGCCGAAGGGTTCATCATTAATTCAACTTCCTTTTTTATCGCTTCGTGGTTCGGAAATTTTCCTTTGGGCTCCAATTTACTGTACCAAACATTGGGGAAAGCCAGAATAATATGGAAATGCTTTGAAAAAGGCAAATAATTTAGGAAGGCCAAAATACCAACTGCGTGCAACCACCAGGCCGTTCTTTCAACCAAATGAAGGGTAGCGGGACTTAAACCTGAAAACCAAGGGCTTATGAAACCACTAACCAAATAGGGTGCAGCCTCTGATTGGGGCAAAGCACCTTCTGCCGCATTCATCAACAACAGGGCCGACATCAAGACCAATTCTATACCCAATATCAGCAAAGCATCCAAATGAGGCCATCCTTTTAATAGCTTTGAAGACAACCGTGCAGGTTTACCTGATAAGCGGCGAACCAAAAATACAAGGCAAGCCACCATAACCAAAACGGCCAAAATCTCAAAAAAATCGATGGCCAGATGGTAAACGCCACCTAAAACAGGAGCAAAAATTCGGTGCGAACCGGTTACTCCATCAAGTACAATTTCAAGTACTTCGATATTAATAAGCACAAAACCTGCATAAATCAAGATATGGAAAAATCCTGCCAAAGGCCGAACAACCATTTTTGATTGCCCCAATGCAACCAAAGCCATCGTTTTCCATCGTTCGGCTTTTTGATTGTTTATTTGCTTAGACCTCCCTAGAAAAATGTTTCTGCGTATTTTCCGAATACTCCTGACAAACAAGCCGATTCCAACCACCAGCATTGCACTAAAAAGAATTTGTTCTACCATGATTTATTACGGTGATGACATCTATTTAATGGACTTATCCTTGTTTTTGTTGACATGAATCAGGGAAAAATGCAAAAAACGTTCCGGATGCTCATTTATTTCCGTCATTAAAAGCTGCAAGCTTAGTGCAGTTGAGTCAATGCGGCGGTGCAGTGCATCATTCTTGGCCAATTGCCCCAGCGTTCCCTCTCCCTCATTTATGCTTTGAAGTAAATTACGCACCTGCTCCATCGCTTGTTGGGTTGTGGCTACGGTTTGAGCCAATTCTAAAGCAGCCAAGGAATCTGAAAATTGGTTTAAATTGCCTATCATGCTGTCCAACTGGCTTTCGTTTCGAGCTAAGGTGCCCAGCAATTTGTCCAAATTTTGAACAATATTTCCGACCTTTTGGTCGTTGTTTCGAACCAATCGGTCCACATCGCCAATCAATTGGTTTAGATTATCAACGGTGGTTGGTAAACTTGTTTTCATTGGCACCAAAACAGAATCAAGGTTTTTCAACACCGAATTCATGTTGTTTTGAAGGGGTTCTACAATGTTCATTAGGGTTGCCTCAATGCCTAAACTTAGCCCCGCCTTTAGGGTATCCCCATCTTCCACCTCCTGTCCGGATTTTCCTAATTTGATATCAATGACGTTTGCGGCAATAAGGCCCGGGGAAGAAATAATGGCCTCGCTTTCTTTGTCTAAAAACAAGTTCTTTTCTGTTATTCGCATTTCAATCAAAACAGTACCTTGAGTTGGATCCATTAGTCGGGTATCTGAAACGATTCCAATTTTATATCCATTCACAACCACTGGAGTTGAGGGCTCAATAAATCCGGCATGCGGAAAAACCACGAACAAAACTTTTCCGGGTTTGAAGATATCCTGGCCTTTTAAAAAATAAAAACCCCAAATGGTTACAGCTAAGGTAACTATAGTAAAAAGGGCTAATTTTAATTCTCTACTAATTTTCAAAGTTTTAAATCTGTATTTATGCAAACTTAATTCTTTTTTTTCAGGGATTCTCGGACTGAATCCAAGCTTACCTTTTCGTTCCCTTTGACTCCTACCAAAAAAGCATCGGAAAAGCCTTTCGATATTAATGTTCGTAGCCATCCTTTGGCTTGGATTTCGTCCGAAAAACGTCCGCTGACATAAGAAAACCAGCCATCGCCTCGGGGCAGGACCTCAATAGGGGCTAACCCTGAAAATTTTGATTCAGTGGTGGCTAGTTTGGATTTGGAAGAAAAAAACTGCACCGAAAAATAAACTTCGGGTTGATCTTTCGACTCAATCGAGTCATCTGCCCCAGGATTTACGGGCATTGAATCTTGCTTTGAATCTGAGGACTGTTCTTCCGAGCCTTTACTGTGACTCAAATTGGGATGAGCCTTTTTTAAACCTGTATACTTTTTGCCTTCCGTTGATTTTTTGTAATCGGCAAAGGCTAAAAAAATGGATTCTGCCATAAGCCTGACCCCTTCGGCTGAACCCAAAAATTTTTCATCGGCTGAATTAGAAGCGAAGCCTGTTTCAATTAAAACGGAGGGCATGGCGGTTTTTACCAGAACCAGAAATCCGGCCTGCCGAACGCCCCGGTTATGGCGTTTGGCGTGGATTTCAAAGCGGTGTTGAACCAAACCCGCAAACTCAAGGCTTTGGTTTAAATAAGCCGATTGGAACATGGAGAAAATAATGTTCCCCTCGTCGCTGTTGGGATCGAATCCTTCGTAATTCTTTTTAATGTCGGTTTCAAAATTAACCGAGGCATTTTCACGTTTGGCAACCCTAAGGTTATCTTCCGAACGATGCAATCCCAGCACATAGGTTTCGGCACCATGGGCAGAGGAACTTCCCGCGGAATTAACATGAATGCAAATAAATAAATCTGCTTGGGCTTCATTGGCGATTTGGGCACGGCGGTACAATTCAATAAATTCATCGCGTTGCCTGGTGTAAACCACCTTTACGTCCGGATAATATTCATTGATTTGTTTTCCTAAGGCCAATGCAACCTTTAGGCAAACTTCTTTCTCATAGATGTAGGACCCATGGCAGCCAGGATCTTTGCCTCCATGCCCTGCATCAATAACCACAGTTTTGAGTCCTTGGCCCAAAATGGGTAGGGCAATCAAATAAATTGTTAATGAAAAGAAAAAACCTTTGTAACTCACGAATTTATACGTTTTTCGCAGCCTGGTTGATGCCAATATCAGGCGGCTAATCAACAAGAACCATGCAAATTTACCCTTCCTTTGTTCTGAAATGTCCATTCATCGAATAATTTTTTTAACGATAATAATAACACAGCTGCCTGCTTGCACAACCAAAAAGTCTAAAGCAGGCTCCATGTACCCGAATTCCGATTCGGTAAAGCCCGCATTGCATGATTCGAATCCCGACTCAAATTTAATTTCGGTTTCATCCGACACCACAAAATTGTCCCCCCCTGATTCTTCTGCGAAATCAGCCCCGCTTAAAAAGAAGAAGTCAGGATTTGATTTTCCTGTGGTTTATTCTGCCCAGGACAGCCTGGTTTTGGATTTACAATCTGAAACCATTACCCTGCACGACAGTGTCATTATACTTTACGATAAAATAGACCTGAAAGCCGACTTTGTTGCTATGTCTTTTGCAAAAAAAAGGCTGAAAGCAAGCGGAATGCCCGATTCTTTGGGCAAGATTCAAGGAAACCCGATTTTCACAGAGAATGGAAAAGGCTTTGATGCCACTGAATTGGAATACAATTTTGAAACCCGGCGGGGGCTCATAAAAGAGGCCATTACCAACGATGGAGACACCTATCTTCATGGCCAAGTTGCAAAAAAAGAGGCAGACGATGTTCTTTACATTAAAAACGCTCGCTTCACAACCTGTTCCGACAAAGAACACCCCCATTTTGACATTGCTACCAGCAAGGCTAAGGTGATTCCGGACGACAAAGTTGTTACGGGTCCGGCAGTAGTGCGCATTAGCGAAGTTCCAACCCCACTGGCTCTTCCCTTTGGCTTTTTTCCCAGCATGGAATACCGTTCCTCTGGAATTTTATTGCCCGAATACGGCGAACAAGGAGCTTATGGCTTCTTTTTACGGAACTTTGGGTATTACTTCGGGCTGAGCGATAAGATGGATTTGTCTTTGACCGGCGATTTATTTACAAGTTTAAGCTTTGGTGCAAGAGCAGAATTGAGGTATATTGAAAAATACAAACACAACGGGCGACTTGCCTTAAAATTCAGTCAGTTTCAAACCGGCGATTCAGAAATTTTAAGCGATTTTCAACAATCCAGGGATTTTTCAGTAAACTGGTCTCACAATCAAGATATAAAGGCTCACCCCACCTTCAATTTTAAAGCCGATGTGAACGTTCAAACTTCCGGGTTTAACCGATTAAATGCGGGAAGTGTAAATGCAATAACTCAAAACCAATTCAATTCAAACATCAGCATTACCAAAATCTTTAGAAATAGTCCCCTGAATTTTGCTGCCTCAATTAGGCATTTTCAAAACACATCAACCGGAGCAGTTTCTTTCTCGCTCCCGGAAATGGTTTTGAATGTATCTCGAATTACCCCCTTCAAGAAAAAAATATCTATTGGAAAACCAAAGTGGTACGAGCAAATTGGGTTAACCTATCGGCTTCAGTCTGCCAACCAACTGAATACCATTGATTCTTTGCTCTTTTTACAACCGGAACAAGAATTAGAAAAAGTAAACTCAGGAATGCGTCACGAAATAAACCTGAATACGAATTTAACAATTGCGGGTTATTTTTTTGTTACTCCTTCGGTACGCTACGATGAACGCTGGCACCTATGGTCATTAAATCGCTATATCAATGATTTGGGTCAAGCTGCATCTGATACGGTTCGAGGCTTTCACTCGAATCGACAGTTGGATATGTCGGTGAATGTATCCACCAATGTATTTTCGACCTTAAGGCTTAAAATCGGTCGATTAAAAGGAATCCGCCATACCATGAGTCCTTCCCTTTCATTTTCTTACCGGCCTGATTTATCTGAAGTTAAAACAGGTTATTTCGGATCCGGCGGACAATTAAGTTCCTATAGCCCTAGCCAAATTGGATTGTATGGTGCTAGTCCTGCCGGACAAAGCGGCTTGATTGCACTTGGAATAACCAACAGAATTGAGGCTAAAATGGCTCCTTCAAGCAAGGATAGTTCAAACAAAGATGCTAGGATGCCAATTGTAGAACAGTTGCGGCTTGGCATGAATTACGATTTGGCCAGGGATTCCTTAAATCTCTCAAATTTAAGTATTAGTGCCAGAACTACTCTTTTTAAAATGATAAACATAAACTTAAACACTGCTTTCGACCCATACCAATTCATTGTAGTTAACGGACAGGCTCAGCGAATAAACCGATTTATGCTTGAGCAGGGCACATTATTTAGAACAACTCAAGTGGCATTGGCTGCAGGATTTACCTTACGAGGTCAACGCAAGGCAAAACCTCAATCTCAGGAAGAGGAACAAGTGCTATCTACGCCCAATTTTTACAATTACTTTATTGACTTCAATATTCCATACAGCCTTCAGGTAAATTACAATGTTTCATACAACAAACCCTATGACAGAGAAAATGTAACACACACCATCGGGGTATCCGGAGATATAAACCTAACACCTCGGTGGAAAATCGCCATGAACTTGAATTATGATTTAGCGAATGGTCAGATTTCAACAAGTTCCATTGATATTTTTAGAGATATGCATTGTTGGGAAATGCGCATATCGGTCATTCCATTTGGTTTTAGACAGAGCTATAATTTCACCATTAATGTAAAAAGTCCTTTGTTGCAGGCCCTAAAATTAAACCGACAACGGGGCTGGTTTAACAATTAGGTTTTCTTTAAAGGCACTTCTTGATCAAAAATGCGTTGAAACAATTTTTCTTGAACCGCATCAAATTCAATTTTGCGTCTTGCCATCATGGCCTTTGCTGTTTCTTTTGCAGCATCCAATTTGTAGGGAACGACTCCTGATGAACCACCCCATTGGAAAGAGGGGATAAAATTGCGTGGGAAGCCTGCCCCAAAAATATTGCAGCTAAATCCGACCACAGTGCCGGTATTAAACATAGTATTTATGCCTGTTTTTGAATGGTCGCCCATAAACAAGCCGCAGAATTGAAGACCGGTATTTTCAAAGGTATTTAAGGCCTGGTTCCACAATTTGACTTCAGCGTAATTGTTTTTCAAATTGGAGTTGTTGGTATCGGCACCTAAATTGCACCAGGCACCGATTACCGAATTTCCCAAATAGCCTTCATGTCCTTTATTGCTGTAATCAAAAATTTGACTTTGGTTAATTTCTCCCCCCAATTTCACATAAATTCCGGTGGCCACCGGCCCATAAATCCGTGTCCCCATTTTTAAGGTGCTGTGTTTTCCTAAGTAAAAAGGCCCTCGAATCATGCAACCTTCCATAACCTCGGAATCTGAATCCAAATACACATCGCCTTGGGTGGTATTTATGATTGAACCAACAATCTTTGCCCCCTTAGCCAGATGCAGCTTTTGTGGTGAGCCAACAATTAAATTCCCCCAGTCCTGATTGAGCAATTCCCGTTCCACCGGGGCGAAAGGAAGATCTCTATGAAACTGTTTTGCGATGTACTCCGGGATTTTCCAAATTCGGTCCAATACTTCTACAGGATGGAGAACTTGTATGGCATTTGGATTTTCCGGAGCATGGATAAACTCAGAAAGGTCATCAGGATGTTGTGCAAAAATGGCCAGAAGGGCATCGCCTTGCCAAAGGGTTTGACCTAAAGTCATGTTTTCAAGTTGCCGAATAAATTCAGGTGAAGGAAAGCAATGGGAAGCCACCGCCAACAGTGGAAATTCAGGTGAATTGTTGTCGTTTTCTGCAACATACCAGGTAGATTCCGATGAAGGAATATGCCCCATGATTTGATTGGGGGCAGAATCATGCCACTTTTTTCGCAAGTTAAAGATTCCAACTTGAATGTCTGCGGCACTTCTGGACAAAGTAAATGGCCACAAATGGGATTGAATGGTTGGTAAATCAAACAGATAAAAGCGCATTCAAAGACAGACTAAAATTTGGAATAAAGGTAAAGAAAGTAAGAATCACCGCTAAAATATGAACTTGAATCAATTGTTGCGGTTCAAATTCCCCAACTGTTTTTTTGGAAAAAAAGCAGGCACATCGGCACAAACATTCAAATCAACATGTTCGCAAATTCCATCGATTCTGGCTTTGTCGGTAAACTGCCACAAATCCCAAGTTTGAGTATTGGGTATGGAAGGGCTGGTGCTTTTGTAATGAGCTATCCACAAGGGATAGGATTTAAAAGTAGGATACAGATTTACCTTGTAAAATTTAGATCCTGAATAAATAATGGGGCGCAAACCCGTCTTTTTTTCAACAAGGTCCAACCAAACTTGAATTTCTTGGTGAAATTTTTCACGGTCTGTTCCCGCGGGCATTTCTTCTATATCTAAAACAGGAGGCAACTCACCTTGATAATTGCCATTTGGACCACAAACCCGGCTTAAAAATTTTTCGGCCTGAGCACGGGCCGATTGATGGGCAAGGTAATAATGATAAGCACCCCTATGGATTCCTAATTGAGCGGTGGCTTTCCAATTGTAGGTAAAGTATTTATCGTTTACCCAACGGCCATAAGTGGCTCGGACAAAAACAAAGGACAGGGGCCTAGACCCAATTTCGGCCATTTGAACCTTCTTCCAATCAATCAAACCTTGGTGGTGTGAAACGTCTATTCCAACCAAATTAAATTGACTTGGCATAGTTACTCCCGGTCCGGAATAGGTGCAATCACCTTGATGAATTGCAACCTGTTCCCCTGATTTAATTACACGATTGCGAAACAAATCCCAGTAAGGTCTGGATAGTGCCAGAAGGATTAGAAAAAGTGAAATGAATATTGCAACAATGGAGAGGAGTGAGATTTTCATAGCTTAAATATAAAAAAGCTCCTCAGAAATAGGGATTTGCCTGCAAACAATTAAGACAAATTAAGGTCTTTTGCTTTTGAAACCTGTTGAAGTCCAAGTGCACGAAGTTCAAAATACTGACGCAAAGCTTCCCCAACATTAAGGCCTGTTTTTTTAAGTCGGTGCGAAGAAACCAAGCTGGTTAAAAAAGCTCCATCGGCCATTAGAAGCAACTTAGGGTTCACTTTACGCAGTCCCTGGTCGCGAATGCCTTCCACATAAAATTGCTCCATCCATTGAAGGCTAAACTCGATGAATTGGTATATCTGGTTTAATTGTTCCGGATACAATTGAGCAACATCTTCGAGAAACTTTGGTGAGATAGGTGCCAAGGCATCTTCTAACAATTCCAAAGCGGAACGAAATCGGTTTTTATACGGACGGCCGAATTCAAATAAGATGTCTTTAAATGCCGTTAATTCCGTCAATTTGAGGGTTAGCATTTCCTCAATTAACATTTCTCTTGAACAAAAATATTTGTAAAAAGTAGCTTTAGATACACCGACCCAAAGGATAATTTCATCCATGGCCAGGTGACGAAAACCATCTTGGAATAATTTAGGAGCAATAACAGAAAGCCATTGCAATTTAACCTCATCATCCTCTCTTCTGAATTTTTTTACCGGTCTTCTTCCCATATAAATTGTAGTAGGTTGTTGATTTAGGAACGCAAAAGTGGTATTTTTATGATGTTTTTGAAAACAATTTAATCTTAGACAGCTATGTTTAGGGAAATGCTGCGTTATATTTTCAGTTTTTTATTGCCCCTTTTGGTTTTTTTAGACCTCAGGTTTTCTTTGGTGGATTATTGGCTTGGGCCCCTGGTGGCTTTTTGCCTTATTCCATTGATGGAGCAAGCCTTGCCGAGATCCAGAACAAATGTGGTTGATTCATTGAAAGGACACCAAGCTTTTGATTTTTTGTTGTTTTTAAATTTACCTGTTGTTTTTGGGATTTTGGCATTGGGACTGAATACGTGGATGAACATTGAAAGAAATTGGGTTGCGGGATTGGGAATAATTGTGAGCACCGGACTGGTTCTGGGAGTGAATGGAATTAATGTGGCGCATGAGCTTGGGCATCGATCGAATGCCATAGCAAAAGCTGCAGCCTGGATTTTGCTATGGCCTTCTTTTTACATTCATTTTTTCATTGAACATAACTGGGGGCATCATCGGTATGTAAGTACCGACCGCGACCCTGCTACCGCAAGGTTTAACGAATCAGTTTACCTTTTTTGGTTTCGTTCTATGTGGGGTTCTTGGCTCTCTGCCTGGTCATTGGAGCGCGAGAATTTGGCGCGTAAAAACCGAAGCAATAAATCCATTTACAACCGAATGGCCTGGTTTAGCCTTGCCTATTTCGTTTATGCTGCGTTTTTGGTTTGGTATGGCGATGCCTCGGCTCTTTTTTATGGTTTAAGCAGTGGATTGGTTGGCATCTTATTGTTGGAAACGGTCAACTACATCGAGCATTATGGTTTAAAACGCAGGATTCTTCCCTCAGGACATTATGAAACTGTTAAACCCTGGCATTCATGGAACAGCGACCATCAATTGGGCAGAGCGGTTTTGTATAATTTATCCAGGCATTCAGACCATCATTACAAGGCGAGCAAGCCCTATCAGTTACTTCAGCATAGACCTGAAGCCCCCAGTTTGCCTTTGGGTTATCCGGGCTCGATGGTTCTTTCTTTGGTTCCCCCTGTTTGGTTTAAAATAATGAATCCCAGAATTGAAGCATTGCTCGATAGCAAAGGCCCAAATGCCCGGGGTTCAGAAAATGTTTAGTTTGAGGTTCAAGTCAATAAAGGCAACTTTACAAAAAAAGTTGTTCCTACTCCCGTTTCAGATTTAAAATAGATTTCACCTTTCATATTTTCTACAATGGTTTTGGCCATAGCCAAACCCAAACCCATACCGGAGCCCTTGGTGGTAAAGTTGGGGGTAAAAATCCGTTCACGGTTTTGGTCTGGAATTCCCATGCCATTGTCGCAGATCTCTACTATGGCATTTGAGGCATTTTGTAACAAACGAACACGAATCTGACCTTTCCTGCCTTCGGGGATGGCCTGAATGGCATTTCTAAACAAATTATTAAAAACCCGGAGCAGCTGTTCTCCATCGGCAAGTACAATTGCATCTGCCATTGATTCAGGTTCCCAAATCAACTCAACCCCCTCGTCATTTTTTGAGTAAAAATCCATAACCGATTTCAAGGATTGAGAAAGGTTTAATGTTTGCAAAGAAATTTCCGGGAGTTTAGCAAAGTAACTGAACTCACTGGCAATGGCAGACAGGGTTTCTATTTGTTCCAGCATAGCCTCTTTAAATCGCAATATTCGCTCCGGGAAATCTGTTCTGCCGTCTTCCCAGGCCTTAAGAAGGTACTGAACATTCAGTTTCATAGGTGTTAGGGGGTTTTTCACCTCATGGGCTACTTGCTTAGCCATTTCTTTCCATGCATTTTCGCGTTCAGAAACGGCAAGCAACTGGGCAGAGGCTTCCAGTTCCTGAACCATTCTGTTGTATTCGTTTACCAGACTTGCCACCTCATCGTTTCCCCGGTATTCTATGGTTTCATTTTTTCGACCTAGCCTAATTTTTCCAAGTTTTTGCTGAAGCAAAGACAAAGGACCTGTGAGTTGATTTGCAATCAAAAGACTTATGAGCATTGATGCCACAATCAACAAGGAATAGATATTAATCAGGGCGAGCAGCGAGCTGGATAATTCTTCTTTTAAGTCTTTTTGCCGCAAAAAATAGGGCAGATTTAAGTAACCTAAAACATCTCCATTTCTGTTTCGAAAAACGGTATAGCCCGACAGGTATTCAAAATTTCCAACCCATTCCTTATGCAGGAATCGGGGTTGTTGTTCTTGAATCAGGGCCTGGTATGCATCGGGGTGCATTTGCCTGCCAATTAATCCCTCGTTGTACATGGCTTCGCGGGAACTTGCCAGCAGGACGCCGGAGGGCATGAATAGATTGATGTCGGAAAAAAATATGCCTGAGTACCGTGTCAGCAAAAAATTCAATTCCTCACGGTTTTGAAGAATTCCCGGTCGATTTTCCACCTCCAACTTTAATTCTGAAACAATGGAATTCATTTTTTCCTCGATGGTTAGTCGGTTTTTCCGGTTGAATGTGGTGTTGATGTAATCGTTGATGCCCAAACCCACCATAAGTAAGGAAATCAATAAAACCAATAAAATGGTTAGTTGGATTCGGCTTTTTAGGGTAAACCTTAAGCGTTCTGAAGCCTCGCCAAAGTAGTATTGATATACGTAATACAAAAAGAGCAATGCACTAAAATAAAGCAATAAATAAGCCATTGGATTTAAGGAATCCAACAGTTTTGGAATGGGTTTAGAAACCACCATAATGTCTGTTGGGCTTTGCCGAAGCAACAAATGACTAAATCCTTTAAAACGGCTGATGCTAATTTGATTGGTGTCGGTATTCCAACGTTTGGTATTTAGGGGATAGGCAAAATCACCTGCAGCAACATTTAATTCTCCGCTTTTATAGCTGGCATAGCTGTATCCCTTCAAATTTACGGGGCGGGTAATGCTATGGTCAAGCAGCAGTTCAGGGAAACCGGTTACCTGGGTTACCATTTTTGAAATAAATTCAAGGTATATGAAATGGTGGGTGGTGTCTTTTCCATTCCATACAGAAACCGGAATTCGACCTAAATAATTTACCTTCCCATAATTGTTGTCCAAGTAAAACAAATAGGGACTTGCTGTAACCCGGCCTTGTTTTTCAATTGAAGTTTCGTAATGGAGTACATCGGGGTCGGCCATTTGGGGCTGAGTAGCGTAGAGCTCCACCTCGCTGGACGAAAATGGAACAATCACCAGTGCGTACTTAGACCAATACCCTGCAAAATAGCGTTGGGCGATGCGTTCAAAAAATTCGTATGGAAATGTATAGGAGTACTCTTGCAAAAAATACCGTATGGCCGCATCCGATTGAATTCCCTTCACTGCATTGTCAAAAAGAAATTCGGCTACATGGTCTTGCTCCTCGGCTATCTTTAAGGCCAACACCTGTCGGGCCTGCAGTTCTTTTTCGGCATTAAGCTGGGACAACATAAAGGTGGCATAGCCGGAAAACAAAATCAGGGTGGGAGCCAAAGAATAAAATCCAATCACCTGCTTGTTTTTCATGTGAACCCAAAGAATAGCCAAATGAATTGGATAGGTCAGCCATATGCTTAGGGGATTTAATCCATCAAGCAGCATGGTTAGAAATGAAATGCCCGCATAGGGTATCAGCGTCCATAGAGCGGCTTTCCACCAGCGCAGATGGGGGCTGCGTGCCAGCATTTTAGAGCAGAAATGCGAAATCAACAAAAAATTGGCCAAGAGCAATGCCAGCAGAGTAAAGCCCCAAAAACTGTATGTGCTCAACTCTAAAACATTCGATAAATCAAAGGAAATGGAGGAATCAAAAACCAAAGTACGAAGCAAATGCAGCAAGGCATAACTAAAGCCTGCAACCATGAATCCAAAAATTAAAATCCATAAAATAAGGCGAGAACCCTGAACATCGGGGTACTTAAATTTGCTGTAATTGGAAAAAATTAATGCCAACAAGGCTGTCATTAATAAGGCATGAACCAAGAAATCTCCAAGGCTTGGCAACCAATCGCTGCTGGCAAAATACAAAGGCGAAAAAAGGGGCAATTCATACAAAACGTAGGGAACCTTAAAATAAATGTTGATAAATCGAACTGCGATTACAAACAAAGCAAAAAGGCTAAGGTGCAAGGCCGGTCGTTTTCGAAATACACGGAGTCTGCGTAAATCATACAGCAAATACAAACCCAACAGCAAAGCCAGGAAATAGGTTAAGCCTGCAAGCAAGGGAAATCGCAAAGGAGCTCTTTCGCCGGGAGGAAAAACCAAAGCACATAAAAAATAACCCCGGCGATCTGCAATATGATAATCGGAATCGGCCGGATTCAAGCTTATTTGCACTTGGTTTTCAAACCCAAACTCGGGCGAAAACGCATCTTGCAAAAATTCATTTTTAATGAAAAACTCCTGTTTAATTTTGATCATTCCTACAATTGAAATGTCGGAACTATCGAGCCTTAGTATTCGATACCAACCATTTCGAAGCTGCATAACAGGCTGCAAAAACTCTTCATCAAAGCGTTGAAAAGGAACAGGTATGGAAGATGAATTCCAATACATCAAAGAATCTTGTTTGTACACAAAATAAGCCAGGTTTGATGGTGTTTTGACATTCGGCTTGATAACGGAATGGTGAATCAGGGATTCCAAGACCGAATCCATGGCCTGATTAAGCAAATCTTCGTTGGCATAGAGCGTCTCTCTGGCTTTTAGTGTGGAAGCGGCCTTATGACCGGCTGTGCTTTTTAGGTTTCCGAGCAACACCGACAAAATCAAGGCTCCGAAAAACAAAAGCAGGGCCTTGTGTCGAAAACCGCCACGGAACAAAAAAGACAACCACTTCATTTGCCTGAAAAATGGCGACGGGTAAGGACCTTCAGCAAGCATCTATGAAGCAACTGCAAGGCGGCATTTTCGTTGTTTTCGGTCAATTCCTGAAGGTCGGCTGCATAGGCAATGGCTTGGCGCTGGCTCGGCCTTAAGCGTTGGAAACGTTCTGAAATCGTAGCAGACCAAACAGAAACAGCCAGCAAAGGACTTTCGGTTGGAGTAAGGCTTAAATCCATGGCTGAAGCATCTTTTTCCAATTGTTGCCTCCAATCCTGCATCACCTTACTTAAGTCGGCGGCGACCAGATTTTGAACCTCAGTAAATTCCGGAAAATTTGACACGCTACGAAAGTACAAAAATGCACTTCGATTCTTGGGGTGTATCCCTTACCCCGTTTGGCGTTTCGTTGAGTTAGCCGTTACTTTGTGCCCAAAGTGCCTAAGATGAACCAAGAATTTGTTGTTGGATTTGATGCCAAAAGGGCTTTTTCCAATTCCTCGGGTTTGGGCCAATACGCACGAAACCATATACGAATGATTGCCGGTGCGTTGCCTCCAAGCCGAATGGTGCTGTTCAGCCCTAGATTAGACCGTACAGATTTTGCAGAGGAAATGCAGCAGGCAGGGATACGCATGGTTTGTCCTGCAAAAAATGGACGCAGTTGGCGGGTTTGGGGCATGGGTAAGGAAATAAAAAATCAAGGGGTTTCGGTTTTTCATGCCTTGTCGCCCGAGCTTCCTTTCGACTTAAAGGTACCATCGGTGGTTACGGTTCACGATACCATCGCTTTTGATGTTCCGGCCTACCATTCCTTTTGGAACGCAATTTTTTACCGATTAAAAACCCGGCAGGCATTGCGGAGGTGCTCAAGTGTAGTTAGCGTAAGCCAATTTACAGCCCGTCGTTTGCAGCAGTTTCCTGAACTTATGGGAAAACCGGCAGAAGTTTTACCCCCTGTTTTTCTTCCCGGTACAGTACCGGGGATTGCCCCCGGCAAAGAGATTCAACCCTATTTTTTGTACATAGGGAACTTAGAGGCTCGAAAAAACATTGGAATGTTGCTTGAGGCATTTTTGATGGTTCGAAAGCGAATTCCACATCATTTGGTTTTGGTAGGCAAAGATTTAGGGATGCGTTCAAGTTTGATGGGGTTTATAAAAAACATGAATCTATCCGACCGGGTGCATTTGGTGGGTGAAATTTCGGATGCCGAGAAAAACGGCTACCTTAGGTATTGCGATGCCTTGGTGTACCCATCGGTTTTAGAAGGTTTTGGGCTTCCGGTTTTGGAAGGAATCCAAGCTAAAAAACCTGTAATTACAAGTTCTGGAACGGCAATGGAGGAAGCCGGAGGAGCTTGTGCCTATTATGCTTCGCCCTACCAGCCTGAAGCCTGGGCAGAAACCTTGATTCGAATTTTGGAAAATCCGTTGCCCGAAAATCCTGCAGAAAGCCAAAACCACTTGCAGCAATTCTCGGCAGAACGACTCATTCCTGCCTGGTTGGGTTTATATTCCCTTGTAGCAAACGGGAATTAGCCCTACTTTTGAGCATGGCATTTTTGGAACTGGAACAACCGATATTTCAGTTGGTTGGCGCTGAGGCCGATGCCTTGGGCATTGAATGCTTTGTAATTGGAGGCTTTGTTCGCGATATGCTGCTGGGAAGGCCTTGCAAAGACATTGATTTTATGTGCGTAGGAAACGGCTTGGAACTGGCTGAACGGGTGGCAAAAAAAATGGGCAGAACCGAGCAGTTGACGGTATTTAAAAATTTCGGAACCGCCCATTTTGTTGCGGACGATTTGGACATTGAATTTGTGGGTGCACGCAAAGAAAGCTATCGGCGCGATTCCAGAAATCCGGAGGTAAGTCAGGGCAGTTTTCAAGACGACCTAAACCGGCGCGATTTCACCATCAACACACTGGCGGTTTGCCTGAATCATGGCAAATTCGGAGCATTGATTGACACCTTTGATGGGGTTTCTGATTTAAATTCAGGGCTTATTCGTACTCCCATAGATCCTAAAAAAACCTTTGACGATGACCCATTGCGTATGCTTAGGGCCATACGGTTTGCCATGCAATTGAATTTTGAAATTCACCCGGAATTATGGGCTTGCATGGCAGGTTTGGCAAGCCGAATGAATATTGTAGCCAAGGAGCGGATTGCAGATGAAATAAACAAAATGATGGCCTGCGAAGAACCCGGTCGCCTGTTTTTAATGCTGGATAAAGCGGGTTTGCTTGAGGTTATTTTTCCTGAATTCTGTCTTCTTAAAGGCATAGAAAAAGTAAATGGCCTTGGCCATAAAGACAACTTTTACCATACCATAGAGGTACTAAACAACCTGGCATTGCTTTCAAACAATCTGTGGTTGCGTTGGTCGGCCGTTATGCACGACATAGCAAAACCCCAAACCAAACGATTTGAACCGGGCCATGGCTGGACTTTTCATGGCCACGAAGATTTGGGAGCCAGAATGGTTCCCAAATTGTTTAAAAAGTTGGGATTGCCCGGCAACGAAAAAATGAAATTCGTTGCAAAAATGGTAAAACTCCATTTGCGCCCCATCGTTTTGGCAAAACATGAAATTACGGATTCGGCATTGCGGCGGTTGCTGATGGATGCCGGTGAAGACCTTGAAGACTTGTTGTTGTTGTGCCAGGCAGACATTACCTCGAAAAACCCGGGTCGTGTTTCCCGTTACCTGCGCAACTACGAAGTGGTGAAACAAAAACTTCAGGAAGTTGAAGAAAAAGACCACATCCGTAACTTTCAGCCCCCGGTTTCGGGCGAAGAAATCATACGGTATTTTGGAATTGGACCCGGACCGATTGTTGGACAAATAAAAAGTTGTATAAAAGAATCAATTTTAGAGGGCCGCATACCCAATGAACGGGAGGCCGCCTGGGCTCTGATGATTGAACTGGGTACCGAAATGGGATTGGAATCGTATGATGCATGAGCAAACCCGGAATTTATGTGGTTGGTGGCCCTACGGCATCGGGAAAAACTGCCCATAGCATCGATTTGGCTAAGGCCTTAAACACCGAAATTATTTCCTTTGATTCAAGGCAGTTTTACCGTGAAATGCATATTGGAACCGCGCGTCCTTTGCCCCATGAATTTAAGGGAATTGCCCATCATTTTGTTGGCAGCGAAAGCCTGCTTGAACCCTTAGATGCTGTTTCATTTGCTCAGAAGGCCCGACCTGTTTTGAAGTCCATTTTAGAAAATCGGGGGAGCGTAGTTTTGGTTGGTGGCTCCGGTTTTTATTTAAATGCCTTGTTGTTTGACCTGGACGAAATGCCTGCAATCCCTGAAGCTATACGACTTCAGGTAAGCCGGCTTGGCTTAACAGAACTGCAGAAACAGGTTGAGGAGGCTGACCCCGAATATTTTAAAGAATCCGACATTCAAAATCCGGCCAGGCTTAGACGGGCGCTTGAAGTTTGGTTAACGGCCAAAAAACCTTGGTCGGCCTTTCGAAAATCCGGTTTGGGAAAAAAGGACTGGATGTGGAATGCAGCGTTGCACTTAACCCTATTAAATCCGGAACGGGAAGAACTGCACGAGCGAATTGCCCTGCGCACCCGCGGCATGATTCAGTTGGGACTAAAGGCCGAGGCCTTAAGCCTGATGGAATATCGAACATTGCCGGTAATGAATACCGTGGGGTATCAGGAATGGTATGCACATCCCGAAGAGAGCGAGGTTGAAATAGAAGCCCGAATCAATGCACATACGCGGCAGTATGCCCGGCGCCAGATTACCTGGTTCAAAAAATTCAAAAATCAGGTTCAGGAAGGTGTTTCGGGATAAAGTTCAAAAAAAGAGGAGTGGCATCAAGAATTGTGGGGTTGCGGGCGGGATTGAGGCAGGTTGCCCGCAAGGTTGGCGGCCCGGGGCCCGCGAGCTGCGCAGGCGACTTTAGGAGCCCGCGTAAAGCCGCTGGGCCCCCGGCCGGCAACCGCGGACAACCGCCGAAAGCCCGATACCCGCCCCAAAAACAAAAAACCCCCGACCTAAGCCGAGGGTTTTCAAGATGGTAAACTTCGTTTATTCGAAAATTTGAACCTTGCCCATTTCCATGCGCTCGCCCAAGTTGGCACGGCCAATGTAACGGTTGCGGTCAACCCTGTTGTAATTTTTGTGAGCAACGATGCTCCAGCAGGTAGATGAACCTTGGCTGGCGATGATTACCGACCAGTAAAGGAAAACCCTCCAGGTGCGGTACCACCACTCGCCGTAGTGTTGAAGAATGTACTCTTTGTTGGCTTCCCAGTTGTGGTACCAGCAGGTCATGGTGTGGGAATAATGGATGCCGATGTTTTCGACGCTTTGCACCTCGAAGTTGGCGTCTTGCAAAGTTTGCACCAAGAATGCCAGCGGAGTAGAGGCATCGGCGCCGCTGAAAATGAATTCGTTCATAAACAAGCCCCAAACCAAATCTTCCCAGTGTTCGCCGCGGGCAAAAAGGCCGGGATTGGCACGAAGGCCGGCTTGCTGCAAATAGAAGGTTCCGTGGTCGTCAAGTTTATCGTAAATGTTCTTGATGAAGCGGCCAAATTTGCGAAGGCCGACGTGTTCGCCCATTTCCAAACAGGTAACGTGGTTGAAAATTTCGCTGTTTTTGCCCGGGGTAATCATGTCGCGGTAATCCATGCGAAGAATCCGAGCCCGGTCGGCAACTCCGTGGGCTGCAATCTGCTTGTTGCCGTGGTCGGTACCGTCTTGAGCCAGGGTAATGCCGGTAGAGTCGGTTCCGTAGTATTTGGAAGCATAGGCCACCAAGGTACCCCAACCGCAACCGATGTCCAGGTGTTTGTTCCCCGGTTTCATCAGCAATTTATCGCAAACCATGGTCATTTTGCGGTCTTGAGCCTGCTCTAAGGTTTCGTTGGCCACATCGTTCCAAAAGCCCGAGGTGTAAATCATGCGGGGGCCCAGAAACGAAGAGAAAAAATCATTTCCGCGGTCGTAGTGGTCGCGAACGATGCGCTCGTCTTGGCTTTTGGAGTGGATGGCCACCTCGGGAATCATCCGAGTGAAGAAAAATTTAATGTGCTTCCAGGTGAGTCGGTAATCGAACACTTCATTGCGGCACTTCATAAATTCAATAAAATCACCCTCAATATCAACGTCACCTTTGGCGTAATCGTGAATAAATTCTGAGAAGGGAATCTTTTTTCCGGAAACGTATTTGCGGTTTGCCGAAGGTGTTTTTGCAACAATAAAATCCAATGGAGATTTGCTCATAGGTAGGTTTTTTAAGCCGTCAAACTTAGCATAATATTTTGGGAGCAGCCTCATTTTGTTAAAAAAAATAAAACATGTTGGTCAAAAAAATGTCTGAAGGCCGTGAAAATCTTTGGCAGTAATGCAGATTTAACTAGCTTTGCACCCACTTAAGGGGCGTCAGGAAAAAAATCAAGTTTAACCCCGAAGCATGAACAGGCCGGCTAAGGCGCCCCGGCAGGCATGGACAGGCTTCGACAGTTCTGAACACAATGTCAGAAGAAACAAGCACGGGGGCTACGACCCAACCCACATTTGATTGGTCAACCGTAAGCAAAAGAGGACAAAACTATTCCAAAGAAGAAAGGGCAAACTTGTCGGACATGTATGAGCAAACGCTGAGCAGCGTTGCCGAACATGAAATTCTGGACGGGAAAGTGGTGCAATTAACCTCCAAAGATGTGGTGATCAACATTGGGTACAAATCTGAAGGTGTTGTTCCCAGAACCGAGTTTCGGTACAATGCCGGATTGGCAGTAGGCGACAAAGTTGAGGTGTACATTGACCAATTGGAAGACCGCAACGGTCAATTGTTGTTGAGCCACCGGAAGGCTCGTGCCATTCGTTCCTGGGATCGGGTGAATGAGGTTCATTTAAAAGATGAGGTGGTAACAGGCATCATAAAATGCAGAACCAAAGGTGGATTGATAGCCGATGTATTTGGAATCGAGGCCTTTTTACCCGGTTCTCAAATTGATGTAAAACCCATCCGCGATTACGATGTTTATGTAGGCAAAACCATGGAATTCAAGGTGGTGAAAATCAATCAAGAATTCAAAAACGTGGTGGTTTCTCATAAAATACTGCTTGAGGAAGAACTGGAAGAACAGAAGAAACACATCATTTCCAAACTGGAAAAAGGTCAGGTTTTGGAAGGCATCGTCAAGAACATAACTTCCTATGGAGTGTTTGTGGATTTGGGCGGTGTAGATGGATTGATTCACATTACCGACATCAGCTGGGGCCGAATCAACCACCCGGAAGAAGTGGTTACCCTGGATACCAAAATCAATGTGGTTGTTTTGGACTACGACAACGAGAAACGCCGTATCGCTTTAGGGTTGAAGCAATTGAGCCCGCATCCATGGGAGGCCTTGAGTGCTGAAATCAGCGAAGGAGACAAAGTGAAGGGCAAAGTGGTTGTGTTGGCCGACTATGGGGCATTCGTAGAAATCGCTCCCGGCGTAGAAGGGTTAATCCACGTTTCTGAAATGAGCTGGTCTCAGCACTTGCGTACGGCCCACGATTTCTTAAAAATCGGAGACGAGATAGAAGCTGTGGTGCTATCGATTGACCGGGAAGACCGCAAAATGTCTTTGGGGATGAAGCAACTATCTACCGACCCATGGGAAAACATTGAAGCCCGATATCCGCAAGGCAGCCGGCATTCTTCGGTGGTTCGAAACTTTACCAACTATGGCATTTTTGTAGAGCTTGAGGAAGGAATTGACGGATTAATCCACATTTCGGACTTAAGCTGGACCAAAAAAATCAAACATCCTTCTGATTTTACTAAAATTGGCGACAAAATCGAGGTTTCTGTGCTTGAAATTGATACCACAAGCCGCAAATTATCGTTGGGCCACAAGCAGTTGGAGGAAGATCCATGGGAGGTGTTTGCCAGTGTTTTCAAAACCAACGAAATTCACCCGGGTACCATCCTGGAGCTGAATGACAAAGGCGGAATCGTGGCTCTTCCCTATGGAATTGAGGGTTTTGCCCCAATGAAACATTTGAAAAAGGAAGATGGCAGCAAGGCCTCGGTGGATGAGCAATTGGAATTTTCCATCTTAGAGTTCTCCAAAGACGAAAAGAAAATTTTGGTTTCGCACACCCGCACCTGGGAAGAATCTAAGACAGAGGCCTCGGCCGAACCCCGTTCAAAGGCAGGCGGAAAAACCAAAGGAGCTTCTGCTGAATCCAAAGTTCAAAAGGCAGATGTAACCACCTTGGGCGACATCAGTGCTTTGTCTGACTTAAAAAAGGAAATGGAAGCCACAGAAAAAGGGGGAAGAAGAATGAAATCCAAGGCCAAACATAAAAAAGCAGATTTCCGAGATGAATCTGATGAATAAACCGAGAAAAAGCCCTTCCTTGTGAAGGGCTTTTTTATTTTTATGGCATGAACAGCACAGCGCCTCAAAATCCTTTTGCAGATGCAACCGCAATGAGGTTACGAATCCAGCGGTTGTCTTTGATGTTGGCTGAATTGAATCAGGAGGAATCTCCATTGGTTTTATTGGGCATACAACCCCGTGGGGTATCTTTGGCCGAGCGATTAAAAGCCGCCTGGAAGGAACAAATGCCAACAAAAAGATTGGATTACGGGATTTTAGACCCTACTTTTTTTCGGGACGATTTCAATCAGGCCAAGGTGCTGGTTCCCGAAGCCACCAATTTGAATTTTTCGCTTGAAAATCGCCGGGTAGTGCTGGTTGACGATGTACTTTTCACCGGCCGCACCATTCGGGCCGCCATGGATGCGGTAAATACGTTCGGTCGGCCTGAATGGATAAAATTGCTGGTGCTGGTTGAGCGCCGTTTCGCCAGGCAATTGCCCATTCACCCCGATTTTTTCGGCTGGTCGGTGGATGCTTTTGAAGGACAGAAAGTGAAAGTACGCTGGACAGAACACCATGGAGAAGACGCCATTTGGATTGAAAACAACGTTTAACCTATGCCCCAGCTAAGCAGCCAACATCTATTAGGCATAAAAGACCTAACCCGGGCCGACATAGCTTTGATTATGTCAACCACGGCCGAATTTATGCAGGTTTTGCAAAGGCCAATAAAAAAGGTGCCCTCGCTCCGCGATAAAACCATTGCAAATTTGTTCTTTGAAAACTCTACCCGCACCCGATTGTCGTTTGAATTGGCTGAAAAACGCCTGTCGGCCGACCTTATTAACTTTTCGGCTTCGGGCTCAAGCTTAAGCAAAGGCGAAACCTTGCTTGATACCGTAAACAACATTTTGGCCATGAAGGTAGATATGATTGTTCTTCGGCACTCCAGCCCCGGTACCGGCCTATTTTTAGCCAAGCATTTGCCCAGGTTTCGGCACTCCGCACATGCACGCATCATCAATGCCGGCGACGGAACCCATGAACACCCTACCCAAGCCCTGCTTGACGCCTTTTCAATTCAAAAGGCTTTGGGAACCGTAGAAGGCAAACGCATTGCACTGGTCGGCGATATATTGCACTCCCGAGTGGCCCTTTCGAACATCTTGTTGCTCAAAAAAATGGGTGCCGAAGTGCAGGTCTGCGCGCCAGCCAGTTTGCTGCCCAAAAACATCAGCAACCTGGGAATAAAAGTGAGCCATTCCTTGGATCTTACTTTGGAGCAAGCCGATGCCATTAACCTGCTTCGCATTCAAGAGGAAAGGCTTAAGGTTCAGCACTTTCCCGGAAATTATGAGTACCACAGAATGTTTGGATTGAACCTGGAACGCTGGGAAAACGCCAAAAACAAGCCCCTAATTCTGCACCCAGGGCCAGTGAATCGAGGGGTGGAAATTGATGGAAAACTGGCAGACGGCCCCGATTCCATCATTTTGGATCAGGTGCAGCATGGGGTTGCGGTGCGCATGGCCGTATTGTATTTGTTGGGCCAAACGGTAAATTAGCGCTGTTCGGGCCATTGTGCTTAACAGATTGGCATTTGGTTTTTGAAAATGATTGATTTTTTGGGCGGCAGCCGGGCTTTCCGGGCTAGTCCGCGGTTCAAGCTGTGGCATTGCCGGGGCAAAAGTAGCTCCCAAGGTCGCTCTTTTGCCTCCGCAATGCCAAACAGCTTGCCCCATGCGGGCTAGCCTCGTCAATCCCTGCCGCTGGCCACCCGTATTTTATTCCACTTCATAAACCAAATCCAACCTGCTCAGAAAAAAAACAGCCAAGGAAATCGCTATTTTTTTTTAACTTTGACAAATTGAACAGCAAGAATATGAATTTTCAAAGTACGGAAAAACCGCATTTCTTGGCTCTGACAATAGAGAATACGCACTTAACCGCCCCAACGGCTCCTGAACTGAAATCAGAACTTGTTCGGTTGAGCTCTTTGGGTCATTCAAATGTGGTCGTTGATTTGCAAAAAGTGGAATTTGTAGACTCGAGCGGCCTGTCGGCCTTGCTATTTGGAAACAGATTGACTCAAAATTCCAATGGAGTTTTTGCCCTTACCGGGGTAAATCCTGGGGTCATGAAAATCATCCAAATTTGCCAATTGGATTCTGTTCTGAATATCATCCACAACGACAATGAAATTGAAGACTTTATTATTATGAGCAACATTGCTCAAGATTTAATGGACGAAGAAGAATAACCAAAACCAAATACCACAAACTATGAAACACGTTTTACTTTTTACCGCTTTATTTTTCGGTGCTTCGGTTCAAGCCCAAATTTGCAACCCGAATCCTCCGGACCCATTAGCAACCGAACTTGGTTTTAACCCAAACCCGCTGCCCGCAGCAACAGCCGGAAGCAATTACACCCACCAAAACACAGTGGTGCTTCCCGGTAAGGTTGACAATACCTTAACTCCACAACCGGGCGATTCCATTGACCTATGCGGAGTAAAAATCTTGTCGGTAACCCTTGACACCATGTCTTCGTACAATCAATCCATTCCCGCCGGGTTTAATTTCAACTGGGCAGCCTATCAGGGAAGTACCATGATTGATGCATCGAACAGCAACAGCACTCCAATCACCATTTCTGCCGGCACCGATTTGCAACGCATTTGTTTGCGATTAAATTCAAACAACGTACCGAATCCCATCAATTCTCCCTGCGATACCGTTTATTTTAAGGTAGATGTTCGCGGACGCATTAATCTGGGTTTTGGTTGCAACGACGTTCCACCCCCAAGCGGCGATTTGTCTTTTTACATCGAATTCCCCGTTTGTGCAAACACCGGCTTTGAAAACCATTCCGGAATCCAAGTGCAACCTATGTTCCCGAATCCGGCAAATGAAAAGGCCAGCCTGAGTTTTACTGCCGGCAAATCGGGCACTTTTGCCTTTCAAATGAAAGATGCCTCCGGCCGCCTTGTAAATGAACAACAAGGAAATTGCCAAATGGGTGAACAATCCATTCAAGTGGCTACCTCTAACTTTGCCGCCGGTCTTTATCTGTATATGCTAGAAGTTAATGGAGTGCAAGCCAGCGGTAAAATCATGGTTCAACACGACTAAGCAATGAGCCTAAAAGGCCTGCGGCCTTTTGAATAATTTTTTCCACCCCTTTGCTCAAAGCTTAGGGGTGGATTTTTTTAGAACAGATCTAAAAACAAACATTTATGAACTTTCAGGTTTGCATATTGGGTTGCAGCTCGGCCGTTCCTACCGCCGAACGGGGACTAAGTGCTCAATGGCTTGAAATTCATCACCGGCATTATTTGCTGGATTGCGGGGAAGGAACCCAAATACGGATTCGGCAAGAGGGATTGCCCATGCAACGGCTATCGGTTATTTTTATTTCGCATGCCCATGCCGACCATTTTCTGGGGCTTCCCGGCTTGCTTTCAACCATGGATTTGCTGGGCCGCAAGAAAAGCCTGCGCATTGTTTGCCCCGAACCGGTAAAGGTATTTTTATTCCATTATTGGAACAGCGTAGATTTTCAGCCCTCCTACCCTATTGAAGTGGATTCTGAAGCCTGGAAAGCTTCCGGGCTGGTGCATGAAGACGATTCGGTGCAGGTTCAGGCCGTAGCCCTAAAACATGCCGTCCCATGCCGGGGTTATATTTTTTGGGAACGCCGAGATGTGTTTGTTTTAAGCAAACAGAAAATAATGCAATACGATTTAAGCATTGTCCAACTTAAAGAATTAAAGCAAGGTCTTTCTGTGCAATTGAACAACGGAATGGTACTTGATGCCAATCAGGTGGGTTCAAAAGGTCCGGTATGCAAAAGCTATGCATACCTAACCGACACCCGGCCGGTATCAAAAACTTTGTTAAAAATTCCGGCACCAGATGTGCTATACCACGAAGCCACTTTCACCGAAAAGCACAAAGAAAGAGCAAAAAAAACCCTGCATTCTACGGCGGCAGAAGCCGCTGAAGTTGCTGAAAAATGGGGCGTTTCAAGCCTTATTTTGGGCCATTTTTCGGTACGGTACCCAAACCTGGACGAGCTGCATTCAGAAGCCAAACATACCTTTGAAAACACCCTTTTGGCCTACAATGGATTGAGAATTGAACTTTGAACTTCGCTGTCAATCGGCTAACTTTGAAAAAAAAATAATCATGTTAGCATCCGTAGTCGTATCAGCATTGAATGAGCAAATCGCCATTGAAAGCCACAGCTCAAATACTTATTTGGCATTGGCATCTTGGTGCGATGCCAAAGGGATGGAAGGTTCAGCCAAATTCTTTTATTTGCAATCAAACGAAGAACGGTCGCACATGCTGCGCCTGTTCCGTTATATGAATGATTCAGGCGGGCAAGCAATTACGCCCAGCTTAAGTGCTCCTAAAACTGATTTCAAAGATATTTTAGAAGTGGTTGAGTATTTTTTGCAGGGCGAATTAAAGGTTTCTGAGGGCATCAACAAGCTGGTTTACATTGCCACCCAAGAAAAAGACTATACCACCTTGAATTTTTTGCAGTGGTACGTTGCCGAACAACACGAAGAAGAAACCACTGCCAGAAACATTAAGGATAAAATAAACCTAATTGGCCTGGAAGCCAATGGCCTATATCTAATTGACAAAGAAATTGGACGCATGGCCGCCGGAGCTGATGCTGCAAAAAATGCAGGTTCAGAGTCCGAAAAATAATGGCCAAGAAAACAAGCCACAAAAATTGAGATGCAATTTCAGGCTTTAAGTTTGGTATTGTTATTCATATCAACAACAGGAATTCCTCGCTGCTTTGCACAAAACTATGCATTGCAGAGTTCCCAAAGTAAGGTTGATTTCACCATAAAAAATTTGGGGATTCCGGTAGATGGGCATTTTACCGATGTTACCGGCGAGCTAAGGTTGAATGCGGTTACAAAGCAACCTGAATTTATGTATGGGGAAATACCTGTCAGCACCATTGAAACCGGAATTTCAATGCGCGACAGGCACCTTTTAAAAGCAGATTATTTTGATGCAGGGCGTTATCCCCGGCTTAAATTTAAGTCTGAATCCATTCTTCCCGGCAGTAAGGGTTACACCATCAAGGGCTGGATTTCCATCAAAGGAAAAAGTCAGCCCATTCAAATGTCTGCCGAGCTAATCAAAACCGGTAAGGGATATTTAGTAAAATCCTCGTTTGTGGTGAAACGCAGCTCCTTTAACCTAGGAAATTCATCCTTGCTGAGCGATGAGGTACGGGTGGATTGGAATTTGGTTTTCGGGCCTTGAAAAAAATCGAGGTTTTCTTAGACTTTTAACTTCTGGAAAAACTTCATTATTAAAAAGCATTTCCAACTTTTTAGAAAGAGGTGGAAAGAAAAAAGACTTTTTAATCCGGAAACCCCATAATGGGAAATGAAATCTTTACCTTTGAAGGCCGATGGGTTTCGGCAGTTTACAAAACAAAATATGACCGTAGCAAAAACACCCCTCGTTGAATCTTTATACACCTCACCCGAAGGTCCTCCACCGGAAGCCGTAAAAAAAGAAAACAGAACCCGTCCCAGGCTGGTGGATCAATATGGATTTGGATTAATCCACCTTACTCCGCTCTTGATGATATGGACCGGCTTCACTTGGAAAGATTGGTTGGTATGTTTGTTCATGTATTATTTCCGCATGTTTTTTATTAGTGCGGGCTACCATAGGTATTTTTCGCACAAGACTTACGAAACCAGCCGGCTTTTCCAGTTTTTGATTGCCTTTTTTGCTCAGACCAGCATTCAAAAAGGCGCATTATGGTGGGCATCTCAGCACCGAATACACCACCGCCATAGCGATACAGCCCATGACCCCCACTCTGCCAATATTTATGGATTTTTCTATGCCCACATTGGTTGGATAATGGCTCCGGATTATAAAAAAACAAGGTATGACCTTATTCAAGATTTTGCTAAGTATCCGGAACTGCGCTTTTTAAACCGGTACTTTTTGGTTCCCCCAATCATAATGGCCATCCTAATTTATTTTGTTGGCAACCTGTTAAATGGAAATGGCTTAACAGATTGGAATGCAGGTTGGTCAACGGTTGTAGTAGGATATTTAACCAGTACGGTAATATTGTACCATGGCACCTTTTCCATCAACTCGTTGATGCATAAAATTGGACGCCGCCGTTACAAAACCAAAGACCACTCGCGCAACAACGCAGTATTGGCCTTGATTACCATGGGCGAAGGTTGGCACAACAACCACCACTATTACCAAGGTTCTTGCCGTCAAGGATTTTTTTGGTGGGAGATTGACCCAAGTTATTATGTATTGAGAATCTTGTCGCTATTTGGAATTGTATGGAACATCCGCCCCGTTCCCATTGAGGTTAAATATGGTTCAAAGCGGTTGGATGGGAAAAAGGCACCGGTAAAAGGCTAAAAAAGGGCCGGCACCGCAAACAATTCTTTTCAGGTTCTTACCTTTGTGGCCGTATGAAGGCTGAAGTTATACACACCGATTTATGCATAGTAGGTGCCGGACCTGTAGGTTTGTTTGCTGTTTTTGAGGCAGGCTTGCTTAAAATGCGTTGCCATTTGGTAGATGCCCTTCCTCAGGTGGGTGGTCAATTGTCAGAAATTTATCCGAAAAAACCGATTTACGACATTCCTGGCTTTCCTTCCATCTTGGCCGGCGAATTGGTTGAAAACCTAATGGAGCAGATTGCCCCATTTAAGCCCGGGTTTACCCTTGGCGAACGGGTTGAACAGTTGAATAAAACCGAAACGGGTTACCGCGTAATTACTTCAAACGGTACTGAAATTGAGTGCAAGGCAGTGGTTATTGCCGGCGGACTTGGATGCTTTGAACCCAGAAAACCCCTCATTTCAAACTTAGAGGCCTACGAAGGAAAGGGCGTGGCCTATATGGTTTTGGACCCCGAAAAGTTTAGAAATAAAAAAGTGGTGCTGGCAGGTGGCGGCGATTCGGCTCTGGATTGGGCAATTTTTCTTGCAGAGGTATGTTCCGAATTGACCCTGATACATCGAAGCGGAACCTTTAGGGGGGCACCTGAAAGTGCCGAAAAAGTCTTTGAACTCGCGAACGAAGGAAAACTAAATCTTATTTTGAATGCAGAGGTAAAATCCTTGATGGGCTCAAACCAATTAGAGGGTTTAACGGTAAACGAGGTAGGGCAGGAATCAGACCACTTAATTCAAACCAATTACTTTATTCCGCTCTTTGGATTAACCCCCAAACTTGGTCCTATTGCAGATTGGGGATTGAACATTGACAAAAACGCCATTCTGGTTAATACCCAGGATTACAGCACAAATGTACCCGGCATTTATGCCATAGGCGATATCAATACCTATCCTGGCAAACTGAAATTGATCTTATGTGGATTTCACGAAGCGGCACTTATGGCTCAATCGGCCTTTGCACTAGTATTCCCGGAACAAAAACTGAGCTTTAAATACACCACGGTAAACGGGGTAAACGCCTTTTAAACTATGGCCGATTCGTTTATTGAACTGCAAGCAGAAGATGCAAATGGAAAATCCATGAAGGTGGAGGTTCCCACCGACATGGGTTTATCGTTGATGGAAGTTTTAAAAGGAGAAGGATTCCCCATTTTGGCCACCTGTGGAGGCATGGCCTTGTGTGCCACCTGCCACGTTGAAGTTTTGGAAGGTTACAACGAACTGCCTGAGGCCGGAAACGAGGAATTGGATATGCTGGAAAGCCTTCCGGTGTTGACTCCGACCTCGCGATTGAGTTGTCAATTGCGCCCCGAACTGTGCCCCTCAAAAATGCGATTGCGGGTTTTGGGCGAAGACAACGTTTAATTCCCTATTAGCGTTTTAGGAAGGGGAAATTCAAACCCATAAATTCAGCCGAATCTCCCAGCGTTTCTTCTATTCGGAGCAATTGATTGTACTTGGCAACCCGGTCAGAGCGCGAAGCCGAGCCGGTTTTGATTTGACCTGTACGGAAAGCCACAGCCAAATCGGCTATGGTCGTGTCTTCGGTTTCGCCGGAACGGTGGCTCATAATGGATGTGTACCCATTCCGATGAGCCAATTCTATGGCATTGGCCGTTTCTGAAAGCGTTCCAATCTGGTTCACCTTAATCAAAATCGAATTGGCAGTTTGGGTTTCTATGCCCCGACTTAAGCGCCGGGTATTTGTTACGAACAAATCGTCGCCGACCAATTGAACCTTATTTCCAACCAAATCGGTTAGATATTTCCATCCGGTCCAATCGTCTTCCGCCATTCCATCTTCAATTGAAATGATGGGATATTTTTTGCACCAACCTGCCCAATATTCGGCCATTTGTTCAGAACTTAGGCGCTCGCCGCTCGACTTTTTAAACACATACTCCCCTTTTTCTTCATCAAAAAACTCAGAGCTTGCGGGGTCCAAAGCAATCCAAATGTCTTCACCCGGTTTGTACCCCGCCGATTCTATTGCCTGCAAAACCACCTCGATTGCCGCTTCGTTTGAAGGAAGATTTGGGGCAAATCCCCCTTCATCGCCAACGTTGGTGGCCATATTCATTTTTTTCAGGATGGCTTTCAAATGATGAAACACCTCGGTTCCCATTCGCAATGCCTGGCTGAACGATTGAGCTCCAAAAGGCATGACCATAAATTCCTGAAAATCTACGCTGTTGTCGGCATGAGAGCCCCCGTTTAATATGTTCATCATTGGAACAGGCAATAAATTGGCCTGCATGCCTCCCAAATACCGGTACAGGGTTTGCCCGGAAGCCGCAGCGGCCGCTTTGGCCGAGGCTAAACTGACTCCCAACAATGCATTCGCACCTAGGTTGCCTTTATTGGTTGAACCATCTAAAGCCATCATTTTTTTGTCAATGCCCTGAAGATTGTGTATGTAATATCCAACCAATTCCTCGTTCAAAACTGTGTTCACATTTTCAACCGCTTTCAGTACACCTTTTCCCATGTAGTACTTAGCGTCATTGTCGCGCATTTCAATCGCCTCGTGAATACCGGTAGATGCCCCCGAAGGCACAGCAGCCCGCCCTACTTCACCGGAGTCGGTTAACACTTCTACCTCTACGGTGGGGTTTCCCCGACTATCCAGAATTTGTCGGGCATGAATGCGTGCGATGTATGGCATTTTTTGGGGTTTTTTCAAAGGTAAAAAGAACAAGCTAGGCAGAAAAGAAAATCAAGATAAAAATTCAGGCAATGCCATTGTCGCTGACAAAGCGGAACATTCCGTTGCCTTGATTTTTTCAGGCCGGAGTAAAATAAAAAACAAAATGAAAGAGGTATGCTTGATAAAATTGGATATTTACCTTTACGCAAAAAAAAATGCCCCTGGTATATTTAACCCGCAAAGAGCAATTTAATGCTGCCCATAAATTAGTCAATCCGAATTGGAGCGAAGAAGAAAATGAACGGGTTTTTGGCCCCTGTGCAAATAAAAATTGGCATGGACACAATTATGACCTGTGGGTCACAGTAAAAGGCCATCCAAATGCAGATACCGGTTTTGTGGTTGACCTAAAACATCTCTCCACCTTAATTCGAACCACGGTGATTGAAAAGCTAGACCATAAAAACCTGAATTTGGATGTGCCCTTTATGGAAGGTATTTTCACCTCGACCGAAAACCTGGCAATTCAGGTTTGGCAACAGCTGCATAAGCCCATTGCTGAGTTAGGATGCGTCTTGCACAGCATTCGAATTGCAGAAACAGAACGGAATTCTGTGGAATACTTTGGAGACTGATTTTCCTGGGCCGGGGCAAATTATTGTCCGGGGGTTACCCTTAAATTCCGGGCGTCCAACTGATTCAAAACGTTGGAATGTAAACCCTGGATTGAATTGCTTTCGAACCGAAGGTAGGCATCAAAATACAAAGGAATCACCGGGGCATGGTGGCTTAAAATGGATTCAATTTGTTCAATTGCCCATTTCTTCTGGTGCATTTCGGTGGTTTTAGAAAGCAGCTGCAAGGCCTGGTCCAGCGTGTCGTTCGCGAAAAAACTGTAATTAGGGCCATTGGGCGGAATCCGCTTGGAGTGGAAAATACCCAAAACATTGCTCGCCGAGGGATAATCGGCTATCCAGGAGGCCCTAAAAAAATCAAGTTGGCCTTTTGCCACCATGGATTTTAAGGTAGAACGTTCAACCACTTCAAGCCTTACCTTAAACCCCTCTGAAACCCAAGGATAAATTAAGGCTGAACAAAAATAAGCGTAGGCCGGATCGGTATGCAAAACCAAGGGGGGAACTTCGCCGGGGTGCCGGTATCCGGCTTTTTTTAACCATTCCAAGGCCTCGGTTCTTCGGTCTTGGCTTTCCATTTTGTTTAAGGTCGAGGTTCCCGGCAGCAGGGAGAACGGACAAAACCGACCGTCGGCAGGCTGACCCATTCCACTTCGAACTTCTTTCAATACTCTAGACACATCCAAAAAGGCCCTCAGGGACTTTCGCAGTGCGGCCGAATGGCAGGCAGGATGTTTTCCATTCAGATTGAATCCCAAATATTCTGTATTTAAAAAATCACCCTGAACCACCCGAAAAGAAGCTCCGGGCTGTTTTGAAAGCAAACGCAGTTCATCGTTCACCTGAGGATCGGCCCCCTGCAAAAAAGCCAGACTGCCCCTTAAAAAATCTAGTTTTGCACTTTGAATCTCCTTAACAAATTGAACAGCAACCCCTTTATTGGGCAGGCCCTTTAAGGCAGTATTGGGTTTGTTCCAATGCGAATCGAACCTGGGCAAGACCATTTTTTCTCCTTCTACCCAAGTTTGCAATCGAAACATACCTGTACCACAGGCCATGGTACGCCAGAATTCCAATGGCTTGGTTTCAAGCAAAGGAGCAGGCATAATGCTAAGGGCAGGAATGGAAAGTAAGGCAGGGAGGTCGGGTACAGGCTTTGAAAAAAAAAGTTTAAGTTCTGCATCGCCGGTAGAAACTAAGGAATCCAGCCCATCCAAAATCCAAGCACTAAAGGGATGGTTTTGGGCCCGCTTTAAGCTTAAAACCACATCGCGGCTGTTGAGTTGATAACCCAAAACCAAATCGGGATTGGGCTGGAACAGCACTCCTTTTCGAAGTGAAATGGTCCAGATTCTGCCTGTTGAATCGCAATGCCAGGATTCGGCAAGGCACGGTTCAATATTGTTTTCAGAATTTAGTTTTGTCAGCCCTTCATACACCCATTGTACGGCCCAAATATTCGCCAAATTACGGGCATACACCGGATCCAGTGAGGTAATGCCCGAATGCTCGTTGTACAGAAGCACTCCTTGCCTGCTTGAGTTTGGCGAGGAACAAGCCGCCAAAAGAACCAGACTCAACTGTAAAGTCCAGCGCCTGAGCCTTCCATTTTTCATTCCTCAAATAAAAAGGGATACAGTTCATCCATCCCTGGTTTCAAATGCAGGTAAAACCTTTTCGTTTCTCGATCTACCCGTACAAAAACCCGGTCCGACAAAGGCAACAAAGCTTCTTGTCCATGGCGTTGTACCACCAACCACTGCAAAGGGCCGTGTTCCATGACTTCGACAATGGAGCCCAATTCTTGTCCTTCGGGGGTGCAGGCGGTAAAACCGGGCAATTCATGGTAATAGAACTGCTGGTCTGTGGTTAAAACCGGAAGTAGCTCAATGGGCAAATACAGGTCAGAACCCGCCCACTCCGAAGCTTGATCAATATGTTCAATGGTATTAAAACGAGCAATAAACTTTTGCCCTGCCACCTGAATGGGCTTGGAAAAAAACAAGGGGACCAATTGATGATGCCGCTCTACAAATACAAATTCCAAATTCAGATAAGGACCGGGATCATCTACATCCAGGAACAATTCAAGGGCACCACTTAAACCATTGGGCTTTTTGATTTTGCCCAGGAAAAAGCAGTTCGATTTATCCAAACTGCAATAATTAAGCCTCGGGAGCTTCTTCGGTTCCCGCCTCGATGGCCGGGGTTTCTTCGGCTGATGCTTCAGAAAGTTCTTCGGTAGCAGCTGCTGTTGCCAGTGCTTCAGCTTGAGCCTGAGCCAATGCTGCCTCGCGGGCTTCGTTCACCTTGCGCTCGGCGGCCAAACGTGCGGCCTTGTCGGAAGCTTTGGAATCACCAATGGATTTGGCATGGCCGGCAATCTTATCTTCTTTTTCTTTCATCCAGGCCTCAAACTTTATATTTGCTTGCTCTTCGGTCAAGGCGCCTTTTCGCACACCATTCAACAGGTGATTTTTGTACAATACCCCTTTGTAGCTTAAAATAGCCCGAGCTGTATCGGTGGTTTCAGCTCCATTTTGCAACCAATTCACTGCCTTATCTACATTGATTTCAATGGTAGCAGGTTGGGTATTGGGGTCGTAATTTCCAATGCGTTCAATAAAACGTCCGTCGCGGGGGGAACGGGCATCGGCAACAATGATGTGGTAATACGGGCGTTGTTTTCTGCCCTGTCTTTTTAGTCGAATGCGTACAGCCATGGTCCTTAAGATTAAGTGTTACTGTAAAAGTTTTTAATTATACGGGGGGCAAAGGTGCGAGGAATTTTTGAGAATTCCTATTTCTAACACAATTTAGGTTAGGGGTTCCATTCTGCCAATTCACACACCCTATTGAATTCTGCTTCGCTGACCGGACAGACCGACAAACGACTTTGACGAACCAAAGCCATTTGGCAGCAAACTGAATCGGATTTTAATTGATTCAGACCAACAGGTTTGGGTAGGGTGGCCACAGGAACCACATCCACCACCACCCAAGGTCCTTCCCCGGCAGTAGGGTCAGGGTAGGCTTCCTTAACTACTTGAACAACCCCGACAATTTCCATTCCCTCGTTGCTGTGGTAAAAGAAGGCGAAATCTCCATTCCTCATTGCCAGCAGGTTGTTTTTGGCCTGGTGGTTTCGAACGCCATCCCAAAATGTTCTTCCTTCTTCCTGCATTTTTGACCAAGGATACTTGGCCGGTTCCGACTTTATCAACCAAACCTTAAAATTCATGAATGCAGCAATTTTAACATAAGCTCTTTCATTAAAGCATCTTCAGAGGAAGCAGAACGGTCAATTCCTTTTGATTTTCGGTCGTATTCCCTCAGGATTTGGATTGAACGGGCTGTTTTATCCATAGGAATTGTTTTTAGTGCGGCCTGATAGTTTCCGGGGTCATACACCCGAATTACCCGAAAAGGATCACGTCCTGACTTGCCTTGTTTTTGAAGCCGTTGGTTTTCAAAATAGATGCTTTGAATGGCCAAAAGTTTTGAATAGAAATTATACAAAACACCAACCAAAACAGGCAAGGGATATTTATTCAGATTGCGGGCCATGTACATGGTGGTGCGCAGCAATCGAACCTCGTTTTTCTGTGCCAAATAGCCCGGCACATCAAACATGTTAAATTCTCGACTTAAGCCAACCTGATCGATGACCTTTTCCAGTTTTATTTCGGCACCTGCAGGCACCGAAAGTCGAATCTTTTCGATTTCAGAAACAATGCGGGCCAAATTAGACCCCAACAATTCTTTCAATGCAAAGGCGGCTCGGGCATCAAACTTAAGTTGGTGTTGGCCTGCTTTGGCTACAATAAAATCCACCAACCCCTCTTCCGACATAGGTTTGGCTTCCGAAAACCGTGCTTGCTTTGAATCTATGAAGGCTTTGGTGGCCGTTTTACGCTTGTCGGGTTCTTTGTTTCGGTGTATGAATGCCATTACGGTGCTGCCTGAGGGCATCTTAAAATAAGGAATAAGCTTGTCCCATTCCCTGGCGTTCAAACTTTGAGCCTCGCGAACCAACAATAGCCTTTTTTCAGCCATCATTGGGTAGCTTTTGGCTATGGAAATTAATTGCTCGGCATTGGCCTCAGAGCCATATACAATGTCCAAATTAAAGGCCTTTTCATCTTCACTCAATACCGTCTCCAATAAAGCATTCTCGATTTCATCCAAAAAAAAGCCTTCAGAACCACCTGCCAACACCAATGCCGCAGAAGTTCCCGAACGGATTTCTTTTACCAAATCCATGGGTTTAATCTGCATGGCTGATTCTTTTTAGTTCGAGCTTAAGCACCTTCATGCACGTCTTTTAACGGTCTAAAGGTACTACTTTTGAAAAGTTTAAGATGGCATTTTGCCCGGCAGTGACTCTGAATTGCATTGCTTATCCTCTATATTTGCTCTTAAGGTTGGAATTTTAAATTTTTACTGTTAATTTTGCCAACCCAATTGGGAATGCCAGTTAAAGACTACCGTTATGTCATCATTGATTCAGTTTGTACAGGAGCATCTTTCAAAGAAGAATGAATTGCCCGATTTTAAAGCCGGAGACACCGTAAACGTGGCCTATAAAATCCGTGAGGGCAACAAAGAGCGTATTCAGCAATTTCAAGGCGTTGTAATTCAGCGTCGGGGCAGCGGATTTACCGCCACTTTCACCGTTCGTAAAATTTCCGGTGGAGTAGGTGTTGAGCGTATTTTTCCTGAAAATACGCCTTTTATTGATACGCTAACGGTTTTGCGCAAAGGCAAAGTACGCCGTGCCCGCCTTTTCTACCTTCGTGGATTGTCCGGTAAATCTGCAAGGATTAAAGAACGCATCGTTACAGCATAACAGCCATACAATACTTCATAGGCCGGTTAATTACCGGCCTTTTTTATTTTTCCTTCGCGGCAAGCACGGCTGCAATATTTTACCTCTTCCCAATTTTTCTCCCATTTTTTTCGCCAAGAAAAGGGACGTTGGCATACCAGGCAAATTTTTTCAGGAAGATGCTGTTTTTTATGCATGGCAACCATTTCATTAATTTCAGTGCCTAAAAGAACGCTTATGCACAGCCCAAGGTTTAAAACCCTTGAGATTAAATGTCGTTGGAACGCTCGGGCAACATGGGCACAAAACGGAACTCTCCAAAACTTTCGGTTTGAGTGCCGCCGTCCTCTTTTCGTGTAATGCGAAGCATTTCCTGAACATCGCCTTCGCCCACGGGAATCACCAACTTGCCGCCGTGGCGCAGTTGTTCAACCAGCGCAGGCGGCACAAAAGGGGCTCCACAGGTTACCAAAATTCTGTCAAAAGGGGCAAAGGCCGGCTTTCCGGCAAATCCATCTCCAAAAAACAATTTGGGTACATATCCCAGTTTGGGAAGCAACACCTTTACCCTATCGAACAAAATCCGCTGCCGTTCTACCGAAAACACTTTTAAGCCCAATTCCATTAAAACGGAGGTTTGATACCCGGAACCGGTTCCAATTTCCAATACCTTCATGCCTTTGGTTGCTTGCAGCAATTCCGTTTGAAAGGCAACTGTAAAGGGTTGGCTTATGGTTTGGCCGGCCCCAATTTTAAAGGCCATGTCTTGGTAAGCATATTGGTCAAACTGCGTATCAATAAAGGCATGCCGGGGCACTTTTTGAATGGCAGCCAATACTGCCGCATCGCTTATTCCTTTTTTTGCCAACAACTCTGTCAACTGCTTTCGCAAGCCCATGTACCGATACGAATCCATGCTGTAAAATTAATGGGACAAGGGCTGAAAATGTGTAATTTTGCGAAAACATACTAACAATGGATGTCTTGAAAGTGGGCGTGGTGGGTTCAGGCCACATGGGTAAAATTCACGGAAAACTGCTTCATAGCTCGCCAATGTTTGACTTTCAGGGCTTTTTTGACCCGGTACCCAAAGCCGAAGAATCCCCTTTTGCTTTTTTTGATTCCCTGCAGTCGCTGCTTGATGCCTGTGAATGCCTGAGCATTTGTTCCAGCACCGTAGCTCATGCCGAACTGGCCGAGGCCGCACTGAGTCAAGGCAAACACGTTTTTATTGAGAAACCCATTACCCAAACTGCCTCAGAAGCAAGGCATTTGTTGAATTTTTGCGGGCCGGGCAAACCCATTGTTGGCGTTGGCCATGTGGAACGGTATAATCCCGCTTTTACTGCCGCCCTGCCTTTGATTTCAAATCCACGCCGCATCGAAACGGTTCGGTATGCCACACAAGGCAGCAGAGGCCTTGATGTTTCGGTGGTGCTCGATATGATGATCCACGACATCGACCTGGTTCTGGCCCTGATTCAAGCTCCCATTTTGTCCATCCAAGCCAAAGGACACCGCTCCTTTACCCAATCCTGCGATACGGCCCAAGTTAGTTTGGAATTTGAAAACGGCAGTCAGGCACTGATGTTGGCCAGCCGTGCCCATGTGCGCCGCTACCGCAGCCTAACTGTGTACGAAGACCACCAAACCCTGGACCTTGATCTTTTAAACCACAGCCTTGCCGTTCAGCCCTGGAACCTGCCAAACCCAACTACCCAATTCCCGGAGATTCATCCCAACAACGCCATTTTAGATGAATTGGAAGACTGGGGCAAGGCCATATTGACCGGAAGCAACCCACGCGTTGATGCGCCGGCAGGACTTAAAAACGTAGATTTGGCCGAAAAAATCATTGAATCCATGCAAAATGCCAATTCCATACTCGGTTAAGCACGTGTTGGGCTGCATGGCATTCGCATCATGGATTGCCTTGCTGAGTCTGCCCCTAGGCTGCGACACCTCGCCTGCCCCCGCCCCCTGTTTTTTGCGCATCGACACCATTGCCGTTGACAGTACTTCTTTTGATTCTACCGGCAGCGTTTCGCATGCCATTCGCTATGCCTGGGTTTATGCCAACGACAACCTGTTGGGTGTTTTTTGGTTGCCTGCCGTTGTGCCGGTTCTGGAAACGGGCGATGTAGATGTTACCGTTTTTGGAGGTATTTCAGAAAACGGCATTGCCACCCAAGCCGGCCGATACCCTTTTTACGCACCCTGGCAAGCTAAGGTGAATTTAAACACCATGGATACCCAAATTATTTTTCCTCGGGTTCGCTACCCCAAAGGGTTCATAACTCCTATAAATCAAACCTTTGACCAATCGCAATTAAACGGCATGTCGCTGGCCATTGTGCAGGGCGGCGGTTTTTATTCTGTTCTGCTGAATGCCAACGAGGCGTTCGAGGGCCAGGGTTGCCTTCAGCTTTACCTTCCCCAGAATGAGCAAGACATGATTTTGGAAACCAGCAGCTTGCCCGTACCCACCGGAAAAGCCGGCTACTTTATTGAAATGAACTACCGCAACAACTGCGATTTCTTGCTTGGCCTGCGTGCAGCAGGTTCAAACCAGTCCGCTTCCCTGATTGGGGTTCGCCCCCGCTCTGAATACAACAAGCTGTATGTTAACATTACCAACTTGGTTGACCAACTTAGCGGGGTTTCCGAAGCGGTTCATCTGTTCATTCGCGTGCCACAAGACACCACAATCGCCGACCAACGGGTGTACATCGACAACCTTAAACTTGTGTACTAATGCCTTCAGGCCCGGCCAAGAAACGCATTCAAAAAAAACGAGGCCTCTATATGCTGGGCGATGCCCTTGCCTGCCTGCCCGCATGGACCCTTTTCTTTTTGTTCCGCAAATCAGAAACCCTCTGGAATTTTGACCAATTTCCCCGGTATTTTCACCTGAACGACAGCAATTACCTTTGGGGCCTGCTGGCTCTGCCTCCTTTTTGGCTGGCCATTCATGCCTTGAGCGGTTATTACAAAGAGGTAGACCGCAAAAGCCGGCTTATGGAACTGTTCCGCACCGGCATGGCCTCAGTAGCCGGTGGATTGACTCTATTTTTCTTTATTATTCTTGACGATACCGTTTTACTTTACACCGATTATTACCGCTCTTTGGCAGTGCTTATTGGACTTCAAATGGGGTTCACCTGGATTTTCAGGCTTGTTCAAACCAGCCGCTACCATGCTCAAATCCGTTCAGGCCGACTAACCTTCCCTACCCTTTTGTTGGGCGATGTTGAAGGTATCAAAGAGGTTCAAGCAAAATTAAATCCTCAACGCTTTTTATCGGGCACCGAAATGCTGGGATATGTCAGCGCCAACCAAGACCCGAATTGGAACGAATTGCCTTGGCTAGGCAAGCTTGAGGAATTGGAAGAAATTCTAAGCCGTCAGCAGGTTGACGATGTGGTTATTTGCTTTCGCCAAACCAACCACGTTGCCCTACAGCAGCTGATTAGCCGCCTGCATCTTGCCGGAGTACGCATCCGGATTCGACCTGACTTGTACGACATCACCTCGGGAACCGTTCGGTTTTCCAATATTTTCGAAACTCCGCTGATGGAGGTTCACGCCCTAAAAATGCCCCCCTGGCAGCAATTTATTAAGCGGACTCTGGACATTGCCATTTCCGGAATGATGCTTTTTGTGCTTTTCCCCCTGTACCTGTTCATTGCCCTTAGGGTAAAGCTGGACAGCCGCGGACCCATATTTTACAACCACGAGCGCATCGGACTCAACGGCAAAGGATTCCAAATATTCAAATTTCGGAGCATGGTGGTAAACGCCGAATCGCACACCCCAAGGCTAAGCAGCGACACCGACCGCCGCATTACTCCCTGGGGCCGAACCATGCGCAAATACAGGTTGGACGAATTGCCGCAATTTTACAATGTTTTGCGGGGCGATATGTCTTTGGTTGGACCCAGACCTGAACGCGCGTTCTTCATCGAGCAAATCACAAAAATAGCTCCGCATTACCGCCTTTTGCACCGGGTAAAACCGGGCATCACATCCTGGGGGCAAGTAAAATTCGGGTATGCCGAAAACATCGACGAAATGGTAGAAAGGCTCAAATTTGATTTGCTGTACATCCACAACGCCAGCCTGCTGCTCGACCTGAAAATCATGCTGCACACATTTTTAATCGTGGTTCGGGGCGAGGGAAAATAGGGGGCGGGTTTTCGGGCTTTCACCAGTAGTCCGCAGCCAAAAGGGTTGGCCCCAGCGGCGTTGCGCGGGCTCCTAAAGTCGCCTGCGCCGCACGCGGGCCCATTCCCTTTCGGCTTTGCGGGCTACTTGGTTCAATCCCGCCCGCAGGCGGTATCAAGCCCTAAGCAGCATGGCTGAATATGTTGTAATTTTGTGGCATGGGTTTTAATCCGGTTAACATTCGCAACAAGCGGGCGTATTTTGAATACGAAATTTTGGAAGAGCTGGTGGCAGGCATGGTGCTGACAGGCACAGAAATAAAATCCCTACGAGAAGGCAAAGGAAGCTTGAACGAGGCATTCTGCGCTATTGCTGAAGGCGAGGCCTATGTACGCAACCTCTTTATCCCGGAATACAGCCTGGGTACCTACGCCAACCACATGCCCCGCAGGCAACGGAAACTGCTTTTAAACCGGAAAGAAATCAACAAATGGGAACATAAAGTCAAAGAAAAAGGACTTACCATCGTTCCCCTTAAACTTTACCTGAATGAAAAAGGACTGGCTAAGCTGGACATCGGCCTGGCCAAAGGCAAAAAAATGTACGACAAACGCAACAGCCTGAAAGAAAAAGACGTAAAACGCGATCTTGAACGGATTCGCAAGGGCGGTTAACATTATTTCTTCGAACCAATGCAGCATTCCACCGCTTAATGCAACTACGAGACCCGCGGCAGGGATTGACGAGGAAAGCACGCAAGGGTCGGTACGGCCGCTGATGCCTGCAGGGCAGAGCGACTTTAGGAGCTACTGCCCTGCATGCAGCAGCCCGTACCGAACCGCGTACTTGCCCGGAAAGCCCGGCTGCCGCCCCACAAAACCCACTAAAACGGACTTAACGCAGCAAACTGGGCGATACCACAAGTTCTTTGCTGCCGGGACTGTACAGGTAGAAACCCTCGCCCGATTTGACGCCCAACTTGCCGGCTTGCACCATGTTGATGAGCAAAGGACATGGCGCGTATTTTGGCCGCCCAAAACCCTCTTGAAGGACCTGCAATATGCTTAAGCAAACGTCAAGTCCAATAAAATCAGCCAGTTGCAAAGGCCCCATGGGATGTGCCATGCCCAACTTCATGACGGTATCGATTTCTTCAACCCCCGCTTCGCCCTCGAAATACGTTTCTATGGCCTCGTTGATCATGGGCATTAATATGCGGTTTGCCACAAACCCGGGATAATCGTTGACTACCACCGGCGTTTTGCTTAATTCGCGGCTCAACTGAACTATTTGTTCGGTTACCCCCTTGTCGGTGCTGTAGCCATTGATGATTTCAACCAACTTCATTACCGGCACCGGGTTCATAAAATGCATTCCAATGACCTGTTTGGGCCGGTTGGTCACCGAAGCAATGCGGGTAATGGAAATAGAGGATGTATTGGAAGCCAAAACGGCATGGGCAGGGGCATGCTGGTCAAGGGTTTTGAAAATTTCGAGCTTTAATTCCACCCGTTCGGTGGCAGCTTCAACCACCAAATCGGCCGAGGCAACGCCATTGGCAATCGAGGTGCTGGTTTGAATGCCCGATAGGGCTGCAGCCTTGTCGGCCTCGGTGATGCTGCCTTTAGAAAGCATACGATCCAAATTCCGGTCAATGGTTGACAGCGCCCTTTCTAAAGCCTGTTCTGAAACATCAACCAAGGTAACTTTGTGTCCGTGCATAGCAAAAACGTGGGCAATTCCATTGCCCATGGTGCCTGCACCAATTACTGAAACGTTCATACACATAAAATTTGCATCAAAGGTACGAAATTGCTTAGCGCTGTGGACAGGAATTGCATCCACTTGAGGAGAGAAAACTGTATTTTTTTACAGTCCAACCCAACCCGGGCCAAGCATGAGTTGAATCAAATGCAGTAGCTTTGTGCCATGCGTCAATGGTTTGCAACGAACGGAGCCATAATTGCTTTGCTTCTGTTGGGTTTGACCCTAAGAATGTATGTTCCCGGCGGAATGGTGCTGGTGGGCGACGACCTAAGTGCCCTGCTGCGTACCCATTACGGAACCTGGAACGAGTTTGTGGAAAAGGGTCTAAAAACGGACGTACATCCGCCGGGAATTCAGGTGTTTTTGTATTTCTGGAACCGCATTTTTACCGATCAAGCCTGGTGGATTAAGCTGCCCTTTATTGGCTTTAGCCTGCTGAATGTGTTTCTTACCCGGTTGTTGGGACGGCGGCTTGGAATGGGCAGTTCCGCCTACCTGGCCGCCTTGCTTATGGCAGCCCTTCAATTTCCGGTTTTTTATGGTCAATTGGCCCGCATGTATGCCCCGGGCTGCAGCGTAGTATTGGGCTTAAGCTTGATTTATTTGCAGGGCAAAAACGCCTTGAGATTTTCATGGAAACGTATGCTTTTGCAAGGGGTTTTGTTGGCTTTGGCGGCATACATTCATCACCTGGCAGCACTTAGTGCCGTCGTTGTTTGGCTTACAGGACTATTGAAATTTCGGCGACCCTTAACCTGGGAATGGCTGGGAGCCGCATTCATAGGGCTCTTGCTGTTTTTACCGGCCATGCCACTTTGGTTGGAACAGGTGAAATTGGGCGGAGTGGGCGGAGAACAGGGCTGGTTAGGCCGGCCTAAACCGGATTTCTTCCTTGGCTTTTTGTGCTACCTTTTCCATTATTTTGTTCCCCTGTATTTGGCCGCAGCATTGCTGTTCGCCCTGGCTCTGCAACGCCGTGCATGGTACACCGGCTTGCTCTGGTTTGCAATTCCGGCTTTGATTGCCTTTGCCTATTCTTTGCTGCGAAATCCGGTTTTGCAGTTTTCTACCCTGCACTTCGCTTTGCCCTTTTTCCTGCTGTTTTTGAGTTCAGGCATTGACCGATTGCCCAAAGGTTGGAGCTCAGCCACAATTGCCATCATGCTTGTTTTGGTAACAGGCAGTTTGTTGGGAATACGCCGACACCCCTATGTTCAAAGCAAAGAACCATTCAAAGGCATTCCATTGTGGATGGTAAAGAACGACCATTCAACGAAGTGGTTCTTATGCGACATTGCCCCTGAACGCTGGAAATGGTATGTTCATCATCCCTTAAAAGGAGCATTGAAACTGGCTCCGAGTCTGAACCACCCCAAGGATTTACCTAATTTTGATTCATTGCCCAAAGCTCAGGGACTGATTCTAGGTCAGGTTCGGGAAAGCAATCCCGATGTTTGGGCCGCTGTAAAATTCCATTTTCCCACAGTAAAACAACGCATTGATTTTACCGGGGGAATGATTTGGGAATTCAAAAAAGAGGAAAGAGGCCGTTCAATCAAGCCCTATTTCAAGCGCAAGTGGAACATAAAAAGCAGTGAAAAAAGGGTGTTTTTTGATGGAATAAAAATGACCTTAGACAGCGTAATCGTGCATGAATCCGACTGGATTTATCAAGAAGTAAAAATGGTTACACCAACAAAAAAACCCCCACGCTGGGTGAGCGAAATTCGAAGGGGAGCCGAGGCCGCATTGTGGAGAAGTGCCTTGCCTTTAAAGCAGAACGGCGACACTTTGTGGTATGCGGCAGCAATAATGCTGCAAGACATGGATAAATCAGGGAAGTTCGGGGAATGGATGGGCTACGTCTGGGCCCCCGATTCGGCCATTGTAATAAGCCTGGAAATTTCGTTGGAATGCTGGTCAGGAAATAAAATTATGGATGCTCCCTTTAAAAAAGTGGAATGGTAAATGCTATGAAAGAAAAACCAAAGAGCGTCTATCCCCCATCATATCAAAAACAAAACCAACGCAATGCCTAACACCAAATTTAATGGTAAAAAATGCCTGCTGATTCTTGGAATCTTAATGATGCTGCCGGTTTATGGTCAAAAGAAAACCCGGAAAAGTTATTGCGGAAGGCCCGTACACTGTAGCCTACCTGCAGAAGCAGCCGAACACAAAAACCCCTACTTTAATGAGCATTTGTGCGAGAATTTCAATCCACAGCAGGCCAATTTTAGCTGGGAATACTATTTCTTGCAAACCAACCAATGCAGGGATATGAAAGAAGCGTTTCCCGGCCTAATGGACCTAAATTTTATTCCTGCTCTGCTGTCGGGCCCTATTGAGCAAAATGGGGTTATCGGTTTAGATTGCGAACGGATTCGGATTCATTTTGACAGCCTAAGGCAACATACAGGTAAACCAGGCATATACAGCTTGTATGGAAAATCAAGGGTAAAAGACAACATATGTAGGTTTGGGGGCGAAATTCAACTTTTGAACATATTGCACAGGGATTGCGAAGGGGCAAATCAGGAAAAAAAATGCGGCAAAGTATTGGGGCGGTACACCCTATGGGAAGACAGCAGTCAGTACCACAGCGGTTTTTTTCAAGGAATTTTTGAGGCAACGGTGCTGATTGATATAAAGGAAAAAAAGATAGAATTGGATCAGCGGTTTGAGGATTCGGACAGCTACGCCAACAGGACCTTTGTAGGAATTTGGACCAGCTATGAAACAAAAGAGGCAGAAAAATGCATTTGGGGCGACTACCGCCTGCCTTTTGTATTTGATTTTTATGAGAGTGAGAGAGGAATGCAAGTTAACGAAAGGTATTTAAAGCATGGATGGGAATTTAAAATTGGAGGAGAGCAAACGGATAAAAAAAGGCAGGAGGAGTGGTGGGCGAGGTAAATTTTGGTTTTTTGGGGAGGGATGCGTGGGTTTGGGTTTAGTAAAGTCCATGCGGGGTTGGGGCGGGCATCCAAACCCGTGGGTAGGATAGCGCCCATACGGGTTGGCCGTTCGATTTCTTAACTGTCAGGAATCTTGAAAAAAATTGCAGGTCTTCCTTTTCCTTCTTCCTCTTCTCCTTCTTCTTCTTTTCCCTTTCCCTTTCCCTTTCCCTTCCTTCTTCCCT
>Ga0214917_10000008_pt1 | contig 212804 bp, 267 predicted proteins | sample LL_1208_BB_MetaG_FD_177983 | JGI IMG/M metagenome (GOLD analysis project Ga0214917, IMG submission 177983) | Freshwater microbial communities from Lake Lanier, Atlanta, Georgia, United States - LL_1208_BB | ecosystem: Environmental > Aquatic > Freshwater > Lake | place: USA: Georgia...
TGAAGATGGAACGTAGATCCTCATAACCAATCACAATGGAATTGGTTCCTCTACCACAGGAATCGGTAACACTGATGTTAAACTTGTTCCAGTGTGGGTTGAAGGTGATACTGAACTGAGTTCCTTCGAGATCTTGGAATTCAGTACTGAGGTTCTGGAGTTTCTTTGGTACTGAGGTACCGAGTTTCTTCTTGGCCTTCATGTTTCCATCCTATCATCCTCGGGTGGAATTTTTCACCGGATCAACATCACTCATGAAAAGGTAGAATTCCTTAACACCTTCGTAATCCCAAACACCAACTCGAATTCCAAAACGTTTAACCGCACCGATCCAGGAACCGTGAGGAGATCTGGAACTCTGTGGAGAATCATAGGTAAATCCTCCTGCGGAAATCCAGGAACCTCCTCTTTCCACTCCACGAAATCCTCTATTCTTACCGGATTTTATTGGTGGTTGAGAGGAAATATTTCCGTGTGGATCTCGGCCGAGAACCTCAAGGTTCACCCTTCCAACTTCCTCATGTTCCATATCTTTTCCGGGTTGTATTCCAAGGAATATCGAATAGATCCACCTTCACTCTTCTCGGGGATCTGTGATTCAATCTCTCCGATGAGTTGGGAATGATACTGAGGATCCATTTCGATTTCCCATGGAACACCTTCACCATCCTTCACCACAACCTTCACACCAACCTTTGGAGGTGGTTCAGGAATATTTTCATCATCATCATCCGGTTCAACACCAACGAATTCGATGAATTTCTGGAAGTATTCCTGGATTAGATCCGAATCACGTTTAGGATCAACCCCAAACCAACTTCCATCCCATTCATTACACCTCCACTTCCAAAAATCGATCGCTTCAGAGTTCGATAGTGTAACTCCGAATAACCGGTGAACTTCGGATTTGATGTGATCCACATCATCCTGTTCATAGTAGATCCCAGAATTTTGGAGCCTAACATTAAAGGTTTGAGTTACCAGTTCTTGGTTGATCTTCATTGTTTCACCCTTCCTCCTTCACCTTCTCCAGTTCCTTACGAACCACGGTGTGTATCCCCAGGATTATTTCATCCTGAACCTCATAACCATAAACAAGATCGTTTGCCTCGTTGGGATTCAAAACAATAGTGATTCCCTCCAACATACCATTCTTATCGTAGCTTCTCCTGGCTTCCATCACCCCTCCTTCTTCTCCCTCAATTCCTTCATGCTTTCCACCAGGATCTTCTGTAGGTTTTCCATCTCCTCCGGGCTCAAGGAATCCAACTTTTCCATGATGGAATACTTCATTTTTCGGATTAGAAGAGGATCCGTGATTGGAAAGGATTTGGTTCCTCTCTCCTCTCTTCCCTTCACATCCATGTAAAGGTTAGAATCACCACCGAATTCCTTGCAAGGATTAGGAATATCCACCTCACTCCACCCATTCTCACAACGGTTACACCCATAAACATGTGTGCTTGAAACCCCATCATCATTCATGAATGAGGTGTGTTGAATTGTTCCGGAATCACACTTTCCACACTTATCATTACCGCTCATTGTTCTTCTCCAACTCCACCATGTTTCCATTGATATACACGAAACGATTGAAACTCAAATCGTTTGGATTATGGAAAACCTCCTTGGTGTAGGTAACGTTCCATTGTTCTCCGCTCGGATCATATTTCTTCATGATGTGGAGGAACTTCGCAACCGTTTCGAATTCTTCTTTGCTGATCTTCATGGCTTCTCCTTCACAGGGGTGTTGCATAACCAACGATCTTGTGGTGGATTTCCGAGAGGAGAATCTTGTACCCCTCAACCTGGCTCCTCAGATTTCCAATGCAAACCTGATGATCCGGATGGAAATGTTTTCCATTGAACTCAATGAACTCGGAATCGTTTGTGATGTTAACCTTACAGTGAGAACAGTTTCGTACAGGGTTTTTCTTCTTCACTTTTCTTCTCCTTGATCAAGGTACCACATGAGGTGGAGGAATTTCACTCATCACCTTTCATTCTTTTTTCCACCATATCCAGGTAGAATGGAAGGGCACCTTGAGGAGGAGGTTCCACGGTGAATAAATTCCTTGCAACCTGATTGTAGTTAATCCTACCTCCGGGCCTCCCCAATGTATCGAGGAAGGGATTGTAAAAATCACCCCATAAAACCTCCACCTGATTATCGGAGGTTTTTCTCACAATGGTTCCGGTGGAACTGGAGTAAAGGAACTTCACCATATCTCCAATTTTCCAATCAACCTCATCGAGTAGTTTTCCATCGAGGGTGAGGAGGGAGGAGATGAATACCGTGTTTATTTCACTCATGATATTTTTGAATATCCTCGGGGAGGATGATCTGATCGGGGCGGAAGAACAACTGTTTTCCACACGATAAAACGGTTAGGTAGGAAACGATCCCATAGGGGTTTCTATTCACCTCCAGGATTATCCCCGCCCGGGGAGGTTCACCGAAGAATTTGGTGAAGATTAAATCTCCAATACTACTTTGATTCACTTAGTATCTCCACGTTCCACCGATCCGCGATGAGATGGTGGTAGTTGATACCATCCTCACACAACAAGGTTACATTCAAACCATGGTTTCCATTGAAACCTTCCACCGGAGGAACCTCTTCACATTCCAACAACAAACCGGTTATGGTACCGTTTTTCAGTGGAAAATCCTGGTATTTCCAGGTGAAACGAATCAGATCACCCCGTTTCACTTAGTATCTCCACCGAACCTGGTGATACATAGTAACTCTTTCCCTCCTCGGGGATGATTACTTTAAGGTAACACATCTTACCGGAAATCAATTCCTCATCCCGATATTCCTCAATGATTCCAACCGCTCCGCGGGGAGGAAGAAAACCAGGTAACTTACCTGTGAAAAGAACCAGATCACCGGGTTTCATTGTGGGGTTATACCTTCACCAGTTCGTAGTTGTAGAACCAGGTTAACCTCTCACGGAATAGAACCCGATAACGATGTGATCCACCGTGATGTTCCTGTGAATCTGGATGAACCACTATTCCAAAACCAAGGATCTCGGATGGATTATCCCAATCCTCAACCTTCACAATATCTCCATTCTCAAGGTTGCTCACCTTATCACCTTAACCCTTTCATACCTCACCCACCCGATGGATTCACCGGTGATTATTTTGATGTATGGAACATCGATGTTGGAATAACATGAATCTATAATGATTCCAATGTGATCCTGTGGAAAGGTTGAGGTATACGTACCTAATGGGTTAACTGAATCAAAGATGTGTAGGTTTCCAACGGTAGGTTGAACAAGGTTTCCAGGGTTCACTTCACCACCTCGATCTCATATTTCTCACCGATTCGATTGATTGGAATGTAGAAAATCTTCCCAGTTCCATTCTCAAGAACATCATAGAAATCGGTGTTGTGTTGATGTGATTCACCTATAACAACACCACCGTTTCTCAACTCATCCCGGTGGGATTTGGAGGTGATAAAGATTCGTATCATATCTCCTGGAAACAATCTCAAGAGATCCTCTCGGTGAAGTTGTTCTCCATGAATTCCATCAACTCATTTCCCCATAGAACCTTATAGTAATCCCCAAATTCATCCCCGTTTCTATGAACACCAACCACCAAACCAGGCCCGGTGATCCTGAATTTTTCCTTATGGTTTCCAACCCAGGTATGAATTAGATCGGTACACATCCATAACTCACCTGTGTTTGGTTTCATGCCACCAACTCCAGTTTACCTCTTCCAATCCAACCGATTCCATGTGAGGTTAGAATCCTACACATCCCCCGGAAAAGAACCCCATTTTGGGTGGTTTGTAGAAGTATTCCAATCTCTCCAGGGGGTACAACCGGGCCATGGGAATCATGTGGAACATCGATATCCGGAACCAGTTGAAAATTGTTGAAAGAGTTAACTCGGATTAGATCACCTGGAATCATTGATGATCTTCCTTATCTAACCAAGAATCATAAACCCAACCCTTACCGTAACCAGGAAAAAGAATCAAGTGCATTTTTCCAACCGTTTCCAAAAATATCCCGCTGGAGTTGGTTGGAATCTCAAAACAATCGCTCATCTTATATGAGCGATATGGTGTGTTACTCCGGTTCTCGTGAAAAACCCTGAGGAATTCCTTGGCCCAGGAGCATCTATGATGAACCACAAATATATCACCACGAATCATTGATTCTCTCCACCGCCCAACGGTTACTCCACAACCAAACCAACCCATTCGGGCCTAAAACATTGTATTCGGAGGGGCTCCATTCCAACCTTCTCCTTCCAATGAACAACCCAAAAAACGGTGGGGAATTCACTTCAGGGTTGTTGTGAAGTTTGAAAGGTTCACATATAACAGGATCTCCAACACACAACACCATGGTTAAACTCCAATGTAAACCATCCCATCCCGGTTTTACACCGTGTGGAGTTCCAAATGGTTCTCACTCACCCACCCGAAAACCTCACCACCGAAAAACAGAACCTTACACTGATCCTCTTTGATTTCAATCACAACACCAATCGATCCGCTTGAAATTTTACCTATGAAACTCCGAGGAACTATGGATTCTCCAACCCAACGGATCTTCTCCGGGAAATCGTAAATTCGGTGTAGATTTGTTGGGTGATTTTTAAGAGTTAAAATCCTTACAGAATCACCGGGTTTAAACCTGTTCACCTGGAATCACCTCACACTTCCTCTCCACCCAATCCAATCCCCACCCACGGATCTCCTGTGTTCTTGGGTTAAGAACATGAACCAGGTTGATCTCCTTGTTTATCTCCAACACGAGGCAAACATCACCATCGAAATAATCCTCGATTACCACCATATCCCCGATCCGAAGTTTTCTCACCCCAACACCTCAACCTCATCCTCCGGAACCAGGAGAATATCCTGAATTTCTCCATTGGTTTCCAACATCCGAATATTGAAAGATTTTTTATGGGTATCTCTGATTGGTGCCACGGGGCGAAAATGAAGTAGAACACCGGTGATGGTGGGGAACTTCCACTTCTTGTGGAACCGAGTGATTCGAAGAAGATTTCCTATGTTCATCTCACCAACTCCAGGATTTTCCTATCCGCCCAACCTACTCCACCGGGGGTTAACAACTTGATGTAGAAGAAATCCTTGTTCTCTGGAAACTCCGCGGTGAGTAGAACCAAACCTACATCCTTCCCATAGAAGAGTGTTTTCGTGGTGATTAGATAACCTCTATCATCCCAACAACGGGTTTCTCCTCCGTAAAGTTCAGCGGGATGGGGATCCCATGAATCCATTCGAAGTTTTACAATTGAACCTATGTTCATCCCACCAACTCCAGATCACATCTTTTAATCCAACCTATCCCACCGGGGCACAATACCTTCACCCAAAAACTGGTGGGTAGAGAATCATAAACATCATTGAGAATGTATCTTTGTTCCAGAATCACTCCCACCTCGGTGTAACGGAACCTCCCGGTGTGGTTCTTCCTGTAGATTGAAGTGAAATCAGGTGGATCATCCCAGAGGATTTTGTGATCCTCGTTACCTTCCATCTCGGGAATTAAACGAACTTGTGATCCGGGTTTCACCTTTGAAACTCCTTCACCCAACTCTGATGTGCCCAACCAACACCACGAGGGGTTAATAACTTCACATACTGGAGGTACCTATTCGTAATGATTCGAGTTTCAAGAACCAATCCTAGATCCGAAAAACCGAATGGAATATCGGTGGGGATGAGGTTATTGGTGATTGGATCCATTAGATCCGAATGGTATAACCAATGGGTGGTACCGGTATCTCCACCGTTCACACCAACAACATCACCGGGTTTCACTGGAACTTCTCCAACCATCTAACCGGAAACATTCTTATCCTATCACCCAATCCCTTTACATATTCACCGGGAAGATTGGGGGTGGTGTACCTCTCACCGAGGATAACCACCAACATTCCATGGAGATAATCATCCCGTGGATGGGCACCCGGTGGAACTGAAACTCGATATAGATCCCCTTTTCTCATACGATCTTCCTGATGGTATCACTGGGATGATGAACCAGTTTATCACCTCTTAGAACCACCCACCAATCAGCGGAACCGTTTTCACCTGAACTCCTGTATCCATCATCCCAAAGTGATTCACGGATGATTATCCCGGTTGAGTGCGGATCATCCTCATCAAGAAACTCCGGAAGGATTTCAACAACATCTCCGGGTTTCATGGTGCCTCCGAGAGGAGTGTTAGGTTTTCCCATATGAAAGGAATGAAATCTTCGTTCCAGAAAACGATACAATCACACTCACCTGCAACCTGATCTCCCCATTCATCCAGTGGAACCTTATCACTCCAGAATATCCCCACGCGGGGTTCATGTGGTTCCAGAAAATCCGCGGAGATTAAAACCAGATCTCCGGGTTTCACTGGAGATTCCTAAAGATATTTCTGAATCCATTCATCTCCCACCTCACGGTGGAGTTTCCGAGTAGAACCTCAACCATGTTCCAGGAAACACGGAGAACCACACCGATCTCAGGGGTGTAACGGTGGATAACCAGGGATCCAGGTACCACCTGGTTCACACTGAGGATATCATCGTTTCTCACCGGATCACCTCTATGTAGTATGATTCCACTGGGTAACGGGTTATCCTCCCATCGGGATCGATAACCTTTATTTTTTCGTTTTCACCACCGATCTCAAAGTTTTCGTGTTCCAGGTAGATCCCAAACTTCCAACCGGTTTCACGGTAAACCGGATCCAATAGATCGATTCGGTGGATGATTTTGAGAAGAGAACCGGGTTTCATTTTGGAAGTGTTCCGATGGGTGGTGTGGTTGAGATGTTGTGTTCCTGATATTCCAGTTTCTCACCGGTGAGTGGATTGAGAACCACATACCATGGTGTGGAGGAGTAGGTAGGTTGGAAAATATCGGAGATGATTACCGGTGTGTGGGGGTGAATGTATAGGGAACCGATGATAAAAACCAGATCTCCGAGTTGAATATCCTTCATTCCACCACCTTCACGTTTCCTACATAACACCAACCAATATTTTCTCCACTGATAACCTTAACATCGGAGCGATAAACATCAACAACCAAACCGATTCCGGTTAGAAGCCCGTGGTATTTCCTGGTTCCAGGAGGAACCGATCCGAGTGGGGATGAGAATAACTTGGAGGAACTTCCTGGGGAATTGTTGGTTACAATATCACCGGGCCTCATTGATGATTTTCCAGTTGGGTGTTACCATTTCGGTTTGAACCTCACCGTTGTGAAGAATGGTACACCAGTGTTCGTGGTTGAAGATGATTGGAGTTTCCAGTACCATTCCGATGTAGGTGTGCCATGAACAGGTTCCGGAACCCCACTTTTTAAATTCCACAAGATCACCTACATTCATTCCAGATCTCCTCCAGGTAGTTCCAGTTTACCCATCCGATCTTCCCGTTGTAGAGAACCTTGATCCAGGTACCATTCGGAGGTGAAACGATCAAGAGGGATGATCCGATTGGAATTCCATCATCCGGTAGGTGTTTGTGAACCTTATTCACCGTGGAATAGAAGTTGGTGAAACAAAGGTTTTTGGCAAGTGAACCGGGAAGCATGTTTCAAGTATATCATCCCACGGTGGGGAATTTCACTGTTACCCCACCAGGTGTTTTTCGTTTTTGAATTGAGTGAGAACCTCCCATAGGAGTTGTGGAAGGGAATCCTGGATGTGAAGGTATGATGAGTAGGAACAACACCACACCGGGCCGGGAGAAATAACTCCAGGTTTCTCTTTCCAGATTTTTACCGAACGTAGGAACTTAAACATTTTAAGTGAAATCCCCCACGATTAAATCCCAGCTTCCGGATCCATGCCCAACACAGTGATCCCCAACACTTCTGTGTAGTTCCATTCCTTCCGGGCACCACCGCCCTGGGCCACGTGTGGTGATGATTTTGATCATATCCTCGGGGAGAACCTCTTCATCATATTCATTTAGGATCTTTGTGTTGGGTTTACCCCATTCGGTGATCCAATCCTCCAGGGAATTGATGCCCCTCTCGGGGATGATGTGCAGGGAGAAACACCAACCGTAGGAGGATTTTCCGATGTGAAGAACCTCCTCATCGGGATCGTGTTTACAGGTTACACATTTCGAAGGTGATTCTTTGTGTAGGTAGTAGTTTGTTCCCATCTCACTTTCCTCCTAAAATCTCTTCCACTCGAAGTTCAGATTCACCACTTCTTTCCATTGCTCTCCATGGTAATGATCCACGTTCCTCCCGGTGAAGTTGATCCACCGAATCGATCTTATCAACCTTATACACCGATGAACCTCTAATCTCCTCGGATAGGTTCCGGAAACCGATACTCTCAGCCTCGTGTGGATCAACACAATCCACAAGGATATCTGTGTGAAATGTTACTCGGTACAACATGATTCAATCTTATCCTCCACCGGTTGGGTTTTTCACCGGAGGTTAATCAAAAAATCCACTTCGAATGGTACGTAAACATATTCCAACCTGCCGGGCCCTGATACCCATGAGGTTCCAGTTGGGGAAGGAGGTGAGGAACCCGGTGGAACTTCTCAACAACAAACGAAATCCACTTCGAATTCGAGGGAGGTTCACTTCTCATCCTCCTCCACTTCATAGTAACCTACCACATCACAGATCCTCTTGATGAAATCCTGGGAGTTTAGGATGATCCGATCCGATTGGTAGATAACCTCGGAACAACTGATACCATTCTCACGGATGAAATCCATGCAAACCTGAAGTAGTTCATCCCTCATTCCTGATTTCTTCATGATTTACCCATCAAACCATTCAACCAACTCTCGTTATCCTCAGGAACAAAACTTCCAACCGGATCCCATAGAACCGTGAAACGATCCTCCTTCAACATATCCACCAGATCCTCCTCACTCCAGTTCTCGTGGGAGGGAATGAGGTGGTAGGTATCACCGATGAACTGGGGAACCTTGTTGATGATCTGCGGGATGTTGTTCACATTGAGGAACACCGTGTGAAGTGAGAAGAGGTTATCCGGTTTCTCGTTCACATCGATCAACTCGGATGCGATCTTTTCCACCTTGAGAAGTTCCAGGATGATCCCATCCGCACCGCTCTCGGAATATCGAGTTGCACTTCCGATATCGGCCACCCAACCTTGCCCGGATTCACTGTAGAACATAGGTGAACCCCAGGAGTTATTCTCCCCATCGAGGGATGAGTGGAACCTCAAAACGAAGTTCTTCTTCTCGGTGGATTTCTTGGTGGGGTTCTTCTTCGTGGAACTGGAGGATTTCTTGGTTGCCATGATGTTATCCTATCCTATCGAGGTGGGGATTTTCACCGGGGAGGGAGATGTAGTGATCAGAGATCATTTGTTTCCTACCGGTGTGGAGGAGAACGGTGAAGAAACGGTGATCCATTGAGATATCGTTGTGTTCCTCGATGATTATCCCGAGTGTGGGGGAGATCATCCTCTGGGGATTGGTGTAGAGGATGAGTTGCCCGATTCTCACTAGATCTCCTGGAGGTCTGATTCTCGGCAGTGAAGAATTCCACGATCTGGAAACAATACCTTCCAGTGTGGGAACGGATCATTTCCACGGAATTCGTAGGGGATGTGTTCGAGGATGATCCCAACATCACCGGGAAGATCCATTTGGAATCGGTACCTCCATACCACCATGTTACCAACCCTCATCCGTGATCCTCCTTGATCCATGTGGGTTTAACCACCTCATACTACCATCACCCAATAAAACTTTACATACATTGGAAATTGGATCAGGATCCTCATGGATATCAATGATCAACCCAAGGATATAAATTATTTCCTTGGTGATGGGATTCCTTCCGTTCCTAAATTCTCTAAGTTCACCAACCTTCATTCCAACACCTGGAATAATTCATCTTTTAAGTGGATTGAGATCCTCCTGATTTTATCTCCATCGAGAATAACCAATGAATACCTCTCAATATCAACCTGAAGTATTAGTTGAATATCGGTATTCCATCCACTTATCCTTTTACTGGATGTTTTTATTAGATCTCCACGTTTCACTGTAGAAAATCCAGGTAGTGGGTGGAGATTAGTTTAACAATACCGTTTTCCAGTAGAACATTGTAGAATTGTTGATCCAGGGATATTCCAAGTTTTTCCTGGATGATTATCCCGATGAGGGGTTGAGGAATTCTAGTATTATTTCGGTAACGAACCAAGGAACCGGGTTTCATTCCACCACTCGGAGGTTCCCCGCGAAACACCAACCAACATTTCCATCACAGGTGATCTTCACCTCGGAACCATGTTGTTCCAGAACCATACCAACCCCGGATAGATACCCGGTGGTGAAACGTGAAACATAACCATTGTTCCCAACCGTGATTGGAGAGGAAAATAGTTTGGATCTGGAATTGGTTCCAAGGTTGGTTACCAAAGTTCCGGGGAGATATGTGGTGTTCATGGTGTTGTTAGTAATCGGTTTTTTATCCAACCAACCTTACCACGGTTCGTTAGGATTTTTGAGGATGATTTTCTGGATTCAATGATGATAACAATCTCGGGGGCTCTTATCCAATCCACTGCCACGCATCCTAGTGGAATTTCATCCATACACACATCCCAAACATAGGTTTGAACTGAACAGAGGTATAGTTCATTGGGTTTCATTGGTGAACCTTGTACATGTATGAAACTTGGCTCCACCCAATTTTCTCCCCAATTAACCATTGAACGAAACCGTTTTGGGAGGGGGTGATGATGATCCCGGTGGAGGGTGGAATTTCCGGTGGGAATGTTGGGCCTGAGTATAGATCAGGATGTACCGGAAAGAATTGAAGTACCACCGAGGATTTAACCAGGGTTCCAGGGGAATATTTCATTGGAGAACCTTGAAGTTCCTTTTGAGGAAGAAGTAGGAGTAGATGGAGGTGGTTCCATTGTTCCACATGATTTCACATGCTCCGGTGGGGGATTCGGAGAGGAGAAGGGCGATACCGGGTGGAACATGGTGGTGAGGTTCGATTGAGATGAGAAGGGAACCAGGAACCATGGTTATATGGTATCATGTGGAATGTGGGTTTTTCACCACGGTGAAGTTTTTACTGATCCAATTGTATCCCCAACGATCCATGGTTTGGAGCCTGGGGTTGAAGAGGATAACAATGTTGAGGTGTTTGTGTACCTCGAGAACAAGGTTGGGATCTTCGTAGAAAATAACGAGATCACCGGGGCTCAATGAACCACCTCGAACATCCGAGAGATGAAATCAACAGAGAATCGTGATGTGGTTCCGTTGTGGGCCCACATGATATCGAACCACCCGTTGGTTTCCTGGGAGATGATAACCGCGAGGGTTTCGTTGGGAAACTCACCATTGATGTGAAATCGTATCAGATCTCCCCTCTTCACAACACCACCTCGAACAAATCGCGGATAACATCATCACCAATTCTACGGGTGATTCCATTGGATAGGTGAACGAGGTAGTTAACCGTGTTCCACCTCTCATCGATGAGAACCTCGAGAATCAATCCTGATGTTGGATTTCCGTTGCGAACCTGGTAATCGTTGGGTAGGAGAAGTGTTCCGATGGGAAGTGGATCAGGTTTCACTGAGAACCTCTATGTCATCCGAGATTTCACCATCCATCAACCAGGATTTTCCAATCACACCACCGTGGGAGGTGAAGAGAACCTTGAGTTGGTTGTACTTGGAACCACGGTGCTTGGGGATGAAATCGATTACGATTCCGAACCAATCACCACAAACGTTATCGAATAGTTGGTGTTGATATTCACCGGGAGAGGTGGGTTTGTTTCGAATCAAAGAACCGATTTTCACCTGAGAACCTCGAGAATTTCTTCCATCTCATCATTCAAGAGGAGTGCCCTCATCACCAGGTTATCGGGTGTAACGAGGGCCTCGATGGTGGTGTAGTGAGTTGTGTAGTGGGATGGTGGAGTTACCTTGAGAACCACCGCGATCCAATCGAAGTCCTGGGAGATGATTTCCCTGAAGATAGCCACACCGGATGTTTGGTATCGATTCCTTCGAAATAGATCACCAGGTTTCATAGCTCCTCTTCAGGAATCACTCGAAAATCATGGGTGTGGTACCCGAATCGAACCAATCCATCGTTCCCCACGAAGATCCCATGGCCCTTCATCCCTGGGATTTCACCTAGGAAAAGTATTGGATTTCCGGGGCGAAGTGGGTACAACCTTTCATCCTGGGGAGGTGGAGTAAATACCACCAAAAATCCTGAGGTAATTCCTCTAGGGAAATTAACGGGATTTTTTAGGTGTTCATCCAGGGGTATCCATGTTTCAACCTGGTGTTTTTGGTAGATTGCCATTTTGTGCCTCTCTGAGGATTTGTTCCACAGGTTTTTCACGTTCTCCGCGGAGATCTCGTTGGGTATCCCTCCATGGTAAGGAACCTCTTTCCCACCTGCGAACCTGATCCGGAGATTCTAGGAGTTTGATTGAGAAAACCTCGGATCCTCGGTTATCAACCTCATCGGTGAGGTGTTTGAACCCGATCATCTCGGCTTCTTTTTCATTTTCACATTCCACCAGGAGATCGGTGAGGAATGAGACTCGATAGATGGCCATGGTGTTGTATACTAATCCATTTTTAGTGGGTTTTCACCGAATGATTTCAAGGAATTCGTTGGGGATCCACCCGTGGGCATTGGGGAATGCCACCTGGGAACGGTAAGAGTGTTGTTCCGTTATGATTCCGAGTGAACCATAGGGGATAATCAGGGATGAATTGATTCGATTGTTGAAGAGTTCCGTGTAGGGTATGGCACCACCGGTGTTACAAACCCTGATCAAGGTTCCTACTGGATACATGGGTGAATTTCCTGGAGATCCTTGGAATCGAAGGTGTGAACCATGGAGGTTGTTGGAACGAGACACCGGCAGAAGTACATGGTGTACTTGAATTCAACATCGATGATGAGGAGTGGTTGATCGTAGTAGGGTGAGGTGCGGTACTTCGTGAGCCTCACCATGGAACCCCTGTTGAATGGTGGGTTCACTGTTGAACCTCCTTCATGCCAACAGTACAAATATAGCCCACTCGCTGATCGGAGAGAAGCACCTTGGCCCAGTTATCTCGATGTGGAATCTCAGACTGGAGGACGAGAATGGGTTGATTCTCCAGCACGCGGACCGAATCTCCGTAGCGAAGATCCGGATAGAAGTTCACGTATGAACGAGGAGGAACTACGATGAGAGATCCTGGTTTCATGATCCTCGACGATATTGGGATGCAGGGATGAGGAAACGGGCCACACACCAACCAATGTGACCGGTGGAGGAGAGGACCTTTGCATAGGTGATCTGCTCTCGGCCGATGGCGTCGGGAGTCTCCAGGAGTTCCACGATGATTCCGAGCTGATACCTGCTGAAGATCGTGGAGGAATAGTAGAGGGATGGATCGGTGCAGAGATCCACGTAGCTTGGTGTGGTCACCATGTTACCAACCCTGAGGTCCATGGTTTCATTGTATCATGGGACGTGAGGGGATTTCACGGGATGAAAAACGACCGGGAGTGTTTAGTTCCCGGTCGAAAACTAGGTTAAGTTTTTAGTTGTGATCAGATCAATCAGATCGATATTCCATAACGAGAAGACAAGTAAGACAAGGTAGCGGCTCTTTCTGAGCTATCGTGTTCCTTCTTGTAGTAGATTATCTCAGCGATTTTGCCATCGAAGGATCCATTTCCCATCGTTACTTTGTTAACGGGGGATGGAAGAGCTGGAACTGCTCCTGAATTAAATGAATCAGTGATTGTTTGTGACACACCATTTACTGCTTGGAAGGCACTTCCTACAGTCCCGCCTTGCGAGATTTTTAGCTCTACAATTCTGGCAGTAGAATCTATAGAATAATTGTAAAGATTAGCCGCGTAACCCGTCTCCAAACCTAAACGTTTTGTGCCCCATTGATCTGCCAAAAATAGCGAAATCATGCTTTGCTGCTGGTAAGTACCTAATGTACCGTATGTGAATATCCTTTTGGGATCGCCCACATAATTGTCGATGGAAATAACCGCGTATATAGTTAATGCAGAATCTCCAGATAGGTATGCAGCAGGTGATGTCATAGCTAGGTATGAGCCATAAAATAATCCCCCAGGTCCTGATGATACGAAACTAACTGCCGGTTGATTATTGAAAGCTGCTACTGAGGATAGGTAAGTAGGTGGTTGCATAGGTGCTGCAAATTCGCCTGGTACTGTTAGTACATCACCAGAAGCTGAACGATCAGCCCAGCTGTTGACTGCTGCACCGTTAGAAGAGCCTGCATCATCCGCTCTAAACCACGCGCCGAGCAGTGTCATTGGAGGCGATCCACCACCTCCACCGCCACCACCACCCGATGATGTGATGCTTATACCACCACCAATTCCTGTAAATTTGATGGATCCGCCGGATCCTTTTGATACTATGGCCATAAAATCTCCAGATTGAACAACCTAAATTTGTTCAATCAAATATAAATATCAGCAAAATTCAATGTTGAATTCAATTTGACTCAACTCTTTCCATGTAATCCTCGTAGAACTGGTGTGTTTTTCCATCGGGTGTAAGGACCTCCACGATGTTGTCGAGGAATCGATCGGAGAAGAAGGTTCGTAGCACCACGTAGACCTGAGGTTCATCAGAGAACTTTACGAGTTCGCCGAGGAGGAGAGGTTCTCTCCATGTTTTAGGGGAGCGCTTCATTTTACAAGGTCCATGTAGTTTTCGGTTTCTTCCACTATTAAACCATCCTCGCAGAGTACATACCACCAACGGTGTTGTTGATCACCCCACCAGTTGGTACGAGGAGATTCGTATAGAATTATACCAGTGAGAGGTTTTCCTTCACGACCTTCTTGACGTCCCATGACCAAATCACCTGGTTTCATTTCTTCGATAATAAGATAATATCCTCAAGCTGTTTATTTCACTTTTTCGGGAACTTATTGTTTCTCCGGTTTTCTAATGCATCATGGCAAAAGAAGAAATTCTCAGTTTTGTTGGCAGTACAAGATCCGTTGAATTGAGGTTGGAATGGGGTAACTCAACCTTGAAGGTTGTTGATCTAGATCCTCCTAGGAACTTCACTGTTGGAAACACGATACACTGCGATCATCACCTTCCCATCGAACCGGTGGAAATCATTCATGTTGAAGGTGATGATGTTTTTCTATGTGGAGAAAAGCTGGGTTTTGATGTTGAGAAAACCATTGAACATGGTGGTGTTACGTTCCGTGCTCGGTTGGGGGATAGAGGTGAGAAGGTTGTTGGCGGGTTTGAATTAGGAAATGGTGGGTGGTTCAATGGATTATCAGCTGTGATTCATGCCGCGTTCCTGGGTGTCATATTCTACTACAATCCCCTGTTGAATTCCACCGAAGATGGATCGATAACCGAGGAACAGAGGATTGTTTTATCTCAGTATCTTTCCACCGCGGCCGAGAGGGAGGAGAAGAGGATGGAATCCGAGGTGGAAAATGTTCTAAGCGGTGGTGAGGTTGGTGGAAGATCCAAAGGAAGTGAAGGAAACATGGGAAGTAGTTCCTCCAAACCTTCCAACTCACGTTACACGGTTGCAGGACCGAAGGATAATGTGGATCCACATGTATCGAAACAGGTTGCTCTAAAGGATGCTGAGAACTTTGGAATGGTTGGATTGTTGAGTTCCACCGGAGGAGATCCGAATTCTCCAACATCTCCTTGGGGTAGAGATGATTCTCTTGGAAATGATGCGGTGAGTTTCAATGGTTCACTTTGGGGTGATCAACCTGGGGATAACTTTGGTTCCAATGGATTGGGGCTTTCTGGGATAGGTGAAGGAAGTGGTGGGCCTGGTGAGGGGATAGGCGTTGGACCGAACATTGGGGGTTTGGGGAACAACATTCATCATGGGTTTGGACCACCAGGAGTGTTATCGAAGAAGTATGTGCAGAAGGATATAAAGATGAGACCGAGTTCGACCAGTGTATCAGGAAGAATTCCGCCTGAGGTAATACAGAGGATTATTCGCCAGAATTATGGGCGGTTCAGGGCGTGTTACGAAACGGGGTTGAGGAACAACCCATCGTTGAGCGGAAGGGTTGCGGTGAGGTTTGTTGTAGGGCGAGATGGGTCAGTGGCGAGTGTTGGGAATGGTGGATCTGATCTACCTGACGGAGGGGTTGTGAATTGTGTGGTGAATTCCTTCAGAGGTCTGTCGTTTCCTGCCCCTGATGATGGAATCGTGTCTGTAGGATACTCAATACAGTTTTCACCGGGATGATTGTTGACTTCATTGTAACTTCTTTAAGTGACGGCTAAAGTAGGTCTTCACCGTTCCATCTGGGAATAACAACGTGCAAGTGGACTTCCTGAGCTTCACAGTTCTACCCGATCCCACGACGAGCAGGATCGGGTATTTTCCCTCTTTAATCCACGCCGAAGGAATGTTGAGCGTGACGAGTTCACCGACTTTGAACGAATCCATGCTAACGATTGTGGACGATTATCTTGTTGTCGTCGACTCCTTCCCACACATCATACCAGAATCTCTTCTCATTATCCTCAAGCAGTTCAAAGGAATATAGGATTGAATGTTTGCCGTGTAAATCTGAAGTGTCTTTGACGTTGAGGACAAGCCCATGGAACGTAAGGTTTGACGCCCACTCGTAGGTCACGAGGTCTCCAACGCGAACCTTCATGACTTCTCGTAGGAAACCATGGAGAACTTGCTCATGGTGTGGATGCCGGTGGGGGTGAGGACCTGCACGAAGGTCTCATATTTCCCAGGGATGACAATCGCTGGAAAGATCTCTGAATCGCTGACAAAACTCATGAGATCCTCGAGATAGTAGTTGCCACCCTTACAGCTGTTTTGAGCATCTGTGCTTGGATACATCAAAGATCCCATAGGAACATCGAAGATGTAGGCGTCACGGAAGTGCATGTCTATATTGTATCGATCGTGTTGCAAAAATTGCACGAATAAATCAGCATCACTTCATGTTGAAAAGCGTCAGGCCTGACAGCGTGAGCAAGGTGGCCACGAGGTGCTTCAATTCGAACTCTTCGTTGAGGAAAGCTATCGACAGCACGGTCGTGATGACAGGTGAGGCAGATATCATCACCGAAAGTGCTCCTGTCGTGTTCGATGATTTCAATAGCATCCCAAACATCACAGCACCACAGATGTGCAGACACGTGGTGATCACTGCGTAGATCACGCCTTGTGAATCTATGGACGAGTGTTTGGGCGCAAAATTGTACCATGCCGGGACCAGTGCCAGATAAATGAAAGCAGAGATGATCTGCATGTGGTAAGGATGAATTTTATCGACAGATAATTTTCGAAAGAACGCAGACAATCCGAAAGACAAAATTGTTGCTGCGATCAGTATGCGGTTCATTGGATTCTTATATTAACACATTTTTTAGATAATTTTCGTCAGAAGCAAGAGTTAACTCATAATCATAAAATTGGTACATCTTGCCTTCAGGTGTCAAGACGTCGCATATCATACGTTTATAGTCAGCCACACGCTGCTCTTCCTTGTAAACATTTAACACCACGAAGACAGAATCATTCCAATGCGGGAGGATGTTGTCATATCCAAACCACATAGGATCTATTCTGACGAGGTCTCCTAACTTTAATTTCACTGCTCTATATTTTTTCTAAGATTGCTGTTTTTGTCCATCCTGTCGTTCCGTCTGACAGCATTAAAAAAATGTTGTGTTGCCTTAAGTACACCACAAGCATTATGTCACCAGGTCGTATTATGCTCGTTACATCTAGAGAAGAGTCTTCGTAGTCTGGGCCTGCCCATAGAACATATCCCATCTTGAACGATGGATTGTCATTTTTGAATATGACTAGATCGCCGATCTCGATGGGATCGTGACACACATAAATTAAGTATTTATCGAATATCGATTTTCATCGAAAAATTTAGTGTAAAGTCTCTTTAGCAAACGTATAAGGAGCAGTAGACACTAGAGGTGAAATCGTAGTTCCATCGTATACCCAGGGAACATGTGGAGCTGCATCATCATGATTTTTGTTTAAAAGTCTAACAACATCATGGATGTAATCCAATTTGGAACTTATTTCAAAAACGTCCACGGCGGTGCCATGCTTGTCGACGACAAAGATAAAAGGAAGCGGAACGACTATTTGCAATTTTTTACCTCTAGTTCGATTTTTTGTCGCAGTTTTTTCAATCTCTCAACAGAATCATAATCTGCGTATTCTAGTTCGACGCCGATCGCAATGTTGACTGTTTCATTCGCCTCTTTTAGGAGGCTGACTAGATTTTCGATCCTTACCTTGAGCTCATCTCTTTCAATGATGACTTTATCCAACGCCTTCATAGTATTACAACTTAATTTATCATCACAAGTCGTTTTTTTCAATAATAGAAGAAAAAATTGCTTTCTTAAAGTCTCTTACGACATTCTCGTGTTGTTTAGAGAGCATCGTGGTCTCGCCCGCCTTCCCGCTGCCATACCATGTGCCGACAGGGCACAGAGAAAACCACGTTTTATGAACTCGTTTATCGTCTCTTGGAAATCCTTTCCAGGTGGTATCGGTCCCAACAAACAGCATGATCGAATTGGGATCTAGGCCTGCAGCTTTGAACTCTTCAATCCTTTTCAAGAAATCGCCTTCCCATTCCTTACGACGGCGCCCTAAAGACGTTTTGCACTCCACGATCAATTTTAGTTTTTCGTCTTTCCAAATTCCAACGTCAGGTTTTCGATATCCTGATGGCAACTTCACGTTTTTCTCTGAAGACACTTGAAATCCAAGATGCCTCATCGTAGGTTGTCTGATAAATGAATCAACAAGCATGTTGACAGACTCAGTCACGATCTCTGATAAAGCGGGTTCTTTTGCTCTGCCAAGAGTCTCTGACAATGCGCGGACCCGAAGAGCAGAAGTATCCAGATATTTGCATAATGATGACTGTAATTGATCTTCAGACAATCTCAAGTCTGCCGCCAAGTCGCAGGCCGTTGCATAGTTCAACAATTCCTGTGTGGGCTGGATCTGCTTGTAGCTGAAATTCCGCTTGATTCTTTCGACCAATGATTCCATCTTTTCCTCTTACGTCAGCAAGGATTGTTTCGATAATATTGGATCAATTGGAGTATTTTTTCCATCTCTAAATCGTCACAATCCTTATAGGATCTTCCTAGCCTAGCTTTCAGGCGTTCCCAAATGTGGGCATATGAGTTGCGCTGCTTCAAAAATTTGCAAGGAGGTAAGCGACCTTTAAGATGATCTCCTGCTTCACGAGCAGCCTTGCGAACGATTTCTTGATTCTCCTTGGACAACCCCATGCATTTCATTGTAACACGTCAAGGTGTCAGATTTCATGAACATGAAGCATGTTTATTTCGTAGACAAATCCGCTACCAGAGGCTGCAGTAACGTACCAGTAATTTGCTCCCATTTTTCTTGACAGAAAGACTGTCGTCACGACGTCACCAAAAGAAAAATATCCTAAGGGGTGTTGTATGTCATTGTCTGCAACCCAGTACGGTACTAAATCATATGCGATGATTGCAAGATCTCCAGGATTAAATTTAGATTTTTTTTCATCTATTTTTTTTTGACGTTCGTTGTAACATTTCTCTGAACAGAAATTCCCGTTCTCGCCACAGATCACGAATGTGTTCGGAATCACGTTCGAACATTTCTTCTTGCTCATAATTTGATCCTATCATATTATAAGAATTACTGCGTGGCAAAAGGCATCAAAAGTTCAATCGGTACGTTTTTCACCGTACCATCAAATGTCAAAACTTTGGCGGATCTGCACGTTGCGGGTTGATTTGGATACGACAATATGATCACCATACGACGGTTCAGGTTAGCTGACGTGCCGTCTGAATTTTCGTACGCGTCGGTGTAATCCCAGGCAAGGTCACCGAGTTCCATATACATAAATATTGAATCAGCAAAAATTCGCAAGTGAATTATATTTATTTTTGAGGAGGTTTGTCATGAACAACCTAAAAACCTCAAAAAATGGATTGGAATTTATTTCTAGATGGGAAGGCGTCGTGTTACAACCGTACATGGACGTTGGGGGATTGTGGACTATCGGGATTGGACATTTAATAACTCCGTACGATTCGTTTAGTACGATACCTAATGAAAAAGTTAAGGCGTTGTTAAAATCCAAAGATAGATCTCATCCTTATTCAGAACTTTTGATATCTAGAGAGGAGGCGCTGGAGTTCCTTGCAAGAGACATAGTCGACGTGGAAACAGCGCTCAATCGAGATATCAGAGTTCCTCTCAATCAGAATCAATTTGATGCGCTCGTATCGTTTGGATTTAACTGCGGTACAGGCGTTTTCAAAACTTCAGGAGCGTGTAGAGCGTTGAACGCAGGAAATTACAATGCTGTTGCAGAAAGATTATTAGATTGGAGTAAAGTAAGAATTGGTGGCGAACTGAGAACGAATAAAGGTCTTTTGGCAAGACGAACCGCTGAAGGAGAATTATTCAACAAAATTCCGTTTGTTCCTGTCGATCCGCACGAAGTACCAACAATCGTGTCGTGGACGAGAGAAACAATCATGGATACTCAAACCAGGCTGAAAATGCTTGGCTTGTATCCAGGAGTAATCGACGGGATTATGGGACCAGCCACAAGAAAAGGAATCGAAGATTTCTCAAAAAAATACAACGTACCGACAGGCGCGGACCCAAAGATAGGAATTGCTCCTTCATGGTTAGCTGCGCTCGCAAAGGTGGTCGGATAAAAAATCAAACAATATAAAATTCATGAGGAATTTTGTAAAAAAATTAAAATCAATTTTTCACAAAAATTCAGTAGCGAACATAAATATTCATATGGGAAGATGAGCTTCCCATATGACAAGTACGTACAACTAAGGACCCTGCTGGGTCCGCAACAAAGGATGATATAAGTTATGGCAAGAACATTCGTTCAGCAATCACAGATCAGTGGTTCATTAACATTTAACGATGCGATGGAAGCAGGCTCCGCGCTTGCTGGCAAGCAGACACTCGTAGGCGACCTCGACGCACTCCGCTCGCAGATCAACAAGATCGTCGGCGGTGAGCGCTGGTACGATGCACTCAGCGGTTCACAAAACCTCGCAGACATCTACGCAGCATTGCAGGTAACTGGGGCTGATGCAAGCTTCCAGGGCGCAATGGACGTCGCTGGTGTGGCAGATTTTGATTCAGCAGTCTTCATGGCTTCTGATCTCGGAGTTTCTGGTTCGCTCGTTGTAGCAGGTCTTGCAGACCTCAACGGCGCACTTGAAGTAGCCGGAGTAGCTGACTTCGCTTCTGCAGCCTACATGGCTTCGGATCTTGGCGTCAGCGGCTCGCTCACAGTTGCAGGCCTCTCTGACCTCAACGGCGCCCTCGAGGTTGCTGGTGTGGCAGACTTCGCTTCAGCAGTCTACGCGGCTTCTGACCTCGGTGTCAGCGGATCAATCACGGTTGCAGGACCTGCAACAATGAATGATGGCCTCACCGTAACAGGCGATCGTCTCGAAGTAACAGGTTCCATGGGCATCACCGGTGCAGTCGACTTCGACAGCACGCTCAACGTCGATGGCGTTGCAGACTTCAAGGCAGACGTCTATATGGCAGCTGCTCTCGGCGTCTCAGGTTCTGCATCTGTAGCAGGAGCACTCGACGCAGGTTCACTCGAAGTTGCAGGTCTCTCTGACCTCAACGGTGCACTTGAAGTAGCTGGTGTTGCAGACTTCACATCTGACGTCTACATGGCAGCAGCCCTCGGTGTAAGCGGTTCGCTCACAGTTGCCCAAGCAGCAACGCTCTCTAATGGCCTCACGGTCAATGGAGCAGCTGCTGACTTCAATGCTGACGTAACAGCAAACAAGATCAGCATCGATGGCGATGCTGCTATGCACCTCTACATCGTTGATGCAGATGGTTCTATCAAGGATGAAGCTGCACTTTGGTTCGACGGAACCAAGCTCTACGTGACCGGCGCTCTTGAGATCTCAGATGACCTCAAGGTCGGTGGAAACGACATCATCGACGGTTCCGACGCAACAGTGATCACATTCAAGTCGATCAACAGCGTCGCCTCCAGCGTCGAAGTTGCAAACAACATGGAAGTCAAGGGCGACATGTTCTATGCCGTCAGCGCTTCTTTCTCAGGAGACGTCACAGTCCAAGGTGATCTCACGATCCAGGGCTCGATGACATACATCGACACCGAGAACCTCAAGGTGAAGGATGCACTCATCCACCTCAACACAGGCGGAAACTCTAACCTCTCTCCACGTGGCCTTGTGCTCCATGGCGACCAGGCATATGACGATCTCGCCTTCGGCGCAAAGCCTGCTTCTGGTGACTTCGTCCTCGCAAAGGAAGTCTCTGACGCAGACGTCGACGCAGGAAACAGCGACGTATTCGCTAACGCGAAGCTCGCAGCAATGTGGATGTCTGAGATCAAGCTCGGTGGCATCGAAGGATCGCTCAGCGGTTCATTCGTGGCAACAGCAGCTGGTGCAGAACTCAGCTCAACAGCAGCACTCTCAGTCGCAGCAGCAGACGACATGACCCTCGGTGCCAACGGCGAAGAAATCGGTCTCATGTCATCCGCCGAGAAGGGCGACTTCGACACGAACTTCGATGCAACGACGATCGTCGGCGCTCTCAACGAGCTCTTCGACATGATCGGCGGTGGTTCTGCAGCTAAGGGTGACCTCAGCGTGGCAAACGTCGCAGGTAACACACTCACCTTCAGCTCGATCGGCACACTCACGGCAGCAGAACACAAGTTGGTCGACGTTTACCTCAACGGCGTCCTTCTCTCTCCAAGCCGCGATCTCTCCGGTCTCACAACGACAACTGTCGACCTCGACTCTGCAATCGCCAGCGGCCTCATGGCTGATGACGTTATCACAGTCGTGATCCGCAGCGCAGTCTGAACCTAATACGTTCCCTTAATAAAATAAGGTGAGCTTCGGAGGCCTCGAAAGGGGCCTCCGATTTTTTTTGGTATATTTAGTTACATGAGCATAATCGAAAATTTAGCACATTCTTTAGTAATTGTCCAAGAGTTGGGCGTGAAGACAGATGACGCGCTTGAGAAAAAAAAGGAAGAAATAAAGCTTACAGCGGGTGGCGTCGCGGCCATCACAGAGCTTGTTAGGATTCATAGCGAATTTATGGAAAAGAACAAGCAAGAGCTCGAAGCAAAAGTAAAAGAAGGCAAATTAACCCAAGAATTCGTTAAAGCTGCTATGAGCATCTCTTCAAAATCGCACGACGTTGTTAAAAAATTCTTGACAGACAAAACGGCTCAATACAACATAAAACGAGGAGAATCTTTGGCTTTGGAGTCTAGCGTGAAACTGTTGAAAACGACTCACGACGTGTTAGACAATAACAAACGTTCAATAGAAGAAGCAAAGAAAGCAGAATTGGAAGCAAAGAAAGCAGAAAATGAGCTTCTTGAAAAGCAAAGAGAAGAACAAACGCAACAAGTTCGTTTTGAAGAAATTAGTGAGGTCCCAAAGAAAGCAGTGGGCAGAAAGAAAAGAAGACCTGACGAAGCAGCTCACGTTTCAGAAACTGTGAACAGGCTTAAAGAATCTCGCAGAAAAAAAGCCAATAAATAAGCTACCAAATCTCTCTACTCGTGTAGTTTCTTTTTGGAGGAATGCTCCAAAGAATCAAAATTTCTTCTGCAGATAAAAACTCAATAACCATTCCGGTCGCGTTTTCATCTGCAGAAGATTTGACAAGACATCCTACGGATAACTCTTCATCGAGAGCAATTACTTCTTTTATAGACACAACTAACTTCACGTGATCTATATATCACAAATTCTTGCAACACCTGAATCCTTGCTGGTAAAAGGTATGTCCAGGACCATGATTGCGAGTGGCAGGACGGCATCTTGTTCTAACAGTCCCCCAATACCCTCCTTTGAGAACTGAAGAGTAAGGATACTGACTCTTTATCGTTCCGACAGTCCATTCATCTACGGACCCATTCATATCCTCAACGCCGAAAAAAGAGGCACATTGAGGTGCAGACCCGCTGCGGTGGCCCTGCCACAATCGCTTTAACTCTCGTGAACATTCTTGTGACCCACGCCGGGACAGGAATTTTTGTGAATATCTCTTCCATGGATTGTCCAAGTTACATTCTTGAGAATTACGTGTATAACCGTAAGGGAAAGGAGTGGCCTCCTCACCTTCGCAGGCAAAGGTCCATTCATCCTCGGCACATAGACGTTTACCGACGGATTCACATAACTTTTGAGATTCGCCCCACGTGATCATGACCCATGGGTATGCACCCTTCTTGTTGGGCCATTCGTACTTATCAATGCAGAACGACATCGGTTTGCGAGGAAAGCGGTTCGATACTTCAAGCCATTTATCACGATCAAAAGACGCGCAACGTTCGGGGTACTTCCTCTCTATCCACTTCGTGCATGTGGTCTTCTGTAGAGACTCAATAGAGTTGTTGTTCCAACTTCCTAATCCACCATCATCTAACATGGTTCCTGAAACAAGAAGCATGTCTTCAGGACATCCTGAATCTGAGATGGGTAATGGATTTAAATCGTATGAAATTGCCTCATACGACCACCAGACCTTATTAAAAAAACCTGGAGAGATATGTGTCGATTGGCGGATCGACAGTATCTCTCCAGAAAGGAGATATGCTATGGCTAGTAGCATATTATTAAGTATACTACTGCTGAGGACACATGTTAAAACATTGCGCGTAACAAACGTCACAATTGCAAGTTTTTACTTTGCTTGGCGTAAAAAGAGTTTGAATTGATTCATCGCAGGAATTGTAGCAAATTTCCTCAGCATCGTTAATCACGCAAGATTCGGTGCAATCTTTCCACGCCTTACAACTCATTGATGATAGACAATCTTCATTCTCATCCAAACAAGCTTCTGATGCCGCTCCAAGGCACCACAGACATTCTTCAGCTGCGATTGATGTACTGTCGTCAGGGGATGCAGGTGGAGGTTCCTCTTGCGGAGAAAGACACTTGTCGTCACCACACTTGCTGTTAGATGGTGGAGAAGGTGCGACGTCGATGCAAGAGGTAACAAAGAAAACTGAAGCGATTGCTAGAGAAATTGTTTTTGAGAAACGCATAACGATAATTTACTGTAAAATCTTTGCTTGTTCAACGATTGAACACCTTGCAACAAGTGATGTACATAAATATCATGCATTTGCCGCCGAGGAGCCCATTCGGCTTAATACAAGAAGATCTGTGGCCAGATAAGTGGAAAATATTGGTTTCTTGCGTTATGTTGAACTGTACGTCTAGGAAGCAAGCAGAAAAAGTTTTACCAGAATTTTTCTCGCGTTGGCCGGATGCTGCTTCAATTGTGGCTGCAACTGAGGTAGATCTACAGTCAGTGATCTATCCTTTAGGATTTAAAAATAGAAGGTCTTCTTTGCTAAAGAAACTAGCCTCCAGTTACCTTGAAGAATGGCAAGACGTGCGAAGTCTTCCAGGCATAGGAGAATATGGGTCAAGAGCCTGGGAGATATTCTGCAAGAACGACATAGGTGACGTGGCACCAAAGGACCACGCTCTGACGAAGTATTGGCATTGGAGAATAAAACATGATCAAAAGAAAAATGATGGAACAACCAGAGAAGACAGAGAAAAGGGCTCCGAGGCAGAAGAAGGTGAAAGTCGATCTGTCAAAGCTGCCTGACGCAATCGTCGACGGCAAGTTCGTCGTCCCCGTCAAGGGAAAGGTGTTCTTTGAGAGAACCTTAAGCGGGACGACCAAAGTCCACGAAGGAACTGTGGTGAAAATTAATGAAAATGGTGTCGTCGATCTATTCGACGACACCGTAGAACAATTTTATAGCTTTAGCCTGTATCAGAAGTTGCCAAACATCAAGGCATCTTCTTAAAAGATTCTTGACGTAAGAATGATTTTACGACATCTCTGTGTATAAAAAACGTCAATTGCGGACCGTTCTTGGAAATCCATGAGCAGATTCCGATCAATTGGCCGTTGGAATCAAAAGCTCCACCGCCGCTGTTCCCCATCCACACCGGAGCTGATATTTGGACAACCTTAACATCGAATGCCGACGGACCGAACATGCTATCTCGTATGGCAGACACGAATCCGCTTGAATAAGTCCATGGGTAACCAGCAGTGTGACCGACAATATGCATAGGATCACCTACCATGATCGGATCTTCACTCAGCTTGGCAACACTGTGATCAGGCAAATCTTCAGGATTCGAGATCAGCAGAGCAAGATCAGTTTTTTTGTCGGTTGCTAACAAGAGAGCTTCTCTCAACTTTTTGTCAGCCAAGTCTCCTTGAACTATATACTGAAAATTCGGCGGTTTTTCGTCCACGCAATGATTCGCTGTCAAAATCAATGTTTTTGATATCCAAACGCCTGCGCAGTTTGGTATAACGAATGGACCGGCACTATCGACAAGGGCCACCGTGGAATGCAGCAAGTATTCCACGGTTTTTTGCCTGTCGTTTGCTACGACATTTTTTGGCAATTCTTGAGGTGTAGGCTCTGGTTTTAATGGTACAGACCCTCCAGCGCAACACCCGACCACGAATGATAGCAAACTAAACTGTAATAGGCTCCTGAAAGTTTTCATCAGGACCTCCTGGCCGGAGGGGCTGAGCTCCAGCCTTATTAATAGCTATTCATCTGTGATCGCTCATTTTACAAAAATCGTAAAAGAATTTTACGTTACGTTACTTTTTTGTAATACCTTTAATCACTCCGTCGTACCATTCCTCTACAGATTTTTTCCAAGGCCACATCCACATATATTCAGCAGAAGTGAAGTGTTGAACTACGTCATCTTTTAACGCTTGCGTAAAAAGAGTGGTGCCATAATACTCATGAGCTGCTATTAGACTTTCTTCGTACGCTTCCTTTTCAAACTTCATTCTGAAGTATGCGAAGACAAAGGGCAGCGGAAAAAACAAGTAGAGAAAAGAAAATACTATCCTCCCCCAATCTCTAGCTTGACGCATGTGTACCCTTTCATGACGCATCGTTATAGCTTTTGATGAAGAAGATCTAGAATCCCAAGAGTCAGGAACGTACACCGTTGTTCCAATAGTCGTAATGAAAGAATCCATGAAAGTCGTCATCTTACCGAAAGACACGAATTTCAAAAATCTGCCTATTGTCTTCATCAATGAAGACTCTGATTTTTTTAAAATCTTAAAATCTGGAAACTCTTCGCTTATCTGTTTAAGCAGTTCGTCATATCCTTCAGTAGAAAGCATGATTCTCCTTCTGGTAATTGTCTTACATAATTAAATTGAACTATAGAGAAAATAAGAATAATTTACTAACATGCTATCCGCAGGAGACATAGTCATTCCAAATCTTCAGGAAGAAAAGAAGCTATTGCTATGGTCGGATGGTAAGACTCCTATAACAGTCGTGGCAGAAGTAGATCCGGGTACCATTCTAATGATCATCGAAATACAAGACTTCGATGATACAAACAAGCACAAACTACAACCAGAATGGGAACATAGTTCTTGTTTGTTACTAGGTCCTCGAGGAGAGGTAGGATGGACAGGAGCTGGTTGGGTCACAAAAATTACCAACGAATTTTTGGGCCGACGACAACCCCATTTGGGATGATGGGCACGTCGAATCCATCTAACTCGTTGAGTCTAACATCAAAATTCAGGTCAACTATTGACCTGAAACCACCTGTGACTTTCTTTTGCACTTTCAAAGGTACTGATATGTTCATCGCGCTATCCTTTATTGCTGCCTTGACAGGCAAAGGATGAACGCGAGTAGGGCTGTTACCTAACTCGATCAATCCGAGAGAGTAACAGCCCTGCAAGAAAAAAGAAATAATCACAAGAGATTTTTTCATCAAAGCATAGGTATCATCAACCCCACAAACTTTCAAATGGTTTCACAAACTTTTGCCAAGATCCTTCTTTGGTGATCGAATGAAATCCCATCTCAGTAAAAGCTTCCTTGACGACGTTCCAATCCTGCACAGGCGAGGTAGAAGTCATTTTTGTCGCCTCGGCCTCAGACCACGTCTGAAAAGAGATGAGATCGTAATTACGTTGGAATGTCTCAGCCTTGGTTGGATCTAACAAAAATTCGGTCAAAAGCTCCGGATCGCAGGCTAACTTCTCCGCCGTCTTGTCACCAACGCCTGGGATACCAGGAATGTTGTCGGATGAATCGCCTCGAAGCGCCTTCCAGGTGACATAAGGATGATCAGGAGAATTCACGAAAATCTTTTTGACCGGATTATACAGGGAAATATGCGGGAATTCTTGTAGGGCTTGAATGAAGTCAGTGTCTGTCGACACGACGATCCATGGTACTGCAGTGGATGAAGTACGAATGAGATTGTAGATTGTATCATCGGCCTCGGAGGTGGGATGGCGGACGAGGGAGACCGGGAAGTAGGACGAAAGTAGTTGTACAATGCGATCCTTCTGCTTGAAGAACTTCATGAGTTCCTCGTGACGGGGATCGGTCTCCTCCACAATTCGATTGGCCTTGTATTCTGTCATCGCAGCATGGCGATGGACCGGACGACCTTCAAGCGCCAAGTAAACTCGATTAGGTTTGAATTGATCGACGAGTGCCCTGAACTGACGAAAGAAGTTGTAAATGACAGCGTGCTCGCCAGCGGTAAATCCACTGCGAGCACGATGGGCTGCGTTCATGAAGTCGATGCAGAGGATGGTCATGAGGACCATCATACCACGTAAATGATGTTATTGCACAAAGATCAGGTTCCTAACCTGCCTTGATCTACTTCTTCACGTGAAACAACTTCACCTGTCATCTTGTCTACAATCACCTTTGTCGAGCTGGCGTACATCGGATCACGCTCATATTTTTCCTGAAAACGTGCTTGACCTTCTACATAAGCTGCATTGTCTTGCATCAATTGCTCGACAGCTTGCTTGACAGTTTTACTAATTCGTTTCAGGTTTTCAAAAACAGCGGATATTTGTTCAGGTGTATTGCTCTTGTACAAGTCTCCATGAAATTCGTCGTAATTTCCCATTGCAGAATTGTAAATGTCTTGTAGATCTTTGGGAGTTCCCTTGTAAAACTTGAAAAAACGCATAACGCCGCTTGGGTTATACATCGATTTCTTTAAAGCCAAAAATTCTTTGTATGCAGCCATGGAATCGCTTGAACCCGCTGCTGCGCTCTCGACAGTTTCACGAATAATTCTCTTCAGATCTCCTAGACGTATCTTCATGTTGCCTCTTAAACTTGAGTAAATATAATCACGCAAGCAATTGTTCAATAATTTGTGTTGTGTGTTCAGGCCCGGTGGTTTCTATGCACTGAACACCTGTGGTTTTCACCGCGTAGTCATTTCCTCCTGGGAACAATGCATCTCCAATGAATAACATATCTTCCTTGGCGAAACCTAGGTGTTTCTCGATCTGAGAAATACCGTATGCCTTGTCGATACCTTTTCTCGTCACATCAATGGAGGTCGATCCGCCTGCTCTGATGTCGAATTCAGGTATCAGCTGTAACAATTTTTCGATGAGGATCAATCTCTTCGAAAAAGTTGGATCCCACTTTTTCTTCTCCGCAACGGGAGCGAGCTGACCCATCGCCGAGAAAGTGACCTGCGTGCCACGGTTCTCGATTTGATCTCCCCAAAATCTCTTTGGCATGCTAACTCCTGGATCTGCCAAGACTTGTTTGAAAGCTGACATGATCTTTTTTACCTCTACGTCTGTGAGGTCTTCGCAGTAGACCTGCGACCACTTTTTTCCGTCATGATTGTTGTAGAAACTTGTACCTGATGTCGGGAATAGGTGTAAACGACATGACAGTTCAGAAGTCAACCCAAGTTGATTAACTAGTTGCGACTCGAATTGTGGCCATGCACCTCCTGAAATGACAGCAACATCGTAAGAAGCGAGCAAACGCCGCAAGACACCAGACATATCTGATGTTATTCGTGACTTGCTTTCTGCCAACGTACCGTCTAAATCAAAAATGATTATTTTCATGACGGAATTAAATAGGCGAGAGTTCGCTAAAATCAGCTACGAATGTATTTCTTGATGACATGTCGACCAGTTCTCTCCTGTGGCGGGACAAAGTCCATCTCAAGAAGGTCAAAGAAATCCTGTTCTTCAGGAATCCACAGCTGTTCGCCGGTTGGCATCGTCGGCATGCAGTCGGTCATGCGGCCACCACCAGAGAGCTTCTTCCATCTTGAAAAGATTCCAGGAGTGAAGCCGTTGAAGGAATTGCCGTCAGGACCCGCACCTGAGCCAGTTCGCATGAGAAAAAGTCCACCCCAGTTCTCAGGAGAAGCCATGAAGAGATCAAGGTTCATACCTTCAGCCAAACGAACTCGTAGGTATTTTGCGGCTGGTTTAGGAGACCATGGAACAACACCTGGCACGCCTGGTTTGATGTGTTGACCCACATCTGATAACAAAGAAAGCAAAAGATCTCGTTGCGTAGAGACCGCCACGATCTCGATGTCGCCTACAACTTCTTTTTGGCGACGGATCGATCCTGCGATCTCGCCTCGATCAAGTGAAGGCATGACGTGATTCAGTACGGAACTTGCGATGGTGTTTGCTTCAAGCAGGTCGATCTTGCCGATACCCATACCAACATGGTATCAAAGGATCTTTACGATTTGCACAGAAGATTCTTCTTGCGAATTTTCTGTAAGATTCTTTTTAGAATATGGACAATTACGACAGCGAGAGTTGCAACAGTAGCCACGTTTCAAAAGAAATTCTTTCGTAAAAACCATCTTGTTGCTTTCCATGACGTAATCTACGCCTTCAACAAGACTTATCTTGGTCAACGTTTGATCCTCTTCGTAGGAATGGTTCGATAAGCAGCAAGTGGAACCATCTTTAACGCTTTGATAGACATCTCAGCCGTTGCAAACCATTCGTCAAGAGATTCTTGATCGGATATTTCTCCTGAGGCGACTTTTTGAGAGATCAAATCTTGAAGAGACTGTCTCACTTCTTCCTTTTTCATATAAGAAGCCGAAGCGGCTACTCTTGATTCCATAATAAAATCGAAAATTAACCGCTTCAGCTTATTCTTTGTCATAAGTTTTGACTAATATCTATCAATCAAATTATTAGATACCTTTGCTAATATTTGAATTAAATCTTCAACTTCTGTTATCGTGGCATTTATTTTTGTCTCAGCAGCAATAACAGAAAGAGGGACCATGCCATTTTGACCTAATCCCTTCATTCTCCAATTAGATAAGGTGCCAGCAATAATCTCAAGGTCGCCCTTGATATTAAATAACATAACACCTAGTTCGTTCGGTGTCAGGTCGCGCATAACTACGCCTCCTGACAATAAATAAAAATTTAACTGAGATTTTTTTTAAAATTGTTCTTCTTCGGTAGAACCATGCAACGCCAAAGTTGAAGAATTGCCGGCGGAGATAACCTGAGACACAGCATCGAAATAACCCGTCCCAACCTCTCGTTGGTGCTTCGTGGCCGTGTAGCCGATTTTTTCTGCATCAAATTCTGCCTGTTGTAGTTTTGAATAAGCCGCCATGCCATGATCCTTATATCCATGAGCTAATTGATACATAGAATGGTTGAGGGTATGAAATCCTGCCAAGGTAACAAACTGAAACTTATAGCCCATGGCTCCTAGCTCTCTTTGAAACTTGGCGATAGTCAAGTCGTCCAGATTCTTCTTCCAGTTAAAAGAAGGTGAACAGTTGTAAGCGAGAGGTTTTCCTGGAAATTTCGCGTGGATAGCTTCGGCAAATCGTTTTGCTTGATCAAGATCAGGAGTCGATGTCTCCATCCAAAGTAAATCGGCATATGGAGCATACGCTAGTCCACGGGCGACTGACCTCTCAAGTCCTGTTCTACACAGATAATGAAAACCCTCTGGAGTTCTTTCTTTCGTCGCTTCGATATAATTGCGATCGTAAGGATCAACATCGCTGGTGATAAGATTTGCAGAATCAGCGTCTGTCCTGGCAATGATCACCGTGGGAACACCCATAACGTCTGCAGCGAGGCGGGCTGCCGTGAGAGTTCTTACGAATTGCGAAGTTGGAACAAGAACTTTGCCGCCCATGTGACCGCATTTCTTTTCAGAAGCTAACTGATCTTCAAAATGAACTCCAGCTGCACCAGCTTCAATCATGGCTTTAGTAAGTTCAAAAACGTTTAGAGGACCTCCAAATCCTGCCTCGGCGTCGGCAACAATCGGAGCAAACCAATCAGTTCCTGATTTGCCTTCGGAGTTATCAATTTGATCGGCTCTCTGCAAGGCATTATTGATTCTGCGAACAACGGTCGGGACGCTGTTGACAGGATAAAGGCTTTGGTCAGGATACATTTCTCCTGAAAGATTGGCATCAGCAGCAACTTGCCAGCCAGAAAGATAAATAGCTTTAAGTCCAGCCTTGACTTGTTGCATGGCTTGATTACCTGTTAAAGCTCCGAGTGCAGCAACATAAGGTTCAGTATGGAGAAGCCTCCATAGTTTTTGAGAACCAACATTAGCTAGTGTGTGTTCGATTTTTAATGAGCCTTGAAGCTTTCTAACATCTGCTTCTGAATAATTTCGAATGATTCCATCGAATCTTGCTTCCATTATCATTTCCTTTATTCTTCGTTTACGTTGTTGGATAATTTCAAATTTGCAACTTTTCCATCAGGAAGAACCACCACAGCTTTTTCTTCTCGCTGCTGCAACGGATCAATTATAGGAGAATGAACTTCAGAACGTGGATACCACTCTTCGGCCTTTAAAGCAGAAGAATCTATGATGTTATTCACGGTATTCATCACACGATGAGTGAGATCTCTACGTAAGTCTTCTATGTCTTCATAGAGCTCTCCGTCAACATCAGATAAAGAAATTGTTCTTGCGTTTTTCCCAACCTTCGCAATATACGAAATGGATTCTCCTGAGACTGTTCTTTTTATTATCTCTTCTACAATTTGTAGAGGATAAATTTTCGTTTCTTTGTTGGTTAAGACGTAAAGAATCTGCCCAACTCTATAAGAACGTGATGTCATCATTCCCTCTTAGCTACTCATCATCTGCATCGTCTTCTGAATCAGGTGCTGGTTCAGAGGATTGATCGTAATCAGAAGCAACTTCAAAGACTCCTAACTCAGGAGGAGCTGTCACAGTGATTATAAAGTCTGGAGATTCTTCTTCCAGTGGAACACTGCCTTCTTTACAAAGATTCACAATTTTATTCCACAGCTTCGTTTCTACGATTTGCCTTCCTTGCCCAATCGCAAGAGATTGGCTCACTGTTGTTTTTAAATCAACAGGCAAAGAAATACTAAAAAGATCCCTTAGATGGATCAGCTCAGCAAGCGATAATTTTAAGGTAAAAGTCTTTTTTGGTTTCAGCAAAGCTTCTCTAGAGTTATCCATTGTTTTTTCCTTCAAGTTGATTTTTCTACGCCCGTCAATGCCTCAAGAAATAGATCAAACGTATCTTTATGCGCAACTGCTTGTTGGATCTTGACGACCTTAAGAGCAGATTGCAAAGTTTTCATATCTAGCTTTTCAGAGTACTCTTCAATGATCTCTTTTCGATCTCCTTTTAAGAGCTCTATCTCATTATCAATAGATTCGATCTTGTGGATAAACTCTTTAACTAGAGTGCGCAGAGAGTTAATCTCATCTGGCTGCATCGTTTCTACGTTGTAATTTTTTTGAGAAGCATTTTTTTTAGACATACAATGATTATAATCTAAAAAAAATCCTTGTTCAATCAATTATTCTTTGGCGCTGATGCCGATCATCGCAGCAATTTTCTTTATTTCTTCAGAGTATCTGGCGGGTAATCCTTTTTTAGACATTATATCAGAAGTTGAAATCCCTTTTTCCTTCATCTGACCAACTATCTTATCTCTTTCTTGCTTCAAAGTTTTGATTGAAGTCATGAAAATTTGATGTTTACCAGCTTCTAAAATCTTTTCTTCCGCTTGCTTTTTCTCTGCTTCAGGTTTTTCCGACAGCTCAGCTGACATCTTGTCTATTGTCTCTTTCGGTGCATTCAGCTGTTGCAAGTTCTTTGCAGATTTAACTTTTGAAAGATCATTTTTGATCTTACCGAAATATCTATCGACGGCTGCATGAGCTTTTTCGACCAGCTCAGCAGGAACCTGCGGTAATTTTTGCTTTTTTCCTGCGTCTTCCTCACGCTCTAACAAGACAGAGTTACTTTTTCTTACATTTTCCAGCGCGGCTTTTGCCGTCATCACGGCCGCTGGGTTATATAAAAAACCGATTGCGACTAAATCGCTAGCCAGCAAAGCTTTTATACCGGCCGATCTTGCACCTTCATACTCACTTCTTATCTTCGATATTTCATTGTTGTACGCGTCTTTGGCGGCTTGATAATTCGGCTCCCAAGCGCCAGCTGTCAAGAGACCTAATCCTCCGCTAAGAGACACGCGCACGAGCCTTTTTGCTCCAGAGAATAGTTCTTTTGCTCTACCTTTCAGGATCTTAAAAATGTCAGTAACAGGGTCTACAAACGCTGTCTTTATGGCCGTCCCACCAAAGGTACTGCCACCTGACATGTAGGATGACGAATAGTCACCTGACATTTCTTCTGCTAAAATTCGTCTAACGTACTCTCTTAATAATTTATTTTCTTGCATCACGACTCTTAATTATCAGTTTAACGTTAGTTAATTTTTCCCATTTTTCCACAATCTTACATTCAAATTCATTTAACGTCTGTTGCTTGGTCAGCGGATCTCTAGTAGAAAAAAACTTCCTATCAGATGGAGGCAAGGATTTTAAAATTTCCTTTTTTATAGTCTGCCAATCTTTCACGTTCATAGCATAACTACGTATTTCTAACAAAATTTGCTCTAGCTTCTTTTCATCCATTTCCCATCTCCAACATCAAAAGAGCTGCATCGAAGATAGGATGCTGATACGAGCACAACGGAGGCAACTTTTTTATATCGAACCATCTTGCTTCTACGACTTCTGAAGCTTCATGACCGCTGCTCGGCTCACGATCGCATGTTTGTATTGCTAGGAAAGGTATCACAATTTTTTTATATTTTTTTCTTGTTATGAACACGTGGGGTAATTGCGTGATTATTTTTATGTCAATTCCAGCCTCTTCGAGGGTTTCTCTAACAGCTGTCTCTACGTATGTTTCGCCATACTCCATGTGGCCTTTCGGAATTCCCCAAGATTCATCATTTGTAGACTGCTTCACCAATAAGATTTGCGTGCAAGTAGGTTGCTTTCTATAAACTACAGCTCCGCATGAAAATCTTGTTGGTACCATAAATTCTAAATTTATCCTGTTAAGTAGATAAATATAGGATTATTAGATCTAGATATGCCATATAACAATAGAAAAAACAGCGTAACATTGCTTAGAGAGTACGTAAAACAATTGCTTGAAGTAAAAGTCACTATTAATGACGAAGAATTCGAAGTTCCTAATAAAGTCGCAGAAAAAATTAAAGCTCGTATTTTAAAGGCAACAACTAAAGATCGGACATCTCCAGTAGAGCAAGGGTCAAAACCTTCCGCGAAAGAATCCCAAGATTATGAAAATTTGCTACAAAGCATAGATCGTATCGACCCAGCAGTCTCTGAAAAACTAAAAGGAATTGTAGAAAGCACAAACGTGTTAAGAGATGAACTCAAGATTCTACTTTCAAAAAAAGATCCAGTGAAGCTAGAGGCTTCTTTATTTAAGCTGGCTGCAACGCCTGCTAATACGTCAATAAATGTACCTGAAGTTTTGCGTGATGTAGCAAGATTGTCTACTAATCCTAAAGCCGGTGGTATGCAAATTGGAGCAGGCGAAATTGTGATTCGTCTGATGTTTGAAAACACAAGCGCTGGTGAAAAAAGCAATTCTTTATATGATGTAACAATCAACAATGAACCGTGGCACGTTAAAGCTGGATCTAGAACCGCTGGAATCAAGATGGGTTCAGCAAAAGGAAAATTGCTTACTAGCACGCCATTCGTACTAAAACTCGTAAGAATGGGTATTTCAGACATTAGCGATTTGACAGAGTTTGGTCAAAAACAATTCGCAAATCTTCTAAAGAAATGGTCAGATGAATTCAAGAAAAACGACTTGCAAGATTACACGCCGGAAAATATCTACAAAATAATCAATGCTGAAGCTATCAAAGCCGCAGTGGGAGATGCAGTAGGCATTGTGTGGTATGAGAATAATTCGTTGTTTTTTGCTACAAAAGATATTATCTCGATAGTTGCGACGACGCAAGGTGGAAGAATCGTGGTTTCCGTCGCAGGAAAAGAAAAAATTCTAAGTTTAATCAACTCTCAGCAGCCTGAAAGCGGCAAGGTTAAAAGAAAGACGAAATTGTAAAAGACGAAAAGTAATTTTTATTTTTCGTCTTCAACTTTTTCTTTTTTTATAGCAGCTTTTAACTGACGTTTGATGTCATTAACAACATTTCTATAATGGGCTCTTTTTTCAGAGCCCTTCTTTTGCTTGTCACGCCAGTACTCAGCTTCTTTCAAACGGCGCTTGAGATCTGAGATGTGCTTTCTTGATCCCCATTTGGCCTTTTGACCGTCAGATATGTCGGCTTCTCTAATCTTTTTTTCAAGTATTAAAGCAACATATTCAAGCAGAATTTTCTCTGAATCCTTCATTTTCAGCCTTGTCTATCGCAATTTTAAATACATCAAATATGTACATACGTATGTGATCATCTGTTACATTTTCAGCTTTAGCTAGCTGAAAATGTGAAGAGATTCTTTCAAGAAATCCTGGTCTCATAGAGACTTCAAGCACTTCACCATCATGTAATTGTATTCGCCTAACTTCTTCCATAATGATTGAATTATAATACTATTTCTTCTTGGGTTCAATCGGGGCGGGAGGAGAAGTATCTTCTGAAGGACTAGAAGACTTTGTAGTCTCTTCAGACTCTGGCTTTTTTATCACATTCGGCGTGACAGAAACCTTTTGCTTTTCAGATGACTTCTTTTTCATCTTCACTTTAGAAGGAGTGTCTGTTGGTTCAAACGCTTTGGTTCCTGATACACCTGCAGTAACTATTTCAGATATGCCCTTTAAAAATGCAAGAAGCGCTGTTTTTTCTGGCTTGTCAAGATCTTCTAAGTATTTTTGCATATTTGCTAGAACTTCTTCATCCTTAAAAGATTTTCCTGATCGAATTACGTTCAACTTATCGACCACATCCTCGACAGAAATATCTCCTGTTGATAAAGCTTCCGCATCTTTTTTCTCAGACAGTCTTATCTTTTCAGAATAAGATTCTTTAATAATCTCAGATAAAAAACTGCTAAGCGTTTCTCCAGATTTTATAGTAGGACGATTAGACATCATAACACCTTAGAAAATCTAATGCGATTTGAAGCACGCTCTGTATACTTTTTTACATATTTACGCTGCGGAGTTTCTTCAACTAATTCCTGCTTTTTCTTTGACTCTTTAATGAGAATATCATCCATAAATTTGTCAAAATTTATATCTTGTTCATCTCGTTCCATTGTGACGTGACTCCTGGTATAACTATATATTAGACGCTTGAATCAATCATTAAACAGATTTAATGCTTAATTCTAGATTGCACTCTTGATCTTCAACGTTGATGTCTAACATTTTCACTTGTTGAACTGCATAATGACCGTTCAATTTTATTAAGTTGTCTTTTAAAACAAAGTTGACATCATCAAACTTTAAAAAGCTTTTCAACTTCATTATATGAAAAGCTTTATCAATTTGCATTTTCATGTTGATACTAACTTCATTGGAAATAGAAAATGATGTAATGGGGCCATCTAGCTCCAATGAAGCATTAGAATCTTTAAGATAAATGCAAACAGCTGAAAACAAATAATCAGACAAAGATCCTTCTATGTCAGGTATCTGACCTTCAAGTTCTTTGCTGACTAAAATTCTAGAATCATTCTCTTTCATACAGCGGATTATACGCTATGTCTTTACAAATTAAATCCGCATATCTGCTGTAAGCTTTGTCTAGCTCTGTCGTTTTGTTCTTTTCTAGAGTTTCTAGTTCTACAAAAACTACTTTTTTGTCTATTCTTAGTCTAGCATGATGACCAGACTCTGACTCGTAACTTAATAGAGATGTTACAAATCTGTTTCTATCTTGTAGGCTTTCAAAGAAAAACTTCTTTACATAAGAGTTTCCGTCATCAAGAAAGGACCATTTTTCAATCGCTATGATTGGTTTATCAACATTCTTTACAACCTTAACCGGGGCATCGACGACCGATCTAAAAGAATCGCGTATAAAATTTCGGTTGATTTCTACAAGCTTCATAGTTCAATTATACCACCAACGACGGCTTCGTTCAAAAAGCTGGAACCATGTGTGTAGACTTGTTTGTTACGAGTAACTATACAAGAACCGCCTTTGAATGTCAAATCTCTTTCTTTTCCAACGCGATTAGAAACGATGATATTTGCATTCGTTTGTTCGGCAAGTTCTACCCATGTATGATCCGGATGACCTACATTCCCACCCCAGTTTGTCAATAATGCTATAGTATCAACCGACCCTTTTCTATAGAATCTTTGATCTTCTTTGTAAAACTTGTAACTTTCTCTATAGACATTCATAGCATCTCTACAGATCAAAGCGCCAAGTCGACCAGCTCTTGTTATAACAACGGGATTAAATGCTTCTGAAGACTCTGCCCACAAATAATCGTTAGCCCAAAGATTGTGTTTTTGAAAATTAGCGCTAACGCCATTTGGACCTACGACTACAGCTGAATTATACAGCTTTCCTTCATTCAATTCTACGTATCCGACCACGATGTGACAATTGTACTGTTTAGCTATTGGCAGAAATGCTTCAGTTTGGTAACCATCTCTAGTTTGCGCACATTGAGAAGCTTCTTGTTTATTGCGCAATACATAACCGCTGATGCACAATTCTGGTAGTACCACTACGCTCGCTCCTTTTGCTGCGGCTTCATGAGCAAGATAACGAGCAGTAGAAAGATTCTTTTGTACGTCAAGAATCTTCGGTTCGAATTGTACTGCAGCGGCTATGGTAGCATTAAACATTTTCAACGTCCACGCAATCTAGATTCGTTTTTTGCTGTCTCAAGCGTCTTTTTAGCTTTTCTTAAATCTTTATCTAAAAATTCTCTAAATCCGTCGAGCGTTCTAACTATAGCTGGATTGTCTTTCAACATCTTTACTTCTTGAGGTGTAAGTTCTCCAGTCGAAGATAAAACGTCGATATAATCTGACATTGATTGTAGAACTAAAATCTCTAAAGTGTCAGGATCAAATAAATCCATCTTAGTTACAAGTTTAGCTTTTTCTAAAGCTTTCTCAACGGCTTGTTTTGCACCAGATTCTGCAGCAAATCCTAGCTCTTTTGCAATCTCTTTAAATGAGGAACCACCAACGTCTGTCATCATGACATTCTTACGTCCTGTCGGTTCTGATTCTGCTTCATCTTCTAAGTCTGACATTTTCATAGTTGAAAATGTTTTTTGAAGCTGCGACTTATTCTTTTCAAATTTTGCTTTTTGTTCTGCTGGTGTTCCTGATTTACTAGAAACCCCTGGATCTACCTTCGTTACTTGTGGATAAGTAGAAGGATCTACTTTGGGTAGTTCACTCCACAACTTGTCGGCAGCCATTTGGCGTTTTTCTGACGCTGAAATTTCAGATAATAGTTTTCTAACCGTAGCACGAATAGTTGATTCAACTTGGGTATTCTTCATCTCTTCACCTTGCTTCTCTAGCGCATCTTTTACAGCTATATAAACAGCGGGAACTTGATCGTCTTCTACGTTGCATATTGTGCGCAAAGCAGATAACAACTCGACTTTATTTTGAGGTGTGAAATTAGAATTAGCAGAATTGACCTCGGCAGCATCAGGAGCTACAACGGGACTTATTCTAACAGGCATATTTCCATCTAAATGACTATTCGTCGACGGAGAATCTAACATCTCTCTCAAAAACTCTCTCAAAGCAGATTCTGTTATGACAATCGAATTCATAATATACTTCGATAACTATAACGTTATTTCCTAATTTACTGATCAGATTTTGTTTCAGGCGTGGAAGAATACTTTGCCTCAGTTAACCTTCTACCAAAATACAAGCTTAAAGCTGGTAAGAAATAAGCCATGCACGCCCCTACGTCAAAAGGCCTAAAGGATACCGGTCCTAATTTTTCAAAAGCTGCAACAAGATAGACTAAAGTTGTCACTAAAAACGAAATTGACGCGAATGTCACACTCACTGATTTACGACCTTTGTCGTTCCTCATCCACCACCACGGGATAGCGGAAGATTTCTTTTCTTCATTCTCAACAATTTTTACTGGTTTTGCCATAAACGGTTCAAGAGTAGGAGGCGGGATGCTGTTATTTCTTCTCATTGTAATTTTCCTCAATTAGAAACGGCTGTTATTATAGAAGCTGTTGTTGTTGTTACGACAACGCCTGCAGCAAGGCCCAATAAAGACCACATGACTGGATTTGGTCTTGATTCTATTTCTGCTTTGATGGTAGAGTCTAGCAATTCAATTTGCTTTTTCTTTTCTTCTACGCTGACTTCTAACACTTTTTTATCTGCTGTACATCTATTTTCAAAGATTTGCTGTTTGTATGCAAATTCTGCCGTCGTTGTTTCTACCGCTTTCTTTACTTCAATATCAATCTTTTCTTGTTGAAACTTTATTTCAGAGATGATCGTCGCAATAGCCATCGGAGACAGCAAGACACCAGTAAAAGGAGCAAACTGAGATTTTCGCATAGGAGAAATTGCTGTCAAGTCTTTTTCAGAACTAGGCATCTCAGGAACAACGTCTTTGACAACTTTAGACAGTTCAACATTAGGACCTTTCTTTTCATCAGAAACAGCCCAAGAAGAAATCGTGAATATAAATGCAGATAAGAACAACGGTATAATTTTTTTCATATTTACTCCGGAAGAATTATCTTAAATCCCGTAACTTCAGAAAGCTTCTTTGCTAGCTCTTCTGGGTCGTCTGAGTACTTTTCGACAAGATCTTTTATTTCTTCTTTTTTCTTTTTTTCTAATTCTACTTTTGCATCGTCATACTGTTTTTGGACATCAACAAGCTTTTTCTTTAGTTGTGACAACGCTTCATCATTTTGTCTGCGTTCTTCTTTTCTTGCATTTTCAATCTGACTGATTCTTTCTTCGTACGCTGTTCGAGTAGATTGAAGTTGTTGCGTTAAAGAGATTCTATCTTTTTGCAAGAATAACAACACTAAAATAGTAAAAATCGCAATCGCAAAATATCTCCAATTTTTTTTCAAAAAAGGTAATAACTTGCTCATATCAATTTGGTTTGTCTTTTCTCGCATTTTTTATTTGACCTACGTCTTCAAAATTTTCTCTAATAGAATCTTGCGTTAAGTTTTCCATCAGTTCAGAGATAGCAATTTGATGAACGTGTAACGCTTTAGTAAGAGTCGACAAAGATTCTTTGATGCTTTTTATCTCATTGGTCAACACCAACATGTTATTGACGACGGTTGACATGACTCGAGAAGACCCTATTGCGACATCGATAATCTCTTCAAGCAGACTCATCTTCTTTTTTTCGCTTTCCTCTTTTGTCTTCTGCATTGATCATATTATACAGCGTGTTATGATCTAGTTCATCAATACGTTCACGACTTCCTGTAAATTTCCTAATTGGTTTTTCTAATTCAGCCTGAGCTCTTTTTAACGCAAGATCTTCCAGCATTTTTATTGCTTTTCGATCCTCTGTAACAATCAACATCGCAAATTCATCAAAAACAGATTGTATAGACAACTGGTAAGCGAATAATTTTTCTCTTAGACGTAGATGAACATCTTTCTTCAATTTAACATGAATGCATTTTCTATCATGCAAAATGTCAGTTCTGATCAAGCACCACCTCCAGATGGTCCCATAGCTCTATCGGCTGGCGGTGCTGGGAATTTCGAAAATTTTTCTTCTGATTGATTTTTGCCAACTTCTATATCGTACTGTTCTTCTAATATTTCTTTAAATGATTGTATGACGCTCGAATCATAACTCTTTGATAAGAAATTTATGGCTCTACGAACCACAGTGTCTCTTACCTCTAAAAGAGAATCGTAGTTATCAATTAAACGAACTACACTGTTTGTAAAGGATTCTAGATCTATATCATCGATTGTGAGATCAGATGGAACTTCTTGAACTTTATCATCTTTTTCTTCTTTGTCATCTTCTGCTTCTAACAGAAAATTTCTCGTCATAATTTTGAAATCAAATCCTTCTTTTTTAACAGAAGTCGCTTCTTTTTCATATTTGGCGAAGTAAGAGTCTATTTGCGAATCTAAAGAGTCTTCCGATTCTACTTTAGAAGATTTGCTTTTCTCCTCGAGCAAATGAGATACGCTATCTTTAATAATCTTTTTCAACTCTTTTAAATGAATTTTCATTTTAATACCTGCGCAATTTGCTCGGCTTTCTTAACTCTCTCTTCAACAACATTCCAATTAATTTCTCTCATTTGAGAAACTATATAGCTCTGTTTGTCGTTCAAGTAATCGCGATAAGCATGTTCCCAAACGTCTAGAACGATCACTGGATATATACCCAACATAACATTAGCGTCATGACTTCCGACGAACGTATTCACATATCGTTGCAAAAACATGTGATATCCGCAAACAGCCCAACCAACTCCGGCTGAGTTTGAACATGCTATGAAATCTCTTTGCCAGTCTTCAAACGTGCCGAAATCTCGTTCCAATCGTAGATAAGACAAAGAATCCATTGTGATCTCAGAATGAGGATCAAAACAATTCGAGAAGTATAACTCGTGAAGCCAAATCGCGTTCAGGTTATAAACCTCATCTTTTTTCAGAGATTTATACGATGAGTGACGAGGATTAGCGTCTCCACGTTTTGAAGTGTCAAGTTCAGCAGATACTTTGTTGAATGATTCAACGTAGCCCTTGTAGAGATCATAATGAGCATCTTTGGTTTTTTGAGTAACAAACTCAGTTACTTGTTTAAAAACCTTGGGTTCAGCAACGTAAGATTCATTTATCTGATCTGCTTGAGGCATTAACCCAATAGATGGCGCTTTTTTAGAAATGCTGTCCTTAACAGCTTTTTTTAATAACGAGTCTATTTTTTGAGGATCTATAAGCTTGTTCATTTGATTACTGCCTCTCGAATTCTTTTACAAATTCATCAAAAGTTACCGTTGTTTCTGCCACGCCATCTTCTTTTTGGTGAGTTAAAGTGATGGTTTTGTTGGTTGGATTCACGTTTGAAACAGTGTACAAAAGACCCTGCCCCGTTCCTTTTTTACTTTTCACCTTGAATTCAGGAGATATAACTATCTCTTTTTCTCCCTTGAGTGGAAATTCTACAGACAGATCAGTGTCAGCTTTTTTCTTGTCTTTCTTTTCTAATTTATCTTTTTCAGGGAGGAAAGACTCTATTTTTTTATTCCACTCTTCTCGTAAAAGTCTTATTACTTCTTTTTCTGTTAATTTTTTCATGAATCTACCCAAACTACATAGTAATTATCATGCCGTTTAGTCCACGTTCGGAATTTATAAAGAAATTATATCTTCATACTTTTTACAAGAAGTATTGCTATTCTTGAATATCTCATCTGTAGCAGACTCTTTATCTAAATAATCGACTTCATAGACAACATTTTGAATTCCGCTATTCACGATGCGACGGGCACACATTGAGCAAGGCTTATGAGTACATAACATGATTAGTCCAGATCGAAGTTCATAAGGCTTGCAAAGATGAAAAAGAGCATTTTCTTCGGCATGGAGAAATCCTGAGTTACCGTGGTCTAAAGAACTTCTCTCGTTAGGCCCGCCTTTGTATCCTCCGTTATACCCGATAGCACAAACTTCTCTAAAGTCTGGAGTGATAATAATTGAAGCTACCTTATATTTCGGATCATATGAAAGAACAGACAGGTCCCTGCACATTTGCATGAAAACAGAAAGCTTTAATTTTTTCCTATCAATCATTTCAGCTAGCCGGATCAAATATTACTGGATGACACTTTAAACATCTTGGTTCATAAAGTTCAGCTCCGCCGACCTCTATTTCATTTCCTCCAATCTGCTTTTTGTATGTGTAATGAGCATCTTTGTTGCAGACTGTACAGACCGCCGTCCGTTTTTCCACCTGAGTTGCCCAAGGCAGCATTTTTTCAATTTCATTGAATGGTTTTCCGCTGGCTGATAGATCTAATGACGATACCACTATCGAATATCCACTTCTATAAAGCCAGACTAAAACTTTCGAAATACCTGGTATCATGAATGCTTCATCAACAGCCACGACATGAGGATTTTCATTCATCTCTGACAATTTTTCAAGTATGTCGGTTCCTTCTTTTATGCAAATGGCAGGTACTTTCCACCCGCTATGAGTACAAATATACTCTTCACTGTATCTATCATCTAAGCGTGGCTTAAACACAGCCACTCGTTTGTTTTGGTATTTAAAACGATCTATTGAAGACAGCAGTCCGGTTGTTTTGCTAGAAAACATTGGACCCGTATAGAGTATGAATTGAGGATTTGACATAACACCTTATTTGTTAAAAAATTTATAGCCGTTAAATTCCGTTGATTTCAAAAGGTCTAACTTAAAGTTTTCAGAATCAACACCTTTTAACTTATTTGCTCTATGCGAAATTAAAATCTTGCACCAATCATTCCAATATTCAGAACCAGCATTGAGATTAGAAGCCAACTGTTTTAATTCATCAATAGTCTGACAATTTCTGCACTTGGATTCTTGCTCCAAAATATATTCTAAAGGTAGTTTACCCTTTGGTAGCTTCGGCATTTCTAAACTAAAAAACTCTCGTTTTTTTAGAATTTCTTCTACCATTCCAAAATGCTTTTCATAAATATGCAAAGAATTGCTTACGTGAGTATACTCACCAACGCTTATAGACCTGTTCAACCTATCCGATAATTGATTAGCCAACAACTCTTGAAACAACGTGAATGCAGGAACATCATACGCAATTCCTAAGATGAGATCAGATGATCTCATAGAGACTATCATGTGAACCTGATCGTTACGCAAAAAAAACTGCAAAGACAAAGTGCAAGGAACGTCCTTTGAGGCTAGGATAGAATCCTGAGGAGATCTAATATGAATGACGGCTCGGCGAGAATCTGGATCTGCCGTCAGTTCATTCAAGATGTAATCCCATTGTGTCCAAGAAGGATCGATTTGACCAGCAATTCTTGAATGAGGATTAAAAATCCTGGCACCGTAAGCGCTGTTAGCTGTAGTGCCATCATCAGAAATGTTCTTCCAAAAAGAAGAATAATTCGATATCCATTCAGTGGAATCGTTTCCAGAAAGATACCACAAAGACTCTGCAACAAAATATGATAAGCTAAAGTCTCTTTGCTCTACATACGGTAATCTATCAAGAGGATTAGAAATCCTGAATGATACGCCCAACTTTTCTCTGATCTTCTGCCCTCGAGGAGAAGAAACAAAGTCAGGATGCTTGTAGACGTCTAGAAGCAGATCATAGTAGGCTTCAGTGAAGCTAGAAAAAACTTTCATATATTCTCTTTATCACTCAACGTTTTAATTAGTTCCCAATTGTCCTGATACCACTGGATTGTTTTTTCCAATCCTTCCCAAAAATACACCAGGGGAGTGTAACCTAAAACTTCTTTTGTCCTAGAAATATCAGCTTGAGTGTGCATGACATCACCAGGTCTCCAAGGAGCATCATGGTATTTCGCATCAGGAAATTTTTTCAACAAAAATTGCAAAATTTCTCTATTTGTTGTCCTGTCGCCACAAGCCACATTTAAAGTTTCAGACTTTAATGGGAAATTTGCCTTTGCTGCTCTTACGCATGCATCGGCAACATTATCAACATAACACATGTCGCGAGATTGCGTTCCGTCTCCGTCAGAACGCATCAAAGTCCCCTTCATAATTGCATTGACCCACGCAGAAACCGCTGTGGAATAAGGAGAATTTCCTAACTGATTTGGACCAAAGACGTTAAAGAACCTTAGGCTGACTGAATCGAACCCATAAAGATCATAATACATCTTCAAATAATCTTCAATTATAGATTTTTGCAAAGCGTAAGGTGATTTAGGGTTCTTTACAGCATTAGGAGGAGTTGGTAGCTGGTCAGCACCTCCGTAAACAGATGACGAGGATGCAAAGACAAAACGTTTAATCTTTCCTCGACAAGCATCAATCAATTTCATTGTTGCTGTCACGTTTGCGTTGTGAGATTCAAGAGGAAAATCGACGGAATAACTCACGCGCGGGACGGCAGCCAAGTGTATAACAACATCATACAATCCAGACCTTATCTTTGCTAAGATTGTTTCGGAGTCAAAGCTGGCAATCGTAATGTTACGATCCAGCAGCGAGGGATCAACAAACGACATGTGACCGTTTGACAGATCGTCAACGATGTCAAATTCTATATTTTCTGCCATTAATCTTTTTGCGACGTTACTGCCTATGAAGCCCGCACCACCCGTCAATAAAATTCTCATATGATTATACACCTTTTTTAATTATAAACAAGCTTGTTTCATATTTACAATTATGAGAACGTTTAATGTCATCAATAAATCGACCAACGTTTCCGAAGCAGATTTAACCCTCATGGTTGAAGCCTGCAAAATACAGTTAGCCCAACATGCAGCCCCACTCCTGGAAAGGGTGCCGTGGGAGATAAAGGTAGGTGGTAATGATGGATTCCCCGTTGTTCTTATTGACTCTCCAGATGTTGCTGGTGCTCTTGGATACCATACGCAAGATCCTGACGGAAGAGTTTGGTGTAGAGTTTTTACGGACCCGTTACTAAAACATGGTGGAACAACACTAAAGGGCACTCATGCAGTCTCTACCGTGTTATCACATGAAATACTTGAAACCTTCTATAATCCGTACATCAATCTGTGGTCTAACAGAGGAGATCACACATTCGTTGCGTTAGAACTATGCGACCCTGTTCAAGGAGACTCGTACGAGATTGATGTCAATGGTACACCCGTTTCTGTCTCTAACTTTGTGCTTGAAGCTTGGTTTGATAGGGAAATGAGTAAAGCGGGTAGATTCGATTATATGAACACTATAAAAAAGCCTCTAGATATGTCCAGAGGCGGGTATACTATTATTTTTAATAGTGAAACAGGTGAAGTCAAATCAGTATTTGCTAGCAAAGAAGGAGAAGACTTACATAACCTCTTGAAACCTGGGCATCCTGCTTCTAGATCGTCTCGTAACAAAAGTGATTGTCCGCTGAGACAACACACGTTACCTACGTACTAAGAAGATTTTGAAGAATAGTTATCAGCAGCCCATCCAGAACCCTTCAAGACAAATGTTGATTTGCTTATAAGTCTTCGTAAAAAGTCAGTTTTACAACGAGGGCAGTTTGTCAATGGTGGATCTTTGATTGATTGTTCCGCTTCAAACTGATGATTGCAAGCTTTGCATTCATATTCATACGTCATACAATTCCTCCTTGCGAAGTAATTTTTACAGGGAACATAACCGAAGTTCCGACAAATGGAGACGTACCAGGCTGTCTAACTAAGCTTAAAGGACCATTAGCAGTAGCAAGATCACATTTCATTGGATCTTGCAGAACGTCAGATAAGCGATGTATGACACCGTCGATCCAACAAGCTTGAGAAACAAGCTGACAAATTTGAGAATAATCAGAGTGTTTCATATCATGAGCAGTTGCATTCGGCTGGATCACTGATATTGTCGATCCATTTAGCTTGTTCTGCTTGGATCCAGTTGGGTGACCTTTTATACCCTTGTAGTTCGTGCCAACGAAATGCCACCCATAGTTACAAGCTCTTCTAGGATTTAAGTCTAATTTCTTATCTAAAATCCAATGCTTTCCAGGGGAGGCTACTAATCCTGTCACATTAAACCCAACTTTTCCATTTACCATTTTGCTGTGTTTGATCATAGAATCGACTGTTGAAGATATCGTCATAGGACAGGGTTCTACTCGGTGCGTAGCATTGATAAACATTAAGTCAGCGATGTGTGTTGTCAATAAAGACGCATTAAATACATCTGCTAGCTTTTGCTGAAGTTCTGCAGATACATTAACTCTTATGCCGTCAATTTTCAATGCATCATTCATCACATTGAATTTAATGGTTCTTCCTCCTGAAGAAAATTCGAGAGGAACCCATTCTGCATCAAAATTGCCAGCTAAAACTTGATCAAAAATGTATTTTTCTCTATCAGCTAATTTTTCAGGAAAAGTCATAATCATTTCTTCCAAAAAGAGTACATGTTCTTTTCAATCTCATAATCCATGTTCTTTATTTGTCTATCAGGCTGCTTCATAGCCCAGACAAACATTTCTTTAATCATATCTCTAAGATTAGTTTCATCTTTAAACCCTAACAGCTTATGAGCTTTACTGTGATCGCAGTATGCAGTGTGCACTTCATTGCGTTTTTCTAAATGAACCTTGGTCGCTTTAACTCCAAGCTCAGCTGCAACGTCCATCACGAGATCGCAAGCTTCGTTAATTGTGAAATCTTTATCAGCTCCTATGTTGAAAGTTTCACCGTCAAAAGACGTCATAAGCTTTTCAAAAGGAGCCATATAGAACTTGATGTCTGAAAAAGCACGTTTTTGTGTACCGTCTCCAAAGATAGTCAGCGGTTCTCCAACAAGAGCTTTACGAATCCAAATGCCTATAACGTTTCGATACCTATCCCAAATATTTTGATAAATGCCAACAACGTTGTGCGGGCGAACAATGCTGTATCTTAGTCCAAACATTTCATGCGCAAGTTTGAGATCCATCTCTACTGCATATTTCGCAATACCGTAAGGATCCTCTGGGGTTGGTAGCTGATCTTCTGTAAAGGGTGGATTGCCTACTCCGTATACCGCCATCGATGAGGTAAAAACAATCTTTTTGATATCATGATTTACACAAGCATTAATTACATTAGCGGAAGCTAACACGTTGTTTGTGTAGTTGTAATTTCTAATGAAAGGACTCAATCCTTCTGCTGCGTACGCAGCAAAATGGAAAACATAATCAGGTTTTTCTTTTGCAAATACCTCTTCTGTTTTATGACGATCTACCAAGTCTACGTCGTAGAATGTCATTTCTTTTGGAACAGAATCTAGATATCCGCCGCTTAAATCATCAATCCCAACGACATCATAACCTCTGGACAACAGATATCTAGAAAAATTTGCCCCAAGAAGTCCAGCTACGCCTGTGATTAGAACCTTATCTTTTTTCATCATACGAGTGTCTCCAAGAAATCTATTACGTCGCTTACAGAAAATACATTCTTATTTTTCAAAATCGTCATTTGTTCTTTGACTAAAGAAACTCTGAATTCGTACGAAAGCTTGCTGATGTATTTGACTTGAGCGATTACTTGTTCTGACGTCGATACTGTCCACTCACTTCCTAGTAAGTTTGGGATCAAAAACTCTGATGGGACCAAAGCGGGCGTGCCCACAGCCATATTTTCTAAGTAACGAGGAGATGCAAACCCGCGCTTAGCGTATTCTGGCTTGGTTATGTGCGTTGCGCAGATAAAAGAATTCAATCTTTTCATTGAATCATGAAAATTCAAACGCTGCGCAAATGAGACGTAGGGATGCTCTTTTATCAAGGACGTGGGATGTTCTCTCTCAGGAGAAACTTCTAACCAGTTACCATGAACCGTCGTCTGTATTCCTAAATTTCTAAGCTCTCTTGACGGTGAGGAATAGTATCTATAAAACGCTTCTGGTCTTTCATAATTGTTTCCTACGTAGCCGTATTCAAAAGACACGTTGGACGGTTGCAACAAAAATTGCCAATCTGTCCAAAACATCAATCTTTCTCTTTTTCTGGTCAAATATCTTGGCTCAAATGCAGGATCTGCAATTATAGCTTTAGGCCATGCGAGCTCATCTTCTGGAGTCACCTTGTAATCACAATCCCAAATAACAACAGGAATCTTTCCATGATAATGCCGAAGAAGCTCGTTTTGTCTGAGCAGATCAGGTTCGGCAGGATTTTCTCCTGAATTTTTATACGTTGGCCAACGCCACTCAACGAACAAAACATCTATGTCAGGAAATCCCTCATCATAATTGATGTTTTTATATGGCACAACTTCTCTACGTTTTTGTAATGCATAAATCTGGTGTCCTGACGTGACGGCTGCGTTCACAAAAATAGGACGACCATACCGATGACCATCAGGCGTTTTTGCTTCTCCTGATGTCCCAAAAGGTTCACAAAAACCCCAATAACTAATTCCGATGCGCATCATGCCTCCTTTTTCAAGAATTTACGAATGGTCTCCATTTCCCATTCTAGGTTTTCAGAATCAATGCAAAAGCGTAATACGTCACATTTGGTCCACTTTGCAAATTCTTCATACATGTCTGACAATTTTTGTAGATGATATTCACCTATGTTATGAATATCGTCTTTTAGACCAGAATAAGAAGTCCTATACGGAATGACTATCTTAACGCCAAAAGAAGCTGCAAGAAAATCAATATGAGACAGAGCATCATGATCGGTCTTTCTATCATAAACTCTTGAATACACCCATTCGGAAGGATACGATCGATCAAGAATAACAGACGTCTTGGTGTCTCGAAGAAAAGTGTAGAAGTAAGGGTCTCCATATCGAAGAGCCTTCACGAAATAATCTGGATCTGAGCTAAATGCTTTCCATTCTGATTTGTTCTTGAAATATGGAATCTCCATTCGTCTCGAAAGCTCACGAGCCATTTCGGTCTTGCCAACCTTGTCACATCCTTCGAAAATTACGATAGTGTTCATGTTATTCATCGATTACCTTAACCTTGCTCATAAAAGTTTTATTACCGTAATTATCGACAGTAATTTCTGCTATGCATGTGGAGTACTTCGGCAACTCAGTTCGGCCATCCCATCCCCAACAAAAGATCCGACGGGTTTGGCCTTCGAGGCCTATTGCCGTCAGAAGCAAGTATGGCTTTCCGTTCTTCGTCTTTTTTTCTTTTACGTCAGAAATAATGAACCAATAAACGTCAGTTTGCTCGATGAGGTCGATGGATTTGACGCCTTTAGATTCTAGCTTTGCAATCAGTTCTTGAGAAACTAAAATGTTAGAGTTGAATGATCCAAGATATTTCACACTGTTGTCAACCAACTCCCCACGAGTCCACTCATCTATGTCATTTGTTTCTATCAAAAGATTTCGAAAGTTTTCCATACCGAGAGTAGGATTTTTCTTTGAAGTTTTCTTGATGTCGGCACCTTTATCAATCAAGATGTGATGCATCTGTTTGTAGCTGTTGAATGTTTTTCCTTCGCCCACGCAGTCAAGAGAGTCAAACGCTCTGATGGAGATGAGACCTTCAAAAGCTCGCTTGTTAAATTTGGAATGTTTCCATGAACCATCATCATTCCACAACATCTCTTCGACACTCTTGTAAGGTCTGTTCTCGACGATTTCATCGATAGCAGCCTCTCCAATTCCCTTGCAAGACAAGAAGCTTGGCATGAATCGTTTACCTTCCAAGATTGTCCAGCTCTTTGTCGCGTAGTTTACGTCAATTGGAACGATCTTATATCCTAGCGCTTTTACTTCTGAAAAAGCTTTGGCTCGTTTCTCGTCGTTTCCTGACATCGATTCGAGATATGCGCATAGCCATTCCTCTTCATAATAAGTCAAGAGCCAAGCGCAATAGTAAGAATCAATTGCATAAGACACGGCATGCGAGGCATTAAAGCCGTATCCAGAGAAGAATAGAATCTTATCGTATAGTTCAGATGCGACCTTCTCGTTGACGCCATTCTTCACGGCACCTAACACGAACTCTTCTTTTGCTTTCCTCGCATCCGCTGCAGCATCGTCTTTCTTAGACGCGCTGCGCTTCATAATGTTACGACGGATGGTGTCAGTCTCAGCCTCAGGGAATCCCGCCACCACAGAACATAACCTCATGGTCTGCTCTTGAAAGATGATACAACCGTATGTAGACTCGAGGACTTTTTTGATCAATGGATGTTGATAGTCAATCTTGTCAGGATTATTCTTTGCATCAATATAAAGTTTATCCACGTTAGCCGCAAGAGGACCAGGACGATAGATCGAAGTAAGAGTGGCAATGTCGATGATGCTACGTGGTTTAGCCTTCGTAAACAGCCGCTGAGCACCTGTTTGTGTTAGCTGGAAGATACCTGCGAACCTACCTTCGTGGTAAACATATTCGTAGACCTTTTGATCGTTCAGATCAATGTTCTTCGGATCCATATGCTTATCAAACCACGCTCGAATTTGCTTAAAATCAGGATTCTTTACACCTTCCCGGCGCTCGAGGATTAGGCCGATGCATCGTTCGATGATACGTAAGGTTTCAAGACCTAGCAGATCGAACTTGATCCACCCAAATTCTTCGAGATGTTTATAGTTCATGCCTTCGACCCAAGGTGTCTGGGCCTCACCACGAGCAAGGATTAGAGGCATTCTTTCGGCGACATCTTCTGATACGATGACGCCACCGGCGTGGCGGCCCAAAGAACGGTTTTGCTTGAATAAAATCTCAATTGGTTCGGCCACCTCGGGATGTGCAGCAATGAAGTCTTGTAGAGACTTTGAATACTTGATGGCGTCTTCGTATGTAAGAACGAACAAGTTCTTGTCTGTTCCTGGTTTAAAGACCTCCTTCTTGACATCATCCTCGACGGGAGCAAGAGCAGCGTTGACTTCCTCAAAAGGGATGCTGTAGAATCGAGCAATATCTTTAATGAGGCTCTTTAACCTGAAGGTGTTGTAGTTGGAGATAGGAATGACGTTCCTTTCGCCAAGATTCTTTCTAAGAAGTTCGATCAATAAATCTCGATCAGAGATGTCAGAGTCAATATCAGGGGCGCCTGTTCTAGAAGGATTCAAAAATCTTTCAAAAGAAAGATCATATTCAATTGGATCCAAATTCGTAATTCCAAGAACATAGGCTACAAGTGAACCAGCAGCTGATCCACGACCTGGTCCGATCAACATATGCTCACGAGCAATATCCATGATAGCCTTCATCGTCAAGAAGTACCTAGAGAACTTCTTACCTTTGATGATACCTAGCTCATATTTGATTCTGTCGATGTAGTCTTGTCTTGAGTCTAGACCTCTCCACTTCAATCCATTTTTACACGCAACCACGAGTGCCTTATCTTCCGTGGTTCCCTCAGGGATCACGTAAGAAGGAAGCTTCATTGTCTTGTCAGGCTGAATGTCACCTAATTCGTTATGAACGATATCATGGGTTCTTTCAATCGCGTCCTTAACAAATTCATCGTCATAGAAATCCATGCCTTCCGTCGTAGACAAATAAGATTCCCACACCTGCTTGGCATTTTTGGGATACAATTCGCATTTTAAATCGTCCTTAGACTTAGGCAACAAGCTTGGATCAAAGTTTTGATAGTTAAGCCAACCTAGCTTCTTATAAATCTCTCGTTCTTTCCAGTTTTCTGGTCGTGAATAGTGCGAGTCGCAAGTAACCACCACTCTATCGCGCAGGGAATTTCGTTTGGAAAACTCAATGAGAGCTCGATTAACAAGATGCTGAGCAGGGAGCTTGTTGAATTGTAGTTCAAGACACACGTTATCACGACCGACGGCATCAACTAACTTGTCGTAAGTGTTACTCATCGTAGCAATGATACGATCCAAAAGTGATCTGTCATTAAGCAATTGGTGTTTCAATTCTTCGAACGGAACCTTTTGAAGCTGTTCGAAAGCGTCGAAAGCCAAAGGACCGCCTAAACAAGCTGTGCTGATCATGAGATGATCACCTTTTGCTGCTTCTTTTAGCATCGAATAATCGATTCGAGGGAATCGGTAAAATCCCTCCATGTATCCCCTGGATACCAGATGGAACAGACGTTGAAGACCTACTGAGGTTTTTGGTAGAACAACTAGATGATGACGACGTTTGACGGGATCATTGTATTTACCTGACTTCGTCTCGTCCTCGTTCTCAACAGTCAAAGCTGCTTCATCCGTGCCAACGTCTGTCGTCTCGTCATCGCCATCAACGACCGCGGTGATAGGAGTAATGATGGACTCGTCCTTTGCAGGTTTTACCTTGGACGCTTCCAGATCTTTTTTCCACTGGGTAAGATCAGGATGAACGTACATCTCGCAGCCAGGGATAAACTTAAAGTTCTTTCCTGACTTTTTCATCTTTTCGGCATGAAGAAAAGCGTGACAGAACCCATTCATGTTACCATGGTCCGTCAACGACCAGGCATCCATACCGTTCTCTAACACGTAATCGATGTGTTCTTGCGGGTAATCAAGACCATCGTACTGCGAAAATGTAGAATGCGCGTGGAGACCGACGAACCGATTTGGTCCCCCGCCACGCATTTCCTTCTTGCTGTTTGACATAGTAACACTATATCTTTACAGCAAACTGTTTTGCACCACAAAGATTTGGAAAAGAAAAAGCCTGATCTTTCGTATTCATCCCATCATGCAAAGGTTGTCGTTCCAATGAAGACGACCTTACCCTTTACCATATTGATGAATCTTTCTTTGAGGTTGAGGGCGTCGAGCGCAGCCTTCAGAGCGTTCATCTTGTTGTCATTCTTAGCGTTAGGTAGCGACCCGGATGCTGAGCGTGGCTTCCATATCGCGGAACGCCTGTCAATCTCTGCTGCTCGAGTTGCTTCTGCTTCTTCGCCTTGCCCGAAGTCCACCCCCTTTGCTTCAAGCCAGTCTCTTGTGATGAACTCGACGCCGCTCGTCGTTATCAACGCTTGGGTTATCAGCTCTGCTGCTAGGTCAGAATCTGCATCGAGTATGTTGGCTTGAAATTCGCGAGGTCTCTTGTTCTTTCCCCATGGAAGTCCTCTAGCGGATCCCATCGTCATACGCCGAACGATGTCTTGTTGAGCCATTCCAGCCGCTGCAAGTTCAATCGCTGAATAAACTTGATTTATCATTGTTCCCGCATCACGAGGCGGATTAGCTGCATCGAACACAGCGTGGATCATCATCCACGGCGTCGGCCAAAGATCTTTGCCCATTTCAGCAGATCCGTTGATGAAGACGGTTCCTCCCTGGGCGAGAGCATCCTTCAACTTATCAAATTCGTAGTCAAGTTTGAAAGACTTGAGAATGTCTAACCCTTCTTCTGCTTCATAGACGTGAGATCGGTCAGAAGAGATTGGTATCATCGAGTTTTGTCGAGCCACGACTGTCGCAGGTACCATGTAGACCGGCTGAGGCCACGTCCTAAACGCTGCTTTCGCCTTCGCTTTGAAAGCAGGAGTAGAGCTGAACTTTGCGACTGCTTTTCTATTCTTCTCAGGAGTCCCTGGCTCATGGATCGCAGGAGTGATGTCTTCTAACGGTGCCTCGATCATCACCCTCGAGATCTCTTCCTTAATGATTCTGCGTAATTGTGATACCGTGATCTTCATGCTTCGTTCTACCTTAACCTGATGTTATTATATATAACCGCATCTGGCAAAAAAAATCACATGATTTGTGCAGCTATCAAACGCCCCATAGGCGACTGCGGGAAGCAGTTCTTTTTCCAAATTTCTTATAAGGAGGTATATTTATCGACATGAGAGCAAAAGACTATCTAGCAGAAACATTTGGAGAACCCATAGGAAGTTACGCAGGTAACGCACCAACGGGTGTGATGGACACAAGAGAAGCAGGAATGCCATGCGAAGAGTGTGGCATGATGTCGCAATCAGTCGAGTCAGATTGTGGTTGCGGTGGAATGGAATCTGAAATGTGTGGAATGTGTGGAATGCCTGCCGATCAATGTTCATGCGAACAAGCTTCAGTTTGCCCTATGTGCGGTATGATGCCTTTAGAGTTAGAAGGGCCATGCACATGTGCAATGACAGAAGCAAAAAAAGGACCTTCTAAATCAACAGCAAAAAAAATATTGAAAGGCGCAGTAACCGCAACAGAAAAAGCAAAAAAAGTTGATAGTTGGGCTACGAATCCTTGGGCCGCAGCAAATTGGATGTCAAAGCAAGCAGGCGTTCCATTTCACGGAAAAAAGAAGAAAAAGAAAAAGTGAAATCACTTTCCGTGAGGACCATTTTCTTTGACAGCATTTGAAGTGATACCTAAAAATTTAGCTTTGCTTCTAAACTCTCTAATACTTTTAGCGCCTGAATATGACAGACCTGATTTAATGCCTTCAAGCAGGTCTGTCAAAGTATCTTGAAGAGAACCTCTGTAAGGGATCAACGTTGACTCTCCTTCAGCAACGGACACCTTACCTCTCCATTCCAATTGCGCTTCTCTTGAAGCCATTCCGCGAAACTTCTTGTAACGTTGGTTGTCTTTTGTAATGATTGCTCCTGGGGATTCATCATGTCCAGCAAGAACTGATCCTAGCATCACCATGTCCGCTCCAGCAGCTAGAGCTTTCACTGCATCGCCGCTGTTCCTAATTCCACCATCTGCTACAATGTAAACGTCCCTGTCGGATTTTGCACAATCGATGATTGATTGCAGCGTTGGAACTCCATGTCCTGTGCGAATTCTCGTTGTACACATGGATCCTCCTCCGACACCGGTACGTATGGAATCAGCACCCCAGTCAGCAAGATCATTGAAGGCTTCCAAAGTTGCAACGTTGCCAGTCATTATGTGAATTTTTTTACCAAATTTTACTCTTAGCTTATTTAGAGCATTTTTAACATTCGTGTGGTGACCATGCGCAACATCAACGCAGAAAGCCCTACAACCCACGTCATATAGTTCAACTGCTCTTTCAAGATAATCACCCGTCGCACCAACAGCCACCATCAAGTTCGGGATAAAAGCCGAAGAACTATTGTCACAATCATCAAGCAATAGTTTAGCCGTTTCAAGAAACATCTTTTTAGAATCATCGATTGAACAGTATCGATGCAAAACTCCGAAGCCTCCAAGCTTTGCAATGACAGCCGCCGACTGAGGACTTATTACTGTGTCCATAGGAGAACCGACAATGGGACACTTTAATTCTTCGTGTTTGTCGGTTAAGCTAGCAAAAGCGGAGTCAAATCCAGGCACTGAAAGATCTACATGCGATCTAGACTCTATGTCTGAAAGTTGAGGGACGAGCAGTACATCATCGAAGCACAATGAACGTTGCATATTATTTCATACGATATATTATGAAAACTTTTTTACTTTGTTCAAAAAAGCTTAACTGCTTCTAAAAAGAAATTCTTTTGCAAATTTTCAGGAACTGCTTGTTGCAAAGAAACAGGACAAAATTCATGCCTGTCTACGGCTACATTGTAATGATTTTCTAGATTAGGATTTTTTTTATCATGTGAATGTCCATGTATTACATGAGACACTTCACCCCAATGAGAATCTTTTACTTTTCTAGAAAAAGCTTCGTGCAACGGATAATGGACAAGCAAAACGCCTGCTACGTTGATAGAATCGTATACTTTTTTAAACCCTGCATCTAAAAAAAACGAGTCACTATCTTTGTCATGGTTGCCTTTAATAAGAATTTTCTTACCCTTTAATCTGTTTATTACATCTCTTAGTTGAATGGAGTCCACGGGACGCAACAATGAAAAATCGCCAAGATGAAAAGTTAAATCATCTTCATCTACGAATGAATTCCACGTGTCTATCATGAATTCATTCATTTCGTCGACCGTCTTAAAGGGTCTGTCACAATATTTTATGATGTTCGCATGAAAGTAGTGAGTGTCAGAACTAAAAAAAATTCTCATTATGCAAGAATTAATCTTACATATGATTTCAACAGATTTTCACTTTGCGAAACTTTACTTTTTGACAAAGAATTCCAAATTGCTAGTTTTGAATCTTCATTCAAAAAATCAGGCAAATTTTTCATGAACTGTTCTCCTTGTCCAGTCGACAAAAATTCTCTCATTTTTGTGCCAGAAATTCCGCCGGAAGATTCTCTGGGTACCGATCCTGCCACGACTTTTCTCGTTAGATCAATCGCATTTTTTTCATTATTGATTATACCATCGACGCGACGGGCAGCATCTTCTGGGTCTCCATAAAGAGTCACTACTGTTTCTTCTGATTGTCTGACTAGGTTGGAGATTGCAGATCTCAGTTCATACATGGGAGAAATTCCTTTTGTAAACCTGATGGCAACTTTATCTCCATACGTCTCTTGTATGGCTGGCAAGTAGTAGTTTTTCCACAACGGGACCATGTCAGAAGAACTTATTTCGTCTCTTCCTCCAGTAGATACGTACACTAGAATCAATTCATTTCCGTCTGCTTCTGCTGCATCCAATAACGCTTGATGACCTCTGTGGAAAGGTTTTGCAGCCATAGGAATGACAGCTATCTTTTTGAGTCTATGACCTAAAACGAACAATCTGGTTTTAGCGGTCAGCATTAAATCTTCTTGCTTATTTAAGAGAGTTTTAACAGGATGATATGCTCCTATGTCTTCTTCAGACATCTCATAAACTCTTGCCGACAAGTCTTTCAACACCTCTTCGGGTCGAGAATCACCCATGACAATCTGCAATTCGTCCAGAATTAGATCAGTAGCAGCGTTGATGTCTTCCCAGTATGCTGCTTCTTCTTGCGGGGTACCCTTATACCTAGATTTCTTTTTCTCTCTTACTTCTTTGCTGTGTTGATCAGCTGCTAAAACTTTATATAGCTGCTTCTCAGACATATCATCACCTTTGACAGTGATGACTACCCCTTCTGATTGTCCTCCCAACGAAGATTCCAACGCTTGAAAAGAACTAATAACTCCGCCGAGAATTTCTTGCGGATTTGAAAAATCAACTGTCTCTAGATTTTGTGCGAATAATTCTCTAAGTCTCGGATCAAGATGTTCGCTATTTTCAAATATCTCCGCCCTAGAAGACAAATTACCTTCGTAGAGTAGTGGAAAAGAATTTAACTGTAATATTTCTCTGTACTCTTCTAGTTTAAGAGGATCATCAATAAACGTGGAAGAAGAATAGATTTGCCCCTTTGATGATGCATATACTGCCGGTCCGAACCCGACCAAAAACATGCCGTGTTTCTTCGCGTAATCTCTAGTTACAGTAGGTTTATTTTGGACAAATTCTATAAAAAATTCTGTATTGAGAGGAATTGAAGAAGTTCCTTCATGGACTCTTTTCAAATGATCATACACAAATTTGTATTGAGACGTACCTAACCCAGACGTTTTAATGTCTTTGTCTCTCTTTTCCAATCCAGAAAATTCCGTAGAATAAATGATATTTCCCTTATACGAAATAATCCAGTTTTTTGTATAGTCACTTGGGTCAAATTGCGCATCATTGCGTATCAAGGTAAGTTTCGTTCCGTCGATTTTCTCGACAGCCTTGATATGCTTTCTGATAAAATTAGAGGCAGCCTTCGGAGTCTTGACTGCTTTTTTTAGTTCTAGAATTGAAATATCTAACATTTATCGACCGAATAAGATGCGTATATACCTGGATATAGATTCTCTTATCTTATACGAAGAATAGTAAGATTGCACCATGGTCGCATCTGGTTCTGCCAAAAACGGAAACTCTTTTCTAAATCTTCCTACGGCGGCGAGCTTCGAAGATTTATCTACTTCTGCACTTGTCAAATCTAATCCTTGAGCTTCAGGAGAAAATAGCTTTTCATTAACAAAATCTTCGTAGATATTTTCTATGTCATCGTCTGACATATACATTTTCATTAACGAAAGTATGCCAGAAAAAGACTGCAATTTTGTCATGTCATCTGACGACGAAGGAACCTTACCAAACAACAATGTAAATATTTCGTCTATATTTTTTACGTAGCTTGATTCTGCTGTTGATAGTTCTCTATAAACGAAAGAATCTCCTAATTTAACAGGTTGACCGATTAGTTCTTTCGGAATATTAGGATCGTCAGGGTATTTCTGCAACTCCACAGTGGTTCTCAACCCTTGCGAAACAGAAAAAGAGAGCAGCTTAATTGGATCAGATTTCTTCTTAATCTTTATTTTTTCTGGTGGGTATACTAGGCTATTCTTGGCAAGAATGACTGCATCATTTAGAGTTGATTTTGTCGTTAGAGATCTCAACAAATATTTGTGGAACACGCCTTTTACGCCCTCTTTTACGTCTTCCCAAGCCGAAGAATGTCCAAATTTCGCAAATGAATCCGGACGGCCCCCAGCATAGTCTACTGATTCAAAATCAACTTGAACGAATACTGGGTCTGCGTCTTTTGTTTGCCTGTACGCAAACAAAGCATTTATTTGATCTCCTCCGTACTTTTTTCTATTTTGTCCTACATACCAAATTTTCCCAGGTACCACTTCTTTTCCTTCAAGAGAAGCTAGTAGATCAAATATAGTTTCTATTTTTTCAGCAGGAACTGTCAAGTCAATATCGCCTACCGAAGGCTTAAATTTTGTGAATTCTTTATCCGTTATTTTATCGTTGAATAGATGTTCAGAAGATCCGTTAAACGCCTCACCGGATGAGAGTAATGAATTTCGTTGTGAACGATCCCAAATAGGAACGCCAAATTCATTCTCGTACAACGAATCCAAATTTTTAAAAGCAGTAATGATAGATCTTTTTAGAGAAGAGCGATCTAATTTTTTAAGATCTATTTTGTCTGCATACCCAGGACGACCAAAGAAGTTTACAACTTCTCCAGTCTCACGATCTATAGCCTTAGTATTACCACCCATACGTCGATTCCAGAATGTTAGAATGACTCTCTTTGTACAACACCATCAAGAACCACAAGGCCTGTTCCATTCATGTTAACATCCGTTGGAAGAACTCTCAATTCTAAAGCTATATCTTCAACTGTAACTTTAGAGCCATTGTACCCGCCTAGGTCTTCCCAAACTTCTCTAATTCGATCGGGGTCAACAGATTGAGATGTCTCAGAAATGAATCCCCAATTGCCTTTCGACCATTCTTTAATTTCTCTTGTCGTAATCTTAGAAATAGACTCTGAAATATTTTTTTTCTGATTACTAGATCTAGATTCTTGCTTCAATGTTCCCATCAAATAACCATGAACCTGTTGCAGATTTTCATGAGCAACAGAAAGATGATCTTGAACCCAACCCGGGAGTTGATCATCGTCTGCCATGACATCTTGAATATCAGAAGCCATATTCATCACGGCTGACAAACTAGATTTTACCATTGCACCTTCATCGTCAGGTCCATGTAAAAATCTTTGATTTTCGCCTGATTTTGCAAGAGTAATTTCTTCTTTTATGATTCTTCTTAACTGTTCAAATTTAATTTTCATGTTTAAACGGCCTGTTTGGAACAACGTTGTTTTAAGAGATAAACATGTCCTTCATGTTTGTCTGCAATGCCTTGTAACAAATTATCGATACCGTTTGACAACATTCCACACTCATTCAAAGAAGACATCGCGTGATCAATTACTTTCAAAAAGTTCAACTCTGCAATCATTGAGCGTTTTGCTAAATCAGTCGATTGCGGAATCGTCATACCTGATCCAACGTTAGAAATGAGTTTTAACATTTGAGAATGAATCAGCTGAATATTGACGTTGGAAGTTGATCCAAGGCCTATAGCTTTTTCAGCAACTGAATCTACTTCTGCAGAAACGCCTTCGTACAATCGTTGAAAAAGAAGATGATCGCCGTAGAATGGATCTCCCATGCAAGTCCAGTGATGATTCTGGTGTAGTTCTGCCAAAAATTTTAGATGAACTAAAACAACAGAAAGCTGGCAATAAGGAACATTTCCCCACTCAGCCATCATATTTTCTGTAATGATGTTTAAGTTTGGTTCGATCGTCAACATCATGTGTAAAGATTCGGTAATTTTTTTCTTGCTCATTTTGACCCCAGATAAAATTTGACTTTATTTTGAATCTCTGGATGTGGCGACCAAGAAAGTCTATAGTTGCTTCCTTGAAGCGCTTGCTTATTGTTCCAATGCTTCACATACGTGTCTAAAGCAATTTCATCCGTAAATCTGGGAGAAGATTGATGAGGTAACATTCCTGACAAGGGAACAGAAATAAATTCCGCTATACCTTCATTGAGATCATCATCTTTAACCAACTTCGTAATTTTCATAGAAAAAACATCATGAGCTTTTGTGATGTATTCATTAGGTAATGAAGCTGTTTCTAACAAGCTTTCTACCTGATCATTCTGCTCATCTGATTCTTGAACGTCATATTTAAACGATTCATTAAGCTCTAATTTGTCTCTGCGTTCTTCTTCGTTGTCAGCCATTATCTCTACAACTTTTTTCATGAGCTTATAAGAGTCTATGTTGTAGCGATTGACGGATCTAGCGGCTGAACAATATTGATTTACCGCTGCAGAAACCCACCCCGTGTCCAGGGTTCTACCATAGTCTTGTATCAATTTACGGGCTTTTGAATCATACCATGCGTCGCTAAGGAAAGATTCTCCTTCAGGACTTGACGCAGCAGACTTAAGAGCAGGCTTACTCTCAGTAAGACGCTTTCGTTTTAAGATATCACGTAGGGTGTCATCTGTCGGATATTTTTTGATCGTCTCTTCAATTAACTTGACGGGAGAGTTTTGCGCGGCGGCGGCTCGAACAAAAGGAACCTTATCATTAATAAATTTGCATGCTAGATGTTCTGGCAACAATCTAACAGCCAATCTCCTGATTTCTGGATTCTTGTGATGAGCTACTTTGAGAGCTGCGTTTGCAGAGAACTTTATGTAGTTTCTTCTACCAGTTCTTTCTAGCACATCCAAACGATCGTTGGCTTGTTCAGACAAAGCCACCACGTCATTTGCAACAATCACAGTCGGTCCAAAGACTCTTTTTATCTCTGAACAAAATTCTGCCACTGCTTTTTTCTCTTGTACCGTTTCTTCTACGATACGTTGTAAGTCAGTTATCTTCAAACGCATGAATGCAAAACTCCTGTCATAACTATTATCCAACAGAAGATATTACATCATTGTTGAAAATAGAATATAAAGATTTATGTGCCGACGAACAAAAACCAGTCATCATGCCATGAAGTAGACTTAGAAAGATCCCAATAATGAAGCGCGTTTGGTTCAACGGGAACTTTCAATAATTTCATGCCAGCTTCTTCAGGCGTCTTATTCCCTTTATTGTTGTTACAGTAACGACATGCTGCAACGCAATTTTTCCACGTAGTAGCGCCACCTCGAGACGCAGGGTAGATGTGATCTACCGTTATGCCAGAATAGTTGAGCTCAATGCCGCAGTATTGACATTTCCAAGCATCACGATTGAATAAAACTTTCTTTTGAAATCTAGGTGGCTTAATATACTGCCTCTTATTCACGTAATACTTTAATCTTAAAACTGCAGGCAGTTGAATTCCTCGAGTCGGAGAGTTAACAATCTCATCCCAAAAGCAAGGCTCTCCTGTCATACCAGAAGCAACTTCAGCTCTACCTTTTAACATCAACTTAATAGCCCTAGAACCATCGATGAATTGTAAAGGTTCTCCATTAAAGTTTAAGAGAAGCGCTCTTTTCATGGAGGAAACTCCTTTAACTTTAAATATCGATGATCCCTGCAATTTGTGGTGAACCATATTGAGAATTTCCGACGCGAACGTTCAAGTTGTTGAGCAAATACTCATCATAATGACTGTGAGAGTGTCCCGATAAAATCGTGAACTTAACACGTGGATAAGCTCTTGCTGCAGATAGTAACGTATCACCTAAGGTTTTAGATGTATACCACGGCAAAATTGAAGCAGAATTTGTTGGTCCGTACTTCGTACTATTGTAGGATTCTTTAAAAGGAGGAACGTGCGAGACAACGATGACGTGTTCATTTTTGTCACGAATGGCAGCCTTTATTCCATTTGCTATATGGTTTACAGACGCGCTGCATATCGCTCTTGAAATTTTTATTATCACATCTTTGTTTATCGATTTACCTCCCAACGAAGGAAGGATTGCAGGAGAAAAATCTGCAATCCGTATCCAGTCATTCATGATAACATCACTGTCTCTGAAGTTACCATTCATCGCGTCATACCATCCATCATGACCGACTAAAGCGACGTGAGGAGTCAATCTAACGTAAGGCGTCATGGCCAAGTATCTGGCGAATGACATTGATCGACATGCATCAGCCACACTCTTTCTAACCGAAAGAATATCTGAAAAATAGTAATCGTGATTACCAAGCACGAAATAAAAAGGTTTTTGTATGATGCTTTCTATGACTCTAAGGTGTTGTAACAAGTGAGGTGCTATAGTGATATCACCAGACAATATGAAAGACTCACATTCAGCACCTCGAACAGCAAGATCTTGCACCTTTGAAACAACATCATCAACGCAATCTAAATGTATATCAGTCGCCCATGCCAATCTCATAATTTAATTCTTTTATTAAGACGATGTTATTCTGATTGATTCAATCTCAATTGTAGTTGATTAATGATGTCAAAAGATTCATTAAGTTCTTTGTTTGCTGTCGTGAGCCTATTAAGAAACTTTTTCTTTTTATCATCAGACCAATTTTTAGAAGATTTTCTAGACATCACAGACTCATATCTAGCAATCTTGTCCTGGGTGTTCAAATAGATCTTAGAATATTCTTTAAGTAAAGATTCCCAATATTCTTTTTGCGAGTTAAACTGTTTTTTCATTGTAACCTCTCTATCATCTTACCGAAGATCTCTTCATCTTTTTCGATAACAATAAATTTTCTACCAAGTTTGCGAGCGGCAAATGCAGTAGCACCACTACCCGCGAATGGGTCAATGACGACATCTCCTGGATCTGTATGGACCTCTATAGGAATCTCTACCACACGAGCAGCTTTTTGAGTTGGGTGAAGTTTTCCCTTAAAAATCTCGTTAATGTCCATCCAAACGTTGGTTCGACGAAAGAACTCACTCTTGGCTGGATACTTTTCATTATATCCAGCGTATCCGCGCTTCGTTTCGAGGAGGGGAATATTAAACTTCAGGGGTTTCTTTGGATTTCCCTTGATGAAGTAGGCGAGTTCTTCACGCGTAAAGAGATAGTTGTTTTGGACTCCATATGCCCGCTTCTTTGACCAGGTAATGAGATTGGCCATCTTAAAGTTATCGTCTTCAACTCGCGTGAGATACTTGATGAAAGGACGGAAATCAGGAAGTCCAATACCTCCCCAGACATAGAATGCTCCTCCTTGAAGTAAGACCTCCGACCACAATCGTGTCCATTGGATCATGTGGTCGGCGTATTGGTCGTCAGTCATTTTTACTCGATCCCATTCCTGCATGACTATGTTGCCATACGGAGGATCTGTTGCGATCAGAGGTACGCCTCCTGTTTCACCTAGCCACGTTTTGACTTCTTCAATTGTATCTCTTGAAGAAGAATCGCCATTAATAGCAAGTCCATCTTTAAACTCAACTTTCTTCATGTTGTTCTCCGTGCTCTCTTCTCAAAGCATGGATCGCAGGCAGTGTGTATCCAACCTCTGTCATCTTGCTGTTTACCTGGATTTCCACAAGTTTCACAAATTTTATATGACATCGTCTCGGCAAATGAAATGAAAGCTTCTGTGATGTCATCACCTCCGGTGACATAAAAACGAAGACCACCAAATTTTTCTTTGACCTGTTGAGCGACAACCTGCAACGTTTCAAGAACAGTTACATCTTGAATATTCTTAGAACGCCAATCAATATGAGATTGAATCCTGTTACAAAGCGTATCAATCAGTTCAAACCAGCCATCTTCACATTCAATTCCCCACATATCCAGGGGTTCATCGCTGTGTTCAGACGTTTTAAAAATCTTTGGATATCTTTGTCGAAGCAAACGATCTTTTTCAGGCGACATGCAATTGATTATACATTACCGCCTTGAAAAATTTCAATCTTTCTTTTTTGCAGCGATGTTTCTTTACTTTTTCTAGATTGGGAAGTAATCTGTTTTCCAATCTACTTTTAAATGAGTTCATGCCAAAAACTTATAGTATTTTTGGCATGAACAAGGAAAATAATTCAGGTTCCTATGCCTAACAAAGCCGCTGCTAAAGCATTCATGACTATTGCTTCTGCTTCTACTTTGGCTGAGGCTTCATCTTTTCCTGATTTGACTTCACTTTTGATCAGCTGCGCAACTTGCTGTTTAATCATAGGTCCTAAAGTTGCTTTCAATTCAGCTGCGGCATTTTCAGCAGCTGCACGAACACCTGCGTCTTTAATGTCTCCTATTGCTTTTGCAGCTTCTTTACCAGCCGTTGCTATTGGTGCAACAATTTTTTGAGCAGCAGCTGAAATTTCTTTCCCTGCAGCTGTGGCCTTTTGAACTACTGCATCTTTAGCAGCTCCAGCGGCAGCTCCAGCTTTTTTGCCAGTTTCAGATCCAGCTCCTTTTAATCCTGCCCAAAGGTTACCAAGAAATCCTTCAGCCATAACCTCTTCAGCCAAATACATGGCACGGGCTTCTGACATTACCTGACCAGGCTGGACTGGTGTTACTCTTTGGTACTCTTCTTTAATGATTCTTCTAAGCTGATTATGAGTTATCTTCATTTTCTACTGGCTCCACTCTTCGTTATATATATCAAATTCTCGTAAAAATAAAAAAGGATCGAAACCAGCTCGATCCTTTTTCGTTCTAAGTTTGCTGATTTTAGTGGACTTTAATCTTTCTAGGCACAGATTCAGGCTTTTTTGGAAGATTTATTTCTAATAAGCCATCTTCTAATTTTGCTGTTATCGAAGATTCATCTACAGCAGAATTTAAAGAGTATGAATAAGAATATTCTTTGTTCGTTTTACTAGATTTAGCTTTTACTTTTAAACGTCTTCCTTCGACGGTGATGTCCAATTCAGATTGCTTCACACCTGGCATTTCTAATTTAATGCTAGTTTCATCTACAGAATCTTGAACTTTTTTTTCTAATGGTCTCCCAAGATCTTCAAAAGTCTTAAAAACGTCTAGTATGTCGTTTGAACGGTGTAAATCGTAATACCAAGTCAACATATCAATTCTCCTTGTTAAAACGGCTTATACGTTGGGCGCCGTCGTTAGGATATTGATAAACATTAAAAAAAAACTGAAAAGGACCAAACTAAAAAATTTAGTAACCTTTTTCTACTCTATTGAAGTTTATCTCTCCCTTTTTCATGTAAGCTTGATATAACTCTTCAATAGAGACTCCGCTAAGTATGGCGATTTCAAAAAAGTAGTGAAGAGCATCACATAACTCTTCAACGTAACTATCACGATCAAAATCTCGTAGATCTGTCGCACGATGATCCTTCGAATTTTTTAACAGAAGATTTGCTTCAAACAACTCATGCATACATTCATGAGTAATAGACTTCAATATCTTTTGTCCACTTTTTGTCGAAGTGTCGACTGGAAAGCTTGGAAATTCTCTTTTTTCTCTGAGTAAATCCATGAATTGCTTTTGCTGTTTCCACATCTCATCAAGTTTATCTGACATTATTCATCTCTTTCACCAGAAATATAAAACTTGAAACAAATCACGAACAAAGCTAAATTGATAGAAATCCAAAACATCATATCATTCAAAGACTAACACACCTTGAGAATCTTTCTTGTCTTTAAGGCTTTCTGCTTCTGCCAAATACTTCTTATGCATTTCAGAGACTTGCAACTCATACTTTGGATCTAGAGTGACAGTGTCAGGATTCGACTCATCTACAACAAGACGGACTTGCCTCATCAGGTCAGCACCATCAACTCCCAGCAAAAGAGCCTCTTGAAAGATTTGAATCATTCTCATTGCAACTGCATCAGAAATTTTATAGCTCATGTTTTTTGTCCTTCATGGAAATTTAAATCATCTATCTTCGATAGTACAATCACTATTAAAAATTTAATTCGCTCAATTTGGTTCTAATCTCTTCTGCAATGACTTCACGAGGTTGAGTGCAGTCAATCACCTTACAAGAAGCCGGGTGCTCTTTTGACCATTCTAGATAAATTCTTCTCACGTTCTCTTGCAACTCAGCATCAGATTCATACACATCTTCAGCAGAGTGTTTGTGGGCAGGACCCAACAATAAAAAGGTGAACTCAGGTCTTCTTAACCTAGCATGTAATTTTTCAGTGAACTCAGATGGAACTCCTGTTGCTTTACCATAAACGACCGTAGATAGACTCCATCTATCCATTATGATATAATCGTAATTTTTCTCCAGCTTTCTCAAGCTGAACCATTGAAAAATCTGTCTATTAAAATACTGTAACCACTGAAAACATTTTGGAAACTTTTTTGCTAGCCCATTCCTTAGCATCCAATAGATGATGTGATAAACAAAATTAGAACGAATAGGAACCTCAATCGTTAAGACCTTGTAACCTCTCCATGATAAAAAATTAGAAAGAAAATTTGTTTGAGTTGCTTTACCAACTCTATCAGGACCTTCGATTACTATTAGCTTGGACATAAGATTTAATCTTTCAAGAAAAAGGTTCTCTGATCTCACCGTTAACGACTAACCCAAAAGCTTCAAGAGTAGCAGGAAATGCTTTGGATGCTACGACAAGTTCCAACATCTGTTGTGCGATATTCCTTATCTCTAATTGAGCATGCTCAGAATACCGAAGCTTCAAAAAATGATAAAAGCTTCTAAAATTGAACATAACATCAGCAGTGATCTGATTACCATAAGGCAAATACAATCTTGCAGATTCTTTAGCACGCTTGCGTGACATACCTTTTCGCACAAGTCTATCAAGAGTTTCATGATATTTTTGTAAAGAATGATCCATATGCATCACATATGCAATCGCTTCTTCATTATCCCAATCAACAGGAACATAGTACTTATCATCTTTCAATTCCTTGTACCTAGCTGATTCAGCATTGATTGATACGCCAATTCTATGCTTGATTAAGTGTATGTGTGAAGCAACATCGCTGGTAACTAGAAAATGAATTGAAGATTTTTCAAAAACAGAATGGTGTTCATTCTCAGCTAACATCTTCAACAAGGAAGGTATTCTATTCTTTTTTTCTTCAGTCAGATCTCTTGATGTTGATGTCCACGCGGAAAGCGCGTGGGTTTCATCAGATCCGTAATACCCGATCAGCTCTACTTTATTATTTTGTGCAGGCATATTTTTCTCAATGAGAAGATCTATTCAAAAACTCCGATAGTTTTTCGTCGAGTAACTTTTTTACTTCTTCTTCCAAGTCTTCAGATACTTTGTTAGCTAAAGCAATCATATAAGTACGATCAGCTGGTGATTTTACTTTAATGTGATTTATCATCAATCGTTTAAGATCCTCAGAGCACTTTTCCGCCATTTGACGTAACATAAAGTCAGGAATTGTGCTAGAAAATTCTTCTTTTATTATCCTACGAAGATCTTTGGCTTTTAATTTCATATTACTACTCAACACTTGCTCCAAGAGCAGCTGTTACATGTGACGCATCCTTCTTTGTAAACTAGAGAGTTAGATCCACACTCAGGACACGTTTTGTCAGACGTTGATTTTGCGCCGTCAGGAATGTATCCTTTTAGAACGCGGGCCAAGACTCTAGAGAAAGATTGCATATCGCTGTATTTGTCTTTTTGTAGCTGTTCAACAACGTATTGAACAGGAACCCCATGGCGTAGAGCAAGCGAGAGGGATCTTGTAAAAGCTCCGTGATTTGGATTGGAGAACAACTCCACAATGTCCTTGAAAACAAGGTTATCGTCATCCCCAACAGGAATCTGAAGATTGTATGTTGCAACTCCATCCTTCTTACCATTCTTGATAAGATTTCCTACCTTCGCCTTCTTCGGCACTTCAACGTGATGTGATAGGCCGCAGAAGATCTCGTATGGCTTTCCTTCAAGCCTGCCGACCAGGACAAGATATGATTCCTGACCTTCAGAACCCTTTACGTTAATTCGATGAATATCGCATGGTAATTCCTTCGGTCGCTTTGGAGCATGATTTTCTATCATGGTTTCTGGCTGGCTATCAGAGTCAACCTTATTGGTTTCCTTGGGAGTATCCTGGACAAGAACTCCTGTACGGCATCCATCTCTATAGACAGTGAAACCCTTGCATCCGGCCTCCCAGGCAGCCATATAAACGTCAGCAACAACTTCTCTTGTCACATCATTAGGAAGGTTACAGGTCTTAGAGATTGCATGGCAGACCCACTTTTGAGCAGCAGCCTGAAGCTTGACGGACATAGGCCAGTCAACATCATTGCTTGTTGCCTTCCAGTAGGGTGACTCTGCAATTTGCTCATCTACCTTTCCTGTGGCATCCATCCACTTCTTGAAACCGTGGTGGTAGACCTTGTACTCCTGCCACTTATCACCAAGCTGATCGATAAAATCAACTCGTGATGCGGTGTCATTAGGGTTAATCTTCTTACGGCGTGTGTAGGAAAGAAGGTAAGCTGGTTCAATACCGCTTGTCGTTTGCGTGAGGCATGAAACAGACCCTGCCGGAGCAGTCGTTGTCAACGCAATGTTGCGACGACCGTATTTCACCCAATCTGCAAATAAGGCCTTATCAGCTTCCATAACTCTCTTTAAAAATGGACTTTCGTTTTCTAAAGACCAATCATAGACGGGGAATGACCCTCTGTCCTTTGCCATGTCGACTGAAGATCGATAAGCGGAAAGAGCCAACGTTTTATAAATCTCTTCTGTCTTATGAACTGACTCTTCAGAACCATAGGTTACGCCAATCGAAGCCAGAGCATCTCCGATGCCAGTGATTCCAAGTCCTGTGCGGCGTGCGCCTGAGGCAGCTTTTTTGATTTTTTGCCAGAGGTTGACCTCATGTTGTTTGACCTCTTCACTCTCAGGGTCGGATCCAATCTTTTTCAAGATAGCATCGACGGCCTCAATCTCAAGATCGACAAGATCATCCATCAACTTTTGCGCTTTTGCAGAAACTTTCTTGAACTTATCAAAATCGAATGAAGCTGTAGGAAGGTATGCGTCCTTCACAAACTTTGCGAGGTTGATGAGAAGAAGGCGGCAAGAATCGTAAGGGCTGAGAATCAGCTCAGCGCAAGGATTCGTAGAAACGTTGGCGTATCCTTTTGAAGCATATGCCTCAGTTGGTGTCATCTTCTTGACTGTATCCCAGAATAGAAGACCTGGTTCTGCAGAAGTCCATGCGGCATCGATGACCTGATTCCAAAGCTCGCGAGCCTTGACGATCTTGGTAACTTTAGCTTCTTCAACAGGTACCTCGACTGGCCAACGAAGAGTAAATTCCTTATCATCTTTCACTGCATTCATAAATTCGTCAGTGAGACGAACAGAGATGTTTGCTCCTGTGACTTTCTTTAGATCTCGTTTGATGTTGATGAAAGTCTCAACCTCAGGATGCATCACCGAAATTGTGAGCATTAGTGCTCCACGACGACCACCTTGAGCAACCTCACGGCATGTGTTGGAGAACCTCTCCATAAAGACGCCAATACCATCGGTCGTTCCAGCTGCATTGGCTGTGGCAAGACCTTTGGGACGAATCGTAGAGACGTCGAAACCAACGCCACCACGACGTTTCATGATTTGCGCCTGTTCCTGATCCGTGAATAGAATTCCGCCATAAGAATCTTGCGGAGAAGCTATAACGAAGCAGTTAGACAACGATTGCAGCTTGTAAGGATTACCCATGGCAGACATAGGAGAGCCTTGCGGAATAACTGACCCCATCCCGCGAGACTCTGCAACCAGTTGTTCCAACGTCATTGTAGACTTTTCTGTAACGTCTAAATGATCTACATCAGCTAAGAGACAGAAAATCTCTTTTTCAGATAGAGGATTCGGATACTTGGCTTCAATGCGAGCAAATTCACGAGTGAGACGCAGGTGCATGTCGGTGGGAGTTTTTTCTAAAATGCCACCACCAGAATCTCTCAATGCGTATTTTGAAACAAAGACAGATGCCGCAAGTTCATCTCCTTTAAAGTAGTCTAACGATGCCTCATATGCTTCATTATACGTGTATGTTTTCATATTGCGTTCTGTCTCCAATTCATCGAATTCTTGGGATGCATAACTATATCTCAACTTCCAACCGTTGTTACTGATTCTGCGTTCGAAAAGTTTCTTGAACTAGAAAATTCATTTTTCAGTTCTTTCCACTTGGCTCTTAAGGCTTTTTTCTGTTCAGCTTCGTCAGAGGCTGAAGTTTCTTCTGGCGAATCGGCTGCGCCTGTGATCTCAAATTTGCTCTGAGCAGTGTTGATCTTTGCTGGGAAAACTAGACCGTCTCGGCCAGCTCTGTTCTTGGCGACGAATAATCTACCCCACCCAGACGCTTTCTCATGTGCTCGTCTGGAGACTGAAATGATAAAGTCGCAGATCATAGCCTTACCGTAAGCCTCAGACATATTCGTCATGTCAATAACCTCTGCATTAGCGCCTTCTTTGTTTGACTGTGAAGCAGTCCAGATTGGAATGCCAAGCTCCATAGCAAGACCTCGAAGCTCCTCATAAACTAGCTTGAGCTCATGACGAAGAGAATCAAACTGACGCGATGATCTCATGATATCTGCATAATCAATAATAACGATATCAGGCTTAAACCCTCTTAGATCTAGTCTTTCAATGTGTGAACGAACCGTGAAAACCGATGCCGTATTTGTCGGATACTCTTTGATAAAGAGACGACCTAAGTTCATAGACTCATATTTGGACTTGACCTTATCTTTATTGTCCATCACTTCATTTGAATCTATGTCACAAAGATTTGAATCGTAACGAGTACCGACGGCTGTCTCAGATAGCTCGAAAGTGTAATGAAGAACATTTTTACCTTCACGTAGAGCATTTGACCCAATCATGGTTAACCAATGAGACTTACCAGACCCAGATGCTCCAACAACGCAAAGCAATTCACCTTTACCTGAACCTCCATTGAGGATTTCTTTCTTATCAAGTTCAGGAATTCCTGTTGGGATAGTATCTCGTTTTAACCGTGTGAACCGCGCTTCTAACTCATTGAAAAAATCATGACCGACAGATGGAGCTGTTCCAACCTGGACAGCTCGCTTGATTGTTTCAACAATAGATTCATACTTATTGGCTTGCATTTGATCGACAGCATTCTCAAGAGCTGCTTTCAATGCCTGCTTACGACAAAAATCAAGAGATTTCTCTCTTACAAATTGAAGATCTCCAGGATCAGGATTCGCCTTCATGCGCTGGAGGTATTCTATAATTTGATCTCTTAGAATCGTGTCCGTTCCAACCTTCAAATCTTCTCGAATGATTGTGACAAGTAATTGTAATGTAGGAAAAACCTTGTACTTCTTCGAATAAGAGAAGTAGCGATCAGCTAGAAATTGCAGATACTTCAGCTCAAAATAAGAAGTGTCAAAAACTTCCATCATTTGTTCTGCAAATTTCGAGTCAGTCAAGAGAGCCTGCATGATCTTCTCTTGAAAAGACTTACCGTAAGATCCAAAGGTTAACTTGTTTTTATTTTCGTTTTCTAACATTTTAGTTACCAGTCACGTATTTCGCGCTGTCAATACAGTTCATTGAATAAAAAAATGCCTCAACATCAAAATCGTTGATTCCTTCTTTGAGGAGGGCTTTGATCAATCCGATCTTATTAACGTGCGGAACGAATGTATCTAACGTATGTTGCACTTTAGAAATTTGAGATGCTGACAACATACTACCATCTAGGTATACCAATCTCCAATTTCTGTTGATCAAATCTTGATTGTCTACGACCTTCTTATAAACAGTAGATTCTCCAATCCTGGATTGACAAAACGAAATGATGTCCTCTATCAAGAGATCATCATCTGTTCCCAATATAGGAAGTTTTTTAGAAACCGTCTTAAACCCCAACCCTTTTACTCCAGGAATGTTATCTCCAGGATCTCCACATAACGCCTTGGCGGCTGCGAAGTTGTTGGGTTTTATTCGGAATTCTTCAAAGACGTCATCAACTGTCAAGACTTTTTTCTTATGAAGAGAATAGATCGAAGTATTTGCATCCAACAGTTGATACATGTCTTTGTCGGAAGAAACTATGATCTTTTTATTTTGCTTAAATGGCCCCGAACAAAGAAACGCAACTATGTCATCACCCTCGCAATCAGAGGCGTAAACTTGGCAAACAGGAGAATTTTTTAGCATGTTCAATAGAGAAATAAGCTGATGTTTCCTGTTCTCTTCTGACTCAGGTATATCATCTCCGTAAAAACGGTTGAGCTTCTCAGGACGTCTACCAAGCTTATATTCAGGATAAATTGATCTACGTCTTAGAGAACCCCCGCCTTCCCATGCCACGCAAATCATTGAAGGTTGTAACTCAGTTGTGATTCTTTTCAACGTCTTAAGAAAACCGATGCAACCTCCCATTTGATAGCCATGGGTCGACATTTGTGGGTATGCCGCCCATGACCTAATAAAAAGATTTGCTCCATCAATAACCAAGATGGGACGATCTGAACTCATGTTTTGCCTGTAGAACCGAATCCACCACTGCCGCGGGTCGTTGAAGACAAACTGTTGGTTGGTTGGAATATCCCACGAAAAACTCGAGAAAATACCAACTGTGCAATCCTATCGCCTTTATTGACAATAAATTCTTCGTCACCTGTGTTCAACAAAATGACCTTAATTTCCCCTCGATAGTCACAATTGTGAACAAGAACATCATTACAAAAAAAATTGTGATTATTTTCTACTGTAAGATCATAACATCGTTCATTATGCGTTGTTTTATTTTTAATTTTTACAAACTTCATTTTTTTCTCCAAAAAAATTAATGATATATTTTTTCGATTCATCAAGGCTAAAAGACAAAAAATAGCGTGCATTAATGCTAAAGGCGAACAATTCAGCAGATGAACTTTTTCTTTCTATTTTATTATCGTTGAAGCTAAATCCTTTTAGCTCTAAAATGCATTTTTTGTCATCGTTGTAGATGTAAAAATCAGGAATGTAACGTCTTGTTTTATTGTTTTCATCGATATAAGAAATTTTATACCCATGAGCTTTTGTCCATGAAAGCGATGTTGTGTCAAGAAATGTCATTAATTCAAGTTCCCAAGAAGAATCGTAAAATTCTTTTGATCCTATCTTAGTAAGATACCACCCTTTTTTGTATCTATTTGATGATCCACAACGACCTTCTAAAATAGCTTCAGAAACACCTTCACTAATCTTTTGTCTCCATTGCTCTTTTCTTTCATCCGTCCATGACAGACGAAATTTAAATTCATCAGAGACGTGTTCTTTCATAAAATCACTATGATTTTTTAGATAATCATGAGTTTCTTTTGTGCGACCTGTCAAAAGCGCAGAATTTCTTTTTCCAACCGCAGCAACACGTTCATCATCATGCTTTGTAAGTCCATCATTCCAGTTTTTATGACCGTTTGCATATGTGTTTGATATTATTTCAGATTGTTTTTTTCGAAATGCATCCGTTCTATGAGTAACTTGACGAGATTCGCACATCTTCTTGTGATAGTCGGGATTGGACCAAACATTACGATTGTTTTTTGAGACCAACTCTTTTGCTTCAAGAGATTTTACTTCTGCATCTTTGAACCGCAGTCGATATTCTTTTGTTGATATTTTGTGAGTATTACGAAGATGCTCAACTATAGAAAACTTCTTTTCTAGATTACAAATTAGACATTTCACCATGATAATTAAGTATCATGGTCAATTACAATTTCATCATCATATGATAGCTCATCAGCTCTTTTAAGCCCATCTCGAGTATAAATCATCGTTCCTGGAGTTACGCACAGTTCTGTGTCATCATCAAAAACAAATTTGATTACATCTTTTTCACCTACATCAACAATTGCGCTTATCACATCGCTTTCGACACAAAGAGTCTGTTCATTCATAGAAAACACGACATCATTTATCTTCAAATCAAATACTTGCTTTTTTCCAGCAGGAGTTGAAATCAAACAATTTGAAGTAAAACAATCTACTGTTCCTGGAGAATTAAGAACAGTGATACCATATTTGGCAGCTAACCCAGATCTAGGTCTGACTTGGGCTTCAAATCCAGGAGGCAGTTCAATCTTTAACCCAGTCGCTACAGTAGCCCTTTGACCAGGTTTGATCATTAGGTACTCGTTAGCGTATACGTCGCACCCTGCTGATCCTTGAGTCTGATACTTAGGCACCAGATCATCGTCATCCACTTCACATCGAATCCAGAATATATCACTCATCGGATACCCCTCCTTCACCGTCTCCGTCGCCAGAAGGTTCTCCGCCGATCGTTACAAGAGCAGAATCGATAGCCGTCAAAAGATGACTGCGATATTTTTCATCTTTCAGCATGTCGCCAAATTCTGATTTATAGAATTTTTTCTCTACGACAACTTCTCCTGTTTTTGAATTGATGACCGAAAGTTCTTTCCAAGCTCCTTCGCCTGAAACATTAATCTCAAGACCATCTCTTTTCACAGGACCATTGGCTTTACAGTGTGAACGAATCTCATCAAAAAGGTATTCATCTTCGACAATTCCTTTACCGAAGATAATATCGAACTCGCATTTTCTAAATGGAGCTGCTACCTTATTCTTCTTGATGGTTGCAATAACGTGAATACCCACTACGTTACCATTTTTGTCTTTTACTTGAGTACCTGAACTAAGCTTAATCCGCACTGAGGCATGGTAAGGTATGCTTTTACCGCCGGGCGTGACATCAGGATCTCCGTGCATTACTCCAATGGCAGTCCTCAATTGATTTAAACACAAAAGAGTTACATTGTTCTGTCCAATGACGCCCGTGATTTTTCGCATACCCTTGGAAATAACTCGGGCTTGAAGACCTATTGTGTTGTCTTCATACTCTCCATCTAATTCTTGTTTCGGCGAGGTTGCTGCAACAGAATCCCAAATAACTAAAATTGGAATATTCTTATCTACTACTTGTTTTGCTTTTAAGATCGTAGATTCGATGATAGAAAAAACCTCTTCAGTACAATGAGAATCGCAATAGACAAACCTTTTGCGAACATCGATTCCCATGTTCGCTAGCTTTTGAACAGGGACAGAATTTTCTGTATCTACGTAAACCACAAGACCGCCCATGCTCTGAACTATTGATGCTGCATGGTATGCTAGATGAGATTTTCCAACCGAAGGAGTTCCAGAGATTTCTATGATCCTACCTTCGGGGTACCCGCCTCCTAGAAAATTTCTAATCGCGTAATTTAGTTGAATAGATCCCGTGTCTATCCAACGCTTCACGATTGTAGGAGCGTCCATTTCTGCTAGATTGTAAGCAATTCTAGTCCCAAACTCTTTATTGATATCTCTAATAAGCTCAGCAGCAAAATCTACCTCTAATTTTTTTGATGATTGTGCGTCTTCTTTTGCTTTAGCCATGTTTTCTTTATTATCCAATTAACAATAAAATAGTTCAAGCGCCGGGGATTTTTTAATTTCCCCGGCGCTTGATATCGCTACATCACTCGTCGCCCATCAGGTCGGCGAATGCATCATCTAAAGATTGCTTCTTAGGAGCATCGTCGTCTACTTTCTTAGGTTTCTTCGGCTTCTCTGGAGATGAAGCTTTTACCTCTGCTACTAGATCCTCAAGAGCATCCGCAGTCACTGGGCCGCGGGTCGTCTCTGTTGGAGTATCATCTGTAGCTCCGCCGTTGAGCCAATTATTGAGAACGGCCTCGATCTCCTGAGTGGACTTTAGACGATACATGTCGTCGATGTTTGGAATGTTCTCCAACCAGGTCGCCATGGTCTTCTGATCCTCATGAAGCTTTGAAGGACGACGGGCAGGATCCACCATCGTGTCATTGAACTGTTTACCTGGGGCTTTTGAGATCGTTACCTTCAGATCAAACCCCTGATTAGGATCCAAGATGTCGCCAACCTCCTCATCAAGGAAGAAACCAAGCATACGTTGGTAGACGATCTTACCGAATGCCCAAACCTGTACACCCTTGTCCTCCTCACCACGAACGATGACAGGAGCATAGCAACGCATCTTGGGGGCGAGCTTCTTTGCAAGGACTCGATCATCAGGCTTGCCGCTGCTGTACAGCTTTCGAATCAGATCGTTGATCGGATCCGGCTTTCCAAACTGATTTGGTGCCAGAAGACCTGCATTCTCTCCAATGTAATAGAACCACCTCTCGGCGAAGGGTTGGCCCTCAGGAGCATTCTTCCATGGAAGACAACGAATCTTGTATTCTCCGATTTGTGGCTTCCACATCTGGACTGATGACGTCTTCTTCACACCACTGAGTTCTGCCACGCGACGCTTGATTGCTTCTAGATCGATTGCCATGTTATTTTCCTTTTCCGTTTCCGCTGTGAATGAAACACCCTTGACGAATCCGCAACATGCGAACCAAGTCTTGGTTGGACATTCAAGTCATTCTTAAACTAAGCCAGGGTAAACGAGATGTATCGTTTTATTATTCCTGACGTCAACTTTGCACGATGCCGATTCGACAGAGCAAGTTTTATTTTTAATTCCCATGTCCAGTCCGTTTCCGCATCGAACAAGTCGATGGTATAAATATTGCAGAATCGCAATTTTAGGCTGCCATCATTGCGACGCCGATCAACGACACCAAAAATCCTGCTATCTGCAACGGGGTGAGTCTGTCACCTAAGATCATGAAGCCGATGACGAAAGCAGCCGTGTAAAGAACGTCAACAAGAACGGACATGAGGCTCAGGTTTTCCGACCTCTTCGCGATCCACCCCCATAAGAATCCACTTGCGATAGAAGGGAATATGGGGACCCAAATGGGTAACTCAGATGCCTGTACTTTTTTCGTGATGAATGCTCCTACAATGCCTATCACGAATAGAACGGCATATGGTAGAAATAAGCTTTTCATGTCACTTCCAGGCCGGTTGTTTTCTCTTCTTTCTTTCTTTAACTTTAGGAGACTCCATGTCTTTACTCGTCCATCCTAAAGGAGCGGTAAAACCCGCTATTGCGCCTACGCCGCTAAATTCGTTGATGTCATCAGAATCTGACTTTGGTTCTTTTTCGTCTTCATCTTCATCAATCTTCAAGCTTGATTCTTTTATGATCTCTAGAACATAACGGCGTAGTAAGTCGTTCATGCTGCTAACTATTCGTCAATCATCTCTTTTTCTTGCTTCGTCGCAAGATAATCAGCCGTTTGTACGACGTGAACGAGGTTCGATTCCTTTAGACAGTAGGCTTTGTTTTCCTGAAGAACCCATCCATCGTTCAACATGATGGAAAGCCACTCATCTTGAGTGAGGCGCAGACCGAATTGCTGACACAACCAAACGCCTCGATGAGGAACAGTCATGTACTTGATATTTTTGTTGTGTTTGTAGGTCTCACCCAACTTATCTCTATGCCAATCTGAGTCTTGGGGCAGGTAATAATCTTGTTCCAGATCTCCCAGCTTTCCTGCATCGTGAAAGAGACACCCGATGATCAGAGAATCCTTTGGCAAATCATATTCAAATGCCTTACACAACTTCATTGCATTGCTGAGAACACGAAGAGAATGATCCACCAAACCTCCGGGTTCTGCCAAATGAAATTCTTTTCTGCCTGAAGCAGGACATAAAGCCAATCTCTCGCCGAAATGATCGACTAGAGACAGGGCGGCAGCGGATCGATCTCCTAACCTCTCACACAGAGATCGAAATTTGTCAAAGTTTGAAGCAATTTTCTCAGGACTTAATGTCATAAAATCACATTACTCTTTCAAGACGTTGTTGTTCACAATGACAAGGAAGAGTCAGATTTTTTCTAACTTCAACGGAAATTCAAAATCATAACCTGGAACTTTAACTGACCCGACGGATTCCACATCTTTTATCCTGTCCTCTCTTACGTCTAGTATGAGAGCATCGTGAAGAACAAAAAGAGGTCTGATCCCGTCGTTGCCCAGCAACGTCAAAATCTTGTTGAATCCTACGAGAGCCACATCGACGCCCGTGCTCTGAGCGTAATAATTGATGAAGATGTTGTCCTGCGGGCGAGAGACCTCGATCCTTCGACCGTACTTGTTCGTGATGAAACCCTCACGAGAAAATTGCCTCTTTAGGTTAGAAAGCAAGGCTCGAGTGTCTATGATCTCTCCAACTTTGCTTATGAAGCGTGATAGGTCATCGTTTGACATGCCGAGAGTCAAAGCCAGGGCATTTCTGGAAGATCCATACAGTTCAGCCAGAACAGCTGCCTTCACTACGTTCCTGGGTATGCCACCCAAACGTGCCGCTATATCCGCGTAGAGATCGGCCGCTTCGCAACCTCTGCCGGATTCATAGAGCAGAATCCTCGCTTCAAGAGATGAAAAGTCCAATGAAACCACGTATCCTCCGATCGTCGAAGGTTTCAACAACCTCCTGTTTTCTTTCTTCAGCAACAGAATATTTGGACCTGAGGACACCGTGAGACGACCCGTCACCGTCCCAAACCTATCGTACGTGATAGGATGAGCGTATCCTCCTGCGCGGGCCTTGAACGTGGAAACGATTTGAGAATTGTGAACTGATTCGCACAAGGCTTCAACCAATGCACCGTCAACCTTTGCAGGTTTTAATGATGACAGAAGAGAGGAAGCATGCATCCAAATATTCTTGTAATATTCGATTGTTGTTTCATCAACCTTCTTTTTTGAAAAAGCCACGAGTGAATCTAGATATGTCCTGTAGATCGTCGGAGGCAGCACCATCGACCATGGAGGAATCCCTTCCTTCATCAAAGAACGAATCGACCTGACGTGTGCCTCAGGAGGTTGAGGGACCTCTGACTTGTCATGCAACATCTGCAGAGTATTCCAACAGAAAGTCGCGTCCTCACGGCGGCCCAGGGAACATCGCCAGACTTCATCAGGAATCTTTTTGATTCTCGAGTAACCATCATCCGACACGAGAAGGTGTTGGTTCGTTCCCAACAAGGACGATTCTAGAGCAACATCCATGCAACATATATGGTAACACGTCGATGAGCGGATTTTCAACTACCTTACTTTTTCTGCGCGTTGCGGGCGGCCTGGGCATTGATCCCAGCAGTAACAGTGCTTAATTGCGTGGTCAACCCGTCGACCACCGATTGAGCTCCTTCGAACGTTCCATATGCGTCAGCAAAGGCTAGCTTCAGCTCTGTCGTGAACTTTCCAGGAGACATGTTGTGATTCAGGCTGATGACGTTGTAGAGGTTGTCAACAGTCGTACCAGTGTTTAGATCTATAAAGAATTGTTGCATGTATTCGAGTATTGGGCAACCCATCGTCGTCAACGACATGGTGCCCTGCACGACTCTCATCGGCAGATCTCCAGCCCCCGAACCGTTGGGTTCCGAAGGGTTCGCCGCGTCGGAAGTGTTCCTGAGCATCATGATGGTGGACAGCAACGCGTCTTGGTTCGTGGAATAGTTCACGTTAGAGATCATTGTGCCGTTTGATCCCACATTCAGGGTGGGAACCAGGCGCGAGATCTCTCTCTTTATGACCTCAAAGCTAGGAGCCGATTTGCCATCTTCACCACGAGGTTTTATAAATCTCGCCTTATACTTCACGTTGGCGCCCGGGAATCGCTTGTTGATGATTGATTCAGCCTCAGTGAGCGTCTGCTGGGCGGTCAATCCTGTTTTCTTTTCAATTTCCGCTTTCGCGGCGTCGAGCTGACCAGCATTCGCCTTCATTTGAGCCGAGTTTTCATCCGATACTACTCTGGTGCCCGTCTGCTGACCAATATCATTCTCGACAGCGACGTATCCTAGACCGCTCGCAGCTTTCATGTAAGTCTCGGCGGTTTGATGAGGGGTCGCCGCGCGGTCATAAATGTGGATTCTCATGATGCGCGTCTGACCTCGGGCCTTGAACCTCCCGTCAGATTCGTTGGCCGCAATCGTGTACTTTTCTAACAGATCAGTCGTGCTGTGTTGGGATCCCTTTGACAAGGTTTCAATGTAAAAATCCACCATTGGTAACAAGAATGGACCATCTGCACCCCAGTTGTCGATTGCCAATTTAGAGATGGTCGTGTTGGCTTTTTCATCCTTTGCGACTAAAGTTCCATTCGTCTTGTCGACCTTGTATTGATCGCTGAACCCATACGCGCGATTCTTCATGTCACCAAACTGAGATTCTCTAACGATCTCCATGAAAGAAGAAAACGACATTCGATCGCCCTTTTGTTGCTTGACCCTTTTTGCATAAGCAGATTTCAAAGTCGGCACGTCGATCGGGAACTCAGCTATGTTCAAACCACGAGCCTTGCCTGCCCGATGATTTAATTTATAGAAAATGACCTGAAACTCATCCACCACGTTGCCGGCCATGGCGCGGGCCAGGGCGGCGAAGTATACAGCAAAAACCTTCCCAAACGAGTTTGTACCGTAATCACCATACACCAAAGCCTCAGCGGTCTCAGAATAATCTCTTTGTCCTGGGCTGTTATTCATTATATCAAGCAGAGGATGTTTCGTGAGAGCTGGTTTATCTTCCGCAAACTTTTTTGCGTCTTTCACCACGGCAAAGAAGTCTTTCGCTTTCGCAAGCTCAGAGAATCTCTCTGCAGAGGTTGCATTCGCCTGTTTGGCAAGCTCTGTCTCCGCGTTATTTGCAGGAGAATAAAGCTTTTTTAGCAGTCCCAGAAATTCTTCTTTAGTTGCCGCGTCACCACTCTTGCTACTATTAAGAGCGTTTGTCAATCCGGCTATTTCAGCATTCAGAGTCTTCGTGTCCGCAGTCGACAAGTTTCCAGAATTAACAGACGACATCAACACTGAACCACGGATGTCAGGAGCTGCGGCGTAGATGGCAGGCAAACCTAGGCGAGCTGCTAGCTCTTGTATTCTACTTATGTCGGCGGCGAGCTTCTGCTGGAACACGTCAAAGCTGTTGGAGATAGCGTCTGGACTTGAGATTATCACCTCATTGCCTCCTTGAGATGATAGAGAAAGAGTCACCGTCGCCACGCCGTTGCTATCTATCTGTATGCTAGAGTTGATGACTCCGTACGCTTCTCTCTTTAGCATTGTTTCATTGATGAAACGAAAGTAAGGATTGTCCTGCGACGGATCATCCGGAGGAAGCGCAGGTGCACGCCACCCATACGTCACCCAAATCGTCGTGGACTTGTACAGCTTAGGGCTGATGAAATCGGCTATCTCGACCAACCTAGATCTGTCAAATATCTTCAACGTCATCTTCGCCGTCTTGAAAGAGAACGTTCCGACCGAAGATTGGACGTTGACAGAAAAATCCGTGATGGTTCCAAAAGGTAACATGGGATTGATGACAGGGTGATACCTAGGACTTGCTGTCTGATCATAATCCATATTGATCAGTGTCTGAGGCATGGTGAACATCTCCATACCCGTCACTGTCGTGAAAGCTCCTGAGGGTTTTGGATCAGGAGTCGTGTTGCTTGTCTCCTTGAGTAATTGTGGTTCTTTTGGCGGAGTAATTTTTTTCTTTTCATCAGGAGATTTAAGATTGTACAATCTTAATTGAAATTCGTATTGCTGTCTCAGCTGTGCGTTTTGTCGCTTGACCCAGTTCACCTTCTCTACACCGGCTGAGTTAAAGAAGTTGTTCCTTGTCATCGCGTCGTAGATCATCGCGTTCGCGGTGAGAGGTTTGTTCTTATCAGGTATCGTCGACGTGTCAGCGCCCAACAAGAACTTAAGGGGGCTCATCGTCATCAAGGGACGATTCGTGGCCGTCGTGTTTTTATCGTTGTTCCGGTGCAACGTGAACTCAGCCGAAAGGTAAGGCACAAGCTGTGATGCGATGATGCCAGGCACGTAATTTAGAAACGTCTCGGCCTTGTCTGCGTTGCGAAGTTTCAAGTCAATATTGGGAGCGTCGACGAGGAGGTATGTCAACTCTGGATAAGGTATCTCAGTTGAATCACCGGCGAGCTTGGGGATCATCAAATCGAAGTTACCTTCTTTATAGGTACCGTCGTTGTCTAGGTAGGTGTATGCAGACGGTCTTCCATTCCTCGCATACCACTGTGCGATACTTTCCGCGCCACTATTGCCGTTCTTGTCTCCAACGTTCGTCGTGTACACTCTAAAGAGCTTTGCGAGCGTTCTGCTTTTTTCTTCATCTTTTCCCGCAAGCTCTTTGAGCTTGGCAAATATCTCAGCGCCGTTGAGAACTTTATCATTATTTTGAAGCAGAATGTTGCGTAAAGCTGTAAACATGTCTTCCGTGGCGCCTTTGACCCCGGACAAGGACGCTTGCTTTTGTGAGCCGAGAACGTCGACTGTCTCGAAACTGCGATAAAGATCTGCGATGTTATCGAATTTAAAAGCCATCTATCACCCTATGAGAACTGACACTGCGTTTAGATCTGGCACTACGATCACCGTTCCTGGCGGTAGCTGCAATCCCCACCCTATTTCGCTGGCAGCTGCAAGAACCCACCAGTATCTCGAATCCTTGTAATAAGTTGCAGCCAGGTGATCCAACCTTTGATTTCCTTGTAACGTCACCGTGTCGATGATCGGAAGCGCACCTTCGGCGAGAGCGGCTCGAATGGTGGCCACGGCGCGTGACGTTCCGAACTGTTCGTTGAAACCTAACCTAGGAGACCCTCTATACCTACTGAATATCGCCATAGCTTTTTACTCCGTCTTCTCTTTTGAATTGACCATCGCTGCACCAACTGGGTAGACAGGAGCACGATTGTACCCCATGTGATCAATACCAGGAGTGATGTCGTGAATCGGGCTAAAGCTGATCGTGACCTTACACATCTTGGGAGCAGTTCTTCCAAGATCGACCGACCAGGTCGTTTGATTCAACCAGTCGAATTGCATTGATTCGATAAATCCAGCAAGACCTTTGCCACCGGCGGACTCGAAAGACTTGGTGATGGCGTTGTTGTCAGGATTCATGAAGTTGGCGACAGCATCAAATCCTTTTTGCAGCGAAGTCACGCTAGATCCAAAAACTTCTTGCGCTGTCTCTTTTAACTTTGCATCTGTCTTTTTCAAATGTTTAGCTGAAATTGTTTTTTCTGAGCCCTCTATTATTGAATCACGAGCATAAGCTTGAACATTGTAAAAATCAGTGAATAAAAGTCTAGATTCAACTTTGTATGTTATAGGAGGTGTAGTAAATAATCTATTTATTTCATTGCCACTTTCATCTTGCTTTATTTCCACGTTAGGAATAATCAAACTCTTGGCAACTTCGTAAATTTCATTTTCAATATTTTCATCTAAGATTTCTACTTCTTCACCGCCCGTAAATATTTTGGCTTTTTCTTGATATTCTTTTTCTTTTTCTTGAGTAAAAACTTGATTTTCTAAATTAATCTTTGTAGGATTTCCGTCTGCATCTGGGAATTCCGCATTCCCATCGGCCATTCCGAACAACCTAGCTAGAGAAAACCTAGAATAGTTGGATCTAAAAAGATCTCCTAGCCTTATTCTTACTAAGGGTGATGCTCCGATAAGCTGGCTGAACGGTGCCACGAATCTGTAATTTTCTCCTAAGAGATCTCTACCTCTCGTGTACTGAGGATAAATCATCGTCAAAAGTTTATTGATCTTCACCCACATTCTATCAAAGTCGTTATCGCTTGTGGACGCCACAACGAACGACATCCCTATCCTACGTGTGGTTCCTTTGTAGATCTTCACGGGTTCAATTCTTCCAAAGCCGTCGACGGAATCATACTGAGCATTGTAATCATCTGTCAAAGAATTTAAAAATGCGTGGAAAGACACGATTTCATTCGTTCTGACATCATGGAATGAAAAAGGCACATACTCAGCGTCTAGGGCATCTTCCAGCTTTTTTCTGATATCATTAGGGATTCTCGCACCATTTCCGCTAGCATGATATTCGCGAGATACGGTTGATGTAGGATCTGCAGAGTTATAATATACAGGTAGAGCTCGACCTCCCTTAAAAGATTCAAGCTTATTACCGTTAATAGTATCGGCTCTCTGTAATGAATAAACGTTGCTAGACACCAAGTATAGCGACGGAGCACGTTGAGCGCTCCAAGCCAACGTGGGATTATACGCATAAGCTCCAGCCGAAGATAGTCTATTTTTTAGAACAGTCGAGTTTAAAAGTTTATTCGGTTCTGCTGCGTCGATTACTGCTATCGTCAATGGATTGCCATCAGGACCTGTCAACCCTTCTATCGCCGATTGTTTTGATCTCTCAATTAGCGTATCACCTAACGATGTGAACACGTTAAAAGATGCGATGAATTTTGAAGATCTGATGATCCTAAGAATCCCGACGGCTGACTTTATTCCCGCAACAATGTTGGGCGATCTGATGACTCTGTCAAGAGCCTGCGCAAGGACCAATCCAAACCTAATGATCGTCCTGCAGACTCCTAGGTTGTAACCGACGGCCTGTCCTTCACCTATGAGAGAATCCAATCCGATGCCCAAAGCCCCGAACGCAAGTTCCCCGAGGCCCACATCAGCGTTACCAGACCCTAGAAAGAAAGCATTAAAACCCGCGCGGAGACAATCAATGAATCTATTGATGGTGCGTTTGAATCCAAAAATCTCGTAGACATCAAAGGGAAACAAGCTGAACAGACCACTGGGTTCAGTATACATGTAGGATCCTAGGACCCTTTGACCCGTCGGAGATTGTTTCTTCGTCACGCTGCCTGTGAAATTTGTAGGTAGAGCGAACAATTCTAAAAGGAGTCGTATGGCGATCATCATCAAGATCATCGTGATCATGAGGCCGATGTTCGTGGGATCGTCAAAGGGTTCGGACACGTTGTTCATGACGCCCCACGATTGATCACCGAATGGAGCTATCTCAGTCAAAGAACGAGTCGGAAAAGATCCTTCCAGGGAATTCAACATGTCTTTCGCTTCCAAGATGACGTTGTCAACCTTGAGGATGCCGGTTTGAACGACCGATGGCAACTGGGCTGCTATCTCTGCGATGTTACCGTTAGGATCGAATTTCCCTTGTAAGTATCCTGGTATCTCTGCCGAGGCTCTTTGCGACAAGCCTGCACCGATCTGTGCCATCTCCATCGTCGTGATAGATTTTCCGTCTGAGAGCTTCAATGTGGGATTGAATCCTGGGATCTTTGCATCTAAGCCAACATGAGGAGCGAAACGATTGTTACCTAACGATAATGTTGAACCTCTATCACCCTTGTAAGTCTTGATTGGATGATCAGCTGGCGTTTTATCAGGAGAAGGGTTTCCTTTAGAGGTTGCTAAGTCGACCGTTCCTTTTCCGACGATGGGAACTATTTGTTTCGCGTACTTGTCACTATCTTTACCCGTGCTGAGATTGCCGTCAATTTTTCTTAATAGGTTGTGACCATCGTACTTGCTGTCGGCGGGGCCTTTTCCTTTTTTAAAGTTGGTTACGCTAGCATCTGAAGAAGGAGGGTTTATGTTCACCCTGTCATTCACAAACCTGTCGTCGTTTTGTGAATTAGCAAGAGGAGTAGGGATTCCTTGAGTGGTGGTTGAATCTAGAGCATATGTGTTCTTATCGATCGGAAAGCTATTTCTTTGCGTCGCTGCAACAGGCAACCCGCGTAACTCATTCAATGTCAATTGGTCATGAGGTGCACCTGTATGAGAACCAGGGGTCGAAACGTCAGCCAAGTAGGGATGATAGTTAGCAGGAGGTGCCGTCGGATCAATCTCGGATGAAACTAGCTTTTTTGACGGTGTTTGATCATTTTTTGCAAGAACTTGCGTCGTGTAGGTTTTTAACTGAGGATCTAGATTGGTCTGTCCTTGAGAATTAGTCGTGACACCTTTCGTCAACAACTCATTTCCATCTTTTCCTGTCTCTTTTGACTTACCTTTTTTGATACCCCCAGCTATGAATGGATAAGCATCTGACATTGAATCATCGATGTCAGTAGCATGGACGGAAGCGTTAACATTTACAGGCGGCGTAAGAGGAGCAGGGTATTTTCCATCAGCCGAAGAGATTGACGACAAATCCGTGACAACAGGTTGAGACACGGGATAAATGTTCTTTGCATTTTTTGTGGCTTCAACTGGTACTTTCGATAGAGCCTCAAGGTCATTCTCGTACTTAGCAGATGAGATCACTTCAACGTTAGGCATGCCTGGGACGGCCTCTGATTGCAACGAAACATTAAAAGTTTTTGACGGAGATAAGATGTCTTCACCATTTGAAAAAGAGTCAACCCCAGGAACTCTAGTGTTCGGACGAATGGCTGCATTTGTATAGTCAACAAGCGGTTTAGATTCTTGCAGAGAATTACCTACCACTTTGGCCTTGGACAATAGATCATGTCCGCTTGGGCCAACTGACGAAGTTTTTCCCTTTTGAAGACCTCCATTTTGGCCTTCTTTGAGTTCGACATAGTCTTCAACGTTATAAGCGCTGCCAACAGACGTCGCAAAAGGAGACTCACTCGCAGCAATTGGAGGGCTAAGAGGTGTTGGAACTCCTTGTGTGGTGGTCGACACAAGAACAGGATTCTCTTGATTAACAACTACAACAAAGTCGTTCTGTTCAGTCTTTGCTGCCATGAGGTCGAACGAATCTTTCAACGTCAAATCATACTGAGCAGCTGGAAAGCTCGTCGCTTCTGCTGAAGGTAGCACCATCGTTTGAACGGATTGTAACGGGACTTCGAATCCTGCAGCAGGATTTGACGGATCTTCCCCACCTGTGAACTCATTCTGTGGGTCCCAACGATTGTCGGCGATCACGGCGGCTGTGTACTTGTCAACAGGTTCATTCGGAACGAGCTGCGTCGAGGTGTTGCCGGCCGTGGCATTACGCAAGATCTCATTGCCGTCTGGAAGATCCGCTGCCGATCGGCCTTTCTTGATCACCCCAGCAATGTTTGCATAATCAGGAGAAAAAGAGTTTGGCAACTCCTTATTAAATTGTGAAGAATTATCTGAGATACCCAGGGGGGTAGGATATCCCTGCGTCGTGATTGCCGAAGGTAACGAGGCATCAGAAGAGGCGTCGATCGTGTACTTGTTAGGTTTTGTCGACGGTCCCACCTCACCCTTGGTACTCTTACTGAGATACGTTCCCAACGTGATGCGAGTCTTCTTGCTGATGTCCTTGACGGTGTTGTCAACTGTCATGTTACCTGGATCAAGATCAGGAGGATTCTTGTTCGCTCCGTCTTGTCCAGGAGCGACAGAATCCATCGTGTACACCTTGTTTTGATCAGCGGGATTGACGAACCCCTTATTGCCTGTCTTGATTCCGGCCATGGAATGACCTACCCTTTCGATCCAGAATTGATGGGTGAACCATCGCTTTCTTTAATTATGCCCTCACCACTTTTCAGAGCCTCTGAAATCTTGGACGCGGCAGCTGGATCTTGTTTCATCTGGGCCATCGCCGGAATGATAGCCTCGTAGAGCGTGCCTAGCATGTATTCCACCGTCCTTAATGCCTTCGCAGCATCGAGGGCGTTCGGTGCCTTCTTGAGAACGGCCGCCACCTCAGGATCCTCGCGAAAACGCTTCAACAACTCGTCCTTTGAACCAATGTCTTTCATGATGCCACATTATAACGCGGTCGGACAGACGAGATCACTTCTGCGGAGTCGATATCGTCTGCGAAATATCGTATCCTTGTGGTTCACCTGCGCGGACCGCGAGCTCTTGAATTCTAGATCTAATGATCGTGGAAGCAGAGGCTATACCATTCGCCACATCTCCTGCGCTCATGACCACGTTCAGCTGCAGGTTAAGAGCAATGGGTTTTGCATCGATCTTGTATGTGGCTCCCCTTATGCCGAGTGATCCCAACGTCGCCTTCAGCTTCGCTTGAATCTGGTGAGGTCGTGTCGACGCGAGCTTGTTGATCTCTGTTTCAAAATTCGTTAGAGATTCGTTTAATCCGCTTACGCTGCTTGTCAAAAGTTCAGACTTGAAGGTATCTGACATCTTCGTGATCGAATCAGGAATTACCTTAAACCCTTCGACGTAAGTACCTAGGTTCGTCTGTATATCTTTCAACATGGTCACGCTGGTTATATTGATAGCAGACGCTGCATTCTTTATTGGTTCATCAAGCGTCTTAAACCCTTGTTCTCCGCCGATGGAATCAAGCATCGACTTCATCGCTGCAATCTTCATCGCGATCGAACCTCTGGCAACGGTCCTGCCGAACGCCGCAAGAACCCCTTGAAAGCCACCTCCACCACCACCGGTCGGGACTTCTGCACCTCCTGCTCCTTCAAAACTCTTCATCACGTCTGCTATTGACTTCAACGTTGTCATTGATTCTGCAAAAGCCTTTAACTTTTGAATTGAATCCGCCTTAGGCCCGGGAGGTAACGCGTCGATCGCTGCAGAGAGGGCTGCCATGGGAGACTTATCTTGCCCGGCTTTGATCATCATTTCTGTGGGAGGTTTTACCATGTTTTGTAACAAATGAACCATCGCCCAAACTTTCGTCATTAAGTTTTTAGCAATTGTATCTTCAGGAATCTTAGCTCCAGCAGCATCTTTAATGTCAGGGAGTATTTCACCAATAGACTTTAAAATCGTTGAAACAGTCTCAAAAGCCTCCTTCATGGATTTAACTTTTTTGCCAAAATCAGGCGACGGTTTAAACGCGTCAAAAGCAGCTCCTATCGATGATACCAAAGCTGGCATCGCACCTGCTAAGCTGCTTATCATGTCTGCTGCTGATGGTATCTTCACTACGATCTGGTTTGTGGCAAAAGATAGAGCTCCACCGACACCACCAAAGTCAATTTTGCTTAAAGATGAGTACATCGCAGTCGCCATGCCCATGACAGAAGTGATGATTTCGCCTATAAGTTTTATTCCTTCAAACTGTTTGGGATCGATGCCAGCTATTGATTCTTTGATGCTCGAAAAAGTGCCAGACATGAATTCTTTGACGTGGTCGAGAAGAGGCTTTATCTTGTCCGTAAAAGCGCCCATGAATTTTTCGAACCCAACAGAATCAAACTCTTCAATTTTCTTAGTCGAGTTAGAAATGCCAGTTTGCGTGGACGACACGCCTGCTTTTGTCTCTTCTTCATCTAACGTTTTTCTGAAGTTTCCTAGAGCTCCAGATAAGGATCCCATCAACGTTCCAACAGCCCCTAACACTGTTCCCAATCCGCCAGCAACCGCTGCAACACTTTGAGCCTCTTCAGGCTTTATTCCGGTGACGTTTTCTTTAATGGTTTTTATGAGAGATTTTGCAGAAGGCAATAAAGTTCTAATAAAAGTTTTAATGCTGACTGCATTGTCCGCAAAGGTGTTAGGCAAATCCTTTTCTTCTTTTGCCAATCCCCAAAATGCTTCACTTTTTATGGTTCGGCTAAAGCTTTTGATAACTCCTGTTATAGATGAGATCAGAGTGGCGACTGAAGCTATTACAGTACCGAATGCAGCGACCGTGGCCGTAGGTACAGCTTGCAATTTTTCTATCGAATCTTTAATTACTTTTAACACTCCTATGATTCCGGTGCCATCAGATTCATTGCCTATCAAATTTTCTATTAAATCAGCTGCACCGTCAAAGGGACTCTTACCCGTGAAGCTTGAAATGATCCCGCTAATCGCACCTCCGCCCGCGGATTGTAAGACTCCCCCGATCGCGTTTATCATCTCAACGATGGATTTCATGATTGAGATAAAAGGTTCGACCTTGGTCTTTAAAATGCTCGCGTCACCCACGTCTATTTTATTGATACGTTTGATGACGTCAATTGAAGTATCTACAATTTTATCGACAATTTTAGTCAAAACTTCAAATCCGGCGACAGAGAGTGGGCCAAGGGCTGCTACTCCAATCGCACCTATGATTGCTCCCATGATTGGAATCGTCTTAATGAATAAATTCCCGACTGCTTCCACAACACCAACAGCTGCGTTAAGCTTTGTTGGTTCAAAGTTTTGAGTCGCGAGGCGGGTTATAATCTCGCCTGCGGTTACGATCATCGCTGTTATGATGAGACCTAACGCAAGCAGACCAGCGGCCATGGCGATCGCTAGAGTCCCTCCAGAAGCTGTCACGGCACCGCCAACAGCCATAAGAGCTCCTGCTATGATAGCGGCCTCGGCGATCAACAAAGCAGTGACACCTAGAACTGGTAAGATATTCAAAATGCTGGACATGGTCACATGTTTCTCTTGAGCTTCTTTAGCGAGATCTACTATGCTGCTTGCGACATATAACATTCCTGCTACGATAGGAAGCATCACAAAGGCACCTGCTATAGCGCTTAAAAGAGCGGGAGCCGCTGCTCCAACAGCCGCCATGCTTGAAGCTGCCATTCCTGCAGTGACCATTAAAATTCCGGCTGCTGTGACGGCGATGCCTGCTTTCATTACTTCTTCTGTCGTTACATCGAATTTACGCATCGCAGCAATTGACAATCCCACTGCGGCGAGAGCTGCTACTATGAAGAACGCCATCATGGCGAATGATCCCGCGCTGAGTGAGAATGGTGCGGCGGCGCCGCCCGCACCGGCTTCAGCGGCGGCCTGGGCGGCACGATTCAAGGCTGCTGCTCCTAAAATCTGCGCTGCAAGCTTCTTTAAGAAAGGAACAATCACCACCTGCATGATCGCGGTCCCAGTGGCCTGGGCGAATGCTGTAGCAAATGCGCCGATGAATGCGAAGGACAGGTAGGCGCCAAGGATCTTAGTCCAATTTTCTTCTAGGTATTTCCCGATCGTGTTTCCGATGAAACCAAGGGCCTGCTCTCCGAGCTTGGCAAGCGGTTCCTTCAACTTTTCGAACATTCGACCGAAGGCATCCGTGATTGGGCTCACTTCTCCCATGATTGCGTTGCCGACAGCAGAAGCCTGATCGTTGAATTTGCCTGACAACATATCAGTGAGAGAATTGAGTCCTGAAGACAGCATGTCTCCAATGTAGTCTATGGCGCTCGCGATGATCTTCTTCGCGGCCGTCCACATCTCGCCTAATCCGCTCAAGAAGCTCTGGCCTCCTGGACCTGACGCCGTCAAATAGTCTAAGAAGTTCTTCTTTAAGTTCTGGACCAGATCTCTGATCGTGACGGATCCACCTGTCTTAAGGATCTGAAAGAACTCCACAAAGCTCTTGGAAAAAGCCCTAAACAATCCACCGATCTTGTCTGGAGAGACCATGTCAGACAGACCTCCTAACAGTTGCTTCAATCCTGGAATCACTTCCATCAGCTGCATTCCGAGGTCTCGCCCGGCCTGACGCACGACGTGGATGGACTTCATCAGGTTCATCATCAGATTTCTGAAGGTGGCCGTTCTCTCCATTCCCTCCATCACGCCTTCGAAGAACACCTCGAAGAAGTTTTCTCCCTTTGGAGGTTCACCCGCCTTCACCACACGTTCGATGTCCTTCGACAACGCCTGCATCGCCTGTGCGGTGGACATCGTCTGCCCTTCAAGCCCGGCCGACGCCGCTGCGGCTCTATCCATGGAGATGCCAGCATTCTTGGTCGACAATGCCTGCCGAACAGCCGCCTCATCCATGTTGACTGACTGTGCGATGAGCTGCAACTCACGGCGGCTCATCTGATCTGCAGACTTGCCTGCGGCTGCGAAAGCCTGCTTGATCTGATCAAGAGCCTGATCAGGAGTCTCTGCCTCGAGCAACTTCATCGTGTCAAGGTTGATGCCGAAAGCCTGCGACAGCTTGGAGACGCTCTCTGCGGCTGACTCGAACGTGTTGAACGCATCAAGAACACCTGTGATGTCCTTCAACTCCAACCCCAACCCGTGAGCATAGGTCGTCGCCTTCGCAAGTTCCTTGACTGAAACGTTGGCAAAATGCTTCACATCCTTCATGGCGCGGCCCATGTCACGCGATATCATCTTGGAATCTAGGTTGAATTCCTTCGCCATTCCCTTCGCATACTTCGTGATCTCAGTCTCAATCTCGACGACGTCGCGGCCGCTCGACACGGCTGCATTCATCAGGCCTGCAAATTCTTCCTTTGAGATGCCCAACCCCTTGGCCATCGCCAGAGCTTCCTTCGCGCTGTCCTTGAACTGAGCGGACAACTTCTGGAAGGCTGCAGGCGCCAATGACGCCATCTCATTTGCGTATGACATGGCCTCTGCCAGGTTACCGAAGACGCGCATGGCGCTCAATCCAGGCACAATCATCCCTTGAGTGAGAGACTTGCCCATTCCGACGACGACGCCACCTAACCCAGATCCAATGTCGCCAAAGTTCTCTCTTATCTTCTCGAGCGCGGTCGCAAGCTCTGTCGACCCAGCCATCGCCGACTTTGCCTTGGAGAACAAGGCGTTGAACATCTTAATCGGACCCGTGAGAATCGCGACGCCGAGATCAAAGATGGTTCCTATTATGGTTGACAGTATACCACCGAGGCCGCTCAACACGTTGTTCATCAACGAGATGCCAGCCTTGAAACCTTTTGCAGCCCCAGTGACCGCAGCGAGACTGACGGCAAACTTCGTGCTATTTTTGGCTGCCTTTTCCCATTCTTTGTTCAAGAGAGCAGTGAAATCGCTGAGAGATCTAATACCTTTTATCTCTTCGTTCAGCCGTTTTAGTCTTTCTTCCGCTTTCTTCTCTTCCTTGTCTCGTTGATCAGAGATTTCATCCAACAGGTCAGACAGATCGCTGCTGATCTCTGTCTGATCCTTGAGGCCCTTATTCGTCTTTAAGAGCTGTTGGGCAAGGGCAGCCATCGCGGCTGCCAACTGCTTCGTGGCTTCTACCTGTGCTGACAGATCAGGAGGGTTCGGCGGACCACCGGGTGGCGAAGGAGGAGGAGCCATCTGCTAAATCCCCTAGAGATCAAAGAAGCCAGCGGACGCCGAATCTGGATTCAAATCGTTCAGCTGCTGCGTGCTTCTCTTCCAACTTCTCAGTGATGGTCTGCAGACCAACTGTCGGTCTGTTTAACTCTTCGTGAAATCTCTTTGAGGCGACCATCACCTGCCGAACCGCCTCTAGCTGCTGCTGCGAACCTTTCAGGTTGACCTCACCCGCAGGATCCCCAGACAACCACATGCTGACGGAAGAAAAGAAGGCGCGGCGGGTGAGATCGTTCTTCATCTCATTCAAGTCTATAGAGGAATTAGCATCTTGGCATGTCATGCATATATCTAATATTTTGCTGTATAAAACATCCAAAAATATTGACAGAATTATCACATGACAACGTCATGTGAATCGCCTCAGTCTAGATGGCACTTGGGACCTGGCTGCTCCCATCATGGACCTGGCGTCTGGTGTGTTGTGATGCAAAGCCTTGGACGTGCTCTTCTGCTCATCCTGACCCTTCGCAAGCTCCTTGCTGATTCTATCGATGAACCAACGTTTATACGCAACCGGGAGAGCGTAAGCCTCCCGGTACGTAAACCCGCAATAATACATCAACAGAAATGCTGGTTCTAGAACCAATGCTTCTCTATCTTGCGGCTGAAGGCCAAAGAAACGAGACTCCAAGGGGCATATTCACCTCCTCTTCGTGACCGCACGATGGACACGACGTCTCTTGCTTCATGGTGACACCAGGCTCGTTATTTCTTATGTAGTTTCTGAGAGCCAAGGAGTCAGCCGCAGGCATCAGCTTGATAAAGTTCTGTATCTTGAAACGATCTTCCACACCATCGACGGAAATGATGGCTTGTTGCAACGATGTCGTCACTGTCGAATCGGACTGAAGACCCAACTTCTTCTGCTTCTCTGCGAGATGCAAGATCTCTTCCTCGTCACGACCCGTCGGGAATTTGAAGACCACCTTCTTCTTCGTCTTAGGCAACAAGAACTCAAACGCGTTCGTCCCCTTGAGAACAGGATCGATCTCAAGCCGCTTGATGGGAAGCTCCGTCAGATTGAAAGAATGCTGACCCTTCGCCTCACACTCATTGCACTCCATCTCGGTCATGTACTCAGGACCATATCCCGTGATGCGGACAGCGACCATGAGAGCATTTCGATCACCAACGAGAAGATCTTGAGGATTGACGGAACGATCGATCAAACACGCCTTGATGAGCTCAGATATGACAGTGCCCTTCTTGATGAGAGCACGAGAGGTGAGAATGTCCTCCTCACGAGCCGTCATAGGCCTGATCTCAACGACGTCCTGATCGTGCAGCGATGTTCCAACAGGATAGATCTTTCCAGCGCTGGGCAGAGGAACCAGCTCGGTCGGGATGTCCAAACCAAACTCTGCCTTCAGCTTTTCTGCGGCCGTCTGCGACGGCATGCGGGGATCCACACCAGCTGGGACCGAAGCCCCTGAAAAAACTGCGTTTCGTTGCTCACGTTCTTCTGTGCTCATCTATTATTCCTTTTATAAAAAGAAGCTTATTATATACTAAACACAACTTCTTACGCGTAAATAACAACGTGAGAAAAATTTGGCCACGCTACGTAGTTGAAAATCAAAGTATTTTGAACGTCATGTTAGCTTGACAAAAATCTATGAGATTTTTCTGTCCATATTTCAAATATGAAACCATTTTCGGTTGCAAATTTTTGAGCAGATTGAAATTTGGCGACATTTTTGTCATGAGTAACATGGCAATTTGGTTTAAATTCTACAATACGTTTTGTTCCGTCTTTATACTCTATTAAACAATCAATGATGTAATGTCTAATTTTTCCTTCAAATGAATATTCGATGTTGTAAGGTTCAAACGTATAAGAAATAACATCTTCGTTTGATTCTAAATGTAGAATCGCATTTAATTCGAATAATGACCTGTAATAAACATTAGGCTTAGATGATTTCTTAGAGTTATTGAAATATCCATGAACGCGAGTGCATTTAGTCAGCAATCCATTTTTTACTCTCTCAGCTTGCTCCAAGCTTTGACGTTCTCGATTGGTTTCTTTGCCCCAATAAGATTTCATATGCTCTGAGATTTTTTGTTTATGAGATTCTGATTTTGATTTTCCTGTTAAAGATCTGGATATTTTTTCAGATCTTTCAGGAGTATTCATCTTTTCAATGATTGATGCTATTCTTGGATCGTCCTTCGTTAATCCCTTGCACCATCCTTGAATTTCACCATTTTCCCACATTTTTCTTCTGGTTGTGAGACTTTTCTTGAAGGCTTCTTTGTTGTGACCCCAATTATTGTTCACTTTCGAAGCATGACCCCATACAAACTTAGAGTATCCATTCACCAATCCGTTAAATTTTGTATCGGAACCACACCCACATTCGCACGTTGGTTTAATTCCTTTTAGCACAACTTGAATGTATAAATCTTCGCTTGAAATATCATGTTTTTTTGAAGCATGAATTCTAAGGGAATTGATGCTTTCAATTTGAAAGTCGCATTGGGGACATTTAAGCATAAAACCTCTGCAGCTTGACGCCACAGAGGTAATTATACATCACTTTATGATTTGGTATAAGACTTTTTCTAGAACTGCAAAACGCAATTGTCGAAACGGAGAGTTAGTGATATTTCCGTTGGGTTTCCGTCCTCGTATGTGACCTCGTTGAAGTTAGCATCCGTGATGAATGCGCCTTTGATGTCCCAGAGTTCGATGACGGTGCCGACGGGGTCGAGCATCTTGAGTTGGATGTCACGCTTGTAGAAATCGGCGTAGCCGCTGCGACCTGAAACAGATTCGAAGTGGAGGCGGATCCATTCCATGACCTGTTGTGCGCCTGATGGCGCGATTGGGTCGTGGAGGGTGACGCCCATGGTGCTGAACGTCGTTTTGCCTGCGAGGTAGCGGGTTGAGTTGATGAACGGGACTGGGACTTCTTCTGTCGTGATTTGTGGACGAGCCGCTGTCTTGATGATGTAGGCGTCGATGCCTTCAATCATGAGGACCCAGCGGTTCTTACGCTTTGGTTCAAACTTGTTTGGAATCATTGACGTGACGTCAAGAGTTTCGGCCATTGTAGAATTCTCCTGCTATTGGAACTAACATAATTATTCACAAAAGATGATATAACAAAAAATATTTCAAATCTCGGACTGTAGACCGTTCGAGATGATGAAATCCAGTGAGACGAATTCAAGGGTCTTTGGGGGTTGGAGGTAGATTTTGCCCTTGAGCAAGTTATTTTCGACGTTTTGTCTAGATTTTAGGGGTGATTCTATGTTCACCTTGAAGGATTGGAGGCCGTTGCGGGCGCGGACGGACGACAGGTATTCTGTGATCTGTGAGGCGAAGACGGTTGACACTCTCTCTACGTTTGGTTCAAAGAGGAATTGTAGAGCAATTTGTCTGACGGCCTTGCGTACATCGATGAGCAGCCTGCGGACGGCTATTCTGTTTAGAGAAGATTCTGTCGATAGCAGCAGCGTCTTTTGACCCCAGATGACGACGCCTGACGTTTGGGCTGGGGATAGTTGTTTTATGTTTGTCGTCGCGTAGAGTGGATTTATGTTGTTGATGTACAGATTATCGATCGTGGGTTCGTCGAAGTTGATCACGGGCTGTAGGGCTGTGGTGAGACGACCTCGGGTCATGCCGGCGGGAGCGAACCATGGGGCTCCGACAGAGTCATTGAGCGAGATGGCGCCGAGGACGGCCACGGAGGGTGGAACGATTATCTCCTGATTGGGCAATTGATCAGGTGCAATTATCACGTCGGGGTAGTATGCGGCTGCATAGGATGAGTTCACACCGCGTTCTTTAAGAGCGGCAATGGTCAATGACGTTGAAGGTGCGTTGGCCTTGCCTAGAGCCGACATGGACATGGGATTTGAGCCTGAATCGTACTGTTCTATGTCCATGATATAAAGAGTGTCCATTCTTTCTTCCGCCGCCTGCACGGCGACGTCGGTGATCACACGTTCTCTTATCCCGGGGATGGCCATGATGCCGATGTCTGCATTGACTGTGTTCTTGATGATGTCTATCGCTTTTCTGTACGAGACCACAGCCGGACCATTCAACCCGCCTCGTGCAATGTCCTCCATGTCTCCTCTGACGGCGACGTCATTGATGGCAGCTTCATCAGAGTCGAAGATGTTGACCCCGTCGAATCCTCCTTGGAACATCACATTAAAGCTTAGATAGTCTCTGTTTTTCTTCAATAGAAGATCAGAGACGTTGATCCCTCGTGTCTTTGCGTCATCATCGACCGCAACGAAGCCACGACGAACATATTCTGCAGAGCCCCACTCGATGATTCCGCTGCTACCGGTCAACACCTTGACATTTTCTAAAGTGAATAGATTGTTACAGAACCTATCAGCATCCAGTATTCCATTTGTGGTAGAGTCGGGCGTTCCTTCATTGTCTCTCACGGAAAAGTTCAGAGTTGTCGTCGAGTGGTCAGGATAGTGAAGCGCAAAAGCGTTGAAAGATTTATTGAGATTTGAGTTTGGTAAATCGTTCGAGTCGAATGGACTTGAGTGAACGAATATAGGTCCCCAAGGCTTCTTCGTCGGGGGATCAGTGTTGTTGCCTGTTGCCTTGTTGTTTAGCCTCATTGGTAGAGGAGGAATCACGGAATTTCGCAGGTAGTATTGATCGACCAGAGGTAGAATATCTGAGCCGCCCAACGGAGCTAGAGGAGCCGAGCCGGAAGTAACTATGTGAGAAATTCCTCTGGATCCCATTGGGATGGCCGCAGGATTCAGAGTAGCGTTATGAACCTCTTCGGATACTTCAACTCTAACGTATCTAGACTTTAAGGGATAGTTGCCTTCGATCACCATCCTTTGGTCGTCAGGGGGTCTGTCAAAATCGTAGTAGACATTTACATCTCCTATCACTTTGCAGATATAAGTGGCAGATGATGGATCCAACGTCAAGTCATTGAACGTTTCAAGCGGTTTAGAGTCTTCGTTATCTGGATCATCTATCAGTCTCACCGATAGGCTAAAAGATCCGTACTTGTATGGACTTCCTTCCGATTTTGGAAACACATCATGAATCGTCACCTTGTAGCTGTTGGACACGTTCGCTCCTGCATCGAGCGCATGGAGCCTGAAAAGATTTTCGTGCTTTCCTAAAAGTTTTTGAGAAATTATCCAAGGTGTGGATGCATGAGTGAATCGATCTCTGAAAGATTCATAGTTTGGAACCGTCGTCGATCCAACGTTTCTAGGCAACGAAGACGTGATCAAGAAGACTGATCTCTCAGTGTCTAGTATTCTATTTGAATCTGAAACCACGTCGGCGCCAGCAGATACGACTCCCGTACCAGTCACGACAGCGTGAGAGGGGTAGATGTCCCAATGAGCTGCAAGGTAGTGACCTTTTTCTTGTATCAATGAAGCCGTGAGATTGAATACGTTCGATATGTAGTTGGTGGAGAACATATCGAAGGAAGCCGTGATGAAATTAGGAGCTGAGGTCGTGCCTTTGTGACCATTCATCAGCAGAACGAACTCCTGCGACGGCGTTTGATCTTTTCTAAGCGCGATGGAACCCAAAGTCGTACCATGCGCCGTCGATTCATCAGCTACAAAGTTAGATAAAGGAGCTGATGAGTCATATCCTCCTCCTGATGAAGATAACCGTAAGATCACCCCCGAAGGTGCCATCAAAACGCCTCTGATGATGGGGACGGCTCCCGCCGTTATCCCATTAACGCTGCCTGTTCCTTGCAACCCAGCCGAACTGAACACGACTGAACCTGCAGACTCTGACATGAAGCATCCCAAAAAGTAAGTCCTGCCCAGAGGACCATTGAGATTTGCGTATGGATTGGACCCTAACGAGCTAGAGTTGACAGGTTGTTCTTCTCCGACGGTGAAACCTGCGTTGGTGACCTCGCCAGACGTCAGACGTTTATTTCCGTCGCCTGCTCCGAGGATGCGAATGTAGGTGATAGAGTTTGCATTTCTCATCCACTCTGCGACCGCAAGGGGACCAAACTTTTTGCCGTCGATGGTCCCAAACTTGTCGATAAAATCAGTGAGAGATCCTAACGTAAAAGGAACGAAAGCGGGACCGTTATTTGAAGTTCCAATGACGCCAGCCGAAAGACCACTCGGTTGGGTCTTGACAGGACCAATCGTCCCGATCTCTTGTGCTGATATTCCTGCGCTTGAAAATTCGAATTTAGCCATCTATATCGCTCTACGTTCCATAACTATAATCCTGCTTCAGACATCTGACATGTAAGAATCATCATCAGATGTCATGGGAATATTTTGCAATATGTCCTTGATTGTTTTACCACGTGCAATTGTTGACATTAATTAATGCCCTCGACAAAAAAGAAACCGCCCCGTTAAAAGAGGCGGTTCCTGTCTGTTTTGACAGAGGTTATCAGGTCACTGACTGCAGGTTATTTGCAACGACGAAGTCGAGTGAGACGAATTCGATTGTCTTTGTTGGCTGCAGGAATATCTTACCTCTGACCGTGTTGTTCTCGACGTCGGCCTGTGTGGTCGTAGAAGAATCGATGATGACTCTGAAACGATCGAGACCGGCGAGGGCTTGGATTCTCTGAAGTCTTGGCGTGACAGCCGCAGAGAATCTTGCGAGGGTTGCTTCGCGGTTGGGTTCGAAGATGATCGTCTGAGCAATCTCGCGAACCTGACGACGAACGTCGATGAGGAGACGGCGGACGTTGATTCTGTCAAGGGCAGAAGCAGCTTGCAGCATCGTCTTTTGACCCCAAACAACCACTCCTCCGCGAGGGTTCAATCCGCCTTGTGCATTTACAATTTGAGCGTACAAGGGGTTGATGTCCTCATCATAAAGCGCATCCAAGTCCTGATCCTTGAGCTGTATGCTTGTCTCAAGTGTCGTGGGTAGAGCGCCGCGGGTCTGACCTGCTGGGGCGAACCAAGGATATCCTAATGAGTCATTCAAGGCTAGAGCTCCGAGGACCACAACCGAAGGTGGAACGACCACTGTGTTCGATTGTTTTGAAGGATCTCTCATTAGAACGTCAGGGAAGTAAGCTGCCGCGAAGGACGTGTTGAGGTTACGCGCCTTATGCTGTAGGATCGTTTCCGTGACTGAAGGTTTGACTACTCCTGTGATATCGATCAGGTTTCCGTCCTTGTCTACCTGCTCCATGTCCATGATGTATAGAGCGTCAAAACGTTCTTCAGTCGCCGCGATGGCAGCATCAGTGACGACAGGCGTTCTGATGCCTGGTATCGCAAGGAGTTGAATGTCTACATTGGTAGTGTTCTTCATGACCTCAAGGGCCTTGAGATAAGCTGATACGTTGGGGCCCTTTTCGCGACCGCGATCAGCATCATTCATGTCTGCTGTGACAGCAGCATTGTTGATCTGGTGCTCATCTTCATCAAAGATATTGACACCATCAAATCCACCCTGCATGATCAAAGAGAACTTGAGGAATCTTCTGTTCAATGAGAATGATAGATCATCTACCTTCACAGCCCTTGTTTTGTTGCCACTGTCAGGTTGGATGTCACCATTTCTGACATAGGTTGCATACTTCCAATCATCTGCCTGTTCCACGGTGCCGTTCGAGCCTGTCTTGATCTGCACATGCTCTAGAGAGAACAAGTTGTTGCAGAACTTGTCAGAATCGACGATTCCATTCTCGGCAGTTGCTGCTGCTCCTGCGTTGTCTCCAACGACAAAGTTCATGAATGCCGTTGAGAAGCCGGGGAAGTACTGAGTAAAGCTGTTGAAAGATTTATCTGGCGTTACATTGCTATTTTGATCATTCACGTCTACGACGTGTTCAAACTTTGCTCCCCAGTAATATCTAGCGTTTTCTTGTGCCTGCGCTCCGACGCCATCAAAGATGTTTTTTCTGAATGGAAGAGGTGGTTCAACCACATTGCGAATCAAAGTACCTGTGATAAGAGCTGCGTCGTCGACAGTGAAGGTTGCTGAACCTGATGTCATGAGATGAGCGATGCCTCTGAAACCCATCGGCAAGGCTGTCGCGTCAACAGCCAGATCGATCACTTCATCTGACACTTCAACTCTGACATATCTTGATCGCAACGTATAGTTGCCTTCAATCACTAGCTTTTGGCTTGCATCATCTCTATCAAAGTCATAATATGCGTTTATGTCTCCCATCACCTTCCCGATGTAACGATCGGAAGATGGATCAAGGTTGACTCCGTTGAAGCTCTCTAACACCTTCGGTTCAATGTCTGTGTCATCCATGCGACGTAGAACTACGTTGAATGAACCGTACTTGTAATTGGCTGCATTTGAAGGAGTGATGTTGGCAATTCCAATCTTGACCTTGTTAGAGATGTTGGCTCCAGAGTCTAGAGCATGGAATCTGAACAAGTTAACTGGCTTTCCACCAAATTTTTGAGAGATAATCCAAGGAGTCTTAGCGTTAGAGAATCTATCACGGAAAGATTCATAATTGGGTACAGTCTGCGATCCTGAATTTCTTGTCAAGGATGAAGTTAACAAGAAGACAGAATTCTCCGTACCAAGAACGTGCGATTGATTTGTACCTGCAGTCGGAGACAGATAACCAGAAGCTATTGGTAAGAATCCAGTTCCTGTAATGACAGCCAACGAAGGGTGTATATCCCAACTTGCGGCAAGATAATGGCCAGCTTGCTGTATCTTGTAAGGATCTGTGTTGAAAACCTTAGATATGTGATTCGCTGAATTGACGTCAAAAGACGCTGTCAAAACGTTAGGATAAGCAACGTCTGTTCCTTTATGTCCGTAAAGCAACATCGTGAACTCTTGCTTGGAAGGTGAAAGAACGATGGTTCCTACTGAAGCTCCAAACAGGTTTGCGGGTTTTGCAGGTGTTGTAGAACCAGGAGCAAGGGATGTAACATAACTTGCCGACAAACGCAGGACGACTCCTGAAGGAGCCATCAACACGCCTCTGACGATTGGAACTGAAGCTGTCAAGCTAGAAGGAGAGTTGACTCTTTTTGCTCCTTGCAACCCAGCATCACTTAAGAAAGTTGATCCTGCCGACTCCGACATGAAACATCCTAAGAAGTATGTTCTGCCTAGTTCCCCGTGTGAAACTGCATATGGATTTGGTGATAAAGTTCCGTCTTCTGCAGGTTGTTCTTCGCCTACGACGAATCCTGCATTATTAACTTCACCAGCCGTCATTCCTGTTTTAAGACGTTGCTTTCCATCGCCAACGCCTAAGACTCTAAGGTAAGTCACTGAGGTTGAACGGCTTAACCATTCAGAAACAGCTATCGGTCCAAACTTCTTAGAATCGCTCTCACCGAACTTCGCAAAGAAGTCTTTAAGCGTTCCATAAGTAAGTGGTACGAATGCTGGTCCTTTTAACGATGTGCCGATGACCCCCGCGGGGACCCCCGTCGGTCCTGTTTCGACGGGGCCCGTTAGGTCTATTTCTCTTGTTGTTACTCCTGCGCTTCCAAATTTGAGCTGTGCCATTTATATCGCTCCTACGCTTTGCATGATAAGTATAAGATTCCCGACGTTTGCATCAGACAAATTCGACGCCGGCGTTTGTTACGATGAAATCGATTGCAATAAATTCAATTGCTCTCGTTGGGACGACGACGATTCGACCATTCAAACGATTGAGATCGATGTCCTCTTGTGTGTTATTAGTCTCATTCATGATGACCTGATAAGCCTCAATGCCTGCCTGGGTCTGAATAAGGCTGAGTTGAAGAATTGCATCAGCCACAAACTTATTTCTGACGGCTGGTGTGTTCTGTTCGAATATGATTCTGTTAGCTATGTTGATGATTAATCTCTTAACCTCTAAGAGCAAACGTCTCACATTGACTCTATCAAGAGCAGACTTTCTTATTTGTAATGTCTTTTGTCCATAGATAACGAATCCCAATCTTGGGAATGTCGCTATAGGATTGATTCTAGCATCATATAGACGATCTCTATCCGAGACGTTCAATCTGACCTCTACGTTGTTCACGAAATCAAGCGCGGCTCGGTTGAATCCTGCAGGCGCAAACCAAGGATATGCAATAAAGTCGTTGAACCCTAATGCACCGAGAGCTGCAACAGATGCAGGAACTTTCACGTATCTGCTGTTCGTCGTGTCGTTGACGTAGACGTTGGGGAAGTAGGTCGCGACGTAGTTGTTATCGAACGTTCTTTCTTCGAAGATAGCTGCTGTATTTTCGATGTTGATTCTGTTCGTAGAATCATCATAGATTCTATCACTGTTGTCATCATAGTTTGGTATGTCCATGACGTACATGGCCAGCCCATAATCTCTTACTTTCTTTGCTGTATAATTAGTGAGGTAATCCTCACGAATACCTGGCAGAGCAAGTAGATTTACGTTAACCTGTAGAGGATCGGTCATTACATCGATTGCTGTGACGTAAGAACTAACTGCGTTGTTATCAACTCCAGTTCCAGCCACGTTAGAAGTGAGACCCGGTGATGTGTATGTGGTCGAAGCTGCTCCCTTAGGTGTCTCAAACGAAGTTGCTTTATCATTCATTCGGCGAGCTGCTGGATCTAGGATATTCAAACCGTCGAATCCGCCGTACATGAATGTTGAGAACTTAGCAAACGTTGAGAATCTATTGAATTGATAAGGTTCACCATTAGACAACAAGCTTGCAAGAGTAATTCTGTTTCCAAATCCTGAATCATTTATGACATAAGTTGATGGATCGACTTTGCCGTTTCTGATGTAAGCAGCTTCTCTCATATGAGATCTGATCGTACCTGTTAACTCAGAGATAGCTCCGTTAGCGAATGCTACCTTAGAGAGGCTGAACTTATTGTTGTTAAACGTGTCTGCACCAGAACCTGTCACTAAAACGTCGAGTTTTTTAATACCCATGAACTTTGTGAAGTTTTCAATGAGAACGTTCTTTTCTTCGTTCAAATTGTTATTAAGCGGGTCGGTGTTTCTTTCAAACTTTACACCCCAGTAGTAGGCTGGATTTGCTGACTCAAGAGGACCTGGTTCACCACTCCAGTTAGCAGTTGTGCTAACTGCTCCTCTTGTTACTTTGTATCTGTAAGGTACAGGAGGAAGTATAGATCCTGATAACATTGATGCGCTATTATTATCGTTAAAAGCCCCTCCTATTCTTATTCTTGATGACGTTGGCGCTGCATCGTTGAGGCTATCATTCGTCTTTAGGACCTCAAATCCTCTGAATCCGAACGGAAGAGATTTTGCGGGAACCTTTTTTTCTTCAACGGCAGTTGACATCACTACTCTGACGTACTTGGAAACATTCTGATATTTTCCAGTAGTCACGATACGTCTCTCGACAAGTATGTCTTGATCGAAATCATAAGTTACTTTGCGGTCGCCAACTAGTTTTGCAACGTAATTGTCTGCATCAGGATCCAAAGAACAATTTACAAATTCTTCTATTATTACTGGATTTACGTCCGTATCATTGAAATCACGAATTTGTAAATTGAACGTTCCGTATTCATAAGCATCATTTTCAGAAACCTTCAGATTACTTATTGAAACCTTGTAAAGGCTGTTTGCATATTCTCCATCGTCGATAGACTCTATAGAGAACAAATCATATTCAGACGTTCCGAATGGTTGCGAGATGAAGTAAGGAGTGCGAGGAGCTGTAAATCTTGTGTCGAATGAACCATATGCTCCGCTGAAGTAAAGAGTAGTGTCACCAGAAGTATTGCTCCTAAGGCTTGACCCCGACAAGATGGCAACAGCGTCATTATCTATGACGGAAGCGACTTCATCATCAACCGCAAAATCAGCATATAATAAATGCTGATATTGAGCAAATTTTTCAGGATCTTTGTTCAACACTTTTCCGAAATAATCAGCGCTTGTTGGATTAAGCGATGCCGTGTAGATTTTCAATCCTGCTTTTCCATCGTCATAAGAAAACGTTGATCCTAAAGTGGAGGAAATAACAAGCTTTACTTTCCCACTTTTCACGGCACCGACGTCGTCTATAGCAACCGGACTGTTGAACGTAGTTCCTACGTTTTCGTCTCCATCTAAAATAAGCATTCTAGCACCAGATGCCATGAGAACGACTCCGCGGACCAACGATACGTTACTAGACTGAGTTCTCGAATCGTTGTCCGTGAACATCGGCATACCTTTTGGTTCTTCGCTAGAATCTATCGTGTGATCTGCTACTATAAATTGCACGCCACCGACAGTTCTAGAATAGAGATCTACTGTAGAGTCGGTCTTTATACCGATCGTCTTAAATCCAGCATTCTTTACCTTGCCAGTTACAAGAGTCGTTTGAACGTCACTTAAAGAGCGATTGGAACCTCCTCCGAGGACACGCATGTACGTCAACGCTGTTCTATTTTTCAAAAACTCATTGACAGCATAAGGACCAAACTTTTTTGGATCTAGATCGCCAAAAATGCTTGCAAATTCATTAAAGTTAGAAACAGTAACTGGTACGAAAGCTGGTCCTTTTTTGGAAGTACCAATCACACCTGCAGGAACTCCGACGGGTCCTGACGGAGGTGGTGCCTTAAGCTCAATTTCTCTTTCAAAAAAATTAGGTGATCTAAAAACTTGTTCAGCCATTCTCCTGCTCCTTCATGAATACACTGGGAATTTCTTCGTATAAGTATTCAAGAGAAATCTAAAAAACTGGAATGGTCACTTAGTAGTTTCGTATGTTAAATCGCCTAGTAGCGTGTCAGCCGCTGCAGGATTAGATTTTGAAGAAAGATCGCTTGACGGTTTTATGACAGTTTCGCCGGACGCATTAGATGTTCTAAAAACCCTAGCGTAAGTCGCTACATTTTTACCTGAAGAGTTTTGAGTAATTATTTTTTGGTACACTGGTCTATTTTGTTTAGACGACCTGGTCTGTAATGCAGGATCATTTGAGACGGCCGAGTCCGTCGGCGAATACAGTCTAGTGCCGCTTCTGCGTTGATCTGCTCTATTGTTTTTGATGTCAGACAGCGGAAGCGTTGGATCATCAGATCCAAGAAAAGGATCTTCGACCAAATTGATAGGAGACGCGGGATCATCGTCTTTCGGAGCAACGGTTTCAAATTTTATGATTGGAGATGAAACATAACGTTTTATTGGAACTCCGGTTCCGGGAGATTGTGTGGCAAATAAGTAAGCGAGAACCTTCACGTTAAATTTGTATTTGATAATTCTCTCTTCTTGTGACATGTCATCGACGTTATTTTCAGGTTCGTATGAATTATCTTCAACCTTGGCTATGAACCAATATCCTTTGGTCGTGTTAAGCTTCCAAGAATTGCCTTGTGGTAAAAAAGAAGCAACAATATTTTCTAAAATCTGATTCATGTGTTGCGTGTATTGAGTCCACAGAGTAATCTCGTAACGAATGTTATAAAATTGAGGAGCAGGAATGACTATGGTCTCATAGATATTTTTTTTCTTGATATCTGCAAGCCAAGCTCCATCTATTATGGCTGATGATTCTTCATCTTCTCCCACGGTTCTGTCGGTCAAGATCTGACCATCAACATGTTCCTTGTTAGGATTAGTCGCTACATTCAGCTGGTTTTTTAATAAAAATCGATTAATAAGATTTTGATATTTTCTATCGGATTTATCAAGACGTCTTTTTATGATGATTTCGCCGGTTTGTTGATTTATACCTCTGCCGGCGATATCTTCGTCTGAATTTTGGGAAATTCCCGTCCTGACGATAGTGATCAAAGGAAGTATCAAAGAATTGTTTCTATCTCTTAAGGCTTTTCTCTTCTTCAAGATTGCCCATTTTTCTCCCGACGCAAAGATAACAGGGACATTTTTTGGTACTGAATTGTCACCATTAACTTGCAACGTCAACTCTTTGTCGAACAAATTAAAAATCGAAACATCAACGTCTTCCAATCCGACAGGAGGGATCGTAAATTCAGCCGTTCCTTGGTGCGTTTTATCGATTAAACCTGGTACACCGAACTGAGGATTGCTGTTGGAGTTAAATCTGGTAGGCATAGTTCTGCTCATTCATCATAAAAAGAATTACCAGCACCAGTAGAATCTCCTTTGCTGGAAACTTCTCTGGGACCTGAGATTGGTGGGTCAAGAACCCCTTGCTTCACCAAATCTCTAACGTCGGCTGTCGGACCTTCGGCGTTTTCTTCAACACCTCTTTGCTGTACGAATGTGGTTTGCGTAGCATCTTTATCGGTGTACTCAATGCCAGTCGGGCCTTTAACAAGAGCCTTGAATTGACTATCACGTACTCTGAGTCCCACCAACGCGACTCCGTCAATATTTTCAGCCTGTCCGTAAATGTTTCTCATGAATCTGTATTCAGTTATTTCATAAAAAACATCGCTAAAAGAATAATAATCCCCGATTGCAGGATTAATGCCTTTTTCTATCATGTCTCTGTGTTGGATGTAAACCTCTGATTTAAAATTAGTGTCTACTCCAAACTTGTCTATTTTTGTGTCGATCTGAAATTCGTTGCTTACTAAAACATCGATAACGATTGGATTATCGAATATTTTTTGCATAGCTTCAGCATAAACTTCATGAGTCTTGGTCTTAGTTTCTGAGATAGGATAGTAATAGATCTTTTGGCCGATCACGTCTTTTATCACTTCTTTCGTGATGTCAGAAATGAAATTAATTTCTCTTTGCGTGATAAAAAGACGAGCCATAAATTATTCTCCAGTTTATCCTATCGAAATAGCTTTGCCTAACGGCATAGGGATAAATCTAAGTTGCTTGTTCAAGTTTTCGGCTGCGGCAGCGTCAGTTTCTAACAATTTCGCATATGTCAAATTTGCTAAAAATTCTTTCATCTGCGTATTCAACCTCTCTTTATCTTCACGAGCTTGAGTGATTAAAGCCTCACCATTAAGTTGAAGATCGGCGTTAGGTATAGGAACTGTTTGAAATTTTGATCGAATCAATCCCAACAACTCTTTGCATAAAGCTAAAGTAAACTGTCTAATCCATTGTCTTCCAGGTTGATTTATTGAAGCAAATGGAATATTACCTAAGGGAACATTGCTAGGACCAGATATACCGTAAATTGAATCATCATGATAAGCTGGCATGAGAGGATTTTGCGGTTTTACGACTTTTATATACAATCTTCCTGTCTGCAGATCTGTGGTAGGTATGGGATAAATTCTTAACTTTCTACCCATGATTTCGTAGCTGTAATTTGATCTTCTGACCCTGAAAGCTGTCTCTAACATCCCCCTTCTTAGTACGTCTTCAAAAACAGGTAACACATAAAATACGGTAGAGTTAACATAAGACTCGTAATTAAAATTGGTCGCCAAAAAGTTCGTAATATTAGATGCATTCAATAAAAAGTGCTGTGCCGCAAGAGGCTCAAAATGAAAAACTTCAGCAATTTTCAATTTACCCTTTGACCCTGATGCCATGGAATCATAGATGCCAATTCCTGTTTCATTGTCTTTTACTTCAGAATAAATGTCATAATCTTGTCGGCCAGCAGCAAGATCTAGATATCCTAACGTTGCATCGTAAGATCCTCCCACGAAAGCTTGAGAAGCGTATGGTTCTGCCATACGCAACAAATGTTCCAAAGTTTGTCTCGCATATTTGTTCGTCAAATCTGCACTTCCCGTAGGTAAACCCAACAAGTTTGTCAATTCTGATGTTATTTTTGTCTCATGTATTAAACGACTATATTCGCAACAAGCTTCTTCAAAGCACGCCCATATCTCTTTTTTGGTCAACTCCACAGACAACACGTCATCACCAAGTTTGCGTTTAACAAACAAGACCATTGCGTCGGCTTCTGATTGAAAAGTTGCGTCCGAATCAAAAAATCCGAACGGCGTGGGACCAATCGTCGTTGAAAACGTAGACATAATACTACGTATCTTCGAACGTAATAAATTTTGTTTGCTGAGAACCAATAACTGAATTATTGTTACTGATCGTTCGGATCGTAGGCATAGGTTGCCGTGACCTCATCACCAGCATGAGGAGCAAAATTCAAAGTGATAACCTTGTCTGATATACTAAAATCTTTATTGCTTCCATTATTCAAATGTTGAAGTACTCCGTTAATGAATAAAAGAACTTCTGCATCAGCTATCGGTTTATATTGCAAGGTATAAACCGTATTTACGTCGTCTGTTGCACCAACCAACGTTTCGTTCCATACCATTGTCACGGTTGTTAACGAAGCTAGGTTGCTTATCGTTTGCAATAATTGCTGCGTCTCTTCAGGAGTTGCTACATATTGTAGACGTGGACGTGGCCTGTAATACGAATACGCTTTTCTAGTTCTTGAGGCGTCTCTAAATGCCATATGATGTTGATTAAATAATCACTCGATTATTTTATAAGCCTCAAAGTGCATTCCATCGGGTCTAGATTTGAACCATCCGCCCCAATAAAACCCGTTTTGGTATGCAATATCGACCAGATCTCTGACTGATCCTTTTTCATCTCGAAGAGCAGGACGAACGCCCAGACCATTCCACTGATGGTTTATATCGAACGCTGTGCCCCAAGCATGATTTGATAAAGAAGTCCGTGAACCTCTCACGAATCGTGGCACCCATGACCCACCCCAGGTTAGAATTTTTTCATTTAAATTTGCCGATTGCCAATCATCAAACAATTTCAAGAATTGTCTTGATATCTTCCCGTGAACGTGGGCCGCACCATTTTGCAAAGACCCTGGTACTCCAACTAGTTGGGGGACTTGCACGACAACTATGTTGTCTTTTGACCAATCGTCAGTGATCTTTATTGCCTCTGGATTTGTCTGCGTCGGTGAAGAAACAAAAGAGAACTTTCCAAATAATTTCATTCTTTCAAGAACAGTCAACGGATTATTGTCGGGCCGTGGAGGCCAATTAGGCCCGAAATCTCCAGCAGAATTATCCTTTACTACGTCAAATCCATCTAACAAAGCTGCAGATATGGTTTTAGGACCTACTATACCATCCGCATCAAGATCCTTAGAGGCTTGGAACGCTTTTGTCGCGTCGAGAGTGATCGAATCATAATCACCATTGACGATTACATTAGAGTCGTTAGATAAACCTCTAAGAAAAATTTGCCAACGTTTTACATCGGCACCTTTCATTCCTGGATATAACGTTTTCATAAATTCAAATGGAAGACAGCAACGCTTGAACTGCTGTCTTCACTCTTTCTCTAAGTTCATCAGGAAGAGCTGACAACAACACATAGTGTTCTGCACGCAAAGCATTCTCAACCGGTCCACCCATGACCTCTGCAGAACTTCTTTGTACTCCCACATTGAGAACTAGCGGGGGAGCACCAACACGAGAGCTGATCATGGGTTGATATAAGTCTACCTTTTGCATGTTATTTCTATTAACCTTTTAGAATGTTAGATTTGTTGCTTAGCGCTTCATTTTTTAGAATGAAAGAATTCTTCAACTCATTCAATTGTTCTTGAAGAGCAGATGCATCGTGACCTTTTTGCACTGTTTCTTGAATTTGAAGCTCTAATTGCTTTATCTTCATTAATAATACGTCTGTTGTCGCTGGCATATGACTTATATGTATTTCTATTTTTATTAAAGTAAAAAAGTTGAATCACGTGGGTTCAAGAACCAATACTACCATTATGTTTGATGGAGTCGTGCCTGTTCCCGAGGCTGGCACGGATGCTACCGCTATTTTATCTCCTAAAGATATTGCGATAGAGTCCGTAGTATTCGCATCCGTACCGCTTGTAGTCGTCGAGACTCCCATGCCTGATGCAGATCCATTTACATAAAGTTTATAATCAATAGATCTGGTTCCCGACCCAGCTAACTGAGCAAGATACATTTTAGTAACATTGCCTCTTATTGGCATCGGAATTTCTATGATAGTAGATGATGCTGCCGAAGTGGCGCTCCCTGGGTATAAATATCTAGTTGCATCAATGCTTATGCTTGTGGCACCAAAGTAAAATAAGAAGCTTCCACCGGCTGTTCCTGTTGGGCCTGTAGCTCCTGTGGCACCTGTAGCTCCTGCTTCTCCTCGATCGCCTGTAGCTCCTGTGGCACCATTGTCGCCCCTATCGCCTTGAGGACCAGTGGAACCTGCAGGACCCGTTGGACCTGTTGGACCCGTAGCGCCTGTAGCGCCGTTGTCACCCCTATCGCCTTGAGGACCTGTAGAACCTGCGGGACCTGTTGGGCCTGTTTCTCCTCTATCTCCAGTCGCTCCTGTCTCACCTTTATCACCTTGAGGACCTGTAGAACCTGTGGGACCTGTTGGACCCGCGGTTCCTGTTTCTCCTCGATCACCTGTAGCACCGGTTTCGCCTTTATCTCCTTGCGGCCCAGTTGATCCTGATGGACCAGTCGGCCCTGTTGGTCCAGCAGAACCAGCTGTACCTGTCGGTCCAGCGGAGCCAGTCGGTCCCGTTGGACCAGTAGGACCGGTAGAGCCAGTTGGTCCTGCTTCTCCTTGCGGGCCCGTAGGGCCAAGCGCTGGTCTTCCAACTGGAAATCCAGAATTATAGATGTTGTTGGTTATTCCGATTCTTCTAAATTTGACAGGCATATAAAATTATGTTATCTCAATATAATACTTTTACTATAGTGCGATGATTGAATCTATTACTTTGTTGATAAGAGGATTCCCGCTGGGGTTAGCTGAATTAGGATTCGTTGTAATCCAAAATTCGTACGTTGAACCTCCAACATAATATCCTCTCATTCGATACTTGATGGCAGGAGTTCCTCCTGTCGTGGTGATTATTTGATATTTGAACACCTCAGGAGTCGTGCGGTCAAATTCAGTTGCGGTCTTTAAAACACCAGCATCTTGAAAGATCTCAGGAATTAAGTTAGTAAATTCAGCAGCAGAAGAGTGTTGACCATTGGATTGGAACACTTCTGGAAAGACCTGATTTTGTATTTCAGGTGGAAAGAAATCTGTAAAATCGTTTCCTGGCATGTTCAACCTATGCTAAAGTTTCTACCAGTTCTATTGGGCGAAGACGATTGAGGAGGGACTCCATCCCACGGCACTAAAACTTTTGCTTCCGTCGTGATTGGTCGTCCAAAAGCGGCCGACGAAGAAAGTTCAGAGACAGTGAGACTGTTCATTCCGACTCCAAGAGTCAAGTGATTGAGTGTACCAAGAATTCCTCTTTCTGTACCTTCATTAACGATGACCCACACGGGAAATTTTTCGAATGATCCGCTATTGACGAAGTTATTGTAGCCGTTCGAGGAATCATGAGCCAAAAAACCCCAACTAAATTTCAATGCACCCTTGGACAAATCTGGGTGTGCAATGGCTCCTTGAGGCGCGTTGTTGACAAGCGTGAAGCTTCCAATCGTACCACCATACCCATGAATCCAAGGAACCACGTTGTCATTTCCAGTGTTCCACATGACATACGGACTTTCAGGATTAGATCCAGACCTTGGAGTATAAGGACCAAAGTGCATCACTCTAGAATAACCGTCAGATGCATCATCAACAAAAATCGTGACGCTGTCCTCAGACAAGATGAAATGACTCTTGCTTTGATTCATGTCTGTACCTGCAATTCCAGAAAGCGAAGATCTTGAACTAGAAACTTGTCCTAATATCCCATTCGGTCTCGGAAAAAATGCTCCTTTACCAGCTGCGGTCGTTTTCCAGACAGGACCCACTGTCTCTACAAAAGCGTTTTCTCCATACCCTCCATTCCATGGACCTCCCGTGTATGGATAAACGTCAGGTACTGATCCACTCGGATGACATGCAAATGCTATTCCTACTTGAAAAAATCCATAGTTTTCACCTGTAGGTTGGGTCGAATCATCAATAAAAATAGAACCAGTGTGAGTGCGGCCGGGGGCGGCGGAACCAGTGTTTGCATAAATCAAACAATCAAACTTTCCATAAGAAGCCGAATGAAATCTAAAACATGCAAAAGATCCGGAGGCAGGAGGGTTCGGCTCATCCCAAAAATCCCACCCAGAACCTCCTTCGCCATAGTTCCACGCAAGCATTTCTATCCCTAAATCATTCATGCTAGAGGATATGTGTTGTATCAAATTAACGAAGAATTCGCCATTTGCTCTAGAGTGGACTCCGACTGAATCTCCCACTGCAGGTTCTAAATAACAATCTACTCTTGCTCTATACTTTGCCATGTTAGATTCCTCTTGTCATCCTATGCTAAAATTTCTGCCTTTTCTCGTCCATGATGTCGTTGTCGGAGGATCTCCGCTCCAAGGAACAAGAACTTTATTTTCATTCATCGTCATTCGGCCGAACGCGGCTGATGAAGAGACTGCCGAGACGCTGAGATTAGGCATTCCTATTCCATACCAAAGATGATTCAAAATACCTAATGTTCCGCAATCAGGTCCCTCATTGATAGTGACCCATACAGGAAATTTTTCGTATGATCCATTCTCAACGAATTTATTCAAACCTAAAAACATGTCGCTGGTCGTTATGGTGTTCCAACTGAAGCGCACTGTTCCTGAAAGTAAATCTGGATGTGCGAGGGCTCCCTGATACGTGTTATCATCTACTCTAGAAGTAGTTCCTATTTGATTTCCATAGAAATGTACCCATGGAGAGAAGCTGTCAGGATTATTACTAGACCACATGACGTATGGGCTCTCTGGTGTTGGAGTCGTACCGGATCTCGGTGTGTATGGACCAAAGTGCATGATTCTATGATTACCACCCAATGCTGAGTCAGTAAGGATTGTCAAACTGTCCTCCGACACAATGAAGTGATTCCTAGATCCATGCATCTGGTATCCACCTAGACCTTGAAGGGCCGCTCTAGAACCAGAGCTTTCTCCTAGAATGCCATTTGGTCTTGGAAAAAACGCACCTTTGCTCTCTGGGGTTGTTTTCCAGATCTCTGATGACGTTTGTATATCTGCGCCTGAACCGTAACTTCCGTTCCACGGACCATCTGTATATGGATAGACATCAGGTACTGATCCACTAGGATGACATGCAAAGGCAATGCCTACTTGAAAGTAGCAGTGCTCTCCGCTAACGTAATTTCCATTTTGATTGTGGATGTAAACAGAACCCGTATGGTTAGTATAAGATCCTGTATTTTCATAGATCAAGCAATCAAACTTGCCAAATGATGCTGAGTGGAATCTGAAGCAAGCAAAAGCACCTTTTCCGGCAGATCCTGGTTCGTTCCAAAAGGTCCAATCTGAACCTCCGTTACCATAGTTCCATGCAAGCATCTCAATTCCTAGATCTGACATACTAGAAGAGATGTGTTGAATTAAGTTGACGAAAAATTCGCCATTTGCTCTAGAATGAACGTCTACAGCATCTGCCAAGGAGGGTTCCAAATAACAATCTACTCTTGCTCTATACTTTGCCATGTTATCTCATTCTTTCATTAACTTATTGTCAACCTGGCTGATTTACATATTGCATTCAAGTTTGAGCCTGTTGGGTCGCACCATATTCGCGCTTCGATGATACCGTTGCCAGAAGGTGATGTCATCGCCGTTGTTACATCCGCTGTTAAGTAAGTATAAGATTGACTCGATCCAGTCAACACAGATCCTGATATCGGTCCAGGAGTTCCACCGAATATTCCATTGTAGTCATAAAGATCCATGTAGGCTGTAGTTCCTGCTGTCGTCGCTAATATTGCGGAGAACGTGTAGGTCGGTGAACCAGGCAACGAGCTAGTATTTATATAATCCATTCCCATGGATTCCATTGAACTTGATGGAGCTGTTGACGTCATAGTACCTGCAAGGAACTGCAACGTGAGAGATGAACTTCCACCACCAGCAGAACTAATTCTGACAGATCCATTTGATTGCGATACGATGGTGATGTTGCTGCCTGCAACGAGGTAAGAAGTGCCGTCAGTGAGTTTTGTTAATGAGCCGCTAAACCCTGAAGTCGCCAGGATAGTTCCTGTCATCTCTAGACGGTCTCCTTCCGCGAAGAGAGATCCGCTCACCACGACGTCTCCTCCGAACAGAGATTTTTGGTTGCTTATGTTTCCGGTGGAACCGCTGACAAAAAAGAACACGTCAGTTCCGATGTCAGAAGGTGAATCGATCAGCTCCTGTCCTCTAAAAGCGAATGATCCTGTCGTATAGACGGATCCTGCAGTCGTAGAATCAAAGAAGTTAATAGAAGAACCACCAGATGCGGTTGAAGAGATTATGACCTGCCCATTAGAAGAAGAAACGATCGTAACGTTTGAACCTGCAACAAGATATGAAGTACCATCAACTAAATTTGTCAATGATCCGCTCAATCCATGGGTAGCTGCAATAGAACCTGTTATTTCGACGCGACCATTTCCTAATGAGCCTGAATTAACTCGCAGTACGTCGCTTCTGTTGACGTCTGCCATACCAGTTCCATTACCGACGACGAATAACGAGAAGTTGTTATTCCGCTGATTGTATTTTCCACTAACATGTTGATAGCTTCCAGAAGCTATTGTCCCCAAACCTTCTGTATGAGATGCTTCGCCTACGGCGGCGGTGCCTGAACCTTCTGCATGTGAATAATCGCCTTTTGTAACAGTACTTGTTCCTTCAGAGTGAGAAGCATAGCCATCTGTTGCAGTACCTTCTCCTTCTGCATGTGAATAATCGCCACGGGATTCAGTTGCAGAAGTTCCTTCTGCATGAGATCCTGCACCGATCGCGGCGACGCCAACTCCTTCTGCATGTGAATAACTGCCATAAGCGATTGCGTTGTCTCCTTGCGAGAACGAACCAGTCAAATGAACTGTATTACCATTATAAGTGAAATTCGACGAGGCACCAAAAGATCCAGCGTTATTAAACTGTATTTCGTCGTCTGAGCCTGCGGGAGATCCTGATCCACCAGCAGAAGAGATTGTGACTTGACCATTAGACGCTGTAGTGATAGTAATATTCGACCCAGCTACGAGGTAGGAGGTACCATCTGCGAGACGGGTGAGAGAACCGCTGATGCCTTCAGTTACGACCAAAGTGCCAGTTATCTCAAGATAATCACTCTCTAGTAAAAATGTGCCGCTAACGACTAAGTCTCCTCCGAAGACTGAAACTTTATTTTCTGCTGGGTTAGTAGCGCCTATTGATCCGCTGACGAAAAAAAACACGTCGGTTCCAACGTCAAAGGGAGAGTCTAATCCCGTTTCGTCTCCTCTAATTATAACGGATCCAGTAGTATAAATTGAATCGTTGGTGGTAGAATACCAGAATTGATCTCCGCTACCTCCTCCGCCACCACCACCCCCGCCGCCTGAAGCAAAGATGGGTTGCTGTCTAAAAAAAGAATAAGTTTTTCTAAATCTATTCTTGTCGTTTGTTGACATTTAAATTCTTAATGCTCCAGGCACGTATCATCAAATGTATGACATTCCGGAAAACGTTAAATACACAAAACCATACTTTCAGTATTTATCTGTCCACAGAAATACACGACCACACAAATTAATGAAATTCCATTTATGTATACTTTTGTATTACATTGTATAATTACAATCTATGATTAACGCGACGATTTTTATAAATTTGATAATCTCTTTTTCCATTCTAGCTTTTCCAACAAAAGAATGTAAAGTAGAGAGAAAACTTACGCCGATCGACAGCGATGATCTTGTAAAAATCTTAAATGAATCTTATGCAAATGTCTACGGAAGCTTGCCACATGAAAATTTGTTAGCAGGCGCATGGTCACATATCGCATTGGAAAACCAACATGGTCGTAAAATTTGGAATCATAATTTAGGTAATATAGGAAATTTGCCTGCTAGTACTCCTGGTCCGTATTATAGTCATTTTGGGAAAGCGAAATATAGATCTCATAAAAACTTTGTAACAGGAGGAGAAGAATATTGGAGATTCATGTCAAGATGTTCGATCGCTTTGAAAAATTTTAGATCAGGCAATCCTAAAGAGGCATCTCTTTCGTTGAAAAGATGTAATTATTATAGATCGAATCAAGAAGATTACTCAATTGCATTATCAAATTTATATGCAAAAGGACTTAGAAAATCCAAAGAATTTAAGAGAAGAGAGTAATCCGATCGTAGGATTTTCTAAAAAAAATGGATTTGAGTTCCTTTCTAATTTTTATAATTCTTCGATAACTTTTGAAGGAAAGTTATATCCCTCTGTTGAGCATGCATATCAAGCTGCAAAAAGCTTGAACCAAGAAACGAGGGAACTAATAAGAAAAGCTGAAAATCCCAATCTTGCTAAAAGGTTGGGACAATCTGTCATTGTTAGAGAAGATTGGAAAGAGGAAAAAATCTCTATCATGAAGGATTTGATAAGAAAAAAGTTTGAAAATCCTTTTATTCGTTGGAGATTAAAAGGAACAGATAACAGACCGCTGATTAATGAAAATCGGTGGAATGATAGATTTTGGGGAACAGTAGGAGGTGTAGGAGAAAACTGGCTCGGTAAAATATTGGAGGAAGTAAGAAAAGAAATTCTTCAAGATGATCAAGAAGAATGACGTGGCTTGTTTACGAGGTGTTACAATGGAAGATGTAAAACAATTCATAGTGGTACGCAACGATCTAAACATGAGAAGAGGAGAAATCGCTTCACAAGTTGCCGCAGCTTCCGTAAAGTTTTTAATAGAAAATAATGAAGCCGCCAGACCAGATCAGGTTTTTGTCAATCTCTCGAATGACGAAGTTTCATGGCTAACTGGGTCTTTTTCGCAAATTATCTTAGGGGTAGATTCCGAAGAACAGCTACATGATATTTTAAATCGAGCGGAGTTCATGGGAATAGAGGCTCACTCTAACACAAAGGGTAACGAATTAGTGTGTGTAGCATTAGGACCTGACAATACAAAATTAATTGAAAAGATTGTTAGTAAGTTAAAACCCATTTAAATTAGAATAAACTATTGCATTGATTTGTGTTAGAATTTCAAAGAATGAAATGAAAAAGCACAAAATTACGTTACCTGATAACGAAGCAAAGACGAAATATTTTTATTTGTTTCCAGAATCAACAGTCCTTCACAATTTAGTCAAAAAATCTTCAAAGAAAAACTTAAACAACTTATTGAAAACCCACCCAGAGGTTGAAGTCATCACCTTGAAAAGAGGACAGTGGTTGGAAGTCGAATGGAACGGGTGCCACATCGATTACATTGACAACAAGCACGTTTCTACTACATTCTTAAGATTAATAAAAGCTGCATCTGCTGCAAAAAAAACCAATGATGGATCGCTAATCTCAATTCACTTTGGATGGATATTGAGCGATCATTTGAGACTAATCGACGGAGTCAGAGAAGGAATAAAAATACAAACTTTATCTGAAGAAGATGAACAGTTTGAATTTGCTGATTTATTCCAAGATAATGAAACTATCGAAGATATCGTAAAGAAAAACTTGCAGTGTGAATTAAATTGATACTTATATAAAAAAGGGGAACTTTATGATCTCAATAAACTTATATGAATCATCAGACGGTTTGTTTGTAGAGGAAACAATCACCCCAACAAAAAAAGAACATAAAGAAGCAGAAAATTTAATTACGATTGATGAACTTCAGTTGCAACTGATAACAGTAGAATCAATCAGAGATGACAGACCACCTGTCGGTATTCCAACACAGACACTTCTTACCATAGTCTGAAGTTATAGCAATCGAAGAAGCTCCATCAATTAAACTTTCAGACGCAGATATGACCATTGGTGCAGAAGAGCATATTCCTTCTCTATCCTTAATAAAAATTATTTGACCCTCACGAGGTCCAGAAGGCAAAAGCACCTTAGCAGAGTTTCTTATAGGTATAGATATAAGAGCAATGCTTGCGTCATTGCTTAAATTGATAGTATATCCATTCTCACTTGTCGCATAATAGACTTTAGATGATAACGAAAATCTGCCCATCAGAGTTAAATCAGACGGTGAATTACTCAACCCAACTTGAAAGCTAGCTGGGCTTGCAACTAAATTAACTGCATCATTCAACGAACTTCTTATAATCAAGAAAAGATTTTTATCTACGTCTGATTTGATGTCAGCCATATATCACACTCGTGTATTTCCAAATCCATCTACTGAAAAGTTGATAAGTTTTAAATTTGTCGCTTTTATACTTGATTGAATTGGTCTATTTCGAGATAATAAGTCAAAATACGGCAAAGAAGAAGTAGCTTCAAAACTCAAATTTTGAGATTGCGTATTTTCTGGTATCGTTAATTTGCCCTCTGAATCAACAAACTTAACAGTGACGGGAGAACTCGGGATTGTTTGTATCCTATCTTGTGAATTTGGAGCGAATATTTTTGTAAATTTTCTCTGTTCTAGCATATCTCTGAATTGTCCATATCTACCTTGGCGATAATATGCTGAAGTATAATCTTCCAACGCGCTATGTAATCCATATTTCCACCCTCTTATAATTGGAGAAATATTCCAAATACTACCTGTCACTCCTTCGTACGTGCCAGCAAGAGATACTGACACGTTCGTGTTATTTTTTAATCTAAATTCAGGCCAGTTATTAGATCCTCTCATCGCGTATCCAAAAACATTATTTGAATCTACATAAGAAGATGAATACATTATAGTATTGACATCTCCGTACCCAAACAACACTTTCATCGTATCATTGTCAGAACAAGACCCTGTTACAAATCTGGTAAAAAATTTTTTGTTTGTATCTCTATCGACGACCCAATGATGATACCAATTTTGACCAGATGGCAAAAATATCGTATTTAAAGCTAAAGTATTGTGTTTGTTGCTGTAACTAGCATTTGGGCCAACCGTACCTATTATAAGAGACTTTATTTTTTTTCGTTTTGTTACTTTCGTAAAATTATTGCCTGTATTGTCTAAAAAATTGGCATGATAAGCAGCCTCAATGTTACCATTAAAAAATTTTTGTTGCAATTTTCTAGAAACGTCTGAATATCTGGGTTCGAAAGGAAAAGAACGAGTCCAATTTTTGTCTACACCTCTATTAAAATTGCTTCTACTTCCATTTGACGTCGGAATAAAATTATCAAACATAATAAATCCAACGTTGTTAGTATTGTCTACTCCTGTGTTTGGAGGGTTAAAACCTGGTTTTTCATCCACAGACCCAGACATAAAAAACGGTTCAGCTCCGTTTCTCTTAAAACATGTTATAGCATCAGGAGTTAACGTGTCGTAGATTCTTTCGTTGTGACAAATGTGTTTAGCTGCTCTACAATTTCCCGATTTCTCTTTATAGGGTTGAGATCTGTAAGAAACAGAGGTAGAAGAATCAAATACGCTGGTTCCGGGTTGTTGAGACTGGCTACTGTTAATTGAACCGTAGACTACGCCTCTATTACCATAAACATATTTTCTTTTTCCTCCCGCTGTTGTTAGGGAAATTATATTTCCCATAACTACTTGATCGTAAGTTCCTGATATATAAGACTCTTTGTACTCTACTTCAAATTGATCTAAGACGGCTACCATGTTTTTGTCTCTCCTATAACCACTTCATGAATTGCGTCTGAAGACAATTCTTGATTCAGTGGATCGTGAAATTCTCTACCGTTAGAGACTAAGCTTCCATACAATGTAATATTGATACTTCCAGTTGATAATTTAACATCATGTTGTATTGACCCAGAAGTATATGGACTAGCGACTTCAGTGGAAAAGAAATAAGGTCTTGATTTGGAAATAGAAAAAACTATTCTATCATTGGGGAATAGAAGATAAGGAGAAGTTAAAGTCTTTTGTTGGTTAATTGTGGAAGTTGCATAAAATTCCGGTGTCGGAGAGGCTGTTGTTGCTATATCGATTAACTCAGATAATATATTTCCATCTTTGTATTTGTAGAAAACATTTGAATAGCTTCCTTGCGAAAGTCCTTGAGAAGTAACATACTCTTTACCAAACATTGATCTGCCTGATGGTTCGAATCCCGTACCACCTCGTCCTAAATTATTAGCTGCAACAATCGTTCTTGCTCTAAATCCATTGCCACCAAGATCTTGATTAAAATTCTCTATTGATCCTCTACCTATTAAGCTCCATTCTGGGTTATTAAAAACCGTTTTTAATGAAGCAGTCAAATACCCTAAAGTCTGATTCATGTAGATTGTATCTCTGACCAAGACTCCGTTAGATATGGCTGATTCGCACTTTAAACGAACGCTGCCAGTGAAATAATATCCTGCAGATCCAGAGTTTCCTGTCACTACAGCTGATGGTGTACCATACGCATTAAATCCTCGAGGGATAATTTGCCAAACATCGCCACCTAAAGAAACCAAGTCTGGAGATCTGGAGTATACTATTTTTGTTTCATTGTCTAACGAGTGTGTGACTGTGCCAGACATGATTAAATCTCTACGAGTTCTTCCTCCTATGTTTATTTGGTTGAACAATGCGAAAGTTATTCCAGGACCTCCTATGTCAAAAGGTGTACTTAACGCTGCTGGACTATATGAAGCATCAATAAGATTTCCTACTGGTAAGAAACATTGTGTTTTATCATTAAACCATCCTGGACCCATTTCAAAAGGAATTTCTATAACTGCTTTTTCTAACAAAAAAGGTTGAGAAATTGGAACCACAATAGTTTCATCTTTAATTGCTGAATATCTTGGATCGTTTTGTATGCTTTTACTGTAGTATTTATTTAAAGCTAAGGTTTCATTGTCTCTAGTCCAACCTTTATTAAAAACATCGTCAGTCGGATAACTGAAATTGATGCGAAAATCGTCGCTATTTGATCCTGAAGAAATATTAAAACCGAATGCATTAAATCCTCTATCTACCTCAGTCAAACGATTATAGTAAGTGTCTTCATAGTGATTAGCTATATCGAATCCCTCTGCAAAAGAAGAAGTTGGGTATTGCCATCGTTTTGTAGCTGAATTATAGTAATAAATGCTTGAAGAAGCGCCAAACATGGTGGTTTTATGATCCACACGAAACGACATTCTTATTTGGGTTTTTGATTGGAGCGGATGAGAAAAACCAAGTCCTACGTCTACAGGAGATGTTCCAACAGAAAAAAAGCTATCTTCTCTAGATTCACTCTCATATCTTCTATGGTCTTCAAACGCAGGAACTCTAGAATCATCTTTTGAAATCAAGAAATCTTGAACCAAAGATTTTACAACACTTCCTGTTACTAAAAAATCTCCTGAAAACAAATCCTGACGATGCGTTGAATCTGAAGTAGAATTTCCGTAAAACCTAGGTAAAGTTGTAGGGTAATTAACAGGTTGTTGACCATCTATAACAATTCCAGACTTTGCGCTCTTTCTTTTTCCATACAAAATAGAATTATTATCGTTGAAAATGATATTCTTGTTCCCTAACCTATTATCCCCTGTACGAGCAGTAGTGGGTAGAGAACTCTTACAATCTAGGTTTCGTAAACTTTGCCTAGGCAATATTCTTCGTTTATTTAACGGAGGTTGGAATACCAAAGTTGATCCAAAGTTTTTTTGACCTGGCCAATTAAGCAACGGGCGGAGACCTATAGAATAACTAGCTACGTTTAAAGCTGTATCTGTGTCAGAATAGGATGAATCATATTCTGCTCCACCATAAGTAGATAATTTTCTTACGGACTTAGAATAATCTAGTTCAGTAGCAAAATCTCTCATTTGATAATAACCGTCAAGGAAGACTCCTACGGTCGCATTATCGTTTGATCCGCCAGTGTATAATCTCCAACCAGAACGAGGCGAGTATCTAAATTCAACGCGTCCGTTCTCATAAACTATACATTCAAAAATTAAAACGTTGTCTTCGGCTAAGGAAATTGAATGCCATCTAATGACAAGTCTTTTTCCTAAAGGAGAATTTTTGTCGATGCAATACATCACTCCATTTGCTGTAGGGTGGTAGGCATCAGTGAGGGGGAAAAGCCCTTTGTTCACGGAGTCTTGTTGGACTGTCGTGAAGAGAGAAGCTAGATCGTATTTGTTTTTTAAATCATCAAACCATGGGGCAAGCAAGAGATGTTGCTTACCTCCAAAGCTTGAATTTATAGACCAATTTTCTCCAGAAGTTGAAGATAAAATATCACCCAAAGAAAATGCGAACGAAGGATCAACAAGAAGCATCCATCCGTTTGTCGAAACGACGAATTTATTGTATGTGATGCCGTTGATCTGAAATCCAAATCCGATGTCCAGCTCAGAAGAAACTGCATCATCAGCGCTTGGTTGTCCAACTGAACCTGGGATTGGCACGAATAACGATGCATCGACCCCCGAAAGACCTCTACCTATTTCTTTGGTTAAAATATAATCTTTGAATAACCTCTGCGGAGGCGTTCTAGAAGATCTTGCGGAAGGCATTAGTATCCAAACCCTCCAAATGCAATCGAATCAGTTCCATGAACCGTCACGTCATCGTACGTCCACCCTGCCGTTGCAGATATGTACCCGTCAGCAACGTAGTTATCGGTTGACCCATTCAACAGTCTTGCGGCTAAAAGCATTGTACCTTCTAAGTTTGATGATAATTCTAACTTATACTTTTGATCGTTAAACGGAGCAATAAAAGTACGATCGTCGTTAAAATATCCCATCGTTGGGATTTTCTTGACTTCTCCCACCATATCTATCATGTCCAACCAAGGAACAATCCTGTTCTCATTTCTTTCTCGAACAGTCTTAATTCTATCATTAGATCGAATTATGGTGCTGTTGCCGTCCTCTAGATTGGCTTTCACGTCATGAGCTTCGAAAGGAACGTCAATGCTAAAAAACGAAACTAGTGCTCTTATGGTTAAAGGCTCAATTACGCCGTTGAAGTTATAATTTTCAGTTTCATCATTATCGCCAGTAATAATAGGATATGAAAAAACTCGAGTTGACGTCAGGTAGTCAACAGGATCAAAATAATCAATATCGCTATAAAAATTATCTTTTCTAAAATTACGATCATATCCATAAGAATTTTTTCTGACGACCCCTCCGGGTTCACCTGCGTGAATTTTTAAAGAAGTTCCCGCGTCAAAATGTCGAGACCTTGTGATCTCTACGCCTTGTCTAAAAGCGTCGATGGCAGATGTATCCATCGAACCAGTTAAAACGAATTCAGTTGACGAAGGCTTGAGTTTTAGATCGTTGCTTTCACCCTGACCATCATCAAAATATTCTTTGTTAATTCTAGGTAAGAAACCATAGAAAAAATTAGTATTTTTTTTGGGTGTCAATAGCTGTAAAGCTTTGCTAACTTCATTTCCCATTAAAATCTCCTTATCGTTCCAGCGATTTGTTGAAGCAACAAATTGTCTCTAATTCTATTACGATCATTTTCGCCTAGATATATCTCGCTAGAATAATACTCTTGCTTATGCCTTTCAAGCATGTGAGACTCTACGATAAAGTTAGTACCTTTATACACTGTCTTTCTAGGTATCAACTGTTCTATAAAATTGCTTATTGAATTATCAAACCAACTATAGAACTCGAAAAAAGCCTTGAAATTTAGTTTTTCTTTCAAACGATTAAAGTACACGTTTCTCAAAGTTTCTAGATCTGGATAATCGGGGGAATAGACTAAATCAGGATTTCCTATGGCGTTCTCTAGTGCTTCAAAAGTTGAGAACATGTTTACTATGTCGTTGTTTAAAGAATCAACCAAAGAAAAATCGATTGAAAATCTAGTATCATCTGTTGGGCTTTCCGATCTAGATATCTGATGAACGGGCGCTCTCGAAGCCCAAGGGTTTGCATCAATCAAAGAATCTTCTAGATATCCACGAACTCTTATCTTATCGTTAGATAGCGCTTCATCATAGTACGAAGACAAGTGTGAATACCTAATAATTTCAGGTAAGAAAAAGTCAGTGGCCGTTGGAAATCCCGTTCCCAACATGTGCATGTTATTTTCGCTGAAATCCAAGAACGTGATGCTTCCGTCAGGAGCAGAAGCCGTTCTATTCGATTGTTTAGATAAAGAATCTAGTCTTAGCTTTTCGAAAGAACCTGATACTGTGTACACGTAATTGTAGTTTTTGGATGGATCAGACACACCCAAAGACTGATAGTTTCGTATGTGTTCCGACCATTCTTTGGTGGTAAATGACTTTGACCAAAATCTTGTCTTAGCTAACCTTCCTTCAAAGTCAGTGCTTCTAGCTGCTTCGTCAGTAACAACTGACGAGTTATTAAGGTAAAGATAAGTCGAAGTAGTTCCATCTGGAATTACTTGATTGGATCCTAAGCTCAAAAAAGTTCCAGATGCATTTAACGTTGAATTAAGACTTCTGAAAGCATTTTCATCAGGAGATCCCATTCCTGCTAGTTCAAAAAAGTAAGACGACGTCGTGTAATATGCTTGAATTTCTCCTTCATTTTGAAATCCTGCTCGAATGTAGTAAGAAGATGAAGCTAAAGATTCTATCTCATCATTCCTTATGCATCCGAACGAAACGTTCCAAACATCTCCATTGAAAATAGAAGACTTATCTAGATTCAAACGTAATTTGAAAAGAGGAGCAGAAGTCGAATTACCAGGTCGCAAAAACAAATCAATTCTTGGATCGTTGTCGTCGTTGTAAGTAACCAAATTTGCAACCAATCCAGGATTTTGTATGCCAGAACCAGTCACACACAATCTAGCTAAAGATTGTGTCGTCGATAATATAACTCCAGAATTGATTGATCCGTATTTGACAGCGGTCTCAAAAGTCCAAGAACCTGAAGTAAAGAGCCCATCATTCGGGTCATCAGAAATTCCATGAAATCCGTATGAAGGATCTTGAACATAATTTCCTGCAATTTTTGGTTTTCCTGCCTCTATTCTAGAGCCTGAAAGGTATTGAGACGTTACTAATGAAGAAGAGGTAAAGTTAATCATCGTAGTTACGTCAGACTTCAGCTCTCTAGATTTTGATAGAACTTTGTAAGTAGGTCCACCATACTCTCTAAATCTCATGCTGCTGTCTGGATCTATTCCTACTGCTCTGAGAAATGATTTTATGCTATGTTGAGTCCCTTTTGAACGTATGACCGACGGTAAATTGACTAGAACTCTACGTAGTATTGAATTTTGAACTTGCTGTAAAGACAGAGATTCATTGCTCTTAAATAGAGGATCGATATTTTCTCCCTGCAAGTATTGTTCGACTGTAGAATTGGCAAACAGCGGAGGAATATAGAATCCATAGCTTTTCGCTATGTCAAAAAGAAAATTATCAGGAGCACTTTCTCTAGTATCATAAGAGACGTACTTGATTGTGCTAAATGTGTCAAGAAACAACTTAATTTCATCAAAAAACTTTGCCCAAATATAAAGCAAAGACAGCAACAATTGAACGTTATTTAACTTACCTTGTCCAGGAATTCCTGTACCTGAATACTGAGAACCGTTATTTTGTAACGCAGTATTGAACCCTTCTAACGCAGCACCTTCTAAAAGATAGTGTCTGGGAATTAACTTCGTTATCAAATTGGGATTTTCTGCATCAAAATCAGCAGCTTCGTTTAAAAGATCATTATTTAAAGCAACGACTCCTGCATAGGCTGGGAATAGAACCGGACAAGTCGACAGCTTTTCATATGTCATGTTGCTTGCTGTATCAGCAGCAGCGTCAATCCTTAAAGAATCTTCGAAATTTCTAACGTAGGAATGTAAAGAGTTTCCTGAGCTATCAAGAACAATCGTGTTCGTTACGTCATTGTTGATTGGTGACAGCGGAGGGGCTGGTTCATTGAATCGATAATATAACTTTAAATCAGGAGTAGAAAAAATTGATTTTTTTGCATAAGAAGTTTGTTGGAGCACGCTTCTAACGCTATGAAAAACTCTTAACTCATCAAGAACCCCTGATAACGTCTGTTGCGGGGTGACTATAGTAGAAGCTACCTTGTAAGAAGTTCCGCTACCTATGACAAAATCATTATAGTCGATATCAAGATTGGTTAAATACATGCTATCAGAAGTAGCTTTTAAAATTTCATTATTATAAAATCTTAAAACATTGTTGTTAGATTCTTTATCCAACACCACGCATAAATGATTAAATTCGCCTTTTTTAATCTGCGATGAAACCGTCATTGCAGCTGATCCTGAAAACACGTCAAACTGTGCCTCAACTTCATCTGTCGAAGTTGTAGGATTCAATCGCAAAGATATTCCGTGGTTGTTACTGGCATTTATTTTTTGAAAGACTATTTGCGTTCCTGCAGTTTGTATGCTTGGAATGAAAAGCTGCATTTCTACGCTTAGTGACTTATCATTCTTTGGATTAAGAACTGAAGACTTTACTAACGCATCAGGGTTAAGTGATGGAAACATCGATCCCGGGATGTCTTTTACGACTATATAAGTTCCTTTGTCAGGAGTCGTTTCGGATAGCTGGGTTCCTGAAAAAAGCAACTCTCCTTTGTACTTCGGAATTTGATCAAAAACCCATTTTTCAAATCCAGTCAAGTTCGAAAAAAATGAATCTATTTCTTCTTTACTACCGTCAAAAGGATAAGAGTTAATTATCAACTCAAAAGCTAAGTTAACTTTAGCTTCCGCTGACATAAAGAAAGTATGATTTTCAAATTTTGACCAGTCTATGTCGAGCTGCTGAGTAGATTTTAATCCTGTTCCCTGAATGTCGTTTGCAAATGAGTTTTCGTTGCTGGAGTCAGACTCAGGTAAATCTGCAAACTTCAATACGTAAGATCTGTTGTTATCTCCAACTGCCTTTATAAAAGAAGGTACGTACTGAGTGAAACTGTAATTAGCCATTTGTTTGCCTTACATCACGAAACTTGAGAGTTGCTAACGTTAAATACATTTGAGACAGCCTTATAGATTTTTTTGTACCCTATCACGTTAACCATTATATCAACTACATAACTTCTATCTAGCGGTAAACTAGACATATCCAAGTTAAAGTACATGCCGTCTGTGTCACTAGACACTCTTGTTGAGTTATAAACTTCGTCAAACGGAATTATTACTTCGTTTGTCGAAAAATCTCTTACTTGATAATAAGTTCTTTTTAACACTATCCCAGGCAAGTTAATTGGTTTTTTAACTAACTTGATAAAAGGTGCAGTATAATCGAATATATTAAGACGAACTATCACGTCTTCATTCGACCTATGCAAGTTTTGTAATCCAGTCGTCGTAATCACATATTCTTTTCCATCAAGTATAGCAGAACTTCTGTTAGGCGGATAAGCATATAAGTCAGATCCTGTGTAATAAACTACAGATTCATCTAACGAACTCCAGACAGGAGTGAAAAGAACAGAACCTGATTTAGCTAGTTCAGCGTATAAAATTGAGTCCGATTGCGGAAGCACGAATGATGCAGAATATAATCCTGCAAAATAATTCAAGCCGTCGAAATGTTGAGATCCTGTCGCGTATATTGAATAAGATCCGCTACCGTCAGACCTCGTTGTCTTTAACTTTAACAATAAACAATTGCTACCAGTAACTTGTGATAAGGAAGATCCACTCAAGATGTTAGAAAGTTGATCATCTCGATAATTTCTTAAAAACATTGTTGATGTTGTGTCGAATCTTAATATCCTCGAATCATCAATAATCGAGTCATTATATCTTACAATCATTCGTGGGTGTTTTGAAGAATTGTAAGCCGTTCTAGCAGCGAACCTTTTAACAAAGTAAGAATAAGCGTTGTTTTCTTCAACGTTAGAGAAAGAAATTCTAAATCCGTTATCAGGCAAATCACCTGAAAGAGTAGCTGACACGATGGTTGTAACATCTAAATCTAGATTTTCTTCTCCAGAAGCAAAATGTTGTTTAGACTCAAAGCTAGAAATAGATAACAAATTTGACGATGTTATATAATCGCAGCTTGATTCAGCATAACCCGCTAACGAACATCCTGTAACAAACCATGATCCTTCAGAGAAAGATGAAGATAAGAAATTGCAATAATCAATATCAGAGTAATAAACTACGTCCCTTCCTTCTCCTTCATCAAAAGATCTGGACAAAGGATAAGCTGATACGTCGAAATTATTTGGAGTTGTTTGCCCTCCGTACACATCAAATAGTTGCAATTTGCAATTGAAAGACGAATGATTAATGTTTATCTTATTTTGCGATATTAGGTCTTTTAAAGGTTGCAGATCAAAATGAATGAGAATTCTTGAGAGTTCTTTTCTTGGATTGCCATTCTCATCAAGATTAGATCCGTACAATTTAAAAAGATCTAAAGTAGAAGCCGCGCCAACATTTGAACTAGTTTTTATGGACGAAGTACTTGCGTTTCTAACAAATCTGTTAGTAATATAAGCGTCTTTATCCGCTAACAATACTTTATACATTATATGCTAGTCCTTCCAATTATGTCTACGTTGGGAAATTTGAATTCGAATATTCCACCCTCTGGTGGATATAACATACCTTTTCTAAGATGCATTTTTACGTCAAAAGAATTTTCGCTGTATTGAAGATTGTTTATCTTTCCGTTTAAATTAAAGAATTCTATATTAGTAACAGCGATAACACCAGGGGTGTTATATATCAAATTTTGCAAATCGTTGATGACAATTGGTTGATCTATAGAAAAATTCTTAATATTGAGACGATCGATCAACTTTACCAAGATTTCTTGCAGTAAAATTTGTTTATTCAAGGAAGGATCGGCAACGACCTCGAAAATCATCGATAGATTGACTATGTAAGCGTCTAATATATCGATTGCATCATTCACCAGACGATAAGGGGCAATATATTTTCGAAGATTTTCTTTCAACGTATCAGGACTATTTATTAAAGTAGAATTTGCAGATCTTGAAACAACGTAAAGTTGAGTCGCTAGAGGGTTGTTGGGATTTGAACGAACTGCAGCTCTAAATACTCGACCAAAGTTAGAAGGTATAGAATAGATCCTAGCAAGCAAATCTTCTCTTGTCACAATTCTTTCTTGAGCATTTCTTGCTGAAGGAATTAAGGATTTCAACTCGTCGACGCCTGGTGCTTCTTCTCCTCCTGAAGCCACCTTCTTGTTCGTGACGACCATGCCATTTCTAACTGCGTTTATAACTGAAAGCTTTGGATTTAGCGGAAAATCCACTGTCATACTAGTGATAGTGTTGATAGTCTTTGCAGGAACGTTGTGAGATAGTCCACCGCCATATCTATAAACCACTGTTAATTGAGACTCTGGCGCATACACTCCCAAAGTCCTCGTCTTCAACATTTGAAGAGGGTTAACTGTTGTTCTAGAGAACGTTTTTGAATAAGGAAAGCTAATTGCAAACTCAGATGGATCAGGAACCGCATCGTCTTCAAGACTGGTGTCTGAACCTCCACCCATGATCATATAGGTTTTTCTGGTGCTTAGATCAACATTGGTGATGTACCGATACGGAGCTGGAATTACTTTTATAGCTTCAGATATTTCTTGAGAATCTCTAGCTAAATTCAATACGTTACGATAGACAACATCATCTGTCAACGAACTAACTTCGTAATAAACGTTACCTTTGCTATCAAACACCGATAATATTTCCGTGACATTGCTTCTTGATAATTCAATCGTCCTAAATGGTAATTCTCCGCTTAACGAAAAAGATTCTTTTTCTTGTTTACCAGAAATGCATTGTCCATCTAAAACCATGACAAAGCTAAGAGGAGTACCATCCCCAGATATCTTTCCAACTTGAACATCAGCTAAAAAAGTACCATCTGATCTTTTTCTGGAAAAATCTACGTCTGAAAGCAACGTAAAGTCTATTCCTGAGTTAGAAGTAAAGATAGAATTTGCCCTTACGATCGGTAGAGCTTCAGCAGAAGGAACTATGGCGTTAGAAACTATCGATGATGGAACTTCGATAACAAAAGTTAAATCAACTATTGAAGGAGAAGCTCCCGTTATTTTAACTCCCGAAGACCTGATAGCTCGTTCTATGTTTTGCGGTTCAATCGCAGCGTTGTAATCTAATTCGTTGTATTGATGATCCAAATAAAAAGACATCACATCGCCTGTATAGGCGGCTAAGTCTAATAACATTCCTCCCATAGAAGATTCAGAAAAATCTTGTATCTTATCAGGGTAATAAGTCCTTGCGTATTGAACAAGCTGAGCTCGAAGAGAATCAAAATCTTTTGCTAGATAAGTCCTAATACGATAGTTCTTTAAATCATTTATTGCCATAATAGTTCCACCATTACATTATATTGCATACAAGACTATCTGCAATGATCTAATTTCAGTGCTAATCTTAGGGACAGTATAAGTTATCGTAATCTTAACAATAGCTGTAGAAAAATTGTTGACATTATCGGCAGAAGAAGAAAAATCTTTCAAAGAAACGAAAGGCATCCATTTTTCAACAGCGCTTCTTATTCTTGTGATAGCTAGTTCATCGAATGCATCGAGATTTGATATCTCTGATGTCAATTCTCTTAAATTTGCGCCAAAATAATACGAACCTAAACGCTCACCCCAGTTAGTCAAAAGCAAATTCTTCAAATTATCATGTATCTGATCAGCTAAGCTATAATGCATAGCATATATGTCTTTATCGCTGACCTGCAAGGGGGTCTTTATACCTATGGGTTGCAAAAAAGTCTGCTCAACAGCCGTAGCGGGTTGTGAAGCAAGCTTTCCAGAACTCTTGAAATTAAAGCTACCCATGCCAAATATCTTTGCAAGAGTAAATATCTAAAGAAAAAAATAAGACCACTTGTCTTTTGCTGGTAATTTTATCAGAAATAGTTTACTTTTTATTAGCAGCCTCGGCCTCGGCTTTTTTAGCAGCTTCAGCTTTATATTTTTTAGCGCCGAGAGTTGGAAAACACTTATACACACGTTCAAAGTCGCCACCGTTGTATTCAATGCGTCGTCTCCAAAGAAAAGCCGTCAATTCATCTTGAGCAGCTGCCGCAATCCCAGCTTCAGGATTTTCTTGACTATTCTCTTTCTCATCTAACATTAATTCAGCTCTCGCTATGTAATCTATTCTTCTAGTTTCGTTATATGCCATACGTTGACCGTTCGACAAGATAATCTCTTCAGAACCTAACGAAAATCCGTTGACGGCGTCACGACCACCCAGATTTCTATTTACTCGTAAGATCCCAGTGGGTTTACCGACCTTTAAATCTTCGGTAATATCTTGCGTCGAAAAGTTGACTTGCTTTTTTACTTTTTGACCATTTTCTATGACGGTCACGTCGCGAGGAGGATCATAATATCCCGTAATTTGTCTAACCTTATCTCCAACTACGAAGCGAGTTCCTACAGGAAATAAGGCTTGCTGCCAACCAGGAATTATATTTTTTTCATAAGGAAATCTAACAATAGTACTATAATCTCCTAAATTTACATCCGCTTTGTTGTCCGGATCGACTTGTCCTCCATCAATCGTGATAAAAGGTTCTTTGAGTTTTCTGTTTTCAATCAGCTCAAACCCTGCAGCACGGGGTTCTTCTAACACTGAAACGTGGTCGTTGTTTGCTTTTCCTATGACGTATATTAGATCTCCTGGTTTTAATGCTGGAAAATCGGGACAATCAGGATGGTTTCTTTTAGCTATTGCCAATAGCTCACGACTTCCTATGTAGGGTCTTTGATTAAATGGTTTTAAATACTGTGATAGAAGATTTGCATTGTTAACCGGTTTTGCTCTATACCCGCCTGTTCCGTCTGGGACTATTTCTACTTCTAATCCGCCGATCGTGTTAATCGCAACGCTGTTAATAGCGTCCTCATCCTGAGCCGCATTAACATTTGCAAATATTTTTTGCATAATATCGTAAAGTTCTACATTAAAAGTCCCATCGTCTTTCAACCATTTGTAATTTCTCAATACGAAAGACATTTTTAGACCTGCTGGGGCTGTCGACGTTGGGTACAAGGACGTAAAAAATCCTGCGTTGAATCCTCCTGCATAGTAGCAAGATCTTGCAAACAAAGCGCAGGAAGATTGTTCTAACGATAAACTTTTAGCATATTGATATTGACCGTTAGCGTTCTCAACAGGAGCAAATTTAGAATAATCCGACGACCAATCTGTAATTTCTTTTACGTTAATTCTTTTTGTTTCTTGCGCTTCTGGATCAATGGGTTCACCTATCAGGTTCACGGTTCCATCATTCATCTGAGCTAGCGCAGCTTCTGCAAAATACAGAGAAGATATGTAGGGTTCTCCGTCATTTTGTCCTGCGCTTACTCCGGCAAGGCTGCGAGCATAACGACGAACCCTTTCTGACGGTGTGTCTGGTCCTTTCTTCGCGGGTTTCTTTTTAACGACATCATACCCTGAGATTTGCTGGTTGATAGCGCAACCTGCGCTTCCTGGTGCCATACCAATCGTTGAGGCAAAAGCAGCATTTAACAAACATTCGGCTGTTTTTCTCGCCAACACCACTGTTGCTGCAGCCTGAACAGAAGACGTGGGTTTAATGTTACCAAAAATACCAGAGTCTCTCACCATGCCGCATATTTCTGCTAATATCGCTTTTATATCTCCTAATTTAGGCAAAAAACCAGGTATCTTCGCGATCATCTCAACCAACAAGTTAGGAATGCCTGTAACTAAAGCAACCTGTAAATCCACAAAGTCTAAAAATGCCTCAAGCGGATTCGGAATTCCAGGAATTGGAGGAATCTCTAAGCCTGGTATAGGAGGGAGAGCTGGTAATTCCGGGATTGGAGGGCTAGGTATTCCAGGAATTGGCGGCGGAAAAGGTACATCAGGCGGCAAAGGTAATGAAGGTATTGATGGGACCTTGACTAGTTCAAGGAGCTTTGGTACCAATAAAACTGGAGGGAAAAAATCTGGGACTCCTGCTGCTAACAAATCTATGGCAAACTTGGGAACAAGCAATCCTGTAAAATACGGTATAAAACCGCTAGGGAATGATAATTCTGGCATTTCAATGCCAAAAGATCCAGCTAGTGCTATGGGGTCAGCCAAGGCAGGTAATAAGCTGAAGGTCGACTCTAGATTGAGAGACTTGGCTATCTTTTCATACTGACCTTTCACTGTGTTCTTGTGAAAATCTGAAAAGATTGACTCGACTTCTAAATTAAATGCCTGCGGATCCATATTCGGATTCGGTGGAATAGGATCGCCACAGGGAAAAGGGGATGGTATAGTGAGGTTCTCTGATCCATTTATGACAATGTCCTTGACCTCTTCTATGAATTTGTTTTTTGCTTTTTCAGTCAAAGTCAAGTCATCTTCTTTTAAGATGCCAGCAGCAACTTGACAACCCATTCCCATGTTAAGACCTCACTTAATTAGTACTTTGTTTGCATAGGTTCCTAAAGAAGGTGCGATAGCCCCTAGGTTACCGGCTGAATTTGCACTCTTTGCTCCTGCAAATTGACCACCCATGGTCGTCAGCAACGGTCCTCCCACGATGCCACCTCCCGTAGGTGTTACAGGAAAATCTGAACAAACTATTCCTCTATTTGCGTCATCTCCTCCTAACTTTATATAACCTAGCTTGGAAGGAGTAAACACTATGTCACCATTAGATTTTATAGTGATAGATGCGTATTTCGTAGAGTCATCACTCTCATCTTTTATCGGGTTCCCGTTAGCATCTTCATCATTAGAAAATCCTTTCACCAACAACTGAATGTCAGATCTGGCCACTATTCTAACTTTATCAGTTTTTAGAACTATAGCAGCATCTCCTTCTACGTTATCTCCAGTTGCAGGACCAAAGTTGGATTTGTTATACAAGTTCAATCCTAAAGCTGCATCAGGCGATGTTCTTTGAGAAATCATGATGCGGCTGCGGTCATTACGCGTGTCAGGATCACCTTCAAGAGGCTCTAGATTTGTTATAAATTTATCTAACTCTTGTTCTCCTAAATCATTATTTACGATTTTTCCTGATGTCCCTTGTTCGTTCTTTACGATTTCTTCATCAGCAGATTTTTTTCCTGATCCTCGGCCGACGACTATGTCTATTGCTCCCGCTGCAGTTTCAGCAGAAAAATTTCCTGAAGACAAAGGGTTAGGTCCATAGTTTTCGAACCTATCTCTGCCCAACACAATTAGAGAATTATTGCTTCCTTCAAGGGCTAAATCTCCTGGTCTCTTCTTGAAACGAGGAATTGGTTCTCTTACCTCTAGTGACGCGGCATTAGAATTTAAAATAATGTTCTCGTAAGCATTTGCGAAATCTTGTTTTGTCAAAATATATTGACTGTCCGCATTTACGATTTGATCAGGTTCTTCATTTTCGTTTAAAACGTTGATAAAAATTCCGTTCTTAAAATGAAAACGAGGTTTGGTAGGTTCCTGAAGTTCATTTATTACTTGGATTGTTTCAGGAGAAAACGTAGGATTAAAACTGTTATCGTACTCTCGAGGAGCATGACTGTGGTTGACATCATCTATGTGTTGTGAACCGACGATTCGGCATATCCAATAGCCTATGCTTTTCTTCTCAGTCAAAGATTCAAAAACAACCCAGACATGCTCACCTGCCTTACATGGAATGGCTAAGTGAGATGGGAAAAAAGGATACAATATCATCGTTGTAGCTGCATCAGCTCGATTTGCCAAAACGTCTGATAAAACAGGCTTAGCAATAATCGAATTACGAGGCATAGATCTAGAAAATTCAAAGTTTGTCAACTCGCCGTAGGCACTTTGAATCGAATCTAATGATTCAGTCGTCAATTCAGAAGGAGAATTAAAAACTTCAAGAACTACAAACTTTTGGAAAACAGGGAATAGGCTAATGTCGCTGTTAGAAAACTCATTATAAGCAGCACGAATTGCAGAGTTAGTCTTAAAGGTACCTTCAGCTATCTCAGATTGTAATCTGGAATTACCCATTCTTCAGTTGTCCCTTATTTTACTAAACACTTCATCAGGATCTATGGTCTCAGAAGCTGTCTCAGCCTTTGCTACGAGTTCAGCTAGCTTGATAAGCTGATCGTTCGCCTTGCTCATTCTTTCAATGTATGACGAAATGTTTCTTCCATGCACTGCATGTTCTGTGCTCTTATCATGCACAATCATCACCAATTTTGTGAACATTATGTACGCATTTTGTCGATCACAAATGGCGTTTTCGTATATCTCTTTCCATAGTTGCTTTTTCTTATCAGTCAAAGATTCTATTTGATTTAGTAGCGTGCTAAAATCTTTTACTTTTTCCTGTATGGTCTTGTCGCTCAACTCCAAAGCATCATGTAGATCTGTAGTCATAATTGAAATTATTCGAAGATATCGTTTAAGGAATTAAATTTTAGCTTGTTATAATGCTTTTTTATCGATTGTATTGATGTCGTCAGTTGTTTAGGGCTTAAACCTGATAACTCACGCATGTAAATAAAAATTGCGCTTTTATTCAATATGTCAATATCATCAATATTTTCAAAGATTGTTATAACCGAATTGATACATGCTAGTTCATTCTCAACTTTTACCTTGGCGCGGATATCATACAACATCTTAAGTATCTTAGCGGTATATGCGGCCTTATCCAGATCATGATCTTGAGAAGGTACCATGTTGTACTCTTCTATTATTTGTATTTCACTGTTTGAAAGCATCTCGACATCGCTCAAACTAACCATTCTCTTTGTTTTTTGAGCTTTTTGTTTCGTTTTTATGATCAACCAGTTCTTTGCGACAACGTTAAAGTAAGAAAATGCATTGGTACCCATTGATTGGTTGAACTTATGAATTGTTTCAAACAAAAAATTTACGCAATCACTCTTTAAGTCCTCATAAGAATCATACATGCTGCTAAACTTATGAATGTTAATAAGGTTTTCAACCAGCTTTTCAAAAGCTGGCATTATTTCATCTACATACAATCTTTCTCTTTCAATCTTATCCACCGAACTTTGAAACTTGCAGATAGCTTCTTGAGTGTTGGAAGTGAAATAAAATTTAGGATTTTGTTGCGTTCCTTCTTCATTGGGTGAATCAGTTTGCGCACTTTTTCTCTTTTTTCTAGTTTTTTTTGTTTTTGTTTCTTCCACAATTTTACTCATTGTTCGGTTGTAATTTTTCGTTTACTATGTTGTTAGCTACTAAAAGCATGGCATCGCGGGCGTTCTTTGCGCTTTGTACTAATTCGACAGCAATTGGATCATCAAATGCAACTGGTGTTTCTAACAACTTTGTCATTCTTCCATAAGAAAAATCAAGCACGTCTAAAGATTCTTCAATTCTTTCAGTCAAATCTTCAAACTGTTCTAACGTCTGCATGTGCCTCTTTACTAAGAGAAACAAACATGAAAATGTTAAAAGATTAGAAAATATCAAAAAATAAATCATTTTAAGAAATGTCCTAATTGATCATCATAAATTTTCGCAACTTCTGAAAACCGATATTTCTCTTTAATCACATTAGCTCCTTCTAATGCCCATTCTTTAGGCAAAGTAGGAGATGATCTAAACTTTGCAATTTTTTTCTTAAAATCTGACTCTAGGGGTTCAGCCCATTTAGCTCCTGCTACAAAGATCTTATCATCTATGCGCGACGGATGGACTGGGACGATCTTACTATCAATCTTAGTAAATTTGGTGTGCTTCAAAAAATCTAAGTGTCCTGACCAATTTGTAGCAATGACTGGTAATCCAGAAGCGGCGGCTTCTAAAATTGGTAATCCATATCCTTCTCCCCTAGTCAAAGTTACCAAAGCTTTAATTTTAGGATTCGTGTAAAGACCAGCTACATCTTTATTACTTAGTTCGCCATGCAAAAGATGTAATTTAGGATATGGACCTTTTCTAACTTCAGATAAAACATTTTTTAGAATCTTAATGATAAGATTTCTATCAATTTTAGTATTTCTTCCTGAATTAGTCTTTAGAACTATTCCAACATCAGGATCATCCTTAAAAACTTCGCACAACCATTTAATGGTAAACAGAATATTCTTTCGATCATTGTGCGGGTTATTTCCTGTAAGTTGTCCGAACACTAAAAAATTAAATTTGGTGTCAACTTCTGGCAAATCTAAACTGTGATCATTACCTAATATTTCTTCGCAAAAAGATTCTGGTATTACGTGAACTGGTTTTATTACTTCGCCTATTGAAGTAATGCTTTCTTTTGCATGATTAGAAGGAAAAACAACTGCATCCATGCTGTTACAAGCGGTTACCCAAGACGTATGAGCCTTGTCTGTTTCTACTGATGCTGTCAAACCTACGTTTTTTGAAGATAATTTTGGATCCCATTCGTTAGGAAGCTGAAGTTGAAAAGAAACGTCTGCCTTGTAATCAGGACCAACCGTTCTTTCCATTATTTTTCCGACCAATCCATCATCAAAATCTTTATCTAAAATCCATGGAGTATCTCCCCAAGGAGTTGCCATAAATTTCACGGAAATATCAGGTTGATTAATTAACCACTTTGCTACCTGTCTACTATGAACTCCGTATCCAGATTGCGTCATCACAGGACCCCTGAGAACTACAGTTTTCATAGAGAATTTACCTCCCAAGCTTTTCTTTGGTCTTTCCAAGTTTCAATCAGTTTCATCAATGAAATATCCCAATCAGAAACAATCTTCTTTAGATCATAATCTTTGTGAGCGTGTTCTAATGCTCTCATTCCGACTTGCTTTCTCTTATCAGGACCCCATTCATACATTTCTAAAAATGCATTTGCTAATTTTTCATGAGTAACTAAATCTTCGTAAATGAAAGGTACCATTTGATTGCCAACCAAAGATTTAACGTCAGGTTCTAATGCAATCCCATATTGTTCACCAGTCTCTAGATCTTCAACTTGTCTAGTTAACCCGCCGGTTTTAATAGCAATAATGGGCTTTCCACACATCATAGCTTCTAAAGTGGGTAAACCAAATCCTTCATTAGAACTTCTATTAACGATTGTATCGCATGCCGAATAAACTTCTCTCATTTCATCGAAATCAACTCTCTTTTTAGAGAATTTTACATGATCTTCAATCTGAAGCATCTCTATGACATGATAAAGATTAGGACCTTCATGATCAAGAGGATCTGTATGCATCAAAAGCGTAGCTTTTTTATGACCATGCTTTTCTTGCAAAGCATCTAAAAATTGCTTCCAAGACACTAAAATATCACTTGGCATTTTTCTTCTAGCATTTCTAGAGACATAAAGAGCCACAAAGTGATCTGCTCTATCGGAACCTAAAATCTTAACTTTATTTTTTCTAGAATTATCTTCAGATAAAGGATAATAGATTTCTTTTGGAACTCCATGAGGAATATAGTTGGTTTTTTCTGGAAATCTTTCCTTAACCATTTGATAGGTGGGCCAATTTATACAATTGACTAAATCAGTAGATTCATATAGCACTTTATTGAATTCTGGCCAAGGACCGTTATCCCATAGATGATTGTATGCGATTGGACATATTTGATGTATTTCATCCTCCATTTCCCAAACCCAAATAAAAAATCTAGGATCGGTAAATAGCATTAGAGCGTCTGGTCGTTCAGTCGCAAGGACTTGTCGCAAAAGATTTCTGTCACCAAATCCGTTAGTCGGTTTGATAATGAAATCTTCATTTACTACAATCGTTCTATAGTCTTCATGCTTCATTGCACCACCAAAGCACTTAAACTTATATTTCCCTGTAGAAATTAGTCCATTAATCAACCATCTAGCTTGAGTTCCTACTCCGCTCGTAGAAAGTGGGTGATCTGAAAGTAACAATATTGTCTTTTTCTGCATCAACGATATATTACCTACTTTTCAAAAGTTGTAATAAAAATTCATCAAACTAACAAAAAATTATGTGCAATGCTCAGTGCCTTTATACTCACAGTATGTGCATGCATCTCTATTTTTGATGGCAATGCCTCGTTTGACGGAAGTCAACATGTTTCCAACAACCTTAAGAGATTTCTTAATTGGTACCTCACCAAGAGAAACAGAAAATAACTCGCAATGTTCTCCTGGTTTTGCTGACTTTTTCAAAAGCACAAAACCGCATCTAACATCCTTGAATGGAACATTAGGATTTTTTTGGCACCAATAGTTTTTGTAAAGAGCCAGCTGGGCTTTTACCATGTCGTCTGATCTTTTTTCTCGAAACCACCCTCTTATAGTAGTTTTCCAATCGAGAATCCAATAGACTGTTTCTCCTCTTTTACCCTTGGCTTTAATGACTCCATCAATAAAACCTTTGAATGCATGAGGATGACCTTCAACGGCTTCATAAAGTTGATGCTCTGCATCAACGACTTGCCATTCAGGAAACTCTTTATCTAAAAATGCAGGAACCTCAGATAGAATTTGAGATACTTCAACCTTAGCTTTCTCTAAAGCAGATTTAGAAAAATCAGGATTGTCTTCATGCTTCTTCCAAGCATTGTCTAGATGACTAAACGCGACCTGCTGATCCATCTCTCGAGTCAACAGATATTTTTCGCAAGATGCATGGACAGCGGTTCCAAAGTCTAAAACAGGAGAAGGTTTAGACAAATCAATCTTTTTAATATGAATTAGATGATGTCTAAAAGAACATTCCTTCCATAACTTTACCTCAGAAAAAGAAACGTGCGGTTTTCCAGTAGGTAAAGTTTGGAAGGAACTATTATTTTCTTGCATTGTTATAAGGTAATTTACATTACCTTATTAGTTCAATCTTTGGGTTTTTTAGAAACTGCACGGCCAGACATGCGTTCCCAATCTCTGTCTTTTCTAACCTCAAGATTCTTTTCCCACGCAGCTTTAAGAACAGTCGGTTTAACCTCAAGATTTTTTGCAACGTCGATCATAGCATTGATGTCCTTAGGGAAACAGTGACCCCCGCTGCCAAAGTCACCATCAGGTCCAGGTACACTCCAGTGGCTTGATCCTAACCTAGAATCATACTTTGCATATTCAATTACCTTATCATAATCCACATTTAATCCGGATTTATCTAGGGCATTACAAACCTGATACATCTCGTTTGCAAACGAAACCTTAACTGTCAGGAAGTTATTAGTGACATATTTCACCATCTCAGCTGTCGTTGACGAAGTTTTGATGAGTGGAACTTTTGGAAACGCTGTTTGAAAAACTTGTTTCACGGTATTAATCCACGGGCGAGGTCCACCAAGAATAATACGATTTTGATTTCTCATGTCATCTAGAGCGTTGGCCTCTGTGAGAAATTCTGGATTAAAAACTACATGAAGGCCTTGTTCCGAGAACATCTTGTTCCATCTCTCAGTAGAGCCAGGAGGAACCGTGGATTTTACTACAGCAATTCTCTCGCCAGGTAAAGTTGCCAATTGCGAAAGAACACCTTCTACGATAGACAGATCCGCAGATCCGTCATCATACATCGGAGTCGGTAGACACACAAAATACACTTTTGAGAAGTTTTCAGATGCTTCACATGACTTTACGAACTCATTTACATTAGTCGGGTGTAATCCTTCTGGTGTTGTTGGTTGCTTTCCTCCAGTACAGACTTTTCCTGTCTTGTCATGCACCAAGACGTCGAATCCTCTTTCAGCAAAGACAGTAGTAAGAGAGCCGCCAACAAACCCTTGACCTACAACAGCAATAGATTGTTTCTTCATACAAAGATTATAAGAAAAAATAAAAAAATGATCAAGATTATTCTAACGCCTTAATAACAGTTTTCCATCCAACATCATTCTTTATTACGTTCACTGATTCAATTATTTTGTCTTGAAGTTGATTCGCTTCTTTCAAGTTTCTTCTTATCACTTCAATTGCATTCTCAAATGAATCATAAGTCATTATCGTAGAGATATTATTTTTAGGAACATAATTTTCTAATTCTTCTTCATAATCTCTAATGCTTATACAACCTCTAGCTGCGGCCTCAACATCTTTAATCCACAGTGCATTTGCTGAGATGTTTTTTCCATTCACTTGCCAATTGACTTGCTCATTATGCACATAGATTTTTATATTTGACAAATTTTGCAAAAATTCTTGGTAAGGAGCAGGTTTCAGCACCTCGACAACAATTCCTTCACTTTTAAGATAATCAAAGAATTTTTTCCTATAAGGATGTAGTTGGCCACAAAAGCCTAAATCTATTTGTCGTGAAGATAATTCAGGAACAGCAGAACAATATTCTGGCAACATCCACATCTTCACAAATTTAGACCTTATTCCTTGAGAGTTGATAAAGTCGCTCCACCACTTCGACGTATTTAAGAAGGATAAAACATTCAACTCGTTATAAATCTTATGATATGAACCCTTGTATTGCGAATCATCTTTGAAAGATTCCCAAGGATCCTGTTCATAGATATAAATTTCTCTATTATCTAAAAACCTCTTAATTGTATGAACGTTGTTGTTTATTGTCCTAAGCTTTAAACATGACAATATCCTATCATGGTTTGAAGATATTTTTTTATTCTTCAATATGTCATCAATTGTGCTAAAGGTCAATTCACACTCTTGACTTAAGGTTTTGAATAACTGATGTTGATAACAGTTAGACTGAATGTAAGACAAGTTGTCAATCAATACATGCAATTTCATCTTTTTACTTTTTCTTTTGAGTAAGTTCTCTTAGCAATTTCAAAAGCATTTTGAAAATCTTCATCTCTATAATCAACATTTTCGTACGATAAAGACAACTTAAATCCCATTAGACACATGCCTCTGATTCTGTCAAAATCGTTTTTTTCCCAAGCAGAATAGACCTTATTAAGAATGTCTGATTGGTTCTTTTTACCTCTATGAAAGCCGTAATGAAATGCTTGAGATTCTGAAGAGTACCAGCAATGCTTCCCGGCAGGTATTAACTTTTCAGGTAATTGATTTCCGCGTAAAACGATATCATGACCCGTGTCTGCTCGATCAGGATACAACTTATCAACTTTTGTTGCAACATTGACAGTGTTTTTTAAGCAAGTTAGTCCATATATCAAGCTGTCTGTCAAATAATCGTGTAACCAAGCTTGCGCACCTGTTACTCTAGAGTTACTTTCAAAAACTTCAACAAAGTTTTTTATAACTTCATTATGAGACAAGACAGTATCGGCATCAACCTTCAAGAAAAGTTGATGATCTTTTTTAGCTTCATTCCACGCGGAAAATAATTTTTCATGAGCTTCTTTTTCTGGAAGATTAGAAACAACGTAATGTGTCAGTTCTACGCCTACTTGATTTTTTATTGATTCTTTACAAGTTTGAAAATCTAACTCTCCATGTTCCATGGTTCCAACAAAAATTTTCATTTATCATTCCAATCTTGTCTTAACAAATACATACAAATAGAATCATGATATTTTTCTTCTCTATACAACGATTCAACTTGTTTACCTTCTTTTTTGAACCCTAGATTCTTATAGACTTTTTGTCCCACCACGTTGTATGATGCTGTTGTCAGCGAAACTCTATGTAAATTTAACGCGTTGAAACATACCTGAAGCATCAGCTTCCACATGAATTTTGCGTATCCTTTTCCTCTATGATTTTTGTGTATGTCCGCTCCTAACACACAATTGTTATTATTACGATCTATCGAATAGATCTTACAAAAGCCTACTTTTTCTTCATTAACGCAAAAAATATATCTTTTTTCTTTTTCTTTATGTAAAGAATTCCACCACCTCAAATGAGATTCTAAAGTAATAGGTTGTGGATTTGTCAAATTTTTTAGGACTTCAGGATCATTGTGCAGATCTACTAACCAATCATGATCATCGTCACAAACTTCTCTTAAAGAAAACAAGTCTTCTTTCTCACAAAAATGAGAATCTACAACTGAATAGAATTGACTAGAGATTTCAGAATTTTTAAACTTATGACTCATTGAACCTCTTTGATGTCCTACAAAGGGTAAATTATCTAATTGATACTCTTCATGATAATCGTTGTTAGTTTTTATTATTTTTGCGTTTTTTGTAGGCTTTTCGTGAGTCAATATTTTATAAGAAATACTGTTTTCGTGTAGGAAACTAGGTATTTGCCAGCCTGTATCTCTTAAAACTCGAAAGCCTATAGGTAATTGATATATTTCTGCTTCTAAATCGTTAGATATATCTAAATGAGATCCTTTATGAGGGGTAACGTCTATGCCAGAAAAATCTACGTTTTTTGACATAGCAAACCAAGTAAAGTTTGGTTTATTTTTATAAGTTTGAACGTTTCCAGAACCAGATGAAAATCCGCCATAAGCTTCATATGATGAACCTAAAATATCAACTTTTGATAATTCATCTACAAGTAATTTATCCCATTCTTTAACTAACATGACTGTATCTGAATCAGCAATCACATTAATTGAATTATTTTTTGATTTTATTTTAGAAAGAGCTAATTTAATTGCCTCACAATGTCCTCTAGTCCCTCTTTCGTTGTTAACAAAATGAGAAACTATTGATTTTGAGCTATGAAATTTGTTAAAAGAATATTCATCTAAACAGTAAGCATGAAATTTTAACTTGTTCTTATTACTAAGAAGTTGACTATAGTTTTTTTGCATATATTCAAAATAAGCAATTGAATTTTCGCTGACTGTAACATGAATATTAATTTTCATTAATAATTTCTTTCACTTTTGTTGCTATTTGCAATATGTCATTTTCATCAAGCCACCATCCACAAGGCAAAGAAAATTGATTTTTTGAAAATTCTTCTACGCCAGGTAAATCAACGTTATGATCTTTAAATGCAGTATATTCATGATTAGGAACGTGTACTACTCCCGCATGTATTCCTGATTCATTCAACAACTTCAATAGTTGATCTCTTGTAATTTTAGGATGTTTTAATTTCATAGTATAAACCCAAAATGTAGAGTTCGATCCTTCTGGAACTAATACTGGGCATAAAAACTTTTCTTGTTCAAAGATAGAATTATACAATTTAGCATTTTTTACATGAGATGTCACAATTTTATCAAGATATTCAATCTGTGACAATCCAATTGCAGCTGACACATTATTCATGTTAAATTTGTAACCAGCTTCAAGTATATCTACGTCCCACTGCTGGCCTTTCCAATTTCCTGAAGCATCTTTTGCTACATCTCTATCTAACCCAAACCATTTCATAGACTTAGATCGTTTATAATCTTCGTCAGACTTACTTATCAAAGCTCCACCGTCGCCTGTTGTGACGTGTTTAATAGCTTGAAAGCTGTAACAAACAAAATCGCACCAGTCATGTAACGGTAAATTCTCGTAAGATGCTCCAAAAGCATGGGCGGCATCCAAAATAAGCTTGATATTTTTTTCTTGGCAAATTTTGCTTAATTCTCTAAGTCTTGGAGGCGTGCCTGCCCAGGCAACAGCAATAACAGCTTTAGTTTTTGAAGTAATCTTATTGATAACGTCATCTGGATTTATCATTCCATTTTCAGGATCTACGTCGGCCCAAACTACTTTTGCTCCTAAATTATCAATAGGAGTATTTGTAGCAACACAGGTCATAGAAGTAGAAATAACTTCATCATCTTTTGTTACGTTTGAAAGACGTAGAGCCATCGTTAAGGCTGAAGTGCAACTGTTGACTAATATCAAATTTTTTGATTTTAGATATAATTTTAATTTTTCTGTCAGTTCAGTTACTTGGACACCTTCATTTATAAATCCTGACTCAAAAACTTTCTTAATTTCTTCTAAGGCTTTATCGACAGGTATATGAACTTTAAAAAGATGATATTGTTTATTCATTTTAGTTCTTTCTATTAGTTGCAATCTCTTCTATCTTTAACCCTTGAAAATTATCTAAAGACATGTCAATAATTCCAAGCTCATTAAGTTTGGCAAAAAGTTGTTCTTTAGTCATGACATCGTCGGCACTAGTGTAAGTGAATCTGTTATTAGTTCCAGACTGATATGCAGGTCCTATTACGTAGTGAGTTTCTACATCTTTTGTCCTGACGGATTCAGATTCGTTAACAAGATCTTCATGTTTTTTCTCGCCTGGTCTCAAACCAATTATTTTAATTGGTTTTTTATATAAGCTTGAAAAAATTTCTGCCAAATCTCCTATTTTCATCGCTGGTATTTTAGGGATCCAAGTTTCACCACTCTCTCCTCTTTTTAAAGCTTCTAAAATTAGATCTACACTGTCATCTAAAGTCATAACAAATCTAGTCATGTTTGGATCTGTTACTGTCAAATTTTCAGAATACTCAGCTTGATACTTAAAAAGAGGAATTATACTTCCTCTAGATTCTAGAACATTTCCATACCTAGTGCACAAAAACTTAACGCCAGTTGAGTCATTCTTTGATTGACTAGTTACAAGACGTTCAGATATCCCTTTACACATTCCGTAAACATTTACAGGAGAGCAAGCCTTGTCTGTACTGACAAATAAAACTTTTTCAACTTTCCAGTCTGATGCCCAAGATTGAGAAATATCTTTCACGGATTTAACGACATTTTGAGTTCCTAACAAATTTGTCATTACGCTTTCAAAAGGGCTAAGCTCACAAGTGTCAACTTGTTTTAGAGCAGCCGCAACAATTATGATTTCAGGTTTGTAATGAAGTATGACTTCTTTTACTCGATTATAATCTCTAATGTCTCCAACAAAAAACTCTACATCCGTAGAAGAATTAAGTTCATTCTTTATGGTCCAATGTTTGGCTTCATCTCTAGAATAAACTGCGATTTTATCTCCGTTTATCAAAAATCTAGAAATTAATTTTTTTCCTAATGAACCTGTTCCACCAAATATAAGATATTTCATCGTTCAAATTATAACTTTTGCAAAAAAAACTGTTCAAAGTTTAGTAACATCATTTAAAGAAATTTCAGATATTGTATCAGATCTAGTAGGTCTATAATCAATTTCTAAATTGTAATTTCTGCTTCCGTTTACAACAACATTGACATTTTCATTTCCTAGCTTAGAATGAAATACTCCGCCATCTAAAAGTGCTGAAATCTTGTATCTATCGTAGTATAACTTTTGATAATCAGTTTCGCTAAATTTTTTTAAAGAAGAAAGATCTAAAAAAACTTCTTTTATAGCTTGAATTCTACTTAAAGCTGGTAGTTTTGCTAAAAAATTGCATTTATAAATTCCTTCATAATTTGTCTTATGAAACTCTACTCTTTTGTTTTGAATAAAATTATTTTGAGTCACCCATGCATATTTCCTTGAATTTTTTTTTGGACTTCCTTTATCATAAAGATGTCTTTCTGCAACAAAAAATTCTTCTGTTCTTACAAACCCTACATCATCATTAGAATCTAAAAATGACTCACACATCTCTAGCTTTTTTAAAGAATCATCAAAATGGATTAAATCAGATTCAATTATGTAAAGATATTTGTAATCTCTACTCATTAACGTTTGATAATTTTTCAAACACCAATGTATTGCACTCCAAAGTCCTACGTTTAGTTTAGATTGATAAACATTATTAAAGTTGTCTGTCAGCAATTTTACGCTACCTGTATAAGAAGAAGCGTTGTCAAATACCAACATGTTATGTAACGTTTTTTTATCAAATACATTACACAAATTATTAACAACTTGATTCAAAATTTCAAATCTTGTAATATCTTTCGTACAAGTAACCAAAAGAAATAAAGTATCTTTCATGTTAGTTCTCCAATAAAATTTTCCCAATTTTCCCAATAAGAATTATTAAGAATCTCTTTTTGAAGTTCTAACATCCCATTTCTTAATTTTTTAACGTAAGAATCATCAAATAACAATTTTTCAATCGAGTTTGTTGCTTTAATTGCATCATCAACAAGAATACAATTAATGTTATCTATAAGATATTTTGAAGCATTTGAAGAATTAACGTATCTATTAGTCGTAATAATAGGAGTTCCAGAATTTAAGCAGTAATAAAAAACTCCTCCGCCCCAATCAGTCTGTTTAAAATGAACAGCCGCTTTTAATCCAGAAGTAATCTTATAAGATTGCCTAGGCGTGATTGTAGGAAATTTACCAGTTACGCCATTTTCTTTTGAATATCTGATGTCAGCTCCTGCGCTACGGACGTTTCCGCCAAAGTTTATTACTTCTGGAAGATTGATTTCCTTAAGTAAGGAATTCATTTTTTTGAAAATCTTATAGTCGTCTGGTTGTCTTACTTCAAAGTTGTGATTAAACGAAGCAAAAGAAACGTTTTCGTAACCTGAAATAGAGACATTCGTGATATCTAGTAATGACTTTTCGAATGGTAGGCAAAAGACATTAACGTTGTTTACGTCTACATTTTTATTTTCATAGTTTGCAGGAATAAATTTGGCGGCATTTCTTGTTTTATAATTTCCAGGCGAACTATCCCAAGCATTCATCGTTGAAGATACCCATTTTGCATTTGGGAAATATTCTGAAGCTATTTTGAAATATTGGTATAAAGAACTCTCGCCGCCTCGTAAAGTGTGGAATACATCAATTGAACATTTTTGTTTTGTCAAATCTATGATTTGACAAGAGATGTCTTCTTCATAAAGATTATGAGATTTAAAATCTTTCAAAAAGTAATCTTCTCCAAAAAAAGAAAAATTTTCTTCAAATGGATAAATTTCTAAATTTCTTTTTGTTTTGTCTTCAAAAGATTTACAAAGCATAGCAGGCCAAGTTGCTATTCTTTGCCAGTTTAGACCAAGAGTTCCTTTTTTAGGAACAAAAACCTTATGTCCCAATTTTGAATAGTGGTAGATCATAGAAGCTAGTCCACTTCTATCATCTGTAGGAAATATTAAGACGTTCATCAAAATTCCTCTTCAGGTCCTTCTAAAAGAATTTTATTTTGTGGATATTTTACCTGGTCTTTATTAACCACTTTGTATTCCCACCCGTCTGATTTACAGACATCAGTAAACCCTAATGGAATCCTAGAATTTTGCTTTTGTTGATATTGTTCATCAGACAATCTTTCATAGTACATACCAGAAGCAGATGGAGCATCTAAATAATAACCATATCTCTTATTGCCTCTAATGAAAGCGTATCCTCCTCTAGGATCATTCCATACTGGGGCGAACAGTGGAACCCAGCTAGAATAGTTCGTTTGATCTTTTAACTTCAATTTTACTTCATTGTCGTACCAGTCTTCTGATCTTCCCCAATAATCTTGAGTCTGAGGCCAATCGACTGGGTACTTTCCGATTAAGTCAAAGACTTCTTTTTTGAAAAATCCCATCGTAGGGAAATGATTATCTGTTGGTTTGTAATATTTGTAATTTTCAAGCTTAAAAACTTCACATCTATCAGCATCATACCTGTTTGATACAGTCGAGTTTCTAACAGCATTTACTTCTAATGCTTTCGCCTCATCAAAGTTGACAAAATCTTGAACTGTTTTTTCAAAAACTTCATTATTAACAATCAATTGCAAATCATCTTGTAAGAATAAAATCACATCATTTTTTGCGGTCTCGATGATCATGTTCTTAGCGACGTATTCATCATTTACCCAATTTCTTTCTTTGGGATCTCTCAAAAATAAATCGTCTATCAAATTAGATTTTTTAAGATTAAAAAGATAATCTTGCAAACCTTTTTCAGTGCTACAATTATCAATAACAATAATTTGATTGTTGCTTTTTACATTTTCTAAAGACTTTAAAAGAGACTTAGCATACTTTAGTCTATTAAAAGTTGTAACTGCAATAGTAATTGACATATTTGCCTCCTTATCTACTCTTCAAATAATGGATATTAAATTTCTATATCCTTGATATCCTTGTGGTAATTTCCAGGATTCAACGTTGGGGATTGAAGGAATAGCTAAGCTAACATCGTCTTGAATAGAATGAAGAGGAAGAACTTGAGTAGCTATTCCTATGTTTCTTGAAACTACTGGAACATTTAATAATCCACATTCTATCAAAGATTGAGGACCTCCTTCACACCTTGCTGTCACAGGATATAAATCAAGAGTTTGATATAACTCGTTTATTACATCGTGAGGTGGTCGTTCGACATATGTGAATGGTATTCCAGATTTTTTTAGTCTAGAGATTATATACTGTCTTCTCCATCCAGCCAAAACAACATGCAAGTCAGGATTCTTTTTAACGACTTTTTCTAGATAATCGGCCAGCAAATCTGGACCTTTTTCTAATTTAGGACTTATCAAATCAGATCCTTCTGTGTCTCTTTGAAAAGATCCTATCAAGTATGAATTCAACGGCAAATTATATTTTTTTCTTAAATCGTTTTTACTTCCAGTTGCTTTCCATATCTTTTGATTTGCCCAATATGGTACCACGAATACTTCTTTTTTTGTTAATCTACTTATAAAGTCTTTAGTCTGTTCATTGTAAACGTGATACGCTGTCGTTAACTTATCTCTAAACATAAATTCTTGATAAGCTAAAGAATTAAATTTTTCAGGAACAATGTGGTGAACGGTGGTCAAAACTTTTTTCCCGTTTAACCAACCTGATTGATACAGATTTTGCCAAGCCCAATCAGCTAATAACCAAACTACATTTGCGTCTTTTGGGTGATTAACACTTATGTCTGAATTATCTTCATTCCATTCTTTGACAAATCTATCGACTATCCAATCCTCAGATGGAGGTAAGACAAACACCTTATTCATTGAAAAATTATATTCCAAAAATGTTTCATTGAATCGGACCATCTTAAAATATCATAAGAATTATTCTTCAAATCTCTGCTAAGCAACAACTTTTCAATTTCAAAAAAATTCTTATAGACATGATCTATGCCTGCGAATTCTACAGATCCGCCACCTTCAACATGAACGTATGTTGGCAAACCTACAGCAATAGATTCTAAAACATGATTAGGTCCTGGGTCATGTCTTGATCCACTTATATAAACATCATGTTTTGCTAACTCTTTTGCTAACTCTTCTCCGTGAATTGGAGGAATTATTTTTGTATTGTTAAAGGTACCTCTTTCTCTTCCGATGTAAGTAAATTCAATATTTCTTTCTTTCGTGGTCAAATAATCAATAAACTCGTATACGTCAAATCCCTTTAAAGAATTGTTAGACCAATGATGAGTTACTACTTTGAGTTTATTATCTGAACGAGTATATGAGTTGTTCTTTCTATTTTCAATGAAAGTGTCATCTACTCCGTTGTGCACAACGTATTGTTTCTTACAATTCCACCCTTTTTTATTGAAGTAATCTTTCATCCAGTTACTAACAAAAATTGTTTTTGTATTTAAGATGCTACATTGTAAGAGCAAACTATCCATGTGTTCAGTACCTTTTCTAGCATCACATTCATTGATTCTTTGAACAACTGGAATTTTTTTAACAGAAGACACAAATTTGTAGACGTCATTTGCGTCAAACATTCCATTTTCTTTTCTAGGATCCATTAGAAATATGGAATCAACATCTTCTGACAGATTATTAGTAATGGTTATGCCAGAAGGAACAGTTGCATATACTGCTCTAACAAAATTGTTTCCGCCGCCCCAAGGTCCGTCTATTGGCTTTCTATTTATGGCTATTTTCATAATAGTTCTTTAAAAAATGTTAGATAATCATTCATGACTCTATTCATTGAGACGTCTGTGTCAGGCTTTTTGTCTTTTAGGTCTGGAAGTTTTTCTTTTATTTGGCTCACGTCTATTTTTGGAGGATTATCATAGTTGACTAGTTCGTAATCATATGGTTGATTCTCTTTTAAAATCACTCCAAAATTCTTAACTAGTTCTTTTGTGCCTCCTTGCTCCGAACAAATAACAGGAGTAAATTGAGATAAAGATTCTACCACCGTATTAGGACAATGATCTAACCAAGCAAGGTGAATCATCCAATTTGAAGCAGAGAATACTTCTAGACAAACTTCATGAGGTTGAGGTCCTGTGTAGAATATGTCTACATCAGGAATCATTTTTGGATTTGAACCCATCACTATGAGCGCGGCTGAACTATAAAAACTTTGTAAATGCTTGAATAACTCAACGTTAGATTCAAGCCTTTTTTGTGAGTGCCAATTTGCTGAACAGACAAAAAGCATTTCATACTTTTGTCTAATTTGTTCTAATGAAGAAATTTTAAACTGTTTAACGGGTTCAGCATTTATGCCATTCAATATGATCTTTCCATTTTTTGGAATTCCCCACCATTTCGACGCCATATTCTTATCAAATTCAGATTGCCAGATCACGCCATCAGCTTTTTGATATAATGATTTTATATTGAAGTTTTTTACGTGAAATTCAGATGGAGAAAACCAAATTCCATCAAGTCTTTGAACGACTTTCTTTGCCAAGGGTCTACCGCTAGGTTCAATAAAAACCAAAGAAACATCTGAATTTCTTCCATCATAAATTTCTACCTCATGCCCAGATTCTATAAGACCTTTTGCAAATCTCTTTGCAAAAGAATTTGGACCTGAATTAGATCCCATATTCACATTGTCTAAATGTATTTTCACGATCTTCGTTTTACCTCTGAAATAAAAGGTGTGGCAAATTCAGTACCATTTAGCATAACGGCCATTAAAGCAATTTCTTTAGTTTCAATATTTTTTAAACTAGCTCTTTGCGTAAAGATGTTGGGATCTAATTCTTGGGTCTCGTTTATGTTTATAGAATCATAGTACATTTGAGCTAGAAAATTAACTGATTCATTTGATAGAGGGGTTGCAGCCGTTTTTATCACTTCAGACAATGTAAAAAATACATCGTTATAAATCTCTATGCAAGTTGCTTTATTTAAAATTTGATTCTTTCTTTTTGAAAGTCTTTCCACTAACAGCTTAGTAATAGAATCATGAAAATTTTGCTTTTTCATTTTACAAACCCACGTTTTCTTAAAAATACAGCTTCATCTCTTTGAAATTTAGCGTCATCTGTTTGATACGTCTCAGGAACATCTTTAATGGTATAATGATACATTATACGAGGCAAAAATAGCCTTTTTTTAGACTTATGAAGAACTGGTAAGTAAATCGCTTGATCTCCTGCTCTTCTTATATAGTTGCCGTCCTCTCCTCTAAAGTTTTCATCTTTTACTTCATTTATTAAAATTTTTCTAAACGTTTTTAGATGACTTGAAACCCAAGGATAAGCGTAAACATCTGCGTCGTTAGGCATAGTGTTGCTAATATTTTTATCAGAAAAACTCCATCGATGAGCTGTCCAAAGAGCTTCGCAACCTGTTTCAACATACGCATGGTTAATGATAGATAACGCATCAAGATCTGTCAACCAATCATCTGCATCTATTCTACAAACAATATCATTGTCATCGCACTTAGATATTCCTGTTAATACATTAGCTACTTCCCATTTTTTTTCAACATTCCATACAAAATCAATTTTTTTCTTGTAAGCTTGATCTAACATGTTAGAAAAATCATTTTCTATTTTTTTACATTTTCTAACATGTTCGTCTGAAGATACGTCATCGATCAAAATTACTCGCCAATTTTCATATGATTGACCACAAATAGAATGAAGCATCCGAGGCAAGGTCTCGGATGCGTTATACATTGGAGCAACAAAAACGAATCTATTTTGCATTAGATTATAACATAATTTTGGGCTGAGATTTGTTCACAACAATATGATAAGTTTTTGTCTTACCATCCCATTTTTTATGCCAAATCCAACCGCCTAAACTTTCCGAAAGTTCAGTAGCTTTAGAAGCTATCATTTCATCTGTTACTTGCGACCAAGGGACATCAAACATCATATTTGATTCTGCTGTGTCTTCATAAGATTTTCCTGACAAAGATTCCCAATGTTTGGTCCAATATTTTTTGTAAAGCTTAATCTTTCTATTCAAATCAAACCAACTATAATGAAACACACCAGGTAAATTATCAACGACTTTATTGAACCACTCTTGATAATTTTTTATTGCGTCAGGATCTCCTAAAACAGCTTTATTACGAACATCATCAACTTCAGAAGTGTAAAAAGTTACGTGAGGTATTCTTTCGTAAGATGATGAATCTATCATGTCACATCCATCTCCATAAGCCGCATAAAGATTTCCATTTTCATCAGTTCGACGAGCATCTAAAGGTATTCCGTGAGTGATATTTTTCTTATTTTTACTTAATCTCCACTTCCAAGGAAGAACATCGGCTCTAACTTTCTCAGGGCCTCCCCAATATTCAACAACTGGCAATGATATAATATCTACGCTAGTTGGGAACTTAGCACATAAATTTAATATTTTTTCACAATCTTCTTCATGCACTATTTCGTCTGAATCCATTTGCCAACAAAAATCTCCTGTGCACATGGATCTTGCTTCGGCTTTTTGCATTCCGTCAAAAACAGCAAATCTAGGATGACTCCAATCTCTTATCACTTGTTTCAGTTTGATCTTTGTTTCAGTAGATGACAATTCTTGAAGCTTCTCCCAAGTGCCGTCTGTAGAACCTCCATCAACAATACAAACCTCCTCACAAAAAGGAAGCATAGACTTAACACACTGTATAAATGGATATTCTTGAGACAATGCATTATAAACCGTCACATATCCGCTGATATTAGGACGATATTCCATCATCTTTTTTATGTAATTCCAAAATAGAGTTGGCGCTCCAAATAAGTACTCTTCAATCTCTTCAACGTTATTTGTAGAGAACCAATCTTCATTTTTATGTTGTACGTTTTCATTCAAATGAAGTTTGCATCCCAGAAGCTTCGCTTCTATGACCATTCTTGGGCAGGTATCAGCGCCTGCTGGAAGATATACAAAACCTTCTGCATTAGCTAACTTTTCCAACATGACTTCGTAAGCTACATTCCAGACAACTTCATATTCTACTTTGTTGTCTAAGCACCACTTTTCTGCAGCTTGAGCTCCTTTTACCCATGATTCTGATCCTAAGACTATCCACCTTTTTCGATCTGATGTTGATAAAGAAACAGCTTCTCTGAGCCACTTGATGGTACCTAGAGTTTTTTTCGAAAATACGCTTGATAAGACAACATTATCTTTTTCAGATAAAAATGGGAACATTCTATGATAACGATCTTTTTGCGCCTCTGACATCCACCATAGAACTTTTGCTCCATAATAAAAAGCAGAAATTAATTTTCCATTGAATTGGTTGTGACAATCACATGGAGATCCGGTTTTCTCAGAATGTTTTTCAGGAGATCTGTACTTGCAATATTTGTAATCATATTCTAAAATAGAATAATTCAAATTTCCAATTATGCTTGGAACTAGTTCCATGTTCATTTGAGCAAAATTGCCAAAGATCCAAAACTTATTGGTTCCTTGAGCTAACAAATGCATAGTCAGCTCTTTTGAACGAATTTTCATGTAAGGCAAAGGACATTCATCAATCAAAGCCTGCGTGGTTAGTTCTGCTCCGCCGACATAATCTTCTGAAAAAAGATCAGCTACAAAAATAACCTTAACTTCATCAGGGATGATGAGAGGTCTAGAACTATTTTCGAATACGCTTTTATTGAATGTTTGCAAGATTTACCTCTTTAAATTCTCTGAAGAATTATAATTAATTCTATAAGTAAATTGATCTAAATTTATAGATTTAGAACTAAGATTTAGTAAATTATAAATCTTAATCTTAGAAAAAATAATAACGTTTAGGAGGATGTATATGTCGAGAAAAAAATCTAACACTCAAGTAAGTTCTCCAAATTTTCCTGATAAACATCTTGACATCAAAGATTCTCCTGACAGCATTGAAACAAAAAAGACGTTGGATGCTATTGAAAGCAATAGACAGCAGATTTTAGAGATGCAAAAAAGAATCTTATCGGCTCCTGCTATGAATGGTGGCTTCTCTAATTTAATGTACAAAATTGAAAAAATAGAGCAATCGCAAACGCAGTTGGTTGTGAAAGTCGATGAGATAAGAGAAGTCTTATATGATCCTGATAATGGTTTATACGCAAGAATAAAAAACGTTGAAAATAGTTCAGCTGAAATTGAAAGAGTTGAAGAGTTGGAAGAACAACTACATTCCATACAAAGCTGGAAAATTCATGAAGAAAAATTAGCTCAAAAAGAAGAGCTCAATGATGAAAATCTTGCAAAGATTATAAATCAACATTCTGAGGTAATTAAAGAATTACAGTCTTGGTACCAAAAACAAGCAGCTTTTACTAGATGGCTTTCAATTGCAGTAGGTACAGCAATCTTAGGTGCTATTGGTAAGATAATACATGCTTACATCAATTCTCATGTTCAAATTATTTGAACATTAAACAAATAATTGGCTACATTGATTTTGTGGCAATTTTTCTAAAAAAAGAAATACTTGAATCATTTAAAGAAGTCTGTAATGATTTAAGAAATTTTTCAAATACAGAAAAAGTATTATTCCTTGAAAAAGATCAAGTTTTGATTAAAACTTCATTTCAAGGAATTTTTAATTTAAAATATTCTAATCAGCTAAAATTAGCTATTCATAGGTTGATAGTAGAACACTGCATTTTATCAGAAAAAATATCTCCTGGAGGGTTTGACTTAACATTACATAAAATTGTAAGTTCTGATTTAAACAATCTAGATAAAGCTTCAAATAAAGCTACTTTGAATGATTTAAAAAATATAATTGTTTCTCAAACTAAAGACGATGACTTTCTGAACAAAATGTTATTTGATGCCGTGCTTTTAGCTGGATTTGGCGGTAGAATATCTGTAGAAAAATCCAGTAATAATTTTGCTTCGATTGAAGTGATTGATGGTTTCACATTTAAAGTAAAAACTTTTGAAGAAAAACCTATCAAAATAGCAAATCCTAAAATCATTGTTATTGATGGATTTGTTGAATCTGTTTCTGAAATTAATTTATTGCTTGAAGGTGCAAGTGTAACAAAGCATCCTGTAGTCTTAATAACTAGAGGACTTCATGAAGAAGTACTAAATACGATAAAAGTTAATAAAATTAGAGGAGTTATTGAAGTTTATCCTATCGTAGTAGAGTTTAATCTAGAAGGTATAAATAAGCTTAACGACATCTCAATAGCTTGTTCTACATCTTTGTTTTCTAGCAATTTAGGCCAGCTAATTTCTAACATTTCTATAGATGATGCAAAAAAAATAGATGAAATTTCTATTTATGTTAATTCAATTTGCATAAAGAATCAAGCATCAAAATCTGATGTTAATTCTCATATAAAATTCTTATTGTCTAAAAGAGAAGAATCAAAAAATGTAGAAGAAATTTACGAAGATAGAATAAGATCTTTATCTTCCAATAATGTACTCATTAGACTTCCAGATACTAACGATTTTGTTGTAAAAAGACAATCAATTGACTATTGTCTTAGGTCGATAAAATCTATGATAGAATTTGGAGTATTAAATGATTCTAAACCTTATGGATCTTATGTCTCTTCTAATTTATATTCTAAATTGTTTTTTGAAAAATTAAGTTCATTAGGTGCAGTAATACATAACTCTGCCATTATGTCATACTAGCAAGTATTGCAGCTAGATCATCTTTATCAGAAAGTTCAAACCCAAATTTTTCTTTGAATTTTTCATTAAACTTTCTTATATCTTGTTCGTTTGCTCCCTTAAAGATATCTTTAATCTTTACATCAGGTGTGGCAGGTGTTGGTGGACCACCAGGGGGTGTTGGTGGAGCTGGCGGTTCACTTTCTTGTACTTTTCCTGCAAAAGCGTTTAATGACTTAACTGGCATGTTTACAAACTCATCAACTAGACGAGTTATATCAAAAGGAATTTCTAGCTTTTCAGGATTAAGAACTTTAATTTCAGAATTAAAAGAAGAAGTTAAAGCAGATTTGAACTTTTTATATTCATTAGGAAAAAGTTCTGTCATCTTTTTGCTAACTCTGTTACCGGTTTTACTGTCTTCTAATTCTTTTTTTAGAATATCTTCATAATCTCTTATAGATGCTCCTGCCTCTGAAATATCTTTTATTACATTATGAAATCCCACAAAAATTCTTTGTAGTTTTTTTATGCCTTCTATTGCTGCCGCTTCATCCTTAGGTTTTAAAGAACCTGATTGAATTTTTTCTAGATACTCAAATTGTTTGTCTCGAGCTTTTTCTAAAAAACCTTTGATGGCAGTAGAACTTATACCTTCGCTGGTTAAAGCATCCAGATATATTTTTGATTGTTTATTAACAGCTCCAGCGAATTTTATAAATTGTTTTTTTTCTTTTTCAGATATCTCTTTTAGAACCTTAGATTCTAATAAAGCGATTTTTAACGCTACGATATCTTCATTAACTTTGTTTACTTCACTCATGTAATAAATTATATCTTACTTATGTTAAACAAGAATAAAGTAAGCAAATTAACTTGGGATTTTTTTGAAGTTACAAAAGAAATCGCCAAGAGAAATTTAGTCACGGCTGTCAACACAAAGCAAATTGACGTAAATGAAAGCTTACTACCTGCTATTTTAGGGCTTATTGATGCGTCAGTTAATGAAGGATTCAATAAAGGCCACAATAATTTCTTAAATGCTTTATCAAACATGACTGAAGAACAGCCAAAGAAAAAAAAATAGTAGATCATGAAGAAAAGAAAAGCCCAAATCCAGGATTCTGGAACAAGCTTAAAAGAATCTTTTGGACAAAAGCATCTAATAAAATGTAGATGCATTTTGCCGCAAATGAAAAACACTGCAAATCCTGCTCCTCATTGTTTTGTGGTTTTTTCTGAAGTATTTGAAGGTCAAATAAAACCTAAATTTTCTCAATGTAATAACTGCGGAGTGGTTCACAAGGTTGTTGACATATGCTCTTCGGAAATAATGAGTGGAAAAGATGCAATGAGTTCTATTATGACTATAGACGACATTAGATCTTCCATGAACAAAAGCTTATCTTCGATATTAGATAGACACAATTGTGATTTACCTACTTGGGAGTTTGCTCAATACGTTGTTGAGAATAAAAGATGGGGAGAAATTGTCGTATTATCTACTGACGTAGAAAAAGAAGATAAAATTATAAAATACGTTAGAATTTTAGGCGATTCATTGTTCAAAGTAGATTCTCACATAAGAAAAGAAACATTAGGTGAGTAATATGCAAACTTTTGGTAAGCTTTCTTCTGAAAAATTAGCAGAGGAAAATGAAGAATGTCGAAAGATCGTAAAAGAAATTTTGAATGTAGGTCTTACGCAAAGGCAACAAATGTTCCTTATTTATTTACTTTCTCTTGAATTAGAGAATATAGAATATGTAAAAGACCTGACAGAAGTGATTAAAGAAATTGCAGGAGACGATATTTTTGTCTCAAGGAGCGATGATGGGAAGATCAATTAACGTAAAAACTCCGTTTACAACAAAAAATAAAACCGGCGATCATGATGAAGCTGAATTAGCAGCTTTGCTCCCTCATCCAAAACATGGAGAAGATTCTAGAATCGTAGTATTATACGGAGGGGTCAGCGAACAATCAATTTCCGCAGTAATCTATCAGCTCTTGTATTTAGCAAATCAAAACCACAAACCAATTCATCTAGTGGTTTCTACTTACGGAGGATCTGTAGATGAAATGTTTTCGCTTTATGATACCATCAGATTTTTGCCATGTCCTGTCCATACCATAGCGTTGGGCAAAGTAATGTCAGCAGGCGTGCTACTATTAGCTTCTGGTGTGAAAGGTAAACGTTTAATCGGGTCATCAGCAAGACTTATGATGCATCCTATATCAGGTGGTTTTTACGGTAACGTTTTTGAATCTATGAGTGAAACTAACGAATTCAAAAGGTTGCAAGAATTGATGGTTTCATCTCTTCAAAAAGAATCCAACATGACAAAGGAGCAAGTCGAAAAAATCATGAAATCTGGACATGATTTTTATGTGACTCCTGAAGAAGCAATCAAATTAGGCATCGTGGATAAAATTATTGGTGCATAAATTTTGTAATTGATCGATAGTTTGCTTTATGATCGTCTGGGGAGAATAAATCCTCAGACGATTATCATTTATGAAAAAAATCTCTATTGAAGATTGGAAAATGTATTTTCCATTCGATAAGATTCGCAAAGAGCAAGAAGTCGCAATTAACTTTGCTTTAAACTCTTTCTTAAACGAAAATAAGAAGTATGTAATCTTAGAGCTAGGCACTGGCGTGGGTAAATCCGCAACAGGAATTACAATTGCTAGATACATGGAAAATCATGCTCCGATTTCAATTGGAGAGAATGGTGATCGTTTGGTTGGTTCTTACGTGGTTACAACGCAAAAAATTCTTCAAGAGCAGTATCTAAGAGACTTTGGCCCAAGTTGTGGGAAGAACCTTGTCAAATCTATAAAATCTTCCAGCAACTATATGTGTTCTTTTTATTCAGATCAAACGTGCGCTGAATCTAAAAGAATCTTGATGAATTTAGGAAAACAGTTAAATGGAACTGATTTTCAAAAAAACTGTAAAACTAATTGCAAGTATTCTATAGAAAAGCAAGAATTTATAGATTCTTCTATCGCTGTTACTAATTTTCCTTATCTTCTTGCAGAATCTACTTATGCAGGGAAATTAGAACCTAGAGCTATGCTTATCGTAGACGAAGCTCACAATGCTGAAACTGAGCTCGGAAAATTCATTGAGATTACTTTTTCAGAAAAATTTGCTAGAGACATTCTAAAGTGTAAGTCTCCAAAATCAGAATCTCAATCTGCTATTTTTGAATGGATTAATTCAACTTACAAAAAAGCTTTGTTGAAACATATTAAAGAAGTAGAAAAGGCTCTAGAAAAACTTAGTAATGATATTGAAGGATATGGCAATTTTTCAAAGCAATATGAGATTTTAGATAAACATGTGTGTAAAATCAATCGATTTACAGAAGTCTATAAACCTGAAAATTGGATCATGAACGTAGCTTTACCTTCATACGATAACAAGAAGGCAGGTAAAAAATTCGAATTTAAACCAATTGATGTTTCACCTTATGCATATTCAAGTTTTTTTAGATTAGGAAATAGAGTGTTGCTAATGTCTGCAACAATTGTCAACAAAGAGATTTTTTCTCGATCTATAGGCATCGAAGAGAAAGATGTTTCTTATCTTTCTATACCTTCTCCATTTCCTGTAGAAAACAGACCTGTTCATTTTTTGCCTGTAGGATCTATGTCAAAATCGACGATTGATTCTACGCTACCAAAAATGGTAGAAGTTGTAAAATTGTTGCTAGAAAAGCATCCTCAAGAAAAAGGAATCATTCATTGTACTAATTTCAAAGTAGCAAAATACATCAAAGAGAATGTAGATTCTAATAGGTTAGTGCTTCATGATTCAAGCAATAGAGAAGAAATGCTAAAGTTTCATGTCAATAGCAAAGATCCAACTGTATTAGTCAGCCCTTCTATGATGGAAGGAGTAGACTTACATGATGATTTAAGTCGTTTTCAAATTATATGCAAGATTCCTTTCCCTTATCTAGGAGACTTGGTCGTAAAAAAGAGAATGGAAAAAAACAAGTTTTGGTATCCTTATATGACAGCCAAATCAATAATCCAATCTTTAGGTAGATCAATTAGGAATGAAAGTGACCATGCAATCTCTTACATATTAGATTCTGATTGGGAAAAGTTTTTTCGAATGAACAGAACGTTATTTGACGAGACATTTAAAATTTTTTAAGATATTTACCTGCAAACGTGATTCCGTATATTAATTCTGGAGGTAACAATCAAATGTCCGATAATGAAGTTTTAGCAAAATGGAATGAAGTTAAATCTTTAGTTGAATCTCTTGAACATGACGTTGCAAAGTCAGCTAGAGGCGTCGCGGCGGCAGGCGTCAGAGTTAGAAAAGGATTAAGAGAATTAAAGACAAAAGCATCCGACATGGTGAAAACAACGATTGCTTTTGAAAAAAGTTCAAAAGATTCAAAGTGAATAATTATTAAACGGGTGCTGAAGCACCCGTTTGAATTAATATTCAAATTTTAATTGAATAAGAGGAAAAAATGCCAGCACCTAGAGCAGTCCTAGCAGATATCTTAAACTTGGGATTAGATCCAAAAAAATCCCATAGATCTTTGTCTAAAGATGGAAAGCTTAAGAATGCTTCTTTAGAAAAGAAGAAAGATCTTAAACCAGGTTTTGTTTTTGTACCGACGCAAGAAGAATCCGCCAAGGTGGAAACTCTAAAGCAAGAAAAGCATACCGAAATTATGGACGTTAGTCCTAACGTTGAAAACGAAAAAGTTACCATTACTACTGATGCTTCCTTAAAAGAAAAAGAAGCTGACACTACATCCACAATTATTAAAGAAAAAGTGGAAGTTAATTTTTCAACTGATAAAAGTGTTGATGAACAGTCAGAAAAGCAAAAGAAAAAGCAATTATTTCAAAAGAAATCATTATCAAACAACAGCTGAAACTTTAACTTTTGAATGATGTTTTTTTCTATTTGACAAATTCTCATTCTTGTCAATCCATATATTTTTCCTATATTTTGTAGGGTATATGGTCCTTTTTGAGCTGCAATGATTACACAGTTTTGATTATTTTTATCATTCATGTAATTTTTGCAGCTGTCTTTATTGCAGTTGACGTTGTATTTAGCATGCGTCTCAAAGCAAGTAGCTGATTGTTTTAGTATTGGTAAACTTTTGCCTTTTGTCATTAGAATTTGTTTATACTTTAGGCAAAAAAAGGTACATTGTTCAAAGAAGATATTGAAATCAACATGAAAAAAACATACGTCCTTGACACGAACGTTCTTTTAAGCGATCCTAATGCTATATTTTCATTTCAAGATAATGATGTCATTATTCCAATGGTGGTTTTAGAGGAATTAGACCACCATAAAAGCAGAATGGATGAAGTAGGACACAACGCCAGAAGCGTGAGCAGAACGTTGGATGGTATGAGATCATCTAATGATAGTTTGATAGACGGAGTTGCATTGCCTGAAGGCGGAATTTTACGAGTAGTATCAGTTGATTCTACAGTTGTAAAAGAAAAACTACCAGTAGAACTAGATCCAACGAAGGCAGACAACGTAATCATAAGCTTAATGTTAGGATTACCAAGAGATTACATACTGGTTTCTAAAGATATTAACGTAAGAATTAAGTGTGATGCTTTAGGAATAGTATCTGAAGATTATTTGAAATTAAGAATTACTAATGATCCAAAAACTTTTTACAAAGGAGTAGAAGTTGTAGAGCTATCTGAAGATGAAATAGACAATTTTTATCATCAGGAAAAATTAGTAATCGATGTTCCTCAAGTCAGATATCCAAACCAAGTCGTCATAATCAAGCACGTAGAGAACGAAAAGACAGTAAAATCAGCAATAACGAAGTTAAAAGTTGTTGACGGAGTTAAAACACTTGTTCCAATCGAGAAGTTTGAAAGTGTTTTTGGGTTAAAACCTAGAAACAAAGAACAAGCATTTTCTTTAGATTTGCTTTTTGATCCTGACGTTAAACTTTTAACCTTGGTCGGGTTAAGTGGAAGTGGAAAAACCCTATTAGCGTTAGCCGCAGCATTAGAACAGCTAAAAGGAATAGGAAGTCCAGAAGTAGCCAGATATTCAAAGTTGATAGTAACTAAGCCAGTTCAACCCGTAGGAAAAGATATCGGATTTTTGCCTGGAACTTTACAGGAAAAAATGGAACCCTGGATATCTCCTATCAAAGACAATTTAAATTTCTTAATGGGAAGTAAGAGAGGCAACGCAGCAAAAGTCAGAGGCGGAACAAAAGCAGATAGCGGGTGGAACAAGACCGATAGCAACGCGTATTTGTCTTTAATGCAAGAAAAAGGGTTAATTGAGATTGAAGCGATCACCTTCATCAGAGGAAGATCTATACCTAATTCTTTTATAGTCATTGATGAAGCGCAAAATCTTACTATGCATGAATTAAAGACGATTATAACCAGAGTAGGAGACGGAACAAAAATAGTTCTTACTGGAGATATTGAGCAGATCGACAATGTGCATGTTGATGCATACACATGCGGTTTAACATACGCAATTGAAAAATTTAAAGAGTATGATATAGCTGGACACGTTACTATGCTAAAAGGAGAAAGAAGCGAACTTGCTACATTGGCTTCTCAAATATTGTAAATTGTTTGGTTGCATATAATGACATCAAACATAATTTATTGCTATGAGTGGTATATTAGACAGCCGAAAACGTATCATGGATACCATCGTTACGTTGGAAGGCAGGAAGCAAATTGCTGATGGAAAATTAAAGATAGAATACATCAGCTTTACTGATAGTTCCACTTTTTATAGTGCGGATGTCGTTAGCGGATCTGCTGATGTAACCAAAAGATTGTATTTTGAGCAATGTCATTTACCTCAAGATCAAATCACTTTTGAAGCAGATGATTCAGGAAAATTAAAACCGTTCAAAAACGCTAACGAAATTGACGTATTGAATGGAAAATTATCCAAAAAAGTCATTAATCAAGTCTTTGAAGGTTCTTCTAGAGAAGAGACTGTTTATTTGACAGGCTCTCAGTTTGCTTCAACAGCAGAGAGCTTGTTGAACTCTTCAATAGATAACTACAAAAAGCTTTATGTCTTAGGAACTAGAGATTATTTGTTTGAAGATGATGGATTTGGTATTGGAAATAACGAGATAGAATTTAAGATATTGAAAGACAATCCAATTTCTAGCCCGCAATTTTATGAAAAAAACTTGAATGACATACCAAGTTTATTCAACGATAAGCTACTAAGTAATGTATTAAATTTCAAATTTTTGCCGCCAATAAACAAGGTGCAAAACGATTTGGTGGACAAATCTTCAAAAGAAATAATCGAATCTAACAAGATCGGCGATTATCAACCTTTAAATCAAGCTGAAAAGTATAATTTTGTTCAACTAGAAGACGATTTAGCAAACTTTGAAAAATTAGGATACAAAAAAACTATAGTTTTTGATCCGACGTCTTTAAATAACAAATTAGTTTCTCAATTCTTTGAAGTGAACGAAGAAGAAATGAAAAAACTAGACGTGATAGATTACGGATCTTATCGTTACAAAAATAAGATGAAACAAGCATTTTTCGTAGGAAAAGTGTTGTTGGATGATAATGGTACTAACACGTTCGTTAGACTTTTTACAGTGGTTTTTGAATAGCAAAGGTAAATAACTGTTATGTACTTTAATCCAGCAAATAACGTAAAAGGATTATTAGAAATAGATGATAATTTTGCCGAGTTGGTAGAAATTACAGGACCACCAGCTTCTTCTAGTTCTGATTTTAAAAGCCAACGTATTGATTCATGTTTAAAGTTTAAATTTACTTACAAGGTTTCTCAAATAAAAGTCACGCAAGAGAATGCGTTGTTAGTTAGAATCACAGTAAAAAAGAAAAACAAAACAAAAAATAGCATTACTCAATCTACTAAAGTAGGATCAGTTGATACTAAAAAGTTAGTAGAAAATATCTTAATGCAAAAGATAAACATTGTCAATTCAAACAAAGAAGAGAAAGATTCTATAATACTGGTCAAAGAATCTGATATTGGTTCAAGAGTAAACAACCAAATCTTAAATGCTCTAAAAAATGGTGACGACATAAGCGAGCTTAAAGGATTAAAAAAATCCAAGCTAGTGTTCTTAGCAAAAAACGAAATAAATAATTTTTCAAAGAACTCCATTTTAGAAGCTCAAGTAGGGCATAACTCTGTAGAAATAAAAGACAATGATACATTGTTGAAAAACAATCTTTCTACATTCGTTAATGTCAAGAATGAAAGACTAAAGCTAATCTTCAATAAAGAAAATTCGCCATCTCAGATAACTCAACTCTCAGATAGATCTTTATCAATTCATAATGCATCTTCAGGAACTTCTAGAAAACAAAAAACAGAAGAATATGCAGGAGACATAAAAACAAAATTACTTAATGCTCATCTTTTTGAGGGTCAAAGAAATCTTGAAACAAAAAAAGATTTTTTTGCATCTATTCAAGATATTTTTGACGATAAAATTTTGATAGATACTGAAATTAACATAAAAGAATCAGTTGCAAAAGATCAGTCTACGGTTTTGGTCAGCTTCGAACTTCTAAAGTCAACAACAAAAAAATCTGGCGTTAAAGAAGTCAAGGTTATCGAAAAAATAGAAAAAGATCTAAACATACAGTCTTACATTTCGAATCTTTTTCGTCCTACGACTCCGCCTCTTGTTAGATTTTCAAAGACAAATCAAAACATCACTTTCAAAATAAAACAATTGGATGCAAACGCTAATTTTGTTTCGGTGTATAAACGAACAATAAACAATGGAAATTTAAGAGAGAAATATGTAAAACTAGCTTCTGTTCCTGTTACAACGAAAGAAGGAGAAGCTAGTTTCAACATTATTAATTTAAAAGACAACATAGCGATTTTTCGATTTGTGCCTTTTAACGGGATAACAAAAATTCAATCTTATGAATTTACTGATGTGGTGATAAGAGATAATCCTAGAGTAAATGAAAGAAAATTAATCATTATTCCTTCCTTATCGAAACAAGGAGGAGAAGGAATAGAGATAACAGCACATAACGATTATTTGCCAGACGTCGTCGCCGCTAAACTCTTAGTAAGAAACGCAACCACTGGAAAGAAAAACTTTGAAGTTGTAAATAATTTTAATTTTTCTGATAAACAAAACAGCTCTAGATTAATTGTAAAAAATTTAATCCCATATAACCTTTACGAATTTAAGACGATTTTAATTACCGAAATGGGAGATGAAATACCATCAAATTATTCTGCTTGTCTAGAGTATATTCCGCCCGTTGGAACTCCGCTAAACGTTGTTATATCTAAACCGTTAACTGTTTCTAACAGTGGAAATACCATAGACGTTCAATTTTCTGTGGCTGCTAACGTAGTTGATGATCAAACCAAGATGCTGAGGACTATGTTGGATCAATTGCAGATTTCAGATCCCGTAGGTAGAAGCACGCTTTCTGAATTAATAGCATTCAGCATAACCAGATACAACACGTTAACGGGCGATGTCGATGACATGGGAATCATTTCCAATGATTCTACTTTTTCTGATTCTATAGAATCAGGTAAAAGAGGAATAAAGACAGTAGAAATCGGCCAATCTTACAAGTACATAATATATCCGTTGGTCAGAGATCCAAATACCGTCGTTGACAAAGTCATCGACATGGTTGATACTGAAACAAAGAAAAGTTACAAAATAACCCCACAAAAACACCACCATCCAGCGACCTTGTTAAAAGGAAATGTTGTATCAGATCACTTTATAAAAAACGACCCAAGACCAGAGATGATGAAAGGTATGCTTGGAATTAGTTATGAAGTTCCTATCTCATTTGCCAATAAAAATCCGCGGATAAATGGTCTTTCAATTAGACAAACGAATAGCAAAAATTATCTAACTTGGAAAATTGATGGAGATCCTAATTTAATTGATCATATACTTGTAATGAAAACAACTGATGACGTTAGAACCTTGGTGGGCAAGTCGGCTAGCTTTTCTGATTTGCATAATTTTATTCATAACTTAACAAAAGATGATATAGGACTTGTTTCTTACCTTTTGACGCCCGTTTATTTAGATTATACTTCAGGTAATACTGTAGAATCTTCTAAGATTTTAATAGAACAGGCAAATTAAAAGCGCAATAAATTAAAGAAGGATCAAAGATGTTTAGATTCCCTAAGTCAAGCAATGGAACGTTTCTTAAGTCAGGAAACATGCAAACAAGAGTTGTTAGTTCTGATTCAAACAACTCTAGAAAAACATCTACCGTTTATATACCAAAAAAAGACCTAGATCCGTCTTCTGATCCGTCTGCAACTTCTACAAATTCTCATAAACGTAAGTTAACAAAATATGAAGAACTAGCAAATCTTTCAGAAGACAGACCTGAAATGATTGCGCTAACTAATTTTTCTCCTATCTTGACTGATTCTCAAACAAAGACTGCATATGGAGAATTATTCGATCTATACGTAGAAACATTAAGGCAGATTGATGCTTCAACTCAATCTGCCATGAACTCAGAAAAAAATAAGAAGTTAATAAAAGACAACAACAAACAGTTCAAACAACAAATTTCCATTTTGAGAAACAGATTGAGCGAACTCAATAACATTCTTAAAATGTTAGCAACAGCCAACAAGAACATTAATTCTCACAACTCAATATACAGATTTTCTCCAACTGAGTTTGTTTCTAGAATGTTTGAAGGCTCGCAAAGAAAAACTAAAAAAGAAGATTTAGATGCCATAGCAGAAAAGCTACCTGAAACATTAACCCTAGAAACATCTCTGGCAGATGCTATCATCTCTACGCCTTCAACTGCAAAAAATTATTCTTCTACAAAGCTATGGTTGATGTGTGTAGGTGAATTAGCAAAATTAATAAAAACTCACTCAAAGAAGTCTTTGAATGTAAATCCGCTTGAAGAAAAGCAGTCATCTATTAAAGGGCAGATTCCTCCTCTCGATGGTGGAAAAAACAGGATATCATTAAGTAGTATTCAAAAAAATGCTAATGTACCTTCAAATTTAGTGATTGCTCCCACTTTTCAAACTTCTCTTACTGATTCAGAACAAAAAAAATTAGAGCAAGCACAAAAAGACTTAAAAAATCTTGGAGTTTCTTTCGAAATTCCAACAGGAGTAAAAGATCAAAAAGTAAATCAACAGAAGTTAAATTCCGACTTAACATCTCTTGCTTCTAATTTAAAAGTATCTATGTTAGAAATAGATACAGCTCTTAACAATAATTTAAAAAGCGAAAATTATATAGCTCCTGTATTGATTCACTTGTTGTCAAAAGAGTTGAGACATTCTGCTTGTTTCGATCAAAACTTCCAATTTTTAAGAAATTTTCGTTCAACTGGGACAGGAGTCGTTAACTCTACAAATTACATTGAAAAAATATTTGGACAAGACCCAGGCGGTTTTGATGTTTTTCAGGCACCCAGTAAAAATGTTAACGTAAATTCATTTTCTTTATTTGATCTTACTTACTCTAGACATGTAGAAGATAGCTCTAAAATAGTGTTAACTCTTGAAGAGAATGAATCTTCTAACATGTCTACAACATTGGTTCCTGGAGGTCGTTATTTTTTTGATTCACAAGCGCTATTCAATAACATATCTCAAAATAGCATAAATCTATCTAGAATGTTTGAAATTTCTAGAGAAATTGAAAGATTAGATTCTGGCTTTTTTGAAATTATTTCAAACTTTGGATTTTTGCCGATAGATGACAGCATGTTTGAGACCATGAAAAATGACAGTTCTCAAAAACCTTCATTTACATCCTTTAATCCAGCAACTTTTGCTAAAAATATTCTTAATGTTCTTGTCGATGGAGAAGGAAACTCTAAAACGTATGATTTTGCCGATAGAGAATCAGATCTTGAGATATTTGCTCAAAAAGACAGGGGAATAGTTGCTATTTTAGCAAAAGCTGGAGAAAACAGTGATTTTGGTAGAGAACTAAGAGCTTCTCTATTAATTTCTTTGATTGAATTAGTGGAAGATTCTGTTAACGCAGGTAATAATGATGAAAATCTAAAGATGCTCTTGATTAATGAATCCAAAAACGTTCCTCCTGAGTTATTATCTCAAATAATCGCCGACCGCGCCGCATTTTCAGCTTTTTTTGGCGTGAGCAATTATAATGATATCTTTCAAAAGACTGCAGAAGTTCTTAAAACATCATTGACAGCTAATTACGAAAGCAAAAATATAATCAATAGAATTCCTTGCAAATATGATAACACTGCAGATTTAGGAAATTCTCTAAGAAGTAACAAGTTATTTCTTTCAATTGTTAACATAATAAAAGATATCAAGGCTGCATTCTCTAACTATGCGACTTCAAGTTCTACCAATAACACTATTTTCTCTGAATTAAACATTAATACAATAATTGTGCTAGCTTTTACTGTTATTTGCTCGTTAGTCAAGAAATTCTCAGACAACAATTTTGCTGCTACTAATGCATTTCAAGATTTTTTAACGCCATACTCAAATGGCATAAATCTTTCAACGGCCAATGGAAATTTTTCATTAACCCCTGAAGACAAAAAATTTCTCGTAAGCGTAGGAGCTTCCTTTTACGAACTTGTCGTATATGTTGATTCTAATCCAACAAATCATTCTATAGGCCAACAAGAAATTATCTCCATAATTGAAGACGAAATGAAAACTTTGACTTCAATGATATTTTCTGTAACCAATTTTTTGGATACCTTGAATGGAAAAATTCAAACGATATACAACACGATTAACAAATTCAATAAAGAAGCAATAGCTTATTTGCTAGGATATCTGGAAACTACTGAAAAGTTGTCAATTTTGATGAGAGAGCAACAACTTATGATGTTGCTCTCATCAGTAGAAGATGTGTATCAAAATTTTCAAACTTTTACTGAAAACTTTTCGACGGAAGAAACTGATCCTGATATGATCTTAGCGACCAAGTATCTTAAAAGCTTGCATTATTCTCCACAAATGGTATCAGTTTTACAAAGATTCTTTTCAGACTCAGAATTCACTGAGACAAAAGGATACAATAAAAAAATTGCCACAATTGGAATTCCGCAAGGGTTGCTTAAAGGTTTGTTAAAAAATCCCTTGATGGCTGACAGTAATAAACATAATGATATTATAAAGATCTTAATCTATAAGATAGACGTCTTTAATAGTGATATTGTGTATAAACCAAAGGAATTTTTGTTTGAAGCTTCTAGATTTCCAACTCGTGTTTATTCATCAGTAAAGCCAATCAACACAGACGTGAGAGGAATCAGTGACATAGCTAATGCAATTCCAACTAGAAATTACTCTTTATTTACAAGCTTGAACTTGATAGACACAGGAGCATCTACGTATTGGGACGATAAAACCAGCTCTTTTGGAGAAGAATATAATTTTCTAACATCAAGAGAAAAAAATGAAATTATAGAAAATCACATAACTAGTTTTCTTTTGGAAAATTACATAAAAATCTTGACAGGTTTTGATGTTGGAGATGTTCAATTTAATCTATCGAATATAGAAGCAGATGCTCTTGCTGAAGCTGGTAATTCAACTAACGATGACGTAACTAAGAATTTGCAAAGTTCTACTTCGACCACTAAAGATTCTAAATCTTCTAACTCTTTATCTAAAGGATTAGGAAATGCAGGAAAATCTGTTTTAAATTCTTCTGGTCTCAATAAGATACCGAAGATAAAGAATGAAGCTTTAAAAAATTTGATAGTTGCAGATGTTTTGATTCCAAGACAAGATTTGTATATTAAGAACTTGGTTCAGCCTAAAAAATTTGATAGAGTCTTTAACATTATATTCGATCCTGAGTTTGAAATAGATTATGAAAAATCAACATCAACCCAAAGTAGTTCTTCTAAATTAGAATTTTTAATAAAAACTGCAAAATCTATTAAACAAAAAAGTAATCCCAATGTCTATGTTGATGTAGATAAATCTTTTGAAAATCCATCCCTAGACGCTTTTTTTGCGGTCGTAGAAACTCATGCAGAGCCTTTTGTTGCGGATCCAAAATTGTTAACTTCAATTCAAAAGAGCGAAAATGCGCAGGAATCAGCAAGAAAGCAACAAGACAAAAAATCCATAACGAAAAAAAGCGTTGGTAAGCTATAAAGAGAAACGAACATGGGAATAAAATCAATACCGACAAGAATCATCTATTCAGTAGACGTACCTGAAGTCACTGAGTTGAAGACAGAATTTGTTTACAATTATTATGTTCCTAATGAAGCTGTCAGAGACAAAGATATCTTAACCGATGACGCGATAAAAAATATGAATTTATCGCAAAATATCATCTCTAAACCACGTACTGAGTTAGCAGAATCTTATTTGGATTATGGTAGCAGAAAATTCCCAAGGTACGTAAAAATTACATTCAAAGGTCCTAAAAAGATACCTTACATAGAATCTGGAGAAGAGAACGACATAATTGCTCAAAATTTTGACAAGATTGTGTCAGAAAGTCAGTTTGCTACCAGCTATTACACTGCTGTAAATTTAAAAAATAATGAAATAGACAAACAGACTGCTTCGATTTTTAAAAATGCTTCAATGCTGCTTCATGATACTGAAGAAATTGATTCTTCAAAGTCTGTACAGTCTGTAAAAAATTTGGTAGGAAGTTCTAATGAAAAAGTAGTAGGAAATGTGCTAAGCCAGCAAGAATACATTTCTAACACTATCTATAAAAAAAATGATGGTAAAAAAACAATAAACAACTACTTGAATAGTTTAAAGAATGTTTCGACCAACATGCAGATTAGTAATAATTTGCTATACGACTTGGTTCAAAGAGCATCCAATGATTCATTGAATTTAAACAAGGACTCTTTTAAAAAATTAAAAAATTCGGTTGGTAATAAAAGAAATAGCAACAGCAATTTTGACCTGACCGAAGATGAATTTAAGACGAACGTACAATATATCAATGTAGTATCTTCAGCGGATGATGCGAATGTTCCAACCACCTACAAGCTTGTTGGTTATGTTATAGAAAAAACAGAAATCTTCCCCGATGGAACCCAAAGAGATTTTAATCCAATTATTATAGAGGATCCAAGATCAACTAGCTATGCAGATTTTGATGTACGGTATGGTACTGTCTACATTTACCAAGTTAAATCAATAATGGAAGCAACCTTTGCCGCTGTCGATAACGTCGGACTAGGAATATCGATGATCAGCTCTTTGATCAGTTCAAAACCTGTGATTTCTTATGTAGAAACGACAGAGGATATAGCTCCTCCTCCGCCTACAGGATTAAAGTTTGTTTGGGATTTTGACAGGATAAATCCTGTAACCGCAGAATTTGATCATATCTCGAACAGCATTATACCCGGAACTGGTGTTAGAGGAAGTTTATTAATTTGCTGGTCATTCCCAGTAAATTCGCAAATGGACATCAAAAAATTTCAAGTATTTAGAAGAAAAAATCTGGAACACCCATTTGAGTTATTAAAAGTTTTTGACTTTAACGATGCATCTATCAAATTCCCAGATGATGAAAAAAAGATTGATCAAAAGTTGGTAGAAATAGTTACACCAAATCCAGAATCTTCTTATTATGATGATGATTTTTTTAAGAATTCAGAGTACATTTACGCAGTTGCGTCTGTAGATGCTCACGGAATTAGCTCCAATTACTCTGAACAGTTTCAAGTGAAATTTGATCAATATGCAAATAAACTAATAATAAGATTAGTTTCTACTCAAAATGCTCCTAAGAGTTATCCTAACATGTATCTTGAAAAAGATCTATTCTTGGATTCAGTAAAAACAAGCAACAAAAATACGATGCATGTTTATTTCACACCAACCTGTTATTCCGTCAACAACGATAACGTCAAAACTGATGTAGTCGTGACAGAAAATGGAAGATACAAGATAAATTTTATAAACATAGAGAATCAAGCTTCTACGCAACTCACTATTAACTTGAAAGATTTTCGATAGGCGTTAATCAATTCTTGGCAAATAAAGGAAAGCAATATTTAACTAACTAATACTTACGTGTAGATTTAAGAGTAGAGGAATTATGGGTTTTCTTGATCATTCGACCAATAACATCATCCTTGATGCTGTTTTAACGGACACGGGCCGACAATTTTTGTCAAGAAATAATGGCGATTTTACTTTGACTAAGTTCGCTCTGGGAGATGATGAAGTAAACTACAGCATTATACAAAAATACGGTAGAACGGTAGGCAGAGAAAAAATCGAAAAAAACACTCCTATTTTTGAAGCATTAACGAATCAAGCTCATTCTCAGAAATATAGGCTCATAAGTGTATCTAATCCTAATTTAGTTAGATTACCGAGCTTCACATACACTGGAGATGCAGCTTCATCTGGAAGTGTTATAACCTTATACACCGTGTCTACTTCTGGAAAAGCTACATCTTCTAAGATTAATTTAGAACAGACAGTGCTGAATGAAACGTTGATTGATGTCGAATTAAGAGATCAAACTTTTATTGTTGACGTACCAAATTTGTTCTTGTTGGTAGATTCTGGTAACAAATCTCCAAACAATATAGACAATCAGCAAAGAGCGTATTATACTCTTACCAAATCAGGAACTAATAGCATAGCTGGATCTACTTTAATGTTTACTGTTAATGCAAAATCTTTAACGCAAACTGTATTTGATGTGTACGGAACAGGTACACAAAAAAATACAATAAAGACCTATGTTCGCGTGACAGGTATGCAATCAGGCGCTGTGAAAGACATAGCCGTTGAACTCAAACGTTGAAAAAAGAAATATATGGCCACCTATAAAAACTTAGATCCATCAGACGTAAAAACTGCTCGTTCTTTTTTAAGTCAATTGATTGACGTAATTCAAGAAGACATCAGCGGATCAACTTCAAGAAGAAAATATCAAGTTTTCGTAACTGGAGGTGTTGGTCCCGGAATTACGTCTTCATTATTTCAAACCGTCTATGATCAAGATTTTACGTTACAAACGGCTAACCCTGTTTTTGACTGTACTGTTGGAATTTATCCCAACTCGGATATTACTTCATCTTCTTTATCATCAGTAGATTCCGCAGGAAAAGAAATTTTTCCTTCATCTTCATTGATGATGAGAGAAAAGCTTGACAACTATCGTCAGTTTGCGCAACTTTTGTTAGGAGATGCTAATTCTCAATTTGTCGCTCCATATGGATCAGTTAGCGCAAATGATAAAATTGATGCCGCGTTCTTTATAGCATTTAAGAGATTATTCGCTCGTGATGCGATAAAGAGAGAATCATTTGCAATGAGATTCTTTCAATCAGCTTCTCTTTGCAGATACGACGGAGCTCCTAACATTCCTAATCTTTATAAAACATCAGAGATTGGAATGTCGATTTACACTGATATCGGAGCTTCCACCAACAAACTAACTGAGTTTGGTGGTCAATTAGGCAACATAGTTGATGCCGCTGACACGAATAGAACTGTCGGTCTGCTGTTCTATGACAGAGGAATTGCCGTGATGGATCTAGAAAAGATCACATCAGCTAGCCAATTCGTGTCTGGAAATATTGATGCCATGTCTCCAACAGGATTGGCTGTGTTAGGTGGACCTGGGACCGAAACTTCAGGAATCTCTAAATTTATTCCTGACTTTATAGTTTCAGCTTCTATTGACAATGTAGTAGATCACATTTGTGCCACCAGATTTAGTTCGGGATCGCAGACGGCAATTACTTTTCAAAACACGACAAATATTAACAGCACGTTAGTCTTTTGCAGAGCAGCGGCTGATGAGTTCAACTATTCTTCGAATCCTACTTTTACAGATTCACAAAACAGAATAGTTGTAATTGATTCGGGGCAAGAAGACACGCAACAGACTTTCACTTTCGTGACGTCGGTTGGGCTTTATGATCCGAATGATAACTTGCTCGCAGTTGCTAAGTTAAGTAGACCAGTAGAGAAGAGTCCAGAAAGAGACTTGACCTTTAGAGTACGTCTAGATTTCTGATCCTTAACGAGTTGAAGCGTGAATGTCAATATACAAAGTAAACCCGACCGACTTTCAAAGCATCACTGTCGCCACTAATCCTAGTAGATATTATTCTTCAAGCTCAAGTGGCGTCACGGGATCCGTTCACGTTTTTGCGCGCAGATCAAAAATAGAAAAAGAGACAGCGCCTTTATCTTCCTTCATTGAAGCGACACACAATGACGTTGACATCGCTTCGACGATACAGGGAATAAAGCAACAGATAAAAAGTAAAAAGAATTCGACGACAGGCTCAATAGATGTAAAAAATGCAGTCGAATCTTTTTTAAATTTTGTAAATGATCAGGGAGTATCTGCAAAGAAGAAAAAAGTTCTTGACGTAATAAGATTCACACCTTCTTTTAACTTCACTTCGAATACAGTGCGAAAGATGGTGATAAAAGAGAACTTATCTTCTTATTACAGAGGTGCATACCCATCATCTCACTGGGCTTATGTTAACTATAATTCTTTAAATTTTTTTTCTTCTTCCGATATCCCATCTTCATCGGTCCTGTTGTATCCTAACTATGACAATGGGACAATCCACGAAGGTTACTCCTACGGCGCTTACATGCCAAGTGGAGCCATCAGTTTTGATTTTTACATAAATCCCAGATATAACAATATAGATGAAGGATTTAAAGCAGGAACCATTTTTCATCTTTCATCAACGTATGCGTTATCTTTGGTGTCAGGTAGCTTAAAAGATGGTCGAGGACGACCCCTGGGGTTTAAGATGCTGTTACAGCTAAGTCACAGCGCCGATATTCCTCCATCAATTGCTACGCAAGGTTCTTACCCAAATAATTTAGTATTTGAGTCTCAGGACAATGCATTGACATTTAATAAATGGCATCATGTTGTCGTCAGGTGGGGTACAAGTGAAATTAATGCAGGTACCGGTTCATTCAATGTTGACGGAGTTGACAAAGGTTACTTTGTAGTTCCTTCCGGAACAATAGCTCCGTTGGTATTTCCAGACAACGGAACCGATCCAACAAATCCAGATGTTTTGTGCATCGGAAATTATTACGAAGGCAGTAATAGTGGGTTTAATACTCTTAAAAGTTTTTTTGCAAGAGACACGTCTAACAGAGAAGGTCTGTTAGAACTAGATCCAGCGACGGGCGTAGATGAACCTGACAAATATGCTTTTAATCACCCTCTTAGAGCAGAGGTCCATGATTTATCAATAAAAAACTACTATATGTCAGAAGCCGACTTACAAGTTTCTAGCTCGATAGGTCCTTCAAGCATTGATTCTAGAGTGGCTTTTTATGTTCCTCCTTTCTTTGTCGAAGCAACGCCTGTTAGAAAATTCGTAAATACGTGGGGAGGAATACTACAAACTCCTTTTATTGAAGTCGATGGAACCACGGCTGATCCATTCAACATTGCAATGGCATTTGGTGTGGCAGGCCATTACATCAACACTGAAAACTTTTTAAAAGATTTTGCCACCAACAACTTTCCTAGGCAACATCACCTTTCAGCATCAGCATTAAACAGCACAACGACAGCTAGATCAGCGAATGAATTTCTTTACGATCAACCTATGGTCAGAAAAAGAAACTTGTTGATCATGCCATGTGATGATGGAAATTTCTATCCTGATTACGATTTGCTTAAGAATGAAGAATTGCAAAACCTCTATTCAGATGATTTAGATAACTTCACTCCTGGATTTATCAGCCTTAATAACATGCTTTTGACATCTTCATTAGTGTTTAACACCTCTTTTGAAGATTCTGAATCTACTAATAAAGCAGAAAAAGACCCAGATTTCTTCATAAAAGAGACGATCGGCGTCACGCCTGAAAATCCCGCTTCATCTGGTGGGCCTGCTTACAAGAATTATTTGAGAAATACCAACAAAGCAATTTATGCAGGACAATCAGGACAAGGTCTTCAAGAAAATGCTCCATTGACGATATATCAAAGAACAGGAGATTCTAGCTCTAATCAAGTAACTTTCTTTGATATCAGCAATCTGTACTATGGGATGAGTATTTTACCCGGCAGTTTCATGATAAAAGATGTTTCTCTTTCAGGCTCTAACGGAGAAATGAAGATTACCATTAGAGACAACGGCAACGGAGGGTTGTATAGAGCAGATAGCGATTCGCCTACTTGCAAGTGGAACACTGTAGGAACAATCTATTACAATGAAGGAATCATTGCAATAAAGAGTCCGCATCTGTACTTCTTTGGTAAGGAAAACTTTGAAGTTTCATTTAAAGGTGAACAAAACATTCACGTTTTGAAGTTAGACATGTCAGCACCAGTCAATCATCTAAATTCATCTTCAAATCCCACATTCGTGAAGGTTCCATCCACGCTGAATCCTAATGAATATGACTCTGACTTCGTGTATATTTCAGGCATAAATTTTCATGATGATAATCTAAACGTGATCATGAAAACTCAGCTTGCACAGCCCATCATGAAACGACACTCTGATAAGATAGCTTTCAGAGTGAAATACGATTGGTAACAGATCTAGTTCATGACAGTAAAAAAGAGAAAGAAAAAAGGAAGGTATCATAGAGGTACTCATAATTCTCCTCTGGCTGGCGAGTGTAAATTTCGTTCAGGATGGGAGCAAAAGTACATGGAGTATTTAGATGCTGACCCGAACGTAGAATCTTGGTCTTACGAAAAGATCGTTATCAAATACATCTCTAATAAGTCTTCAGGAAAAATTCGAAAGTACTATCCTGATTTTTTTGTGAAGATGAAAAATGGCGATCTACTCGTCGTGGAGATCAAACAAAAAAGGAAGTTAGATTCCTCGGCCGTCAAGAAAAAATCGGCAGCGGCACAACAGTGGTGCATGATCAACAATGCCTCTTTCTTAATTCTTACTGAATTAGAATTAAAAGATATGGGAATCTTATAAAAAGATTTTACCTGATGTCACCTGATGATGATAATCAGATGTGTCAAAAATTGTTTTAGGTCTTGACGTTTCAACTTCAGTGACAGGTGTTTGCGTTATAGATAAAGATGTTCAACCTGATGACAAGGGTTCTCACATCCTTCTCCTCGACAAAGTAGAGTTCAAGAAGTGTAAAACATTTTGGGAGAAGTCTGATGTTATTGAATCAGTTTTATCAGACATATTCCATCGACAGAAACTAGCACCAGTCGTATTCGCTCTTGAGGAACCGTTGTTGGGATTTCAAAAAGGAATGTCATCAGCAACAACCATCACCACCCTCATGAGGTTTAATGGTATAGTTTCTTATATCGGTAGAAGAATATTTCAGGTGGACCCAACCTACATCTCATCCTCGCACGCCAGAAAACTATGCGGAATAAAGATGCAACGAACATCTATCGCCGGAATGAATGGTAAGGAGCAGGTCTTCAAACACATGTCTGAAAACGACCTGAAGCATGTGGATTGGCCGAAGAAGAAAAATGGTCAACCCGTCGATTGGAGCCGTGATGCTACAGATGCATATGTAATAGCTCGAGCTGCATGTCTCTTATAATTTTTGTAAATGATATTTCTTAACTATAATATAATTAGTTACATCCCAAAGGAGTATTTCACATGAAGATTACCCCTTCGCAATTACGTAAAATCATAAAAGAAGAAGTCAAAAGATTGTCAGAAGGTCCTGAAGAGGAACAAAAGGTTTTTTATGACGCTTTACGTCAAGCAGAAGATGCCTTAATGAAAGTCGTAGAGATCGTAGAAAAATCCGGAAAGGGAAGCCCTGAAAAATTTGGAGGACAAGGTTCTCAACAGGTTAATCTAAAGGCGGTCCTTGCACAGATTTCCAACCAAAGAGAAATTGAACAAGACGCACCAGATTATGGCGGCGGTTTATTCGATCTGCCTGGCAAATAATTGAACATATAACTCTACAAGTATTACGATGCTATCGTGGCCATTCGTTCGGTCTCCGATAGCATTAATTTTTTTGAATCTGTTTTTGGTAAGGGGCGTATATCTTCCAACGGTATCAACTTTGACGTTCGTTGTCCAATATGCGCCTCGGCAGATCCAACGAAAAAGAAACTTTCTATTCGCACTGACACCACCGCAAATCATTGTTGGGTTTGTGGGTGGAAGTCTCGTACCATAGTTCCTCTAATAAGAAAATTTGGAACTCAAAATCAACTAGCAGAATTCAAAGAGTTGTTTGGACTGTTCGATAACTCTTTTCATCTGGTTACTGGTGAAAAAGAAGAAAAACAAAAGCTCGAACTTCCAAAAGATTTTAGGCTTTTGACGTTAGCAAATAGTATGGATCCTGACGTAAAGGCCGCCTGGCGCTATGTGTACTCTCGAGGACTTACTGACAGAGATGCTTGGTACTTCAAACTAGGAGTTTCTGATGAGCCTAGATGGAAGAGAAGAATCATCATGCCTTCATTTGATGCGCAAGGAAATTTAAATTTTTTTGTAGCTAGAGCGATCGATAAGGACAAAAAGCCAAAGTATGATAGCCCAGACGTAGATAAAAATCCTATCGTCTTTAACGATCTAAACATAGATTGGTCAAAGAGATTGGTGCTAGTAGAAGGTTCATTCGATCTAGTAAAGTGCCCAGAAAACTCTACTGCAATATTAGGATCGGATCTTGACGAGAGACACGAAATCTTTAATAAAATCTTACTACACAACACACCAATTGCGTTATCTTTAGATGGAGACATGTGGGACAAAAAGACTCCTAAAATAGCGAAAAAGTTGCAGGAATATAATGTAGACGTCATCGTAGTTGATGTTCGTCCGTGGGGAGACCCAGGTAGCATGTCTAAAATCGAATTTGAAGAAGCGTTAAAAGAAGCAAAGCAAATTAGCTGGGACGATAACTTTAGTAGAAAGTTAAAAAAAGCTACTGCAGTAAGTTTTGCATTTTAGTGATAATTAGTTATTGTGAGAAAGCACGTAATTACAGAAGCCAGGATTAGAGAAATAATCCAAGAAGAAATAGCAATTCAACAGCTCCTTGAAGAAGGATTTTTAGATTCTGCTAAAGATGCAATAAAAAAATTGTCAGTTGCAGTTACTAATAGATTTAAGGAAGCAGCAGACAAGTGGGCAAACGTTATCTCTGAAAAGATAAACATGATGCAGACGATCCCTCCAGAGATATTGACAATCGTCAATGCACTCGAAGAAGGAAAGAAGTCGACAGGAGAATCAATAGAGTTAGATGAAACGTTAAAGCTAGCTCAGTCTCTCAGTAAAGAAAATCCTCTTGCTTCTGCTGAAGAAGAATTATCTGGTCCTATCTACGCAAAAGCAAAAGAATTAAAAGAAATGTATGTTGTATTGTCCGATAATTCTTACGTCAAACAAAGAAAAAACTTACACGAAGCAGGAATAATAACTGGAGCAGGTATTGGATTAGCGATCATCGGAGGTTTACCTTTGTTATTTAAAGGGTTAACTAAGCTGGCTGTCTATTTGAAAGCTGAAAAATTAGCTTCAATCTTTGAAAAAGCTGAACATGTTACTCACGCTTTTGAGCAAAAATTTATAAAATTTGTAATCCCTAGCAAACTTTCATATTTCGTATATAAGTTTTTAGCTGAAAAAGGATTTCATACGGCTGGTGAAAAAGAAGTTTTATCTTACGAAAGATATAAATCTTCGAAATCAGAGCAAAAAACAGCAGAATTAATCTATAAGGCTTTATTGATATATTTTGCTTTTCAAGGACTAGCAGGCGCTCTCAAGGCTGGTGCATCCTTGTTAGGATTTGTTGAAGGAACTGCAACAACAGTGAAAGGCATCGAACTAGCAAAAGGATTTGCTGACGTTCGAAAAATTGTCAGCGGAGCATGAGATATGAACATACGCATTATCTACGTTACATTTAGATAATGCTACGAATTGCGCATACAGCAGACGTGCACTGGCGTGGGCTTAGTCGACATGATGAATATCGAGAGATATTTTCTGCTTTTATAAATGACTGTAAGAAGAGCCGCGTCGACCACATCTTCATTGGTGGTGATATCTTTCATACAAAAACATCAGGAATTTCTCCTGAATACATCAACCAACTAACGTGGTGGCTAAATGCCATGTCTGAAGTTGCAGTGGTGCACATCATATTGGGTAACCATGATGGTAACCTAACTAATCTTTCTAGGCAAGACGCAGTTTCTCCGATTGTTGATGCAATGAAAAATGATCGGATAAAGCTCTACAAGAAAAGTGGTACTTACGAATTTTCTCCTGGATACAATTGGTGTGTTTTTAGTCTCTTTGACGAAGAAGGTTGGAAAGATGTAAAACCAGTCCCAGGAATGATCAACATCGCGTGTTTCCATGGATCAGTAAGAGGATGCGTAACGGAAACAGGATGGGACATAACAGAAGGCATCAGCACTGATTTTTTCAATGAATATGACTTTGTATTTCTAGGTGACATACACAAACGACAAATGTTAGCCTACAGAGATGGAAAGCCTTGGATAGGATTTCCAGGTACACCCATTCAGCAAAACTACGCAGAAGAGTTAGATCATGGATATTTGCTTTGGGATATTGGTTCAGCATCCAACTGGGATGTTAAGTTTTGTCAACTTCCTAATGTTAAGCCTTACGTAACGATTGATTGGCAAGAGAATCATGAAAAGTTAATCAACGAAGCTTTGCTTTATCCAAAGCAGTCAAGATTTCGTATTAGATCTAACGTACCAATGTCACAAGGTGACATTCAGACGATTTCTAATCAACTGAAAACTACATTTCAAGCAACGGAAGTTACTTTTAAAACAGACTGTAAAGTAGAGACGAAAAAAATCTCAACGTCAGATGTTGTAATAGAGAAATCTGATATTAGATCTAATGAAGTGATCTTATCTCTTTTGCGTTCTTATGCAAAAGAAAACAAATATTCTAACGTAAACTGGGAAGCGGTAGAAAATGATGTAAAAAAGTATCTTTCTTTGGTCACAACGACGGATGATTTAGCTAGAGGATCTTCATGGTCTCTTAAACAGTTGAAATGGGATAACATTTTTGCTTATGGCGAAGGCAATGAGATAGATTTTTCAAACTTGAATGGAATAGTAGGAATTTTTGGTCCCAACAGGATTGGAAAATCTTCGATTATAGGCACAATCATGTATTCTTTATTCAACACGACCGATAGAGGATCCATGAAGAACATTTACGTTTGTAACGTAAGAAAGCCTTACTGTTCATCCAGGGCAATATTTGAACACAACGGTAAATCTTATGTTGTAGAAAGGCAAACGACAAAACAGCTGAATAAAAAAGGCGGAGTAAGTGCTTCAACAGCTCTTAACCTTTTTAAGATTAATGACGATGAAGCAGAAGATCTAGGCGGCGAGCAAAGAACAGACACTGAAAAGATCATTAGATCGTTGTTAGGATCTCCTGATGACTTCTTGCTGACTTCTTTTTCTGCACAAGGAGAAACCAACGCATTCATTGCATTATCATCAGCCAAAAGAAGATCATTGTTGTCTAGATTTCTAGATTTAGATGTCTTTGATAAAATGTACGAAAATTGCAACAAAGAGCTAAATGGATTTAAAGCAAGGTTAAAGAATTACCCAGAAAAAGATTGGGATGCCTTGAAGAAACAAGGAGAAGATCTTTGTATAGACCTTCAAAAAAAGATTGAAGATCTGCAGATCAAAATATCTGATACTCAAAATTTGCTAACGGACGTCAAGTACAAGCTGTCTTTGCATAAAGATCTAAAGCCAGTAACAAAAATTCAGCTTGAAGCTCAAGAGAAAAAAGTTTCTTCGCTAGAAAAGCAAGCGCAAGAATGTTCTTCTTATATCGATTCATTAAAAGCAGAAATATCATCTTTAACTTCAAAACTTGAAACTGTCAATTCTTTTATTGAAAGTGAAGACATTGATGAACTTAAAACCAAACTTACCGCAATAGATTCTATCGAAAAATCTATCACAAGTCTAAAACATTCTTACGAGTTAGAAACTGCTACTTTAAAACAACAACAAAAATCTCTTGCGTTGTTGGATGAAGTCCCTTGTGGTGATGAATACCCCACTTGCAAATTCATCAAAGATGCTCACTTAGATAAGTCAAAATTTCAAAATCAAAAAGAAAAAGAAGCCAATATAAAAGCATCTCTTGACAAGGCAATCAACTCTTTAAATTTGTTAGATAAAAATTCCATAATTTCAAAAATCTCTAAATATGAAAAAGCTGTTGGTTTATTGTCTAACATCAAATTGGAAATCTCTAAGAAAGAAACAGAAATTGAAAAGTGCAAATCTTCCTGCGAGATTTGTTTAGAGAACTTAAAAGAAGCAAAGACCAAGTTAGTTGACATTCAAAAGGCTTTAAAAAATAATGAAAATTATGAGGTTGTTGCCTTACGTTCAAAATTAGAAGAATTATCTAGTATTGCTAGAGATCATGACGATGAAAAGATACGATTAGCGACTCAGCATGGAAGAGCTTTATCTGATCTAGAAAAATTGAAATCTGAAAAAGATTCTAGAGAGAGTTTGATTCGTGAGATGAAATCGACGGAAATGATATGCGATGCCTTTTCAAAAAAAGGTCTTCCTTTAATGATCACGAAAACTCAGCTTCCTGTCATCAATCAAGAGATTTCAAAAATTTTACAAGGTATCGTAGATTTTACAGTAGAACTTGAAAATGATGATGAAACAGACTCTACGGAAATATACATCAACTATGGAGACAGCAGGAGGATAATTGAGCTATGTTCAGGAATGGAAAAAACTATCTCATCAATTGCAATTAGAGTAGCCTTAGTTAATATTTCAACTCTTCCAAAATTGGATATGTTTATAATCGACGAAGGATTTGGAACGTTAGACGAATCTGGAGTGGAAGCATGTAGTAGATTGCTCAATAGCCTGAAGAGGTATTTTAAGACAATTTTGATGATTACCCATGTGGATGGAATAAAAGATATGGCAGATCATATTATCGAAATAACCAAGCAAGAAAAAGATTCTAAGGTGGTTGTCACATGACGTGGAAAGATTATTCGCACGAAAGATTGATTAAAGAATGTTCAGGTTACTACGTGATCAAACCAAAAATTGCAAGAGAAATTGTACCATTGATTTGTCCAGTCTGCGAATGTATTTTTAGATCTTCAGAAGATGAAAAATCTTATAAAAGCTTTGGATGCTGTGAAAGCTGTGAGACGTTATGGGCAAGACCCAACCAAGAAAAATGGAAAAATGGGTGGAGACCTGAAAAAGAGATTGTTCTTTTGAAAGCAGAACAAAAAAAGTTAGATATTCATTTAGAATTTTAAATGTGATGATACATAGTTATCTTTGTTTTTGAAGAGGAAAAAATGGCTGATATTGATCTTAGTTCTCTTGGAGAAGCAATCGATACATCATGGGGTAGATCTTCCATGCCTTTGACTTCAGGTTTTTCAGCAAAAATGTCGCTTGCTGGTCAAAATCAACTTCACTTGGTTTATCAGACTGTGATTAACTTTGCTTCAGAGCGAGAAATGCTTAGAGTAAAATTATTTGAGTCTGAGCAAGCTGTAAAAAATGTGAAATCGATAGTTGATAACGTTAAAAGCAAATATAAAGATCTGTCTGGACAGTCTTTAAAAGTTAAAGAAGTTTCTTCAGGCGAATCTGTTGAAATAATTGGTCTTAATGTTCACAATCCAAAAAGAACTGCTTTGTACAGAAGAAAGTGTATATTTGAACTAGCATAATGTCTGAAAAAACGTTAACAAAACAGCAACAAGTCAACGAGATAATTCGTTGTGGCAAAGATCCGTCGTATTTTATAAAGCACTACGCAAGAATCCAGCATCCATTAAAAGGTACGATTCCATTTGAGTTGTATCCTTTTCAAGATGAATGCTTAGAAAACTTTCAAAAGCATAGATTTAACATTGTGCTAAAATCCAGACAGCTGGGTTTATCAACGGTTTCAGCTGCATATGCCACTTGGTTAGCTATTTTTTACAAAGATAAAAACGTATTAGTTATTGCAACAAAACTTGCTACTGCTCAGAACTTTATTAAGAAAGTAGCTGTTTTACTACAATCTTTGCCAAAATGGCTTTTGATGCCCAAGTTTGAGCCATCAAAGCAACAAATATCTTTTAGCAATGGATCTCAGATAAAGGCTGTACCTACGTCGGAAGATGCAGGCCGTTCTGAAGCTCTATCTTTGCTAATTGTAGACGAGTGTGCATTTATTAGAGATTTTGACACGATATGGACAGGTCTCTATCCCACGCTTACGACAGGTGGTAACGCTATTCTAATTTCTTCTCCTAATGGAGTAGGTGGTTTATATTACAGATTATGGGTTGAAGCAGAAGCTGGGGCTAACGAATTTAATCCGATAAGACTTCCGTGGACTGTTCACCCAGAGCACGATGAAATTTGGTTTGCAAAAGAAACTAGAAATCTACCAAAAAGAAAAGTTAGTCAAGAATATCTTTGCGATTTTATCACGTCTGGAGATACGTTCTTACAGTCAGAAGATCTAGAAGATTTAAGATCCAAAATATCTCCTCCTATTGAAAAATCAGGATTTGATAGAAACGTTTGGATATGGGATCACCCTTCACCAGAAAAATCATATGTAATTTCTGCAGATGTTGCTAGAGGCGATGCATCAGATTATTCTGCGTTTCATGTAATAGATCAATCTGCTTGTGAGATTGTAGCAGAATACATGGGTAAAATACCTCCAGAAAAGTTTGCAGAGTTATTGGCTGAATGGGGTAAAAAATATAATAATGCTTTCATCTGTCCAGAGAATAACACATTTGGATATTTCGTGAATGTTAAGCTTAGAGACTCCGGATATCCACGATTGTATTACCACAACAATAAAGGTGATCCGTTTTCTTACTCTTCAGTAGATCCTTCAGAACTACCAGGGTTCCCAACGAATCAAAAAACGAGAGTTCAAGTTTTAACAAAGCTTGAAGAACTTATAAGAAATAAGGTTTTAAGGTGCCATTCTCAACGCCTGTACGATCAACTTCAGGCTTTTATTTGGAATGGTAATAAGCCTATGGCTTCTAAAGATAGTCATGATGATTTAATCATGAGTCTTGCTATTGGTGCGTGGCTAGTTGAAGACGGAAGTGGTGCTAATGAATCTGCTATGGCTATGGCATATGCTATGCTAAAAGCGACGGGTATCTCTAGAAGAGAATTAAATGAAATTCCTAATGGCCCTAATTCAGCTAGTCCATACATCAGTCCTTCATTAAGAGCTTCAACTGGAATTAATCCTCAAAATGTGTATAAATTGCGAGAACCAACCGACGTTAAACATGTCAACGCTAATTCTGATCCACTAATTGCAGATTTATCTTGGTTGTATCGTTGAAGCGTAATAAATATTTGACATTACTGTTACGATAAAAGAGACTAATATGCCAAAAAAGTTAAATTCTGTTGAACTTCATGCAAAAATTTTGCTACAAAAAGAAGCACTAATGGAAGGAGTGGATTCTTCAGGGGTAAAATCTTTAATTTCTTCTGCAGCAGATTTATATGAAGAAATCATAGATTTCGAACAGAATGCAACCGCCGATGCTATTAATGCATTGACTCCTCATTTAAAAAACGTGAAGGACACTCTTGAAAAAATGATAGAGAATCCTACAAGCTACGTGCCACAATCAACAACAATGGCCGAAAAGCAAAGAGTAACTTTTAAACCAACTAAAGATGTTGATTGAAGAATTTATTACCCAAGATAACTCTATAGTAATATATTCATACGTAGGGTTATAGAACGTGGCAAAAGAAGAAAAAAATTTATTTCAGCGTCTTACTCGCTTATTTAAAAGCGGTCCTGTAGTCAAGAGAAAGATTCGGACATTAGACACTACAATAGCGGTTGCTGACAAAGCTAAATCGTCAGCGGCCTTGTTGTTTCAGCGTTCAATGTCTCCCACTTATTCTACTATAACTGCAAATTCTTATAACTTGTCAGAACGTTTGATGAGATATCAAGATTTTGCAGAGATGGAATATACGCCTGAAATTGCTGCGGCGCTCGATATCTACGCCGACGAAACATGCGCGCAAGATGAAAAGGGCAGAGTACTTCACATTTATTCAGATAACGAAAAAATAAAACAGATATTAGAAGATCTATTCTACAACACTCTAAATGTAGAATTTAACTTACGTTCATGGGCTAGAAATTTGGTTAAGTATGGAGACTTCTTTCTCTATAATGATGTATCTCCCACACAAGGAGTTATCAACGCATTCCCAATTCCAGTAAACGAAATTGAAAGAGAAGAAAATTACGATAGAGAAGATCCATTTGCAGTAAGATATCGTTGGACGACTATGGGAAATAGAACATTAGAAAATTGGGAAATTTCTCATTTTAGGTACATCGGAAATGACATGTTTCTACCTTATGGATCTTCCGTCATAGAAGCCGCCAGAAGAATCTGGCGTCAACTAATTCTTCTTGAAGACGCTATGCTTGTGTATAGAGTTGTCCGCGCACCAGAACGTCGTGTATTTTACGTAGACGTTGCGAATATTCCGGCCGAGAACGTTCCAATGTACGTTGAAGAACAAAGAAAGAACCTTAGAACTAATCAAGTTGTTGATAGGAACACAGGTAGGGTCGATCTAAGATATTCTCCTTTGAGTGTAGAAGATGATTATTTCATTCCAGTGAGAGGCGGAGAAAGCGGAACAAAGATTGACACCTTGGCAGGTGGTCAAAATGCAGCTTCGGTTGAAGATGTAGCTTACATTCAAAAAAAGCTATTTGCCGCATTAAAAATTCCAAGAGCTTATTTGGGATATGATGAAATGTTGTCTTCAAAAGCTACATTAGCTCAAGAAGATATCAGATTTTCTAGAACGATAAATGTGGTTCAAAAGACGATTGTTTCTGAACTTAATAAGTTGGCGATTATACATCTTTATGCAAATGGATTTGACAACGAAGATTTACAAAACTTTACTTTACGTCTTTCTAACCCTTCGACTGTTGCCCAACAACAGAAGCTAGAACTCTGGAGATCAAAGTTTGAAATAGGTGGTGCTTTACCTGAAGGAATGGGAAGCAAAAGATTTATTCAAAAAGAAATTTGGGGATTGAATGACGAACAAATTCTTGCAATCAATGAACAAAGAAAGCAAGAAAAGATCATTGATGCTGAAGTAGAAGCTGCTAAACCTGAAGGTGAAGAAGAAGCGCCTGCTGGTGGCGAAGAAGAAGCGCCTGCTGGAGAAGAAGCAGGAGGCGAAGAAGAAGAAGAAGCAGGCGGCGGAGGAGGCGGATTATTTGCAGGAGATAAACCTTCAGATGATGCATCTCCTGATGCAAAGTTGCTATTATCGGTAGATGAACCCGAACAAATGCCAAATTTATACGAAAAAGACAAGCTACCCATAAAGAAATCAAATAAGACTAAATACAGCAATAAAAAAGCGCAGTATGATAGTTCTAGAAGAAAAAAATGGCAACTACATGAACCAGATTTCGTAAAAATGACGTCAACTCATCAAGCGTTGAATGACCCGTATGATACGAAGTGGTTAAAAAACCAATTTAAAGATCCATTAGGATTATCAGAGTCGATAAACGAAACTTATCACGTGACAAGTCTTCCTCCTGATGTAATGTCTTCTCTAAAAAAGATGACAGTAGCTTTGAAGATTCAAAAAAATAAAGAAGGATTATTAACAGAATCTAACGAGGAAGCGGCTTTAGATCTTGACATCGAAGACTGAAAGTATATCTATTCATTAGAGTAATTCAACTGTTGAAAGGAATTGACCAGAATGTCATCCTCACATAATAAAAAAAGAAATACTGGATTAATTTACGAGTTTCTAATTAAAACCATATCAAAAGCGCTCGTAGAAAATAACAAACCTCAATCATCAAAAGCGCTTAAAATCATTAAGCAAAATTTCAAATCTGGTACTGAGTTATATAGAGAATTTAGACTCATAAATGCTTTAATGAAAACTACAGTTGGATCAGAATCAATTGCTGCTTCAATAATTTTTGAAGCAAAAAACGCTGCTAGAAGTCATGATATGCATGAATTAGACAGAGAAAAATCAATTTTAATTAGGAGTATAAACCACCAATTAAAAGACGATAATTTTTATGACCAGCATATCAATGAATACAAGATGTTTGCAACAATACAGAATTTGCTCAACAGTTGGAGGAACCCTAATTCTGACTTGCAAAAAACAGCTGAATATGAAGAAGCATTGATGAAGTGGCTTGTTTCTCCAAAGAGTCAGTTGCAAGAAGAAAAGGTCAACGAAAACTCAGTAGGAACGAATCGTCTTCTTATGAAAGTCATGATGAAGAAGTTAAGCGAAAAATACGATGGAGCTCTTACGTCTGATCAAAAATCTCTTATCAAAGCTTATGCTTTTGCTACAGCCAATGACGACAGCTCTACGATCTTAAAAAAATTGAGTGAAATAAGAGAAAGATTATTGGAATCTATCAATGATTATCTGGAGTCAAAAGAATCTTCAAAGTATTTGAACACTAAATTATTAGAAGTAAAGAATAAGTTGTTCGAACCGTTAAATGAAGTTAACGATTCCACTATTTCTGAATACATGTTATACGCAAAGTTAGTTGATGAACTAACTTCAGGAGGGTCAGATGTCTGACTTGAAACTCTTAAATTCTTATGAAATATTTGATTATTCTTCTGAAACTATAAAAGAGTCCAGAGAAAAGAACGATGGAAAAATCTTGATGAAAGGTATTCTGCAAAAAGCAGATACCTTGAATCAAAATGGCAGAATCTACCCGAAAAATATTCTAGAAAGAGAAATAAGAAACTATCAAAAGTTTATAGCTGAAAATAGAGCTTTAGGAGAGTTAGATCATCCTGATTCTTCAGTGGTAAATTTAAAAAATGTTTCTCATATAGTTCGTGAAGCATACTTAGACGGAGATGTCGTCTATGGAAGCGTGGAAATTCTAGACACCCCTTCTGGTAAGATACTACAATCCTTAGTCGAAAGCGGAGTAAAATTAGGAATATCATCTAGAGGAGTTGGTTCTACAAAAAAGCAAGGCGATTACCAGATAGTTCAAGATGATTTTCAATTGATCTGTTGGGACTATGTTTCTGAACCATCAACACCAGGTGCGTTCATGATGGCAGAAGGAAAAACAATAAATCCCTCTGAGGTAAGAGGAATTTTTAATCGTTCTGACAGAATCAATAGAATTATTAATGATATTTTATCTACAAAGAAGTAATATTGTAAGGGTCAAAAAGGAAGCAGCCATATGAAAATGACTCGTAATGAACTGAAAGATCTAGTGAAAGAATGTCTTGTGGAAATTTTATCCGAAGGCATGGGAAATTCCACAAAATTAAAAGAGTCATTCGCTTTTCAAGAAAAAAAAGTGCATAAAAAACCTGCTGATATGATTTCTTATGGCCAAAGAAATCAGATAATGGATAAGAAAAGAATAAGCGAAGTCATAAAGACAGAGTCTAAAGGTGATCCTATTCTTGCTGCAATTTTAGCTGACACAGCTTCAACTACACTACCAAACATGTTAATGAATGAAGGTCACAATCACACACCACAACCGGTTGGTTCTGTAGAAAGAATCGTAGCTTCTACAAATCCAGAAGAACTATTTGGGGATGAAGCAGCGTCGAAATGGGCAGCGTTAGCGTTTATGGACACATCAAAGAAATTTTGATGTTTTAAAATAGATTAGAATACTTAGCCTATATATTTGCACGAAAGGTGTCTTTTTATGAAACTAACATCGAATTTGTTGAAGAGAATCATCATGCAAGAGGTCGCAAAATTTAAGGCAGAACGTAGCACAGAAGATGCAGCAAAAGATGCCGAAGAAGTAGATGCTGATGAATTTGCAGATACTATTGAGAATCCTCATAATTATTACAAGGCACTTGGTCTTGAAGAAGCTAGACTAGTGAAACGTTTAGAGAAAATTCGTGAAGCAAAAAGAGCTCTTCGAAACAAGTGACCTTACTTAATCTTTAAGGAGGAAATTATGCCTGGACAAGGGAAATACACGGTGTACGCACCGGAATCGAACGCAAAAAATAATTTAATGAGCAAGCTGTATCCAGAATCCCCGACAGCAAATTTTGTTGGAAAAGAAAATGAGTATAGAGCAGCTGTCGTTAGCACAGGCAATGCATATCTAGCTCCTTCTTCAACGACAGGCGACGCATTCTTTGGTCCCAAGGTAAGTCTTAACTACGAAAATTCTCCAGATATATTAGCAGGTGCTGACGGCGCTTGGAAAAATCCTGGAGACCCTGCTAATTCTTTTACACCAGATCTCTCATCACCTGGACCTGGAAAGACGGATGGTGTCGACAAGTCCGCAGATCCTGGAATAAAGGCAGTCGATGTTAAACCAAACTATGTCCCTGGAGGTCCTGCAACTGGCACTCGTTCACCAGCACAATACGCTAAGAAAATTGGATCTTTGATGCTGAATGGTGCCACCAAAATGGGAACCTCTGATTCATCAACATGACAATAATTGAAATGGAGAATTTTTGAAAATGTCTAAACAGCTCTACGAAGAAGCAATAGCAGACGTAAAAAAACTAAAAGAAATAGCTGAAGATAACGCTAAAAGAGCAGTTATCGAGGCAGTTGCTCCACGAATTCGTGAGCTGATAGAAAAAGAGTTATTGGAAGAATCCTCCGCAGACATGTCTGCGGAGGATGATCATGATGATAAAAATCATGATAAAATATTGACAGATGATCCTACTAAAAAAGGACCTGAAGCTAAAAATAACGAAATGTCCATGTCAATTGGCGAATTAACCTCAGAAGAAGATGAGAAAAAAGTTGAAGAGGACCAAACCGCTTCCGAGGTAACGCTTGAAGATGTCATGGAGATAATCGCGTCGAAGAGCAAGAACGAAACGCTCCGCGAATTTGAAGAAAAGTTACGCTATGTCGAAAAGATGATCGATTCGTTATCATCAATTGAACAAAGCATGAAAGAATCAAAAAGCTTTGAAAACAAAGTCTCTTCTCTTGAAGAAACGATCTCAGAGCTTTATGAACATGCAAACACGCGTATCGTAAGTTCAACTCAAAAGTTGAGCTGTAACCTTAAAATACAAAATTGCTTAAAAAAACTAGAAAAGCTTCAGGAGATTAAAATGAAGAAGAGAAATGGTCGTTTGGATGAAGAAACAATTAGCATTGAATTAACAGGAGTTCCTGACGACGTCGACCTCGAGAGCCTTGGAGTCAATTTGGTCTCCGGAGGCGGCGAAGAGGAAGACGAAGAAGCAGGCGAAGACATGGAAGACCTCGGCGGCGAGGAAGAGGGTGGCGAAGACATGGAAGATCTCGGCGGAGATGACGAAGAAGGCGATGAGGACGAAGAAGACATGGAAGAAATGTCTATGCCTAATACGCCGCAGACAGAATCTCGTCGTCTCAACGACAATTTGATTGTCGAGATTGACGAAGGTATGTTACGTCGTGAAATTGCACGCATGAAGGCTATTCGTGAAGAGGCAGTTCCTTCAACCAAGGGAGAAGCCCCAGGATCAGATGAGTTTGACGACTTTGGCGACGCCGAAGAAGAAGGCGAGCCTCTTGAGATGACATTGAGTGAAGTCGACGAAGTTGATGAAGTCGATGAAGCTGCTATGACAGATGAGACCTACGAAGCCTATGGCGTAGAAGGTGAAGCAGCCGACAGAACCGATTCATCACCTGCCGCAGTGAATCGCCGCGAACAATACGCACAAACAAAAAAGCAAGGTGATTCTCCAGTCAATGAAGCTGACAAAGATGAAGAGGACGAGGAAGCTGAAAAGTCTGCCGATGAAGCAGCTAAGTGTGAGTCAATCCGTCGTCAGATGGTCGCAGAGCTCAAGCTTCAAGAGTCTCTCCGTGCAAGAGCCCGTGGTGCAGCGCGCCTTTATGAGGCATCTAAAGCAAAGTTCAATAAGACCCGTACGCTTTCTGAACGCAAGGAAATTGCTCGTCATGGAGATGCTCACAAGGCAGCCTACACGGGATTCGCAAAGCGTTACAACGAATCTGTTAAACGATTCAACAAACTTTCAGAGGCGCTTGCTGAAGCAAAGCGTCCAAGCAACGTTCGCTCTAATAGCAACGTGAAACCTGGTGCGAGCGCAGGCGATGTTCAGCTCCGCAACAAGTTGGCAGAAACGAATCTGCTCAACGCCAAGCTCATGTTCACGAACAAGCTTCTTCAATCAGAAGCCTTAACCTCGCGCCAGAAATCGCAGGTTATTGCGCAGCTCGATGAAGCAGCCACGCTCCGCGAAGTGAAGCTTGTATATGAGAGCCTCGCCAAGACATTGGCAGCTCCGCGTAAGCCTGTAACAGAAGGTCGCGTTCTTGGATCTTCTTCTCAGGCAACACGTTCGGCTTCGGCACAATCCCTCAACGAGGGTTATGAAGCAGAGCGTTGGGCAAAGCTCGCAGGCATAGCTAAGTGATGCTTGAGGGCATGTAGATTAATCTTTCAATTTGTTTATAGGAGAATATAAGAATGAAATCTTTTACAATTGATCAGCTTGCACAGGGCATCAAAGAGCGTCACGTCGGCGCCGAGCGTGCCCGTCTTACAGAGAAGTGGAGCCGCACAGGTCTCCTCCGTGGCCTCGATGGCACACGTCGCGAAGTGATGGCACAGCTCCTTGAGAACCAGGCAGCACAGGTCCTCAAAGAGAGCAACAGCCTCTCAACAGGCGGTGGCAACGTGACATCAAGCGGACAGATCCAGGGCTTCACAAACATCGCGTTCCCAATCGTCCGTCGCGTCTTCGGCGGTCTCGTTTCAAACGAGCTTGTTTCAATCCAACCAATGAGCCTCCCCTCAGGTCTCATCTTCTACCTTGATTACACATATGGTACGAACGTTGGACAGGCAGCAGGCGACACAACAAACTCGACATACACACGCGGTCAGTCTATCTATAACAACCCCACGGGCAAGGGAGTCCAGAGCGGATCTCTCGCAACGGGCGGTATGTATGACCTCGTAGGATCAGGTTACTCAAAGGTGACCGGTTCTCTCCAGGCATTCAACGTTGCAGGAGCAGGCGTTGCAGAGCTCGGTATGTGGGTCGGTGCAGACGGTCAAGGTAGCTTCTACAACGGTATGCTTTCAAGCTCGTTGGATTTCAGCGGAAGCAACGCTCGTCTCATGGACTTCGATGGTCAGGTCGAGACAGCTCTCAGCCTCAACCAACTTGATGCATGCTTCCTCTACGTTTCGTCATCTGTCTTCACGACAGCAAACGCAGCAGCAGATCTCCTCGCAGTCGATCAGATCGCACTCTTCGGTGGTGTAACGGGAGCAACAGCATGGGGCAGCAGCTACCAAGGTGGAACGGGCGTTCTCAACCTCCGTCGCCTCAATAAGCGTGGTAACTGGTCTACGACAGGGTTCACACCTGATGCACTTAACGGTACTCACGTACAGTTCGTCGTCAAGGGCGCAAATGCAGCTAATCTCGTCAAGACCTCAGGTGCTAATCTCGCGTTCTCTCTCAAGGCAGGCCTCACAGTTGACAGCTCAAGCGGCGCGACCCTAACGGTTCCCTCGTTCGAGTCTGACTTCGGAGCAACACCAGCACCAGCAATCCCAGAGATCGACATCAAGATCGAGTCGATTGCAATCACAGCAACAACCCGCAAGCTCCGTGCTCGCTGGTCACCAGAGCTCGCACAGGACCTCAACGCCTACCACAGCATGGACGCAGAGGTTGAGCTCACCTCGATCCTCTCAGAGCAGATCGCCCTTGAGATCGATCGCGAGATTCTCAACGACCTCGTCACACAGGCCAACGGCGCCAATTACTACTGGTCACGCGCTCCTGGCAAGTTTGTCAACAAGACAACAGGCCAGCCTGTAACACTCGCATCAAGCCTCTCAATCGGACCACAATTCACCGGTACGGTTCGCGAGTGGTACGAGACTCTCGTCGAGACAGTCATCGACGTTGCCAACACGATCCACCGTAAGACACTCCGCGGATCAGCAAACTTCATGGTCACAGGACCAGACGTTGCAACAATCCTCGAGAGCTCGGTCCTCTACAAGCCCAAGTTCTCGATCGATGGCGAAGGTCAGGTCGGCAGCCCCTTCACAATCGGTGCAGAGGCAATCGGTACAGTCAGCAACCGCTTCACAGTCTACAAGGATCCTTACTTCCCACGTAACAAGATCCTCGTCGGCTACAAGGGCGGAAGCTACCTCGAGACAGGATACGTATACGCACCATACGTTCCACTCATCGTGACGCCAACAATCTTCGCACCTGAGGACTTCACACCACGTAAGGGCGTGATGACCCGCTACGGTAAGAAGATGGTCCGTTCGGACTTCTACGGCACCGTCACGGTACTCGACATGAACATCATCTGATAGTCGGAAACGACCATCTTTGATGGAAAAGGCCTTCGAAAGAAGGCCTTTTTCTTTTTGTAATCGACACTTTTATAACAGAAAAATCATAACGACGTCGTACTATTGGACATTGGCAACGTCTCTTAAGAACTTAAAAAGTAAAATCAAGATTCTAATGCAAGTTTTCGAAATCTTAAAAGAGGCTTTTGAAGTATATCATAATGTGAGAATGACATGTGATAATCTATGAATAATTCTTATAATTATTGGTCATGCAAGATTGGATAATTATTCTAGGGGTTGTTCCCTTCATCATAGGGATGTGTGGGCAGGTCGCCCGTAACATCGTTCTTGGGAACAAGAGAAGAGAATCAGATGGGCACGTCGGGTGGAGAAGGATCTATTGGGCAACTCTACCTCTTCATGCCCTAGCTGTGGGAGCAGGAGTTGGACTGATCGGATATGAGTATGGTTTGCCTGTGCCAATCGCATTTGGAAAGACATTAGCAGGATCGATCCTAGCCTACACACTTTCAGGTGGGGTCTCTGTGGTCGGATACGATGCTATAGTTAAAACGTTACGTAGGATGTTGGAAACGTACAAAGGACCTGTTACCGAACTGCAACGACGAACATCAGACCCACAGAACTCGTTGAATGACAGAACAGGATAAGAGTTCTACGTTCTTTTATATAATATCCTGATGATCTATCGTCGGTTTAGAAATCAAACAAAGTTAAAGAAAAAAGAGTGTGAGATTTGCAAATATGACAATCCTGCGGCTCTCAACATTCATCACATAATTCCGCGACGAGATCCTAGATCAACGAACAACAACTACAATCTCAGCATTGTGTGTCATGTCTGTCACGATTTAATTCACGCAGGACAAATAACGATCATCGGTGTTTATGACTCGACAGAAGGACGCAAACTGATGTGGTTCAAGGAAGGACAAGAACCACCATTAGAAAAACAATTTTGGAAAATAAAAGATAACCCGTTGGTCGTTATGAAGATTAAATCAAGGTCTTCAGATGCATCCTGATAAGGTTTCTGAGCTGAGATTGCCCTGCTGATTCTTGCAACGTCAAGATCCCGTCCAATCCGTCGAGAAGAGAATCTTTCAAGGAAGCGTCTGAGATTTTTTCAATGAGTCCAACGATCTTGTCATACTGATCTCTCAATGTTTTAGAAGCAGAACGTATTTCAAACTTTGATAATCCCTTGTCAGGATCATAGGAAAAGACAGCACGAGGAAGAGGTTCAACCAATCCTCTCACATAGAGAAGCAAGGCTGTTTCTTCAGGATAGGATGACAGTTGTAGAGCGTCCTTGGCAAACTCTTCATTTTGAGAACGTCTGGATTCGACAGAAGAAGATCTAGATGATTCTTTTTCGGCTTTGGCCTGTTCGGCTTGTTCAGATCCAGCGAACAGTAGGCCTCCGCCTGTGCTCTTATAATAGCTCTTGCTAATCGATTTTGTCAACCCGGCATCCAGTAATTTGATGCTATCACCACTCACTCCCCAAGAGTCAGGTTTGTAAAGATCTCCTGTATTTATTTCAGAATACCTCGTGACAAGCTTTGCAAAAGATCCAAGGAATTCATCAGTCAACATTTTGTCCAACCCAGTCGATTGAAGTTGAGAAGTCACATTGGCTGCTTGCTTCGCTGCGGCTCCTTGAGGAACTGCAACCTTAGTGGCATCAGGATCAACCTGCACGTTAGGAGTCTTTTTAGTTGTGGCGGCCAAGGCTGCGGGTGGAGGTGGAGCCTTAGGCGTTTTTCCCGAAGCTGCATCGCTTGCTGCTTGCTTCAACGCTGACCTAACCATCTGCCATTCTTTAGAAAATCCTGGGATTGTTAAGGGTTTGACCTTCTGCGAAACTATCCATAAAAATCCGTCATGATCCGTGAAATCGCTGGCGCTAAGAACAGGAACGACTATATCGCTCACTTCAGAGTCATTTCCTGCCGTCGCCTCAATCCCATTCTGCGCAAAACCTGCTTCATTGAGTGCAACCTTAATGACCTCATCTCCATGAATAACTGCCAACCTTGAAGAACCCATATCAGGAGAACCCCCAGCGGTATATGCCATGACTTGATCTATGAAATCATCAAGAGCTCTCTTCTTATCACCACCAGAATCTTTTAAAATGTCTTCGTATAAAGAATCGAATAACTTCCCTAGTCCAGAAGCCTTCTTCATTTCTACGAGCGGACGACGATTGGTTCTCTTGTTTTTCATTTCGAATCTTAAATATAATCTTTTTTTGCAAATAAAACTATCGTGGTTAATTACATAGATATATTACAGAAGGACCCAACATGAAACTAACAGAACGTCAGTTGCGCAAGATCATACTAGAAGAATTAAACAACATTCATGAAGCAGGAGAAGAAGCTGCTGCAACAGGAAAAGTAGAAGGCCCAATAGAACAGCTAAGAATGAAGCTACAAAAATTAGCTCCAGAAGCTAATGCAACGAAGTTAGCTTCAGCAATAAAAGACGTAGCAAAATCTAAAGATGCAGCTGCTGCTATAAGCGACGAAAAACTTATCGACAAGATGGAAAGACAAGCGTTAGGAACAGCTTTCTTAAAGATTATAATATCTGATCCAGGAGATATCCAGTCTATCATTGGGTTAATAAAACAGATTAAAACAGGTTCTTGATTTAATTGACCTTTGAAAATCTATACCAGGTCTTGTTCTCATCGTGCAATCTAACTTTAGATTGTCCGTGAAATCCCCAATCAAGATTGATGATCCAATCAAAAGAGGTAGCATCCCAACAAACAGATGCTACCTTTGCTTCTTGTAGCATTCCATAAACGACGATTCTTTCGCCAATTTCAGGTAAAGAGTTCATAATAAAAAAGCCATCTATTATAGATGGCTTTCAGCGATCCCAGGGGGAATTGAACCCCCGCAAGCGCCTTGAAAGGGCACTGTCCTAACCTCTAGACGATGGGACCATTATGGGACTACTTATAATACAAGCAGTCCCATTTGTTCAAATCACTTTGCAGCTGGTGTTGCACTGACTGCGGCGCTTGGAGCAACCACAGGTGCAGCTGACTCGACAACAGTTGCCGCCGTTGCAGGAGCTGCAGAAGCAGCAGGCTCTGCCGAAACTGCAACATCAGCCGTGGCTGTAGCGGATGCAGCTGGTGCTGGTGCGTCGGTTGATGCACATGCGACGAGACAAACTGAAGCGATAACGAATACAAACTTTGACATTTTATATAATCTCCTGTAAGAGGCTGTGTTCAATTGTGATACAACCCGTGACATAACTATAAGGTAAATTCAAACTATGTTTAAGAATTTTTGACCGACCTCAGCAATTTTAGGATCGACATCGTTGATGCTTCTCTCGCGGATAAAGACAGGAAATCTGACTTTTCCGTCCTTCGTCAATCCATTCGACGTGGAAGGTTCAGGTTGACCTTCTAGCTCAACCACTTTTCCAATCCATGAGTCAGGATCCATTCCGATCTCAGCTTTTAATGCGTCGGTGAAACCTCCACCCACACGTGTGATGATCCCGTTTGGCATCATGACCTCAAATCCACCCCACAGACCTTCTCTCTTTGAACCTCTATTTCCCATGTAGTGACCGACAATCATACCTTCATAGGTGGCAATCGGCTTCATCTTTTTAACTGAGTTAGATCTCTTAAACGAATAAAGAGCCGAGAGATCCTTGATCATGATTCCTTCGAATCCGCCTTCTAGATTTTTTGAATAAAAATCCAATAGTTCACCTGAATCATTAACGGTGATGCCTTTAACATGTGCTACCGAAGAGTTATTGACCTGCGAAACTAGTTCTTCGGTCAGTTCAATTCGAGTCAGCAGCTCCATCGAACTTTCTTGATCGTGCCAATCAGAAAAAGGCATGGAATCGAACACATGAAACATGATGTTAGAATCATCCTTGCCTCGTTTATGAGACATCATCACAGACGCAGACTCGTTCCAATCGGAACCCATTGCCTCACCATCCAAGACAAAGTTGTCCCATGGTGCGTCTTCGATCACTTTCTTAATCTTCGGAAGCGTCTCTAGAACCGTACCACTTCTGGTAAACATGGTGGCTAGACCATCTTTCTTCACGATGATGCATCGCAATCCGTCCAACTTAGGTTCAACGCGGACAGGATAACTGATGCTGTCGTTGATGATGATTCCTGAATTAAGATCGAATCTTGTCTGCAAGCTCTCAGCTAACTGCACTGAAAACCCGACGATAGAATTCGGCCAAATCTTATTGACCGTGGTGGACTGCACGCCACATCGCAAATTTTTCAATAGAATTCTTAGACACCACTTCTGCTGGCTTGCCGTCAAACGCGAGAAAAAAGAAACAACGGCATCTTTTGCAGCATTTCCTGTGATGTTTCGTTGAGCCAACGAATGATTTACAAAATCTAGAAAACTATCAATGACTTCATCATCATCTTCTCCAACATCACGAGAAGAAGGCATCTTAAACTTGTTAACAAAAAAGTTTGTATAAGGATCACCAACAGATACAAAAATCCTTTGCAAGAGTTGATTGTTGCTATGAGTGTCCAACAGTTCTTCTTTAAAGATTCGAGAATTGTTAGACTCTAGAGATTCTAGAATATCGATGACTGTCATTATGAGGTTATATTAACCAACCTTATTCAAAGATTTCACGGTTTTCTCGACATGAATCTAATTCAGATTCATTCAAGCTTCTCAAAACTTGTAGTTTTTCCTGAAATCTACCTTTAATTCTTCGATCACTCCGTCAATCTTAGCGATGGCAACTTTCAAATCCGAATCTGGATTCTTTTCTAGAACGTTCCTGCAAGCCTGAACTGCGTCGGTCAAAATTGAAGCATTATTAATCAACTTAAAAGCAATTTTTTGCTTTTCAAATGACCAATCATTTTGCTTTTCGTTTACCTTATTACTATTGATCTTTTCTACTTCGTATACGATTCGTCTCATCTTTATTTCCACCTACTTTTTTAGCTTCTTCTTCTGGTAATTCCTTGTTTCTGATGTTGGATCTAGCTTGGATGCATCGCTATCTTCATCTTCAACAAGGGAAAGATTTTCCTGAGACAGAACGTCTTCATACGCGGTAGTTGGAGGAATAGCTGCAAAAACCTCGTGCAGATTTTCTTTCTCACCAGTCGCCTCTGCAACGACATCTAACGGAGGAACAACAACGACACCTGCCGTTGGATCAGAAACGTACGAAGGAATGCATAAATTGAATGCTTCGAAACCAGGAGTCACAACACCCAATCTATTGCAAGTCTCTTCAAGAACGCTATAGGTGGTGATACCTCTCTCAATCAAAAACTTTTTTAACGTGGTCTTTCTGCGACGAAGAAGATCTTCTAGTCTGATCAAAGACTTCTTTTGATACTTAGTTGCTTTCATTTTTCACCAATTTTCTATGAGACTCTAGATCTTGTAACAAGTCAGAGATTCCACTTTGGAACAACGGAGATTTCGAAATCATCTCAGCTGATTCAGAATCGACGTGAATGTTATGCTGATCTGCTATTGCATCAACAAACTTGCGCATGACTCGAAGTACGTAATTCCTCGCTGAGGAATGGTTCATTTTATACCCAAGCTCTGTCATTGTATCCGCAATATCACGATAATTAACACCATTATCGTCAATTGTTGCGTAACCACCAACAAATTTGCTACCTTTTTTCATTGTCATTGTCATTTTTCCTATGAAATGTCTCGCCCCTAGAATGAGGTACCATTGATGGACCGAATCTGGTCGTCTGCAAGTATCGCAATCGTGAATTTAAGTTCCGTTCGACCAGCAGATCTTCTTTTACGTCTTCTTCCTCCTCAATTTCATCAGATTTTTTGTCACGGATCAACGTGTACAAACTAACAAAAGAAGTGATCAGATTGATCGAACATAGGACAAGAATCAGACTTTCGCTGGTCACGTGAGACCTTCTCCCGTTGAGATCTTCTCAACTTGCTCTTGAGTGATCTTATAAGATTCATCGCTCAACACATCGTCGACCAGCCCGAACCGCAACCTCAAAATCGCAGCTTCCTTTGGAGAAAGGCCCACGATGACTCGTTGAGCCAACTCTAACATTTGCTTGGAAGAAAAAATCTCGAGTGGATCTGACGTAGGATCCGCCTCAATCTTATCTTCAATCGTGTCAGCATCTGGATCTGAGGACAGAGGTTGATCAAGCGAAATAATCGATCGACCACTGATCCTCATCGCATTGAAGATTGCATCTGAAGTGCCTGTCAACTCCTTCAACTCTTCAGGAGTTGGCTCACATCCCATCGCGTTCCTGTATTCTTCGGCGGCTGTCAACAACTTCTTTTGAGTATTCACGGCATGCGCGGACATTCTGATGACCCGCTTCTGCTTCAGGATGTGTTGACCAATCGCTTGCCTAACCCACCAGGTCGCGTAGGTCGAGAACCTAAATCCCTTCTTCCAATCAAACTTCTCAATCGCTCGCATCAACCCCATGTTGCCTTCTTGAATGATGTCTTCGAGAGGCATGCTGTGGTTCTTGTACTGCTTCGCCACGTAAACGACCAAACGTAGATTGGCCTCGATCAACTTTTTCTTCGCAATTGCCGCGTCAGATCCTCCTGCTTCGAGAATCTTAAAGAGCTCCATCATCTGTTCGTGCGAAAGCTGCTGGTGATTCTTTAGAGAAGAAAAGTAGCGATTCATTGAATCGCCGCCGAAGGCTGACTCTCGAGAGTTTTCTCGAGAAATTGTGCCTTGAGAACTCAAATTCAATCCTCCTCCGTGACGGAAACAGCCGAAACATACTTTGCGTGGGCCTCACGACGAGCTGTTCGAATCTGCAGCTCTCGTTGTACATAACACATCTCAACCTCCCATGCGGAAGGATTCAACCCATGACTATTCACCCTAGCGATGGAATCCGTCAGCGATCGCTGCATATTGTTCAATGAATCGTCGTCGATGATAGCCAGCTCATCAAACGTGTGCACCTGAGGAAAAGGAATCGGGGAATCAACGTTGATCTTGTTTGTCTTTGCTTTCTTTGCCATTTTTTTCTCACTTTCGTGCGTTCATCAAATCCAGGGAACAAATTCTTTTTATACCATGCAACATTAACATTGCACTGGAAGATTAAAGGGGCACATCAAATTTCTTAGGCATCTCGAGGACAGCGAGATTTTTCATCTTCGCCTCCACCTCTAGATCCACTGCATCGCGCCGCAGGCGCTCGAGCTGCACCGCAGGAATATAATGGATCATGTCGCTGTGCTTGCGCCGCTCGGTGAAAGATCCACCCTCCATGCCTGGCTCAGTGTTGCTGATGTGTTGCAGGGGTTTCACACCTTTAGGCCACGTCTCATCGGCTGCGTCCGCAGCCTCTGCGCCGTCCAATCCATCGTCGTTGAAAACATGATGATGCGAATCCCACACGATCGGCACACCCGTCTCCATCGACACCGGCAACAGATCCACCAACGAATAGCACGTCTCGCAATTCTCCAGCGTCAATCGCGATCGACTAGCCTCAGGCAATGACCGAATCGCGTCGATCAGCCTCGTCTGCCGATCCGCCTTACCACCATGCACGTTGATCGCGGCGTACGGACTCCGCGGCATCCCCATCGAATCAAACATCCACGCGTGATGCTCGAGCTCGACGATCGACTTCTCAACCACCGAGTCAGAATCCGACGACAACACGCAGAACTGACCCGGATGCGTCGTCAACCGAACGCCATGCTTCCTCGCCACCTCACCACACATCGCCAGCTCTCGCTTGAGAACATCGTTGTCCCACAATCCCCGAGGCACGCGATCATTCAACGGAAACATGGCGCTCGACACGCGAAACAACCGCACGCCACTCGCTGCCACCTTCCGTAACACGTCTCGCAACATTCGAGCATTGTGAAGGTACAACGATCGAATCGCATCCTCAGAGTATGCACCCCGCTCATATCGACCCAATTGCAACGTCTTCTCCTCCAACTCGTTGATGACCTGCAACTTGCCGCTCCGCGGCGCATTCTCGTGCCTAATCCAATGACAACAGACACCTAGTGCCATAAGCTTGTGTATACCTTAATCCCTTAAGGCCACTTGTACAACAAACCACGTCCTCTATGCACCACGGGCCACATGAATTATTCCTGGATAATTCATGTGGCCTTCTACACAGACGATTATTACAGTTTATTCAGGTGCCACCGAAGGCGTCATCCACCACGTCCATCATGGTGCGATCGTCTCGAGAATCTCCCTTCAAGACGTCAATCTTCGTACGTGCCGCGGCGGCGGCCCAGCGCACGACCACCTCTCCTGGCTCTCTGAGAGACAACTCGACGAATGCCCCCGTCTCAGGATCGCTCAACCTCGCAATGGTTCCATCACGCATCCCATCTAGATCAGGACCCATGTCGTACACGAGATCAGGATTGGTCGCGGCCTCGTCTGCCAATATCTCCATCACCGGCTCAGCCACAAGCCTCCACTGAATCTCTTCGGCCCCTCCGGTCAACGACTCAAACTCTTCTCTAATGATCTGTTTCAATCTCGGCAACGTCAACTTCATACTAACTCCAGTACATATATATATCACGCTATACATCGTCTACCGGAGAAGTCGACGAAACGGTGCCAACAATGCCCCAATGATCAATCGAAACACCGAAGCCACGAACATCCTCTCAAACATCCGACCATATTTCATCCGCATCTCATCACCTCAGCACCCATGGTACGTCGCTCCAGCTGCGAAGAACAACGGTCATTTCGACGCAAAAAATTTCCCGAGAAATTTTCGAGCACCACAACAGCTCCAGAAAATCCGCGGAGCCGGAACTCAGTTCACAACCTTTTTAGAAAGGCTATGTACTCGAAGTCAACCGTCCCGTCGTTGCACAGGAAGATTCCCTCATCCGGCTGTTCATCGAGATGATACAGGAACACCAAGACTCGATCCAAGATCTCTCTCGGTGCCACGCCATCATCTTCGTAGACGCACAGATCTCCGGGGCTGAGCTTTAACATGCTTATAAATAGGCATGTGCCCCCACGAGTGTGGGTAATGACCGTTTCAATCTCAAAATTTCTCGAGATTTGCGCGCGGGTTTAGCGCTCCCCGGAGGCCCCAAAAACCCCACAGAAAATGCCCCTTTTGGGGGCGGGGCCGGGGCCCCATTTTAGGGGCCTAAAGAGGGGCCCTTCGAGGGGCCCTTGCAAGGGGGCTGCCCCTCCGCCCGATTGCTGTCTCCTCGGGCCCCCTTGTATTTCAACCTTGCAGCAGGCCCCACCGCAGAACCCAGCCGATCGCTGCTCCGATGATTGCTCCTTCGGCGAAGGCCGCCGCGTGATCCTTCAGCAGCCCTCCTTGAGGAGTCGGAAGAACTTCTTCGGAGCCGACGGCCCGATACCGAGCTTGAGGAGGAGGGGGAAGGCCGCAAGCTTCTCGTTGAGCTGCGCCGTCTTCTCCGAGATCTCGCTGATGAGCGAGCCGTTCGTCGGAGGAGACATGTGCGACCCACCGTCCCTGACGTAGGTGGCGAAGGAGGTGCAGCTCTTGGCGAGCCTCTCGGCGCAGTCGGCAAGATCCTCGCGCAGCTGGTCGATCTTGCAGGCCGCCTCACGGACCTCCAGGAAGGCGGCCGTGCTCGCGAGGTACATCAGGCCGAGCGACTTGATGGTAGCTTCCAGGGTGGACTCGTACTTGCCGGGGTTCTTCATGGTCCTAGTATACCCTTTCTCAAATGAACTTTGCACCGACGGGACGAACTTTTTCAGCCCCACTGTTTGGGGATGGCGAGCCGCAGCTTCTCGAGGATGTCACCGTAGGCGGTCAGTTCCTCGGCATCGAATTCGCTCAAGGCCGCGCGGATCCGTTTCGCCTCCTCGAGGGAGAGGTAGAGGTTGATGCCGTCTTCCTTGGTGCCGGTGGGGGAGGTGGCGGTCCGGGTGATCTTCATGGTTCTACCTTATCCTGTTCTGGGGTGACTTTGCACCGGATCAGAGGATGGGATCGACCCCTTCGATCAAGGGGTAGTAGGAGACCTGGATTCCGTGGTAGCCGGCGTCGTAGAGCTTTTGGGCTTCCTTGACGATTCGCGACTGGCGGACTTGTTTCCGCCCGGGCTTGCCCTTGGGGGTGAAGTAGGCGATCTCGTAGATGGCTTCGTTCTTCATGGTCCCAGTATATCCTTTCCTCGTTGAACTTTGCACCGATCCGCGAACTTTTTACACACCCATCTCTTCGAGGGCGTCCTGGCGCAGGATGTCGGTCACCTCCTCGCGGAGGTCCTTCCGGGCCGCCAGCTCCCAGAGGGAGGCGGTGAGGTTGGCCTGCATCTCGTGGTCGATCTTCCCCGCGGTGAGGAGATCGGTCACCTGGGCGATGAGCTGGGCGATGTGTTTGGCGTCCATGGCCTCAGTATACCCTTTCGAGGAGGAACTTTGCACTCAGCCGTTGAGCTTTTCGCCGATCCGGGCCTTGAGTTCCTCGAGGGCGACCCGGTCCCGGAGATCCTTGAGGGCAACCAACTCCTCCTTCCAGTCGGGATCACCGTTGTAGGTCTCGATCTGGGTCACGAGTGCCTCATAGAGGCGATTGAGGTCGATCTCGTCGAATTCCATGGTTCTACCTTACCTCGTTCAGGTGTGACTTTGCACTCAGTAGGGAAGATTCTCCAGGTGCTCGATGAGCTTCACCTGGAGCTTGAGGAGCGACCGGTAGTCAGGATCGTCGCGGAGGTCGATGGAGGTGTCCAGACGCATCCTCTCCCGGACGGAGTCGAGGCCTTCGAGGATGAGCTTCGTTTCGGAGCGGGAGAGGTGTTCCATGGTTCTAGTATACCTCGTTCAGGGGTGACTTTGCACCGACTCAGGCCCGGTTCAGGATCCGGTCGGCAGCCCGAGCTGTCATGATGTCCCGCCCACCGAGCCCGATTCGGTTGGCCTTGCGGACCGCGGCGGCGATGGAGGTCGACCCGAAGTACCAGCCGACCGGGATGCAGTCTTCCTTGGAGAAGCCGTAGTAGGCCACGGCGGCGTAGAGGTAGGTGCGACGTGAGGGCTTCTTGGAGGTGGTCTTCATGGTTTTACCTTATCCTGTTCGTGGTTGACTTTGCACCGGGTTCAGGCGGCCATCATCCACCAGGCCGCGAAGGCCGTGGAAGCGACGGTGACGATGGCTCCGAGGATGTCAGCTGCGGCGTTCTTCATGGTCCTAGTATATCCTATTCAGATGTGACTTTGCACCGACGCAGGAGGAACCAACTCCTCCGGCACCACATTCTCTGGAGTCAAGACGTGACCACGGTAAAATGGCTGGAGCAACACGATGGCTCCCTCGACGGTCCGCGCCCGGACACACTCGCCGGTCTCGACGTAGACCCACCACTTCGTCTTGGTCTTCATGCCACCAGTATATCCTTTCCCGGCGGAACTTTGCACCGACCTGGGAACTTTTTCTCAGATCACCCAGGATGCCCTTGGGGAGGCCGGAGGCAATTCGACCTAGGTTACCCCATTCCTAGATCCAAGAACCTCCCCAAGGGCATCCTAGGGGTTCAGGCGTGGGTCAGAACTTCTCTGCCGGGACCCACTGGACGTTACCTGCCGAGTCCTTCACCCCTGCCCGGGCGTTCCACTTGCCGCGGTACTTGGAGACGCCGATCCAGAAGACCTTGCCGGTGAAGCCGTCGACTGTGACCGTGGTGCCCTTGGCAGGGATCCGGGCCAGCTGACCCTCAGCCACCGCCTTCTCGGCCTGGAGCTTGGCGTCACGCTTAGCCTGGCGGGCGTCCTTCTTCGCCTTCTCGGCGGCGGCGATGGCAGCCTGCTCAGCGCGTTTGGCCGCCCGTTCCGCCTCGATGCGGGCCATCCGGGCCGTGTGGAATGCCTCCCAGGCGGCACATCCGTCGAGCATCTCAGGACCACCGTGGAGGAGCTGCATGTCGAAGGGATCGACCGTGGCCGACAGCGAGTAGCCGTTGCGGTCGGAGAAGAGGTTGGTGCAGTCCACCCAGGCGAACTGTTCGTGGACCTCGAGATCGCGGACCTTGTCGGCATCCCACTTGAGGGCATCGATGTAGGCGAGGATCCGCTCACCGGCGTAGTGGTGCGGGCTGGGAGGGACGTTGCAGGTGCCGAGCCAGACGAGGGCCCAGGTGCACTCAGTCGAGCGGTGGTCCGAGTAGTCGAGGGTGTCCGACCAGTTGCGGGTCTCCGTCGTCTTCTCGATCCGCAGGACGCGGTGCTGGAAGAAGACCTCCGACGTGGAGGGGCCGGGACCGTAGGCGTAGCTCTTCTTGATGATCGGCATGGTTCTACCCTATCCTGTTCAGGGTCGACTTTGCACCACCGCCGCACTTTTTCAGTCGTCGTCCACCCCGAAGGTGGAGAGGGGCTCTTCCTCCTCTTCGTCCTCACCCAACTCTTCCTCCTCCTCGTCCTCGTCGATCTCTGCATCCTCCTCCTCGAGGAACCCCTCACCCACTGCCATCTCGGCTACGTCGGCCTCCGACATGAAGGTCAGGCAGGCCCTCACGAGCACCTCGGCGTCCAAGGCACCCTCTTCCATCATCTCCAGCAGCTTGTTCGTAACTCGTCGCGTCATGTTGTTACCTTATCTTGTCGGGGGTTGACTTTACACTGCTCAGGGGAGGGGCTTGAACTCGGGACCCTTGCCGAAGACCTCACGGTCTGCGTAGTGCCAGCTGTAGGTAGTCCCTCGCTCGTCCCCCGGCCGAAAGAGGTAGACGAACTCGTAACCACCGTCGTCGAAGCGGATGCTGCTCGCCTGGGTGTAGGTGGCGATGTCGAGTTCCTCACCACGGTCGCGGTGGTAGGCCTGCGTGTAATCCAGGTCCTCACCGAGCGACGACAAGCAACCGAGCGCCACGAGGTCGAGCACCTGACGGACCGTCGTGTAGTGTGCTTTGAGGGTGGCACCGACGCCTTTGAGGTAGCCGTCGTGGTGGCAGTAGACGCCGGTGACAGTGCCGTCGAGGTTCTGGATGCCGATGAAAGAGCGAGTGGACATGAGGTTCTCCTGGACGAGGGTTGGTGGCCGGATTGGTTCAGATGCCGATCTTGATCGTTTCCATGGTTCTACTCTATCAGGTCGTTGAGGAACTTTACACTGCCTCTGTGCGACGAATTGCGACCGTCGGGGGAAGGGTACCATCCCCACACCCGTACACCCGGATCGAATAGTTGGCGATTTCCTTGGGGTAACCCCTTCGGTCAGCCCGGCGGATGTGACGGAATCGATAGGTCCCAGGATCCGGATACTTCCCAGTCATAGAAATGTAGGTCGGGGTGAGACGTAGAGTGCGGGAGCTTCCTCCGATGCGGAGACCCTTGAAGGCCGCATCGCCGAGCGTGTCATAGATCTGCTTACCAACGAGCTGCTCTGCAGTCCGTTGTGTCCTCTCGACCACCTGTGCGGGTGACTCCATGGTCAAAGTGATCTTCTGGGGCAACATTGTTGTCAGCATCTCCCCCAGCATGGCAACCATCGAGACCATGTTTTCCCGCCGCTTCAACGTCTCCAGGTCCATGTCGCCACCTGAGGTCGCCACTGCGATGCGGAGGTAGTTATCCAACACCATGGCACCTTCCTCATTGAGCTGTGCCCCCTTCGGGTCCGAGTTGTAGACGACGACCAGCGTGACGGAGGGGTTGGACTCGTGCCACGCGCTCCTCGTGGGATCCAGGTTGAAGTCGTACCGAATCCCCGTCGAGCCCTCCGTCACCTCCCGAGCGAGCACGTCTTGGTTGTACTTGTTCATGTGCGCGACCACACCGTGAGAGCCGATGATGGCCTTGGCGGTGCGGAGGGCTTCGATCCGGGGTGTGGCGTCCATGGTTCTACCTTACCTCATTCGTCGTGCGCTTTGCACTCAGGTCACACCCCGCCGTGACAGTTCGATGCCGAGGAGCTTGTAGGCCGTGCGCCAGTTGCGGTGGCGGGCCCGGGCGAGGACTTGGGTGCCGGTGTCCACCTCGACGTGGAAGTCTCCCTTGACGCGGACGCTGCGGACCTCAAGGGGCGTGCCCTCACTGACGCAGAAGGAAGCAAGTTCGAGAACCTTTGCCTTGGGAGAGGAGTTGCGCTTCATGGTTCTAACTTACCTTGTTTGAGGTTGACTTTGCACTGCCTTCAGCCAACCGCGAGAGAAAGTGCGCAGTAGCGGCCGTCGGGCAGAGTACCTTCGTAGTTGAGGCTGACGTTACCCTCGCCATCGTCGGCGATCTCGACGAAGTTGAAGGCGACAACCTTGCCCGTCCGGTGGCTGCGGACTGCGACCTTGGCCGGAGCACGACCACTTTGGGGGAAGTCAATGTGGTCGCTGACCGACCCCATACCGTGAGCGGCCTTGGCGTTGTACCAGTCGAACTTCGAACCGTCGAGGATGATCGGGAAGGTGTTCATGGTCTCAGTATATCCTTTCGAGGTTGAACTTTGCACTGGATGGGTTGGGGTTTTCAGCCGCCGTCGGCCATGCGCATGGCGGCGTAGGCGTCGGCCGGTTTGGCGGGCTTCTTGCGCTTGGCCTTGCGTTGAGCTGCCCGATCCGCGGCCGCCGAGGCGGCCGGGTTGCAGACGGCCTTCTCCTTGCCGACGGAGTAGAGGATGTTGTCCCCTGGTTGGAATGGGCCGCTGAGGACCACGACGTCGCCGTCCTCGAGCTGTCCTGCTCGGGCGGCCATTGCGAGTTTGTCGAAGGCTGCGCGGGCTGCCGGCTCGCTGAGGAAGACGTGCTGGGCGGCGGAGCCTTCGTAGGAGACCAGGACCGAGACGACGTAGATTCCGATGTTCTTCATGGTTGTAGTATACACTTTCGAGGTTGAACTTTGCACGGACTCAGTACAACTTTCGGCCGTGGGACAGGACCTCCGCCGCTCGAGCGAATGCCCTCGACAGAATCTCACATTCGGCACGGTTGAGGTACAGGGTGGCGGTGCCTCCGGAATCCTTGTCCGGACACCGGCCCTTGTGCTCGTCTCCCCGGACCGTCTGGACCAGGTCGAGGCGGAGGATGTCGTTGATGATGTCGAGGGGGTCGCGGTCCATGGTCCTAGTATACCCTTTCTGCTGGGAACTTTGCACCGGGTGGAGAACTTTTTTTCAGACGTCCGAAGCGATCTGCGCCAGGAAGTGGGCGAGCGTCGAGGCATCGTCGTTCTGGAGGGTGATCGAGAAGCTCGGCCCGAACACGATCCGCGTCGTGTAAGGCAGCGGACCTTCCTCCACCTCGATGCGGTACTCGCGGGAGGTGTCTGCGTCGACGACCGTGAGCTTCTTGATGTGATCCATGGTCCTAGTATACCCTTTCCACTGTGAACTTTGCACTGACGGTCGCGCTTTTTTTCGCGATCCCCTGGGATGACCCAGGAGAGGTCGGGGAATGCCGGACCTAGGTTACCCCATCCGACCCCACGGTAGCCTCTCCTGGGTCATCCTCAGGCCCAGGACCTGG